>Ga0326727_10000297_pt1 | contig 209353 bp, 201 predicted proteins | sample MB2enrmetagenome_FD_207643 | JGI IMG/M metagenome (GOLD analysis project Ga0326727, IMG submission 207643) | Lab enriched peat soil microbial communities from McLean, Ithaca, NY, United States - MB29MY | ecosystem: Environmental > Terrestrial > Soil > Wetlands > Peat | place: USA: New York... | reverse complement strand
TTGAGGCTGCGGTTGTGTTCCATGGAACTCAATAACGATACTTCGGCGAAGGTCATATTCGATTCAGGTCTTTTGTATCCCATATCTCCTCCCGGGCAAATTGGATGGAGGAAATATGGCAGAAAATAGGTTGAATGTCAAGTAATATCATATATTTACATAAAATTTATTGCTTTTTTATTGGACGTGCAGACATGATAAACAAAAACTTTTTAGGTTAGTTGTGCAAAGCTCTCCTTATATCCTGGTCATGGCGCAGATCCTGGTTGCCTGGGTTTTTTTCCGCGCGGAGAATGTCGGGCAGGCTTTTCAGATCATTAAAACCATGTTTACCTTCAATGCCAAGCTATTGAGCGGACCGTTTCCCGGTGGTATCTTTTTGATTTCCGCACTGGCACTGTTCGAGTTGATGATGTTTTTCAAAATGGACCCATCAAAGCTGATCCCCCAGCCGGCACGGCGTGTTACGGATCCGGTGTTTTGGGGTGTGGCCATTGTAGCTGCGATATTTTTAAGGGGTCCCGGAAACGCGTTCATCTACTTTCAGTTTTGAGATTAGGTATAAAAAGGGTCATTACTTGAATGTTATCTAGCCGTTCACTCCGAACATTTCTCATTGCTCTTCCGCTCGTCTTCTTGAGTGGCCTTCTCAAGCCACAGCCGGTAGACCCTTTACTGAGGGTCAGGAGCAGTGAAGAGCGATACTGGATGGTTAAAACCCACTCCCACTTTGTTTATGATGCAATTATCATGGGTGACTCTCGCGTGTACCGGGACCTTTCGCCAAAGGCAATGGGTGGAATTTTAAGGGGATGGCGAATATTAAATTTTGGTTACAACTCCGGAGGATTGAATTCCGAGATGTTCCACGCAGCCGAAGCAAAGCTTGATACAGCCGGTGGGAAGAAAACAATTATCCTTGGTGTGACAGCGCATTCACTTACATTATCTGCTGCAAAAAATGAGCATTATCGTGAAAATAAGGACAAAGAGATTGATTATATATATACCAGAATCTACTTTCCCAAACTCGTGGATTTCTTTAATCCAATTTGTGTCGATAGGCTTTTTTTGGGGGGAAAACAGCCTGATCGCTTTTACTACCAAATTTTTTATGATGATGGATGGGTTGCATCATGGAGTGTCCCTGAAAATCCCTGCGAGGCGCTTCCATCATTTCAAAATGTATTTAAAGACAATAGGGTCAGCCCAGATATTGTCAAAGGCGTCATAGATCAGACACGTAAATGGGTCAGAAACGGCATAACGGTTTTCGCGTTCCGACCCCCTTCGGCTTTATCCATAAAACAGATTGAAAATGAGATCGGTGGATTTGATGAACAAGGATTCATCAGGCAGTTTGAAGAAGCTGGGGGCATATGGATCGACATTCCCAATCATTCATACCACAGCTTTGACGGGAGCCACATGGATAAAGAAAGTGCTGTAACTTTTTCTAAAGATATAGCCGAGTGCATTCGCAGACTATGGGTGCAAGACCATCAGAAAGTATTATCGTTGCATCAGTGATGGGGTAATAAAACTCCACTTCTGTTAATCAGATTCTGTTGCTGAAGAACAAATTTATACATAAGGATAATGTCCGACGGATTCTCCTGGTTCAGTTGGGTGACATTGGCGATGTTGTCTGCACGTCTCCAACCATCCGCGCTTTGAAGGTGGCTTGTCCGAATGCCAAGCTTTCGCTTTTACTCCGTCCAGGGCATGCTGATCTTGTTTCAGCCGATCCTGCAGTACACCAAGTTTTTGAGGTAGGGCATAGTGATGAGTCTGGAGGGGAAAGATTTGCCAAAAGAATGATTAGCGACCTGAAATTGATAAGGAAATTACGGCAGGAAAGGTTCGATATGGTCATTGACCTTAGGGCGGATGATCGAGGAGCTTTTATGACGAGACTAACCGGTTCTCCCATCAGGGTGGCCCAGTATTACAGGAACGGACCGTTCTGGCGTCATTTTCTATTCAACCGTCTCGTAGAGCTTCCTCCGGAAAGAGGAAGGGCGGAAAATGCTGCACGGCAATCTCTCGCCATCATTCAAGCGTTGGGCGTCGAAGCGCAGGACGTAGAACCACGGATCTTTGTGTCCGATGTTGCCCTGAAGACAGTGCGAATGCTTCTGGGACAGAAAGGTTTGATTCCTTATCAGAATCAGGGGCAAAAGATGGATTCTACCGGCGAGATGCCAACACAACGCTGGATAACGGTGAACCCTTTCGCACGGTGGTCTTACAAAGAATGGCATGATGAAAACTGGATCCATCTGTTTGACTGGCTTTGGTCGAGCTGGCGGATAGCTGTTGTTATGATAGGATCTTGGGAAGAAAGTCAGAGGTCATCCAGAATCTCCGAAAAGGTAAAAGGGCTTGTGATTTCATTGGCAGGCTTGACAAATTTGGCCGAGCTTGCCGCCCTGCTTTCTATCAGTCCAATGCATGTCGGGGTAGACAGTGCTGCGCCCCATATCGCAGCCGCGGTGGGGACACCAACATTAAGCCTGTATGGGCCGACCGACTGGAGGTACTGGAACCAGGGGGGAGATCTCCACCGGGTTGTGGTATCCGATATGGGATGTATCCCCTGCAGAAGAAAAGGTTGTGAAGATTCAGGTCGAAGCCGATGTCTGGATGTGTTGGGAACAGATAAGGTGCAGGATGCTTTGGAGGAAATGCTGGAAATGCGGTTTAATAAGTTATGACGCTATTGCGGGGATGCTTTCTTTTTGGTATCAGAGCATATTCCTTTAAATACCTTGGGAAGGATCAATCATGAGTGCAAAAGAAAACATGCAGGCAGTATCTGTATCCCCATCCGGTGAAACGTTCGTATTGCCTGGAGAGGCATATTACCAGGAAGAGAATACTCGTATCCAAGCTTTTGTCACACAGCAGCGGGCCCTGGGCAGGGAGATTGTCGTCGTTATGGGTGTAGGATTCGTAGGCGCCGTTATGGCGGCCATAATTGCAGATTCGTTGGACCGGGCAACCGGCCAGCCTTCGAAATTTGTCATCGGCATGCAACGGCCGTCGGTGCGGTCCTACTGGAAGATACCTTACCTGAATCGGGGGATCGCTCCGGTGGAGGCGGAAGATCCGGAAGTGGCTCCGATGATCCGGCGCTGTGTCCTGGAGAAGAAGACCTTGGCGGCGACCTTTACCTATGATGTTCTGTGCCTGGCCGATGTCGTGGTCGTAGATGTGCAGTGTGACTATTTCAAGGAGACCCTAGGTGACTGTCGGCAGGGGCATGCAGACATTGCGGCCCTGGAGCAGAGCGTGAAGGTGATTGGGGAGAAGATTCGGCCGGAATGCCTTGTACTCATTGAGACGACCGTGCCACCGGGAACGACGGAATACGTGGCATATCCCATCATCAAGAAGGCGTTTGAAGGCAGGGGGTTGACTGATGTGGAACCGCTTCTTGCGCACTCCTACGAACGGGTGATGCCAGGGCGGGAATATGTCGCCTCCATCCGTGATTTCTGGCGCGTCTGCAGCGGCATCAATGAGGAGGCCCGCAAACGCGTCGTTCAATTCCTTTCCGATGTAATCAACGTGGATCGGTATCCCCTGACCGTTTTGGATCGTCCCATAGAGAGTGAGACATGCAAGATCGTGGAGAATTCATACCGTGCGACGATCCTTGCTTTTCTCAACGAGTGGAGCCTTTTTGCAGAGCGCAACGGGGTGGATCTGATCAAGGTGATCCAGGCCATCAAGGTTCGACCCACCCATTCCAACATGATCTTTCCTGGTCCCGGAATCGGGGGATACTGTCTGCCGAAAGACGGTGGGCTGGGAGTCTGGTCCTATCATACCCTGATGGGATTTGATGATGACATATTCCGGATCACCCCCATGGCGATTGACATCAACGATACACGATCACTGCATGTTGCGGAGCTGGTCCGGGATGCGCTGCGGAACATGGGTAGGATTGTAGCTGCCTCGAAGGTAGCGTTGCTGGGGGCGTCATACCGTGAAGATGTGGGGGATACGCGATACAGCGGTTCGGAGATCGTCGTTCGGAAGATTGCTGAGATGGGAGGCGAGGTCGTGGTTCATGATCCGTATGTGAAGCGCTGGTGGGAGTTTGAGAAACAGGACACATATCCGGCGCCGGGACATTCATGGTCGCGTTTCTTCCGCAACCAGGAGAAGCTCAAGGACCTGACCGTGAGTCAGGACATTGGGGAGGTAGTTCGGGGAGTGGATGCCATCGTTTTTGCGGTGCGCCACAAGGCATATCTGGGTCTTGAACCTGATGATATTGTCCGTCTCGCCCAAAGACCCGTAGCGATCATTGATTGTTTCGGGATACTTGATGATGTGAAAATTCGGAGATACTTCGAGCTGGGTTGTGAAGTGAAAGGGCTGGGCAGGGGGCATGTAAAGCGGATCAAGGACAGTTTGCAAGGTCGCACGGTTTAGCAATATAGTATTATAATAAGGAGTAGGAGATGGATTTCATAGATCTGGCAGCGCAGCAACGCCGCATCAAGGAAAAGATTGACGCCAATATCCAGAAAGTTCTGAAGCATGGCAGCTATATCATGGGGCCGGAGATTCAGGACCTGGAAGGAAAACTCGCAGCCTACGCAGGGGTGAAGCACGCCATCAGTTGCGCTTCGGGTACCGATGCGCTTCTTATGGCCCTGATGGCATATAGAATCGGTCCGGGTGATGCCGTTCTCACAACCCCCTTTACATTTATTGCCACGGCAGAGGTGATCAGCCTGCTCGGGGCTGTCCCGGTTTTTGTGGACATTGATCCGGATACATTCAACATCTCACCGGAGAGGATGGCAGATGCCTTGGCAGCACTCGATGTAGGTGGTACCACACGTTACCCCATGCCGAAAACAGGCGGATCGTCAAAACTAACACCGCGGGGAATCATTGCCGTGGACCTCTTCGGGCTCGCCGCCGATTACGATCGAATCAATGCCCTAGCCAGGCAACATCAACTTTTTGTGATCGAAGATGCAGCGCAATCCTTTGGTGCGGAATACTATGGCCGTAAAGCCTGTTCTCTGGCCGACGTGGCCTGCACCTCTTTTTTCCCTGCCAAGCCGCTTGGCTGCTACGGGGATGGGGGCATGTGTTTTACCGATGATGATGATCTGGCCAACGCAATGCGTTCGATTCGTATCCATGGCCAAGGGGGGCACAAGTATGAGAATGCCCGGATCGGAATCAACGGGCGCCTTGACACGCTGCAGGCTGCCATATTGCTGGCAAAGTTAGAGATATTTCCGGAGGAAATAGGGCTCCGCCAGGATGTTGCCAGGCGGTACACGGAAGGACTGTCAAGCTATTCATCACTTCGGCTGCCTATTGTGCCCCCGGGATACCTTAGCGTTTGGGCCCAGTATTCGATCCTCGCTGCAGATGCAGCATACCGGGAGATTTGTCTGAACCGTCTGAAGGAGGCAAAAATCCCGTCGGCGATCTACTACCCGAAACCGTTGCACCTCCAGGGTGCCTTTGCCGATCGGGGCTATAGGATAGGAGGCTTTCCCGTAAGCGAATCATCCGCAAACAGAATCTTCAGCCTGCCGATGCATCCATATCTTAAGGAGAATGAGCAGGCCAGAGTTTTAACATGTCTACGATATTTTTAATATTATCAAATAATTAGGAAAAGCACTGATATGAGATAATTCAATTTAATCAAGTGCTATAGACTAATCTATGAAACTTTTTAGATATTCCCAATCCTTTTGCATCGCTGAATCCATCCTGATATGATTTGATTTACCATTAAATCATGCAAACTTATGTATTAGATAATTCTTGATATATGTTTTCCAATTTACCCATTATAGGTTCCAAGCCATAGCTTTTCCCTACAAATTCCTTTCCATTCTGCCCGATCCTTTCCGCCAACTCCCTATCTGTCAACAGCTTAACAACAGCCTCAGCGAAAGATTGGGGATTATCCGCCACCAGAATATCCCTTCCTGGTAATGCTTCAATACCCTCATTACCATAGGTTGTAGTAACCACTGGCTTCCCTGCGGCCAATGCATCAAGAATTTTAACAATGATACCCCCACCAGTCAAAATGGGAGCTACAAAAACAGTCGCTTGCTTATAACATTCGTCAAGATCATCTACAAACCCTGTGACGATAACTCTTGGGTCCTTTTTGGGTATTATTTTCAGTTCCTCTGGCGGACCATAGCCAGCAATAATGAATAAAGCATCCGGAACAGCTTCTCGAATCAGTGGTAAAACCTCTTTGTAAAAATAAAGAGCAGCATCGACATTGATCTGGCGATATTTATAAGATGCAAGAAACAGTATATTATTCTTCTCATTTATTATAACTTTATCCGTGATATCTAGCCCAGCCGGGTGGGGTATTGTCTTTACAATCAATTTTGGCTCGATATTTCTTAAATATTTCTTATCGTAGTCTGAACGGACAAGGATTGCGCTAAATCGTTTCATAATCATGAACTCAGTTCGCTTAATGATTATAGACCTAAACCAGAGCAGCAGGCGCATTCTTCCAAGCACCTGTCTCAAAACACGATCCGCGGATTTAGTAATAACATCATGCGCATCAAGAATCATTGGTGTTTTATTTTTATTTATCATTATTGCCGCTTCTACCCATTCTACCTGCACTATGTCAAAATTACCTCTATTAATCAGTCTATTTGCATATAAACTGAAACCGATGTAATTCAATCCAAGTCCTATTTTGTCTATGATTCTTCTCTTTTGACTTTCAACTGTCTGATAAGTATAGGAATAAATTTCTTTACAATAAGGCCTCAGGTTTTCTAAAGATTCAATCTCATCATCTTGAAGCCGTGTTACCAGATATATATCATGTCTTTGTGAGATATTCTTGATTATTTCGAATACGAATCTGCCACCAGCGTGATATGCCTTCTCTTGCGGTAAAAAAAGACTGACGACAAGGATTTTCATTTAATCTAACCATTTTTTCATCAAATGTTTTACAAAATTTCTTATTGATAAATTCTCCACGTTTGAAGTCCTTTCTCTTCGAATTGAAAATCAAAGATCTCACCTCCCATTTGACGAAGTCTCGCAGCTACTTTATGCTTTTTATCAAACTGACAATAGATCATCATAAAACCTCCTCCACCTGCGCCTGATATTTTACCTCCAATTGCACCTGCTTTTTTTGACTCTTCATACATTTCATTAATAGTTGGATTAGTAATTTCATTGGTCATTCTCTTTTTTTGTTCCCATCCAAAATTTAATAATTCACCAAATTCTTTGAGTTTGCCTGTAAGAAGGGCCTTCTTCATATCGATAGCATTTTGTTTTATTAAATCCATTGCTTCTATTGTTTCTTTCCTTCCTCTAATATAATTATTCATTTGTTTATCAATGATTTTTGCTGAAAGTCTTGTTGTTCCAGTATAACAGAGCAGCATATTGTATTCTAACTCATTAACAATTTCAGGTTTAACCTTTAAAGGGTTGATAATAGCCTGCCCTCCATCAAACTCCATAAAATTAAACCCTCCAAATGCTGCGGCATATTGATCCTGCTTCCCACCCTCAATACCAATGTCTTTTCTCTCTATTTCATATGCCATATGAGCAATATCATAGTCGGTTAAAGGAACCATCCGCCATTCTCTAAATGCACCGACTAGAGAAACAACCATAGTTGATGATGATCCAAGACCAGAGCCAGCTGGTGCATCGCTATGCGTGTATAATTCAAATCCAACTGGGCTTTCTCCAAATTTTTTAATAACGCCCTTTGCTAAGTCCATTGCATTATTAAAAGTAGATTTTTGATCCACTTTGAAGTGCGCAACTGTGTCAAAATCGAGTGAAGCAACCTTAATTAATTTATCAGATCGAGGGATTAATGTTGTAAATGCATATCGATTGATTGTTGCATTTAGCACAGCGCCACCCTTCTGATCTGAATACGGCGATACGTCCGTGCCCCCCCCAGCAAAACCCAGTCGCAGTGGTGCCTTCGAGCGAATAATCATTCATTCTTCCTCAAGGGTAATTCCCTTTTTGCCTTTTCATAATCTTTGGGGATGCCTATGTCAATGAAATATCCCTTAACTGGGAATCCATATAAACCCTGACTCATCAGTGATGGTAGAATATCACGCTCAAGCGAGCATACCGTATTATCCGCTATATAATTAAAAATTCTTTTATTGAACACATACAATCCGCCATTTATGTAATTTGATTTTTTATCCTCATGCTTCTCTTCGAATTCAAGGATTCTGTTATCAGGGCCTAGTATAACGCTACCATATCTAGAGGCATCTTTTTTCTCTACAAGTGCTAATGTCGCCAATGCTCTTTTTGCTCTATGAAAGCGAAGAATCATACTATAATTTACTTCAAGAAAAGTATCTCCATTCACGACCAAGAAATTATCTGTGTCTATAAGATGCTCTGCAAGCTTTATTACTCCCGCTGTTCCGAGAAGATTTTTTTCAAAAGTGTATTCGATTTTCGTTGAAAGCAGTGATCCATCCCCAAAAATATTTTTAATGGCCTGGAATTCATGACCGGCAGATATGATTACATTAAAGATATCTTGCCCCGCAATATATCGTAGGAGATATTCTAGAAACGGTGCTCCGCCAATCGGCGCGAGGGGCTTGGGGGTATTGCCCAAAGTTGATCTCATTCTTGTTCCCAAACCGCCAGCTAGAATGATGATTTTTTCAATAATTGCCATTCCCTGTAATAAAAATTTAATAATTATATTGGAGAGTTTTCAAGAATAAAATATCTCATCTCGGCATGCTTTAAGATATTCCTTGCCGAACTTAAGGTCCGGTTCTAAATGATTTCCTTCAGCCCATTCATTCCACGACTTAATAAAGATGATTCTTTTCTCGAGAGGCCTTTGTAAGATCTGATTGATAGCCTCTCTCAAATGTCTTTTAAACATCTCAGGAGTAGAATTATACAATATATATCCATTAATCCCGCATCTCGGAGTATTATCCCAATTAGGAACTACACAAGGAAAGGCATCATAATCATACTCCAATGGTAGCAGCGCCTTCTTTATATAATCTTCATATAATATCTTATTTACTTTTCTAAATTTTTCTCTCAATAAATATGTTACCTTTCCTATATGGCGTACCAAATCCACTTCTTTGTATTTCTCTCTTAGGACCTCCCTAAATGTTTTTCCTGTCAATTCATTGCAAATATTATCCGCGAAGCCGAAGAGTGGGTTCACGAGGTAATAGGCAGTCATGCCAGGATTATGGGGTATTAAAGCGTCAAAACCATGTTCCTTAGGAATCCAATTCATTGAACTCGTGTTCCCTACAAAATAGATACCCTTCAATCCCGACTTGATAGCAAGCTCTCGCCAATGGTCAATGAATCTAAGTGGCTCAGGTAATTTTTGAGGATTAAAAATTATAAATAATGGCAAACCGTCAACTGTGATGTATCGTTCATCAGAAAAAGCTCTTAAAACCTCATAGAAATGTAATTCCTCATCTTTTTCCCCTGGATACGTTTGTTCCATTAACAATCTATCGGGGAATCCATGCCATATGCCAGTCCAACTTTCATTGGCCCAACCTAGACAGAATGGTAATTTTGGTTGACCTGATTTCAATACCTCATTAAACGGTCTTTCAAGTAAACGTTTTCCTGCAAACCAATAGTGCCAGTAACAAAATCCTTCTATGCCATACTCACCAGCCATTTCTGCCTGTGCTGTTCTTGTTTCGGGTACTCGCAAATCATAGAAACCGAGATCAGCGGGAATGTGCGGCTGGTAATGACCGCGAAATAAGGGTTTTGCCTTGGCTACATTCATCCATTCTGTAAATCCTCTCCCCCACCATTCATCATTTTCAGGAATGGGATGGAATTGGGGCAAATAATACGCAATTAACCTAGCTCTATGATTCGAATTCATATAATTTTTTCAAAATTTCTTTGTTGATTACAGTAATAGCTGGAAGACATAATTTCATTGCTTAATCTATATTTCCATTTATCCGTATTAAATTGGCTCTTTACATTATATCTATTGTCCATTCATCAAGTCTGTTCATTATCCACAATATTTGTCTTTTGACATATGGAAATTTTTTAAGGAATAATGACGCTAATGCTCGGTAGCCAGAAACCATTGCCCAAAAAGATTTATATTTCCAATAGCGTTTTATCAAAGTTGCAAGGGAGAAATATTGCCTGCTTTCCAGGCTCGAATCAGTTAATAATCTCCAAAAATAATGTGAAGAATTTTTGAAGACAACATTTCTATATAAATCAACCATCTGTTTCTCGGCACCTAGTGATTCGAATAGGTCTGAAAGTTCTAATGCTCTTATCACCTGTATCATTGGCCACCACTGATCAAACCATAATTGGTTTCCAACAAACATAATGACATGCGGATAACCTATATATACAGCGGGCCTCCCAACCATCATACGAGCTACAATGCAAGCATGTGGAATCGACATCTCAAGTGAGCTGTGTGGTGGCTTGTCAATAATATTGAGACCTGATGAAAACTCATTCCACTTATTACGTCTAAATACGTGAGAGACGATGGAAGTAAAAAGAGCGGGCACTCTGCTGAACTTAATGATCTTTTCCCAATGTTGTACTATTTTAGTCTCCATATCCCAACATAAAGGATTGCGCAACTCTGAGAAATCAGCACCTGTGATTAAGGTATTTTGATCATTTGATTTTTTAGATCTTTCGTGCTCATATGAATGATTTACAAACAAATAATCAATATATGGATATTTTTGAATTGCCTCAATTATGGATTTAACTCCATGTTCTCTAACTATGTCATCATCACCTAAGACCCAACAATATTCACCTTTTGCAAGAGAATTAGTAAGGAGCAACAAGTTACATTCAAATCCTAGATTAGTGTCATTTCTATTATATTGAATTCTGACATACTGTTGGCCCCATGCAATGACTTCACTCGTTTGATCCATAGAGCAATTATCTGATATGACCAATTCAACCAGATCACCCATTTCTTTCACTTGTGAAACAAGTGCCCAAATTGCCGAACGTAAGCACGCTGCTCGATTAAAAGTCGGAATACAAATGGAGAGTAATGGTTGTTTGGCATCTGTCATGTTTAGGCTCCATGCCAGGATTTACGCTTATTAATAAATATCCAGGTACCCCAACACAACCCAATAATTGCCGTTAACACAAGAGTTGCCGATGCCATCCCTAAGGCACCATAAGCACGTCCCACATAATATGTGGCTAACGCAATCATTATGGCCCCAACGATAGAATTCAATAAAAATGGCTCTTCTTTGTGTGCACGAAGATACACAGCCTCTGAAGATATGATTACGTTAAGTATTGCAATGCCAAGTAGAAAACTAAATGGCAACGGATTAAGCAAACGACTACCTAATGGGAGATGAAAATATTGTAAAATAACCAGTCCTGTTAGAAGAAAGATTGACCCAAGCACAGAGATACTTGATGCTTGTATAACCGACCGAAAAAAAAGATGATCTAATTCGGAATATTTCTTAAGAGCAATTAACTGCCCAAATATTGGTATTTTTGTGTTGACCCACGTCGTGGAAACAGTGAGTAAGGCATTAGTCAAGGCTAAACTCATACCCATTTTACCTGCTTCTGCTGCACCGAAATAAGCAAACAATACAGGATTGAAAAAATAAAAAATAAAATAACCACTTATCCAGCTCAATGCTATTTTCCAATGCATTGGCCATACTTCGCGCCACCAATTTAATTCTACATGAGGTATTTTAAATTGGAATACAGTGAGAACGAATTTATGATAATTAATAGATAACCATAACAACGAAGCCGTTAATCGTACAATCTGTAATATAGGAACAGCAAGCAATCCCAATCCAGACCATAATGCTATCCAATATAATATATATGCCAATATATCTTGAATAGTTCGATATCTCGCAACTTCTGCTATCAGACCGCAGCCTTCCAACATGGCAAAAATCGGGCTTAGAAATAAGGTTCCGGATGTAGATAATACAAGCAATAACCAAGGAATTTGCCAATTTCCTGCTGCGGTTGCATCAGGACTGCGTCCAAAAAATATGTGACCTGCCGGCATCAGACACAAGAATAATAAAATTGAAGCAATACCATACCACTTTGTAGCCATACGTATAAGCGAACCCAGTCTTGCCTTAGCAATCGCGTTACCTTCGATTGTGCGTTCTGAGGTCCATTGAAGAGATACTTTTTCATGACTAGTAAATTGCAATATGACATAAGTTAAACCGAGCTCGAAAAATATTTGTAGTGCAAGAATACTCGAGAAGGTATAATAAAATCCCTGTTGAATAGCTGACATAAAGTGGGCAACTAAAATAACATTGATAAACCCTGCCACTATAAGCCATCCGCGTGAAGTGAGCGTATATGTGATAGAGCGGTCAATATTAGCGAGTTTAAATATTTTATGCGTCATAGAAACTAACGAACTCACGTCCGAAACCTTAAGATAATGAAATAATATCTGATGGTATCTTATTTGGAGGAATACTAGAATATAACTTTGCAGAAATAATTATGATTGTCAAGTAACATCAAATAATTGCAAATAGTTGGTTATTTTATTAATCATAAAAAACCATAATTACAAGGTTCAAGTGAATTTGTATAAAGTAATCTACTAGGCTTCAATGTTCATTGTGTAGATGTCCTCAAATGAGGACTTTTTTACTTTACAGAGTTTTTAAAAGAGAACTTGGCGTGACCAAAATAGCTAACTATGATTGTAATAGGAATAACTAGGGCTCCAGATATTTTAGGATCGATATGAAGGATCTCAACAAAAATAGGTAAAATAAGTAGTCCAAGAAAAAAGATTGAAAGGGAAGTAGATGTAAAACGTATATATTCTATTATTATCCCAAATCCCTTAACGTTAGATTTAAATGTAACGTATTTATGAAAGATGAAAGCATTGGTGATCGACAAAATATTGGATAGAATTGCTGCAGACATGTAAGCGGCATATCTCTTTGAGAATAATCTATCGAAAACAATATCTAAAGCAATGTAAACCAAATACCCAAAGATTGTATTCCAGACACCGACAAGTACAAATTTAACCTTTATCCAGTGTTTGATAAGGATTTCCATCCCCATCACGGTTCCTCATCGAAGTTGATCCTTTCTTTCTCTACCACTATAGGACGTTTAAGAACTTGTGTATGAATAGAACCTATATATTCTCCGACTATACCAATGAAGAAAAGCTGAACTGATGAAAAGAAAAATAGACCGATAACCAAGGGAGCGATACCAACTGAAAAAGAATACCAGAAAATAATCTTGTATATAAAATAAGCGATCGCAACGAGCATGCTAAGAATTGCAATCGAGAAACCAGTTATTGTCGCAAGACGAAGAGGCACCTTCGAATGATTAGTGATACCCAGCATTGCCATGTCATATAACGTATAAAAATTATTCTTAGTAATGCCTCTTTTTCGTACTGGTTGTATATATTTGATCTCGGCCCTTTCAAAACCTATGTCGCATATCATTCCACGGAAATAAGGATATGGGTCATCAATATTCCTAATAATTTCTATTATTTTTTTATCATATAAACCAAAACCGGTGAAGTTCTTGATTAGTTGGATCTCAGATAATGTACCAATTAAATTATAATATAATTTTCTAATAGCAAAAAATATTGGTGATTCCTCACTTTGATGTTTCACGCCAATAACAATTTTATAACCTTCCTCCCACTTTTTTATGAAGTCTTTGATAAGATGGGGAGGATCCTGAAAATCTGCAACTACTGAAATTACCGCATCTCCTTTAGCCTGAAGAATTGCGTGGTGGGGTGAACGAATGTGACCGAAATTTCTTGTATTCACGATTATTTTGACGTTTTTATCCAAATTTGCAATGCCCTTCAAAATATCGACAGTTCTATCTTTTGAAGCATTATCAATAAAGATATGATCGTAAGTATAACTGGGAAGCTGTTGAAAAACAGCCTTTACTTGTTCATATAATTCTTGAACATTCCCTTCTTCATTAAAGCAGGGAGTGACGACACTGATGTGTTTCATACACCTCCATAGTAATTCAGCTTACTAATTTTACTATATTTATTTTTTTACTGAAATATATTTTATAGTATATTTTTTAGTATTTCTTCTTCTATTCTCTAAGTTTTTTGTAAACTGAAATTAGCTTTCCTTCTTCAACTAGACCATAATTCGACCTTATTTGATCGAATATATATTTTAACTGATAAAGCATAAGTAATCTACGTTTGTTTTCATAGAAAAATGATTTATCATCGAGATTAAGAGTGAAATAATTATTCACCGTCCAAAGCTGTCCTTTAAGGTCAATGTCGGTATCAACAAAGAGAATGTTTGGTTGTTTATTTCTTATTTGATTAATTACCTTATTTCTATCTTCTATAGTCAAAATCCAATATGATAAATTGGGGTAGATTAAATCATTGTATTTATTTGCCAAGACAGGAAGGAAAAAGTCATATTTCGATACTAAATATATTCTACTTTCTGAATCCGAATATTTATTGAGTAAATCAATGGCGTTTTTAAAAGGTTCTTCTGGTATCGATGTATAGAGTTGCGCCCGTTTATTTTTCCATGTCCCAGTGATATGAGTTTTTGCTATGTTTAAATAATCATTTTTCGTTTTATAAAAATTAACATACCATGCTAATCCATACATTAATATCATAAAAAGTAAAAAAGTAGTTACCACTTCTTTATTAAATTTTAAATTATCAATAAATAATAGAATTATAGACGCAACGATAAAAATTGCCAATATGGGTAACGCTGCATGTGCATCTGGCCAATACCCATGCCAGAAATAATGCGATAATAAAAGATAGGAATAAGTGGAACTCCATAACACAGCATAAGTTGTATTAGACATTTTTTGTATAAGTAAATGATATAGAACGATGAAAAAAAATACTGAATAAAATGTGAGTATTAGAATCATTTTTGATTCTGGAAATGAATGGGTAAAAATTCCATTGAAGAAATTAAAAAGAGCCGGATTTTTCATGCTGGGTGACAGGAAGATTGCCGTTATTGCTGCTAAACATATTAGTATGGCTGTTAACAAATCATTATTTTTATTGAGATTACCTTTCTCAAAAAATCTGACCATGTATACAAAAAAAGTGGCTACACATAGACATAGGCCCAAATGATCCGACAGTAGAACTGAAAGGAAACATAGAAAAGCAATGACACATCGAACAATTATGCTTTTGTATTTAAAAGATAAGGCAATTAGAAGAAATATCAAAACATCGAAAAAATGACGGAATGGACCCGTAATTGGCCGAGATATAATAATATAATAATAGCCCATATAATACTGATAAATGAGGAGGACAACTGCAAGTGCATATATAGCAACTGCATATGAGAAAGACCTAAAAAAATACCAAGCTGATAAAAGCAAAAGCAAAAAATAGATAACATCGATAGAATATATGAACTGAAACCACTTTGTATAGCTGAATTCACCAACAAGGTTAAACCAAATTTTTGTTATCCATGCAGTAAGGTAGCCGTAAAGTGCTAAAGTTTTTTCGTATGGTACCCCTAACATCCATGCATTAACTGGATTCAAAATTTGATTATGATGCTGATCAAATGTCCTATATAAAATCCCCTGGAAAAACGAAAATTCATTTGCATCTATAAATTTACGATTTAGAGGGTCTTTCCCTACATTATTATGCCATTGAATTAATTCGTTATTTTTCATTTTATAGAAATTTTCATCATTTTTTTTACCAACTTTTTTCAAAAGCAGTTCTTTTAAATAACATGCTGAATCAATGTCTTTATCAAAAATGTCTTCTATTTTTTTAAATCGTGGATAATATAAATATTTCTTAAAAAATGTATGATCTTCATATATTTTATTGTCTATTATCGTGCTGCCCGAAATCTCTGTAAATTCATTGTAAATAAATGGATGTCCAGTCACGAGTGGCCAATAATTATAAATAGATGATGCAGTTATTAATATAAATAACAGATAGCATAACGGTTTCTGAAGTTTAGCTGATAAATGTCGATAGTCAACAGTTACAGGTAATATAAGAAAACTGATAATGACAAAAAATAAAATCCAGATGATAACAGGAGGCATAAAATTTCGAATAGCATTTTGCAGATCTATATTAAAAGAGATAAATGAATTGATTAAAAATGAGACAGCCAATAAGAAAAAGCATTTTTTAACTTTATTATTAACTTGTGCATTTAAAGAAATTACTAAATTAGTATATATCTTGCAAAGAAAGACATATGCTAGAAATGTAGATATAATATAAGAACCTATTAAAATGGAATAAATCCAATAAAAAGCTATTTCGTAAGGCTTATTGAAAGTGTATATTAATCTCGCCCATTCTAAATAATCTACGTAAATATGATGACTATACCACTCAAAAAAATAATTAGCCAATCTATGCGCAATTGTATATAAATAAAAAGAAGAGAAGATCAAATGACAGAATATAAAAAAAAGATTTGGTAGTTTCTGAAGCTTTTCAGCCCATTTAATTTTTATATCATTCAATATGAAGTAAGCACCTCCCGACTTTACAATCAATATTTTGGTTCAGTCATCTGTAAAATAATGCCTTTTGTGCAAGGTTTAATAGAATCATTATGAATTCATCGGTACCATATGCTGTATAGATGGCTGTCGACTTATTGCTGGGAACATGGATCTGAGTCGCTAATATATTTATTCTGATATGGATATGGAATAATCGACAAACAAGCCATCGGATATCATTTAAAACACATAAAATACCAGATTAGAGGGAAATTGAATCATCGCCAGCAAGCCAATTTATGCATGTTGTGATGATTTTTAAATCTATACATGAATAAACGCCAAGTTAATTTAAATTATTCACCCGTCTTAATTTCAATATCTTACCTTATTTAAGGTATGGAAGGTAAAGCTGTAATATATTGATGTAATCTATTATATAATTTAATATATTGCAAGTGTATACGGTATTTTATTATTATTTTATTACCTATGTAATTGTAATTAAAACTAGGTACTCTGTTTACAAGAGCTAGAAATCAAGTTCCATTTAAGCTTATTTTTGGAAATGACTGATATCGATTTGATTTATTTTTGATTTCGGATGCTTTAAGGATTTTAGTGAGTTGGGTTAAACTAGTTACATGCATAGTAGGTTCTAATTCTGTATTATAGATGGTGTTGGTGAATGGATACTTAACAAGTATTGAAGGAGAACCGAAACGGTTTGCCATTGCAATGTCGCTTGCACAGTCATCACCAACAACTAAAATTTCAGATGGCTTGATTTTTAATTCGGAGGAAATAATTTCTAATAGCATAGTATTTGGCTTTCCAACTTCAAAGTGAGGTTTTATCCCAGCCGTACTTTCAATAGCTCCCACCATAGCTCCACACCCAGGAAGAACATTTCCTCCTTCAATAGGAAAGGACCTATCACGATTGCAAGCTATAAAAATAGCATTTTGTCGAATAGCATTCAGACCCATGCAGATCTTTTCATAATTGAATGCTTGATCGAACCCAACTACGAGAATATCGCACGGAAGATTACTAACTATTTCAACTCCAAAGTGAGCTATTTCATGCTTGAGATCATTCGATCCAATAACCAATACTTTTTTGCTGTTATCATGGCTTAGTCTCCTCACTAAAATTCCTGTAGCATACCCAGAAGTAAGAACGTCATCGTTTGTAGCTTGAATACCCATGTCAATCAATTTATTTGTGATAAATTCGCGTTTCTTACCCGAGTTATTTGTGACAAAAAAAAGTCTAAGATTAAAATCACGAATTTTCTGAATAGCATCAATTGCACCTGGAATGGGAGTATTTCCGAGATAGACAACACCATCGAGATCAAGAGCAATGGCATGTATTCTTGCAAGACAATATTTATTAACTGTTTTCTTTTGTTTCATTGCAAACAGGTTTTGTACAGAGAATTACATCAACATTCTATTGGAGCTATAAACATATTATCTTCCAATTCACTACGATCAAGAAATGGATACATATCTTCTAAGGGTGAAGAAATTATTCTTCCATCTGGTAATTGTTTAGAGCTGAGTTTAGGTTCAAATTGCTGTTCTGGGTCTAGGACGACATCACAGAGTATAGGACCTTCTGTATTTAAAGCCTTATCAATAGCGTCTTCAAAAAAAGGTTCATCAATGCGAGTTGCGTTTATTTTATAAGCTTCTGCGATAGCTATCATGTCAGGAAACGATACACCTGTTTGGGAGCTTTCACCAATTAAGTTTCCGAAAAAGGATAGTTGTGTTGTCCTGATAGACAAATAACCGCCATTGTTTAGAACAAAAATTTTAATTTGCATTTGATGATGAAATATAGTCTGCAATTCTTGGATGTTAAGCTGAATGCTACCATCTCCAGCAAGACAGATGACGCGCTCCCCCCTCTTTGCGACTGCAGCACCAATGGCAGCTGGCAAATCATATCCCATTGATGCACACCCTGAATTAGTAAATAATCGTTGACCCTTTTTAATGATTGCGGCTTGGAAGGATATAACACATGCTGTACCATTACCACAAACAATAACATCACCATTTGTTAGATGACGGAACAAAACATCCATAAAATGGTAAGGGTTGATCTTTTTACTTTTGGATTTGTGTCGCGGTAAAAAAATCGGATAACGTATGACTCTTTCTTTGCACCAGTTGAGCCAGTTCGCATGAATCCTAGCATCATAATGATTTATCTCAATCTGCCGATTTAATTCTTCAAGAAATATTTTAGCATCACAATGAACACAAAGGTCAGGCTGGACTGTTGTTTTACTTAATTCAGTCTTGTCGATATCAACTTGAATTTTGAAAGCTTGTCTAGCAAATGACTGCCAATTATAACTAACTTGACGTATATTTAGGCGTGAACCAATGATCAACAACGTTTCAGAATTCTGAACAGTAAAATTGCCAGCGCGATCTCCGACACTTCCAGGACGGCCGCAGAATAAGGGGTCATCTGTCGCGATGAGATCGTGAGCTGTCCAAGCAGTAACAACAGGAATCATTAGTTTACGGATAACTGTTTCAAAAATATCAACAGCCCCTGCAAGGCGGATCCCACTTCCAACCATAATGACTGGTCGGGGAGAAGCCTGAATCCTCTTTAAAATCTCCTGACAGTGCTCTACTATTTCACGTTTATTGTATATCGGCTGATCCTTTTCCGAATTATATATAAAAAGATCATCTTCTTGCACTTGACTTGCCTGAACATCAATAGGAATGTCTAACCAACAAGGTCCGGGGCGGCCTGATGTTGCCAGATATATTGCCTTATCAAGGTGATACTGTATTGAATTTGGATTATCAACAAGTACTGCATATTTTGTAATCCCTTTTACCATATTGATTATATCAGCCTCCTGATCACCCATCTGCCTTAGGCCTTGACCACATATGGATAAGCAGGTTTCCTTTTTTACCTGTCCAGAAATGATGAGCATTGGGATTGAATCTGTCCATGCACCAAAGACTCCATTTAAAGCGTTTATACCACCCGGCCCAGTTGTCACACTGATTACGCCCAGTTTTCCCGAAACACGGGCATACCCTTCAGCAGCCATAGCACACGCTTGTTCATGATGGTTGCAAATGAACTGTATCCTTTTCTCCTTTCTTAATGAATCATTGAGGTGCATGGCACCACCACCCGTTAAAAGAAACACATGTCGTACACCATAATCGGCTAACTTTCGGAATATATAATCAGAAACTTTCATCGTAAAATGAAATAGCAAATCTTATAAGAATTGTTATTTTAAACGTGCTTCTAACATTTCTATTCTCTTATCATCTTCTTCTGAAATAGTTTTATAATAATTTTTTTTGTTCTTAAGCCATAGAAGCTCGAAATCAACTGCTTTTAGGATGCCCTTCTCCGCTTGTTTGCCAAGGGATTGTGGACATAAGAAACAAACTTTTCTTGTCTCATATCGATCGATGAAACCTTCAGGTATAGCTCGTAAAAAAGGAAGAGCTTCCACGGAAATTGCGCCACCAACAACACAAGACAACTTTTTGTTCTTAGTTTTTTGCAAAAGATCCATCGTGATTGCAAAAATTTTTTCATCATTGATAGATTTTCTGTCCATGCCCATAGAACCACACATATCCACTCGTCCAACAACGATGCCATTTAGCTTTGAGATTTCGTGAATATTCAACATATTCTCAAAATTTTCTGCTGCCCTTATTGTTTCTACATTAATTAGGAATTCAATTTTCTTTTGCTCATCTAAAGGGAATACTTTCATAATAGCCTTTAAATATTTTTGTAAGGCAAACGGTGTTTCCACCATAGGTGCAACTAGATAATCAACGCCAATTGCCCGAGAATCATACATATCTCTTATGGCCTCGCATCCGCCTATTTTCAAAGTAAGGCTAACACCCGCGGCAAGGCATATTTCCTTCAGCCTCATCAATTCGTCAGTTCGGGTACCTTCAGCTTCGAATTCAGCCTTTACCCCCGAAACAGCGAATTTATCTTTCAATTCTCTCAGTACATCGACCATTTTTAATTCAATTAAATTCATTGTTCGCCTTCCTTTAAATCAAGGATTCAATTTCAAACCAATAATTCTGTTCAATGACATTCATTCTTTCCTCATCAGCTATCGAGATCCCACGATAAAATGTCATCTTATTCCTAAGCCAAAGTAGCTCAAATCCTAGCGCTTTCAAGATACCTTTTTCAGGATGTTTGTCGATTGCATCAGGATATTTAAAAGTTACCTTACGAGTTTCATATCTATTGAGAAAGCCTTCCGGAAGACTCCTGAAGAAAGGAAGAGAGTGAGCTGAAAGACCACCACCGATTACCGTAAGAAGGTTTTTCTCTTTAGCTTTTTTTGTAGTTCTGAGGACAATTTCATTAATTTTTTCGTCATTTACATCTTCCTCCATACTCGAAAGAGAAAAACATAAATCGATCCTTTCAATCACGATACCTTGAAGAAGGCGGATCTCCGGTATTTCTAATATTTCATCTAAATAATTGGTTGCTGTGATTGTCTCTATATTAGAAAATATTTCCACACTATTCAACTCTTCGGGAGGGAAAACATTGCTTACTGCCTGCAGATATTTTTTCATCGCATAACCGGATTCAATCATTGGAGCCACTAAACAATCAACTCCAATAGTTCTTGCTTCTAACATATCTCTGATAGATTCACAGCCCCCAATCTTTAGCGTAAGCCCTAGGCCAACCAACATGCTAATTTCTTTGAGTCTTAAAATCTCCTCCAATCTAGTTCCCTCTGCTTCAAATTCAGTGCGTATACCAATGGCTCCATGGTTTTCTTTTAGATCCTTAAGGATATTGAGCATTCTCCTTTCAAGTGTATTCATTATTTTCTCCTCGTTTTTTATTTCAAAGTACCGGTATATAGATCTTCTTACCCTATAACATTCAAAAAAGGTTTTAAAAAAATTATATTAAATATGAGGGGGCTTCATAGATTGGTACCAATTTATAGTGCGTTTTATTGCTACATTTAAATCTATCCATTCATCCAGTTTCAATTCCCTTTTTGCCTTTTCGACCGAGGGTACATATCTTTCTGGCAATTTCTTTGGATTCGCGATTTGTACAATCCTAACATCTGGTTTATGCTTAAAAGCTTGAGAAACAATTTGTGCTAATTTGGCAATGGATATGTCCCTTTCGGAGCCAACATTATAAGGTACGCATGACTGCCCTTTAAACAAAATCGTCCATAGCCAAATTGCCAAATCAGCAGTATAAAGATAGGAACGAAAAGGGGTTCCATCTCCCTTCACATTGATAATTCTGCCATTTAAACCATCATAGATAAAATTGCCAATTGCGAAATGTCGCTCCAAAGGGAGATGTGGTCCTACAAAAGCAAAACAGCGAGCGATTTTTGTTTCAAGACCATATTGCTTAGCGTAAATTGTGCAAAGAAATTCCGCAGCGCGTTTTCCTTCACCATAAGCCGAGCTTGGATCCATCGGATCGGGCGCCCCCTGATAGTCTTCCGGGATATGAGTGATTTCCGGTGGCTGCCTGCCATACACGGCTCCAGAGCTTGTCAAAAGAAATTTCTTTGCACCACAAAATCGGGCAAAATCCAAAGTTCTTCGCGTACCCTCATTAATCGTATCGAACATCTGTAATGGATCTTCTTGATTAAGAGTAACACTTGAGGTTGTGGCAGCATGTATTATATGGGAGAATTCGTTTTTGGGAAATTCAAAGGATTGAACATCCCCTATATGAAACTTTATAGCCTGATTTTCCGTCAAGTGGGGTGCTTTCTCTCTAAACGTTTTTAGATCTCTTGTTAAAACGAGCGCCGCTGCATTAAGATTTAGCTTTTCATTGGCCCATGAAAAACTATCCAGCAGCCAACATCCGAAAAAACCCGTGCCTCCCGTGATAAAAATTTTCTGCCCTCGCAGTTCTTCCCAGAGCTCACAGGTGTGGGCAAGGATATGATTGAAATCTTCTTCCAGAGGATTATTCATAAATCACTTTAAAATAATATGAATTATCACCATGTTTTCCATAGTACCTGACCACTATCCCAAAGTTGTTCAAGATATCTAAGATCCCTTAATGTATCCATACATTGCCAGAATCCATCATGTTTAAATGCATAAAGGTTCCCTTCCCTCGCCAATTGCTCCATAGGTTCATGTTCCCACATAACGTCTTCTTTGATGTAATCTAAGACTTCAGCCTCTAAGACGAAGTAGCCTCCATTAATCCAACCTTCATGTAATACAGATTTTTCTTTGAAATGTCTGATCTGGCTTCCTTCAAAATCCAATGCTCCGAAACGGGCGGGTGGACGGACAGCAGTTAGGGTTGCCAAACCCTTATGGCTCTTATGAAAAGACAACAATTTTTTTAAATCAACGTTGCTCACTCCATCTCCATAGGTCATCAGAAAAGGCTTATTTTTAAGCAACGAAGAAAGCTTTTTCATTCGTCCCCCTGTAAGAGTTGGTTGACCGGTGTTTATAAGGGATACTTTCCAAGGTTCAGCTTGGCTGTTAGTCAGAGTTTCTATAACACCATCAGATAGAGTGATTACGATATCCTGGTTTAGTTGATAAAAATCCATAAAGTAACGTTTGATTAATTCACCTTTATACCCGAGAGCCAAAATGAATTCATTAAAACCATATGCTGAATAATGTTTCATAATATGCCACAAAATAGGTTTTCCACCGACTTCAACAAGGGGTTTGGGTTTAATTTCAGTATATTCTACTAATCTTGTACCCATTCCACCGCAAAGGATTACAACGGGAATTTTATTTAGTCGTGGCATAGGTTTTACTTTTCCTTTCATTGGATTCTATTCCCAGGCATCAGTTTTAATGGATTCTGATGATAAACCTAACATTTTGAGATCGTTGGTTACAGATTGTATCATCATTGGAGGACCTGATATATAGAAAATTGAGTTATCAGGGTTTCTGATGGACTGCCAGATTTTTTTTACAGATAAACGACCGCTCAATTCAGAGGAACTTATTTTATCTGTCTCTACAAAGTAGAAAACCTTCAGATTTGGTATCTCATGGCAACGTTTATCAATGAACTCACGGTACATGAAAAGCTTTTCGTTTCGTACGCCGTAACAAAGATAAACCATAAATTGTGAATCAGGTGACAATTTTCCAAGAAATGCAGTAAATGCAGTAATCCCTGTCCCCCCAGCTAATAGCACTACGTCTGATACCTCGTTGGGAATAATGAATTCACCATAAGGCATTTTTATCCAAACATAGTTACCTTCCTTGATCTCATATTCCATGCGGGAAGTGTACCGACCTTTGACCGAATAAGAAATACGGATAGAGTTTCTCTGCAGAGGGGAGTTCGCAATGGAAAACACCCGAGATTCCGGCCAAAATCCGCTAGGATCATAATCATCCAATGCCAAATGAAGAAACTGTCCAGGTTTAAAGCGGGGAAGTATTCGTTCCGATTCAAGATCAATCGTATAGACATGATCTCCATGGTTTATGATTTGACAAACTCGGCATCGGTTTTTTTGAGGTGCTGTCATTTTCAGTTTGCTTTTATAAATGCGTTCACAGTGTCTGCTATGTAATCTAAGTGTTCATCAGAGATTCCCGGATAAACTCCTATGAAAAATGTATTATTCATTATTGTATTTGTATTTTTCAAATCACCAACGATACGATGAGATATGCCCTGGAAGGCAGGATGGCAGAGCAGGTTTCCGCTGAACAAATTACGGGTCTCAATACGATTTTCATCAAAGAACTGTGTAATGTCATTTCTTGAGAAGCCAGCATTTTCCCTAACGGTTAGAATGTATCCGAACCAGGCTGGATCAGAATATTTGGTAGCTTTTGGAAGGATGAATCGGTCCTCGAATGGTTTGAATATCTTTTCCAACTTGAGGAAATTATTCTTTCTGCGCTCAATAAAAGATTCCAGTTTCCTTAATTGGGCACAGCCTACGGCGGCTTGCATATCTGTTAATTTAAGATTGTATCCCAAATGAGTGTATACAAATTTGTGGTCATATCCGAAGGGCAAAGAGCCAAATTGCTGGCCGAAACGTTTGCCACAGGTATTGTTTTCACCACCAGTACAATAGCAGTCCCTTCCCCAGTCACGAATAGAGCGCGAGATGCGACTCAAAACATCGTCATTTGTAACAACACAGCCACCTTCACCCATGGTAATGTGATGAGCCGGATAGAAGGAAAAGGTAGATATGTGGCCGAACGTTCCCGTAAACTGGCCCTTATATTTTGAGCCCAGAGCATCACAGTTATCTTCTATATGCCATAAATCGTGCTGATTGACTAATTCCATGACCACATCAATGCAAAAAGGAACTCCCATCGTATGAGCCATTATAATCGCTCGAGTCTTTGGTCCAACTGCTTCGATGAGGCGCTCCGGTATTGCGGTGTAATCACCAAGATCAACGTCTATGAAAACGGGTATGAGTTGGTTTTGTAGTATTGGAGCCACAGTTGTCGGAAATGCCGCGGCAACAGTGATTACTTCGTCTCCTGGTCTCAATGGTTTATCAAGTTTTGGGGAGGTTAATGCTGTTGTGGCGACAAGATTAGCCGAGGATCCGGAGTTGACAAGAAGAGCATTTTCAACACCAAGGTACTCGGAGAATTCAGATTCAAACCTTTCAGCATAACGGTTGGCAGTTAGGAAGAAATCAAGACTTGCATCAACAAGCATAGTTAGTTCATCTTCATTAAATACCCTGCCGGCATAATGAACCAAATCTTGACCTCGTTTGAATTGCTTGCCACTAAATTTTGTTTCGTAATATTTTCGTACTAAACTAAGAATTTCTGAACGGTAAGTTTCATGGTCCGTCATGAATTCCTCCTATTAAGTTATTCAAAATTGATAAATGCAAAGAAATACAATGTAGTTCTAATATGCTAATTCAACTAACTATAGATTATAGATCTCACTTCCTCACCTATCGCGAGGGAACAAGTAAGACCTGGTGACTCAATGCCAATTAGATTGATAAATCCTGGGAACCCTATATCTAATTCTTCCTTGATCACAAAATCTCTGGGAGGCTCTCCCGGCCCCTGGAGTTTAGGACGGATACCGCTCATATCGGGATGGAATGAATCCATATTGATGCCAGGCAGGTATTTCTGGACTGCTTCAAAAAAGGCAGCTTTTCGGTCTTCATCGACAGTATAATCGAATTCTCGAGATTCTGGACAATCCGAATCCGCTGCTTCACTTTGAAGATAACGAATATCGGGTCCAAATCGGACTCGCCCACCTAGGTCGAGTGTGGCATGAATTCCGAGGTATTCTTTGTTCTTATGGGGAACGGGGTATACAAGGTGTTGCAGTTTAGGGCCTGAAGAGGAGACAAAATAGTTTCCCTTGCAAGGTTTCAGGCGGTAGCCTTTCTGGTCAATTTTTACGCCGACAAGTGCAGCAATGCGGTCGGAATGTAGCCCTGCACAATTTACAACGTCTTTGGTTCTAATAGTGTATTCACCATTGTTGATATCCAGATCGTACATCACACCATCGAAATGAATTCCCGTAACCTCTGTTTTAAAAGCAACGATAGCTTCATGTTCCTTTGCCGACTTGAGCAAGCATTCCATAAATCGGTGGCTGTCGAGAATACCAGAAGATGTTGAAAAAAGAGCGGACACAGCTCGAACCTCCGGCACTAGTTCGTTAACCCTCTTTTGGCCAATAAGGCTGAGTCCCTCTACTCCGTTTAATTCTGCTTGCTTTTTTAATTCCTCGAGTATTTTAACTTCCTGTTCATGCACAGCAACAATAAGTTTACCTATTTTATTATGGGGGATTTCGTTTTTCTTGCAAAAATCGTAAAGAAGCCTGTTACCTGCTATACAAAGGCTTGTTTTCTTGAAATTAGGCGGATTATAGATTCCAGCGTGTATGACTTCACTATTACGAGAACTTGTTTCCTGCCCGAACGTTCTGTTTTTTTCAACAACAAGGACTCGACAGCCCACAACAGCCAACTCTCTCGATACAGCTAAACCAACAACACCGGCACCAATGACAACAACATCAAATGTATCTATTTCCATTGTTTAAATAAAATAAATATTCGTCTTAGTTTGTTTTATCGCGTCTTTTATGAATGAGTTTTGAAAGTCCACATTAGATTTTCCGTTAAGAAACCTCGCTCCCTTAAACTCTCTAAAGTTTTTAATCTAATAAAAACAGGGGACTGGCGAAAATCAGTATTAGAAAAATGGAGTTTTCCTATAATATTATATAAATCTATTATTGTACTATTCAAGGTTTCCAGTGGTTGGTACTGTGGTGCCATTTCCTCGAATAGGCTAAAATCTACCTTGTATGAACGCTTATCCGGTTGTGCATCTTTGTTGATCGAAATATCGACATTCGGAATTACTCTTGCTACTTCTTTAGCTAGATCTTCGACTTGATAATTCCATTCATTCGACCCCACATTTATTATAAGGTATGGTCCCCCTTTGGATAGGGGTCTTTCAATGGCCCATTGAATGGCACGAGCCATGTCTTTAGTATTTATCAAAGGTCTCCATGGGGTACCGTCACTTAATATTAAGATTTTTTTATTGATTACAGCACTGGCAACAAAATCATTTAAAACCAAATCTAGTCGCAGGCGCGGGCTCGTGCCACATGCTGTAGCAAATCTTGGACATGTGATTTTGAAAGAGTCGCTTGCTAAATTCATTAAATCCCGCTCACTGTTTACTTTAGATTTAGCATAAGGTGTTAGTGGATTTAATTCCGAAGATTCATTTCTTGCACCTTCTTCTGCAAAACCATAAACACTGCAACTAGACGCAAAAACAAATGACTTCACACCTGCTTGTTTTGCTTTCTTTGCTATTTCAATACATGCAATATGATTAATGTCACCTGTAACTCTTTCATATTTATTGCTCATTGGATCATTTGAAATAGCTGCCAAGTATACTATTGCATCTACATCACCAACAATTTCATGGGACATATTTCTCACATCTCCTATATATTGTATATCAACGCCACATTCAGGGAAATAACCTGTATTAATTAGATTAGCAGCAAAATAACCCATATCAAAACCTATTATGGTTGCATCTTTATATGACGAGCGTAATTGTGATACAACCCATGGGCCAACGTAACCCATATTACCTAATATAAGTATTTTCATATTGATATTCCTTTCCATTGTCGAGTTATGTGCATACCTAAACCATCGACTCCGGTCAAGATAAAAGTGCAGATTTTAAAGGTAGTTAAAGCTACACAAGCTATCGATATACCGGTTAATTAACAAAAGGATTTTTTGTTTTAATTACATTCAAAAAGTATTTCTGGACCATGACTACGGTGGGGATGTTGCCCCGGAGATCCAGAAGCGTATGGATTTTCGCGGCACCCTTGTGTTTCCGGAAATGGGCCCATGGGAACAGAGACAAAGATCGATAATGGTGGTGTCCAGGGCATAAACGGTTTGATCCAGTTCCACGGCGAAGGCATCGCCGGCGTAAAGCTTTCTTGCCCTGGCGATCAGCACCTGGGCGAAATCGGCATAGATCCGCCAATCCTGCATCTGATTGGCATGGGCTAGAGTGTTGCGGGAAACCTTTCCCCGAATGCCCAGGTGGTATAGCTTGAAATGAGCGGCTCTCAAACAAGCTTGAATATCGCGCAGGCTTTCCCGGTAAGTCAACTGCGCGAAAGCCATGCAGAGAAATTGGTCCCAGCAGGAGAAGCTCTTGATCTTGTAATTGCCGTCGTATCGTTCGACGCATTTGCGGAATTCGTAAGGGGGAATAAAATCCATCAACTGAGCAAAGATTGTTCTGCCGGAATTCTTGTGCCGTCTCCTTATGCACGAATGCTGGAGATTGGCACATTCGGGGAAAATATTTAAAATCGACAAATGACATCTTTTGTTATTAACACCCATATTTCAATAAGTTATGATATGAATAAAATTCGACGTTGGAACACTAGTGGGTGATATTTGTAGTTAACTACTTGAGTAAATGTGACAATATGTTATAAACTAACTGATGCCGTGACAAAATTGAACACACTTGATATCGTCATTGTCAACTATAACAGCCATGGTAGTCTACACCAGTGTCTTAAATCCTTAGAACTTTCTATTAGAGATATCGGATCAAGAATAATCGTTATAGACAATGCATCCAAAGAAGACGTATCAAGCGTAACAACTTTATTTTCGTCAATAGAGGTAATAAAAAATAAAGTTAATATAGGTTTCGCCAGTGCCGTCAACCAAGGCATTCAAAAAAGCACTGCTCCATACCTTGTGGTTTTGAATCCCGATACGATTATTCAGGAAGGTTTTTTCAAGAAAGCGTTAGAATTTATGGAATTGAACCCTGATGTGGGTATTATAGGTCCTAAAATCATGAACAGTGACGGTTCCATACAGGGATCAGCCCGCACCTTTCCCACACCGTTAACGGCAATTTTTGGACGCACCTCTCTCTTGACACGAGTATTCCCTAGGAATCCAATAAGCCGTAAAAATGTCCTGACTGCTGATGCGGTTAGTAGCTTAGAAGCTATCTCCGTGGATTGGGTTTCAGGCGCATGTATGATTGTAAGACGAGATGCTATTGAAATATCGGGACTCCTGGATGAGCGTTTTTTTATGTATTGGGAAGATGCTGACTGGAGCATGCGAATGAGGGATAACGGTTGGAAAGTGATGTATTATCCGGCAATATCGATTACCCATCATGTGGGAAAAAGTAGCAAGGAGCGATTCCTCCGTTCAACGCTGGATTTTCATTGGAGCGCTTACAAGCTATATAGAAAATATACACCAGCAGTAAAATTTATTGTGATGCAGCCCATTTTGATTCCTGGTCTTATTATGCGATGTGTAATCATTCTGTTTAGAGGGCCTAAGCATTAATTTTTGGGTAGAAGTAAAGGAAATATTGATATTGTGTAATAGATCCGGTATATTATAATTAGTATACTTCTATTCTGTTATGTGAGCGTTTCATATGAAGATTCTAATTACAGGCGGTGCAGGCTTTATAGGATCACACTTGGTGGATTATCTCCTGTATAAGGGGGATGAAGTTTTTGTCATTGACGATCTTTCAACCGGTACCCTGAAAAACGTCGAGCATCATCATGGCAAGGATAGATTTCATCTGATGGTCGATACGATACTGAACGAAACCGCAATGAATGATCTAGTATTCAAGTGCGAAAATATATACCATATGGCCGCCGCAGTCGGTGTGAAATTAATTATGAACAAGCCGGTTGAAACACTGGAGACCAATGTTAAAGGTACTGAAATGGTATTGAAACTGGCCAATCGCTATAAAAAGAAAGTCATGATTGCATCGACCTCAGAAGTTTACGGTAAGGTGATGAATGGAAAGGATGCAAGCCCGCTGTCGGAAGATTCGGATAGCCTAATGGGAACTAGCACCAAAAGAAGATGGGCTTATGCATGTTCGAAGGCGTTCGATGAATTTTTGGCGCTGGCTTATTATGAGGAAAAGAAACTTCCTGTAATCATTGTCCGGCTGTTCAATACGGTTGGTCCCCGTCAGACAGGTCAGTACGGCATGGTGATCCCTAACTTTGTCCAAAAGGCCCTGATAGGCAAGCCCATTACCATCTATGGAGACGGGCTCCAGTCTCGGAGTTTTACTCATGTCTCGGATGTCGTGCATGCCTTGATTAGATTGATGAATGAGCCCACAGCAGAGGGTCAGATATTCAATCTCGGCAATGGTGAGGAGGTTACTATCCGTGATTTAGCCTTTCTTGTAAAGGAGATGGCGGGCAGCCCCTCGGAAATTGAATACTTGTCTTATGAAAAGGCTTACGGGCCAGGATTCGAGGATATGCAGCGCCGTTGTCCGGATATTTCAAAAATTAAACGTCTTATAGGATACGAGCCTAAAACTAATTTGCACGGAATAATCCAAAGTGTAATTGATTATTATAAGATATGAGTCCCTTGAGCCTATATGCAAGCGCCTTCTTGATATCTTTAACCCTCTCCCTAGCCATTACGCCTGTCATACGAAATATTGCAATTAGAAAAAATTTTGTAGCTGTTCCGAAGGACGATCGATGGCACCGCAAGCCGACAGCGCTGTTTGGTGGCGTTGGGATATTTTTTTCCATGACGGCTGCTTGGATCGGCATATCTCTTGTGCTTGGATATGAAGCAACGATGGGATCGATGCTACCTTTGGGGATAGGATGCCTGCTGGTTTTTAGCCTCGGCCTGGTCGATGATATTGTTGATATCAAGCCCCACCATAAGCTGCTTGGACAGATTGTCATTGCTTCTTTTCTGGTCGTCTTCGGCTTTCAGGTCCAGTGGTTCACCTCCCTTTCGGCGAATCTTTTTTTTAGTATTCTGTGGATCGTTGGCATTACCAATGCCTTTAATCTCTTGGACAATATGGATGGGCTGGCAGCGGGAACAGCCATCCTGTCTGGCTTTTTCCTTTTTTTTAGCTCTTACGGAGCCAATGCGGTACCGCCCTCGGTTTGCCTAGCCGCGTTGCTCGGGGCCGTCTTGGGTTTTCTTGTTTATAATTTTCATCCCGCCTCCATCTTCATGGGTGATTCCGGAAGTATGGTGATTGGCCTTGCTCTGGCGGGGCTTACAACGAAAACATCTGGATTGATGAGCGTCTACTCGGGGCGGCTAGCGCTCATATTGGCGGTTCCGATCCTCATTCTCTTCATACCGATCATGGATACTGTATTTGTAAGTATCATACGACGCCTCTTCGGCCGGCCGATATCCAAGGGAGGAAGGGATCATTCCTCACACCGTATTGTTGCCATCGGTTTTTCTGAGCCAAAAGCTGTCATTCTGCTTTATGGCTTCACAATTATAGCAGGCCTTCTGGCGGTTGCGATGACCCGTTACTCCCTGAGCGTGAGTCTGGCCATGATCGCTGTATTTCTATTATTTTCTCTTTTTTTCTGGATATATCTGGCGAAGGTTAAGGTCTACGATGAGGGGTTCATTTTGAGCGACAAAAAATGGACACCCATCCTCATTGATCTCACATACAAGAAAAAGTTGTTTGAAATGATGTTGGATCTTGCCATCATTCCGCTGGCCTATTGGATTGCTTATCTCGTCCGTTTTGAGAGAAGCGCATACAGTGAGAACTTCCACATTTTTTTCAAGTCACTGCCGATTGTCATTATATGCCAGCTTTTTTCCTTCTACACGGTAGGTGTGTATCGCGGAATTTGGATGTTTCTGGGGCTGAGGGATGTTCTAACCTATATCAAGGGCGTGACGCTTGGGACCGTCATGGTTATCATAGGGAATGTGGTCATATATCGATTTGAAGGGTTCTCAAGAACACTGTTCATTATCTACTGGATGATTCTGCTAATATTGGTCATAACCTTGCGTTTTTCATTCAGATTTTTTGAAGACGTCATCCACCAGCAGCCTAATGGCGGGATCAAGACGATTATCTACGGTGCCGGTGCTGCTGGACAGTTTGCCTTGCAGGAGATTGAGCGGAATAAGAAGATAGAGTTGTCCGTTGTTGGTTTTATCGACGATGATGTAAAAAAGCAGGGGCAGACGATTTATGGCTATCCGATATTGGGCGGGCTGGATAAACTGGAGGGATTGATCCAGCAGTTCGGCCTGTCGACCATCGTTGTTTCATCCCGCAAAATCAGCAAAGATATCCGTGACAAACTGGAAAAGATTTGCGGTCCGCTCGGTGTACAGATCAGTGAGCTGAAAATATCTATTGAGTAACATCACCCTGACATTACCGTTCAGGATATCTATTCTATTTTTTTTGCCTCATCAATAAGCATCACCGGGACACCCTCCCGGATCTCGTAAAGCAGGCGGCAGGCATCGCAGATGAGGCCGTCTTTCGTTTCGTTGAGATGGATGTCACCCTTGCATTTTGGGCACGCAAGGATGTCCAGCAGTTCCCGACTGATCGTCATAATGGGTTCCTTCCTCCCGCCGGTTTGTCCTGAATTTCCCGTCATGATTGCCTCCCGGTTGATAAGGATTCTTTTACCGCCGCAAAAACTTCTTCGACCCTGATTGCCTCAAGACACTCACGCGTCGGGCATTCTTTCTTGAAGCAGGGGCTGCAGGCAAGATCCTTTCGGATGACCATATGGCCTTCTCCATAGGGGCCTGTTCGCCTTGGGTCCGTCGGTCCAAAAAGGGCGATTACCGGCGTTCCCATAGCGGCGGCAATGTGCATGGGGCCCGAGTCTGTTGTGACCAGTACAGAGGCGCGTTCATAAAGCGCAGCCAGATCCCTCAGGGAGGTTTTAGCCCCCAAGTCCGCTGGGACATGGCGCATCTTCCGGAGAATTGTGCCGGTATCCTCCGATCTTGCTCCTGTGAGAACGACCGGAATGCCAAGTTCGTGGATGATCCGGTCACTCAGCTGGGCGAACTTCTCCTCTGACCAGAGTTTCGTTTCCCACAATGCCAGGGGATTCACTGCCACGAAGGGCTGATTGCTGTCAAGGCCGTGTTCCGTCAGAAGTGCCTTGACCCGCCGGCGGTTTGCAGAATCAACTGGGATGCGGAACTGGACCGGATCCGGAAGTTCTGCATTGCCATTAAGATAGCGGATAAAATCCAGATAACGGTCCACGGCATGTTTGTACATATCTTCCGGGATCCGCTCATTATAAAAAAGACCACTCAATTCCTGAATACTGCCGTAGCCGATTTTCCTTTCGCCACCGCTGAGCGCGACGATTACGGCACTCTTGAACAAGCCGTGAAAGTCGATCACAATATCATAGTGACGATCGCGCAGCTGCCTGACAAACATGCGGAGGCTGTGGCTGGCCTGCCAGATTTTCCCCCACCGCAAATCCTCCAACCAGGCCTTTCTGCCCGACACAAGGACGCGGTCCAGATCGGGGTGTCCGATGATCAGATCGGCGGCGGCCCCTTCTATGACCCATGTGATATGGGCATCGGGATAAAGCTTTCGCAATGCCGTTAGTGATGGTAGAGCATGAATAACGTCGCCGATGGCGCTGAGCTTGACAATCAGGATATTCATAGCTTGAGTATCCAGTTCACTGCGTCCAGCAAATTTTCCGCGATGAAGTCCGCCTCGTTGGTTAGCACGTCTTTTCCGCAGCCGGTGCGTACAAGAACCCCCCTGGCTCCGGCCCTCCTTCCCGCCTCGACATCTTTGAGCATATCACCCACGACAAAGGAACGGACAAGGTCGATATCATGCATTTTGGATGCTTGCAGCAACATTCCTGTTCCTGGTTTCCGGCAGGTGCAGTTTTGTTTATAGACACCCAATCCTTCAGGGTGATGGGGGCAGAAATAAAAAGCATCGATCCGCGCTCCATGGCGGTTCATCTCCTGTTGCATCTTATCATGAACCGCCCGCACAAATTCCTCCCCAAAATAACCCCGAGCCACGCCGGACTGGTTGGAGATCACCACGGCCTTCATACCGCTGGCATTGATCAGCCGGACGGCCTCGAAGGACCATGGAAAGATCACGAGCTTCTCGAGACTGTCGAGGTAGCTCACCTCTTCATTGATGGTACCGTCCCGGTCAAGAAAAATGGCCGCATGTTTCTTTTTCATGGATTCGATCCTGTTATTCAGTCACATCAGTGCAACAGGGGCGCATGACGGTTCAAAAGAAGTTTGCATGCCGCCTCGTAGACATCATCAGGAGTGATTTGTATCATGCATTGAAAATCGGTCGGACAAACCGGCTTTAGGCAAGGGCTGCATGGGACTGCTTTGTACACAACGATATTGTTTGTTCCCACGGGGGAAGTAGTTGCGGGATTGGTTGATCCGAAGATGGCGACGGTTGGGACACCAAGGGCCGCTGAAATATGCATCAATCCGGAATCATTGGATATGAATAGGCTGCAGCACGCAATCATTGCGATGGCCTCCCTGAGGCTGGACTCACCTGCGAGGTTGATTACTGTGTGACGGGTCATGTGTCGTACAGATTCGGCACTATCGAGGTCTCCCGATGAGCCAAACAGGATGATATGTGCGGAAAGATCGGCAACCAAACGATCAGCTACAGAAGCAAAGCCATCGGGAAACCACCGTTTGGCAGGCCCATATGCAGCACCAGGAGCAATGCCGATGATCGAATCCTGAGGCCCCAAGCCATATTTTTTCAAGAGAGTTTCCGCAATCATATCGCATGAAGTGTCAGGTTTAAGAATCACCCCATGGGTTGGAGGCGAACAGCCCAGGGCTTTAGCCATTTCAAGATAATAATCGGTTTGATGGATTTGCCGAACGGCATGGGTGCGATGAACTGGATGGGTCAGGAGCGGGCCACGTGCATCGCTGTCGTATCCTGCGCGTATGGGTATGTCGGCTAGCCAGGTAATAATGGCTGCCTCAATTGCATTCTGTAGCAGGATTGCTATGTCAAAGGATGCTGCCTTTAGCATACTGGCGATACGAAATTTCCCCATGATTCCTTCATGGAGGCCAGGTTCCTCAAATATCAGGACGTGGTCCACATCGGGACTGAGCCGGTATATTTCTGCCACCCATGGCTTGGCCAACACAGTGATGGCGGTTTTGGGATATGTCTGGCGGATGGCGGCCACGGCGGGCAGTGTCATGACTGCATCACCAATCCAGTTGGTTCCACGGACCAGGATCTTTTTTATCCCTTCGCGAGGCAGCTGTTTTTTTGCGTTAACGATACCCATTTTAAAAAAGATGTGTCATCCTTGGCAGGTTGCCCTGAATTTATTTCAGGGTTCAATCCGTTTTTTGTCAATGAGTTACTGATCTCCTGATTAACAAAGGTGTTATGCATGCGGAAAACTTGTTTCAGCATTGTTTTTTGCAATTAATCATCTCGACTCTGTTTCAAGATCTATTCCCACAGTGCTGCAGGTTATGATTTCAAACATGAATCAGGTTCATGGCGACCTCTGCGAGAACAATGGCACAGGATCGTTACATCTTTGCCTCTTGCGATAACACCATTTTTTGAACCTTATCGGCCTGACGGTCTTCTTGCAATGGCTGTTCAAGATTGCCAATCTTCGACGATCATGATTAGTAAAGAGTAGCGCCGCTGTTGACTGGGGCTATTTTCTTTTCTGCCATGGTTTTGTCTTCCACCGTTGATGTACCCACAACCATTGATCGGGATACTGGCGGATCATGTTTTCAATGATCTGGGTAAAGTTCTGCGTATTGACTGCGATGTCGGCATCGCGGTCACCAGTCTGAACAATCGTAACTTCCTCACCGATAACCAGGCGATATTTTCCATCCGCAAGACGCACCATATAACCAGGCAGAACGGGTGCCTTTGTATGAAGGGCAAGCAATGCTAATCCATCCGTGGTGCAGGCCGGCCTTCCGAAGAAGTCTACAAAAACACCCTCATAGGAAGCGACATTTTGGTCAATCAGAATGCCGAGCACGTCGTTGTTCTTCAGATGGCGCAGCATAGGTCTCATGGCCTTGTCCTTGGCTAACGGAATGTTGTCTCCCGATGATCGGACTCGGAGGACAAGATTGTCAAGCAGGTTGCTGTCGAGAGGCCGATATATCACCACCATGGGCTGCATAAGGTGCGCGAAGGCCACTGCCTCTAATTCCCAATTGCCAAAATGGGCCCCAAACATCAGCAGTCCCCTGTTCCTCTTCAAAGCTTCTCGGCAGTGGTCCATGCCTTCCACGATGATCCGTTGATGAATATTTTCCGGGGTCAAATAGGGGATGTCAAAGAATTCAGCAGCGACTATCCCAATATTCCGATAAACCCCGCTTGCAATGCGGCGAATTTCGGAAAGTGTTTTTTCCGGGAAGGCGTGCCGCAGGTTATGGATGACGATGAGGCGGTGCTTCAGAGATAGGGAAAAAAAAAGGCGAAAAAGGCCTGTGAATAGCATGCGTCTCAAACCGATGGGGATTTGGTGAAACGCACCGATAACCAGTTTGCCTTTGGGGTGTTGATGGTTGTCATCAGCCATATGGACTTCCACATGCGGTTGTTGTCATTTAATGCAATGCCAGCAATACTCTATGTTCCAGAATGTTAGAATCCGGGATCAGATCCATTTCTATATTCAACACCAATATCCGCTGCAGGAATGTTTCAAATCCCCGGAGCTTTACCTCATCCTTCTGTGTGGTGACGATCCATAATGCTCCGCTGTGTAAGCGCGATTCTTCGATCTTCTTCAGGTCTTCCTCCCTATATATATGATGGTCTGGGTATGGAATAAGCGTTGTTATTTCGGCGCCAAGCTCTGCTATCGTTTTGCGAAAATGCTCGGGTCTGCCGATACCGGCAAATACTGCAACCTTCTCGCCACGGATGGCATCGAGAGGAAAAATTTCCTTGCCGGGTCCATGAACCAGCGTGCGAGGCTTGTGCACCCCGCGCAAGACAGTCCCGGTGAATCCCGCCTTCCTGAAAATCGCCTCACTACCGTTGGAGTTTTCCCCGGCCACCTGGCCCGGTCCCGTCCGAATGACCACATGTGCCCTCTGCAAAGAGGCGATGGGTTCCCGAAGAGGGCCGGCGGGAAGAAGCCAGCCATTGCCGAGTGGTCGATCGGCGTCAACGAGCACAATATCAAGATCGCGCTGTAGTCTGCGATGCTGGAATCCATCATCCAGGATCAGGACATCTGGGCTAAAATGCCGCAAGGCGGCACTGCCAGTTTTTACACGGTCTGCTCCGGTTATAACAGGCACTCCGGGCAATGATTCGGCAATCAACAGAGCCTCTTCGCCCGTCTCTCGAAATCCTTTCATCATTTTGTATCCATCAGACACAATGCATGCGTCCACGCCGGATGATCCGCCATAGCCCCGGCTAAGAACTGCCGGATGTCTTTTTCTGTCAAGAAGCAGCTTAGCAAGCGTAATCACCATGGGGGTTTTGCCTGTGCCTCCAACGGTGAGATTCCCGATACTGATCACCGGACAGGGCAGCTTTACTGTCCGCTTCATGCCCCGGTCGTACAATCCATTTTTTAACCCGACGGCACTGCGGTAAGGTAGCGAGAGTGTTTTAAGAACGGGAAGCAGGTGATATCGGCTCGTGCCGCTGTCATACCAGATATGTTGCAGGGTTTCAGATTTCATGGCGGGAAATTGGTTTAAGAACTAGGAAAATTCTATGGAGCAATACGCTCATGGTGTCACTCGTTGTCCCGAAACTGCATGTTATAAAGCTTATAGTATTCCCCCTTCTTTTCAAGCAGCACTTCGTGTGTACCCTCTTCAACGATTTCTCCGTCTACCAGCACGATGATCCGGTCGGCATGCCTGATTGTTGAGAGGCGATGGGCAATAACCAGGGTCGTACGGCCCTTCATGAGATTTTCCAACGCTTCCTGCACCTCGATTTCCGCCTCGGTGTCCAGGGCGGAAGTTGCTTCATCCAGTATGAGAATGGGTGCATTTTTCAGTAAGGCACGGGCAATGGCAATCCGCTGTCTTTCTCCGCCGGAGAGTTTGGCTCCCTGTTCTCCGATAATCGTCTGATAATCTTCAGGAAGCCCCGTGATAAAATGGTGGGCATTAGCAGCTTTTGCAGCAGCGACAATCTCATTGTCGTTTCTGTCAAAGCTGCCATACGCGATGTTGTTCCTAACAGTGTCATTGAAGAGGATTGTCTGTTGGGTGACGATCGCAATCTGGGAACGCAGGGACTCAAGCGTCACATCTCGGATGTCATGCCCGTCAATCAGGATCTGGCCCGACGTGACTTCATAAAACCGGGGAATGAGATTGACAAGTGTTGTTTTTCCACCGCCGCTCATACCGACGAAAGCAATCACCTCTCCAGCCCGAATGGATATGTTTATATTTTTTAGGACCGGGGTATCTTCATAGGCGAAGGAGAGATTCTCAATGACGATGCCGTGACGGATTTTCGGAAGCACCGCGGCTCCCCGGCGATCCTGGATTTCGGGGATCGTATCGATGATTTGGAAAACGCGCTGTGCCCCGGCAATGCCCTGCTGGATAGTGTTGTTGACGTTCGTTAGGCGCTTGACGGGCTCATACAGCATGATCAGGGCCGTCAGGAACGAGAAGAAAGTGCCCGGGGTTGCACTTCCACGGATGACCTGATAACCGCCGTAGAAAATGATTGCTGCAATGCCAATGCCACCCAGAAACTCCATAATGGGACTAGAAATAGCGTTGACGGCTGCTGATTTAAGGTTCAGGTGAAACAGACGTTCATTCTCTTTCGCAAAGCGGCCTGCTTCATATTTTTCCATACCGAAGGCTTTTACGATGCGGGTTCCGGAAATTGTCTCCTGAAGCAACGCGGTCAGGCCGCCTATCGTAACCTGGGTGCGAGTTGCCACGCTTCGTATCTTCTGACCGAACTTCGCAATGGGATAGATGGCAAGCGGGAAAACAAACATTGCCAAAATTGCCAGCTTCCAATCACGATAGAAAATGACAAATACCAGACAGATCAGTGTGGATGTATCTTTCAGCAAGCTGGTAACGGCTTCCGAGGCAGCCTGCTGGATGTAGCCTACATCGTTGGTGATGCGAGACATGAGGATACCGGTGGGATTTTTGGTGAAAAAAGCGAGCGATTGCCGTTGAATCTGTTCATACAGTCGATTTCGGAGGTCGGCAACGATCCGCTGGCCAATGAAGTTCATGGTGATCGTCTGGGTATAGTTGCAGGCTCCCTTGATGAAATAGATGGCGATGACGGCAATGGGGATCCACAAGAGCATGCCGGCGTTTTTCTTGAAGAAAATATCGTCTAGGGCCGGCTTGACCAAGAAAGCCAATGCGGACGTAGTGATGCCGACAATAATCATGCACACCAGTGCAATCGCAAATTTCCCAATGTATGGCCTTGAAAGTCTCAGCAACCTTTTGAATATGTCCATCGCTATATTCCCATAGATGAAAACCCGTATCGTTTCTACATGTGTATCAAATCATACGCCAGGCGGGCTGCCCTCGCCGATGCACCCGGCTCTCCGAGCTTTTCCCGGATTGCCGAGAGATCCTTCCTGATCTCATCCCGCCGCTGGCGGTTCGTCAGAATAGACAGCATCTCTGCAGCCATACGTTCGGGATTTACATTTGCCTGAATCAGCTCCGGTACAAGTGTCGCGCCACCGATAATGTTCACCAGGCCGATGTTTTTGACGCTGATCACCCTCTTGCCGATGGCATAGGAGAGGGGAGAAACCTTGTAAACGATAACCATGGGCGTACCGAACAGGGCTGTTTCAAGCGTGGCTGTGCCCGATGCAACCAGAACAGCTTCTGCCAGAGACATCACTGCATAGGTCTGGTTATGAACAGTCTGTATGGCAATGCCAGATGCCGCGATAAATGGATCTGCGATGTCTCCCGGAAAGCTGTCGGCCAAGGGGAGGATAAAGTATGCCGCGGGCAATGACTTTTTTATAATAGCCGCCGCTTTCAGCATAAGGGGCAACAGACGCTTTATTTCTCCCGGACGGCTACCGGGCAGCAATCCGACCGGTATGGCATCTGCCGCAATGTTCAGCATATGGCGTGCCTCTTCCTTGGATTGCGGCGCCTCGATTGCATCAAGAAGCGGGTGGCCGACAAAGGTGGCCGAAACACCATATTGGGCATAAAATGAAGCCTCGAAAGGTAGAATCACCGCCATGTGGTCTACGACAGAACGAATACGGCTGACCCGGTTTTTGCGCCAAGCCCAGACTTGGGGGCTGATGTAATAAAAGACCTTGATGCCCAGTTTCTTTGCCGCAGCCGCCAGGGGAAGATTAAAGTCCGGATAATCGATCAGGATGACCAGGTCGGGTGGATCGTTATGAAGGCTCCGCCTCAGCGCAAACATAACCCGCATCACTCTGCCAAGGTGTACGATAACCTCAGTGAGCCCCACAACGGCCATATCCGAAACATTCGCCATGAGGTTGACGCCTGTCTGGGCCATCCGGTTGCCCCCAACGCCAAAGAATTGCAGATCCGGATCCAGATCGTGCATTGCGCGGACTAGGTTGCTGCCGTGAAGGTCACCAGAGGCTTCTCCCGCCACGATCATGACACTGCGTTTCTTTGCACAGGCGCAGTTCTGTGGACCCTTTGGATTGGACATATCCTCAGCCTCCCGCAATGGAAGGCCGATGTCTTGAAATTTCCTTGCTGATTCGCATGGCAAGCTCAAGGACATCCCGTCCTTCCCGGCCGGAAACGACGGGCTTGCTCCTTGTACGGACGGCATGAACAAAGGAACGAATTTCCTCTTCCAGGGGATCCTGCTGCCTGATGTCAATCTTGTTTTCTATAATCTGTGATTTTCCATCTTCTCCCTTGTAGCTTTTCAGAGAAAGAAGCTCCCGTTGGGCATAGTCCACCGCGTGGTACCCATCCGAGCAGAAGAACCTTATTTTCTGGAGGGTTTTTGTTGTGATCCGGCTGGCTGTAATATTGGCTACACAGCCTGACGCGAAGGTAAGTCTTGCGTTGGCGATATCGGGCTTGTCGGATAGGACCGATGCCCCCACGGCTTCGAGGGACCGTATGGGTGATGCTACGAAGTGAAGAAGAATATCCAAGTCATGTACCATCAGGTCGAGGATAACATCCACATCAGTGCCGCGTTCGAAAAAAGGATGCAGACGATGGATCTCGATGAAAAGTGGATTATGAAGAACATCGCCGAGGGCTATGATCGCAGGATTGAAGCGCTCGACAAATCCGATCTGGAGGATCAGGTTCTTTGATTCAGCTAATGCGATAAGTTCGTCTGCCTCTTCGCAGTCAGCAGCAATAGGCTTTTCGAGCAATACATCTTTGCCCTCGGCAAGGAAGGCTTTCGCCGTCTGGTAGTGTGCCTGTGTGGGGACGGTTATGCTGGCAGCATCCACCTGCCCGATCAGGTCACCGTAATCAAGGCAGGCTTTCCCATTGCATACATCTGCGCCCCGTTGTGCTTTTTCCCTGATCAGGTCAGATACCCCGACGACTTTCACATCGGGCATTTTAAGATATTTTTGGAGGTGATAGTTGCCGAGATGACCCATACCAACAATGCCGACCCTTAGCGCCTTCATATCCTCAGTGCTCCTGTATGGTTTGCCGGGGTCATCTTAACGGCAAATCCCTCGTGGGGAATTTTCGATGAACGTGACAAAATGCCTGATCTCCGGCAAGTCGGGCAGTTCGCTGCGAATCTTGTCCAGAGCGTCTTTCAGCAAAAGGGATGATCGATACACAAGACGATATGCTTCCTTCAGGGCGCCGACCGTCTCCTCTGAGAATCCGCGGCGCTTGAGGCCGATGAGATTCAGACCGAAGGGCTTTGCAAAATTGCCCGAAACCAGTACAAATGGAGGTACATCCCGCTCGACACCGGAGGCGCCACCAATGAAGGCATGCGCGCCAATACGCGTGAACTGGTGGATACCCGTCATCCCGCCGATGATAGCCCAGTCTTCCACATGGATATGGCCGGCAAAATTCACTGCGTTGGACATGACAATGTTGCTGCCCAAGCTGCAGTTGTGCGCCACATGACAATAAGCCATCAGAAGGTTATGGTCACCGATGACTGTTTTGCCAATATCAGCCGATGTTGCGCGATGAACTGTCACATATTCACGAATCGTGTTGAAATTTCCTATGATGACCCGAGTAACTTCGCCCTTGAATTTCAGGTCCTGGGGCGCCCCGCCGATGCAGGCAAAAGGATGGATCCGGTTGCCCTCGCCGATGTCCGTATGTGTGTCAATAACCACATGAGATTCAATGATAGTGTTTTTCCCGATATGGACGTCGGAGCCGATAATGCTGTATGGCCCCACGCACACTCCATCAGCCAGTTCAGCCTCTGGGGATATAATGGCAGTTGGGTGTATGTTCATAAATTCGTCCTCTGTTTACGCCCTGCGGGTTCTGCTTTTCCTCATCCCGTGTAATTGTTTCTCAAGTTCGGCAATGCGCTTTTCCATCGCATGCATCTTTCGGCGCATTTCTGGTACCTTGGGGAGCGCGGCACTCATGCGGAGCCATTCACGATGAGGCATATGTGGTGATCCCGCGACAATCTGGTTGGGCGGGATGTCGTTATGCACACCCGCTTGGCTGGCGATCATAACGCTGTCACCGATATTAATATGCCCGACCAAGCCTGCCTGGCCCCCGGCGATAACACCCCGGCCCAATTTCGCGCTGCCTGATATCCCGACCTGTGCAACGATAATGGAATTTTCTCCGATCACGACATTATGGGCGATCTGGACGAGATTATCAATCTTTACGTTTTTTTGAATCCAGGTTTTGCCCATAGTTCCCCTGTCAATGGTCGAATTGGCTCCGATTTCCACATCGTCATCGATCTGGACATAACCCGTCTGGGGGATCTTAATGTTTTCGGAACCCGGCTGCGCGAAACCGAATCCGTCTCCTCCAATGACCACACCGGCGTGGATAATGACCCGCTGTCCAATGATGGTGCGCCGGTAGATGCTTACGTTGGGATATAAGATGCTCTGCTTGCCTATTTCACATTCCGTGCCGATATTCACGCCGGGATATAGAACCACCCCATCTGCTACCCGGACATTCCGGCTTACATAAACTCCTGGGAATATGCACGCCCCCTGTGATACAGTAGCCGTAGAATCTACCCAGGCGCCGGGTCTAATGCCGGGCAAGGGCGTTTCCTCAGGGTTGAAAATGGCGAGAATCTTGCCGAAGGCTACATACGGGTCGGCAACATAGATCAAGGTTCTGCCGGGACTTATCGTCCCGGCGGTGACCAGAGCAGCCGTGGCTCTTGTCGTTTCGAGTTTCTTGAAATATTTCGGATTGGCCACAAATGTCAGGTCACCATTATCGGCTTCGTCAATACCGCGGACCCCGCTTATCATGCTGTCCGGATCACCGCTGACGGTTCCCCCAACAAGCTTGGCTATTTCTTTTATTGTTTTCTTCAATGTCTTTTCTGCTTTTATCATTAGCTGGCACGAGTTCAGGATGAGGGCAGACCTAGTTTTTCCGGCATGCCTATTTCTTCGCAGCCTTCAATGCCTTGTTGAACTCTTCGACAACCCGCTTGGTCAAGTCATATTCCTTGTTGTAGTATGCAACCGGTATGGTACTTACATCAAGGATCATGGTGTATTTCTCCTTTTCACCAATTGCTTGGACGACTTTCATGATGTCAGGAATCATTTTTTTGGAGATTTCCTGATCTCTGTTCTGGAGCTCTTCGTTTGCATCCTTCACCATAAGTTGATAATCGCGAAACTTTTTCTGATAGGCATTTTCTTTTTCTTTATAGGCATCCTCCTTCAAAATGGTGCGCTGTTTCTCCAGCTCTTCCTTGAGCTTTTTCAGCTCATCCTCCTTCTGCTGGATCGCAGCCTTATTTGTCTCGAAGGCGCTCTTGAATTCATCGGAGGCTTTTTTCCCGGCTTCGGAGGAGAGCATGATTTCCCGAAGGTCGATGAATCCGGTCTTTTCGGCAGCATATGCACAGTTTAGTGCTAACGCCATATTGATCAGGAGCCATGCACCCAATGACCACAGTATTAACTTCTTCATAAACGATATCCCCCTTTCGACAACCTGATTTTGATCCATGATGTGTTTTCGCATTCTATCACATAAACATTCCAACGGTGAATTCCCACCTCCCGGCTGGCTCACCCTCCCTGCGGTCCAGTACGTAACCATACTCAAGACGCAATGGCCCGATAGGCGAATACCATCGGACACCGGCCCCTGTGGTTCTGCGCATATCGCCCAGATGGTAGCCTGAATCCCATGCATTACCCGTATCGAAGAAGATGACGCCCTTAAGACCTGCGCTCTTGATGAGCGGGAAGATAACCTCGGTATTGAAGCAAAGCATGGTTGTTCCACCGATGACATCGTCCGTGAAAGGATCCACCGGACCAACCGACCTCAAACCCCTTAAGGTGCTGATACCTCCAAGATAGAAGCGCTCGTAAATGGGAATATCCTGGCCATTGTTGCTGTTGATATATCCACCGCGCCCGCGGACGCTGAAGACCGTATCCAGCGGCATGGGAAAAAACCAGCCGGAACTGACCGAGTAGCGGGTGAAGCCGGTCTGTCCGCCGAGTAAACCGCCCGCATAGTCGATGGATGCGGTGTTCTTTGACCCGCTTGACGGGAACATGGGATCGTCCGTCGTGTCGGCGGTGAGCGTGAAACTTAACTGGCTTGTTAGCGTGTTTCCCTCCTGGGCCAGGACGTATGATGAGGAATACGGATTGATATTCGTGACATCATTCATACTGAGTTTGTAGCCCGCATAACCGGTTACATATTTCCAGATCGGATAACCGAAGGTTACGCCCACTCCGTAGGTATCCAAGTCGTAAGCATCATAGGTCCTCGTATAGTCCCATACATCCAATTTGGTCCACAGAGGGATATCGAACAGCCAGGGTTCGACAAACGAGATTTCGTATTGGGTTGTTTTTTGTCCCAGACTCGCTCGCACGCTCAACGTCTGACCCCGACCCAACAAGTTCTGCTGGGAAATCTGGCCGGTGATCACAGCGCCGTCTACCGCACTGTATCCCGCTCCAATGCTGAACATACCAGTGGGCTTCTCCTTGACGTGAATTCCGACATCCGTCAGATTGTCACTGGGGCCTTTTTCCGACTGGAAATCTATTTCATCGAAATAGTGGAGTTTGTTAAGTTCCGTATAGCTTTTTTTCATATTGGAGTTACTGTAAAGATCCCCTTCAGCGATAGACAATTCGCGGCGGATGACCTTGTCACGTGTCTTCGTATTGCCTGTGATGGTAATTCTGTTAAAATAGACAAGATTGCCCTTGGTGATGTTATAGGTAATATCCACCTTTTGTTCCCGTTCATTCACGGAAGTTTGGGGATTGACATCGGCATACGCATAACCTTCGTCATTGCAGACCTGGGTAAGATACTCCATGTCTTTGATGATTGCCTCCCTGTCGTAAAAATCCCTCTTGCCGATTTTGAGATTCTTCAGAAGGTCTTCCCGCGGTGTCTTCAACAGGTCGCCCGTTATCGCTATCTTGCCGACGCGAAAGGGCTTCCTCTCTATGATAGGGATCTTGACATAGATCCACTCCTTATCGAAGGTGATGACGGGCTCCCCAACCTGGGCGTTGACGTAGCCGTTGTTCAGGTAAAATGCATGGATCTTGTCGACGTCCTGCTTCAATTCCTCCTTTTTCAGCAGGCCGGAATCGGTTATAAAATGAAAAATCCCCCACTCTTCGAGCTTCATTATTCCCTTGAGTTCTTTATCCGTGAATGCCTTGTTGCCTTCAAAGGAAATTTCCCTGACGTAGAGCCGTTCGTTTTCCCGGATATTTAAAACAACTCGGACATCTTTCTGCTCTGACTTTTCAATAGATTCCTTGATTTCGGCGTTGTAGTATCCCTTATTGTCATACAGCGCCTTGATTTTCTCAATGCTTTCTTTTATTTTTTCCGGATTAAGTGTCTGGTGGACCTTAAACGTCAGGACGCCATCGATGTCTTCCTTGTTGAGCTCCTTGTAGCCATTGATCTTGATTTCTGAAATTGAGGGCTTTTCAATCATGTTAAACGTTAAAATGATCCCTTCGGGACTATCTTTCGTGCTAGCACTGACGTCATCGAAATATCCCATCCGGTATATGGCCTTGATATCTTCCGATAGGTCGGCTTCCGACAATAGTTTGCCTTCTTTGCTGGTTATGACCTGCTGGATCGCGCCGGATTCAATCTTGCGGTTTCCATTAAATTCAATCCGTGCGATGGGCTTGACCACTTGTGTCAGCATGAACATTTCATTGCGCAGACGCAAGAGGGACGGCTGGAGATCAGAAGGGCCTTTGGCTTGAACAAAAAGCCCTGGAAGGGCTTTGCCCGTCGAGGCATTCAGCATCCCGACATCAATACTGATAAGTCCCCCGAATTCCGTTACGCTGCATTTCAGGATATAGGAAGCCCCCGCTTCCCTGGCCTTGTTGAGGATCGCGTCCATGCTCACCGTCGCTTCGTTCGGCAAGGGCAGCGTGGCCACACGAAAGGCCTTAGCCTCGGTTAGTTCCATGACCAAACCCTTGGAAACTGCAACCCTCAGATCATTGGGCTGATTCGGGCTGTTTACATCAACAGGCAACAGGAGGATCAACGGCGGTTCAGCCGCATGGACACGAGCCGTTGAAATGATCGAAGCGAAGATCATCAGCAGGGCAAGCAGTGCCCATAAATCATATCTATACAACGCGATGGATCCTCCCATCCTGCAGGCCGATAATCCTCGTCATCCGGTCAGCCAGCGATTTGTTGTGCGTCACAACAACCAACGTAATCTTTCTGGTCTTGTTGAGATGGATAATTATATCTTCTACCTTCTTTCCTGTTTCAGTGTCAAGGTTTCCCGTCGGTTCATCGGCTAGGATAATTTCCGGTTCCATGATCAGCGCTCGTGCGACAGCGACACGCTGCTGCTCTCCCCCGGAGAGCTCACCCGGTTTGTGTTCCATTCTGTTTGCGAGGCCAACCTCCGCGAGGAGTTCTTCCGCGCGTTTCCGTGCGTTCCGGTGGGAGATTCCGTTGACTAATGCCGGCATCATAACGTTTTCAACCCCTGTGAATTCAGGTAGCAGATTGTGAAATTGGAAAACAAATCCTATGGTCCGGTTGCGGAAGGAGGCTAGGTTCTTTTCCTGCCATAGGAACACGTTCAAGCCATTATACAGGACGCGCCCGCCGGTTGGATGGTCAAGGGTACCGAGAATATGGATCAGAGTGCTCTTGCCGGCCCCTGAAACACCGATTATCGCCAGCATCTCGCCTCTTTCGATTTCAAGGTCAATCCCCTTGAGGACCTCAATCCGGTTGCCGTCCTTAACGAATGTCTTTTGCAGATTTTGTAAGACGATCATTTTCATTCCTGCCGTTATTCGTAGCGTAGGGATTCCGCCGGATCGAGCTTGGACGCACGCCAAGAGGGGTAAAGGGTTGCCAGGAAGCATATCAACATCGTTCCTGCTACAATGATTGCAACATCAGCATAATTCACTTGCGAGGGGAGTTCGCTAAGATAATAGACATCACCCGGCAGGATTTTAAAGCCGAGAAGCTTTTCGACAAATTTGGAGATGGTCTCCAGGTTGAAGGCAACCGCCAATCCACCCAGGCTACCAAGCGCAACACCAATAGTGCCGATGATCAGACCCTGGAATATAAATATTTTTCTGATCCCGTTTGAGGTGGCACCCATGGATTTCAGAATGGCGATGTCGCGGTTCTTCTCGATCACGATCATAATCAATGTCGTGATGATGTTGAAGGCGGCTACGAGTACGATCAGGCTCAGGATGATGAACATAACCCGCTTTTCTAGTCGGAGGGCTGAAAACAGGTTCTTGTTCATTTCCATCCAGTTCCTCGCCCAAAAAGGAAAACCGAGTTTCCTTTCTAGTGATTTTGCCAGAATGTCGGCCTTGTATATATCGTTGACCCGAATCTCAAGCCCCGTCGCTGTTTCACCCATGCCGAGGAAGTCCTGGCAGTCTTTAAGAGACAAGTAAGCCAGTGTCGCATCATATTCATAAAATCCGGAGTCGAAAATGCCCACAACGAGAAATTTCTTCAGCTTGGGTATCATACCCATCGGGGTGGTTACGCCCATGGGGGATATGACGAAAATGGGGTCATACAGGTTGAGCCCCATATTTTTTGCGAGCTCTTTGCCTATGATGATGCCCGGTAAAGAAGATAACGCGGACTGAATACCCGGAATGGGTCGTCGGTTTACCGCGAGGTCGGCAATACTTCCCGCCTGCATCTTGCCGAGACTGATGACCGTAAGGGCATCGGGTAGTGAAAGACCTCTCAAAACGGTGCCAATCACCTGGTCACCATTTTTTAACATAACCTGGCTATATATAAATGGTGTCACAGCTTCAATTCCCGGTACCGTTTTTACTTTTTGCATCACTTCCCGGTATTGCCTCATGGGCCCGGTATATTCCATCAGGACAATATGGGAGTTTATGCCAAGAATTTTGCTCCTCAGGTCGTTCTCGAAACCATTCATGACTGCAAGCACGATAATCAGTGCGGCAACACCCAGAAAAATGCCTGCGATAGCGATGAACGTGATGATGGAGACGAATACCTGCTTCCGCTTAGCCCGCAGGTAACGCAAGCTGACAAACAGTTCATAGGGCATGCTATCCCTCTTTTGTGCGCATTTGTGGAAATAAAATCACGTCCCGGATGGAGGGAGAATCTGTGAACAACATAACCAAACGATCAATACCGATTCCCTCCCCCGCAGTGGGTGGCATGGCATATTCAAGGGCACGGATATAGTCTTCATCCATTACATGGGCCTCCTGATTCCCCGCCTCGCGGTCCTGGAGCTGCATCATGAACCTTTCCCGCTGATCCGCGGGATCATTGAGTTCCGAGAATGCGTTCGCAATCTCCCGGCCATAAATATACAGCTCGAAGCGATCCGTCAGGTCAGGTTCTGAGGCGTTGCGCCGGGCGAGGGGTGAAACTTCCACCGGGTACTGGGTGATGAAAGTCGGCTGTACGAGTTTCTCCTCGACTGTTTCCTCGAAAAGGCCCATGAGGATTTTGCCGAGCGGTTCCCCGTCGCGGATATCCAGCCCGCACGAACGGGCATACTCGGTTAACTTGGATGCGTTCATGAGGATATCCGCATCAACATCCCGGTATCGTCTTACAGCATCCCGCACCGTTAGGCGTGGCCAGGGTGGGGTCAGGTCAATCAGTGTTCCCTGATAGGTGAATTTCAGTGTACCGAACAGGTTCTCCGCGATATGACGAAGCAGTTCCTCGGTGAGGGTCATGAGATCTTCATATGTAGCATATGCCATGTAGAATTCCATCATGGTAAATTCCGGATTATGGAGTGTTGATACTCCCTCATTTCGAAAATTTCGGTTGATTTCGAAAACGCGTTCCAGGCCTCCCGTAACGAGTCGTTTCAGGTAGAGCTCGGGGGCGATTCTGAGATAAAGATCCATGCCTAGGGCATTATGGTGTGTTTTGAATGGCCGCGCCATGGCGCCTCCGGCTTTAGGCTGCATCATGGGGGTTTCCACTTCGAGAAAATCTCTGGATTCCATGAATTTGCGGATCAAACTGATAATGCGGCTTCGCTTTTGAAAAACTTCACGGGCATTCGGGTTGACAATTAAATCGAGGTGGCGTTGCCTGTAACGCGCCTCAATATCGGTGAGCCCGTGCCACTTCTCAGGCAAGGGGTGAATAGACTTTGCCAAAAGTCTTATTGTATCCGCGTCAATGGTCAACTCTCCTGTTTTTGTCCTGAAAATCTTTCCTTCTGCGAAGAGGATATCTCCTACATCGAGTTTCTTGAACAGGGAGAAGGCTTCTTCGCCGATATGATTTTTCCGGACAAATACCTGGATCCTCCCTTTCCGATCCTGAAGCATGACAAACGCCCCCTTGCCGAAGTCCCGAACGGCCATCATCCGGCCTGCGATAGAGAATCTCTCTTCGATCTTTTCCAGGTCTGCATGGGGCATATCGTGGAAGCGGTGGATCAACTCATCAGTCGTGCTTCCAATTTTGATGTCATTTGGATAAAGATCAAGACCTTCTGCCTTCATCTGTGCGATCTTTTCTTTGCGTTTTTTGAGCAGTTCAGATTCTTCCATTGCATCGTTCCCTGTTTGTAATGTTTAACGGCTGCGAGTCACGCCGATCTTGGGGCACAGGGTTTCCACGGGGCATTGGCTGCAGAGTGGAGAAATGGGACGGCATATCTGCTGGCCAAACGCAACCATCCACGTGTTATAATTTGACCAGTAACGTCGGGGCAACACTTCCCGGAGATCATATTCTGTCTGCTCCGGTGATTTTGTCCGGACGAAGCCGAGACGGTTCGAGATGCGATGCACATGCGTGTCCACACAAATCGTGTCCATCCCGAAACCCAGCGCCAGGACCAGATTTGCCGATTTCCTGCCAACACCCTTGAGGCTGAGAAGCTCATCGAGGCTGCCCGGAACCTTTCCCCCGAAACGATTGAGCAGATCCCGGGAGACCTCCCGGATCGTCCTTGCTTTGTTGCGGTAAAATCCTACGGGGTAGATGGCCTTCCGGATGGTCTGATCGGACAGGCGGAGCATTGCCTCCGGCGTGTTAGCCAAGGCGATGAGTTTTTCCGTTGCTGCTGCCGTTACATCATCTTTTGTTCTCAAGCTCAGGAGCGTTGAAATGAGAAGAACAAACGGGCTCCGACTTTCCCGGGCCAGTTGGGTAACGATCGGTGCCTCCCATGCTGCAGTTACCTTTTGAAGGCAATGGAGGACCCTTATAATCCGCTGGTCCTTCATGGGCACTGTTCAGTCGTACCCTTCTTCGTTAGCCAGCATGTCAAGGTGCAGGGTGGCGATGTCTTCCACATCAAGATTGGCTGTTTCCTCGGTTGTCCGGAAGTCCACGATCTTGATATATCGTTTGCATTCATTGCAGACATCCACCCGGTATCGCTCATCCCCTTCAACCGTGAAGTATGCCAGGGATTGCTGCTCCTCATTGCCGCAAAAGGGGCACTTGATTCTTCGGAACGGCCATTCATATCCGCATTGATGGCAATAGAGATACCTCCCGCCCTCGTCATCCCGGATCTGGCCGATTTTGGGTTCCTTCCCACAGACGGGGCAGTATCCCTCATTCCATTCGTAGCCGGCAATGACGGCACCATATTTGTCCACTACTTTCTCTAGTGCAGGACGAAGACTTTCTTCCACGAACAGGCTGATGAGGTCAAAGGTATCCTCATCCTGCTCTTCCTCAATGAGTTCGAGATCCTCCCCGCAGAAAGAATCTCGTAAAAGCCTTTCATAATCCAGAGATCCATCTTCCAGTTGTTTGATGATTTCCCGCGTTTCTTCTGGCACGCGCTTTTCCGCGATGCCTAGAAGCTCCAGGAAATAAGTTTTCGGCTGATTGATTTTGAATTCTGCGGTTGCCAAATCAAGCAGCGGCAGCCCGCCCATCATCTTTGCGTTGATAAGCTGTTCGTCCACCTGAAATGGTAATTCCTGCATATTTCGGATATGGCGTCCCCGGAGAATTAGGATTTCTTCGAGAATGTCGAGTAGATCTCCATAGTGGGGATAGAGGTTCCTGTAATGCTCGACTGTTTTCAGTACATCCTTGAGTAATCCAGCCATAGGTTATTTCCTTATGTGACAAAAACTGCTGCCGCAACTACGGTTGTGTAGCCGCCATTTTTGGCAATAGCAGATTGGGTGACGTTGCGTGTCCTGACGATTTTGCCGCTGATTTTAAAAATCTCCTTTTTTTCATCCCAGCTTTCATCGACGTTGAAGTCGATGCCGAGGGTAGAGGCCAGCATGGCGGCGGCCAGATCTTCTGCGTAATCACCGGCCTGCTTCTCTGTTTGCCCGAAGGCATGGTATTCACTTATGTATCCGTAGGCTGATTTGTCTGCCGGGATGGCGCAGCCGACCGATGCGGCCAGGAGCCTTTTGGGTTCATTGCTGCAAGCACGGCTGAGTACGCAAAAGGTAATGCCTCCGGGGACAAGTTCTTTGAGCCCCTGCTGTTTTGAAATCATCTTGCACCCCGGGGGGAATATACTGGACACTGTCACGAGATTGAACTTCTCTATACCTGCGTTCCTCAGCGACCGTTCAAATGAATGAAGTTCGTCTTTGTCCGTCCCTACCCCATTGGTGAAAAAGATTTTTTTGGGAACGAGTATTTCCATCTTCCCTTTCCTCCTTAATTTCTTGCGGGTTTGAGAAATGGAAAAGGGGACGTAAGCTTTCATTTATATTAATGAAAAAACGTCCCCAACCTTTCTGTCGGCGGCACCTTATCAATTCATGGAGGCTGTGTCAACTATGAACCTATTTTTTCCCCTCCTGCCGCAGTGTGACAAAAAATGTCTGCTCATCCCGTTTGATCAACAGAAGGAAAGTTCCCTTTCCTTCACCCTTTCCTGTCTCCGCCAGAAAATCTTTGGTGGAGTTGATTTTTACACGGTTGATCTGGAGGATGATGTCCTGAGGTTTCAAGCCCGCCTCGTCCGCAGCACTTCCCTCTTTGACCTGACTGATGATCACTCCTGTTGGTTCCGGAAGATTCAGATGCTTCGCAATCTCCGGGGTCATATCCTGGACCACCATCCCTAGGCGTTCATTGCTTTGGGATTCTCGGGCAAACTGCTGGTCTTTTCTCTCCCCTACCGCAAGATTCAGAATCACTTCATGCCCGTCGCGAAAGACCTTTACGGAAACGGTTTTTCCCACGACAAGCGTTGCAACAAGCCTCACAAGATCGTGAGAATCTTTAATGATATGTCCGTCTATTTCCAGGATAACATCGCCGGTTTTAATACCGGCCTTCTCTGCCGGCTCTCCAGGGAATACCGTTCCAACCAGCGCGCCCGCCTTTTCTTTGAGCTTGAGGCTCTCCGCGATGTCATCCGTGATGTCCTGCGCAGACAAGCCCAGCCATCCACGGGTAACGCTCCCCTTTGTTTTTAGATCACTCAGAATCTCTTTAAGGCTATTAATGGGGATGGCAAAACCGATTCCCTGGGCTTGGGCAACGATAGCTGTGTTCACCCCGATGACCTCACCGGAAAGATTGCAGAGAGGCCCGCCTGAATTGCCCGGATTAATGGAGGCATCTGTCTGGATGAAGTTGTCATAAGGACCTGAACCGATGATCCTGCCCTTTGCACTGACGATGCCCGCAGTGACCGTGTGATCAAGCCCAAAGGGGTTGCCAATGGCAAATACCCAATCGCCGATGCGCATCTTGTCAGAATCACCCAGGGTAACCGTTGGCAATTTAGCGGCTGGAGAGATTTTAATCAGGGCAAGGTCCATGCTGGGGTCTTTCCCTTTCAGCTCTGCATCGTATTCTTTGCCGTTGGCCAGTTTGACCTTGATTTTGTCGGCCTGCTCTACAACATGATTGTTTGTGACGATGTATCCGTCATTCGAGATGATGAAACCGGAGCCGAGGCTGGTCTGCTTGAGTTCCCTCTGCGGAATGTTTCCAAAAAATCGTTTCAGTAGCTCGTCATTTCCAAAAAAATGAAACGGCAAGTCCCCGAAGGGGCTTCCCTGCTTGCTCTTGATTACTTTTGTGGTGCTGATGTTGACTACGGCGGGACTCACTTTTTCCGCCAGATCCGCGAAGGAAAAAGGCCCCCCGGCGCATGAGTTCAACAGGCCTGCCTGCGCCTCCGTGGACAATGAAAATCCACATAGAAAAACCGCGGCCAACGCCGCGATCAACCAGGCGATCAAGTTACCGGTGGGCTGTCTCTGACGGAGAGTATGCATTGTTTCGTTGCCTCCCTGCATTGGATGTTGACCTTGAACCCGAACAGAAGGCCCATGAACCATGGGCCATCAGACCCCTCAGGTACCGCCGTATCCTATGGTGACCTTGTCATCTTCAATGATGACCGGTACTTGCCGTTTTCCCCCTGACAGCCGCAGCATTTCCTTAAGCTGATCCGGGTTGGCCTTGACATTCACGTATTTTGCCCTATCACCATAAGCCGACCTGGCTTCGGAAGTATAGGGTCAACCGTCCTTTCCGTAAATGATAACGGTTTTGTCCATGGTGTCTTTTCTCGTTCGATGTGAGATATATCAGCCTTTTTATCCTAACGCTATAAAAATGTAACCCAAATAATATCAAGCGGTTTAGGTATCACCCCATCCACGCGCTTTAATGTGGCGGGTTCGGTGAACAGCACAGGCGAGAGCCCTGATGGCCTGGTCCGGTGCTGAATAGGCCATAATCCCGTGTTGCTCTAAGTATCGTACCGGATTGTTTTTCATAAGTTCGTCATGAATGGCAATATCGAGTACCGGGATTATGGGTTTTCCGGTTTGTTGGATGTGTGCGATGATCAGCTCAAGGAGCTTCACCTCCCCGGATATCAGGGTCCGGGAGGCATCTTCGGCCTTCCGCTTTGGGATGATCTCCGAATCGAGCAGGCGGTGAGCCCTGAGGGTGATGTAGCCGAGTCCGAGCATCAGCACCGCGTCCATGGAATGATCATCAAGGAGAATCCTGGCAACATCCATAATGGAGGATATGGTGCTGGGGGCAACCAAGTCGACGGGATTGCCCCGGCTCCAGTATGATGGGAGGACAGTACTGATGCGCCTTACCATATCTTCGTTGAGGGCCGGAATTTCCAGGCCATAACGAAAGCAGAGATCGGTTGCAAGGACCCCCCACCCCCCACCGAGTGTGATAATGCCGATCCGGTTTCCCTGAGGTTCCGGCTGTGTGAGAAACATGCCTGCGGCATCTACCATTTCATCCATTGTCTGTACCTGAACGATACCTGCCTGATGGCATATTCCCCGGAAGATCCGGTCGTCGCCGGCTAGGGCGCCCGTATGGGAACGTGCTGCCAAGGCACCGGATGGGCTCTGACCCCCTTTCAGGAGCAGGACAGGCTTTTTTGCCGAAACCCTCCGGGCAATCCGGAGAAAGCGGTCCGGCTGGCGGATGCCTTCAATGTAGAGACAGATCACCTTAGTGCCGGTATCCATCTCTAGAAGCTCAAGGTAATCCTCGGTGTTCAGATCTGCTTCGTTCCCGGAGCTTATCAGGCGGCTGATCCCGATATGTCTGCGGCTAAATCTGGAGCTGAGCGAGCCTCCCAGGTTTCCGCTCTGGACAATCAGTCCCACCGGCCCGGAAGGCAGCCTGATTGAGGCCATGACGGCCTGTAACTGTGAAGGAAAGCCACTGTATAAACCCATACTGTTGGGACCCACCAGGCGCATGCCGCCCGCGCGGGCTTCCCTTACGATCTCCTCCTCCAGTCTCGCTCCCGCCTCACCTGTTTCCGAGAACCCTGCGGTGACGACTATGCCGGCAGGGATTTTCTTTTTAACACAATTTTGAATGGTTTTAAGGACATGTTCCTGCGCAACGACAATTACAGCAAGGTCCACTGGATGCGGAATATCGTCGAGGGTGGTGTAAACGCTGCGGCCGTACCAAGTGCCACCTCCTGGATTGACCGGGTAGACCTGCCCGCGAAAACCCCCGCGCATGATGTTGTGCAGGATGGTGAATCCCCATTTGAAGATATCCTGTGAAGCGCCGATGAAGGCGATAGATTGGGGTTCGAACAGGGCGTGAAAGGTTTTGCTCAAATCCATTTTTTCTCCAGGCAGAGATATGATAAACAACGTCCGGCTATCTAAATGACGGGTTACATTTTGTCAATCCATTAATCGCTGGAATCCATTTGTAAAAATGAAGTCCGTCTGCTATCTGTCAAACGATTAGTCGGTTGGCGTTTGCGAAGAGATGCCCGGGCAGGAAGATGAACCGGAAAAAATACAAGTACAAAATGATCATAGAATACGATGGTACCCCATACAGGGGCTGGCAGGTGCAGAAGAACGCCCGTACCGTGCAAGGTGTCCTCTTGGAAGCAGCCGGTGATGTCTTTGGGGCATCCGTGGATATCCAAGGGGCGGGAAGGACTGATGCCGGTGTCCATGCCCTCGCGCAGATCGCACACCTTGAGGTTCACCGAAGGATACCCTCCCGTGTAATACTGGAAGAACTCAATGATCGCCTGCCTTCCTCTATCAATGTGCGCCATGTTGAAGAGGCGCCCTCATCGTTCCATGCCCGCCATGATGCGCAGGCGCGGTCTTATCTCTATGTTATTTCCAGTTGCCGGACAGCTTTTGGTAAACGATATGTGTGGTGGATCAGAGAACCTCTTGACATGGGGAAAATGCAGGCCGCATGCAATTGTTTTACGGGGTTTCATAATTTCGCGTCATTTGCGGATCGGCGAAGAGACACGGAGGCTTCCACAATGGTCCAGGTTGAAGAAGTCAGCCTGGACACGTGGGATAGCGTCACAATGATCAGGATGAAGGCCTCCCATTTTCTGTGGCGGATGGCCCGCAGAATAATCGGCGTGATTGTAGAGGTGGGGCGCGGACGTCTGCCCCTTGCGGCAGTGCCGGATATGCTTGACGAATTTTCGGATTTGCCGGCCCGCCTAACCGCGCCGGCATCAGGACTTTTCCTCGAAGGCATTTATTATGGTGCACACATAGCCCTGCCCCCCATCCGTTCGGTGTTTCCCTTTTCTTTTCATGCCAGTTGCCGCCGGCTTTCCCGTGCATAAACTGTTTTGGATTTTCTTGCATGGCCGCTTTGAGTATGTTAATGCTACAGCACTTCATGAGCTTCGTGATCTCGGGAACCAAACCTTGACCGGGGTGTGCTTTGCTCGGAGTTCATCCCAAGTTATATAAGAATCAACAGGAGGTGTGAATGAAATACCCCGGATTGGAGTTTGAACCGTTCTTCGGTTGGGTGTGCCGTCCAAGGATCATGTATGCCCCCGGTCTGCGCTCGGAGGTGGGCTATGAAATGAACCAGTTGGGGGGATCCAAAGTAGTTGTCTTGACGGATAAGGGACTGGTGGATGCCGGCGTTGCCCAGCTCGTCATTGATGAAATTGAAAAATCTGATTTAAAACTGGTGGGAATCTTCGATGAGATTCTCCAGGATGCACGGATCGACCTGATAAACAAGGGGGCGGCCTTTTACCGCGAAAGCGGAGCAGATGGCATGGTCGTGATCGGAGGCGGCAGCGTGATGGATACGGCTAAAGCGATCAACATCATGATCGGAACCGGCGATGAGGACTTTCAACCGTTGGCTGACCAGGCCAGCCTTTATGAAATTGCCAGGCCTCTGCCGCCGCATATCGCTTTTCCTACTACGGCCGGCACGGGTTGCGAAGTCACCAATGGGATGGTTGTATTGGATGTCAAAGCCCATGCCAAGCTCCAGGTGGGACATCCATACTGCAACTCAGACATTGCAATGCTTGATCCGGAACTGACGGTGAAACTTCCCCCCAAGGTCACGGCCTTTACCGGCATGGACGCCCTGACCCATGCCATTGAGTGCATCACCTCAACCGGAGCCCAGCCAATTGCCGATGCCCTGTCATTGCATGCCATACGGTTCATTGCCGCGTACCTGCCCATTGCTGTTCGGGAGCCGGACAACATCGAAGCCAGAGGCCACATGCTCATCGCAAGCAATCTGGCCGGTCAATGTTTGGCAAATACCATGACCGGGGCAGTCCACGCCCTTGCGCATGCCTTGGGCGCCCGTTTCGGCATCCCACATGGTCTTGCCAATGCGATCATGCTTCCCTGGATCATGGAGTTCAATCTCGAAGAAAGGCCATCCCGGTTCCTGATGATAGCCGATGCCCTGGGGGTTGAAACGGCTGCTATGGACGTTCAGGAAGCTGCCCGGGAAGCCGTGGCGGTGGTGAGGGATTTGCAAAAGACGATTGGTCTGACGCAGACGCTCAAGGATTTCGGCGTGCCGGCCGATGAGGAGGTATTGCAACCCCTTCTGGAGCTTGCCGCGGCCGATGCACAGATGAGTTACAATCCCCGATACATGGAGACGAAGGATATCCTGGCACTGTATCTTAACGCCATATAATCCGCTGTTGTTTGAAGCGGATAAAATTGCCATCTCACAATGAAAAAGGAGGCTTTTATGGAGTACTGGAAAGACGACAAGGAACCGATTGTTTATTTTCTGAAACTGTTTGAGGCCTGCATGAAGGATCCCGAACTGTCGGAGGGATTGAAAAAGGTCAACCAGCTTATCTGGTTTGATTACACCGAGAGTGGCCCCGAATGCTCCTTCTGGGTAGATACCCGGGGTGGCAAGATATCGGCGGGAGCTGGAAAACCTGCGGAAGATCCCGATCTGACGATGAGCCTTTCGGCAGACGATGCGCACCGGTCGTGGTCCAATAAGCTCAATCCCGTCATGGCCATTACCCGTAAAAAGATCCGTGTTAAGGGCAGTGCCACCGGTTTGCTGAAGCTGGCTCCCAAACTCAAGAAAGTTGCCGACATGTACAACAAGGTCCTTGCCGACAACAACAGGTCTGATCTGATTATGAAATAATTTAGGAGGTTACAATGAAGGGCAACACCGGTAAAATTATATCCGTGGATCTCACTGCCGGGAAGGTCGGGGTGGAGCAGATTCCCGAGGAGTATTATTCTAAGTACATCGGAGGGAGTGGCCTAGCGGCGAAGATCTTTTGGGAGAGAGGAAACTTTGATGCGGATCCACTCTCGCCGGAAGCGATGCTGCTGTTCATGGATGGGCCATTGGCAGGTCTGCGCCTTTCCGGTGCTAGCCGGAACAGTGTTGCCGGGCGGTCACCACTTACGGGGCATTGGGGGGATTCATCATCCGGAGGGTATTTTGCCCCGGAACTGCGCTTTGCAGGATATGATGGTATCGTGATTACGGGCAAGGCTTCAAGTCCCTCGATGCTGTTTATTCAAGATGACAAGATCGAGATTCGTGATGCCTCCGAATATTGGGGGAGGGGCACCGGAGAGGTAACGCAATCATTGAAAAAGACTTACGGCAAAGATTTCAAAACGCTTGTGATCGGGCCGGCAGCGGAGAAGCTCGTAAAGTTCACCATTATTCTCAACGATGGTCATCACGCGACAGGGCGTGCCGGATTCGGAACGCTCATGGGATCAAAAAACCTGAAGGCCATTATCATCAAAGCTACGAAGAAAGAAGTGGCATTTGCGGAGCCGGAAGCGCTGGACGCTCTCAGGAAGGAACTGAATGTTAAAATTAGGGAGGCGCTGCCCGCCAATGTGCTCCATGAGAATGGTACCGCTGCAAACCTTATCGGCGGCATGGCAGTTGGGGATGTCCCCATCAAGAACTGGACATCCAATTACTGGGAAGAGGCTTCAGAAGCCTTAACAGGCAGTACACTGACAGAGCAGTACCTTACGAAAAGAGGGGCCTGCGCCTTCTGCGGCATTGCCTGCAAGCGGGTCGTAGAGGTGAAGGAGGGCCCGTGGGCGATTCCCGAAGGGCCCGGGCCGGAATATGAAACGATCGTTGCCTTTGGAACCCTGATCGGATCCATAGACCTGGCGGCCACTTGCAAGGCCGGCCGAGTCTGTAATGATCTTGGCATAGATACCATCTCGGCGGGTGGAACCATCGCCTGGGCCATGGAAGCTTTCGAGAGGGGCGACCTTACCAAGGAGGACACCGGCGGAATCGAGCTGAAATGGGGGGACATGGATACGGTCATCAACGTTGTACTGCCGATGATTGCGAGACGTGACGGCAAACTCGGTGAGTTGCTTGCCGACGGAAGTGTTGCGGCGGCGAAGCGATTAGGCAAAGGGACGGAGTACACGGTCCACAGCAAGGGACTTGAAGCCCCGATGCATGATCCGCGCGGCGGGGGCCATGGCATGGCCCTGACTTACGCGATGAGTCCGCGCGGGGCATGCCACGTGGCCGACCCCATGATGTTCATTGAGCTGGGCGCTCGCTTTTATCCGGAAATCGGCTTGGATTTCGAGGTCGACCCGCGAAGCTCCGATAACAAGGCTGAAGCAGCAGCCATTGCCGTTGCCCTTGGGGCCATCGAAAACAGTGCATGCTTCTGTGAATTCGCCAATGGTGAGATTACCATTCCGGAATGGGTGGACCTCTTCAATTATACTGCCGGTTATGGATGGGACATTGAAGAGATGATGAGGGCGGGCCGAAGGGTATTTTTCCTGAAGCGGCTGATCAATTATCGTTTTGGCCTGACCGCCAAGGATGACGATCTCAGCCCGCGGATGCTTGAACCCGCTCGCGATGGGGAGCCAGAAGGTTCAGCAGTCGATCTTGCTACGATGAAGGCACGTTTTTATGAAATCATGGGCATGGACCCTGAAAAGGGGATTCCTATGCCCAAGACTCTTGAAGCCGATGACATGGCGGAAGAGGCGGCTCGTGTCTGGTAAATGACGTGTTAATTGGACGGTGAAGGGGGGCTGGCGCCCCCCTTTTTTTGGAATATGAAGTACGAAGTTATCCAGGTGCCACGGTCCTATATCCTCGAGATGATACAGAGGATTCAGGAGCTATGCAGCAAATTCCAGTTTGTTTCTTTGAGCCACCAGGTAGCTGCCTGCCAGGATTTCATGTCGGATGGCGGTCCCATTGACATTGCCATTCTCGGGGGCCCGGGTTCCGGGAAAAGTTCATTCATCAACAGCCTGATCGGACGGCCCGTCCTGCCTGTAGGGGTCATCCCAGTGACGTCAGCCATTACGAGGCTCCAGTACGGCACTAGGGAGCTGGCTACCGTTACCCACTTTGATGGTAGCCACCAGGAGATTAAAATTAGCGAACTTGCCACGTTTACGTCGGACTCGGTAAACCAGTCCAACAGACTGAACATAGAAACCGTGGACGTTGAATTGCCCGATTTGGAAGAATATGAAAATCTGCGCTTCATAGACACGCCCAACATCGCAAGTGTCTTTCAATACCAGCGATATGCATCTGATGCCTGGCTGGGTCAGGTCGGTGCCGCATTAGTGGTTATCGGAGCTGATCAGGTACTCACCGGCAATGACTTCGAAATGATCCGGGAACTTGTCCAGTACACGCCCCATGTGGCTATTCTCCTGACCAAGGTGGATAATCTACCGACAAATCAGCGCAACGAAACAATTGAGTTCCTCGGCAATGTTCTCGAACGGGAGCTCAATCGCTCCTTCCCCATTTATCCCTATTCGGTGGTATTGAATGTCGAACAGTGGAAGTACCGTATTGAAGCCGAAATACTCCATCGGCTTTCCGTCAACCGGAATGTTCTATTTAAGAATATCCTGCTCCATCGGTGCAGGCACCTTGTGAATGCTTGCCTGTATTATATGGACCTTACCGTTGCAATTTCAGAGATGGATCATCGCGAGAGGAACGCGGTTTACCATGGTATCGTCAACCAGGATCAGCTTTATGAACATGCAAGGTCTCGATTGACAGCAGCCGCAAAAGAGAACGCCAGCATTGTTCATCCGGCAGTATGGAAGCAAATTCTGGGCCGCTGCAGCCCTGTTCAAGGCCGCCTGTCCAAGGAACTGTCTAGAGTCATTCCGACCTGGCAGGGCAGTCTCTGGAGCTTGTTCCGCCAATATGGCGCCTGGTTCAATGATATGATGTCGGAAGAATTGCGGAGCATGTCCAGAGCGGAACGCAGGCGGCTTATGGGCATTCTGCGAAAAACGCATTCTGGCTTTTCCTACATACTCGGTGAGTTTAATGCGGGCTTAGCCGACAATATCAAGACAACCCTGGGCTTTGAGCCTTTAAAGATAGAGCTGGATATAGACTTCATAGAGCCCGAGCCACCCCAGCCCGAGGTTTCCAGTGCATCGGATTACCCTTGGCGATACCTTTCGCCCCTGCTTCCCATGATTATATTTCGCAGGCTGATTGAGCGGCAGTTTCGCGAGCAGGTTTCTCCTGCCGTCAAGCAGAACCTTTCCCGGTTTGCAGGGCAGTGGGAGGACTTAATGTTGAAATCCATCCGTGCGATGCGGCGCCAGGCCATACGCCGGATCAAGGATGAATTAGCGACCCTTCAGGTTCTGTTCCATATGGACCGCCAACAGATGCATGAGCTGAAGGCTGCAGCTGAAGACTTGAGAAACCGCTCCGCGCAGCTTTTGAATTAAGCTACACGGAATACGATTCAAACCATGACCGTCTAGCGATCCAGCGCCAGGCGCAGGACCTCACGCATACTATCTGTGAACTGGAATCGGATTTCCCTTCGAACCTTCTCGGGCACATCAATCAGATCTTTTTTATTCCATTTTGGAAGGATGATGGTTTTCACACCGGCCCGGTGAGCCGCCAGAACCTTTTCCTTGATGCCGCCGACCGGAAGGACAAGGCCGCGCAAAGTGATTTCTCCTGTCATGGCCAGATCTTTCTTGACCGGTTTATCTGTCAGTAGTGATGTCAGAGCAGTAAGCATCGTCACACCAGCTGACGGCCCATCTTTCGGTATGGCACCGGCGGGCACATGGATATGAATGTCCAGCTCTTCGAAAAAATCGCTCGGTATTCCAATAGCCTCCGCATTGGCTCGAATGAAACTCAAGGCGGCCTGGGCTGACTCCTTCATAACGTCACCGAGCTGCCCGGTCAGGATCAGGCCTTTCTTCCCTTTCATGGCCGTTGCTTCAATGAAGAGAAGGTCCCCCCCCGTCGGTGTCCATGCCAATCCGAGGGCCACACCGGGCTTAGCAATGCGTGCACCCAGTTCCGATATGATCTGAACCGGGCCAAGATATTTGTGGATGTCCTTTGCCTGGATACTGACTTTCTTGGTTTTTCCTTCGGCAAACTTGCTGGCAACACTCCGGCATACGGAAGCGATTTCACGCTCCAGGTTCCTCACACCCGCTTCGCGGGTGTATCCGGCGATGATGTGATGGATGGCCCCCACGGTAAATTGGATGCGCTGTTTTGTAAGGCCGTTGCGCTCAATCTGCCGGGGAATCAGATAATGCAAGGCAATGTGTGTTTTTTCGTCTGCCGTATATCCGGGCAGCTCAATGACCTCAAGGCGGTCACGGAGCGCCGGCGGGATCGTATCGAGAATATTGGCTGTCGTGATGAACATGACGCGTGACAGGTCGAAAGGTACATCCAGATAGTGATCCACAAATGTGTTGTTTTGCTCGGGATCAAGAACTTCAAGAAGCGCTGAAGATGGGTCACCACGGAAGTCGCTCCCCAGCTTGTCAATTTCATCAAGGACAAAGATTGGGTTGTTTGTTTCGGCCCGACGTATTTCTTGGATGATCCGGCCTGGCAGGGCGCCGATATATGTCCGACGATGCCCCCTGATTTCCGCCTCATCTCTCATACCGCCAAGCGCCATGTGGACGAATTTCCGGCCCAGGGCGCGGCCGATGGATTGTGCCAGCGAAGTTTTGCCCGTGCCTGGCGGGCCGACAAAGCACAGAATCGGACCATGCGTGTCGGGTTTGAGTTTCCGCACGGCAAGATATTCAATGATCCGTTTCTTTGGCTTTTCCAAGCCATAATGGTCTTCGTCAAGGACCTTCCTGGCCTGCTTGATATCAAGACGATCCTCGGAGCTTTCGTTCCATGGGAGGGATGTGATCCAGTCCAAGTATGTTGAGGAGACGGTATATTCCGCGGATGACGGGTGCATCCTCGAGAGGCGATCCAACTCACGGTCTGCTTCTTTTTTGACTTCGGGCGGCAGGTTCTTCTTTTCGATCTTTGCCCGGTATTCCTCGATCTCGACCTTGGTCTCATCCGCTTCGCCCAGCTCTTTGCGGATGGCGTTGAGCTGCTGGCGCAGGTAATATTCCTTCTGGGTTTTGTCTATGTCGTCCTTGACCTGGGTCTGGATCTTGCTTCCGAGCTCGAGGATTTCCACTTGATGGTTGACCAGCCGGGTCACCTCCCGGAGACGATCCTTCACATTGAGGATCTCAAGTATCTTCTGCTTTTCTTCCGTCGAGGCATTGATGACGGAGGCAATAACGTCTGCCAGGATTCCAGGATCAGTGATGGTCTTAGCCATGGCACCAAATTCCTGAGGCAGGAATGGCGTCAGCTTGACAATGCGGTCGAAGAGGGCAACAAGGTTTGCCATTAGAGCCTCGACTTCGATATCATGAACTTCCACTTCATTTAAGACAGTAATCTTGGCCTGAAGGTACGGCTTTTCGGAGACGAATTCGGTGATCCGAAACCGATTCATTCCTTGAACCAATAGCTGAGCCCTGTTTTCTCCTGTCTTGGCCATCTTCAGGATAACGGCTGCAGTGCCGACCTTATGGAATTCTTCCGGTTGGTAGGTAAGCTCCTCCGGGGATTTTATGGATAAGGTAAGGCCGATGATGCGGTCCTTGCCCATGGCATTGTCCACGAGAGCGATGGACTGTTCTCCGACGACTTCCATCGGCAGCATCATTTTGGGGAATACGATGATGTTGAACAGCGGCAATATCGGCAGCACTTCCGGAATATTTATTTTCATTTCTTCCGATTCTTTTTGATCTGGCATGTCATTCCTCCGGGTGTCGATCTGTTAATCAGTAGTCATCCGTGCGGCAAAAAATAAAGTGCGGCTGTTCTATCCTTTTGTTACGGAGATTTTGCGGGTCTGTTCGATGGGAAGCTTCTTGATATGGATTTTCAGAAGCCCATCGGTATATCTTGCAGTGGCGGTATTCATGTCCACGGGTGCGTGGAGATGCAAAACTCTCTCGAAGTAACCGGCTGGTATCTCCGCCAAATGGTATCGAGTGTTGCTATCAACCGAGGGATCGGTGCGCACCCCCGAAATTTTAATGGATTTGCGCCTTACTTCCAGGTGAATATCTTCGCGGTTAACCCCGGCAAGGTCCACTATAATAAAAATTTCATCGGAACCCTCATGGTAATCCATCTGAGGTTTCCATGCATGGTGGGGTGGGGCAAGTGTGACATGGCTAACACGGAACAGATTATCAAGCCGCTCGCTGGCATCCAGTTCGTGGGAATGGATGGTTTTGTCGAAACGAATTTTGATGAATGGCATAATCTGACCCCCTCTCGGTCATGCAGCTGATAAAACATTTTTTATTCTCTCCGAATATGATATATGATCCCATCTAGTTGTCAAGATATGGATCCCAGCTGTTATGGCCCCTAAACCCTGGACGATTCTATCCAGTCAATTCGATAAAACTTACCGGGTCTTCAGCTTGCGTGCGGATCGCGCCCGCTCCCCCAGAACCGGCCTAGTGCACGATTTCTTCATTCTGGAGTCTCCTTCGTGGGTCAACGTCATTCCAATTACGGCCAACCAGGAGGTCGTCCTGATTCAGCAGTATCGGCACGGCACACGCAGTGTAACGGTCGAAATCCCCGGGGGGCTTGTGGAGCTATCCGATACACCGGAGTCCGCTGCGTGCCGCGAGCTTCTTGAGGAAACAGGATACAAACCACAGGCAATGATTTCCTTGGGATTTGTTCATCCCAACCCCGCAATACAGAACAACCGCTGCTATACCTTTCTGGCCCGCGATGTATATCCTGTCGCCAGCCAGAATCAGGATGCAAAGGAGGACATCGAAGTGATCCTGCGGCCACTATCGGACGTGCCACGTCTCATCAGGGAGGGCATTATTACTCACTCTCTGGTAATCGCAGCTTTCTACCGTTTCTACATGGAATATTCTATCAGGTAAATAGTCAGTTCCGCCTTCCCATCTACAGCCGATCAATGGTCATTGATTGGATCGGCTTTTTAGCAATACTTACATGACAACTATGGGTCCGGCAAAGGAGGGGATCATGAGGATCGGCATAAAAAGGGTTTAAAAAGCTTTCCGGCTCTGGGGTGTTATCGGGTGCGGACCTCCTGATTACCAGACATAGCAGAACGGACGTTGGGACAAGATGACTGGGGTTAATGGCAAAAAGATAAAACCGGCTGCGGCCAGCACACCGAGCGGTGCATTTAGATGAGGTTGCAGCGATTGCATAGAACCAGTTCAGGATCTTATTTCATATAGTCTTCACGCGGTGGTGAAAACACGTCAATGATGCGGCATGCGGTAATGGCTCGCCCGCTGTGTGGCACTTCCGGCGGGATCACTGCAATCATGCCGGCTTCGAGGTGTTGGGTATCTCCCGCAACCGTCAGGTCGAAGATCCCCTCGACAACGGTGGTCACCTGTTCGTGGCGATGGTTGTGTACCGGCAGAGATGAGCCTGCAAGGATATCCCAGTAGACGATGGTCATAAGCTCCGTATGGATGAATCGCCCGAAGAAGCCAGGCGCCATCTCCCTGATTTCCACTTGATGCAGATCAATAAACGCCATCCTCGATATCCTCCTCGATGCAGCAATATGCTGAATATGCTCGTAATCCAAAGCATGGGCCAAGTCAATATGAATCATGCGCATCAAGCATCCGCTTGTTTTTGTCAGTCAATTGGTATATGGGTTCGGCTAGCCTAGACGCGCATGGTTTAGGGAAAGGGAGGAGCTTTGCACAAAAAAGTAACAGTTGTCGGAGCGGGTAATGTAGGTGCAACGGCTGCCCAGAGGCTAGCTGAGAAGGGGCTCTGTGACATTGCCCTTGTAGATATTCTGGAAGGCGTTCCCCAGGGGAAAGCCTTTGACCTGATGGAGGCCGCACCCATCGAAGGATATGATGCAAGGATATGGGGGGGCAACAGTTTTGAAATAACCTCCGGTTCCGATGTGGTGATCTTGACGGCGGGGATTCCACGCAAGCCCGGAATGAGCCGCGATGACCTGCTGTCGATAAACCGGCGCATCGTGCGGGATGTCACGCATCAGGCTGTCCAATATTCCCCCCGTGCCGTTATCATCGTTGTTAGTAATCCTCTCGATGCCATGTGCCACGTAGCGTATGAAGCCAGTGGCTTTCCAGATTCCCGTGTCGTTGGCATGGCGGGTATCCTCGATTCTGCCCGATTGCGCGCATTCATTGCCATGGAACTGAAGGTATCCATGCAATCCGTTCAGGCGCTTGTTCTCGGTGGCCACGGCGACACGATGGTCCCTCTGATACACCATGCTACCGTTGGCGGCATACCGGTTACCGAGCTGCTCCCCCCTGGGAAAATCGATGCCCTCATAGAGCGCACCCGGCACGGTGGCCAGGAGATTGTGGAGTTGCTCAGGACAGGGAGCGCCTATTATGCTCCGGCCTCGGCAGCAGTGGAAATGGCCGAGGCGATCCTCAACGACAGGAAAAAAATTCTTCCCTGTGCCGCCTATCTTCAAGGAGAATACGGCATCCGTGACCTGTTCGTAGGGGTGCCAGTCGTACTGGGGTCCGGGGGCGTTGAGGAAATTGTTGAAATGGACCTGACGGATGCCGAAATATCGGCACTCCAAAAATCTGCAGCGGCTGTTCGTGAGCTTGTGGAGGCTATGCAAAACCTCTCCTGACCGCATCAGGCCTTGCAACAAGCGCATGCAGCATTAATGAATGGAATGAATACATTACATAGGAGAGCAGTTATGGAAAAACTTTTTTTCGAGGATTATACAGTAGGGGAGTCCTTTAAATCACCGGGAAGGACCATCACGGAAGCCGACATTACCATGTTTGCGGCTCTGACGGGAGACTGGCATCCCATTCATACGAATGCAGAGTATGCCAAAAAAACATTTTTCGGTGAGCGTATCGCACATGGCATGCTGACCCTGTGCGTGGGCAGCGCCCTAATTTTTCGACTGGGCCAGTTCGTCGCGCTCCCAAAGTCCTTCATTGCCTTCTATGGCATGGATTCCGTCCGCTTTACCGCACCGGTAAAGATTGGGGATACGATCCATTGTGTCGTTCAAGTTGAGAAACTCGATGCGAAAGATGAGAAGACCGGGGTCATCGTTGCCAAGAATATCATCCGGAATCAGCACAACGAAGATTGCGTGATTTACACCACCCGTATCCTTGCCGGCCGGAAACCCTAAGGTTTCAATGACAGATTTCGACCGAAGCGTTTATCTCAACAGGAAGCGGCGCTCGGTACGATGTCCCGGCATTCTAGGTGCCTGTCTTCGCGGAGGATCGGAAAAACCCTCCTACATGTCGGGTGTCGGTGATTGCCTGCTACTCGATTTCCGCAGGAGTTTTTTTGCCGCCAGTGACAGCTCCGACAGGAATTCATCGGCATCCCGTTCGCTCTTGATGCAGTATGCAGGCCTTTTGGATGGATTTCCTGGCCTGAAGTCCGGGGAGGTTTATACAGCGCAAAGAGTGGATCGCATCAAAAATGATCTGGTCGATCGATCCGAAAAGCTCTTGCGGTCATTGTCATTTTCAGACAGTTGCACCTTGACAGGGTTTCTGATTCTTAAGACTTTGGAGGGGACCAAGGGGGTCCTGGTGCACACGGGGGATAGCCTGCTGATAGCATACCATCCTGAAAATGGCGGGTTTCGACAGATCACGAAATCCAATTTCTGGATGGTGGGGCAGACCCAACGGTACTATCAGGTTGAAACCCTCAATATTGAGAAGGGGACCAGGTTCATTCTTGCGACGGATGGCTTCTCCGGGCTTGATGTTCCGAAAGGAAAGGAAAGAAATCATTTCTTTCAGGATCTTTTCGACGGCCAGCCAATCGAGGCAATCCCCGATACCCTTGTAGATCGCTTTGACGCATCCCATCCCGGCAAAGATGATCTAGGCCTTGTCATCTTCGATCCCCACGTCCTGCCATTTGATCATGCCTGGATTGTTTTCGGAGGGACGACGAACTCCTGACGAAAAAAAATACCGGGAAGAAGCGCAGTCTGGTTTGCTTTAGGATGTGTACCGGCCCTCCCATTGTCTCTTCGAACCGGTGTTCCACTTGCAGGATCTATGACTCGATGATAGCTTGACACATGCTTGTTCAATGGGCGTGTGGGAAGTCGGGGAGGTGTAGTCCCTTGATCCGTGTTCCGAAACGGCTGAAAGTGACGCCTCCGAGTCCCAGAACGATAGCCAATACCTTCAGAATAACCCCGACGTAAGGGATCCATCCTAGGAACCAGAGGACGACCAATCCCCAAAATGTCTCACGAACAATTCCCGGCTCCTTGCGCTTGAAGGTTGCGTATAACCTTTTGCCCAAAAGCTGTGCAATGGAGATAAACCCCATCACTACGCCGACCGCCACGAGAACGACCTCGAGAGGGATCAGTACAATCCCCACAACCGAAATGGTCAAAAGCACGGCCAGCGGCACAACGAGAATCATTCCCAGCAGGCCCCAGAGAAATGACCGTAACGTTTCTTCTTCAATGGTGGCCACGATAACTAGGATCGGTTTTGGCAGAAGAAATGAGATCAAAATGGCGATGATGAGAAGACAGATAAATGTGGCCAGTGAGACGATGGCCAGAATCCAGGACCACCCCTCGTTTTCGTCTTCAAAAGCGCCGGAGATGACATTCCAGAAATTCGAGGCGTTGATTTCCGTTATGTTCCCGCGTATGTCGGTATTTCTCCCCTGAAGGATGACCCCCCCGATCGTGACGACATTTCCATACACGGTTGCCTCGCCAGCCAGAACAATGGACCCGCCTATTGCCACGATATTGCCTTCCACTGTGCCTTCAACGGTGATCTGGCCTCCAATGTCTATGACGTGCTTTACCACCATTTTCCGCTCGATCGTAATGTCATTGCCGATCTTGAAAATACATGCCTTGTCCGCGCCCCATGCAGTGCCGATTGATATGTTAGAGGTGAGGAGAATGATCCCAATTATTGCAAGCACGAATTTTTTCATGGTCCGATTCCCTTACATTTCAGGAGCCCACTGCGCTTTTGTGCCGGAAATACTCTATAATGCCAGGCGTGACGGATATGAGTACAATGGCGATGATCACCCAGGTGAAATTACTTTTTACGGCAGGGATGTTGCCGAAGTAATATCCACCAAACAGAAATATCGTAACCCACGAGACGCATCCGATGACATTAAAGGTGATAAACCAGCGGTAATTCATGCTCCCAATACCTGCCACGAACGGGGCATATGTTCGAATGATCGGCATATACTGGGCAAGAATGATCGTCTTGCCGCCATGACGTTCATAAAACTTGTGAGTGCGCGTCAGGTATTCCTTCTTGAGGAAGCGGCTATTTTGGCTTTTAAAGACGCGGGGCCCCACAAAACGCCCAATCGTGTAATTGACCGAATCGCCGGTGATTGCGGCAAGGGGCAATAGAATGGCAAGCATCTGGATATCGAGGGCCCCTATTGCGGCAAAGGTTCCCAGCGCAAACAACAGAGAGTCTCCCGGGAGAATCGGAGTGACCACCAGGCCTGTCTCACAGAAAAAAATCAAAAATAGGATCAGGTAGCTCCACCCTCCGAAGTTTCGGATCAACATGCTGAGATGCTGATCTAGGTGGATGAAGAAATCTAGAAAATATGCGATGACGTCCATGCGATTCCTTATGTAAAAAAAACCGTATCACTCTGCAGCGGGGGGTTATGTCTTGAGCGATGGGTAAGGCCTTGCGAGCCATATCGCATATGAGACTCTACTGCAGGCTGTTGACTTTTGGGGGGCGAGTATAAAAGAGGGCAATGATTGTGTCAACGCCAAATCCATGGCAATCCGGTATAAGCCGACCGCTTCTACATTTCGGCAGCATTTTTTTGTCTGGACTTTTATGTAAGCCAGTGATTAGTATCACAAAAGATGCACGTGTTCGTCCCAGCTCGTATCAGGAATAGGTACAATGCATGAACTGGCAGTTACGGAGAGCATTCTCAATATAGTCCTGAAACATGCAGAATCTAATGGTGTTGCAAAAGTTGTCGGGATAAATCTTCGGATAGGTGAGCTCAGCGATCTTCAAAACAAATGGATCCAGCGCTACTTCGATTATCTGAGCAAGGGGACCTTGGCCGATGGCGCCATATTAAAGATTGAACGAACCCCAATCGTATTTCAATGCCAGTCATGCCACCGGGAATTTCACGGGTCCTTTGGACCCGGCAAGGATGTATCCTGTCCGAAATGCGGTAGCACAAGCGTAACCCTTATCGGAGGGCGTGAATATTTCATTAAGAATATTGAGGTGTTATAATGGAACAGGTGAGACTCATCGAAATTAAGGAAGAGGTTCTTTCTGATAACCGGGAGGTGGCTTCGGAAGTGCGCCACAGGCTCGAAGCCAATAAGGTGTTTATGCTGAATCTCATGGCTTCTCCCGGTGCCGGAAAAACAAGCCTGATCCTCCAGACCATCAAAGGATTGAAGGACACCTTCCGAATCGGTGTCATCGAAGGGGATATCGCTTCTACTGTTGATGCAGAAAAGGTGAGCCGTGAAGGGATTCCGGCAGTTCAACTGCGCACTGGAGGCTTCTGTCACTTGGATGCACCGATGATCCAGCAGGCGCTCAACGAGATGGATCTTGCCATCCTCAACTTCGTTATTATCGAGAATGTCGGCAATCTCGTATGTCCGGCCGAATTCGATACGGGAGCGACCAAGCGTGCCATGATTCTCAGTGTGCCGGAAGGCGATGATAAACCCCTGAAATACCCCCTGATGTTCAGCGTATGTGATGTTCTAGTCATTAACAAGATCGACTATCTGCCGGATTCCGACTTCGATATGAAGGCCTTCCGGAAGCGGGTACATCAGCTTAATCGCGCCATGACAATTTTTGAGATTTCCTGCCGGACGGGTGAAGGCATTGCACCATGGCTGCAGTGGCTGGAAACCCAGATCCGATCTATTCGACCGTGAGACGGCCGCACTGAGTATCCCAGGAGAAATTGCATGGACGTTTATGAAAGACTGCAGGAGATATTGGACAGCCATCCGTCAGGCGCTCCCAAAGCAGCGGTGTTTGATGAGATATTGAGAATTCTCTTTACGCCCGAGGAAGCATCTATTGCCATCCACATGAGCTTTATCCCCAAGCCGGCAGAAAAGATTGCCGCGGCTACAGGTTCTAGCGTACAAGACGTGACGGCCTGCCTTGAAGCCATGGCTAGTAAAGCCGTCATTTTCAGTCGGGAGAAAGACGGAAAACATCTGTATGGGCTGGTCCCGACAATTCCCGGCCTTTTTGAGTTTCCCCTGATGCGCGGCGTGAAGACGGAGACACAGAAAAAGCTTGGTAAGTTATGGGAGCAATACCATCGCGAAGGAATGGGATCTTCCTTCGCAGGCCGACCGACCCCACTCGCCCGGGTCATTCCAGTGAGACAGGCTATTCCGGATACCTCCCGTATTCATCCTTATGAAGAAGTGGCGCGATTCATTGAACAGGCCTCAGAGATTGCCGTGGCAGAATGTGCCTGCCGGGTCAGTGTCCAGGCCTGCAAGGCGCCGACGGACAGGTGCCTGATTTTTGATGGTCCGGCTCGATTTCTTATTCAAAGGGGCTATGCACGCCGGATCAACCGGGAAGAAGCCCTGGCCATTCTTGACTGTGCTGAAAAGGAAGGACTTGTCCATACCAGTAACAACAGTGCGGATAAAGCTGGTTTCATCTGCAACTGCTGCCGTTGCTGTTGTACAATTATGAGGGGCCGAACGCAGTTGCATGAGCCCCATGCCTTTAATAGCAGTAATTTCATCGCCAGAATTGATTCGGATCTTTGCACCGCATGTGGAACATGCCTGGAGGATCGTTGCCCCATGGACGCGATCACGTTGCAGGGTGATTGTGTCACGGTTGATCAGGAGCACTGTATCGGCGGCGGATTGTGTGCATCAGTTTGCCCTGTGGAGGCCATCGCACTGCAAAGACGGGTCGGGGATTGTGAAGTGCCTGCTACCATGCAGGACATGGCCATGAAGATTCTGAAAGACAGAGGCAAACTCGAGCGCTTTATTAAGGTCATGTCTTCCTGATGTCCGAAAGGTTTCAATGATATCCGGTTATTTCGGTGTAAAATAATGGACAGTATCCCCAGAAAACTGCAGAAACTCCCCCGTGGCAGGGCCTAAATTCTAGAAGAGGAGTGCCGCGACCTAGAAGTGACCAATGAGGCGCTGAATCGGCTGGTCAAAACAAGGATGAGCAGAAGAGCGAAATTGAAGAGAGGATACTTGCAGACGTTAAAGAACTTGTTCTGCCATACATCGATAAGACAAAAAACCACCTTGGACGGGATACGGATAGTTTACGTGGAGACTCTTGAAAAGCACGTCCGGGAAATCGTTTCACCCTTCATTGTCAGGCTGACATCAAGATATCCGAAGTTCACCCCGAAGGAAATTCAGGTTGCAACCCTGATCAAAGATGGCAAGACGACCAAGCAAATTGCAAAGATCATGGGTGCCTTAAAAGGTGCAATCGACATGCACTACAACCACATTCGATCAAAGCGGAGGCTGAATAATCAGAAGGTGAATCTGCGGTCATTCTTCTCCTCCCTCCCGTAGCATTGCCGGTGTCCTATACGTACAAGATGAGCGATGACCCATTAGGGAGCCGCAACTGGTCATTGATCATGTAGATCATCAATTAGACTCAGGATGACTAATGGTGGAAAGAACTGTGGCATTGTGTTGCTTCCACAAATAACACTGTTGCCAAACATCATGGCCAGTTACTTGCCCCCACCTTGGGACGGGCGCGGAAAAATTCTTGACAATAGAACGTTCGTTCTATTAAAGTGCTTTCCATGGGAAGGATGCGAACCATAAAGGGTACAGCCAAGGCTATTGCCGGTTTTTTTCGAGAGCAGCGGCGGATGCCCACATATGCCGGGATGACCGTTCTTCTGGGGGTTCGTTCAAAGAGCGTAGTCCATTTCTGGGTCCAAAAGCTGATAGCCGCAGGTCTTCTCGAAAAGGATCCCCGGGGGTTCCTGAGGCTTCCCCACCGCGGATTTACCATCCCGATGGTGGGAAAGATTACGGCCGGCTTTTTCTCCCCGGCAGAAGAAGAGCTTCGGGATACCATCTCTTTTGATGAGTACCTCGTTCCCCGCCCTGAGGCATCCTTTCTTTTGAAAGTCAGCGGGGATTCGATGATTGGAGCGGGCATCAGACAGGGGGATGTGGTCGTCGTAGAGCGGGGAAGGGAGCCCAAAAGCGGAGACATTATTCTTGCCGAGGTGGATGGCGCCTGGACGATGAAGTATTTTCGGAAAAAGGGGAAGGATATATTTTTGGAATCAGCCAATTCCGCCTATCCTCCCATCCGGCCCGAGACGGAGTTGAAGGTGGGGGGGGTGGTAAGGGCTGTTATCCGTAAGTATCCCTGATGGTTCGTCAAAAAGTCCATATGCTGCATTGCACTTCATCACATAGCACCGTTGCCAAACATGGTGCCGGTTGCTCACCGTGATAACATGGTAGATTACCTCCGTTGATCACCGATAATTGAAAATATGAGGGATGTACTTTTCAGTCTGCACTCCTGGCCTCGCGCCATTCTCCATCTGGATGCCGATGCCTTCTTCACGTCCTGCGAAGAGGCGATTCATCCCGAACTGAAGGGGAAAGCCCTCATTACCGGTGGAGAAAGAGGCATTGTGGCCTGTGCTTCCTATCCTGCAAAGCAGCAGGGTGTCCGGCGTGGCGTGCCCCTCCACGAGGCGAAGCGCATCTGTCCGGAGCTGGTCGTCCTGCCATCGGACTATGAGACTTACAGTCTTTTTTCCCGCAGAATGTTTCAGGTGATGCGCCGCTTTACCCCTCAGGTGGAGGAATATTCCGTCGATGAAGCCTTTGCGGACTTGACGGGTCTGCGGCGTGTCCGGCGTGCCTCTTACGGAGACATTGCGCTGAGGATCAAGACGGAGATCGAAAGGGAACTGGGCATTACCGTCTCCATGGGTTTGAGCCTAAGCAAGGTCTTGGCCAAGGTGGCTTCCAAGCATCGGAAACCCTCTGGGATGACCATCATCCCGGGTCGGGCCATCGTCGCTTACCTTCGGGATCTGTCCGTGGGAAAAGTCTGGGGGATCGGTCCCGCGACATCAAGTTATCTCAACAAGATGGGGATTCAAACCGCTCTTGATTTTGCCAGGCTTCCGGAGGAGCGGGTGCGGAGATCCCTGACCAAGCCAGGCGTAGAAATCTGGCATGAGCTTCGGGGTGAATCGGTTTACCCGGTTATTCCCGAGGAAAAAAGTGCTTATGCCTCCATTAGCAAGACCAAGACCTTTGCTCCTCCGACAACTGCCCCGGAGTATCTTTTTGCTCAACTGCTTCGAAATCTTGAATCGGCCTGCCTGAAGTCCCGGCGCTACGATCTGGCGCCGAGGAAAATTATGCTCTTCCTGAAGGAAAATGACTTCGTGACGGATGGGAGAGAAATATCGCTGAGCCGTCCCACATCCTATCCCCTCGAACTGTCCGCAGTCCTTCGGAAGCTTTTCATGACCATTTATCAGCCTGGTATCCTTTACAGGGCGACAGGGATTATTCTGGCCGATTTGGCTCCAGACCACAATATTCAGTATTCCTTGTTTGAAAACCCTCTTCGTGTGGAAAAGATTCGGGGCCTCTACGAAGCGGTGGACATCCTGAATACAAAATATGGCAAGCACACCCTGCACTTGGGAGGATCCCACATCATTGAAGTGCGGGGAAAAGGCAGGCGGGGAGAACCAACGGTCAGGGAACGGACTCGCCTGTATGGCGAAACAAGGCGCCAGCACCTCGGCCTTCCCTTGTTCCACGCGGATGTATAGGCCATTGATCATGGCACAGGTGGATTCTGAATCGAGCCTAGGATGACTTCTTCGGGAGCTGGCACAGATGGTAACGATGCTCCGCGATGGAAGCCATAACTTGACAGGGTCGAGGAAAGAAGGTATGAACGGGTGACCAGGCCGCTTTCCGCACATGTTATTGAAAAGAGGTATCTTTTGAGCGAGCGGTTCATCAGGATCGTGGCCACGGGTTTGGGCAGCGGCCTGTCGCCTCTGGCTCCCGGGACAATGGGAACGGTGGTGGGAATACGCCTCTATCTGGCCTTTTCCAACTTTCCCTGGCCTGTCTACTTGTTGACCGTTGTGGCTATGACGGCCCTGGCCATTTATACCTCCGGGGAGGCAGAGCGGCTCTTAAACCGGAAGGATGCCCCTTGCATCGTCATTGACGAGATCGTAGGCATGCAGTGGACCATGTTTCTGGTGACACCGACACTGTACCATATCGTGGCGGGTTTTATCCTTTTCAGGATTTTTGACATTATAAAGGTGTTTCCTGCTAACGTGATCCAGGACAGGCTTCCGGGTGGTTATGGGGTGGTTATGGATGATGTGGCAGCCGGAATTTGGGGGAACGCGGTATTACTTTTGATGATTCGATATCTTGGACTATGAAAGGGTGGCACGGTGAAGGTCGGAATCCTGACTATCGGCAATGAATTGTTGTCCGGAAGGGTACAGGATGCCAATGCTTCCTGGATTGCCAGGCAATTGAGTGCACTGGATTGGCAGGTATCGGTTATCCTGTCTGTAGAGGACCAGGAATACGCCATCCGCGACGCCTTGCAGTATGGTCTGTCATGTTCCGATGCAATGATTGTGACCGGGGGCCTAGGTCCCACAGCGGACGATATCACCACAGCCGCTGTGGCCAAGGCATTTGGTCGTTCATTGTATACGGACGAGGCTGTCCTGGCATATCTGAAGGAGATTTTTTCCAGTTACGGGTTGACCTGGACGGACAACAATGCCAAGCAAGCCGCGTTTCCAGAAGGCTCGGAGGTTATTCCCAATCCTGTCGGGACGGCTGCCGGGTTTGCCATCATGCATGATGGGCATGTCATAGCGGTCATTCCAGGTGTTCCTGCCGAAGTGAAGCGCATGGTTCCCGAAGGAGTGATCCCGCTGTTGAGAAAAAGACTTCCCCAGACGGTTCAGCATGTTATGAGCCGGACTATTAAGCTTTTCGGCCTCGCAGAGGCCGGGGTGGATCACGCGATTGCTGATGCAGGCCTGAAAGACCTCGGCATTGATGTGGGCTTTTATCCGAACTTTCCAGAGAATCATCTTGTGCTGACATCCCGGGAGAACTCGATGGAGGCGGCGGCCACCAGGATCAGGGAGGCGGAGAAGCGGGTGATGGACCGCTTGGCCAATTATATTTTCGGATTTGATCAGGAGACAATTGAAGGGATCGTTGCAGCTGAACTCACCCGCAGAGGGCTTACTCTGGCGGTAGCGGAATCCTGCACGGGAGGCCTCATAACAGACCGCCTGACGGATGTTCCTGGGAGTTCTCTGTTTCTGGACAGGGGGCTTGTGACATATAGCAATGCCTCCAAGATCGAACTGCTCGGTTTGCCTGAGGATGTTCTCAAGGCGCATGGTGCAGTGAGTGAACCCACGGCGCGTTGGATGGCGGAAGCAGTTCGCCATCGTGCCGGAACAAGCCTCGGCCTGTCCACAACGGGAGTAGCCGGCCCTTCGGGAGGAAGCCCGGAGAAGCCCGTCGGTACTATCTTCATTGCGCTTGCCGATGGCCATCAAACGTACTGCAGGCATTTCCAGTTTCGGTGGGAACGCAGACGCATTAAGATTATTGCAGCGGAAGCGGGATTGATGATGCTGAAGCGGTATCTTTCCGGGGATAACGTCCATGGCTGACGAAAAAAATATACGCGCCTTTCTCGCCACGGACCCTCCAGAAGAGATTTTGCGGGAAATAGCCGGGGTTCAGGGCAGCTTGAAGCGCTCGCTCCGGGGGGATATCCGCTGGGTTCGTCCAGAGGGTATCCATCTGACCCTAAAGTTTTTTGGTGATATATCGGAAGCCGATGTTAGAGCAATTTTCGACATCGTGGAACGTCAGGTAGCCTCTGTGGCACCCATGAGCTTTCAGTTGGGAGAGTTGGGGGCTTTCCCGGACTATCAGCATCCGCGGGTAATATGGGTTGGGCTTATGGGAGATATCAGCCCGCTGGAAGAATTGCAGAAGCGGCTGGATCAACAGTTTCAGACCATCGGATTTCCGGGAGAGGACAGGCCCTTCCGAGCGCACCTGACCCTGGGACGGGTTAAGACAGCAAAGGGTCCCATAGGCCTTGCACAGTCAGTAGGCGCCATAAGGACGACAGGGCGCTTCAAGATTGGCGATCTATCACTTTTCAGGAGCCAGCTCTCCCCCCAGGGGGCATCCTATACGAAGCTGGCCACATTTGTGTTCAGGGGCTAATGAAATAAGAGCGTCGAAAGAACGAACGCCTTAACAGCAAATCATGGAGGCATATATGGGGATGGATATGGATAGAAACAAAGCGGTAGACTTGGCCATCAGTCAGATCGAGAAACAGTTCGGCAAGGGGTCCATCATGAGGCTCGGTGCCGACGATAAGATAGATGTCCCGGTCATTTCGACAGGCTGCCTGAGTCTGGACTTTGCCTTGGGCGTTGGAGGCGTCCCGCGCGGGCGGGTGGTGGAAATATTCGGTCCAGAATCGGGCGGCAAGACAACCCTGGCCCTTCATATCGTGGCGGAAGCTCAGAAAATGAATGGTCTGGCTGCTTTCATTGATGCAGAGCATGCGCTGGATATTGCCTATGCCAGAAAGATCGGCGTCAACACGGATGATCTGCTCATCTCGCAGCCGGACACGGGTGAACAGGCCCTTGAGATCGCTGAAACGTTGGTGAGAAGCGGGGCCCTTGATGTCCTTGTTGTTGATTCGGTGGCAGCGCTGGTGCCGCGTGCCGAACTTGAAGGGGAAATGGGCGATGCCCAAATGGGGCTGCAGGCCCGCCTCATGTCCCAGGCGCTTCGAAAACTGACGGGAAGCATCAGTAAATCCAAGACGACCGTGATTTTTATCAACCAGCTCCGCATGAAGATCGGGATCTTTTTCGGGAATCCGGAAACGACAACGGGAGGCAACGCGCTGAAATTCTACGCTTCCATGCGTATCGATATCCGCAAGGTCAGTCCCATCAAACAGGGACAGGATGTGGTCGGGATGCGTGTCCGGGTCAAGGTGGTCAAGAACAAGGTGGCGCCGCCTTTCCGTGAAGCGGAATTCGATATTGTCTTTGGCGAGGGGATATCAAGGGAAGGGGACATTCTTGATCTGGCCGCCGATAAAGGTATCATCGAAAAGAGCGGCACCTGGTATTCCTATAAAGGCGAGCGCCTCGGTCAGGGCAGGGACAACGCAAAAGCTGCCCTGAAAGAAAACGCCGACCTGATGGCGGAAATTGGCACGGCCGTTCGCGAGCAGCTTGGGCTGAAGACCTTGGGTGCCTAGAGCGCTTGATTTTGCGGCTTTATGCCTTCCGGAACGATGTGATCATGGGGATGTGAATCGATGGAAGGTGAGCCCCTCTTCGACAAGGCCAGAGTTCAAGCGTTTCGCTGGCTAGCCGCCAGACCTCGCAGCGAGAGAGAACTCCGCCGAAAACTCCAAGACAAAGGTTACGGTGGAACGGTCATTGACAAAGTCATAGCGGATTTGTATGAGTCGGCCTATCTTGATGATGGTGCCTTCGCCCGGCAATGGGCGCGGACCCTTGCCGTCAACCGGCGCTTGGGAAACCGCCGGATCGAGATAAGCCTGCAGGAAAAAGGTATTGGCAGGGAGATAATCAAAGAGGTTCTGGACAGTGTTCGGGAAGAGATGCCTGAGCAGAAGGTTGTGATGGCTTTCATCAGAAAGAAAACGGGTGGCAGATCTTTCAGCAGCCTGGCAGCCCGGGAAAGAGCCCGGATCATTCGAAGCCTTTTGGGAAAAGGGTTTTCGCATGCCGCGATTCGCGAGGTGATTGATCAGCCATCGGAGGATTTTGTTCAGTGACGATGACGGGAAGCGAGATCAGGGAGAGTTTTTTAAAATATTTTGAGAGCAAGGGACATACAAGGGTAAGCAGTTCTCCGCTCATACCCAAGGACGATCCTACCTTGCTGTTTACCAATGCAGGGATGGTACAATTTAAAAACTGCTTTCTCGGTCTGGAAGATCGGGGATACAAACGGGCGGTATCGTCCCAGAAATGTGTCCGGGCGGGCGGAAAGCACAATGACCTTGAAAATGTCGGCTATACGGCTCGCCACCATACCTTCTTCGAAATGCTGGGGAACTTCTCCTTCGGCGATTATTTCAAGAAGGAATCCATCAGTTGGGGATGGGAATATCTTACGGAAATAGTGGGGCTCCCTAAAGGGAAGCTCTGGATCACCATCTATGAGGAGGATGACGAGGCCTACGAGATCTGGCACAACCATATCGGCATCCCGGAGGATCGCATTGCCCGGATGGGCATGGAAAGCAATTTCTGGATGATGGGCGAAACAGGTCCCTGCGGCCCATGCTCCGAGATCCTCTATGATCAGGGTCCGGATGTAGGCTGCGGCCGCCCCGAATGCAGTGTCGCATGTGATTGCGACCGTCACCTGGAGATCTGGAACCATGTTTTTACCCAGTTCGACCGGGACGTGGATGGCAAATTGAATCCTTTGTCCAACCCCAATATCGATACGGGCATGGGCTTGGAGCGCCTGACAGCGGTTCTGCAGGGGGTATCGAGCAATTATGACACAGACTTGTTCCGTCCCATCATCGAATTCGTATCCAAACTTTGTGGCAAGGTATACGGCAGTGACCTGGACAGCGACATCTCCATGCGCGTGATTGCCGACCACAGCCGAGCCGTGACCTTTCTCGTTGGTGACGGTGTGCTTCCCAGTAACGAGGGGCGCGGCTATGTGCTGCGGCGCATCCTGAGGCGGGCCGCAAGGCATGGGAAGCTGCTCGGCCTAGACAGGGTGTTTTTGAACGAACTTGTTACCATCATCGTGAATCTGATGAAGGATGCCTATGATGATCTGATTGCCAAGGAAGCTTACATAAGAAAGGTTGTTCTGCATGAAGAACAACGCTTTATCGACACGCTTGATGCTGGTTTGAAAATTCTCAATGATGCGGTGGTATCCTTGAAGGATTCCGGAAGCACGGTGGTTCCCGGACCGGTCGTGTTCAAACTTTACGACACGTTCGGCTTCCCCGCGGATCTGACGGCTGATATAGTGAAACGCGATAACCTGCGCCTGGACATGCAAGGATTCGAACAGGCCATGGAGGCCCAGCGCGAGAGGGCCCGTGAATCTTGGAAGGGAAGCGGTGAACAGATTGTGGCCGATGCATACAAGCGCCTAGCGGTCGATGGGATCACATCAAATTTTGTTGGTTACGAACGTGTGACACAGGCGGTATCTTATGTAACGGCCATTCTGCGAAACGATGAAAGGGTTGACGTCCTCGATGAAGGAATGAGCGGAGAAATCTTCACGGCCCAGACACCTTTTTATGGGGAAAAGGGCGGTCAGGTCGGAGATGCCGGGATAATCGAAGGTGACGGTTTTCTCTTTGAGGTATGGGAGACCCAGACGCCTGTTGAGGATGTCATAACCCACATCGGCAAAATGAAAAAAGGCCGGATCAGGGTGGGGCAGGAGGTCACCTTGAAAGTAGATGCCGAGTCCCGCAGGGCAACGGAGGCGCATCATTCAAGTACCCACCTTCTTAACGCCGCATTGAGAAAAGTCCTTGGTGATCATGTGAAACAGTCTGGTTCTATGGTCAATCCTGAGCGACTCCGTTTCGATTTCGCACATTTTTCGAAGGTCGAGGAGAGTGAGCTCAGGCGAATCGAGACGCTGGCCAATCAATACATACGCGAAAATCACCCTGTAGTCACCCTTGTCATGCCGAGAGACGAGGCGATGAAGACTGGCGCTGCCGCCGTCTTCGATGAAAAATACGGTGACCAGGTACGGGTAGTGCACATGGGGGACGTCAGCGCTGAGCTATGTGGCGGGACTCACGTGCTGCGTACCGGTGATATCGGATTGCTGAAGGTGGTCAGTGAATCGTCCGTCGCTGCCGGGGTACGCCGAATTGAGGCAGTGGCTGGACGGGAAGCCGTCAGATATATACTGGACTTGGAGGATGGGATCAAAAAAACATCGGAGATCCTGAGAACCGGGATGGGCGAAATTGCCGAGCGTGTCGAGAAGCTCTTGAAGCAGCAGCGTGTATTGGAGAAAGAAATTGAAGCGCTCAAAGGGAAGCTGGCAGCAAAGGACTCTACCCATATCCTTGACAGGACGGTGGCGATAAAAGGAATCAAAGTGCTTTCAGCAAAGGTAGATGTCCCGGATGTAAAGAGCCTCCGCGATTTCGGAGATAAAATCCGTGATAAGCTGGGTTCCGGGATCGTCCTGCTTGGCAGCCGCGCCGGGGACAAAGCCATGCTGCTGTGCCTGGTGACACGAGACCTGACCGGGCGTTATCATGCAGGCAACCTGATCAAGGCGATTGCGCCTATTGTTGGCGGCAGCGGTGGCGGCCGGCCTGATATGGCGCAGGCTGGCGGTCCTGATGTGGATGCCCTGGATGCAGCGTTACAAAAGCTGGAGTCGCTGATCTGACAGGTTGCCATATCAGACGGCCCTTTTCCGCCCTGACTGCATCAATCTTCAGGCTTTCCGAAAATCAGACGCTCGTTTGTGAATGCGGAGCGGCTTTATTGCCTTTGCTGTCCGGGAAATGAGCGATATGAACATATTCCCCGATTCCCATTTTCGGCAGAACGGGCTTGCCCCCGCATCTAATTGTCTTGCCCAGAATCCTGTCAATATTGGCAACACTGAAGGTAGTGCGGATCTGGCTTCGCAAGGGTGTGCAGCCTCGACGATCACGGCCGTCTTGTTTGTCAGGGTCATGTCCCGCTCCCTTTTCCCTGGTCTTTCAGATCCCGTCCTGGATATAGAAAAGTTTTCCGCATCAAGGTCCGGGTTATCCTGTTTTGCGAATCACGGATTCCGATCTTATGATGCCAATCCCGCAATAACGGGCTGCTGAGCGTCTGCAGCAACAGTGGAGTCAGATTCTAATTGAAAAAAAATCAAACCGGGTATAATGTTTGCAACATGCAGGCTTGCCATCGATGTGCATCTTTGATTTCTTTGTGAAGTGAGTTATGAGAAGCAGCAGTCATTTGTTCACACTTTTTTTGTTAACCGCATTGATCTTTGGAAGGGGCGGCGAATCGTCTGCCACAGACAGAGCTGGGGATGAAGCTTTAATCAAAAAGCTTTCAGAGACGATCAGAGCCAATCCCAGAGATGCTGTTTCTTATAATAATCGTTGCGTTGCCTATGTATCCGTGGGTCTTTACGACAGGGCCATCGCAGACTGCACGAAGGCGCTGGAAATCAATCCGAATTACGCCGAGGCATACAACAACAGGGGTAATGCTTACAACGCCAAGGGCCTCTATGACCAAGCTATCACGGACCTCTCACAGGCAATAGAAATCGACCCGAAACTTGCGGTCGCCTATAACAACCGCGGAAATGCCTATACTGCGCAGGGTCTTTATACTCCAGCCATAGATGATTTTAATTCGGCAATAGAGAACGATCCGAAGTATGCCGTTGCGTACTATAACCGCGGAAGCGCCTATTTGCAAAAAAAGAGGTATGGATTGGCTGTTGCGGATTTTACCAAGGCGATCGAACTCAACCCGAAGTATGTGCACGCCTATACGATGAGAGGGAACGCATACAATGCCCAGGGCCTATACAATGATGCCGTGTCCGATTTCACGAAGGTGGTAGAAATGGATCCGAAAAGGGTTGCCGCCTATAATGACCGCGCGAAAACTTACATCATCCAGCGTCTTTATGGTCAGGCGGTGCTAGACTATACAAGGATCATTGAGATCAATCCCGCCGAGGCGATCAACTACTTCAATCGGGGCGTTGTCTACGCGGCCCAGGGCCTCTATACCCTGGCCATAGCGGATTACACCAAGGCCATTGAAATCAATCCCGCATATTCCGAAGCCTATTATGGTAGGGCGATTGCCTGCGACAGATCAGGGCTTACCGGGGAGGCGATCACATCATACAAGAAATTTATTCAGAACGCATCGCGGCAGTATTACCCGAATGTGAAATGGGCAATGAAACGCCTGAAGGACATGGATCAGAACTATATCTCAAAAAATACGATCCATACCGTCGATACCGTCAAATCCCAGTAATATATTGATCTTTTTTCGTACTCGGCCATCAGAGATCTCAGCCATTGTCGAATCCGCCGTAAGGGGTAAGTTGATTTGTTCAATATAAACTGGAGTAAGTCTCTTATCCTGTTCATCGTTCCCCTGCTGCTGTATGTCGTGATGCTGCGATATGTGCCTCTTCTGGAGCCTGATGAGGCCCGTTACAGCAATGTTTCGCATCTGATGAACAGTTCATGTGATTATGTGACACCCCAGCTGATGCATGTCGTTTTTCTAGATAAACCTCCCCTTACATACTGGGCCACGGCCGCTGCATTCAGGATATTCGGCGAATCTAGTTTTTCCGCGCGACTTTTTGGCGGGCTATGCACATGGGCCTGTATCTTGCTCGTTTATGCGATGGGCCTGTTTATCAAGGATGAAAAGACCGGCCTGTTTGCGGCCGGCATCTATAGCACCTTTATCTATGTGTTTCTTATGGGCCGCATGGATATTATGGATTCACCCCTGACCCTGTTCCTGTCTCTGGCCATCTGGTCGGGCTACCGGTATTTTGCAGACAATGGGTACGCAAAGAGGTGGCTTTATCTTTTTTATATTGCCTGTGCCCTTGCTTTTCTGACCAAGGGGCTGATGGGTTTTGTATTTCCCCCGGTGATCATCGCGCTTTGGCTTTTGGTCAGCGGGAGATGGCGGGATAGCTTCAAGATGATCTCTCCTGCGGGTATACTGGTTTTTTTGGGCATCTCATTGCCATGGATTGTGCTTGCTCAGCGTGCGAACCATGATTTCCTATGGTACTTTTTCGTTCGAGAACAGTTCCTGAGATACACGACCACCGTCCATGAGCGGGTACATTCCGACTTGATGTATGTTCCGGTTTTGATCGTCGGATCCCTGCCCTGGCTTGCGCCCTTGATAACGGCATTCATGGCAAAGAAACAGAGCGACGGCGCTTCCATCCGGAAACACGCATACAGTTTCCTGATGGGATGGATACTTTTTGTGTTTGTTTTTTTCTCGTTTTCATCAGCAAAGATGATCACATACATTTTCTCTGCTTTTGTTCCCCTGGCCGTTATTTTCGGCGGCTACATCAGAATATATGATGATATCCCGGCCGGAAAGATGCCGGTCGGGACCTGTGTCAGATTCACACCCATCATCATGCAATCCTTGATTTTGATGATGGTTTTGTTGATGCCGTATTATGTCGAAGTTTTGGGAAAATTTGTAAAAATTGGTCCGGATCTGGAAATTCTGAAGGATCCGAAATGGGCTCTTTTTATTGTCATGCCCGTCGTGCTTCAGGTCTTGATGGTGTTTATGCCGGAGCTGGTCCGTGCCGTGGCGGGAAAGGGCTGGTTTATCACCATGTATTGCCTGGCCGCAATCTTCCTGGCGTCTTTGGTCTGGCCAGCTTCCGCTTTACTGACGCCAAGCAAGACCGCCGTTCCCATTCGCCAGGCGATCAAGAGATATGTGCCGGAGGGGCAGACATTGTATGAGTTCGGCATTCATCTTTTCGGGCTGGATTTTGCTCAGGATGAGGAATTGATGTTGCCCATCGTGGGTCAGTTTGCGGAAATGAGTTTGGGTGTTCAAAAGCTTCCCCCAGATGTCCGAAAGAAGCATTTCCTGACGACCACCGACTTCTTGATGCACTGCTGGCAGGTATATCCGGTTTACGGTCTGACTGACAAGTCTCAGATCGTTGAGTTGCGACTATGGTTTCCGGATCTGACTGTCCTTTGGAGCAACGGCCATTATTTTATTGTTCAATTGCCTAAATACATCCCGTATAAGCCGCATTGAGTCAGGCTTTCTCTTCCCCGTGCCAGATTGCTTGCGTCTCAGCCTCTACATCGGCATCGAAGTCAGCGCCGTGTCCGATTTCTTTGCCTCCCTCCCCGGTTAGTTCGGGGAAGAGCTCCCGAAATGTTGCCACCATGCTGTCAAGGGGCGTGTCGGCATACTCGCCCCGGTTCCTCACGTATTCCATATGCCTGTTTCCGACCGCGTCGAACGGATGGAACAGGGAGTTCGACCGACCATCGAACTCCAGCGGGAGTAAATTGAACTTCCGGCAGAGCTCGAGGTTAAATGCGGGGGTAGCCTTCACCCACTGTTCATCAAGATACATGGACGTATATCCGTGCCAGTAGAATATTTCGCTTCGCATCATCTGCCGCATACGGGCAGTGGAAAGATGGTTCAAAACGTCAGCATAGCCAAGCCTTGCCGGGATTCCGACAGACCGGCAGCAAGCGGCCAGAAGTATTGCCTTAGGCACGCACCAAGCCCGGCCGGCCCGGAGGGTATGGCTTGCCCTGAGACCGTCAATGGTCAGCACGAAGGTGTAAGGATCATAACGGATCTCGTCACGCACGGCATAATAAAGGCCGACAGCCTGTTTAACGGGATTCATCATCCCTCGCGTATGCCGCGCGCTGAATGCCATCACCTCCGGGTGCTGGGACTCGACCGTTGGTGTTGCTATCAGGTATACATCCAGGTCCATAGCGTCAGGTTATCGCAGTTTTGATTTGAAGGAAGTCCCCGCATCGTATATATCCGCATTCGGCGTATAAATGTCCACGGCGCCGTCGCGATGAATAACCACGGGCTGGCGGGCCGACAAGAGCGAGTACCAGACGCCGATCGGCTTTCCCTGCTCGTCCAGTATGGTGAATCCATGTACAGTTTGTCCCATCTGCAGGGCCTTGGTTTGCATGCCCGAGACGAGCGATGAAAGTTTTTCACTTGAGGAATCCAGCGACTTCCAGAGCGTTGTGGCCAGGGTACGTTTTTTGTCAAGTCCAAGGATTGCGCTGGGGATGGTGTCCGATCCTGTGGAATAGTACGCATAGTTTGGATTGGTCCGCGCGCTTTCGAACTGGCGGGCCGCTTCCTGGCTGGGGTCCATCCTGCCATATTGCTGTTGGAGAAAACCGGCACAGTCGGTCAGGCTGACCATCAGAATGGCAGGGAGCATGAAAAAAAGCATCTTGTGATAACGATTTTTCACGGGACCAGTTTTCGTTGTTTTTCCAAGCTCCCCCCTGGGCTGTTGCGGGCAGAGCGACACAGTTAAAAAATTGGTCGGATTGCCGCTCCCGGACGGCCCCTCATCGGGACGATGGGCCTGAAAGCCATCATTAATACTGGGAAACGCGGGATATTATCTCCTTCATGATCTCCGTCGTACCACCGCCGATGCTCAGGATCCTTGCATCGCGATAGAGGCGCTCAACTACGTATTCCCTTGCGTAGCCGTATCCACCGTGGATCTGCACGGCGTCAAATACCACCTTATCGCAGACCTCGCAGGCAAAGTTTTTGGCCATGGAGACCTCTTTAACGCAGTCCTTCCCTGATTCCATTCTTGCAGCAACCCTGTAATTAAATTCCTTGGCAACCTGGACTTTGGTGGCCATGTCTACGAGCTTATGGCGTGTCACCTGGAATGCCGAAATGGGTTTACCGAAGGCTTCCCTTGCCTTGGCATACTTGATGGACTCCATCAGGGCCATCTCTGCGGTGGCATGCGCTATGACGGCCAGGGCAAGGCGCTCATTCTGAAAGTTGATCATAATGCCATAAAATCCCATGCCCTCCTGACCCAGGAGGTTGGCCGCCGGAACGCGGCAGTCAACGAAGCTCAATTCCGCCGTATCGGAAGCGTTCCATCCCATCTTCCGGATTTTCTTGGAGACGGAAAATCCCGGTGCCGACGAGTCAATCACCAACAGGCTGATCCCCTTGAAACCGGGGCCGCCCGTACGAACCGCCGCGGTGATGAAATTGGCGCGGCAGCCGCTTGTGATAAAAGTTTTGGCACCATTGACGATGTAGTCATCCCCGTCACGGACCGCACGTGTTGTGATATTTGCAACGTCCGATCCCGCATTTGGTTCCGTGATGCCGAGTGCCGCAATCTTCTCGCCCCGGATAACCGGAACGACAAATTTCTGTTTCTGCTCTTCCGTGCCAAGATTCACAATCGGTGGGAGCGCAATGGAGTGGCTTCCCAGGCCTGATATCAGCCCGATCGAGCCGGTCCCATAAATCATCTCCTCCGTAAAGGCGATAGCCATGAACTTGTCGCAGGGAATGCCGCCGTAAGCTTCCGGATAGCCCAGCCCCAGGAATCCGGCATCCGCGGCCTTCTTATAGAGCTCAATAGGAAAAATCTCGGCATCTTCCCACTCTTCAATATGCGGCTTGATCTCCTTTTCTGTAAATTTCCGGACGCTTCCGCGGAAAATTTCATGCTCTTCCGTGAAATACTCTTGACATGCTCCCATGAGAACGCTCCTTTGCTTCTACATATATTCCCCTCGGGCGGGGCAATGACCACCCGAGGGAATGACCAATCCGTTGAACAAGAAAAAACAGGGGCTGTCTAAGCTATTTGAACTTGTTTAAACTGTTTCTCGCTATGAAGGCGCGCTGCATTTCGGAGGTGCCGTAAGCAATCGATGCGAACCGCGCGTCGCGATAGAGCTTCTCCACCAGCGTTCCTTTGAGATAGCCGTGCCCGCCATGTGCCTGCATGGCGAGATCCGCAATTTCGTTTACCCCCTCGCTGGTGAAAAGTTTGGCGCAGGAGGTAAGCACGGCACTTTCTTCTTCCTCCTCCGCCATGCCCCATGCGGCGCGGTGGGTCAGCATCCGTCCGATGTCATTGAGCGTAAACATGATCGCGAGTTTCGCACCGACCCCTTCAAAAAACCCAATCGGCTTGCCGAAGGCCTTTTTCGTCTTGCCGTGGAGCGTGGAGATTTCCTGGCAGGCCACACCGATGCCAATAGACATGCTTGAAAGGGCAAGTTTGATGTATTCCAGTACGGTCTGAAGCACACCGAATCCTCCGCCCGGGGCACCCACAACGGCATGCTCCGCGACTTTGCAATTTTCCAGCGTTATCGATGATATTGGCGCACCGCAAAGCCCCATGGTTTCACTGAAACCGCCGACGCCAAGTCCTGCGGTTCCCTTCTCCAGGAGGAACAGAGTTGTCCCCTTTTCGAGTCCTGCCTCAGGGTCTGTCCAGGCGAGGACAAGACAGGCATCGGCCAAGGGCGCGTTGGTCACAAGATCTTTTGCGCCATTGAGGATATAAACGCCGCCCTGTTTTTCCGCCTTTGTCTGCATCAGGCTGATATCTGACCCGGCTGTTGCCTCCGTATAGGCCAGGCATCCCGTTTTTTCACCCTTGGTGAGACCGGCAAGGTATTGATCCTTCTGGGCTGCTGTTCCGTAAAGCTTCAGTGCCGTGCCAAACGCGGTCACGGAGGACATTGCTGCCATGAAGGTAGAGGGACACGCCTTGGCGAGCTCTTCACCTGCGACACACTGAGCGATGAGATCGTCTCCAAGAAGAATATCGAAATAACCGGAACCGGCGAGCTTTTTGAGGTTTGACTGCAGGATTCCCACCGCTCGGTCCTTCGGGCCGCTGTCCAGGGCGGCAGCCTGGGGGGCTATGTTTTCCTTGCAGAATTTGGCGAATTCAGCCTGTTGAATTTTTTGGTTGTCTGTAAGTTCAAAGTTCATTATTTGGTGTCCTCCCTTTTTACATCATCAAGAAACGGGCTACGATCATCCGCATGATATCCGACGTGCCGCCGCCGAGCTGGCCCAGCTTGGCGTCACGCATGCCCCGTTCCACGGGGTATTCATGGATGTAACCATATCCGCCGAAAAGATCGACACCGGCGGAGCACATCTCGAAGCCTTTATCCCCCAGGTACATTTTATTGACCGACGCAAGCAGGGGATTAAGATCCACACCGTTGTCCTTCGATGCTGCCACTCGATAGACGCAGAGTTTGGCTGCTTCCTGCAACACCTTCATATCAGCGATCCGGTTCTGGATGGACTGGAATTCGCCGATCGGTCTGCCGAAGGCGTAACGCTGATTGGCATAGCGGGCACAATTTTCCAGCAGGAAAGCGATGCCGCCGAGAAAGGGGGCAAGAAGGGTACTGCGGTCCCATTCCACCCCGCCCAGCGCGATCAACCACCCGGCGCCTTCCCCGCCGAGGCAATTTTCCGCCGGGACCTCACAGTCTTCCATGAAGACTTCCGAGGTCGTCGAGCATCGGCATCCCATCTTGTGCATGGGATGCCCTGTGGAGATGCCGGGGAATCCTTTTTCCACGATGAAGGCCGTGATGCCCTTGTGTTTCTTGGCCTTGTCGAGGGTGGCAAAGATCACGAACACCTCAGACAGGGGGGCATTGGTGATAAAGGTCTTGGATCCATTCAGAATATATTTGTCGCCTTTCTTGACGGCTGTTGTAGCTAGGGCAGCGGCATCAGAGCCGCATCCCGGCTCGGTCAGGCCCATGCAGCCGATCCATTCTCCGGTAGCCAGGTTCGGGAGATATTTTTGCTTCTGCTCTTCGGTACCGTGCTGCATGATGTTGGCCGCACACAAGTACGTGTGGGCGCCCCATGCCAGGGTATGCCCGCCATCCACGCCGGCATGACCGAGCGCCTCGCCGGCAAGGCAGCAGGTCACGAAATCCGCCCCTTGGCCGCCGTATTTTTCCGGAACAGGCAGACCCAGCAGGCCCATCTCGCCCATTTTCCTCCACATCTCAAAATTAAATTCGCCTTTGAGGTCCGACTCTTCGCTCAGTGGGGCGAGCTCTTCCCTGGCAAATCGATAGACGGTGTCCCGGAACATCTTTTGTTCATTTGAAAAATTGAATTCCATGCCTATTCTCCTTCGGGGTGAAAATCTTGTTGGTAAAAAGCGGGCAGGGCCGCTTGCTCCGGCCCCGCCCGCTTACAAGGATGATCAGCCAAAACCGGCTTGGTTTCTATGCCTTTCTAGTTCCCATAATCTCCCTGGCCTGTGCCGGGGTTGCCACCGGGCGATTCAGCAGTTCGCACACCTTCACGCACCATTCGACCTGTTCATAACTTCCCTTCGCCAGTTCGCCATTGGGCATCCTGGTATTGTCTTCCATGCCGACGCGCATGTTGCCCCCGCAAATGCAGGACATCATGTTGGCGGGAAACTGGGTATTGCCAACGGCGCAGGTGGTGAAGTTCGCTCTGGCCGGGATGGCGTTCTTCATCGCGATGAAGGTATCCGGGCGGAATTGCTGGCCTCCCACAACATCCCAGACAAAATTGAAATTCATCGGCTGAGTAAAGAAGCCCTGCTTGGCGATGAGCAGCGTGTTGTCGATGCCGCTGAAGTCATAGCACTCGATTTCGGGCTTGACGCCGTTCGCTTCAAATGCCTTTCCAAAGTCCTGAAGCATCGTGAAGGTATTGTCAAAGACATAGTCGAAGAAAATCACCCCGGTCTTCCGGTCAACAATGCTGAAATTCATGCTGTTGGTGTTGTATGATGCCATGTCGGGTTTAACGGCCACAATCTGGGCAAGACGCTGCTCCGGTGTCTTGAAGATGCCCACGGCCGAGGACAGGCACACCAGAAGATCCGGACTCTTCTGCTTAATGGCATTATAGATGCCCTGGATCCGGTCGATTTCATGGGTTGGCTGTCCATCATCCATCCGGGCATGGACGTGAACCATGGCGGCCCCGGCCTTGAAGCACTTGTTGGCCTCATTGGCAAACTCCTGAAGGGTATAGGGAACGCTGGGATTATTGTTTTTCATAGTTGCGGCTCCAGCCAGGGCGGCGCAGATGATGACAGGTTTTGCATCAGACATATAGATATCCTCCTTTGCTGTGTGTTTTCAATTCCTATACCGGCTCGAAGTGGTCAAGCTCCAGAAGGGTGTTCACGGGTTTTTCGGCGAAAACCGCTTTCACCTTCATCCCGATGTGGACATCGGCCGGATCTAAGCCTGTGACGACGTGGGTCAGGGGCGTATCCGCGCCCTGAAGCTTGATCTGGCCCAGAATGTAGGGCACTTTCTTGGGCAAGTGCCGGTCCTGATAGTGCGCGACGGTGTAGTTCACAAGCTCTCCCTCGTTGCCGAGCTCCACCCAGTTCTCATCGATCTTCGACCAGCAGTGGATGCAGTATTCCCGTGCGGGGACGAAAACCTTGTTGCACTTCTTGCATTTGAGGCCCATGATCTTCTTCTTGTCGCGCATGGCGATGATGAATTTGGAGCCTGTCCTGCCGACAAAGAACGTATTGGGAAGGGCCATTTTACCTTCCTGGACAAAACAGTCCCTCGTGTCTTCTTGATGGCATGTCATGATTGGTTCCTCCTGTCCTTTCTAGCTGATGATCTCAAAATAAAGGATGTCTGAAAAATGTCCCTTGGGTTTCTCGGCCCAGACCGGACGAACCCTGACACCTTTTTTGAGTCTGGGAATATCTTCTTTCTTCAACTCAAACGAGAAAGCATCCTCTGGGGTTGCACCGTCAAGCACGACGAAAATACCAGCATAAGGAGTGTCCCGTACAACGCCTGTCAGAGGATCGGGACTCGCATAGTAGACAACGTCATAATTGTTCACGGTTCCCTCGGGGCCGAGCTCTTTATACTCACCAGCCCGGACATGGCAGAATGCACAGATTTCGCGTGGGGGGATCTGAGTCCGTTTACAGCTGGGGCATACATTGGCAAGCAATTTCTTTTCCTTCAGGCCAGCGAACCACTTGCCCATAACAGGTCCCGTGGCAAACCGCATACCGACGGATGTCACCACCTTCAGGGAAAGCAACTCTTCCGCTTCCTGGGCATTCGGATCCACGTACTTGTTGAAGTATTTCGCCGTGGCGCCCGCAGCCATCATATCGCCGTCAATTTTCACCTTGCCCGATGTGAAAGCCGTCACAGCATCCAGCGTGCCGGTCATCATCCCAACGTATGTGCTCGCATCCATCGTCATTTTGACATTCAGATTATCTTCAAGTCCTTCCTTGACAGTGCATTGCCCGTCTTTGATGATAATGGACCACTGGCCGCCGCCCTCACCCGCGAGGTCGTAACCAAAGGACATAATTACACCTGCGGCCTTGTCCGCGCGGAAACGATCCCTCACGGTGGAAAGGATATCGCGGGCTGTTACTTCCTTCTTTTCCGGTATGATGCTATAAGGAATGAAAACCTTGGGAAGGAGCGTCATGAGCAGTTTGACGTCTCCCACCACACGCAGTTTCTGATTGGTCAGGGCATCTATGGCGGTGATCTTGCCTAGGGTAACGCCGACGAATGTTTCGGCATCAGCCTGGATCATGGTATTGCATCCTTCGAGTTCTCCCTCGACGGTTTCCACTTTGAGCGTGCCGTGCTTGATGGTGGCTTTCCATTTTCCGCCGCCGGGTCCTGTGGCTTCATAGCCGATTACAATATCCACATCCTTGGCTTCCTCTGGTTTGAAGCGCTTGGGCATGGTGTTAAAAATATCCGCAACGGTTGTTCCAAAATATTTCATGATGAACCTCCTACCAGTTCAGGTCTTTTTCGAGCATGATCAAGACGGTCCACAATGTCCCCCCGAAGCCGGAAGCAAGGGCATGCTGAACATTTTTCTTGATCTGATGTGGTCCCGCGTCTCCTCGGATCTGCATGGCTGCCTCTGCGGGGCGAAGCATGGCCGTGGCGCCGATCGGGTTGCTCGCGATGACACCGCCCGAAGGATTGATGGGGCATTTTCCATCCAGGTCAAAGGCACCCGATTCCAGAAGCTGAAGATGCTCATCAGCCTTGAGGAGGAAGAATTCCCTCAGCCAGTCCACGGCCCACCATGCCGATGGATCATACATCTCGAAGACATCAAAATATTCCACGGGATCCTTGATGCCGTTGCGCTTGAAGAGCTTCTCGGCGCAATCCCGATGCGTCATTTTGGGCTTCTTGAAACCGAAGAGGTTGCTCATGGTTTCTTCTCGGTGGGACGTTTCATGATCGCGGATCCATACCGGCGGCTGCGCCGTGCCCTTTTTCTTGACGCTGTCTTCCGAGGTGAAGATCATGGCGCAGGCACCGTCGGATTGGGAACACATGTGGATGAGCCTCAGTTCCCCGACGAGCTGCGGGGAGTTCTTCATCAGGTCTTCCATCTGTTCATATTCCAGACCTAGACGACGATGCGCCCTGTGATTGAGCATGGCATGCTTGTCCATCATAATGCGGTATTTCATGGCGGCCCTCCTGGCCCTTTTCTCCCCGAACTCTTCGATCATCTCCGTGGCAGTCGTTGCCGTAAGGGCGCCTGTCTGGAGATGGCGGAACCAGAGGGGGTCAGCCATATTGGTGATGCCACCGGTCGTGTTGGCTTCCTGGAGCTTTTCAAAACCGATGGCCAGTACCGTCTCATACATTCCTGAGGCAACGAGATTGTCTGCTGCACAAACCACGGTGGCCCCGGTTGTACCGCCGGTGGTGATCCGGTATTCGTCCTTCCCATAGGCGCCGCTGCCCAGGGCGTGCCACATATCTGGTTGGAACTGCATTTCAAACAGCTCCATATTGCCATGGACCACGCAGTCAATGTCATCGAGGGTTAGCTTGGCATCTTCAAGGGCACTGCGCACCGCTTCATGGACCATTTCTACCTGGTTCTGGTCTTCCTTATGACTGGACAGGGCTGTCTGCCCGATTCCGGTAATTGCGACATTTCTATTTTTTCGATGTTTTTTCATAATGGTTTCCCCTCCTTAACCTTCGAGGATCAAGACAGAATGGAACTGACCGGCCGGCCCGTTTGTGGAATGCGCCAAGGCGCACTTGGCTGCCGGCACCTGGTGATCCCCCGCCTCGCCTTTGAGCTGCAGCGTTGCTTCGGCAGCCCGATAGAGTCCTGATATGACCAGTGGGTTTCCAGCCAGTGTGCCCCCGGAGAGGTTCACCTTGTACCTGCCGGGTCCGTTGTCTTCGATGAATCTGGCGCCTTCACCGTCCGCACAGAAACCAAGGCCTTCCATCCACATGGGTTGCTGATAGGCATAACAGTCCATGACTTCCACAACATCGACGGATTTCTTGGGATCTTTGATCCCGGCCGTTTTATACGCCCGCTCCGCGGCCTTCTTCAGCGCGAAATTGCTGGTCAGATCACGGTCTCCGAAAAAGAACGTATCCATGCAATTGGCGAATCCTGTGATCCATACAGGCTTATCGGTGAACTCCTTGGCACGATCTTCGGAGGCAAGGAGCATGCCGACGGAACCGTCCGATATCGGGTAGGCATGGAGCTGCCGGATGGGATCGCAAAGCATGGGCGAAGCCTGAACTTTTCCGGGATCAAGGGCTTGCTGCATGTTGGCGTAGGGATTTTTTGCCGCCCACTGGCTGGCCCTGGCAACAATCTGGGCCATGTGCTCTTCCGTCAAGCCCGATTTGGCCATGTACGCCCGGGCTTGCAGCCCCGCCGCATTCAGATAATCCAGGCCTAAAGCTCGGCCATAGAAGGGGTCAAAACCGAGGTTTGTGACCATGTTTCGGCTCTCGCTCTGGGACTCCTTGGAATGTCCCATGACCAGGACGAGGTCCTTGTGTCCCGACAGGATGATCGCCGCGGCATAACCGAGCGCGTTCAATCCCTCCTGGGCCATCTTTTCCTCGGCTAGGTATTGGGCCCCGATGACATCGGTAACGCCGTTGTTTGAAATCGTTCGGGCATCGAAGAAATCGTCGGATGCACTGACGATCTGATTTACGCCCTTTTTCCCGCCGAAGGTAAAGGCGGCCTTCTCCTGAAGATCTTCCAAGACATCCAGGAGCATGTTCTGAAATCTTTTATGCCAGAGATCAGAATCGTTTTTGTGCTGGGCAACAGCACAAATTGCTACCCTTTTTCTTGCCATAAAAACATCTCCTTCCTTGTGAATTATCTATGGGTAAAAAAGAACTACACGAAACCAATCAGGCAAAACGCATCCGCGCTATCCCGGATGCACTTCCTTCACGAACGGATTTTCCTGCGAACCGGTTCCGGTAATGACCTGCCTTGATAGCGGTGATGATGGCGTCCTTATCCCTTGGTGCCTCTACCTCGATCCACCCCCTCCCGCACCCGAGGCGGTTGTGGCAATCATCGGCTGCCACCTTTATATAAGGGAAGGTCGCGGTATCGAACTGGGGGGTATAGAAGCCATGGTTCGTTACTTCTATCGCATCCAGCGGATACAGGGCCGACACCTCGGCTATCATGCTGATCGTGTCCCGCAGACTCAAGTCATAGTCAGCAGGATGATTGAAGACGTGCAGAACTTCCCTTTCCCCTTCAATCCGGTTCACATGGACATATCCCTTACTGCAATGGACAGTCAGCTCGATCCCGTTAAAGATGGTCAAGCTCGACTTGATCTTCTGGATCATGTCCATGTAGGACGGCTTCAGAAGGTGATCATGGTCCGTAATGGCGATGAAATCGAATCCCAGACCGGTGTATACATCTGCCAGTTGCTGGGGGGTCAGCGTACCGTCAGAAAACGTGGTATGGGTGTGTAACTGTCCCTTTAACATTACCATCCGACAGTGTTACGCAGCGGCTTGTGGTTTTAAGGCTCCCTGCAGGAAGACTTTCGTGATGCCATCGATGATCCGCTTTTCCCTCACCGCCGTCAGTGGTTCATTGCCGAGGATCATCACGGACAAAAATGTGTCAATAGCGCCGAGGAACACGTAAGTGAGGTAGTTGGCCTGGATATCGCTGCGGAGGACTCCCTTTTTCTGGCCTTCCTGGACGAGTTCCTGGCAGAGGGAAAAAAGCTTGTTGAACTTTTCCTTCCCCTTCTCATCGGCGTGATATGCAAACCCCCTGGAAACCTCTTTGACATATATGGATATCTGGTTCGGCTTGGTGTTGTATACATCCAGGATATAGCGGACGATCTGGGAAAACTTTTCCGTGATGCCGATGTTGCTGGTTTTGAGGCGGGCCAATTCGTCATAATAGCCCGTCCACCAGTCCTCAACGATGGCATCAAACAGTTTTTCCTTGTTTTCAAAGTAGTGATAGATCAGTCCGTATGACATGTTCGCTTCCCTGGCGATATCAGCCATGCGGGTTTCCGAATAACCCTTTTGGCTGAAAACCTTCAAAGCGGCGTCAATTATGACCTTTTCTCGATCTGTTTTTTCCATAGCGGCATTCGTAGCAGACATTGATTGACATGTCAATCAATATTTACGGGGGTCATCACAATTGACTTTCCCGGTATGCAGTGTTACGAGAGCGGGGACTTTTAGACATGGAATACCACGCATGGAGGATAGCTCATGAAGCTCTTTGACCTTTTCAAGCTCAACGGGAAGGTTGCCCTGGTGACGGGGGGCGGTCGGGGCATTGGCAAATTCATCGCCACGGGCCTGGCCGAAGCGGGTGCGGATGTGATCATCACCTCCCGAAAGATGAAAAAGTTGGAGGCCACGGCATCCGAGATTCGGAAGGAAACCGGGGTCAAAATTCTCCCAATCGCCTGTGACCTCGCCAAGGCGGAGGATATTGACGCAATGCTCCAAAACGCTCTCGAGACCTTTCCGCGCATCGACATCCTGGTCAACAACGCCGGTGCCACCTGGGGGGCACCGACCCTGGATTTTCCCCTCGACAAGTGGGACCACCTGTTCAGTGTAAATGTGAGGGGTGTTTGGATACTGACCCAGAAGGTTGCCAATCTGATGAAGAAGCAGGGCGGTGGGAACATCATCAACATTTCTTCCGTCATGGGCTTCCGGGGTTCGGATGAAATGGCGCATCCAGCCGTTGCCTACAACTCCACCAAGGCAGCCATCAACATTCTGACCATGAATCTGGCCGTAAAGCTGGCCCCGTATCATATTCGCGTGAACGCCATTGCGCCGGGCTTCTTCCGCACGGACATGATGGCCTATCTTGAAAAGCCGGAATTCAAGGTAGCCCACGACCTGACCATCGCCCACATTCCTCTCAGGCGGATCGGTGATGCCGATGATATGAAAGGCCTGGCGGTATTCCTCGCTTCCGATGCGTCGGCGTACATGACAGGCCATGTGGTCGTCAACGATGGCGGCATCCTCGCGATGTAAGTGGGGATCCCGCAACCCAACCCACCTTGACCTCTAAAAAGGGAAGGTAGGGCCAACGGGATGCCCCGATTTCGGCAGCATAAGAAAATGCCATGCCAACCTGAGGATATGCCCATAAAGGGGTGCTTGCCAACGATCCCTATACCTTAATATATAATAAGGAAGGCACTATTTATCAGGTCTGTCTATCGCTCACGCCGACCGCACAACTGTCAGAGGGATCGTGTTGAAGACCATACCGCAGCATGCCCTTCCTTGAATGAGGAAAATATCATCGTGGATAAGGACGTCCCCCGCAGCCCTTGTTGGGGATCGGTTTCTCCGGTGGATTTTCAATGCATGGCTTGCATCACCGTGTGGGGGAACTACCTGGCATTCCAGGATCTGCCCAAAGGGCGGCATGTACTTCCAAGAATTTGCATTGATCTACATATTTATTGGAAGATTTCTTCAGGCGTCTGCCAAACAGAGGGTAGCGAAACCAAATAGGAGGTGATTTCCCCCCCTTGCACAAACTCGGCGAGAGAATGGGTAAGCCACCGGTTTCAACCAGGGATGCCGCCACGGTCATTCTCTTGAGGGATGCCGATGCATCGTTTGAAGTCTACCTCATGCGGCGCCATCGCGACCAGGCCTTCATGGGGGGTGCCTTTGTTTTCCCAGGGGGGCGTCTTGATGAGAAGGATTCTGACCCCGCTTTACTGCCTTATGTCCACGGTATGACACCCGAAGAAGCAGTGAGACTGCTCGGTGAGCCGGGTCTGGATGGCCGCACAGCCATGGGACTTTTCCTGTCAGCAATTCGGGAGACTTTCGAAGAATGCGGGATTCTGCTGGCGGTCGGCAAGACAGGGACACCTTTCGATCCCTCATCGATGGATACTCTGTCATTGCGACATTACCGGCAGGCCCTCCACGGCGGCACCATGACCCTGGGTGAATTCGCCGAGTCGGCCGGGATCCTTTTGGCACCCCGTTTCCTCATCCCTTACGCCCACTGGATTACACCGGAGGTGGAAGCAAGGCGGTTTGATACGAGATTCTTCATTACCCGCTGTCCGGAGGGGCAGGTCTGCATCTATGATAGCCTTGAGCTTACAGAAGCCCGTTGGATCAAGCCAGCCGCGGCCCTTGCGGATAATAGGGAAAAACAAATTGTCCTGATGCCGCCAACCCTAAAAACGATCGAGGAGCTCAGCGCCTGCGGTACGACGGAGGCAGTGTTCGAATTCGCCAGGGGCAGGGAAATCTATCCGATCCTTCCGGAAGCCTTTGTCATGGAAAAAGGGTTTGGAGTAAAACTGCCCTATGACCGGGACTATACAATTGCGCGGTACAAAAAACCCCCGCAGCCTGGCGAGCCTTCCCGTATTATTCATCAGGATGGTGTCTGGCAGACCGCCTTCGCTGAATGATCGGGCATCTGTTTTCTTGCTTGAACCACGATTACAAACCGGGAGGAAACACCACCTGCTGTATCGACGCCGGTCTCTGTATCGCTAATGCTGGCGGAGGAAACAAACCCCTCGTGCGCCCCATTGCCCGGTGCATATGGCGCAATCACGGCGACGACATTGCCATTTCAGGGGCCATTTCTGTCTGGAATTGCCGTGAAATGGCTGCGACAATAAAAAACCGGTACGGGATATTCAAAACGCGGGCGGATTTTCTGAATGTCTCGTGCAGGAAGTCCACCTGCGCAGCGGAAAGTCCCGCGTATGGACGCTTCGGGACGGGTGCTAATAATGCGCAGGGTGTTCCCTTTTGGGAACGTGCCACACGGCATCAGGGCGATAAAGCCATCCACATGACGGTCACAGAAGATGTTTCAGGGATGTTCGGTCCAGGGGAGAAGATTTGAACATTCCAGAAAACCCGACATGATAAAGGGCCGGCCTAGGGAAAATTTTGGCACACGGGACATGCCACCCCAACGGCTTTGCTTACCTCTTCCCATCAGTAAAATTAAAATTTTACCTGCGGCGCGGCTTTGGCAGTGGGCGGTGCCTCAAAAAATGCCGCCTTCTGGAAGCCGAACATGTCGGCAAAGAGGTTGGCCGGGAAGCTCCGGATGGCCACGTTATAAACCTGCACGGCGTCGTTATATCTTTTTCGCTCTACCGCGATACGGTTTTCTGTGCCAGCAAGCTCATCCTGCAGTCGCATGAAGTTCTGATTGGACTTGAGATCCGGGTAGCGCTCCACCACCACGAGAAGCCGGCTCAGGGCACCGGAAAGCTGATTGTTGGCGCTTATTTTGTCGGGCACGGTTGTTGCTCCCCCGACGCGGGCCCTGGCATTGGTCACCTCGATCAGGACCTCCCGCTCCTGCTTGGCGTAACCCTTCACCGTTTCCACAAGGTTTGGAATCAGGTCAAAACGGCGCTGAAGCTGATTCTCCACCTGGGCCCAGGCGTTCTTGACCATCTCGTCTTTGCTCACGAAGCTATTGTAGGTACCCTTTAAAAATCCATAGGTTCCGATGACGATCACACCGATGATGATCAGTGCAATAATGAGACCACGCTTGCCTGCGGACATATCCTTCCTCCTTCGCTATTTTTGTCATTGCCAGCGCCTTGTTTGTCTTTGCAAGTGGGGAGAGACGGAAGCAAAGCAACCATGCGGAACGCTTTGTGCGGTTGCCACGTCGGCCCGAAGACCATCCTGCAATGACCTTCTAAAAAAACATATCACGGAACCTTCATGCCGTCCACCGCGTTGCACAGCAGGCGGACATCCCTGAGATAGGCTTTGAACAGGGACTGAATCTCGGAGGCTGAGAGGTGATCTTTGCCTTCCCGTACCTCCAGGCATGCCAGGAAGGTTGCCGGATCGACGGCAATCACCTGGGCGGCCGCCTCGATGAGTTCACGCCTCCCGTGGGGTGCAGAGCGGCCTTGGAGATGCAGGATCGCTTTGAACATGGAGAGAAGAGCGGTAAGCGATACACGGATCAGTTCCCTGAGTCTTCGGGGATTCCCCTCTGTGTGGAGATAGCCTTCCCTGAGACGAATGATTTTCCCCCTGAGCTCTCTTTCCAGCTGGCTCCGGATATGTGCCGGCGCAAAATCCATGTCTTGAAGGTAATCTTTGCCATAGATGACAATGTAATGCCTTTTCATGTTCAGGAATTCTATGGGATATACGTCAAGGGATGCGTTCAGATAAGATGGTGTCATGAACAAAGGTACGGCAACGTGTCGCTTCCTCCAGCGCTTGACCGCGGGGATCGCGGCTTCAAGTTCGTCAATGCGATTTTCCGTCAGGATCATCAGGAAATTCAGATCCGACTTGCCGGGCAGGTAGTGCCCGCTGGCGCCGCTTCCGTAAAGGATAATGGACAGGAGGTCATCTCCATAGATGGACCTGTAGTCCTCTGTGAACGTTTTAAAGATCTCTTCCGGTTTTTTCGGTGCCCTTGCCATAATTGCTCCTTTCAGAAACTGCCGCTTGCTCCGCCCCCGCCACTCAGGCCTCCGCCGAAGCCGCCGAACCCTCCGCCGAAGCCGCCAAATCCTCCACCGCCATCATCGTAACGCCCGCCGCGTCCACCGCCCATGAAAAGCAGCAGGAGCCATGGAAGCATGGCACGCCCCTGCCGCGTACCGAAGAGCGGCAGCAGGATCAGCAGCAGGACGATGAATTGCAGGAGGCCGAACCTCCTTGGGATGCGGTATGGTCGATAGCGCTGTGGGGCGGGGCTGCCCGTCAGGGATACCCCGGCATTTCTGGCTACGATGTTTGCGACGGCCGTAAGGGTGTTAGAAAGGCCTTTGCCGTATTCGCTGCGACTCAGGAGAGGCAGGGCGTATCGGTCCCTGATTTCTCCCACCAGGCCGTCGGGCAGAATGCCTTCCACGCCATATCCGGTTTCAATCCGGAATTTGCGCTCCTTGATGGCAAGGAGGATCAGCACCCCTTTATCCTCTCCCTTTTTTCCGATGCCCCAGGCCTTGTATAATTCATTGGCATATTCGTTGATGTCGCGATCGCCGAGGGTCTCGACGGTGGCGACAACAAGGGAGGTTCCCGTCTTTTCCAGGACCTCTTTGGACAGGTTCTCCATGTTGGCCGCTTCGTCCGCCGGAATAACACCGGCGAAATCGTTAATGGCGCCGCGCGGGGAGGGGAAGCCGTCCTGGGCCTGGGCCCCGGGGACAACGAATGCCGCGAGGAGCAGGACCATGGCCAGGAATCCTGACAGACGGGGATGCTTGGGGCGTGACACGGATTGTTTCATCAAAAATCCTTCGTGAATATTCATACTTGGGATGTATGGCTATATAACAAACAAAACCAGGATGCAATCGTTTCGCATCTTAAATTTTGCTTGACACTATATTTATTTAATATAGATTGAATTCATCCGCAAACCTCATTTCCAGCGCGTTGAAAGGTGGTTCATGTCTATCAAGTACACCATTCTGGGTCTCCTTCACTACCGTGATATGCACGGCTATCGCATCAAGGAGCATATCGAGCGCCACTTTGGACACATGTGGACAATCAACTATGGGCAACTCTACCCTGCCCTCAAGAGCATGCATGAGGAGGGTTTGATTGATATGGTGGAGGTAGCGCCATCCGATAATGGCGGCCCCAACAAGAAGCTTTACAAGATCACGGGCAAAGGGAAGAAAGCCTTTCAAGGATGGCTCCACAGCAAACCAGAGCGGCAGATGTTTTTGCGTGATCCCTTTCTGATGCGTTTTATCTTTTTCGGTTTCGGGGATCCTGAAAAATCGCTTCACATAGTTGATGAGCAGATCCATGTTTATGAGGATCAGTTGAAGCTGCGGCGGCAAAACCTGTCCCGCTGGCGGCGGCAGGAGAGCCATGTCCGGCTGATTGCAGAACTCGGCTTATCGCTGAACGAGATGTATCTGCAGTGGCTCCTTCGGGCCCGGGGGGAGATCGCTTCCAACTTGAAAACAAAAGAAAGCTGACCCGTTGAAGGAGGATCGCATGGCGGACTTTTCCGGAATTTCGCTTGTGACAGGCGCTGCAGGGTTCATGGGCAGTCATCTTGTTGAGTACTTGGCAAAGAAAGGTATACGGGTCAGGGCTACGGCCCGCCCTAGAAAGGACACGGCTTTCTTTGACCGGTTAGGGGTCGAGTATGTCGGGGCAGACCTGACAAAGCCCGATACATTGCCGCCGCTTTTTACCGGTGGTGTCGACCGGATTTTCCATCTGGGGGCCATCTGCAATTTTTCAACTCCTTACGAACGCCTTTATCCGACCAATGTCCTTGGGGTAGAACGGTTTACAAAACTGGCGATGGATGCCGGCGTGAAACGCTATGTCCACGTGGGCTCCACGTCCGTCTATGGCTATTACCGGGGAACGCCCTTTCGCGAGGATGGACCGCGCGATCCACAGGACGATTATGGCAAAAGCAAACGGGATGGCGAGGATGTCATCTGGGGACGCATTCGGGAAGGCTTCCCGGCAGTCATCACGCGTCCCTGTACGGTCTACGGTCCGCGCTGCAATGATGGCGCGGGGAAGGCCTTCTCGCGGCCTACGGCTATCGCGGCAATACCGGGCAACGGACGTCAGCGTCTGGCCAACATCCGGGCAGAGGATGTGGCAGCGGCCGTGGACCATCTGTCCTACCTCGATGGGTCCGTCGGGCAGGCCTATAATCTCGCTGATGACAGCAATCCAACGGTTGAGGAGGCCTTGCGCCTTGCTGCCGAGGCCTTTGGCATGAAGCCCGCGTCTGTCCATCTTCCCTTGGGAATCGTAAAGGTCGCCGCGCGGCTTGAGGGATGGCTGGCAGCTAAAAAGGGTAAAATACCCGATCTGGAGTATGATGCCGTCCGCTACCTGTACAATGACTATATCGTGGACAATACGAAGCTCAAGAAAACGGGCTTCCGCTTTCAGTATCCGGATTTCACGGCTTCCATGAGGCAAATGGCGCAGTGGTGGCGTACGGAGGGTAAAGGGCCCTGAATCTCACATTGCGAAGGGGGAAACAAGGGCAGATCATTCCGAGGAGGTCTTCAAGTCGGCGCGGCCATCTCATGGAATGTTTGGTATGATGGCCTCGCATACGGCAGCAAGAAGGGGCCCAAGAAGGTGCTCGCGTTGACATAATAAGTACAGGCGATGAAACCAACGTGAAGGAGGGAAGGATATGGCGCAGGTTGTGGTGATCACGGGATTGGCTGATGGAATGGGCCGTGAGGTTGCGGTACGGTTGGCGCGCTCCGGCGACACGGTCGCCGGCTTTGATGTGGATGAATCGAAGCTTGTGTCTCTCAAAGAGGAGTTGCAGAAAATCGGTGGGAACCATTACCTTATACCGTTGGACATCACCAACCGGCCTGGTATCCTGCAGTTTCGGGATGAGGTCCTGAAGCGATACAGCCGCGTGGACACCGTGATGTCGAACGTCGGGATCGGTTTTTTCGGTCCTTTTGAAGAGGTGAGTCTCGAAGCGGCGTTGAAATGTTTTGAGATTAATATCATTGGAGCCGCTGCCATTTTCCAGGCTTTTTTGCCTTCCATGAGGAAGGCGGGAAAGGGAAAGCTGATTGCCATGTCTTCGCTGGTCGGACAGATTCCGTTTCCGTTCGAGTCTATCTATTCTGCGAGCAAATTCGCCATTGGAGGCCTTGTCGAATCATTTCGCCTCGAGATCGAGCCTTTCGGACTTCAGGTTGGACTGATTGAACCGGCCCAGGTATCTACCTCGTTTGCCGCCAAGATCCACAAGCTGCCCCCGGAAGGCTCTCCCTACCGGGAACGCGCAAAACGCTTCATTGACCGGGACAATGTCCTGATCAAGACAGCCCCGACGCCTCCTCAGGCGGCAGACAAGATCGTCAAGGTCATCAAGTCGGATAAGCTGCCCTTGCACAGCCAGGTGGACTTCATGAGCACTTTCTTTCTGTTCCTGAACCGCATCCTGCCTGTGAGCGTGAGGGATTTTATTCTGGTGAATCACATGGACATCAAACCAAGATAGTGGCACGGAGACAAGGAGGTTTTATGCAGGCAGAGGCGGCAGCTACGTATTATCAAACGGCCCCCTCGAGGGTCAATCGGCTGCGTGAACGAATCATTTTCGCACCGCAGGAAATCTGCATCCAGCGGGCAAGGTATCTGACGCAGGCCATGGAGAAGCATTGGCATGAACCGGCGCTCAGGCGCATGAGCCTGGCCCTTGCTCATATCCTGGATCATATCGACGTCATTATACGCGATGATGAACTCATTGTGGGCTGTCGGACATCGAAGCTCAAAGGTGCACCCCTCTTTCCGGAAAACAAGTCGCGGTGGATCGAGGGTGATCTGGAAAACTTCAACCTGCGCGTTCTTCAGCGGGCCACCATCTCCGAAGAGGAGATATGCGAACTGCGTGATGGGATTTTACCATTCTGGCAGGGGAAGACAGTGCAGGAGCACCTTGAGGAGCTTTTACCGGAAGATGTCGCCGTAGACATGGATCGGTATGTTTTTACGATGATGCTCGAGATCACGTATGGAATTGGCCACTTTACCATGGATTTGGCAAAGGTCCTCCGCTCAGGCCTGGCGGGGATCATCACGGAGACGAGGGAGCGCCGGGAGTCTCTGTCCGCGGAAGACCGGAGAGGCGAGAAGGGGATCTTTTATGAGGCGGTCATCCGGTCGCTTGAGGCTGCGATCCGCTTTGCCAACCGGTATGCCGATCATGCGGCGGCCCTCGCCGAAAGGGAGAACGATCCGCAGCGTGCATCGGAGCTGAAACAGATTGCCCGTGTTTGCCGCCGTGTTCCGGAGTTTCCGGCAAACACGTATCACGAAGCTGTCCAGAGCGTCTATTTCATCCACCTGATTTCCCAGATCGAATCAGGCGGAAATTCCATTTCCCTGGGCCGCATCGATCAGATCCTCGATCCTTACTATGAAGCGGATCGGGTTGCCGGATTGATCACCAGGGAAGAAGCCCAGGAGCTCCTCTCTTGCCTGTTCATCAAGACCAATGAGATCTGGAATGTCCTCGAGGAGGCTTTCATCCCTGGAGGTGAAGGGACGGAAGGAAAGACAACCCAGAATGTCGTTGTGGGCGGCATGGATGAAAACGGGGAGGATGCGACAACGGAGATGAGCTTCATTGGGCTGGATGCCTACGCGGCAATCCGGACCGTGCAGCCGAACTTCGGTGTCCGCATCAGCAGCAAAAGCCCCGAGGCCTTTTTCCTGAAGGCTTGCGCCTATGCCAAGGATGGGGTTTCAATGCACTTCTTCAATGACGAAGCAATTGTGCCCTCGCTCATGCTTGCAGGGCATACCCTCGAGGATGCCAGAAACTATGGCGTTGTGGGATGCCTTGAACCCAACGCTCAGGGAAAGACCTTCGGTTCCACTTTTGCCGTTCAGTTCAATGGCATCAAGTGCGTGGAGCTTGCCCTGAGCAATGGCATAGATAACATCTTCGGATACGTTTCCGGGATCGAAACGGGTGATCCAGCAGAGTTCAAATCGTTCGAAGACGTCTGGAAGGCATATGACGCACAGATGAGCCATTTCATCAACCAGATGGTGCGCGGCATGGCCGTACTTGACCGGATTATCGCTGATACGGTCCCTTCGCCCTTTGCCTCTGCCATGATTGAAGGCCCTCTCCGGAAAGGGATGGACCTGACCAGAGGAGGCGCGGTCTACAACTCGACCGGCGTCCAGCTTATGGGCTATGCCAATGTCGCAGACAGTCTCTACTCGGTTAAGAAAGTGGTTTTTGAGGACAAGCGGGCCGATCTCGGCGAATTATGCCGCTGGCTCGCGGAGGACTGGCAGGATGTTGAGGATCAGCGCTCCTATTTCCTTAACCAGGTTCCGAAGTACGGCAACGATTTGGATGATGTGGATGCAATGGCCGCGCGGGTGATGAACCACTTCTGTGATGCGCTGGCAAAGCACAGAAACTTCCGCGGCGGTGCCTTTTGGCCGGGTATCTTCTCCGTCGGTTTCCATCTGGCCATGGGGTCCTTTACCGGGGCTACTCCGGATGGACGCCATGCCGGCGACATGCTCGGCAACGGGCTGACTCCTACCGACGGAAACGCGATTTCAGGTCCCACAGCACTGATGAACACCATTACGAAGCTCCCGCTGAAGCGCTTATATAACGGTGCAAACTTGAACATGAGATTTCCCGGACGCAGAATTCATCCGAAAATCCTTATGGCGCTGCTCAAGACGTATTTCAATCGTGGCGGGATTCAGGTCCAGTTCAACATGGTCGATTCGGAAACCCTGCGGGAGGCGCAGCGCAACCCCGAGCATTATCGTGATCTGGTGGTCCGTTTCAGCGGCTATTCGGTGCTTTTCACGGACTTGAGCGACACGGCCCAGAATGAGATCATCAACCGGATGGAGTACGACCTGCAGTAACGCGGCGACGAGGAGGGGGAAATTCTCCTTAACGGAAGGGGGAATCATGAGGTCATCGCGGCAGGCTTCGGGCCGCTGCGGCCATCTTAAGAAAGGTTTGTATGATGGCCGCCTCGCATTGACACTCTGATCAAGGACCTGCTGTGAAGGACGGGCGCTCATGAGCAAGGTAACAACGATCAAGGAGGCCGTCGCCGAACACGTCAGCGACGGCCAATTTTTATTCATCGGGGGCTACGTCTGCCGGCCCCCTTTTGCGGCCATCCATGAAATCATTCGGCAGGGGCGCAAAGAACTTACCATCACTCGAAGCAATGCCGCGGATGACTTTGACCTCATGATCGGCGCCGGAGTGGTGAGGCGCTTTATCTCGACATTCATCTCTCTGGGGTTGTATGGTCTGGCCCAATGTTATCGCCGTTCCCTTGAACAGGGCATACCGCATCGCATAGAAGTCGAGGAGTATACAAATCTCTCCCTGCCCATGATGCTGATGGCAGGGGCGATGGGGATGCCCTTTGTACCCGTGCGTGACATGGTCGGTTCCGACCTCCTGAATGTGAAATCTTTCATGGGGGACGATAAGTATAAGTTGATTGCTTCGCCCTTTGACGGCAAGCCGGTCCTCTGTTTACCCGCACTGAATCCGGATGTAGCGATAATCCATGTCCAGCAGGCTGATGAGGAGGGGAATGCCCAGATCTGGGGTATCGGTGGCGACTGTAAATGGGGGGCCAATGCTGCAAAGAAGGTGATTGTCTCCTGCGAGAGGATCGTCAACAGGGAGATCATTGGAAAAGATCCATCCCGCACCATTGTACCGGATTTCAAAGTGGTCGCCGTTGTCGAAGAGCCGTTCGGTGCCCATCCGGGATACACCCCGGGTTTTTATGATATTGATTTCGCCTTCGGGCATTACTACCAGCAGGCCTCCAAAACAGTCGAGAGCTTTCAGGCCTATCTTAAGGAATGGGTTTTGGATCTTCCCGACCGCACGGCCTATATCCAGCATTACATCCAGCAGTTCGGATACGATCGGTTCCGCAAACTCCAGGCGGCTTTCGATTACAGCTATCCGGTAAGCTATGCATACTGAAAGGTTCCGGTATGGACAACCACCCCAATGATTATATCAAGCCCGAACTGATGGCATGCTGCGGCGCCCGGGAAATACGCGATGGGGATGTCGTGATCGTAGGGACGGGCTTTCCCACCATGTCTGCGAATATCGCCAAGTACACGCATGCACCACGGGCCACCATGATGCAGGAGTCGGGTGTTTATGATGCGAGGCCAGCCAGGCCAGCACTGTCGGTTGGCGATGCCTGCCTGAATCCCGGTGCGGCAATGATCGGCGGACTAACGGATGTCATGGGCATGTTCCTGCAGGGCGGCTGGATTGATGTTGGATTTCTTGCTGGCAGCCAAGTGGATAAATACGGCAACATTAACACGACGGCCATCGGTTCCTATGACCGGCCAAAGAGCCGGTTGCCGGGGAGCGGCGGAGCAAATCCCATCGGATCTCTTGCCAAGCGGATACTCATCATCGCCCTGCATGACAAGCGCCGCCTGTCGGAGCGTGTGGATTTCATAACGACGCCCGGCTATATAGATGGACCCGGCAGCCGAGAAAAATGGGGTCTGTCTTCAGATACTGGGCCTTCTGCAATCATTACCAATAAAGGTGTGTTGCGTTTTGATTCCGAAACCAAGGAAGCATTCCTGGCGACCTACCATCCTGGAAGTACCGTGGAGGAAATCTGCTCCCTGACTCCATGGGCCCTCAAGGTTGCACATGATGTCTATGAAACAGAACCGCCAACGACGGAAGAGCTGCGGGTGATGCGTGAGATACTCGACCCACTGAAAATGATTAGGATATACGAAGGCAAGGGCTACATCTGAAGGGGGCCCTAAGGCTGCACGGCCAAACACGGGGTGGCGACGATGAACGAGACAAGAAAACTCGCTGCATTCTCTGCGGGATTAAGATTCAAGGACCTGCCGGAAGAGGCTGTGCGCAAGGCCAAGCTGTGCCTTCTTGACTACGTGGCGAATGTGTACGGCTCCCTCGCGCTGGACGCGGTAACTTCTGTTGCCTCCCTCATTCGGTCGCTCGGAGAGGCGGGGAAGGTAACGGCCATTGCCAGTGGCTTTAAAACAAGCCTCCCTATGGCGGCGTATTGGAATGGCATTACAGCTGAAGCGATCGAGGCACAGGACGGCTTGCGCTTCGGGGGCAACCATGCCTGCTCCGCAGTCATACCTGCCGTGCTGGCGTTTGGCGAAAGCCGCGGGCTTGGCGGAAAGGAGATTCTCGAGGCGGTTGTGGTCGGCTATGAAGTGGCAAACCGGATCTCGGCGTCGGTGCATCCACTGCACACCCTGTCAGGTTTTCTGCCGACCGGTACGTGCGGCACCTTCGGTGCGGCAGCTGCCGCGGCCAAGCTGATGGGGCTTGATGCGGGGGGCGTGCTCCATGCCCTGGGCAATGCGGGATATGTCGCACCCCTGTCCATGGCGGAGCAACTGATGGAGGGCTGTACGGTAAAGATCGTGCAGGGGGGACAGGCCGCAATGTCCGGCATTATGGCTACATGCCTTGCCGGGGCCGGCATTACCGGAGATCCCAGGGTGATCGAGGGATCGGATCTCAAGGGAGGATTTGCCCAGATCACCCTTCGCGGTGACGCAAAGCCCGAGCGCATCACCGATGGATTGGGGGAGCAATACACCATCCTCGACGTCTATTTCAAACCCTATACGGCTTGCCGCCACACCCACGGAGCGGCACAGGCAACCCTGGACCTCGTTCGCAAAGGGCCGATTCCACCGGGTGACATTGATGCAATCGAGGTTTTTACTTACAATATGGCGGTCGTGGCTACGGGCAAGGGCCGAACGGCTGCTGACAGCTTTGTCACCGCCCAGTTTTCCATTCCCCATGTGGTGGCGGCATGTTTACTTGACCGTGAAATGGGGCCGGCACAGCTCACGGAGAGGCGCATCGCGGAGGCCTCCCTGATCGAGCTTTCGAAGAAAGTGACTGTCAAGCCGGATGAAGCGTTCAATAAGGTGTACCCCGACAAGACGTCCAGCCGAGTTGAAATCACGCTGAAGGACGGCGAGAAAAGAATCAGCCAGGTGGACATACCCAAAGGAGATCCCCGGGATCCCATGTCCGTGGAGGATATCCACCACAAAGTTGTTCGCTTCGCCGGCAACAGGGATCCGAAACGCATCGCCAGGCTGGTGGATATCGTCAGGGACATGGAGGCGATCGGCGACATCAAAGAATTTGTCGAAGCAATCTGAATTGTGTTGGAAAGGAATACACATCATGGATTTTACGCTCAATGACGAACAGAAGATGCTTGTAGAAACGCTCAGGACCATGGGTGAGCGCGAGAAGTTTAAAGATCTGGCTGCGGAGGTAGACCGGACAGGGGAATTTCCCTACCACCTCTTATCCAAATATGCGCAGATGGGTTTGCTGGGCATGACCCTTTCTCCCTCTTACGGTGGAGGCGGACAACCGGCGATGCATGCAATCCTTGCCATCGAGGAATTGGCAAAGTTCAGCCCCATGATCGCCGCACCCGTTTTTGAATCGAATGTCGGGCCCGTGAGGGTCATCGACATGTTCGGGACCGAGGAGCAGAAGCAGACCATCATACCGGGTGTATGCAAGGGAGACCTCAGCGTTTCGGTCTGCATGACCGAGCCGGAAGCTGGCTCTGATCTTACGGCATTGAAAACACGTGCCGTGGAAGATGGAGACGGCTATATCCTCAACGGGCGCAAAACCTTCATTACCGGCGGTGGCCATGCAAGCCATTATCTTGTATATACGCGCTTCGGCGATACGCCCGGTTATAAGGGAATCGGCGGGTTGATCGTAGAAAAAGGAACACCGGGATTCACGTTCGGCAGGCAGGAGGATTTTCTTGGACTGCGCGGGATGCCTTCCTGCGATTTGATCTTTGAAGATGTGCGGGTACCTAAAAAAAACGTGGTCATTCCGGGCGGAAATTTTCGGGACCTCATGTGGACATTCGATATCGAACGCTGCGGCAACGCTGCCATGTGTCTCGGTGTGGCAGGGGGGGGGCTCGAGGCGGCGCGCACCTATGCGATGGAGCGGCATGCCTTCGGGCGGCCGATTTGTGAATTCCAGGCCATCCAGTTCATGGTGGTGGAAATGGCCATGAAGCTGGAAGCCGCCCGCCTGCTCGTCTATCGGGCGGTTAGCGGGGCCGGGCAAGGACTGCCCTCCATTTATGAAGCCTCTATGGGCAAGTGCTATGCCAATGAGATGGTTGTGGACGTGACCAATCTGGCCATGCAGATCTTCGGAGGTTACGGATACAGCAAGGAGTTTCCAGTGGAGCGTATGCTCAGGGATGCCAGGGCCTGGGGTGTTGCCGGAGGCACCGTCCAGATGCTGCGGATCACCCTGGCGAGTGTCCTTTTTGGCAGACCGTTCGATCAGCGAAAAGGCAAGTAGGACAGGAAATATACCACAGGGGGAGGGATCTTATGGGACAGTATTATAAGGACGCGGATGAGCTTTATAAAATTTATGGCTACTTCATGCAACGGATCCTGACGGATGAAAAGGTAGGGCCAAAAATGGCCAAGGCAGGCATTATTATCCGATTCATCTATACCGATCCCGATAGCGAGATTACCATCGACCTGAAAAATCCGCCGGAAAAGCCTGGCCAATACGGTAACTTCTATCTAGGGCCCTGCAACCTGGAAGCCGATGTATGGTCCAAACAGGCTGCCGACTTTTCACACAGTTTCTGGCATGGCCTGGAAAATCCAATTGCCGCCGTGACAAGGGGCAAAGTCAAACAGGGAGGGAAGATAACGGCGATGCTGAAGCTCCTTCCCGTTGTGAAACCCGCCTTCGGTCTCTTTCCCGAGATCCTCAGGGAAATGGGATTGGCACATTTGATCATAGAAAAGAAAAAATAAACCAAGGTTCTCTGCATCCCCCTCGTTCAAGAAAAGGGGAAATGAAAGGTCTCACTGCAAGAAGGATGTAATGAGCGACGCGGCCATCTCATACGCCGTTTCGCAAAATTTCCTCACATAGCCCGCAATGACACTGGGACGGGCTGTGGTCACGCACGCTTGTCAGTCCGTAACACATCCCAGAAAACTGGTCCGGATCTCGACTCAGGATCCATGCCATATCCGAGCATAAAGCATCCCCCCAACAAACACAGTAGACTTGAAGACAAAACCGTGCGAAAAGAGGGGCATGAAGGTTCTGCACACCTCAGACTGGCATATTGGGAGAACCCTTGTTGGTCGCAAACGGTACGAGGAATTTGAATCGTTCCTGAACTGGCTGGCAGAATTTATCGAAGCGGAAAGTATCGATGTGCTGCTCATTGCGGGAGATGTATTCGACAACAGCACGCCCAGTAATCGTGCGCAAGAGCTCTATTACCGTTTTCTATGCCAACTGGCATCCTCTCCTGGCAGGCATGTTGTTATCGCGGCAGGAAACCACGATTCACCATCCTTCCTGAACGCGCCGAGAGAGCTTCTTAAATTTCTCAACATCCATGTGATCGGATATGCATCGGACAATCCGGCTGATGAGGTGATTGTCATCCAAGGGCCGGATCATGAGTCATGTTTAATTGTTTGCGCCGTGCCGTACCTCAGGGATCGCGATGTCCGCACCGTAGAGGTAGGTGAAAGTGCAGCCGATAAGGAAAGAAAGATTATAGAGGGAATCAGGAACCACTATCGTATGGTATGCGAAGCAGCCGAAGGGAGGCGGACCTCGATGATAAAACGCGCTCCGATTGTAGTCATGGGGCATTTGTTTGCCGCAGGTGGCCAAACGGTTGAGGGTGACGGAGTGCGCGAGCTCTACATCAGTTCCCTGGCACAAGTCCGGGCGGACGTATTTCCTGAAAGTGTTGATTATGTGGCCTTGGGTCACTTGCACATTCCACAGACCGTAGGCGGGTTAGAATACATTCGCTATTCAGGCTCGCCACTGCCCATTGGCTTCGGGGAAGCCGGGCAGGAAAAAAGTATGGTGCTATTGGAATTTTCCGAAAACCAAACCCGCATCCAGACCATACCCGTACCGGCGTTTCAGAAAATGAAGACGTTAAGGGGGAATTTGCAGGCGATTGAACAGGAGATCAATGTATTGAAGTCCGGGGGCAGCCACGCGTGGGTTGAAGTCGTATATGATGGGGACGAATTGGCGGGAGATCTGCGGGGGAAACTGGAAGAGGCTGTCGATGGGACAGAGGTTGAAATCCTTTGCGTCAAAAACAGCCGCGTATTGGGTCGCGTGATGGGTATGGCAAGCACCGATGAAACCTTGGATGATCTGGACATATCAGACGTTTTCCAACGCTGTCTTGACAGACACGGAGTGTCCGAAGAGCAGCGACCGAGACTGTTGAGTGCATACCGGGAAATCATCACATTTCTGCATGAGGCGGATCCGAATGCCAAATAGGAAGCCAAGGCATGAAGATTCTGAGCGTCAGATTCAAAAATCTCAACTCGCTTGTGGGCGAGTGGATCATTGATTTCACCCATCCGGACTATTCATCCGATGGCATATTTGCGATCACGGGGCCTACCGGTGCCGGAAAGACAACCATATTGGATGCAATATGCCTTGGGCTTTACGGAAGAACACCCCGTCTGGAAAAGGTAACAAAGAGCAGCAACGAAATCATGTCCAGGCAAGCGGGAGAATGTTTCGCCGAGGTTTGTTTCCAAACACAAAACGGCCGCTACCGCTGTCACTGGAGCCAGCACCGAGCCAGGAAAAGGCCCGATGGAGAGCTGCAGCAGGCAAGGCACGAAATATCCGATGCGGATTCCGGTGTTGTTCTAGAATCTAGGATAAACCAGGTCAGTGCGTTCATTGATGGGGCCACAGGGATGGACTTTGATCGCTTTACCCGCTCCATGCTGTTGGCTCAGGGCGGTTTTGCGGCATTCCTCCAGGCACGGCCGGATGAGCGTTCCCCGATCCTTGAGCAGATTACAGGCACTGAGATATACAGCAGAATATCCATGCAGGTGCACGAGCGCCGCTCCATGGAACGCGAAAGGCTTGATTTGATGCAGGCCGAGTTGGCCGGCATCCATATCCTGACCAATGATGAAGAAAGGGATCTGCAAGCGGATCTGAAGGCAAAGGGGCTCCGTGAAGAGGCGTTGTCCGGGAAAGTTGAAAAAATCCGTCAAGCCCTCGCGTGGCTTGAGGGAATAACCACCCTAGAGCGGGAGCTGACCAGCATCCATGAGCGGTTGCAGAGGTATGAGGAGCGCCAACAGGCATTTGAGCCGGACTCGGCGAGATTGAAGAAGGCCCTCATGGCCATGGGAATAGAAGCCGATTATAGGGACACAGCCACCTTGCGTGCCCAGCAGGGCCTCGAGAAAAATGAGCTTCATGAGGCCATCGCCTTATTACCCCGAAAGCGTGAAGCATTGGTAGCGGCACAATCTGTTAAGCAGTCTGCTTGGGCGGGGCTATGTGAGGCACAAGAAAGGCTGGCATCGGAATCGGAAACCATAAGAAGGGTCCGTACATTGGACATTTTGTTCCGTGAACAGAAAGAACATCTCGTAGAAAAAGACAGGGCGATATCAGAGGCCGAAAGCCAAGCAAGAGAATATGTCGGCAGCAGGGAAAAGAATGAAAATACACTGAAGCAACTTCAGGCTGTACTTGAATCCGTTTTAGATTACCAGGCCAAGCATGCTGCGGATGCTGCATTGATTGCTGACCTTGCCGCTATCGCCGCCGCGATCAGGTTGTTTCGCGAGCGGGAGACCGGATGCCAGCAGGTACGGGAAGCAATTGCCGAGGTGACGAGAAGGATGGACGCCATCACTGCTGAAGATGAGGCAATTCGGCGGGGGCATGAGGAGTTGCTGGGGCAAATGGAGAGAGTGCAAGGTGACATCGGGCATTTGGTTGATGAGACGGAAACAACCCTCAAGGGGCGCGATATAGGCAAATGGCGCGATGAGATGGTCATGCTCAAGGAGCGTGAACACCATCTGGTCCGCGCCGTTGAATGGATGGAAAGAATGGATAAGTCGCAATCAGAGCGTGACAGACTGGAAGCGGCACTTGAAAACCTTCATGCCGGTCACGCCCGGCGCATCAAGGCCATGGGATCGCTTTCTGATCGGAAAGAACATCTGGAAAAACAGGTGTCAGCGCTCGAGGCGCAAGTGTCATTGGTGGGCCGCATCCGCAGTCTCGAGCAAGAGAGAAACTGTCTTGAGGACGGAAGTCCCTGCCCCCTGTGCGGGGCGACCGAGCACCCTTATGCGAAGGGAAACGTCCCTGAACTGAGCGGCTATGAAGCCTCACTGAAAAAAGCAAAAGATGCGTGGAACAACGTATCTGGGGAGCTGGGGACCGTTGAGAAAGAACTGGCTGCAATGGGTGCTGACATCCGCCACACTGAAGACGCCATGAAAGAAAAGCAGGAAGTATTCGATGTAGAAAAAAAACGATTCAACCGTGCCTTGCAGGAACTCGATATCAAAACGACCGCGAAAAAACAGCCTCAGAGGGTCTACGATGAAATCTCCCTTGTACAGGAACAGATTGCATCTGCCTCCCGCGTTGTCGCCATTGCTGGCGACAAGGAAAGAAATCTCGAGTCCATGCAAAAGACGCTGGAGGATATAAGGAAGAAGATTGAAAGCTCGGCCGGGTTTTTACGGGAAACGGCAAGAAAACTGGAGGCCGCGGAGTTCGAGCGGCAGCAGATGGGGAAAGAATATGAAATCAGGGAAAAGGAGATAGAAAAGTCCCGTGTAGCGGTTTTCACTGATGTCAGGCCGTTCGGGATCAAACTAGGCTCGGAGGCCGACCTGGATGCCACTCTGCAAGACCTGACCAGTCGCAGAGACGTATGGCTGGCCAGACAGGGAGAAAAAGCGGAACTTGAAAAGGGAATTCATGAACTGAAGGCGAAGATTGATCGGGATACAGCTCTGCTGCTCAAACTCGAAAAAGATGTGGCAGAAATGTGTGAGCAGAGGGCCAATATGTTGAAGCAATATGAAGCCACAGCGGCTCTGCGCCGAGGGCTTTACGGCGACAAAGACACGGATCAGGAAGAAAAACGTTTAACGAATGTTGTGGAGAAAGCTCGTGACTCCTTCGAAAAAGCCCGAGAGGCCTGTGAGATGACGGAAAGGGAAATGAGCACGCTCAAAGAGAAGATCGGTTTGCTTGAAACAAAAACGGAAGCCATGGCAAAGAAACTGACTCAGTCAGAGAAAAGCCTGATGGAGCGCTTCGCAAAGGCGGGGTTCGATAATGAATCGGACTACTTGACGTCGTGCCTTCCTGAGGACCGGAGGGAGCTTTTAGTCGAAACAGAAAAAGCGCTAATCAAGGAAAAGACGGAACTGGATGCACGCCTGAGGGACCGGTCGGACGCACTTGCCAAAGAACGGAGCAAATGCCTGACAGATCAGCCGGCGGAAACAATCAAGGAGGAACTGGTTGCTTGCGAGCTGGAACTGAGACAGTTGAGGACGGATATGGGGGGAATAACCAGAGTCCTGAGTGAGGATGAGAGCCTCAAACGGCAACAGCAACAGCGCCTTGGACAGATTGAGGCCCAGCGAAGGGAATGCTCTCGGTGGGATGACCTCCATCTTATAATCGGATCGGCCGATGGCAAGAAATTCCGGAACTTTGCCCAGGGTTTGACATTTGAAATTATGATCAAGCATGCCAACCTGCAGCTCAGGAAAATGTCGGACCGGTACCTGCTTGTTTCTGACTCGTCGCTGCCACTTGAACTCAATGTGATCGATCACTACCAGGCGGGCGAGATACGCTCCACGAAGAATCTGTCCGGTGGCGAGAGTTTCCTGGTAAGCCTTGCATTGGCGCTGGGCCTTTCCCGCATGGCAAGCCGCAATGTGCGCGTTGATTCGCTCTTCCTCGATGAGGGATTTGGAACATTGGATGATGACGCATTGGAGACCGCGCTGGAAGCGCTTGCCGAATTGCATCAGGATGGCAAGGTTATCGGGGTGATATCACATGTCCCGGCAATCAAAGAGCGCATCGCGGCTCAGATACAGGTCATTCCGGGAACGGGAGGTCGCAGCACCCTCGCCGGTCCCGGCTGCCGGAGGGCTTAATACTGGAAAGGAGAGAAGACGCTCATGGTCAATAGATCAAATCTGATGATGGTCTTCGTGGCATTATGGCTGGGATTGGCACCCCGTTGTATGGCCGCAGAAAAGGTCTACATCAATGGCATTGACCCAAACTTCCCGCCCTTTGCTTACCTAGATAAGTCCGGCGCACCGGAAGGCTTTGATGTGAAATCGCTCGACTGGATTGCAAGGGAGATGGGCTTCCGGGTTAAACACGAGCCCCAGGATTGGGACAGCATCATTTCCAGCCTCGTCTCCAAAAAAATTGATATTGTGGCCTCGGGGATGAAGATCACAAAAGGGCGTGCAAAGCAGGTCGCTTTTACCATTCCCTATTGGAAGATCCGCAAGGTGCTTGTTGTCCCCAAGGACTCGAAACTCACCGCATACCAGGCCCTGTCCAACAACAACAAGGTTGGCGTGCAGCGGGGGACATCGGAGGCCAAGTGGATTGAAGAAACCCTGCTCGATGAGGCCGGCAGGAAATTCACCCTTGTGCAATACGATTCGGTTACAATGGCCGTGGCAGACCTTGTCCATGGCCGCATTGTTGCTGCGGCGATGGATGATGTGCCGGCCAAGGAAGCCGTCAGGAAAAAACCCGTGAAGATTCTGGGGACCTTTGGCATGCCGGCGGAGAATTTTGGCTACGCCGTCCGCAAGGAAGACAAGGGGCTGTTGAAACAACTCAATGATGGCCTGGAGAAGCTCATGAGGTCGCCTTATTGGAAGGAACTGATAGCTGAGTACAACGTGCAATAGCGGTTGAACGGCATCGAATTCTTGACTTTACGCGCGTTTTTCCGTATTAGAATCACAGTGACCGTTCACAGAAGGGGTGCAGCAATCATGAACTTTTTTCTGGAAGATGTTACCCCCGAAGAACTGGAACGCATCCAGCTATTTCGCAATGTGAATCTCGAGTCTATAGCGGGCCTGCTCGATTCCTGCACCGTTAAAACATTGGGAGATGGAGATGTCCTCATTTCCCAGGGGCAGATGAATGACAAGCTATATCTCATCCTGAGTGGCAAGGTCCGTATTCACATCGAATTCCTCGAAAGTGCGCCGATTGGCATTATTGGCGAAGGGGAAAGTGTAGGAGAGTTGTCCGTCATTGACCAGATGCCGACCACGGCGTATGTCGTTGCGGACGGCCCTTCGCGCTTTCTTGTCATGGATGAAGAGATACTCTGGTCTCTCATTCAGGCTTCCCATGCTGCCGCATGGAATCTCCTCATTACCCTCACGAAGCAGCTGCGTCAGGCGAACCAGGTAATGACTGATGATGTTGATGTTGAGCAGGTTTACAAGAGTTATGGCACGGTTGATGCCCTGACGGGGCTTCATAATCGGCGTTGGCTCGATATCATGCTGTCAAGGATAATACAGCGTGCATCTACCGCAGAGGAACCGTTTTCGGTTCTTATGCTTGACATTGATCATTTCAGGGAGTTCAACGAACAATATGGCCGCCTGCAGGGGGATCGTATTCTCTATTCCATGGTGCATACGATCACCGATAATCTCCGCCCCTCGGAATGGATGGTCCGATACGCTGATGACGTGTTTGTTGTCCTCATTCCAGGCATGGATGTTCAAGCGGCAAAGGACATTGCAGGGCGGCTCCATAAAGCCGTCATGGACGCCGTTCCAGTCGAACCTGATGGACGAAGCGTCCCATACCCCACCATATCCATTGGGATCGCCGAGCTGGAGGTCGCTCAGACACCGGAAATGCTACTGGAAGCTGCAGAGACAGCCGTCCATCAGGCAAAGAGCAGCGGCCGAAATCAAATTGTGGTATTGTCTCCACGCCGCGAGTACGAACGATAGCCTGCGAAAGACTCCCTGATTGATTGCGATTCATCCTTCGTCTGAAGGATCCATGGACGATAATTTGGAAAAGGCCATACAGACTGCCAACTACACCCACTACCGCCTCGGACAGAAGGCCGGCCATTACGAGAGTTTTTTCCAGCGTGCCAACCACCCCAGTCAACCGCTGGCTTTCTGGATACGATATACGATCTTCAATCCTGCCGGCCATCCGGAAAAGGCCATTGGAGAGCTTTGGGCCATCTGGTTCGACGGTGTTCGAGGCAGCAAGGTCGCCATCAAAAAAGTGTTCCCCATCGGCCAGTGCGCCTTTTCAACGTCAAGCTTCGACGTAAGGATCCATGATGCCACCCTGAGACCTGATGCGCTGAAAGGTTCGGCCACTTCCGGAGGGCACCACATCTCTTGGCACTTGACCTATGGCGGATCATCACCGCCGCTTTTCATGCTTCCGCTGGGACGATACCAATCAGCCTTTCCCAAGGCGAAAAGCCTTGTTGGGTCACCGCAGGCCCTCTACCGGGGGACGATTGCGGTGGATGACAAGGCCTATGAAATCTTCGACTGGCTGGGGAGCCAGAACCACAACTGGGGCTCACAGCATACGGACCATTATGCATGGGGGCAGGTTACTGGTTTCGATACGCATCCGGAGAGCTTTCTCGAGGTGGCAACGGCCAGAATCAAAATTGGTCCGATTTGGACACCTTTTATGACACCCATTGTGCTGCGCCATAGGGGCGAAGAGATCCGCTTCAACAGTCTGATACAGATCCTGCGAGCGCGAGGTTCCTTCTCTTATTTTGTTTGGACATTTTTCTCTGAAAACAGCCATTACCGGATGGAAGGAACTATATCGGCTCCTCGGGATGCATTTGTGGGCCTTCGGTATTACAATCCGCCTGGTGGAGAAAAACACTGTCTCAATACAAAGATTGCCTCCTGTGAAATGAAGGTGACAGACAAGAGACACGGAAGAAACTCGAAACCAGAGATCCTTTTTACAGCCCATCGGGCCTCCTTCGAGATCCTGACTGATGATCGGGATCATGGTATTGCCATCCAGGCATGATTCTGCTGATCCACCCACCCATAGTGCGTCCATCCGAACCGCCCCCGGGCCTTGCCGTACTGGCAGGTACCCTACAACACCACCACGTTGCCTTTGATGTGCTGGATGCCAATCTCGAAGGCATCTGGTATCTTCTAAAGAATTTTCATGGCCTGACCAGCGAGGTCCGAGGCAAAGGAATGGTCCGGGATACTTGGACGGGTAGGGCTTACCGGCATCTTCACCGCAACCTTTCATGGCTTACGTCGCCGGTAGGCTATACCAACATGAACCGTTACAGCAGAGCAGTCCGGGATGTTCAGCGGATTCTGGAGAAGAGTTCGCACAGTAAAAGAACCATCGTTAGCCTTGCAAATTACAGCGATGCTCGGTTTTCTCCGTTGCGCAGCGCTGATCTTGCCTATTGTGCCGAAAATCACCAGGAATCTCCCTTTTCTGCATATTTTCAGGAACGGCTGTCGCAACTGATAGAGGAACGACAGCCTGATTGGGTGGGATTTTCTCTAAATTACCTCAGCCAGGCCCTTTGCACGTTTTCCATGACGGGATTTTTGAAGAGGCAGTATCCATCCCTACGGATTGTACTGGGCGGGGGATTGGTTACATCATGGATGAGGCGGCCAAGATGGCGCGATTCGTTCCACGGTCTGGTGGATGCATGGATAGCCGGTCCGGCTGAGCAGCAACTTCTGGCGCTTCTCGAAAATCGAGGGGACAGTTTGCGACGGGCTCCCTCGTATGATTCCTTTGTCTCGCGGAGCGATGCAGAACAATTTTCACATGCGTCATACCTGTCACCGGGTTTTATTCTTCCATACAGCGCCTCAAGCGGCTGCTATTGGGGCAAGTGTTCCTTCTGTCCGGAAAGGGCGGAAAGGAATCCTTATCGGCCCGTATCTTCAAACGATTTGATCAGGGAACTCGGTGAGCTGACCAGTAGAACCGCGCCGGTCCTGATCCATCTGGTGGACAATGCGTTGAGCCCCCTTCATCTGGCGGCCCTCGCAAAGCGTCCGCCCGGTGCGCCTTGGTATGGCTTTGCGCGAGTAACACCGGAACTTGCCGATCAGGATTTCTGTCTTGCGCTGAAACAATCCGGTTGCGTTATGCTTCAGCTTGGCTTGGAATCGGGCGATCAGGCCGTTCTGGATGCCCTGAACAAAGGCATTAAACTCGAAACGTCCTCTGGTGTGCTGAAGGCCATGGAAAATGCCGGTATTGCTTCCTATGTTTATCTGTTGTTTGGAACGCCGGCGGAGACGCATGAGGCGGCACGGCATACATTGCGGTTTGCAGCCGCTCATGCTTCGCTGATATCTTTTCTTAATCTTGCCATTTTTAACCTTCCCGCCTTCGGGCCTGATACGGCAGGGCTGGATACGGAGGAATTTTATGATGGGGATTTACTGTTGTACCGCAGTTTCCATCATCCAGATGGCTGGCACAGAAACAACGTGAGGCAGTTTCTTGATCGGGAGTTTCGAAGGCATCCGGCAATAGCGCCGATCCTGCACCGGGACCCCTTTGTATTTACTTCAAGTCACGCCCCTTTTTTTGTCGGAGCTAATACAAGACACGCCTTTCCAGGACTGCCCAAGCCTTGTCCCGATTGAATTCTGAAACTCTTCCTTCATGAACTTTGATGATGCCCTTCCGCCCAAATTCTGACAGGAGACTCTCAATCTCCGATGCGTCTTTCCCGGAAAGATTTGTGAGATTTGCGACATGATCGGTTTGTTCATCGCCAGGCCATGACTTCAGAAAATAAAGGACCGCAAGGAGCTGAATCCAGACCTGCGTGAGGTCTTCAAGGATTTCATTGGAATGTTTGATGCGGAGGGAGAACTGCTTGAGCATGAAAAACGAGACTTTCTCACTCTCCCGTATCAACGCATGAAAGGTTTCCCTGTCGATGATGGCAATATCGCTGCTCTCCGTGGCTTGGGCGGTCGCCGGCCTGGGAGCGTCAAAGAGCGCGGCCATCTCCCCAAAAAAATCGCCCCGCCCCATTTCTGCCAAAACTTTCTTTATGTGGCCTGCCGTTTTTGTCAGGGCAACCCGCCCTTCCAGGATGTAGTACATGTCATTTCCCGGATCTCCCTCCCGGAAAATAATGGAACCGGCAGGGTAGTAGCTGCCGAACTTGAGAAGCAGCCTTTGATCGAGATCCCGATCATCCTTGTGGGTCTGCATGAATGCCTTTTCAAGCAGGATCAGGTTTCTGCGTTGGTAAGAGGCGATAAGCTCGGCGCAGATCAGAAAAATGAGCGCGACGTAAAAAACCCAGATTACAAGGATCACGACTGCTTCCAGCGATCCGAAGATAACGTGATACCTAGTGTAGTGAGAGACATACCAGGTAAAGAAGTGCTTGGCTATCTCCAGCAGGGCGGCAAAAATCATGCTTCCCACAACAATGGGAAGCAAGCGGACCTTCAGGGCGGGAACTAGCCTGTAGACCAGCACACTGAAGGCCACGGTAATAAAATAAGGAATGACATATTGAAAAAATGTGCTCTGGATCAATGCATAGTGGGGAAGAAAGCTTTTGATGAGCAGGGGCTGATTTGCCACAATGGTTGCTATGGATGTTATCATGATGCTGGCAATGCCAACAAACCAGCCCAGCGGTATCATGCCGATGGCCATGAGCTTTGAAACAAAATAATTTCTCGGTATTCTGACACGAAAAATCACGTTGAGCGCTGTTTCGATGGAGTTGAAAATCGCTGATGAAAACCAGATGAGGGAAATTATTCCCACCCAGCCGAGGACACGCTCTTTCTGCTGGATCTGGCCAAGCTGCGCGAGCAAGGAGGCGGACAGAGACGGGATGAAGCTTTGAACCTTCGCTACAATTTCTTCTTGGATCTCGGGATTGGTGCCGAAGAATCTGCCCACCATCAGAATGGTCAGAATAAGCAGTGGGAGAATAGAGAGAATGGCGTAAAGAGCGATGGCAGCAGCCTGATTTGTATCACCATTATTCTGGAAGTTGACAAAAGTGTCCACCAGCATGTCCCGGATGCTGTTCCATGTCATATGAAGGGCATCCAGGCGCAAGGAATGCTTTGCCTCCTTGGGTCTGCTGCTCATAAAGCGGCCTTTCCTAGAAAAAGGGCGAACATTTAGAGAAGTATAGGGACATAACGCACGATGTGTCAAGGAAAGAAGGCTATCTCAGCAATGCTCCATCTGGTGCGGCTGTTTCTTTTACGGGGGAGTGCAAACAACTGATTTGCATGCTCCGTGGTGATATTATGGACGAAACAAATATCGTATAATCATTTTCTGTAATAAATCATCATTCTGAATCTGGTTCGGGCTGATCTGCCCCAACAGCATTGTATGACACGCTATGAACCATGCATGAAGTTCCAGGGAGCCTTCTCGGGAACAGGTGCCTGGGATGGTCGTGCCGGCCCCACGGCCGTCTTGCGTCAAGTCCAGTTAAAATTTGCAATGCATTGAAAAAAGGGGTTGCAAAGGCAAATGGATTTGGCTAGCTTGCCTGTCATGAGCGTCAGGAGAATTTCATTTTTCCTCACCGCAGTTATTCTGCTTGTAACCGTTATATCCTGTGGCAGCGGAAAAAAGGGCGGTTCCCCATCGGGGACTACTGCCTCCAGCATACCGGCATACGGAGACATTCTGGTTGAAGGTTCCATCGGGGATGCCAGCAACCTGATTCTCATCCTTTCCTCGGATAATGCCTCTCACGACGTCGCATACAAGATATATAACGGACTCGTCAAGTTCGACAAGGATCTGAATATCGTTGGCGATCTTGCCGAGTCTTGGGATGTGTCAAAGGATGGCCTTGTTATCACTTTCCATCTCAGGAAGGGCGTGCGTTGGCACGATGGGCAACCTTTTACGGCCGATGACGTTCTGTATTCTTACCAGGTAATCATTGATCCCAAGACTCCCACGGCTTATTCAGGGGACTTCCTCAAGGTGAAGAAAGCAGAGGTACTTGATCTGTACACCTTTCGCGTTTCCTATGCCAAGCCTTTCGCTCCCGCTTTGATGAGCTGGGGAATGCCGTTCATCCTGCCCAAGCACCTTTTGGCGGGCCGCGACATTACCACAAGCCCCCTAACTCGCCATCCTGTCGGGACCGGCCCCTATAAGCTGAAAGAATGGATCGGCGGGCAAAAAATTGTCCTGGTCTCGAATCCCGACTATTTCGAGGGGCGGCCATATATTGATGGCTACATCACGAGAATCATACCCGACATGGCGACGATGTTTCTGGAGCTGAGGGCCAACGGCATCGACACCATGGGATTAACCCCCCTCCAATACACCCGTGAGACGGAAAATAAATTCTTCTTCACAAATTTCAACAAGTACAGGTATTTGAACTTCGCTTACACATACATGGGTTACAACCTGAAGAACCCCTTGTTTACCGACAAAAGGGTCCGCCAGGCGATTGCCTATGCAGTCAACAAAAAGGAGATTATCGATGGGGTGCTCCTTGGCTTAGGCAAGGATGCGACGGGACCTTACAAACCAGGCACTTGGGTGTACAATCCCAATGTCAAGCAATATCCGTACGCTCCCATGAAAGCCCGGGCATTGCTGGCCGAGGCCGGCTGGAAAGATAAGAATGGGGATGGCATTCTCGAGAAGAACGGCAAGCCGTTCGCTTTTGAAATCATCACCAACGAGGGCAACGAGCTCCGAGCCAAGTGTGCCCAGATCATTCAGAGACGCTTGTCCGAAGTGGGTATCCAAGTGAGGATTCGGACAATCGAGTGGGCCGCATTCACCAACAATTTTATCCGGAAGCGCAAATTTGATGCCACGATTCTCGGGTGGAACATCCCCATGGAGCCTGATCTCTATGATGTTTTTCATTCCAGCAAAACAAAGCCGGATGAGTTGAACTTCATTTCATACAATAACCCGGAAGTGGATAGGCTTATCGAAAAAGGACGGGGGACCTTCAGCCAGGCCGAGCGGAAAAAGTATTATGATCGGATGCAGGAAATCATTGCCGACGATCAGCCGTACCTTTTCCTCTATGTTCCGGATGCCCTTCCCATTTACCAAAAGCGGTTTAGGGGCATAGAGGTGGCGCCGGCGGGCATTGGCTACAATTTCATCAAGTGGTACGTACCAAAAAGTGAACAGAAGTTTGTTATGACTCGCTGATGCTGCTGAAGATCTGTGTTACGGCGGGTTTCCTCGCTGCCGAGCGATCATGTCATCTCTTATCAATGGCTACACTGTTGCCCCCGTATCAGTTCCTCAATGCCAACAATGGAAGGAGATCAATAAGCGCTCGCCGGAGAATTCAGAATGCCTCTGGATAGGGAGCCGAAGTTTGCCGATATTATGTTGAGTCTGGATATGTCCATCAAACTTACTAAGGGCATGATACGGAAAAAAAAGAAGCAATCGCCATGGCGCGGAAGTTTAATGATGAGGTAGTCAGGCCTTGCGCGATCGAAGACAGACTCATGGCTTCCGTGAGCATTGGAATGGCATTTTCTGCAAGCTAATGCTGGCGAGGGCATGCAACTGACGCCGTAGAAATGCGGTTTGCTGTTCCGCGCTAAATGAGAATCGTCAAAGATCTTCCCCGCGCCAAAACCTTCCGGGTCAGGGAATACGAACTGAAGTTTATCGGTGTGACATCCGATGCATGCGATGGCGTGAAGGCTTAAAACATCAGTCCCTGGATTTCAGATTATCTATCAGATATTTCCGGAAGCTTCCGTAATCTGCATCCAGATACAGAGGTTCTCCGACTCTCCGGTCGATGTCTTGCATGCTCGGCGGTGGCTCTGGGGCAATTCCAAGTAGCTCCCGAATCTCATCCGGAAACTTCGCAGGGTGCGCCGTTTCTAGAGAAACACACAGCGGAAAATCACCGAAACGTTCCAAATAGACTTCCAGCCCACGCCATCCCACAGCGCCATGCGGCTCCAGAATTGCGCCATACCGTTCATAAACCGATCGAATTGTTTCCTTTGTCTCAATGTCGGAAATGCTGACCGAGAAAATGCGTCGCCGCATTTCCTGGAGGTCCGGATAGAGATGGACATGGCCGCTCCGGTCTATCGTACCCCCATATAAATCAAAAAAGCGCGCCAGGTTGCTGGGGTTCCCAACATTCATGGCGTTGGACAGACAATTGAGGGATGGAGAAACCTTTTGATAGATGCCGGTTTCAAAGTATCTGGGAAACTCGTCGTTTTCATTGGTCGGCATAACAAGTGTTTTTACGGGGAGCCCCATGCGGCGGGCAAGCTCGCAACCTAGGGCATCTCCGAAATTTCCGGATGGAACGGAAAAGACGATCTGTTCATCGCCAGTGGCGAGCTGTGCGTAAGCATAAATGTAGTAAATGATCTGAGGCATGATCCGACCGAAGTTGATGGAATTGGCCGATGTGAGGTTCATTGCCCGGAGGGCTGGGTCGGCAAATGCTTGTTTAACCAAGTTTTGGCAGTCATCGAATTTCCCTTTAATGGAAAGCGTCCGGACATTGCCACCGATGGTATCGAGTTGCTTTTTCTGCCGTCCGCTCACTTCCAAGCGCGGATAAAGAATCATCACGTCAATGCCGGCCACGCCCTTGAAGGCTTCGCCAACGGCACTTCCCGTGTCGCCGGATGTGGCGACGAGGACGCTCAGGCGTTTTCCCGGATCGCGAAAGTGGCTCATCAAACGCGCCATCATCCGTGCGGCAAAGTCCTTGAAGGAAGCAGTGGGTCCCTGATCGAGGCGCATCAGGTATTTGCGTCCCGTTACCTTTTCCAGTGGCACCTCATAGTTGTACGCATCCTCTACGATACGGCGCAGCGCGTCAGGCGTTATCTCCAAAGCCAGAAAAGCGCCGGCAACCAGCATGGCGACCTCGGTATACGGCGCCCCCTTCAGGGCCTGGATCGATTTGACAGGGATAGACGGGATCGGATCCGGCATGAAGAGTCCTTCATCCTGCGCCTGTCCCATCAGCAAGGCGTCCCTGAAGGAAACAATGTGCTGAAAAGGCACAACACTGCCCCCGGCCCTAAGGTTACGATTGGTGCTGTAATAAACAATTTTCTCCGGCATGGATTGTCTCCACTTTGGGCCGACATCATACATTCGCCTGACAGATGAGCAACGTGGCAAACCTTGGATTTTCCTGGAGCATAGTCGATGCCCTCCTGATTGTCAATAGACGGGAATGATGACGATTGTTGACATCACCATGGCGTCGGGGCATAATGCAGTTCATCTCGGATTGGAAAAAGGAGGTTACGGATGAAGACGTTCATTGATTGCCTAGCGATTTTCCTTTTTACGGTGTGCCTGGTCCATGCTGGGGAAGCCGGGGCATTCCAGGATCGTTACATTAAAGTCGATAACGTCAAGATCCGCTACTGGCAGCTTGGAGATAAGGGATCGGCAGTCGTTTTAATCCACGGTTTAGGAGCATCTGCTGATATCTGGAAAAGTAATGTTGAAGCCCTGGCAAAAAACCATCGGGTTTTTGTTCCTGATCTACCCGGCTTTGGACTCTCGGAGAAACCGGATGTCACTTATAATGCCGAGTATCTCACTAGCTTTATCCACGGGTTTCTCTCCGTCCTTCATTTGGAAAAGGTAAGCCTCGTCGGCATGTCCCTTGGCGGTGGCCTGTCTCTGTGGTACACCCTTCAGCACCCGGAACAGGTTGAACGGCTCATCCTTGTGGACAGCGCCGGCCTTGGAAAGGAATTCTCCTGGTTCTTGCGATTATTATCTGTTCCAGGGCTGGGAGAACTGCTGCTATTGTATCCAAACCGCTTTGGAACGCGCATATTCCTGAAGCACTGCATATACAATAATCCCTGCCTGACCGATGAACTGGCAGATCTATATACGAATTACATGTCCATGCCGGGAGCGGGCAGGGCTTTTCTCAGAACAATCCGCAGTGCTGCCGGTGTTATGGGCACGGATATGAAGCGCGCGGATCAGCTGATGAGTAACCTTGAGAAGATCCAGATCCCGGTCCTCATCGTTTGGGGAAGGGAAGACCGCATCCTGCCTTATCGGCAAGGCGAGTTTGCCAAGAAGCATATGCCAAATGCCGCCCTGCATATATTCGAACATTGCGGCCATATAGCCAATATGGAAAAGGCGGTTGAGTTTAACAAGCTTGCGGTGGATTTTTTGAGCAGGGGCTAGTGAACCATGATCCATTACCAGCCGTGGTACTATTGTGTTCCTTCCCGTTGATTATCGAAAACTTGCATCCCGAATCAAGTTCGGGGTAATTTCTGTCGGTAAGAGTTTATCGGATCATTATGCCACGGCGATTTTCTTAACGACACCCCCACTTGATTCACCCCTTCGTAAAGAAGGATGCGGGAGACGATCCTTTTTAGAGGAGAGAATCAAGATACAGCGCAGTTACGAGGGGTGAAGTGCAAAACCACAGAGGGGCTTTTTTACAAAGCCATCAGGCGATCATCTTGTTTGCCTTGGCCAACTGCTCTTCCGACTCCCTACCCATGCGGTCCAGAAGTTCCTGTATGGTGGGAATGTCTTTGATCAGCCCAATCGACTGTCCGACCATTAAGGGGGCATAATCGACAAGACCCTTTTCCCAGGCCTCTTTAATGCGCTGGCCGGACATGAGCGGGATAAGCTCCTGAAGCCCGCCGCCACGCTCCTCGATGGCAATAACCTCATCGATCACCTTGCATTTCAAGGCTCGCCCCTGCAATCCGATAGACTTGCCGAATAGCATCGTCTCATACTCCTGGCGCCGGATCAGTTCCTGTTTGATATTGTCATGGACGTCGCATTCCTTGGTGGCAATGAAGCGACTGGCCATCATGACGCCCTGTGCACCAAGCGTCATGGCTGCAGCGACGGAGCGGCCATCGGCAATGCCACCGACCGTCACAACGGGGATTTTCACGGTATCAACAATACGCGGAGTTAGGAGCATGGTTGTCACATCATCGCTCAAAGGGTGGCCGCCTTCCTCGATGCCTGCCGCATAAATTCCATCATATCCAACCTTCTCGGCATGAACGGCATGGCGGACGGAACCCACCTTGTGGAATAATTTCACGCCGGCCTTCTTCAGCATCTCCACAGCTTCCATTCCGGATGCTTTGTCTACGGGTGTTCCTGAAAACTCAATTCCCGGTACCCGCTCTTCGGCGCAGACCTTTATGTACATCTTGTGGTGTTCCGGCGTAATCCGAATCGATGGCAAAAGGGTGATCCCCACCATAAATGCCCGTGAGGTGAGTTTGCGGGTTTCCTTGATGGCGTTGCGGAACTCCTCTTCTGTATCATAATTACCGGCGGTGATATTGCCTATGCCGCCGGCATTGGAGATGGCGGCACAAAGTGGTGGTTTGGCCAGCCACATCATGGCGCCGCAGATGATGGGATACTTGACCCCGAACATTTCTGTAATGGCTGTCTTGAACATATAGTCCTCCTGTAATCCGATGTTATTTTTTTCTGCCATTTAGACTTTGCTGGATATGCGATTGGATTTTCCGCTGAAAAAGTCTCCTCAGGATATAGCCGCGGAATTGATTTGCGGCACGGGTCAAATTAGTGGTGACTTCTATGTTTTCTTTGGCGGACAGGCCTTTCGTAATATGGCGACGCAGGGCTACCTCATGATTGGTAATGTCATGACCAAGACGGATATAAAACTCCAGATCCGAGGGATTAATGCCGAAACGATATATTTGGCGCATGGCATCCCGGCCTACGAGAACATCTTCCTCGTTGTATAAAACTTTTTTCTTTTCCTGGATGAAAGGCATCATCAGCCCGATATGCTCCAGCTCATCGAGCTGCTGGGGCGACAACCCGGTTGCCTTAAGAAACGACTGGCGATCCAGCAGGCCCTCGGTGCTGCCGATCGATGGGGCGAATACGGCGTCTTCGACCGCCTCGGCTTCCTCCAAAGTAAAACCGTCATCCATGCGCCGCAAAATGTTTCTGATCATGGCAAGCGGGAAGTATTTCTTCTCCTGGAAATGCTGGATCGTCTCGATCTTTTTGATGCAGCTCTCGTCGTAGTATGCCATCTTCTTGTTGACCTTCTGAGGCAACGGCAACAAACCTTCTTTGACATAATAACGGATCGTTGACGCGGGGACCCCACTTTTTCTGGCTATTTCTCCGATCTTCAAGCCCATGGCTGTCTACCCATTCCGCCTCATGCGAGAGAAAATTTCCTTCATGACTTCGTCAACGCTTCACTTCGTTTAGGCAAAAAGGCCATTCATACGCTTCTGGATCTGCTCGGCTTCCCTGACGGTCCGTTCGAACAATTCTCGAACGGTCGGCTCATCATGGATAAGGCCGGTACACTGCCCGGCAGGGAGTACGCCTGCGTTGATGTCCCCCTCTTCCGTAGCGAGTCGAAAGGCCTTGAACGCGTTGGCTAGGTAGGCCATCTGCTTGGAGGTTTTCCAACCGGATAGCAGAATGCCTATGAAGAGCTTGAAGAAAGGCATTTTCATTATTTTCGCTATATCCCGGGCATTCAGGAGCGCGGCGGGCAGATTCAAACCCTGTTTGATCGCTTTCTCAGCCGCCTCAGTTTTCAAGACGCGGCACCATAGGCCGTCGATCCGGCGCGAATACAGGGTGTCTGTGACATCCTTTTCCATGGAAAGACGCTTGTAATTCTGATGCAGAGGACTTTCCTTGGTGGTCATGATTCGGGTGCCCATGGCAACACCATCGGCTCCTAGGGCCAGGGCGGCAGCAAGCCCTCGACCATCGGCTACACCCCCCGCTGCGATGATGGGGATCTTCAATATATCCCCCAGGCTGGGAATTAGGCAGAAGGTTGTAACCGATTCCCCATGCGCCGCCGCCTCATTGCCCGTGGCGATTACAGCGTCACAGCCGTATTCCTCAGCTCGCTTGGCATGGCGGGCATTGACGACCGTCGCCATAACTTTGCCGCCGTACTTGTGGGCTTCCTGAACAATCCAGTCCCCCTTGCCCAGTGCAAAATTGATGACTGGAACCCTCTCCTCGAGGAGTACTTTGGCCGATTCCTTGGCCCCTGGGAAAAGTAGGGATGAGTTGGCTCCGAAGGGCTTGTCTGTGAGCTTCCTGATTTTCCGGATCGCCTCGCGGGTCTGGTCCTTATCTAGTGGACCCGTTGCGAGAATGCCGAGTCCACCGGCGTTGGACACCGCAGCCACCATCTCGGGCACGCTGATCCAGCTCATTCCGGACAGGAAAATCGGATATTGAATCCCCAGCATGTCGGTAATCCTTGTTTTCATGATAGCCTCCTTGGCAGGTTGACAAACTTAAAACAATGAAGTTGAACTTTAATGTTTGATAACGAATCAAGGCACACTTGTCAAGGATTAATTGTTCACATAGTCCATGGGGACAAAAAATGACCGGAGGTTGCAGCATGATATGGGCGCATTGACACTTGGGGGCGATTATCTTATAGTTCCCTGCCTTACGCAAAATTTTTCAAGAGACCGAATATGATCACAGCAGGTATTGATATCGGGTCCATAACGGCTAAAGCAGCCATTCTGAACAATGGTGCGATATCCGGCACGAAAGTTCTTTTCACAGGATACCATGCGGAGACCGCCGGAAGAAAAGTTTTTTCGGATCTGCTCGAAGAACTGGGCCTTAACGTGTCGGATGTGAGTAGAATTATTGCTACAGGTTATGGACGCAAAAGCATTCCCTTTGCCGACAAAGCGGTTACGGAGATCATGTGCCATGCTGCCGGGGCTCACTACCTTGATCCTTCCATCCGTTCTGTCATTGATATAGGCGGACAGGACAGCAAGGCGATCCTTCTGGATGAGCATGGCAAGGTGGTGAATTTCGCGATGAATGACAAGTGTGCAGCGGGTACCGGCCGGTTTCTCGAAGTCATGGCCAGGGCTCTGGAAGTTGATCTGGATATATTCGGAGAGCTGTCCCTCTCTGCAGGCCAACCCGCGCGGATCAGCAGTCTGTGTACCGTATTTGCGGAATCGGAGGTGATATCCCTGATCGCCAGGGGAGAAAACCGCGCAAACATCATGGCAGGAATCCACGAAGCCATCTGCGTTCGGATATCATCCATGGCTCACCGGATTGGAATCAGGTCACCCCTGATGATGACCGGCGGTGTGGCAAAGAATGTCGGGGTCGTCAAAATGATGGAAAAGGTTTTGTCCCTCTCGGTGATTGTTTCTCCCCATGCCCAGCTATGCGGGGCCATAGGAGCGGCTTGTCTTGCCGGGAGCATCTCGAGGGAGCATTAAGCGGACATCAGAGGTGTCCATGATCCCCATTGTGTCCATTGTGGGAAAATCCAATTCGGGGAAGACGACCCTCATCGAAAAGATGATTGCCGAACTGTCCCGGCGGGGATGGCGTGTCGCATCGATCAAGCATAACAGGCATGGCTTCGAGATAGACCACGAGGGCAAGGACAGCTGGCGCCATAAAAAGGCCGGTGCTGTCAGCACCGTGATAGCATCGCCCCAACTGATTGCCTTGATCGAAGATATAGACCGGGATCTGGAGATTGGTGAGTTGGCTGAGCGCTATATCCGCAATGCTGATATCGTTCTTGTCGAGGGGTACAAGAGCAATCCGTATCCAAAAATCGAAGTTTTCCGGGCCGAATTGAAGCGGGATCTTTTGTCATCCGAGCAGGAAGGCCTGATAGCCGTGGCGAGTGATGTGCCGCTTGATGTAAAAGTGCCTGTTATGAATATCAACGATGTGCGTGCAGTGGTTGATCTCGTCGAAACCCGGTTCCTGAAGCAGGTAATGAACAAAATATAAAAACATTTAAGGAGAATCATCATGCCCGTCCGAGCAGAACTTAAACCCTACGCGACAAAACTCGGCTTCCCCGATTCCGAAACGATGGGTGCGATCTTCGCGATTCTGTTTGCTGACGATGAGAGCGCCAGACTTGCGGCAGCATTGCCGGGAAGCGTCGAGGAACTTGCCCAGCGGATCGGTTGGCCGGAGCCCAGGGTAAAAGCTGTCATTGAAAAGCTACAGCGGAACGGAAGCATCCAACGGATCCTTTCCAAAGGAGACTATTACCGCCTGTATCCTGCAATGATCGAGCTCCGGGATTCCACGGTGTTGAGCGCCAATGCCTCCGATGAACTTTTCCGGCTTTGGGAGCGGTTAATTGTAAAGGAAATGCCCGCATTGGTTATGGCTTTTCAAGAGATGAAGCTGCCCCCTGTCATGAGGGTCATTCCCATAGAGGAAACCGTAACACCACAAAACAGCATTCTGGACATAGACTCTGCCAGAAAACTCTTCCGGGAAGCAGAGTTGATTACAGCGATCCCCTGTCCTTGCAGGACCCAGGCAAGGCGGGTTGGTCGTGGGGATGCATGTCCGGCGCCGGAAACGGCCGTGTGCATGCAGATCAACGGATTTGCCGCCGCTACCATTGATCGGGGTATCGGTCAGCAATTGACGAATGCGGAGGCTTTAAAGAGGATCGGCGATGCGGAAGATGCAGGGCTTGTGCATCAAGTCCGCAACAACGTGAAGAAAGATATGTTCATGTGCAACTGCTGTGCCTGCTGCTGTACCGGGCTGTTTTTGATTCACAAAGTGGGATACAAAAGTGCGGTTGCACCGTCACGTTTTCAGGTTTCCCTTGATAAAGATCTGTGCATCGACTGCGGGCTTTGTGTAGACCGCTGCCAGTTTCACGCAATCCGAGTAAACGGGACTATCGCCGTGGATCTGCAGAGTTGCTATGGCTGTGGGAACTGCGTTAAGGCATGTCCGGCCGGTGCACTCTCGTTTGGGGAAGTTCGCCCGGAATCATTTGTACGGGTCACCTGATTCGGCACGGGCCACGTGAGATTGAATGACCGGAACCGTGGCCGTTATGCGAGGGCTATCAGGGCATCAGCGACTACGGGTTTGGGGCCGTCGAGAATGATCGGGTTCAGGTCTATTTCGGTGACCTCAGGGTGAAGGATCGGGATGAAGCTGACGGCCTGCAAAAGCTTCACCAGCGAACTCCGCCTGGCAGCGGGCATTCCCCGGAATGGTCGCAGGATATCCCGCGATCGGATATCATCGAGCATCTCGTCAGCTTCCGTATCACTGAGTGGCGCGCACCGAAACGTTGTGTCCCGCAGCGCTTCGGTCAAAATTCCACCCAGGCCGAACAGGACACAGGGGCCGAAGCCGGGAAAGCGTGTCATGCCGGCCATCAGTTCACGGCTCCCCTTTAACATTTCCTCTACCAGAACGGGGATCTTTCCGCCTTTCCTCCAGATCCCGTGAAAAACTTCCCGAACCGCCGCTGGTGTCTGTACATTCAGGGCAATCAGCCCCTTGTCGGTCTTATGGAGGATATCTGGAGAACAGGCCTTGACCGCCACGGGAAAGCCTATTTCCTCGGCTGCAGTCACCGCATCTTTTTCTGACTCGACCCGTTTTCCCAGGGTGACGGGAATGCCGTACGCATTGAGCAACCGTTTCGCATCGTGCTCGTCCAAGGCTCTGCGTCCCGCATGCCGGGCCTGACGGATTATTTCAGATGCGGCCTTCCTGCGCTTAGGCAGCGCAGGCGGCAAGATTGCCTTCCGATTCCGGATCTCGAGGTACCTGAACAGCGATACCATTGCACGCGCTGCTTTCTCCGGTGCATCAATAACCGGCACGTCGTGGTCTTCATAGGCGCGTGTATAGTTGTCCTCCCGGTCAAAAAAGGCGGAGACAACCAGGGGCTTGCCAAGGCGCCGTGCAAGGGTTGCCGTTTCCGTGAGGTCCGGATTCGACCGTTCCAAAAACTGATCCAATGTCATACCTTTGAGCAAATCGATCACATGGTAGTATGCCTCACGCATGATTCCGTGGCTCATCGCACCATGCATTACCAGGCCATCCACTTCCCCGCTTTGGAAAAGCATTTCCGGCAAGGCCTTGGCAAGCAGATCGGTATTAAGATTAAACGTCAAATCAATCGGGTTTACACAGGAGGCATAAGAAGGAATGTGGGGACGGATTTTTGCCTGCAGCGCATCCGAGAGCTGTGGGACCTCAAGACCCCCCTGGTCGAGCGTATGGGATATCGCGGTACTGGGTCCACCCGAGTTTGTGACGACAGCTATCCTTTTCCCCTTCAATGGGCACTGGGTCGCAAGCGTCCACCCGTGTGCATACAGATCTTCAACGCTCTGCAAACGAATAATACCTGCCTGTTTGAAAATTCCTTCATAAAGATTGTCTGGACCGGCTAGGGCTCCTGTGTGGCTCTTTCCCGCACGCGCTCCTGCCTTGGAGCCGCCAACATACTGGGCGAGGATCGGCTTGTGAGGAGTAATCTGTTGGGCTGTTTCGATAAAGCGTCGGCCGTCGCTTATTCCTTCAATATAAAGGACGATGGCCTTGGTGTCCTCGTCATTTCCAAGATATTCCATGCAGTCAGTGATATCGATGTTGGCTTCATTGCCCACACTGATGGCTTTGCTGAACCTGATGCCGCGCTTCCTCAGGTAAACGAATGTCTGGGTCACGTATGTTCCGCTTTGTGATGCCATGCCAAGAGAGCCTGGCGGCGATATGAGACGCTGAACGGTCATATTGAGATGTGCCTGTGCATTGAGCATACCCATGCAGTTGGGCCCGAGGAAACGCATTCCGTGAGCGTCAGCGACCTCGTTAAGGCGTTTTTCCAGGGCCAGGCCCTCTTCCCCTGTTTCTTTGAAACCGGCTGTTATAACGATGGCACGCTTTGTGCCAATCTTTCCGAACGCTTCTAGCAGCGGCAGGACTTGATTGTTGGGGACAATAAACATGGCCACATCCGGAACTTCCGGAAGATCGTCTACAGTACGATAGGCGGCGTGTCCCAGCACTTTTTGTTCTTTGGGATGTACAAAATACAGCCTGCCCTGATAGCCGTCCTTGATGATGCTCAAAGCCTGAAGGGTTCCCATCTTGGAAGGGTTGTTGTTGGCACCGACAACAGCAATGGAGCTGGGGTTCATAAGAATTTTGAGCGGATTTTCATGCATTGCTATGCTCCTGTTTGGTAGCTGCTAAAAAAGAGGCGCTACGTTAAGCAATCCTTCCTGATCTGTCAAGTAAAAACGAGCGTTCGCTCGATCATGTTGTAAACGATTCTGCCATGCCATGTATGGGGGAAGCCGGGGCGATCTTACCAATTAAGGCTTTACAAGGAAGTCATTTCTTGGTTAACATCCATTATCCAAGACAGGAGGGGGTATTTTGAGCGCTTTAAGGATTCCTGATCACATCTACGACATTGCAATTATCGGAGGTGGACCGGCCGGCCTGACAGCAGGAATTTATGCGGCGCGTGGCGGGATGAAGACCGTGCTTTTTGGAGGCGCTTCGGTGGCAAGCCAGATATCACTGACGGACTTCCTTGAAAATTATCCGGGTATACCCGAGGGTATCAATGGCTATGATCTTGTAGAACGGTTCAAACAGCAAGCCCGTCGGTTTGGAACAAAATTGGTTTTATCCGATGTGTCCTTCCTGATGAAGGAGATGTTCGGTGATATACCGGCGTGGTCAGTCCGGACATCAGACGAAAATGTCATGGCCCTGTCCGTTATCGTGGCTACAGGAGCTACATGGCACAAGCTCGGTATCCCTTCCGAGGAGCGTTTTATCGGCAAAGGTGTTTCATACTGTGCCACCTGTGACGGGCCCTTCTTTAAAAACAGATCTGTTGTCGTGGTGGGTGGCGGCAATACCGCTGTTCAGGAGGCCATTTATCTCACCCGATTCGCAGCCAGGGTGACGGTCATTCACCGCCGGGACCGACTCCGGGCAACCGGCATTCTCGCTGAAAGAGCCATGGCAAATGAGAAGATTGACTTTGCTTGGAACTCTGTTGTGGAATCCCTGTCTGGACTTGACCTTCTGCAGGGAGTTCGTCTTCGAGATGTCAAGACGGGCACTACCCGCGAGATTCCCGCGGAAGGCATGTTTGTTTGTGTGGGTTTGGATCCCCAAACAGGCCTGGTCCGAGGTCTGGTAGATCTGGCGGAGGACGGTTCGATCGTCACTGGTCCTGACATGCGGACCTCTTTGCCGGGAATTTTTGCCTGCGGAGACTGTATCCGGAAAACACTGCGTCAGGTTGTGACGGCCTGCGGGGATGGTGCGATGGCTGCTGATTCGGCCCAGCATTACGTGGAAGAGTTAAAGGGTACGTCCTACTGACGGAGGTACTGCAGCACTGTGCTCATCTCATCATAAAGCAAGAGATTGATAAAGGCGATCATATTATGGATTCATTCAGCCATTTCTGGCAGTTTCTTCCTTACCGCCTCAGTCCAAACCTCATCGAGATTGGATCCTTCCAGTTGCGATATTACAGCCTGATGTACCTCTTGGCCTTTGGCATGACGTATATTCTCGTACGGTACAGGATACAGACCGAAAGGTATCCATACAGCATGGAAACAATCCAGGATTATTTTGTGTGGGGCATCCTGGGACTTGTTCTTGGCGCCCGTCTCGGGTATGTCTTTATATATAATCCCACCTATTATATGAATCATCTGCTCGAGATCATTCTTCCCTTTGAGTGGAGCAATGGTTTTCGCTTCGTTGGAATCAGCGGAATGTCCTATCATGGCGGTGTTGTGGGAATTATTTTTGCGACACTCCTTTTCTGTCGCAAGCGGAAAATCGCGTTCTGGCATTTTGCCGACCTGTTTTGTCCGGCTATTCCCCTTGGGTACACCTTTGGGCGTGTCGGGAACTTCATTAACGGGGAATTGTATGGAAGGATCGCCGATGTTCCCTGGGGGATGTATTTCCCACTTGATCAAACCCACCAAATGCGCCACCCTTCACAGCTGTACGAGGCACTTTTCGAGGGGATAGGATTATTCCTCATTCTCTGGGCCGTAAGAAAGAAAAGCCGTATCGACGGTTTTCTTTTCGGACTGTATATCATCGGATATGGAATGGTTCGGTTCGTCATCGAGTTTTTCCGTGAGCCTGATGCCCAGTTGGGCTATGTTGTTGGTTCCCTGAGCATGGGACAGATTCTTTGCCTGGCCATGGTCATTGTAGGATTTGGGATACTGATCTATCGGAGTGCGGTACGCAGCGAAACGTAAAGCGGCACAAGAACCGGTAACAAGGATTCCAAGGAGGATCGGCCATGAAAAGAAATCTTGTAATCATCGGGGGAGGTGCGGCTGGTCCATCGGCGGCCGCTGAAGCGAGACGGGCGGATCCGGATCTCAACATAATTATGGTCGAAACAGGTCCCTACATCTCTTACGCCGCCTGACCGACTCCTTATTACATCGGTGATGTAATCCTTGATGAAACAAGACTTGTCGCCCGGACACCGGAGAAATTTCGAGAGTCGGGAGTTCGGGTGCTGCTCAATACAGCGGTAGAGTCGTTCTCCCTGGACCGCAAAGTTGTGCAATGCGCAGGGGGTATGGAAATTCCTTATGATGTCCTGGTTGTCGCCACTGGGTCGGTTGCTGTTATGCCAGATATACCGGGAATAGACCTTAAGGGCGTTTTTGTTCTCAAGAACCTGGTGGATGCTTTGGCCATTAAGGCTTTCCTTCGCGATAAGCAATGCCGCAAGGCAATTATTGCCGGCACAGGCTTTATTGGGTTGGAAATGTGCGAAGCGTTTCGCACATTGGGTATGGAGGCGTCTGCACTGGATCTGCTTCCAAGGCCGGCCATTCGCTGGGATGAAGAATTTTCCGAAAGGATGCTGGAGGTTTTCGAAAAAAATCAGGTGGCCTTTTCTCCCGGTACTCGGATCCAGTCTATCAGACCTGGGAAGAAGGATCATCTCCAGGTTGTAACAGACCGGGGAACCATGGAAGGGGATATCGTGCTGCTGGCCTTGGGCGTAAAGCCCGATATCAGGTTGGCCCAACGGATGGGCCTGAAAATCGGTAATGCCGGTGCCATCGCCGTGAACTCAGCCCAGGAAACGTCTGTCGAGGGCATCTATGCAGCGGGAGACTGCTGTGAGTCTTTCCATCGTGTGAGCCGACGGTGGGTCTATTTGCCTCTCGGCGATGTGGCGAACAAGCAGGGCCGCATTGCAGGGGCCAATATCGGCGGGAAGGCCCGTGTTTTTCCAGGAATCGTTGGAGCACAGTCCTTTAAGTTTTTCGATCTTGAAATCGCCGCAACAGGACTCAACGAACATGAGGCACGTGATAGCGGCTTCGATCCTGTCAGTATCACCATTTGGGGCAATGCCATCGCGCCTTCCATGTCTACCAAGAAGGTTGGCGTGAAGCTGATTGCCGACCGGTCAAATGGGCGGCTTCTTGGGGGACAGGCGGTTGGTGAGACGGGCGCGGTGAGCCGAGTTAATCTCCTGTCGGCGGCACTATGGGCGGGGATGCACATCGATGATCTCATGTACATGGACCAGGCTTATTCGCCGCCATACAGCGGTGTGTGGGATGTGGTACATGTTGCGGCACAGGCGCTGAAGCGCCAGTTGTGACAAATTGATGGCTTGTCAAACCCCCAATATGCTGCGATGGGGATCATCCTTCATTAACTGTCTGAGGGGAAAAGACTTTGGCATCTTTTTTTGGTTGGGGCGTATTTGCAGTTTTTATTATTACGATGATAGCCCTTGATCTTGGGCTTCATCTCAAGCCCCGCGAAATCAAAATCAGGCAAGCCCTCCTTTGGACCACGTTCTGGGTGTTGCTTGCCCTCTTGTTCTGTATCGGCATTTACGTCTTCAGGGGACACGAGAAGGCCTTGGAGTTCCTTGCCGGCTATCTGATCGAAGAGTCCCTGAGCATAGATAACCTCTTTGTGTTCCTCATGATATTCATTCACTTTCGGGTCCCTTCCCTTTATCATCATAAGGTTCTTTTCTGGGGGATCCTCCTTGCCCTGTTGATGCGGGCAGTGTTCATCGCGGTCGGAGTGATCCTCGTCAACCGGTTTCATTGGGTGTTGTACCTTTTTGGATTGTTCCTCATTTATGCCGCCCTTAGAATGGCTCTCGGTAAAGACCGTGATGTCCATCCCGACTGGAACCGGCTGCTCAGACTCCTGAGAAAGTTTATGCCTGTTACCACCCGTAGTGAAAGCGGGCATTTCTTTGAACGATTGGATGGCGTGCTCCATGCCACCCCGCTTTTGGCTGTGATGCTGGTCATTGCCCCCGCAGATGTAATGTTCTCTGTGGACTCGATCCCGGCGATTTTTTCCGTAACGACCGATCCATTCATCGTTTACACATCTAACGTTTTCGCCCTCATGGGACTGTGTTCGATTTTCTTTGCCTTTGCCGGGCTTATGCGAATGTTCCATTATCTGCGCCATGGACTTGCCGCGGTTCTGGTGTTTGTAGGCGTGAAAATGCTTATTCAAGATTGGATGAAAATCCCCATCGTATGGTCACTGGTGGCAATTGTCGCCATTCTCTCAGTATCCGTCATAGCTTCCGCTTTGCTGCCACGCAAAGATGGGCAGGGGTTCGGACCTCTGAAGGAAAGGCCGGCCTAGGGCTCGAACCAAACCTAATAAGACACGATTATGGATATTCCAAATCCATCCCGATCGCTGATGAAGCGTTGGATTAAGTTGGGAATGGCGAAGTACCGCTGGAGGGAAGGCCTTTTTCTTGCCGAGGGTCAAAAAGTTGTTGAAGAAATGCTGCGGAGTTCTTGGCCGGCTGAAGCATTGCTGGTACTTGAGGATCGGCGGGAACGAATGTCTTCTTTGCTTCAAGGCGTGCCTGCGGGGATTCCATTGTATAGCCTTCCCCGGACAGATTGGGATCGCCTCGGCCAGGATGAAACACCGGAAGGGATCATGGCCATCGTATCTCGGCCGCCCCAACAGACGCTGCAGGAAGTCCTCAACGCAGACAAGGGGCATCTGCTTCTGCTGCATGAAATCAATAATCCGAACAATCTGGGTGCGATCCTTCGTGCATCCCGCTGGTTTGGCTTTGATACGGTACTGCTCAGTGATGGATCGGTGGAAGCAACCCATCCCAAAGCGGTCAGGGCATCCATGGGCAGCCTTTTCCATCTGAATATTCTGGACGGGCTAAATTTTACAACGGCTCTACCCATCATAAAAAAACATTGCCTCCTCATTGCTACGGACCCACATAGAGGTGTGTTGCCGCATGCCTGTGGCAACCGGACCGCCCTGATCCTCGGCAGCGAAAGTCATGGGCTGCCGAAAGACCTCTCGAGTATTACTGCAGAGCTGTGGCGCATCCCTGGAGGTGGCATCGATTCCCTTAGCCTTCCACAGGCAGCAGCGATCATGATGTATGCCTGTACAAGAACCGATCAGGAATAATTTCAATCAGGAGGTGAGGATGACACAGTTTATCCAGATATTGACTGCCACCGGTACGAAGGATAGCGCTGAGCGAATCGCAAAAAGCCTCGTGGAGAAAAGGTTGGCTGCCTGTGTGCAGGTTTTCGGGCCCATCGTCAGTATATACCGTTGGAAAGGGCAAATCGAATCGGCCGGGGAATGGCTCTGCCTGATGAAAAGCAGGAAGAATCTTTTTAACGACATTATCAGAGCAATCAGGGAGATTCATCCCTATGAGATACCTGAAATAATGTCTGTTCCAGTGCTCGATGGCTCCGAGGACTACCTTGCATGGCTCGAGTCGGAGCTGAAAGAGGAAGAACATGATACTGGCTGCTGACATAGGTGGAACAAACAGCCGTCTCGGGATCTTTTCTGCTAGGAAAGGCCCTAGATCTCCATTGGCAGAGATGACCTGCCAGACATCAGCATTTCATAGTGCCGCTGACCTTCTGGTCACATTTCTCAAACAAGCCGGCTATGCTGTGGACCGCGTTTTTCTGGGTATTGCAGGGCCTGTCATTCAAGGGGAGGCCTCGATGACCAATCTTCCGTGGGTCATCCGGGAAGATCAATTAAGGGAAGCACTGAAAGTCAAGTCCGTGAGTGTGTTAAATGACTTGCACGCAATGGCTTGCTTCCTTCCTGTTTTAAAGGCATCCGAGTTGTACACACTGCGCACGGGCCAGCCGGAACCGCGGGGAGCCTTGGCACTTATTGCACCGGGTACGGGTTTGGGTGAGGCGTTTCTGGTGTGGGATGGCAAAGGCTACCGCGCGTACCCCTCTGAAGGAGGCCATGCCGATTTCACACCGATCAGTGATTTGGGAATAGAACTGTTTAAAAAACTCAGAGACAGGTTCGGTCATGTCGGACTTGAAAGAATCTGTTCAGTGTCGGGCATCTTGGAAATATACCGTTTTCTCCGCGAATACCATTCGCTGGAGGAGCCAGAATGGCTGATCCGCCAGTTCGATGGAGCGGAAAATCCTGTTCCGGTTATTATAGAGGCGGCATTGCATCAAGATGTGCCCTGTGACCTTTGCAGGCAAACGATGGAGATTTTTTCCAGTGCCCTCGCGGTAGAGGCAGCGAATCTTGCTCTGAAGGTTTTGGCAACCGGCGGCGTGTATTTCGGCGGAGGTATTGTCAACAGAATTCTTCCTTTTCTGCAAAGCGATCATTTCTCAAAGTCATTTCAGAGGAAGGGCAGATTGTCCGAACTGGTATCGAAAATTCCCATCCATGTGGTTGTCGAACCCAAGGCGGGCTTGTATGGCGCTGCCTACTTCGGCTTGGCGATGCGGGATTGAAAAGCATGCCTTCCAAACGAGAGCTTGGGTGCACGCAAAGAATGGACTATTTACCCTTCCGTATCGGATGAATGTTGTTTGAAATATGGGTGCTGTTACTGTGTTTTTTTCCCGGCGGGTGTTGTTGTGGACCCAGGAAGGCCCTTCTTGCGGAGCTTGAGCCTTTTTTCCCGCCTCCGGCGCTGGCGGTCCAACTCTTTGATCCTTTCCACCCTCTTGTGACTGCCCATGCAATCCCTCCTTTCCATGGTTCGAATGGCCAATGGTTTTATCAAAACCATAAGCAAAACCCATGAATCTGTCAAGTCTCTATAACATCGTCTGAAAAATCACTATGATGATGTTATGCAAGCGGAGAAGGCCGTGATGCAATAATTTGATCAACATGAGAAAAAGCCGGGATGCCGTATTGATAACTTCCTATCTCCCCCCTTGTGCTAACATCATGGTTGATATACAGTGTCCCATTGAATGACGATCATTGGGGGAAGTGTTTCATGAACCATGAGGATCACATCGTCAATGCCAGCATCAACACCATCCGTTTTCTTGCGGCGGATGCCGCAGAAAAGGCAAAATCCGGGCATCCCGGTATGCCAATGGGCGCAGCTCCCGCCGCCTACACCTTATGGACGCGTCACTTGAGACATAACCCCGCCAACCCACTCTGGCCGGATCGTGACCGCTTTGTCTTATCCGCAGGTCACGCGTCGATGCTCTTGTATGCGCTTCTTTTTCTTACGGGCTACGATCTCGCCCTTGACGATATCAAATCGTTCCGCCAGCTCGGAAGCAAAACCCCTGGTCACCCGGAGAGGTTTCATCCACCGGGTACGGAGATGACCACCGGACCGCTCGGGCAGGGAATCGGCGCCGCCGTGGGGATGGCGATTGCTGAAGCCCATCTCGCCGCGAAATTCAACCAGCCGGGCCATGAGATCATCCAGCACCATACGTATGTGCTGGCCAGTGACGGGGACCTCATGGAAGGAGTGGCATATGAGGCCTGCTCTCTCGCAGGGCATCTGGGCCTCGGCAAACTGATTGTTTTGTACGATGACAACAAAGTATCTCTGGCCGGGTCCACGCTGTTGGCTTTTACCGAAGATATTACCAAGCGATTTGAAGCGTTCGGCTGGCAGGTCCTCGAAGTGGCTGACGGCAACAATGTGGATGAGATTGACCGGGCTATTGGGGAAGCGAAGGGAGAAAATGGTCGGCCAACATTGATCCGCATTCATTCATGCATCGGTTACGGCTGTCCGAACAAACAGGGTACATGCTCGGTACACGGTTCTCCCTTGGGGACTGAAGAGTTGAGAGCGGCAAAGAAGAATCTGGGCTGGCCAGAGCAAGAGCCTTTTTACATTCCTGACGGAGTAGTGGACCACTGTCGGTCTGCGGTTGATCGGGGAAAGATCTGCGAAGCACGATGGCATGAGACATTTGCGCGCTATGCGGAGGCCTTTGCTGACAAGGCGGCCGAGTTTTGGCGTACCACGGCGGGCGAACTACCTGACGGCTGGGATTCCGATTTTCCAAGCTTCGGGGACGATGCGGCGGCGGTATCAACAAGGAAAGTTTCCGAGGCGGTGCTGCAACGCCTTGCTTCGAAAATTCCCGAACTGATTGGCGGGTCAGCCGATCTTAATCCTTCCTGTCTGACCTGGCTCAAGGCATTAGGGGATTTCCAAAATCCCGATGCACATGGCGCGATGGTTGAAGGCGCGGTGGGAGGTGAATGGGGCTACGGGGGCAGGAACATTCATTTTGGCGTTCGAGAGCATGCGATGGGTGCTGTGGCCGTGGGAATGGCCATTCACGGGGGGTTGCGGCCCTATACGGGAACATTTTTCATCTTCACCGATTATATGCGCCCCCCCATGCGCCTATGCGCCATGATGGGATTGCCGGTCGTGTTTGTATTTACCCACGACAGCATTGCTGTGGGCGAAGACGGCCCTACCCACCAACCGATAGAGCAGCTCATGAACCTCAGGGCCGTGCCAAATCTCACGGTCATCCGCCCTGCCGACGCGAGAGAAACGGTCGAAGCTTGGCGCACTGCTGTCGGCAACCGTAAGGGTCCAACCGTTCTCGTGCTAACCCGCCAAAACCTACCGGTGATAGACAGCGGAGTCTGTTCCCCGGCGGCCAATTTGAAGCACGGTGCATATATTCTTTGGGAAACGGGAGGTATGCCAGAAGTCATTCTTCTTGCGACGGGCTCCGAGGTTGCGCTGACATTGGAAGCGGCCCAGCGCTTGGCTGCAGAGGGGAAAAGGGTCCGCGTGGTTTCAATGCCCAGTTGGGAGCTGTTTGATGCCCAACCGGAGAGCTACCGCGATATGGTCCTTCCTCCCGGATGTAAGGCACGTTTAGCGGTTGAGGCGGGCATACGTCTGGGATGGGAGCGTTATGTGGGGCTGGAAGGCGCGACTATCGGAATGGATACTTTCGGGGCAAGTGCTCCATATCATGTCCTTCTGGAGCGATTCGGCTTTACCGTGGCGCATATCACCGGGGTTGTGCGCGAGCTTTTGAAGGAAAAATAAATTCCTGAAGTGGCTTTGACCGGCATGCCTCCGCTTGTTGTCTCAGCATCACGTGTATCCGGAGCAATAACATGGCATGGCTTCAAGGTTCCCTTAATCTCGGCGTGTACGAAGGCACCCTGAACCGGGTTCTGAATGACCTGATTGAGCAAAGGGTTATCCCACGCCTCTGGGATATGGATTTCACGCTCTGGAAAACATCCCCCGCTGAAATCACAAACCGACTCGGCTGGTTGTGGAGCCCGCGGCAAATGGTTGACGAGTCCGGCAGATTGCTCTCTTTCGCCCGGCAACTGCCTGCCACGGGCTTCAGCAATGCGCTCCTGTTGGGCATGGGAGGGTCAAGTCTCGCTGCTGAAGTCTTCAGAAAAACCTTCGGGGTCGCCGAGGGATTTCTGGATCTGTCCGTAGTGGATACGACGGTGCCCGAGGCTGTCTGGACGGCCTGGGAAAGTGTCGATCCAAGAAAGACGCTTTTCATTGTGTCAACGAAGTCAGGTGGTACAGTAGAAACCTTTTCCCTATTGAAGTTCTTTTACAGCCGTCTCCGGGACCTCCTCGGCGCAGATGAAGCAGGCCGCAGATTCGTTGCCATAACAGATCCAGGGAGCGCACTCGCATCCATTGCGGAGCGGCATGCATTCCGCACGGTCTTCCTCAGCGATCCCGATATCGGTGGCCGTTATTCGGCCCTTTCTTTCTTCGGGCTTGTTCCCGCCGCGATGGTTGGAATAGACGTTAGAATTTTAGCGGGACACGCTCTGGCAGTTTCCCGAGAAGAATCGCCAAGTGTGGCGCCGCAGCGGGGACAGATCACGGGCGCGGTTTTGGGAGCGGTTCTTGGCGAGTTGGCACTCAGAGGGCGCGATAAGGCAACGTTTGCTTTTTCTCCCGCAATTGCACCTTTTGGGGAATGGGTCGAGCAGCTTCTTGCGGAGAGTACAGGCAAAGAAGGAAAAGGCATCCTGCCGGTGATCGGTGAAACAATCAGCCGGCCGTCCGTGTACGGTAACGACCGGGTGTTCATCTGGATGGGGCTTGAGGACGAAGGTCCTGCTCTGGATCGCCTGGCGGCGTTGGAAAAGGCGGGACACCCTGTGGTTAAATTGAGACTTGACGATGTCTATGATTTAGCCGGCCTTTGCTTTTTCTGGGAGGTAGCCGCTGCCGTGGCCGCCTGGCGTCTTGGCGTCAATCCTTTTGACCAGCCTGATGTCGAGGCTGCTAAAGTTCTGGCCAGGCAGCGGATGACCGACGCAGGAAACGGGAGGATGGTTGCAGATCCCCCCCCCGTCATCTCCCATGAAGGGATGGGAATCTATGGCGATATTCAGGGCCGGACAATTGAAGAGGCACTCTCGTCCTTTCTCTCCGAAGCCAGTCCGGGAAGTTACATAACAATGCAGGCCTATCTTGCGCCGCGGATACAGACCGAGCACATTTTGCGGCGGATCCAGTCAGCTTTGTCTAGCCGGTATCGCGTTGCTGTGACTCTGGGGTGGGGCCCAAGATATCTCCATTCTACGGGTCAGCTTCACAAGGGAGATGGTGGCCATGGCCTGTTCATCCAGTTTACCTGCGATGATCGGGTCGATCTTTCCATACCCGATGACCTTGAGTCACACCATTCTTCTGTCAGTTTCGGAACGCTCAAGACCGCACAGGTCCTAGGAGATTTTGATGCACTTCAAAGGAAAGGCCGCAGGGTCATCCGCGTCCATCTGGGTCATGATGCAAATATGGGCCTTGAGCGCTTTGAACAATTGATCCAAGGAGGAACAGGTAGCTCGTCGCATCGCCTATCTTAAGGACAAAGAGCGAAGTCATGATAGAGGCTTATGGATGAGGGAAGGAAAAATCGTTTGGCGAATGAGATGAGCCCGTATCTCCTGCAGCATGCTGGCAATCCCGTGTATTGGTTTCCATGGGGCGAAGAGGCGTTTGCCAAGGCCGCCAGACTGGATAAACCCATCTTTCTATCCGTTGGGTACTCCACATGCCATTGGTGCCATGTCATGGCCCATGAGTCCTTCGAGGACCATCAGACCGCCGGACTGCTCAACGAGGCGTTCATCTGTGTCAAGGTCGACAGGGAAGAACGTCCCGACGTGGATCGAGCCTATATGACTGCTTGCCAGGTGATGACAGGGACCGGCGGCTGGCCTCTAACAGTCGTCATGGCCCCCGGGGGTGAACCGTTCTTTGCTGCGACATATATTCCCAGGGAAGGCAGATTCTCGCAGATGGGCTTAAGGGATTTGGTACCCAAGATCAGCGAAGCCTGGAGATTGAGGCGCGAGGAACTGCTGCGTGCTGCTGCAAGGATCGTTGCCGCCGTGAATCGTGAGCAGGTACTTCAGAAAAATGGCAAGCCTTCGCAGGCGATCCTTGATGAGGGCTTCTCCAATCTGACAACGCTTTTTGACAAGAAGCATGGCGGATTCAGCGCGGCACCAAAATTTCCCATGCCACATCAGCTCCTTTTTCTTCTGAGGTACGGGAGACGCAGAGGACGGAGCGAAGCAGGGCAAATGGCGGAAACGACACTTCAAGCCATGCGCCAAGGCGGCATTTATGACCAAATAGGCTTCGGCTTTCACCGATACAGCACCGATGACCGCTGGTTGGTTCCCCACTTCGAGAAGATGCTCTATGACCAGGCGCTCCTTGCCATGGCTTATCTAGAAGCGTTTGAAGATACACAGAAGAAAAGTTACGCTGAAACGGCCATGGAAATTTTCACATATGTTCTGCGGGACATGACGGATCGTGATGGCGGCTTTTTTACAGCCGAAGATGCCGACTCAGAAGGGGGCGAAGGGGTCTTTTATCTGTGGCGGGATCACCAAATCGAAGAGGTCTTGGGAGCAAAACTTGCACATTTGGCGAGGAAGATTTTCTCTGTAAGCAGCGGCGGCAACTTTGTTCCGGAATCGGCAAGAGGACTTACCGGCCTCAACATCCTGCACCTGACCGGTTCCCCTTCTGAAACCGCAGATAAGATCGGATTGACGGAAGGCGATCTGGGCAAGCAGATGGAGGTTATTCGGGAGCGGCTTTTTGCCGCCAGGACATTGAGGGCACGCCCATTTCTTGACGATAAAATTCTCACGGACTGGAATGGATTGATGATTGCGTCACTGGCGATGGGGGCGCGTGTTCTCGGGGGACATAGATTGGCCGATGCGGCATGCCGAGCTGTTGATTTTCTTTTTTCGCATCTGCGGGATCACCGGGGAGGGCTCCTTCACTGTTTCCGCAATGGGAAGGCGGCCATATCGGCCTTTCTTGATGACTATGCCTTCCTGATATGGGGTCTTATCGAGTGTCATCGGGCCGGTGTCGCGCGGGAGCCCTTGCAATGGGCTGTTGCGTTGCAGGAACATCAAGATAAACTTTTTAGAGACCCGGAGAGGGGGTGTTACTATATGACCGCTAGCGACGTTCCGGTTGTTCTGTCCCGCCAGGTAGAGATCCATGACGGGGCTGTTCCATCGGGCAACGCTGTGTCCCTGTGGAACCTCGTTCGTCTGTCGCATCTTACCGGGGATTCAACATGGACAGATCGCGCAGTCCGTCTCGCCGGAGCTCTTTCCAGCTCGGTTCGTAGGGCCCCAACGGCACATGCCCTGTGCCTGATCGCCCTGGATGATTTACTGAACGCTTGATGCATTGTCATTCATTTCAGACGGGATATGTGGTATGTTGTTGCCCGCGGTTTTCTGATGGTCCGCCAGCAGCATATCAATCTTGGGGGTTTTCATGAAAGTATGCAGCGTAGCAGAGATGCGTTCCATGGATCATTACGCGATCAGGGAACTGGGGATTCCGGAAGAGATCCTCATGGAGAATGCCGGCTTGGCTGCTGTGTGCGTGATTGAGAGGGAGATGGGGATCCGCGGAAAGGATTTTCTCATCTTCTGTGGTGTGGGCAACAACGGCGGTGACGGATTCGTGGCAGCTCGCAAGATCATTTCCATGGGCGGAAATGCACGGATCTACGTTCTGGGAAATATGTCAAAGTGCAGGGGCGCTGCAAAGGCACATTTGGGCATTCTGAGGAAAGTATGCGCAGCCGTTGAAGAGATTGAGTCAATCCGGGGAATTCGAGGGGCTGTTAGGCATGCCGATTGCATTGTGGATGCGCTGCTTGGTACGGGCCTAGACCGCGATGTAAAAGGGCTTTACCGTGAGATCATCTCCCTGATCAACGAAGGCGCGCAACCTGTCCTTAGCCTGGACATCCCATCCGGTGTCAGTGGGGACACGGGATCCGTGATGGGTGATGCAATTGAGGCAGACTGGACTGTCAGCTTCGGCCTGCCCAAGAAGGGTAATCTCCTGTATCCGGGTTTCAAACTCGGCGGGAAGCTCTTTGTATCGCATATCTCTTTTCCCCCATCCCTTTATGACAGGCAAGACCTTCCCATAGAAATCAGTCTTGAAGTTCCGTTGCCCGCGAGGAGCAGGACAGCCCATAAGGGAAGTGTGGGGGATGTGCTTTTTATTGCGGGGGCCGTTGGCTATTTCGGGGCACCCTATTTTTCCGCAATGTCATTCCTCAAAGCTGGTGGTGGGTATGCCCGCCTCGCCGCTCCCCGTTCCATGATACCTTTTATTGGTCAGAAGGGTAGCGAAATTGTTTTCCTGCCCCAGAAAGAGACAAGTTCCTGTGCCCTGGCATACGAGAACCATGAAACGCTTACGGCAATGGCCGAGAAGGCAGATATGGTCGTCATAGGTCCTGGCCTTTCCCTGGCAACGGAAACACAGACACTTGTGCGGGAGCTAGCATCAAGAATAACCAAGCCGCTGTTGATTGATGGAGACGGGATCACTGCGCTGGCATTGGAAACGAATATCATCCGGCGGAGGAAAGGTCTCACGATTTTGACACCCCACCCGGGTGAGATGGCGCGGCTTATGAAAATATCCGTGGATGCTATAGAAGCTGGGAGAATAGAGGCTACTGGGATTGCAGCAACGGACCTGAAGGCGGTTGTGGTTCTCAAGGGTGCTCACACGCTGATCGGGACCCCGGAAGGGAGAGTCTTGATTAATATGACAGGAAATGCAGGAATGGCTTCGGCAGGCTCGGGCGATGTACTTACCGGAACCATTGCGGCGATGCACGGCTTGGGGCTCTCGGTTCCTGAAGCCGCCTGCCAGGGGGTACTGCTTCATGGTCTGGCGGGCGATCTTGCCGCTGAGGTGAAGGGCGAAGATGGCATGACGGCCCAAGATATTCTGGATCATCTGCCTTTTGCTCTGAAGCGATATCGTGAGGGGTCAGTCAGTATTCTTGATTCCTATGGGCCGTTCACCATATAGGCCGCCTATTTGCCAGACGTTTCCATCAGATTTGCCTCGCAACAACAAAATCGGCAATGTGCAACAGGGACTCCTTCTGTTTGGAGTCGGTGAAGCCTGAAAGTACGGCCTTGCTTTCTTCCCCGTACTGTCTTGCCTTTTTAAGAGAGTAAGCAATGCCGTCATAGCGTCCGATCACGGACATGATATGCCGCGCTGTTTCATCATCTAGCGACCGGTCCTGAAATGTCTTCTCAATGGACTTCCTTTCATCATCTGTACATTGAAGTAAAGTTCGAATCAGGGGAAGGGTCACTTTCCCTTCGCTGAGATCCTTGCCGATGGATTTGCCGAATTGCTCTTTGTTTGCCATATAGTCCAACGTGTCATCCGTAATCTGAAATGCCATGCCGATCTTTGTTCCAAAATCTGCAAGGGTCTCCATGTCGCGATTGGTACCATCTCCCAGAATTGCTCCGATCGTGCATGCTGCTGAGATCAGAATGGCGGTCTTCTTCTCGATGATGGACAAGTATTCTGCCTCTGTCAGATTGATATCGCCGCTCCGGGTCAGTTGGAAGGCCTCTCCTTCGGACATCTGATTCGTCGTTGTCGACAAGAGCTTCATGACCAGCAGACTGCCGTCGAGGGTCATGAGGCGGAAGGCTTGGGAAAAGAGGAAGTCTCCCACCAATACACTGGCAGCATTGCCCCAGATGTTATTGGCGGATATCCTCCCGCGCCGGATGTGCGCCTGGTCAATAACATCGTCATGCAGCAGCGTAGCCGTGTGTATGTACTCAATAGCGGCTGCCAACGGGTAGCGCCGATCTCCCGTATATCCATATAGGTCCGAGGAGGCGAGAACAAGCAGGGGGCGGAAACGCTTCCCGCCGCTGCCCAGCAAATGCCTGACGATATTGGGGATGAGCGCAATGTCGGAGTGAAGGTAACGCTCCATGATATCCTCCACGATGCGCAAGTCCTTCTCGTAAAATTGAAAAATGTCATGGAGCTGCATGGGCAGGGACCTATCAAAAAATTGCCATGATGATATGTGACACGCATGCAAAAGTCAAATTCTAAACGGAGGCAAAAAGATCGTATGGGTCCGCGTGTGTGATCCGACATGCCACAAAGTCGCCGGGGGTCAATTTCTTTCCTTGGATATAGGTTATACCGTCGATTTCCGGCGCCTGCCTTCGGCACCGACCGGTGTAAGGGTATTGTGTATCACCGGTCGCGGCTTCAACAAGCACCTCCTGAATACTTCCGACGAGGGATTGGTTGATGTTCAGGGAGATGCCCGACTGCAGTTCCATCAGGATATCGCGACGCCTTTGCTTTTCCTTCTCCGAAGTCCGGGAACGCAATGCTGCCGCGTGCGTACCCTCTTCCCTTGAATATGTGAAGACGCCCAGATGATCGAAGCGAGCCTCTTCGACAAACAGACGGAGTTTTTCGAACCTCTTTTTCGATTCTCCTGGGAATCCGACGATCAGCGATGTCCGGAGGGCAACCACCGGGATAATTTCACGCGCTGATGCAATTACCTTGCGTATACAGCGGCTGTCTGAACGGCGGTTCATGATCTGCAGGACGGTGTCGTCTATGTGTTGGATGGGCATGTCGATATAAGGACAGAATTTTTCGTTTCCTGCGAGCACCTCGAATAGTCTGGATGTCAGGCCTGCAGGATTCGTATAGAGCAGGCGTATCCATTTCAGCGATGATATCCTTGAAAGCTCTTCAAGGAGCCCTGGGAGTCCCGGAGAATCGAGGATGTCCGTGCCATAAGCCGTTGTGTCTTGTGCTACCAGAATGAGTTCCTTCGCACCGCTGGCCGCCAACATGTCTGCCTCCCGGAGAATGTCCACGGTGGCTCTGCTCCTGGCAGGTCCACGCACTGATGGAACGACACAGTAGGAACAGCGGTTCGAACATCCCTCGGCAATCTTCAGATAGGCGGTGTGTGGTTGGGTAGACAGCAAGCGCCGGTTGCCGGCGTTCATCAGAAAATCAGGGGACGAAATGATGGTACGACATATGTCTTGTCTGCCGGAATAGAGCGTGCGAACGTGGCTGGCGATGCGGGAGACTTCGCCGGTGCCAGCAAAGAGGTCCACCTCGGGTAGTGCTTTTGCAAGATCGGCGCCATAGCGTTGCGGTAGGCAGCCGGTTACGACCAGAAACTGGCAAGATCCTCCTCGCTTCAATCGGGTCATTTGCAAGATCGTTTCAATGGCTTCCTCTTTTGCTGAACGGATGAATGCGCAGGTGTTGATGAGGATAAGCTCAGCCCGATCGGCGCTGGGCGTAATATCGAAGCCCTCCTGAGTGAGGGCGGCGGCCATCAGTTCCGAATCGATCAGATTTTTTGGGCAGCCGAGGCTGACTAGATGGACTGTTGACTTCAACGGGGGAGCTTCTTGATGAGAACCTTTCTTGGCTTGGCGCCGTCTGATGGTCCGACGATATTCTCGGCCTCCATCCGTTCGATGATTCGCGCCGCACGGTTGTAACCGATCTTCATGTAGCGCTGGACGAGCGATATGGATGCCTGCCCCAGATCCGCCACCAGCTCGACAGCTTCGTCATACTTTTCATCAACTGTATCATCGCCCCTCGCACCCTCCGGCGCTTCGGGTTCGAACTCATCGATGGACTCGTCAAAGGCCGGAGCACACTGCTTTTTGACAAAATCTACGATGCGGGCGATTTCTTTATCGGATACATAGGCGCCATGGATTCGGGTGAGTTTGGAGCTGCCCGGCGGAATGAAAAGCATGTCACCTGCACCCAGGAGTGTTTCCGCGCCAAGCTGGTCTAGGATAGTCCTCGAATCTACCTTGGAAGAGACCAGGAAAGAGATCCGTGTCGGAAAGTTTGCCTTGATGACACCGGTGATGACGTCGACGGAGGGCCTCTGCGTGGCCAGGATCAGGTGAATCCCGGATGCCCTGGCCATCTGGGCAAGGCGGGCAAGGGATTCTTCGACGTTTCTCTGGGCCACCATCATCAAATCGGCCAGCTCATCAATGATAATTATAACATAGGGAAACTTCTTGTGCTGCAACGGGTTAGTGGGAGATTTGGGTGGACTTTGAAGCGTGGATGCCTCCCTGGTGGTGCTCACTTCGAAGATATCCATTTCTTCCGGTCCGGCAGCTTCGACCCTGATGGTTTCCGTTGTCTTCTTTCCGGCCCGACCTTTCTCAACCATGCGGTTGTACCCTTCGATGCTTTTCGCGCCAAGCTCGCTCATGATCTGGTAGCGCCGCTCCATTTCCGCCACCGCCCACTTTAAAACCAGGGCTGCCTGCTTGGGATCGACAACAACTGGATGGATCAGGTGGGGCAGGCCTTCGTAGGCGGACAATTCCAGCCGCTTCGGGTCTATCAGCAAGAATTTGATTTCGTCTGGAATGGCCTTGAACAGGATGCTACAGATCATGGCATTAAGGGATACGCTCTTGCCCGAGCCGGTCGTGCCGGCTATTAGAAGGTGGGGCATGCGGCTTAAATCCGCGATGAACGGTGAGCCGACAATGTCCACACCGAGGGCGATCGGCAGGCGGAAGGACCCATCGAGGAAGCCTTCGTGGCCCAGGACGTCCCGGAGGTACACAGATTCCCGTTCTGGATTGGGGATTTCAATGCCAATGACGGCCTTTCCCGGTATGGGCGCGATGATACGAATGCTCGGGGCCTTCAGGGCGAGGGCAAGATCATCGGAGAGGCTTGTGATCTTGTTGATCTTCACGCCCGGCGCAGGCTCCAGCTCATACATGGTGATCACGGGACCGGGATGGACCTCGGCCACCCTTGCTGTCACGCCGAAATCGGCAAGGGTCTTCTCCAGTATCTTGGAATTGGCGATAAGGCTATCTTTCCTCTGACGGGTATCTCGCACTTCAGGTTGCTCAAGCAGATCCAGTGGTGGGAGCTTGAATGTGCCTTCGGGCACGATGAAATCAAAACTGGTTTGCTGGGCGCGGCGCCGTGTTCTTTTTTCTGTCACTGCTGGGGTTTCCTCAATGACAGGACCCGGCAGATCTGTCTCTTTCTTCAGTCTTTGGGCTTTTATTTCGTCCCAACTGGTTCCGACTGACGTCATGACGGCCGATCCGCGCTCCTTGATATATTGGGAGAACATGGTTAAGCCTTGTACTACGCGTACCAGGGAAATGTCGATCAGTGTCATGATAGACACGGTCAGGATGAGAAACAGGAGAATGTAAGTTCCCACGATGCTGAGATGGGAACTTAAAACTCGAACGAGCAATGCACCGCCCTGGCCTCCGGCAGGGATGGAAATGTCGCTGAAGGAAATCGTTTTGACGACTAGTTCGCAAAGCCCGGAAGTGGTGGCGATAATGCCAATCGTGCCCCCGGCGATCCATGGGCTGATCGTGAAGGATGGATTCATGAATAGCTGATAAGTTGCGATGAACAGCAAAATGGGAATCCAGAAAGCCCCGATACCCAACAAATAGAACATCAGATCGGACGTATAGGATCCAAAGGTTCCCACAAGGTTGTGGACGGGATTCGCATCGATCTCGAAATGATGGAGGGAGGGATCGTGAGGATCGTAAGAAACAAGGGCGAGTAAAGATAACAGAGCAATGAAAACCAGGATGACTCCAATAATTTCCCGGCGCCTTCGATGATCCTTTTCCGTTTTCTTGCTGGGCATGACTCAACCGATAGTGCAGAATATCTCTGCCTTCCCTGAAGTTTCCGAGATGAACGTATTGATTTAACTCATTACTTGAAAACCCTTTTGCAGTCAACCCTGAAAGTTCGCGCCATTAAGCATAGAAAAGAATTGACAAAACACGGTTCAAAATAATACCATATTTTGCTTAAATACAATCGTCTCCGGGGGATAAACGCTTGTGAAAAAAGAGTCTGGGCCTCATATCATGAACAAAAAGCGAGCCGTGGAAATCATCGACCGGTTTCCCAACTCGGCTGTCATGGTAGTGGGCGACATTATGCTCGACCATTTCATCTGGGGCAAGGTTTCCCGGATATCCCCGGAAGCGCCTGTCCCTGTTGTTGATGTTTCGGAAGACAGACTGCTCCTAGGCGGAAGTGCGAACGTGTCCAATAATGTTCTGGCAGCAGAAGGCCGGGTCTTTATGAGCGGAGTCATTGGTGCGGATGATATGGGCCGCAGGATCATCAAGGAGTTTCGTGACAGAAAGGCTGATACTGCCGGTATCATCGTGGAAAGCAAACGCCCTACAACGCTCAAGACAAGGATTCTTGCTCACGGTCAGCAGGTTGTCCGTTTTGATCGCGAGGTCAGGCAGTCCATCGCGCTTGACAGCATCGAGATGATTCTTGCTTATTTCAAGGAGATTCAGAATCAGATCGGCGCTGTGGTGATATCGGACTACCGCAAGGGTGTGGTAACCGAAACACTGCTCGATGGAATCAGGGAGGTCGTTGCTGGACGCAATATAACGGTATGCGTGGACCCAAAGCAGAGTGATTTTTCCATTTATCAGGGATTTGACATTATTACCCCGAATCATCTCGAAGCGGGACTCGCTGCTGGGATCGAAATACAAAACGGCTGGGACATAGTGCGGGCGGGGACTGCCCTACTCGAGCGTTTCGATTTTAAAGGACTGCTGATCACTAGGGGCGAACAAGGGATGAGCCTGTTTGAAAGGGACGGCGGTATCTGCCACACCCATCTGCCCACTCAGGCGAAAGAGGTTTATGATGTGACCGGGGCAGGGGATACGGCCATCGGTATATTCGCACTGGCCGTGGCCTCTGGCGCTACATTTCGGGAAGCCGCTGTTCTGGCAAATCATGCGGCAGGGATTGCCGTGGGGAAGGTCGGCACCGCTACCGTATCCCGCAGAGAACTGAAGAGGGCACTATGAGCAAGCCTTCATCGGCTAATCCCGTAAAACTGATAGCAGGTTTTCTGTCTGCAGATAGGGTGTTGCTTGATGAAGCCCTGCAGCACATGTCGAACATCTATGGCCAACCCGATTGGGTCGGCTCAGCCATGGAATTCAATTATACCGACTACTATGAAGAAGAACTTGGCACAAATCTCCTGCGGCGCTTTGCATCTTTTGACAGGCTTATTAAACCGGAGAGTCTCCCGGATGTAAAGCTCATGACCAATGCACTGGAAAGCGAGTTTTCCCATGCAGGCAAAAGGCGGGTCAATATTGATCCGGGTTATCTATCGGAAGCTCACTTGATCCTCGCAACCTGCAAAGGTTACGCGCACAGGCCGTATCTGCGCGAAGGCATTTATGCAGACCTGACGCTTATATATAAGGATAAAGCCTTCCACCCGTTGCAATGGACCTATCCCGACTATGCTGATGCCGCCACAAGGGAGGACCTCCGAAGAATTCGCGAGAAGTATCTGATCCAGATTAGGGCATGGAGGGCAGCAGCATAATCGGTTTTTGGTTGGGGAAAAACGATGATAAGAAGCATGACCGGATATGGCAAAGCGGAAGCAGTGATCGATGGAAGGAAAATTGTGGCCGAGATCAAATCCCTCAATCACCGATATCCGGAAATAAGCCTTCGCATGCCGGGATTCCTCTTCTCATTGGAACCGGTCGTGAAGAAAAGCATTGGAAAAAAAATCTCCAGAGGGCGGGTGGAAGCAGTCATCAGGGTAGAGTCTGACAGCATTCTGAACAATGGAAGCAGGATAAAATTGAACCTTCCGCTCATTCGAAATTACTACCAGATGCTTCGGCAGGTCAAGGAAGAGTTTGCCCTGAAAGAGGATATTTCCCTGAACAGCCTGACGGCATTTCGGGATGCCTTTGTGGCCGCTGAAGAGGAAGACGACCTAACGGGATTCTGGGGAAAACTTGAGCCCTTGCTGGAGCAGGCGTTGGCCAGAATGACCGAGATGAGGGAGAATGAAGGAGAGGCCCTGCGGCGGGATCTCACGGAACGCCTTGCGATCATCCAGGCAAGTCTTGATGGCGTCTCGATGCGGGTGCCGCAGGTGGTCATGGAATACAAGAAGCGCCTGTCGGAGCGTGTCAGGGAAATGGCTGAAGGAATCCAGATCGATGAAGCACGGCTAGTCCAGGAGGTGGCTATTTTGGCGGACAAGAGTGATATCACTGAGGAAATCGTCCGTCTTGGAAGCCATATCCGGCAATTTTACGATATGATGGACGGTCAGGAACCCATTGGCAGGAAGGCGGATTTTCTGATTCAGGAGATGAACCGGGAGGTAAACACGATCGGGTCAAAAAGCAGTGACACAGAAGTTTCCCGGCAGGTTATTACAATGAAGAGCGAATTGTCCAAACTAAGAGAGCAGGTCCAGAACATTGAATAGGACGGGGAACATCCAAGGGGGAAATTCGATGTTCATTGTTGTATCTGCCCCCTCCGGGACGGGAAAGACATCTATTTGCAGAAAGCTGATGAATCTGCATCCGGAGTTGCACTTCTCCGTATCCCATACGACACGACCACCCCGGCCAGATGAAACGAATGGACGTGACTATCATTTTGTCTCGGAGGAATCTTTTCGGCAGGGCATTGCTACAGGTGCCTATGCGGAGTGGGCAGAAAATTATGGTTATCTATACGGTACACCAATGCAAAACATGGCATCCCTCCCCGAAAAGGGATTTGATCTCCTATTGGATATAGACCGCAAGGGGGCAAATGCCCTGAAGGAGAAATTCGCCAATGGCATTTATGTGTTCATCCTTCCGCCATCCATGGATGAGCTTCGGAGGCGAATTCAACGCCGAGGATCAGAATCCGGTTCCGTACTCGAACAGAGGTTCACGAAGGCTATCGGTGAAATTCGGGAGGCTTTCTGGTATAATTATTTGATATTTAATGATCATCTTGATGATGCCGTTCAGCGGCTTCAGGCGGTCTATCTTGCAGAAAAGTGTCGTACAGAGAGGCTTATGGAGAGCATCCAGTTGCTTTTCCCTCAATAGATTTTGAAGGAGGTTTTTTGACATATGGCGCGCATTACAGTTGAAGACTCATTAAAGGTGGCCAAGAATCGCTTTGCCCTTGTTTTGCTTGCTACCCAAAGGGCGCGGCAACTGCTTAAAGGTGGTACGCCGCGGACGGATACAAGGAATAACCGAGAGATCGTGGCGGCACTCAGGGAGATTGCAGACGAAAAGGTTCATTTCGCCAATCCTGAATATCTGGAAAAAATTAAGGAAGAATACAAGCCGATGGATGACCATACGGAGTTCATCAGCGATGAAGAATACACCGAATAGAGCCATAAACACACCGAAATCAAAGCTGATCTTTGCCTTGGATGTTGGTGGAAGCCTTGCTGAGAACCTCGCATGGGTCGATCAACTCAAGGGCCACGTAGGCCTGTTCAAGGTGGGAAAAGAGGCTTTTACACGCTTTGGGCCGGAATTGATCCATGAAATTCGGGCTAGGGATGCGGAGGTGTTTCTCGATCTGAAGTTTCATGATATCCCCAGTACGGTGGCCAGGGCCGCAGAGGCTGCTTTTTCACTGGGCGTATCCATGTTCAATGTTCATGCCCTCGGCGGCAAAGCAATGATGAGTGCTGCAGTCAGGGCACTGGCACAGGCCGCTGCCGGACGTGTCGATTCCGCACCCGCCTTACTTGCGGTGACGGTGCTTACCAGCATGAATGGTGATGATCTATGCGATATGGGTATCTCTCAGTCGATAGCCGAGATGGTCGTTAGGCTGGCGTCTCTGGCTCAGGAAGCGGGAATCTCCGGGGTCGTTGCATCTGCCGGAGATATTGCGGCGATACGCCAATCCTGCGGCAGAAGTTTCCTCATTGTGACGCCAGGGATTCGGGGCACGCTCGCCATAGCAAGGGACGATCAGAAAAGAATTTGGACCGCTTATGAAGCAATTCGTTCAGGTGCGGATTATATTGTCGTAGGTAGGCCCATCCGGACAGCAAAGGATCCAGTGGCGGAAGCTGAAAAATTTGTCAAGGAAATAGCAGAAGGCATTGCTGCCGGCTCGGAGCAGCGGGTCACAGCCGGATCGATGTGAGGTTTTCCCTTGCAGGTGATATACGGTGTGAATCCCATCCTTGAAGCCCTACGTGGTGAAAGGGGGAGGCTCAGAAAGATTATCCTGGTGTCGGGCAGAAAGTCAGATACCGATGACCAGGTGCTGTCCTTGGCTGCACGCAAGGGTATTCCCGTGCAGTTTGAGAAACGGTCCTATTTGGATGGTCTGGCAGGGGGTGGATCTCATCAGGGCATTGTCGGTTTCTGGGAGGCACCGGAAACGGCAAGCATAGAGGAAATTCTTGCCAACAGGCATCCTTTGTATCAGGATGATTTGGTTTTGATTCTTGATGGGATTATGGATCCTCAAAATCTGGGGTCACTGATCCGTACGGCCCATTGCTGTGGGGCGAATGGAGTGATCCTGCCACAGTATCGGGCGGCACAGCTAACGTCAGCGGTTATGAAGGCATCAGCGGGAGCGCTCCATTATACCCCCGTGGCGCGAGTGGTAAATCTTGCACGAACTCTTGATGATTTGAAAGCCAGAGGTTTCTGGATATACGGTGCAGACAACCGCGGGGGACGGGACATCAGCAATCTCAATTTTAATGCCTCCATTGGCCTCGTCATGGGAAGCGAGGGCAAGGGCATCAGGCCCCTGATCAAAAAGAAATGCGATGATATGGTTTCGATTCCCATGCTTGGAAGGGTTGATTCGCTGAATGTGTCTGTTGCTGCGGGGATGATCCTTTATCAGATTCTTAACCGAAGGCAAAAGGGGAGGTAGCAATGCCGGTCTTTTTATGGGAAGCCACATCGAAGAAGGGCGAAGTCAAAAAAGGTGAGATGGAGGCCGCGGATGAGGTTGCATTGCGCGGACAGCTCCGCCGTTTAGGCTATCGATCGATTACGGCTAAAATAAAGCCCAGGGGTCTGAGGGAATATCTGCCATTCTTGAAACAGAAGGTCAAAGAAAGAGATGTGGTTGTTTTTTCGCGCGTTTTTTCTACGATGATTAATGCTGGACTTCCGCTGATCCAATGCTTGGACTTGCTGGCACAGCAGGAGCAGAATCAAACATTTCAAAAAGTGATCCGGGCGGTCAAAGATGATATTGAAGAGGGTTCGAGCCTTACGGATGCTCTGAAGAAATATCCGGACATATATGACGAACTTTTTGTGAACCTTGTTGCAGCCGGCGAGGCGGGCGGTATTCTCGATGTGATCCTTGCGCGCCTTTCGAATTACATGGAGAAGGCAATGAAGCTTAAGAGCAAGGTCAAGGGAGCCATGACTTACCCCATCAGCGTTCTGGTGATTTCCATCGGTGTTGTCGCCCTTCTTCTGCTCAAGGTTATCCCGGTTTTTCAGAAGATGTTTGCTGAGGCGGGCGGAAGCCTGCCCGCGCCAACCCAGTTTCTCATAAACACGAGCGAATTCTTGCAGCATTACTTTTATATTATACTTATTGCACTCGTGGCTGCCGTTTACGGATTCCGCCGTTTTTACAAGACGGACAGGGGGCGCTATACGGTGGATGATTTTCTCCTCAAGATGCCCGTATTCGGACCGCTTTTCAAAAAGGTTGCCGTTGCCAAGTTTACGCGAACTATGTCGACCATGCTTTCCAGCGGTGTACCGATTCTCGAAGCTCTGAATATCGTGAGTAAAACTGCGGGCAATGTCATTGTAGAGGATGCACTAATTGAAACAAGGAAGAGTATCAGTGAAGGCCGCACCATTGCGGAACCGCTTGCAGAAACGGATATTTTCCCCCCCATGGTTGTTCAGATGATCGCTGTCGGTGAGGCGACGGGGGCATTAGATGCAATGCTGGCGAAGATAGCCGATTTTTATGATGATGAAGTCGATGCCGCGGTGGATGCCATGACGGCCCTTTTGGAGCCTTTCATGCTGGTCTTTCTTGGTGGCGTGGTGGGTGGTATGATCATCTCAATGTATCTGCCAATATTCCAGATGGCATCCGTGGTGGGAGGATAATAATGGTCGGGATGGCGCGATTTGAACGCGCGACTCCTGCGTCCCGAACGCAGTGCCCTACCAGGCTGGGCCACATCCCGACACCGATGTGCACCATTATTAATTTTTTGTTTAAAAGTCTACGATTATTTTCAGTTTGCACCATATGGGGAGTTTGTCCGTGATTGTCTATGATCTGCGATGTAAGCAAAATCACAAGTTCGAAGGCTGGTTCCAGGACATCAGCTCGTTTGAGGAACAGAGGGACAAAAAGATTATTACATGCCCCATTTGCGGGGATCTGGACATTGAAATGGTTCTCACCTCGTTTATTAAAAGGGGCAAAGATATGCATGGCAATGCCGCTGAAAATACTATGGAAGTTTCGCCAAGGAAGGCTCTGCAATTATTCCACGATTATCTGAACAAGCACTTCGACGATGTTGGAGATCGTTTTGCGGAGATAGCCATCAAAATGAATGAGGGGGAAGAAGAGAGGCGAAACATCAAGGGTACGACCACCCGACAGGAGGAAGAAATGCTGCAAGAGAAGTGTATAGAGTTCATCAAGATTCCTATTCCCAAGTTTGACAGTTGATAGCGGGCAAAGCCCGGGTCCATCCTTATGCCTTGGCATTTTCACTTCCACCTTTACATTGGACGCTCATGCTGAAGACAGACAAACCTAGTAGTATCCTCGATACGATCGGAAATACTCCGCTCATTGAGATTACCCGCCTGAACCCCAACAAAAAAGTCAAGATATTTGCCAAGCTTGAAAGCTTCAATCCCGGTGGCTCTGTAAAAGACCGAGCCGCTTTTTACATGATTCACGGTGCAGAGCAACGCGGCGAGTTGACGAAGGAAAAGGTTATTCTTGAGGCAACGAGCGGCAATACGGGCATCGGATTATCATTCATTGCCGCTGTGAAGGGCTATAAGGTTTGCCTAGCCATGTCCGAGTCGGCCAGCGAGGAGAGAAAAAAGATCCTGAAGGCCATGGGCGCCGAACTCATTTTTACTCCGGAAAATCTGGGGACGGACGGTGCGATCGAGCAGGTTTACAATATGGTTCGCGAGAATCCGGACAAATATTTTCTGACAGACCAGTTCAACAACGTGGATAATGTCATGGCGCACTATCATGGAACAGCAGTTGAAATATGGCAGCAGACTGGAGGCGCTGTGACTATGGTCGTAACCGGTCTGGGAACGACGGGAACTGCCATGGGGCTGTCCATGCGCCTCAAGGAATATAAGCCTTATGTTAAAATCATTGGTGTGGAGCCTTACCTTCAGCATCGTATCCAGGGTTTGAAAAATATGCGCGAATCATACCGCCCCGGAATCTTCGATAAGAACCAGCTGGATGAAAAGGTCAATATCCTTGATGGGGATGCCTTTGAAATGGCGCGCCTGCTGGCGAAGGAGGAGGGGCTTCTTGTTGGAATGAGCTCTGGGGCTGCCATGCACGTTGCCATTCAGATGGCAGCGGAAATGGACGAAGGTGTCATTGTGGCCATCTGTCCCGATAGTGGGGAGCGATATCTCAGTACGGAGCTGTTCCGCGACAAGACCAGAACGACTCTGCGGATTTTTAATTCTCTTACACGCGAAAAGGAATTCTTCAAGGCGATCAATTCTGGCGGTGTCCTCATGCATTCTTGTGGGCCGACGGTCCATGATATTCCCCATTTGGGGAGTTACCGCCGCTTCGTTGTCTCCGATCTCATTCGGCGATACCTTGAATTCAAGGGTTACCATGTCCATCATGTCATGAATATTGTTGATCTTGCTGACCGCTCCATACAGGGTTCAGAAAAAGCTGGCATGGATGTAGGTTCCTATACTCAGCGGTATATGGAGGCATTCTTCAAAGATCTGGGTCGCGTCGGGATCCGGAAAGATGAGTCCTATCCTAGGGCCAGCGAAAATATTGAATCCATGCTGCGCATTGTCGAAAAACTCATTGAAAAAGGATTTGCCTATGAGAAACTGCGGTCCGTTTATTTCGACATATCTAAGCTTGATGGATACGGCAGCCTGACCCATGTTGACCTGAAGAAAATCAAGCCCGGCCGCACGGCGGATCTGGACGATTACGAAAAAGACAGTCCGGTAGACTTTACCTTGTTGAAACGCTCCACTTTGGGCGAACTAAAGCGGGGGATTTATTTTCAGACAAAATGGGGCAACGTCAGGCCAAGCTGGCATCTCGAATGTGCAGCGATTGCTATCGGCCACCTTGCCGATACATTTGATATCCATGCGAGCGGTGCCGATATTATATTCCCGCATTGTGAGAATGTGATGGCGATTGGACGTGCCTTGACTGGGAAAGCCATGGCCAATTATTGGCTGAACACGGAGCTTGTCATCGTGGATGGAAGAAAGATGTCTCGTTCACTCAAAAACATTGTAACCCTGGATGATCTGGAAAAAAAAGGCTATCACGGCAGGGACATGCGTTTCTTCCTCTTGAACTGCCACTATCGCAAGCCATTGAATTTCTCTTATGCCTCCATGGATACGGCGCAGCAATCGATTCACAGGATTGATGATTTCATACGCAATCTCACGCATGGCAAAAACGGTCCGGGGGACGCTGAAGCAGACCAGGTGATATATGACTTGCGGGAAGGTTTCACTGCTGCCATGGATGATGATTTGAATATATCGGGCGCCATGGCTGTCCTGTTCACATGCATCAAGCGATTGAACATATCCATTTCCAAGGATGAAATCAGCGGCAGTCAGCGGGATCAGATCATTGAAGCGTTCCGGAAAATCGACTCTGTGCTGAATATCATGTCCTTCCGGGATCCCGAGGCGGATGAAAAGGTTCGCAAGCTAATTGCAAGGCGTGAACGGTACCGGGAAAAAGGCCAATGGGGCGAGGCGGATGCCATCCGTGAGGAGCTTTCGGGGATGGGGATTGTAGTGTCGGATACCGCTCATGGAATAATATGGCGTTACAGATAGTGTCCGTTTTCATGCTTGCAGTTCGGTATGTATCCGGGCAACCCTTTCATGATGAAGAACACAGGAAGGTGAAATGGCCATGGAGAGAAGCTTGATTCGAAAATCGGTTATAGCGGGATCGTGGTATCCAGGTGAACCAACCGTGTTGCGCAACACCATAGAGGATTTTTTAGCCGCCGTACCGAAACAGATTCAGCCGAAGCACCTTTATGGAGTGGTCGTGCCTCATGCGGGGTATGTATACTCGGGACAAGTGGCAGCATATGCATACCGGCTGGTTCGGGGACGGGCATATGATGTCGTCATAGTCGTTAGCCCATCCCACAGGCAGCACTTTCCCAGCGTGGCAGTCTATGACCGCGGGGGTTATGAAACACCGCTGGGGATCATTCCAATAGCCGAAGATCTGGCGGCTAAATTGGTTAAACTGAGCACTGTCATCGAAGCGAACCGGTCGGCCCATCTTTACGAGCATGCCTTGGAGATCCAACTGCCTTTCCTGCAGGTGGTGCTCGGGTCATTTTCACTGGTTCCGCTTATGATGGGAGATCAGGACGCACAGACGTGCAGGGAATTGGCTGAAGCAATTCATACGGCGACAAAAGGTAAAGATGTTTTGGTGGTGGGCAGTTCTGATTTGTCTCACTTCCATTCCTACGACCGGGCCGTATCGCTGGATAGGTTTTTCCTCCATCATATGCAGCAAATGGATCCTGAGGGTCTGCTTCTCGATCTTGAAGTCGGAAAAACTGAGGCATGCGGTGGCGGGCCCGCGGTCGTGGCCCTAATGGCCTCGACAGCTGCCGGGGCAAACCGGTCAGCGGTTTTGAAATATGCGAATTCCGGGGATGTAACAGGGGAGAGGCAGAGGGTTGTTGGATATGCATCCGTAGCCCTGTATGCGGATTGATTCTTTGGTGAACTTGTTGAAGGTTTGCCAAAAACCGGGAGGCGGCATTATGGGATTGACTGACGAAGAGAAAAAGGAATTGTTGGAACTTGCGAGAACGTCCGTTGATTCTAAGCTTACAGGCTGTGAGCTGTTCCAACCCAGGATGACTCCCACCCTCGGCGAGAAGAGAGGTGTTTTCGTAACGATCAAAAAAAGGGGACAGCTTCGAGGGTGCATAGGTTATATTCAGGGCGTTCAGCAGCTGTGCGACGCCGTATCGGAAATGGCAAGGGCCGCAGCCTTCCGGGATCCCAGGTTTCCGCCAGTCCGTAAAGAGGAAACTCCGGCGTTGACCTATGAAATCTCGGTTCTGACGCCAATGCGGGAAATCAACAGTCCAGACGAGATTCAGATCGGTGTGCATGGCCTCTATGTTGTTAAGGGGCACCATTCGGGACTTCTTCTTCCCCAAGTCGCAACGGAATATCATATGGATTCTCTTACATTTCTGGAGCAAACATGCCACAAGGCTGGCCTTCCGCCGGATGCTTGGAAGGAGGGGGATACAAAAATATTTGTTTTTTCAGCAGAGGTTTTTTGCGAGGGGAAACTTTAATCGTCCTGCCCATAAATAGGCACGCCCCCATAAAAAATACTTGACAAAAGAAATAATAAAAATTATGTTCTCAAATTCGCATGTTACCGCGGGGGACCTCTTGGGGACCTAGTCCTTGATCTTTGTTAAATGAATACCTGGGCTGGCGTAGCTCAATCGGTAGAGCAGCTGATTTGTAATCAGCAGGTTGCGGGTTCGAGTCCCATCGCCAGCTTCAAGACGATTGTGATTATTGGAGGGGTTCCCGAGCGGTCAAAGGGAGCAGACTGTAAATCTGCCGGCGCGGCCTTCGGAGGTTCGAATCCTCCCCCCTCCACCACCCATTGAATGATAATAGTACAGGCGGTTCCTTCATGAATCCGGAAGATGCGGGAGTAGCTCAGTGGCTAGAGCGTCAGCCTTCCAAGCTGAGGGTCGCGGGTTCGAATCCCGTTTCCCGCTCCATAAAATCGGAAACTTAAACCACCAGCCCACGTAGCTCAGTCGGCAGAGCACATCCTTGGTAAGGATGAGGTCACCAGTTCAATCCTGGTCGTGGGCTCCATCGGGAAACGCAGGCTGGTTATGAGAAACATCATTACATTGGCATGTACGACATGCAAGCAAAGAAATTATACGACGACAAAGAATAAGCGGACGATGCAGAATCGGTTTGAGATCAAAAAATATTGCAGATTTTGCAGGTCCCATACCCTTCACAGGGAGACAAAGTAGCCGAACCACAGGCACCCATGAAGAGGACAGGCCAGTAGCTCTAATGGATAGAGCGCCGGACTCCAAATCCGGATGCTGGGGGTTCGAGTCCCTCCTGGCCTGCCATTATTTATAATATGATATATGTCCATGAGGATATTAGGTGCTTTATGATTAATGGGGACAAATTCAGAGAAATCATTGAAAAAATCAGACAGTTTCTGGTGGAGGCCCGGGGAGAGCTGAAAAAAGTCACCTGGCCGACACCCAAACAAGCTCTTGCTTCTACAGGGGTTGTGCTCGTCTTGGTCATCATTGTTTCTATTTTCCTGGGTCTGGTGGATTTCGGCCTCACTAAGTTTATTAAAATCGTTTTGGGTTAATCGAGATGGCGCTTAAGTGGTATGTCGTACATACTTATTCGGGTTATGAAAACCGGGTCAAACAGTCGCTCCAGGAACGGATTGAATCTTCGGGGATGAAGGATAGTTTTGCTGATATCCTTATTCCGGAAGAGGATGTGGTAGAGCTGATATACGGGGAGAAAAAGACCTCCAAGAGAAAGTTTTTTCCCGGCTATATCCTAGTCCGGATGGAAATGAATGATCAGACTTGGCATATTGTGAAGGACACACCCAAAGTAACCGGTTTCATTGGAAGCAAGGACAAGCCCTCGCCGATTTCGGACAAAGATGTGGAATCGCTCAAGACTCGGATAGATGAAGGAACATTGAAGCCCAAGCCCAAGTTTAAATTTGAGGAAGGGGATCATGTGCGCATCATCGATGGCCCGTTTACAAACTTTGACGGTGTTATTGATGAGGTAAAACCAGAAAAGGGGAAGCTGAGAGTCATTGTCAGTATTTTCGGCCGGTCTACACCGGTTGAACTTGATTTTATACAGGTAGCCCAAAGCTGAGGGAATAGGGTGATCATATGGCAAAGAAAGTCATTGCAAACATCAAGCTACAAATTAAAGCTGGCAAAGCGACGCCATCCCCCCCGATAGGTCCGGCCCTTGGCCAGCACGGCGTTAACATCATGGAATTCTGCAAGGCATACAATGCCATGACCCAGCATCAGGAAGGCATGGTTGTTCCCGTCGTCATTACGGTCTATGCGGACCGCTCCTTTACCTTCGTCACTAAGACTCCTCCCGCATCGGTACTCCTGAAACAGGCAGCCAAGATTGCCAAGGGGTCGGGCAGTCCGAATCGTGAAAAAGTAGGAACAGTCTCGGCCAAGCAGATTAGGGAAATCGCAGAACTGAAAAGGAATGACCTTAATGCTGTGGATCTGGATGGTGCCATCAGAATCATTGAGGGTACTGCAAGATCGATGGGAATCGATATTTCGGGATAATCTTTATAATTTGAGGTTTGATCATGGCCAAAAGAGGTAAGCGTTATCTGAGCATCAAAAACTCTATTGAGACCGGTAAGCGTTACTCCCTGGGGGAAGCCGTTGCCATGGTTGCGGGGGCTGCCAGGGCCAAATTCGACGAGACAGTGGATGCAGCCATTCGGTTGGGAGTCAATCCGCAGCATGCAGACCAGATGGTGCGCGGTAGTGTCGTTCTCCCCAACGGTCTCGGAAAATCAGTTCGGGTGCTCGTTTTTGCTAAGGGGGAGAAGGAAAGGGAAGCGCTGGATGCAGGTGCGGACTTTGTGGGCTCTGATGATATGATTGAAAAAATCAAGGGCGGTTGGATGGATTTTGATCGCGTCATCGCAACACCAGACATGATGGGTGCCGTCGGCAAACTTGGAAAAATACTTGGTCCACGCGGCCTCATGCCGAACCCAAAGGTTGGAACAGTTACCTTCGATGTCTCCAAGGCCGTTCAGGAGTTGAAGGCTGGACGTGTAGAATTCCGGGTTGACAAGGCAGGTATTATCCATTCCCCTGTCGGAAAAATTTCATTTGGTGCGGAGAAGCTTCGTGAGAATCTCATGGCTTTGATTGAAACGATCATTAAATTGAAGCCGGCATCCAGCAAGGGGACCTATATCAGGAGCCTCTCCATATCTTCAACGATGGGGCCCGGTGTGAAAATAGACCCGCAGGGTCTTAAAAGTATTTAACGTCGAAGGGTCAGGCGCTCAGGCGCCTGGTGGGTTATAAATAGTCAGAGACAGCAGGTACATTCGGTTTAAACGTTTTAGCGCGGCCTGCCGAGACACAGCATTCAATAGGTATCGGGCGGAGCTCAAATGGTTTTTCCTGTGTATATGCCGATCTCTGGCTTTTAATGCGGCCGGTGCTGTCGATGGGGAACCGGTGAATTTAGGGAAGGAGGTTAGAGATTGGATCGTCTGGCGAAAGAGAAGATAATCGCAGAACTCCACGAGAAGATCAAAGACACTAAGCTGGCGGTTTTGGCCAGCTACAGTGGATTGGACGTGGAAAAAATGACGGCGTTGCGGAATGCATTGCGCAGAAACAAGGCCGAAGTGAAGGTTGTGAAGAACACCCTCTTGCGCATCGCTTCGAAGGACACCAGCATGGAGATCCTGAAAGACCATTTTAAGGGTCCCATTGCCCTGGTTTTCAATCGGAGCGGTGATGTCGTAGAAACGGCGAAAGCACTGGCGGATTTTGCAAAGAAGAACAAGGAATTGGCACTGATGATCGGTGTTCTGGATGGCAAAATCATGACCGGAGAACAGGTGGGCGCCTTGGCAGAATTGCCGGGCAGGGAAATCTTGATCGCCCAGTTGCTTTCGGTGATGGTCGGTGCACAGGCCAGGCTGGTGAACGTATTGAGTGCCGTTCCGCGAAGCTTTGTTCAGGTGCTTGAAGCACGCCGTGCAAAACTTGAAAGTGCAAACTGATTATATACAGGAAAAGGAGAATAAACCATATGTCGAGCAATATCAAAAAGGAAGATGTCGTTAAATTTATCGAGGGAATGTCGGTTCTCGAGCTTTCAGAGCTTGTGAAGGAACTTGAGCAGAAATTCGGTGTGTCGTCGGCGGCACCGGTCGCGATGGCCGCTGCGGTAGCAGGTCCGGCCCAGGCGGCAGCGCCGACGGAAGAAAAAACAGAGTTCGATGCCGTCCTGACGGGATTTGGCGACCAAAAGATTCAGGTTATCAAAGTAGTCCGCGCCATCACCGGGCTGGGCCTCAAGGAGGCGAAAGACCTCGTTGAGGGTGTCCCCAAACCGATCAAGGAAGCCGTATCGAAGGATGAAGCAGCGGAAATTAAAAAGAAGATTGAAGAGGTGGGCGGTACCGTTGAGGTCAAATAATTTCCTTATCGGGATTGATCTTCCACCCCGATTAAGGATGAACATACTTGACGAGCTTTCTCCCTTTTGAGAGGGATGACCAACCGGAAGGAAACTATGGGCGAGTTTAGAAAAAATTTTGGCAGTATCAGAAAGATCCTAGATATCCCAAACCTGATTGATATCCAGGTGGTTTCGTACAAGAAGTTCCTGCAACGGGATGTCGATGCGGAAAAAAGGGTAAACATCGGACTTCAGGCAGCATTTCAAAGTGTTTTTCCCATTTCCGATTTCAGCGGCAAGTGTTCCCTGGAATTCGTGAGCTATAAGATTGGTGAGGTACGCTTCGATGTCAAGGAATGCATCCAGAAGGGGCTGACATATGCAGCCCCTTTGAAAATTGTTGTCCGACTTCTAGTGTTTGACACGGACCGCGTGTCCGAGCAGAAGATCATCCGGGATATTAAGGAGCAGGAAATATACTTTGGTGAAATTCCCCTGATGACGGAAAACGGAACGTTTATCATCAACGGAACGGAACGGGTGATTGTCAGCCAGCTTCACCGTTCACCCGGCATATTTTTTGACCATGATAAGGGCAAGACACTGGCCAGTGGCAAGCTGATCTATTCGGCTCGGATTATCCCGATACGCGGTTCATGGCTGGATCTGGAGTTTGATTCCAAGGACTTACTATACGTGAGGATTGACAGGCGCAGAAAAATGCCCGTGACGATACTCCTGAAGGCCATGGGCAATACCACCACGGAGATTCTGAATTATTTTTATGACATCGAGCATGTAGCCATTGGCAGCAAGGGACCTTACTTGTCTGTTGACGATCAATTGGTGGGTGCGAAAGCTCCTGAAGACATTAAATCCCCAGGGACCGGTGAAGTCATTGTGAGAAAAGGGCGAAAGCTGACCAAGTCTCACCTAAAGCGCATGTCTGAATTGAATATCCGCAGAATCTCGCTGGAGGACGCGGATCTTGTTGGACGGGTCCTTTCCAAAGAGCTGGAAGACTCCGAAACAGGCGATGTAATGCTCAAATGCAACGAACCTCTCACCAGCGAAATCCTGAATCAGGCCAGAGACAAAGGCATCCGTGAATTCAACTTCATTCGTTTGGAAGAGGATATGTCCAACGCTTCAATCCGGGATACCCTTCTGATTGATAGGATCGAAACAGCCGAGGACGCGATTATCGAGATATACAAGAGGTTACGTCCGAGCAATCCGCCTACACCTGAAACGGCGCAAAAGTTTTTCAACAGCCTGTTCTTCGAACCGGAAACGTATGATCTTTCGGACGTGGGACGGGTTAAAATGAACTACAAGCTTCGTCTGAATGTCCCTGAGACGGTAACGGTTCTTCGCAATGAAGATATTCTGGCGGCGGTTAAATACCTGATCGACCTTAAGAATAGTATTCCGGAAGCGACCGTGGATGATATCGATCACCTAGGCAATCGGCGCGTAAGGTCCGTTGGGGAGTTGATAGAGAATCAGTTCCGCATAGGTCTGGTGAGGATGGAACGGGCCATCAAGGAAAAGATGACCCTTCAGGATATAGAAACCATGATGCCCCACGACTTGGTCAATGCGAAACCTGTCTCGGCAGTGGTCAACGAGTTTTTTGGAAGCAGCCAGCTCTCCCAGTTCATGGATCAGACAAATCCCCTGTCGGAAATTACCCACAAGCGCCGTCTTTCCGCCTTGGGACCAGGTGGCCTCACGCGTGAACGCGCAGGATTTGAAGTCCGGGACGTTCATCCAACGCATTACGGCAGGATTTGCCCGGTAGAAACACCGGAGGGACCGAATATCGGTCTTATTGTATCCTTAAGCACGTATGCAAGGGTGAACAACTTTGGATTCGTCGAGACTCCTTACCGGGTTGTTAAGGACGGCCGCGTACTTGACGAAGTTCGATATCTGACAGCCATAGAGGAACAGGACCACATTATAGCTCAGGCGGATCGGCCTCTTGATAGGGGCGGCCGGTTTACCGAGGAGCTCATCTCGGCTAGGAAGGGCGGTGATTTCCTGACGGCGGTCCCAACGGATGTCGACCTTATGGACGTATCACCCAACCAGCTGGTCAGTGTGGCTGCTGCCCTTATCCCCTTTCTTGAGCATGACGATGCCAACCGTGCCCTCATGGGCTCCAACATGCAGCGACAGGCGGTGCCTCTGATGAGGCCTGAATCACCCATTGTCGGAACCGGCATCGAGCCGGTTGTGGCAAGGGACTCGGGTGCGGTGATCCTGGCAAAGAGGCCAGGCGCTGTTGTCAGCGTGGATGCGGCAAGGGTTGTCGTCAAGTGCGATGAACCCAGAGAGGACGGCATCGACACGGGGGTCGATATTTACAGTCTGACCAAGTATCAACGATCCAATCAGGATACCTGCTTCAACCAGAAGCCCATCGTGGACGCAGGGGATAAGATCAATGCCGGTGATGTCATAGCTGATGGGCCTGCAACCGACAACGGTGAGCTTGCCCTGGGAAGAAATGTCATGGTCGCATTCATGTCCTGGGGTGGATACAATTATGAAGATTCCATTCTCGTTAGTGAACGCGTTGTTAAGGACGACATATATACCTCGATTCATATTGAGGAGTTCGAAACGATGGCCCGGGATACAAAGCTTGGTAAGGAGGAAATCACCAAGGACATCCCGAACGTTGGGGAGGAGGCCCTCAGGAATCTTGACGAAAGCGGCATCGTGAGAATGGGCGTTTTTGTGAAGCCGGGCGATATCCTGGTTGGCAAGATCACCCCGAAGGGGGAAACCCAACTTTCTCCCGAGGAGAAGCTTCTGAGGGCCATATTTGGTGAGAAGGCAAGCGATGTCAGGGATACCTCTTTGCGCGTGCCCCCTGGTGTTGAAGGAACGGTTATTGATGCGAAGATATTTACCCGCCGGGGTGGAGAGAAGGACTATCGATCCAGCGTGATTGAGGAAGAGGCGGTTGAAAGCCTCCGCAAGGACCGCGATGATGAAATCCAGATCATCGCGGACAGCTTGAAAAGCCGGATTTTTTCCATGCTGGCCGGGAAAACATCCGCCTCCAAACTTTCAGATTCCAGGAAGAAAAAAATTCTTCTTAAAAAAGGGGATCGTATAACGGAAGATCTGCTTGAAAAAATACCGTTTACCCTTTGGAAAGATATAACGTTAGATGGTGATGATGAAACCGAGCGGCAAATCGGTGTTCTTTTGGCCAATCTGGAGCGCAAGAAAGAGGTCGTTAAGGCCTTCTATGAAGAAAGAATGCAAAGGCTTCAGGCCGGAGACGAACTGCCTCCAGGCGTCATCAAGATGGTCAAGGTGTACATTGCCATTAAGAGAAAGCTTTCCGTTGGAGACAAAATGGCCGGCCGTCATGGCAATAAGGGTGTTCTGTCGCGCATTTTACCAGAAGAAGATATGCCATATTTTGCGGATGGAACCCCGGTAGATATCGTATTAAATCCACTCGGCGTCCCCTCGAGAATGAATGTCGGCCAGATTTTGGAAACCCATCTGGGATGGGCGGCCAAGGGAATGGGAGAGCAGATACAGGAATTGCTGGACAAGCAATTTCCCATCAGCAAGCTTCGTAAGGAACTGAAATCCATATATGACAATCCCGATTTCGATCGGTTTCTGAAAGACGCATCAGATCAGGAGATCCATAGGTTTATCTCGAGACTCAAACGCGGAATCTCCGTTTCCTCACCGGTGTTTGACGGGGCTAAAGAGGAGGAAATTCATGAGCTGCTCCAGAAAGCTGGCCTTCCGGAGTCTGGGCAGACGATCCTGTTTGATGGCAGAACTGGTGAGCCATTTGATCAGGATATTACCGTCGGCATGATCTACATGCTTAAGCTGCATCATCTTGTCGACAATAAGATTCATGCAAGATCCATTGGACCGTATTCACTGGTGACCCAGCAGCCGCTAGGAGGTAAAGCCCAGTTTGGTGGCCAACGGTTGGGAGAAATGGAAGTCTGGGCCATGGAGGCTTATGGTGCCGCCTATTCTCTGCAGGAGTTTCTGACGGTAAAATCGGATGACGTAGCGGGCAGAACAAGGATTTACGAGGCAATCGTCAAGGGTGATCACACCCTCGAACCAGGGTTGCCCGAGTCCTTCAATGTTCTGGTCAAAGAACTTCAAAGCTTGGCCCTCGATGTTGAACTCATCGAGGAAGATTAGCATCAAAGGAGCATAGATCTGTGGAAGACGTTTTCAGTTATTTTGAAAAGCCAAAAGATCCCATACAGTTCAATGCCATCAAGGTAGCTATCGCATCGCCGGAAAAGATTCTGTCATGGTCCCACGGTGAAGTGAAGAAACCGGAGACGATCAACTACCGCACTTTCAAGCCGGAGAGAGACGGCTTATTCTGCGCCAAGATATTTGGACCAGTGAAAGATTATGAATGCCTCTGTGGGCGATACAAGCGGATGAAGTACCGGGGTGTCGTCTGCGAGAAGTGCGGCGTAGAAGTCATTCAATCCAAGGTGAGGCGTGAAAGACTGGGGCATATCACGCTGGCGACCCCTGTAGCCCACATATGGTTCCTCAAGAGCCTGCCCAGCCGCATAGGCAATGTTCTCGACCTGACACTCAAAGAGCTTGAAAAAGTGCTTTATTTTGAGAGCTGGATTGTTCTGGATCCCAAGAGCACCTTCCTGAAGGTTAAACAGATCCTGACAGAAGAAGAGGTCATCGACCTCAGGGAGCAGCTCGGTCAGGATGCCTTTGAGGTGGGAATTGGTGCCGAAGCGATCAGGCGGTTGCTGGAGAAGTGTGACATCGAAAAGCTGTATGAGGATCTCCGTGTTGAATTAAAAACCTCCGTTTCCGATACCAAGCGCAAAAAACTGATCAAAAGGCTCAAGGTTATCGAGTCGATCCGGAAATCGGGAAACAAGCCGGAATGGATGATCATCACCGTCTTGCCCGTTATTCCCCCTGACCTCAGGCCGCTGGTCCCGCTTGATGGTGGGCGTTTTGCCACTTCGGACCTGAATGATCTCTACAGGCGGGTCATCAACCGCAATAACCGGCTGAAGCGGCTCCAGGAATTGAACGCCCCTGAGATCATCATCCGCAACGAAAAGCGCATGCTCCAGGAGGCGGTGGATGTCCTGTTTGATAACGGCAGGCGGGGCCGTGCCATTACCGGTTCGAACAAGCGCCCCTTGCGCTCCCTTTCCGATATGCTTAAAGGGAAGCAGGGAAGATTCAGGCAAAATCTCCTCGGGAAGCGGGTCGATTATTCCGGCCGCTCCGTGATTGTCGTTGGTCCGGACCTCAGGCTTCATCAGTGCGGTCTTCCGAAGAAGATGGCGCTCGAGCTGTTCAAACCGTTTGTGTACAATCGCCTCCATGAGAAGGGGTTCGTAACAACGGTCAAGAGTGCCAAGAAGATGGTGGAAAGGGAAGAGGCCGTCGTGTGGGACGCCCTCGATGAGGTCGTTCGGGAATATCCCGTAATGTTAAACCGGGCCCCTACGTTGCACCGCTTGGGCATTCAAGCCTTCGAACCGGTGCTTATCGAAGGAAAGGCTATCCAGCTTCATCCCCTGGTCTGTACGGCATTCAATGCTGACTTTGACGGTGACCAGATGGCCGTGCATGTTCCTCTGTCCGTCGAGGCCCAGACGGAGGCCAGGGTGCTCATGATGTCCACCAATAACATCCTTTCACCGGCGAATGGCAAACCCATCATTCTTCCGAACCAAGACATCGTTCTGGGGATCTATTACATGACTAGGTCAAAGGCGGGAAGCCAGGGCGAAGGGATGGTGTTTGCGAATCAGGAAGAGGTGCAGGTGGCTCATGACAATGGTGTGATCAGCCTCCATGCCCGGATTAAGGTCAGGATCGGGAACAAGGTCTATGACACCACAACGGGACGGGTCATGCTATATGAGATCGTTCCGCATGTCGTACCGTTTGAAGCGATCAATAAGGTCATGAATAAGAAGGAATTGGCCAACCTTATCGACTACTGCTACCGGACATGCGGGGACAAGGTAACAGTCCTTTTGGCTGATAAGCTGAAGGACCTTGGATTCAAGTACGCCACGGTTTCCGGGGCCTCTATTGCGATCGATAACATGGTTGTGCCTGGCAACAAGAGAGAAATCGTGACAAGGGCCGACAAGGAGGTCGTAAAGATACACAAGCAGTACATGGATGGGCTCATTACGGATGGTGAGCGATACAATAAAGTCATCGATGTCTGGTCGAGAGCGGCAGATCTTGTGGCCTCAGAGATGATGGGCAGTATCAGTACAGAGGTTGTTGAGGTGCGCACCGGTGATAAGAAGGCCATCGAAAGCTTTAACCCGATCTATATGATGGCCGATTCCGGCGCAAGGGGCAGTCAGGCCCAGATCAGACAGCTTGCAGGTATGCGGGGCCTGATGGCCAAACCATCCGGCGAGATTATCGAAACCCCGATCACGGCAAATTTCCGGGAAGGGTTGACGGTGCTCCAGTATTTTATATCAACACACGGCGCCCGCAAGGGTCTTGCCGATACGGCCTTGAAAACGGCCAACTCGGGCTATCTGACACGGCGCCTGGTCGATGTTGCCCAGGACTGTATCATCACGGAGCATGACTGCGGTACCATAGACGGCATTTATGTTTCAGCCCTCATGGAGGGTGGGGAAATCATTGAAACGGTTGGAAAACGTGTGCTGGGACGTGTTGCGCTTGAGGATATCAGAGATCCCAGAAATCCACAGAAAGGCGTCTTTCTGGTTAACTCGAATGATATGATTGACGAGGCGTTAGCGGAAAAGATCGACCGGGCCGGCATCGAGCGAGTCAATATCCGGTCCGTCTTGGCCTGTAAGTCCAAATACGGGGTCTGTGCCATGTGTTATGGTCGCGACCTGGCACACGGGCACCTAGTCAATATCGGCGAGGCTGTTGGGATCATTGCCGCACAGTCCATCGGGGAACCGGGAACACAGCTGACGATGAGGACATTCCATATCGGCGGCACGGCCAAATTCGAGGAACACTCCACGTTGGAGGCACGACACAGCGGGACGGTGAGATTTGTAAACCTCAATGTCGTGCAGTCGAAGAGCGGCGGATTGGTTGTAATGAATCGTAATGGGGAAATACACGTTATCGATGAAGAAAACAACGTCGTGAAGTATCCCGTGCCTTATGGCGCCCACATAGGGAATAAGGTGAAGGACGGGGGGCATGTTGATGGTCCTGGCAAAGATCCGAAAACCGGTCTGGACCGGAAACCGACCCTCCTGGCCGAATGGGACCCTTTTGCTGTTCCGATCCTTTCGGAGGTGGATGGTGCGGTCAAGTTCGGCGATATCATCGAAGGCAAGACCATGCAAGAGCAGGTTGACGAGGTTACCGGCCTTTCCAGAAAGGTTATCGTTGAATTCAAGGGGACGGACCTGAGGCCGAGGATATCCATTAAGGATAAAAAGGGTAAGACGGTGAAGATTCCTGGTGCAAACGCCTTTGCCCGGCATCTCCTGTCCGTCGGCGCCAATATTGTCGTGTCGGAAGGTGATTGGGTCAGTGCGGGGGATATCCTGGCCAAGATTCCGCGGGAAACAACCAAAACTAAAGACATTACGGGAGGATTACCGCGTGTTGCCGAGTTGTTTGAGGCCCGCAAACCGAAAGAATTCGCCGTCATCAGTGAAATTGATGGCCATGTGGCATACGGGAAGGACGCCAAGGGGAAAAGAAAGGTTATCATTAGGCCGGAAATTGGGGATGACAAGGAATACCTGATACCCAAAGGCAAGCATGTAAGCGTTCAGGAAGGTGATTTCGTGAAAGCCGGTGAGCCTTTGATGGATGGTGTTAAAAATCCTCACGACCTTCTGTCTATTAAAGGTGAGAAGGATCTGGCCCGATATCTGGTTGATGAAGTGCAGGAAGTGTATCGCCTTCAGGGCGTTGAGATTAACGACAAACATATGGAAGTCATCGTGCGCCAGATGCTTCGCCGGGTCAAGATTGTTGATCCGGGTGACACATCATTCATTGCGGACGAGCAGATTGAGAGATTTCGATTCCAGGAGGAAAATGCACGGGTCGTGACCAAAGGGGGAACACCCGCGACGGGCGAACCGCTCCTGCTTGGGATTACCAAGGCGTCTTTGTCCACCCAGAGCTTCATTTCAGCAGCCTCCTTCCAGGAGACGACACGGGTTCTTACCGAGGCTTCCCTCGCAGGCAAGGTTGATTATCTGCGCGGTTTGAAGGAAAACGTTATCATGGGACGCTTGATCCCTGCCGGAACGGGCCTTCTCATATATAGAAAACTCGGTATTCAGGTAGAAGGCGGAGATGGCCAGGAAGATGAACAAATTGAAGGCCAGGCGGATCAGAAAATGCTTGACACAGAGCCGGTGAATTGATACGCACAACACCTTTGTGACACCAGGGTTTCGAAGGGATATAAAGGGTTTTCAGGAGGAGAAATGCCCACGATCAATCAGCTCGTCCGAAGTGGAAGAGCCAAACTGAAAAAAAAGACATCGACACCCGCGCTCGGTTCATCTCCGCAGAGAAGAGGTGTGTGTGTCCGGGTGTACACCACCACACCGAAGAAGCCCAATTCCGCACTTCGCAAAGTAGCGAGGGTACGTCTAACGAGCGGCTATGAAGTGACATCCTATATTCCGGGAGTCGGCCACAATCTTCAAGAGCATTCCGTCGTGCTCGTCAGAGGTGGCCGTGTCAAAGACTTGCCCGGTGTCCGGTATCACATCATTCGGGGGACTCTCGATGCAGTCGGTGTCCAGGACAGGAAACAGGGGAGATCCAAGTACGGCGCCAAGAAACCAAGTTGAACGGGAAACAGATCATGCCAAGAAGAAGAGAAGTGGCCAAAAGGGAAATACTGCCTGACCCGAAGTTTCAAAATAAACTCGTTGCGAAATTTATAAACAGCCTGATGAAGCGCGGCAAAAAAAGCGTCGCTGAATCTATACTTTATGGTGCATTTGACATTATAGAAAAGCGCACCAAGGAATCGCCCGTTGAAGTTTTTGAAAAGGCCGTAAACAACGTAAAACCCGTCATTGAAGTCAAGTCGAGGCGTGTAGGCGGCTCAACCTACCAGGTTCCGACAGAAGTGCCTTCAACGAGACGTTTGGCATTGGGTATCCGCTGGCTCATCGTACATGCGGCGGAGCGGACCGAAAAAACCATGCGGGAGAAATTGGCCGGCGAGCTTGTTGATGCCGCCAACAACCGTGGCGCAGCCATTAAAAAGCGTGAGAGCGTTCATAAGATGGCAGAGGCCAACAAGGCGTTTGCACATTACAGATTTTAGACCTGTATAGACAGTTGCCGGTTGAACCGGTTCCAATCGTCATCAAGGGGATGAGCAATAAAAAAGGACTAAAGATAGAACCACTCAAAGTGCAAGGAGGTAAGTGGAAATGGCTAAGAAAAAGTTTGAAAGGACCAAGCCCCATCTGAATATCGGAACTATCGGGCACGTGGATCATGGGAAAACCACCCTGACGGCAGCCATAACGAAGCATCTCGCCAAAAAGGGGTTGGCGGAATTCAGACCATTTGATTCCATTGATAACGCGCCGGAAGAAAAAGAGCGTGGCGTGACAATCAATATCTCCCATGTTGAGTACGAGACTGCGAAACGTCATTATGCCCATGTTGATTGTCCCGGTCATGCGGACTATATCAAGAACATGATTTCCGGTGCGGCACACATGGATGGGACCATCCTGGTCGTTGCCGCCTCCGATGGGCCCATGCCCCAGACTAGAGAGCACATCCTTCTTGCAAGACAGGTTCAGGTCCCCTATATCGTCGTTTATCTTAATAAGGTTGATCTGGTTGACGATCCGGAACTCCTTGATCTGGTTGAACTCGAACTTCGTGAGCTCCTGACGCAGTATGAATTCCCGGGAGATGAAATTCCCATCATCCGTGGGTCGGCCCTTAAGGCGCTTGAGACAGACGATTCCAATTCGGAAGACGCGAAATCCATCTGGGAACTTATGGAAGCCGTTGACAATTACATTCCCGAGCCCGTCCGTGTCCTTGACAAGCCATTCCTGATGCCCATCGGAGATGTCTTTACGATTTCGGGTCGCGGCACCGTCGTAACCGGCAGGGTAGACCGAGGGATTATCAAGACCGGTGAGGAAGTGGAGATCGTTGGCATCAGGCCTACATTTAAAACCGTCTGCACGGGCGTGGAGATGTTCCGCAAGACCCTGGACGAGGGTCAGGCTGGGGATGATATCGGTGTTCTGCTGAGAGGTACGAAACGTGAGGAAGTTGAGAGGGGGCAGGTTGTTGCGAAGCCGGGGTCCATTACCCCCCACACGAAGTTCAAGGCCCAGGTTTACGTTTTGACCAAAGAGGAGGGCGGGAGACACACGCCATTCTTTTCCGGTTACCGGCCACAGTTTTACTTCCGGACGACTGACGTGACTGGTGTGACCACCTTGCCGGAAGGCGTAGAGATGGTCATGCCGGGCGATAATGTGGAAATTGAGGTTGCCCTCATCACACCGATAGCCATGGAGGAGCAACTCAGATTTGCTATCCGTGAAGGGGGGCGTACAGTGGGTGCCGGGGTCGTCAGCAAAGTGATTGAATAAGGCTCCCCCGAACTTTCCTAAGGAATGTTTTGTGAAGGAACAAAAAATCAGAATTCGTCTCAAGGCTTATGATTACAAGCTTCTAGATCGCTCTGTGGAAGATATTGTTGAGACAGCCAGAAGAACGGGTGCCCGGGTTGCCGGACCGATTCCATTGCCGACAGAGATTAACAAGTTCTGCGTGAATCGCTCCCCCCATGTAGACAAGAAATCCAGAGAGCAATTCGAAATCCGCACACATAAGCGGCTCGTCGACATTATTGAGCCGACCCAGGCCACCGTGGACGCACTGATGAAATTGGAGCTGTCCGCCGGCGTGGATGTGGAAATAAAACTTTAAAGCCTTTGAATGGAGAGGAGATAGATCTACCGGATCTATCTCCACTCATTTTTTATGGATCGGAAACGTTGACCATGATGCGGACGGGATTAATAGGCAGGAAACTTGGGATGACCCAGGTCTTCGGTGAGGGCGGCGCAGCTGTCTCGGTGACAGTCGTTGAGATGGAGCCCTCAGTTGTCATTCAAAAGAAGAGCACTGATCATGACCTTTATGACGCGATTCAGCTGGGTTATGGCCGTGTGAAGCAAAAGAAGGTCTCCAAATCCCTCCAGGGCCATTTTCAAAAGGCCAACAAGGGTTTTTTTAGATATCTTCGTGAGTTTCGTGTCGCACCGGGCGAATTCGAAATGGGCCAGGAGTTGAGCGTGGATCTTTTCCATGCGGGGGATTTTGTAGATGTTGTGGGTACGACGAAAGGCAAGGGGTTTGCTGGAGGCGTCAAAAGGCATGGCTTCCGAGGTGGCAGGGCAACTCATGGATCGATGTTTCACAGGGCTCCCGGATCGATAGGGGCCAGTGCCGATCCTTCGAGAGTATTGAAGGGCAAGAAATTGCCCGGACATATGGGCGGTGAAAGGAAAACAGTGCAGAACCTGATGGTGTGGGCTGTAAGACCGGATAAAAATCTGATGCTGATTAAGGGCGCTGTGCCGGGTGCGAAAAATGGTGTCGTTCTCGTAACCCCGGCCCGGAAGAAAGCGGCCAGCTGATCCGGATGACGGGTGGAACAATGCTAGTTGCTGATGTTTACGATATAGAAAAGAATAAGGTGTCGGAGCTTGAGCTCAGTGATGCGGTTTTTGGCGCAGAAATCAACGAAGCTGTTCTGTATGACGTGGTCAAAATGCAGATGGCTTTGAGGCGCAAGGGGACAGCTGCCACGAAAGGTCGCCATGACGTAAGTGGCGGGGGGAAAAAGCCTTGGCGCCAGAAGGGAACTGGCAGGGCTAGAGCGGGAACCACCCGTTCCCCCCTATGGAGAGGGGGTGGCATCACCTTCGGTCCTCAACCCAGGAATTACGGTTTTCGTGTTCCCAAGCGTGTCAGAAAGATCGCATTAAAGTCGGCATTGAGCATGAAATATCGTGATTCCCAATTGATCATCCTCAGAGATTTCCCCATGGAAGAGATCAAGACAAAGCGCTTTATGGAAGTCGTAAATCGTTTCGGTCTGAAAAAGGCGCTTTTCATTCTTGATCAATCCCGCCCGGTTCTCGAAAAATCGTCAAAGAACATCAAAGACATAAAAATGATTCGATCGGAGGGCATCAACGTATATGACCTCCTGAAGCACGACCATGTCGTTTTCCTGGAGCCCTCTGTTAAATTGGTTGAAAGGACACTGATGTCATAATGGATATCTATCGTATCATCAAACGGGCTCTGTTGACGGAGAAAAGCACTACCGTCAAAGATGAGAACAACCAGTATATCTTTGAGGTCGATCTCCAGGCCAACAAGATAGAAATATCGCATGCCGTCGAACGCTTATTCAAGGTGAAGGTCATCAATGTCCATGTCATGAACATGAACGGCAAAAAGAAACGGACGGGACGGATCGTCGGCAAGAAAAGAGACTGGAAGAAGGCCATCGTTACGCTTGCACCGGGAAGTCGTATCGAAGTTCACGAGGGCGTCTAAGGAAAGAGGATCACAGAGGAATGGCAATTAAGACTTATAAACCCACATCCCCGGGGAGGCGGTTTCAAACCTGCGCGGAATTCGATGAGATAACGTCGACAGTTCCGGAAAAGAGCTTGCTGCGCTCTCTGAAAAAAACCGGGGGCAGGAACAATTACGGTAGAATGACGAGCCGGCATATCGGCGGCGGACATAAAAGAAGATACCGCCTCATCGATAGTCGCAGAAATAAAGAAGATATACCGGCCGTGGTGGCAACCATTGAATATGATCCCAACCGAACAGCTCGTATTGCCCTCCTTCATTACAGGGATGGAGAAAAGCGCTATATTATAGCTCCTGCAAAAATGGGAGTTGGTGATACCATTGTCAGCAGTGCCAATGCTGATATCAAGCCCGGCAATTCGGTTCCCCTGAAAAATATTCCCCTCGGATCCCTTATCCATAACCTTGAACTGAAAGTGGGAAGAGGCGGGCAGTTGATCCGTTCTGCGGGCACATATGGACAGCTTATGGCTAAGGAAGAAGGTTATGCGCAGGTACGGCTGCCTTCGGGAGAGGTCCGAAAGGTACATTTGGAATGTCGGGCTACCATTGGTCAGGTTAGCAACCTTGACCATGAAAACATAAGTATCGGCAAGGCTGGTCGATCTCGCTGGTTCGGAAGAAGACCCAAGGTTCGCGGTGTAGCCATGAACCCGATCGACCATCCCATGGGCGGTGGTGAAGGCAAATCTTCGGGGGGGAGACATCCCTGTACGCCATGGGGCATACCGACCAAAGGCCACAAAACAAGGAGAAACAAAAGTACGGACAAATTCATCGTGAAGAGAAGAGGTTAAGGTGGCACGCTCAGTTAAGAAAGGTCCATTCATCGATGCAAGCCTTCTTGATAAGGTCAGGAAGGCTGAAAGCGCGGGAAGCAAAGCGGTCATAAAAACCTGGTCGCGCCGTTCAACCATCACCCCGGAGTTAATCGGACATACATTTGCCGTACACAATGGCAAAAAATTCATTCCCGTATTCGTGACAGAAAATATGGTGGGGCATAAACTCGGAGAGTTCGCCCCTACGCGTACGTTTTTCAGTCACTCTGGAGACCGAAAGGCCAAGGTACGCAAATAAAAGAGTGAGGGTTTTGTTTAACGAGGTCAGGATTGGAGTCAGGTATGGAAGCAAGGGCTACGGCTCATTACATAAGAATATCGCCACAGAAAGCCAGATTGGTCATCGATTTAATTCGGGGGCGCAAGGCGGATGATGCCCTAAGGGTTCTCACCTTTACAAGGAAAAAAGCTGCCGGCATCGTACAGAAAGTTTTAAAATCGGCCATGGCCAATGCAAAACAGAATCCGAACATCGATGAAAATATTCTCTATATTAAGGAAGTGACAGTCGATCATGGGCCTGCACTAAAGAGATGGCGCGCCAGAGCGCAGGGACGGGCAGCCGGAATCAGAAAACGGATGAGTCACATCACCATTGTTCTGGACGAACAGTAGATAGGTGAGACGCGCTGCCGAGTATGTCGCAGTAACGGGATATGAGGCGTAACGCAGTATACGGACTTTTTAAAGGGCCATGAGATGGAGGTGACAGTTTGGGGCAAAAGGTAAACCCGATAGGCTTACGGCTGGGCGGTGTTAAAACGTGGCGATCCCAATGGTTTTCGGAAAGACAGTTCAATGAGTTTCTCCATGAAGACCTGAAGATCCGTAAATATTTAAAGAAAAAACTTTATCATGCCGGGATTTCAAGGATCGAAATTGAGCGGGCAGCCAGCAAGGCTAAGGTCAATATATTTTCTGCTCGGCCCGGTATCATCATCGGCAAGAAGGGTGCCGAGATTGAAAAACTCAAAAAAGACCTTGAAGCGGTCACCAAGAGTGAAATGATCATAAACATTTTAGAGGTCCGCAAGCCGGAAGTCGATGCCCAGCTCGTTGCTGAGAATGTTGCGCTTCAGCTTGAGCGGCGCGTGGCGTTCCGAAGAGCCATGAAAAAAGGGGTCACCTCTGCTTTGAAGTTCGGTGCCAAGGGTATCAGGATCAATTGTGCGGGGCGTCTTGGCGGTGCGGAAATGGCAAGATCCGAATGGTACCGCGAGGGAAGGGTTCCCCTTCATACCCTCAGAGCCGACATTGACTGGGGTTTCGCTGAGGCGAAGACAGCTTACGGTCTCATTGGAGTGAAAGTCCTCATATTCCATGGGGAGGTTATGCCCGGGAAAAAAGAGGCAGAGAAATAGACGCGACCGATTTGGTATGGTTTCCATGTTATTGTGATAGGAGTCATTAAGCGATGTTAATGCCGAAGAGAGTGAAATATAGAAAACTTCAGCGCGGTCGAATGAAAGGCCCGGCGACACGTGGGAATGCCGTCTCTTTCGGTGAGTATGGTCTTCAGGCCACGCAATGCGGCTGGGTGACATCCCGCCAGATCGAGGCGGCGCGCGTTGCTATGACGCGCCACGTTAAAAGGGGTGGCAAGATATGGATTCGGGTTTTCCCCCACAAGTCCATAACGAAAAAGCCGGCTGAAACCCGTATGGGAAAAGGGAAAGGTGCTCCTGAGGGTTGGGTGGCGGTAGTCAAACCAGGAATGGTTCTTTACGAAATGGAGGGTGTCACCAGAACGGTTGCGCAGGAAGCCTTTCGCCTGGCGGCCCATAAGCTTCCTATTGGGACGAAATTTCTTTCAAGGGACGCGTCCGATGAAGATTAAAACTATTCGGGATATGAGTGTAGACGAGGTGAAGCAGAAGCACAAGGAGCTGGTGGAAGAACTTTTCAAGCTCCGTCTTCGCCACACGACGGGGCAGTTGGATTCTCCGGCAACATTGGGTCGCCTGAGAAGGGACATCGCCCGGATCAATACAGTGCTGCGTGAAAGGGAGGCGGTGTGATCATGGCGGAGAAAAGCAACAAACGAACCATTCAAGGCCTCGTTGTCAGCGACAAAATGGACAAGACTGTAGTGGTGCGGGCCGACAGACTCGTCAAGCATTCCATTTTTCATAAGTATGTGCGCAAGTACGTGAAATACAAAGTGCATGATGAAAAAAATGACTGTCGGGTGGGAGACCGGGTCTTGATTATCGAATCTAGGCCATTGAGCAAGTCCAAACGCTGGCGTGTCAAAGAAATTCTTGAGAAGGCTAAATAAGTGATGAAGGCTGCATGCCGGCAATTCCCCGGGTACAGTCAGGGAAACCGGCGGTTAGGGTGTCGCAATGATTCAGATGCAGACGATTTTAAATGTGGCAGATAATTCCGGGGCTAGACGGGTAGCCTGTATCAAAGTTCTCGGAGGATCCAGACGGCGTTATGCTAGCGTTGGGGATGTTATCGTCGTATCCGTGAAGGAAGCCCTTCCGAATTCCAAGGTGAAGAAGGGTGATGTTTCGAAAGCCGTAATTGTCAGAACGGTGAAGGAAGTTCGAAGGCCAGATGGTTCATACCTGAAGTTTGATGACAATTCGGCGGTGCTGATTACGAATCAGATGGAACCGATCGGAACGAGAATCTTTGGCCCGGTTGCCCGGGAGCTGAGAGCCAAACAATTTATGAAAATCATCTCCCTGGCCCCTGAAGTATTATAGGGCGGGGTTAATCAAACAACGATCCAGGATGATATTTGGGGATAGAACATGCATGGCAAGGCATTGAAAAAGGGTGATGTTGTAATGGTCATTGCCGGAAAAGATAAGGGGAAATCAGGCAAAATACTCAAGACAATTCGGGAAAAGGATCGTGTGATTGTTGAGAAACTGAATATGGTTAAACGCCATCAGAGGCCGGATGCCAAGGGGAAAGGCGGGATCGTTGAGAAAGAGGGCTCCATACACATTTCCAACGTCATGTTTTTGTGCAACAAATGCAACAAAAGCGTACGTACGGGTTTTAAAATTTTGGATGACGGCAAGAAGGCCCGTATTTGCAGAGCATGCAATGAAATTCTTGATGCTTAATGGATTGATATAACAATGGCAAGATTAAGGGACTATTACATAGAAAAAGTTATTCCCGCCCTAGAAAAAGAATTTAATTACAAAAACAGGATGGAGATTCCCAAGCTTGTAAAGATTATTGTCAACATGGGCTTGGGAGAGGCGATACAGAATGCGAAAATTCTGGACAGCGCCGCACAGGAAATATCTCTGATTACGGGGCAGAAGCCGGTCATAACAAAGGCGCGCAAGTCCATCGCTACCTTCAAGCTACGCCAAGGGATGTCCATCGGGTGTATGGTTACCCTAAGGGGAGACCGGATGTATGAATTTTTTGATCGTCTGGTGAATGTCGCGCTACCGCGCATTCGTGATTTCCGGGGAATCCCGACAAAATCTTTTGATGGCCGTGGAAACTTTGCCCTGGGTTTAAAGGAACAGATTATTTTTCCGGAAATAGATTACGACAAAGTAGAAAAGGCAAGGGGCATGAATATCGTTATTGTCACCTCGGCCAAGACGGATGGCGAGGCGAGGCAGCTGTTACGGTTGATGGGTGTTCCATTCCGGAGTTGAGGTGTGTTGAAGGTGAATCGGGAGGAGTAAGCGTGGCAAAAAAGTCTCTGATAGCGAAAGCGGGCAGGAAAATGAAATTTGCCGTTAGGGGATACAACCGGTGCCCCATTTGTGGCAGGCCCCGAGCGTATTACAGAAAATTTGATATGTGCAGAATCTGCCTGAGAAATCTCTCCCTTAAGGGTGAGATTCCCGGTGTGATCAAGTCCAGTTGGTAGGGTTGTGTGAGGAGCTCTTGTTTATGGGAATGACTGATCCAGTAGCGGATATGCTGACAAGAATCAGGAATGGAAACAGGGTTCATTTCAAAAGTGTGGACGTGAATCCGTCACGCATGAATCACGATATTGCCAAGGTTTTGAAAAAATCGGGCTATATCAGCGGGTGCGATCAAAAAAAGGATGCTCGCGGCTATAACATTCTCCGTATTTATCTCAAATACCCGGATACGAAAAGTACGGTGATTTCCGGAATCGAGAGGGTAAGTAGACCCGGAAGACGGGTCTATGTGGATAACGGCAATATCCCCAAGGTGCTCAATGGATACGGTATTGCGATACTTTCGACATCCAAGGGGATCATGACCGACGAAGAAGCCAGAAAACTCAAGATTGGCGGCGAGATCATCTGCAATGTCTGGTAGGGCCGAGACCAAGCGAGTCAGCATACCTTGAACAGAATGAGCCCTGTAGGGACTTAGGATCGGGAGCGGTTCAAAATGTCAAGAATTGGGAAGAGAAACATTGTATTGCCCGCCGGGGTTCGCCTCGTCGTAGATAATGCTGCTGTGAAGGTTGAAGGGCCAAAGGGAACATTATCCATGAAGGTTCCTCAGGGCATCGATGTGTCCGTGGGGAAGGGGTCTGTTGAGGTTGTAAAAAAAGCCAACAGCAGGATCGCCGATGCATATCATGGCCTGGTCCGTACCCTGATTGCCAATATGGTATCTGGGGTGCATGCCGGATTTGAAAAGTCGCTTGAAGTGGTTGGCGTTGGTTACCGGGCGGAAATGGCCGGCAACACCTTGAAGCTCATTGTTGGTTTCTCAAGCCCCGTGGAATATAAGGTTCCCACAGGCATCACGATCAAGGTCGACAAGCAGGTTAATATCATCGTGTCCGGAATCGACCGCGAAAAGGTTGGTCGTGTGGCCGCTGAGATTAGGGCCCTGAAGAAACCGGAGCCTTATAAGGGCAAGGGAATTCGTTTTACCGGCGAATATGTGAGAAGAAAAGTGGGCAAGTCCGTGGGCACGAAGTAGTCATAGTTTGGTTTTGGCCATATCTGCGAGGGGTTAGAACATTGGCAACAAAAAAGATTGAGAAGATCAGGCTGAAGAGAAAGACACGAGTCCGTGTCAAGATTCATGGAACACAGAGCAGGCCGAGGCTTTCCGTATTCAGGAGTTCCCGGCACATATACGCCCAGGCCATTAACGATGATCTTGGCAAAACGATAGCTACTGCATCAACCACCGTAGAAGATATTCGCGAACAGCATATCGGTCTTAAGAAAGTTGACCAGGCAAGGCAGGTTGGAAAAAGAATCGCTGAAATGTTGCTGGCGCAAGGGATTGATAAAGTCATTTTCGATCGGGGGTGTTACCTCTATCACGGACGGATCAAGGCTCTGGCGGAAGCAGCAAGGGAGTCCGGCTTAAAATTTTGATTCAACCCAGGGGATAAAAATAAGATATGGAATCGTTAGAAAGCAAATTAACGCAAGAAGGCGAACTGCTGGACAGGGTCATTGCAATAAACCGCACGGCCAAAGTTGTTAAAGGGGGCAGGAGATTCCGTTTCAGTGCCGTTGTAGTCGTGGGTGACGGCAAGGGATCAGTAGGAGCGGGTTTGGGGAAGGCCCACGAAGTTCCCGAGGCCATAAGGAAGGGAATGGAAAAAGCGAAAAAGGCGATGACCAAAGTGGCGGTGATTAACAGAACGATTCCTTATGAAGTTATTGGTACCTATGGTGCCGGGCGTGTTCTCCTGAAGCCTGCATCAGAAGGGACGGGGCTCATTGCTGGGGGTGCGGTGCGCGCGGTGCTTGAAGTAGCGGGCATTCATAACATCCTGACCAAATGTCTTGGTTCCCATAATCCCCATAATTTGATCAAGGCAACGTTGGATGGATTAAAAAAATTGAAGGATCCTTACCAAATTGCATCTCTGAAAGGCAAGGAATCTTCCGAGATATAATCGACAGGTTTGATGAGGTACGAATTGTGGCAAAGCGGATCAGAGTGACACTCATAAGAAGTTATATCGGCAGGCCTGAAAAGCAGCGGCAGATTGTCAGAGGCATGGGGCTCGGCAAAGTCAATCGGGCAGTTGTTCTATCGGACACGCCCGAGATCCGTGGCATGGTAAACAAGGTCAAACATCTTGTTTCCGTCGAAGAACTGGAGGCATAGAAGTATGAACCTGGGTGAATTGAAACCGCCGGCCGGATCGCGAAAAAACAGGAAGAGAATAGGGCGTGGAGATGGATCGGGCCATGGAGGAACGGCCGGCAAAGGTGCGAAAGGACAGAATGCACGCTCAGGCGGAGGAGTCAGGTCAGGTTTCGAAGGGGGACAGATGCCTCTTTCGCGGCGCCTTCCCAAAAGAGGATTCCGGAATCCCTTCCGGAAGGAAATGGCTGTGGTCAATATTGAGCAGCTGAAAAGATTTCCGGAGGGAACCCTCATCGCTCATGATACCCTGATTCAGAGTGGTTTGGTGAAGAAAAAGCATTGCGGCATCAAGCTTTTGGGGAAGGGACAGATTGGGTACCCACTGTCCATTAAAGTCAATGCAGTAAGCAGAAGCGCAAGGGAAAAAATAGAAGCCGCAGGCGGCTCCATTATAGAGGAATCGTGACGTGATTGGCGGACTCGGCAACATAGCGAAAATTCCGGAACTGCAACGAAGGATCATTGCTACCATGCTCCTGCTGGCCGTTGAACGTATTGGAACGCACGTTCCGACGCCCGGAATTGATGCGGCAGCCCTTGCTGCGTTCTTCGATCAGGCCAAAGGCTCGTTACTGGGCCTGTTCGATATGTTCGCTGGTGGCGCCTTGAGCAAGTTTTCCGTGTTTACGCTGGGCATTATGCCTTATATCAGCGCTTCGATTATCCTTCAGCTTTTAACCGTTGCCGTGCCTCATTTGGAAAAGCTTTCCAAAGAAGGGGAAATGGGCCGGAGGAAAATTACTCAATACACCCGTTACGGAACAGTAGTGCTCAGCATCATTCAGGGATTTGGAATTGCCGTTGGCTTGGAAAACATGGCGGGGCCTTCCGGGGCATCTATCGTGCTCACCCCGGGCTGGGGTTTCAGAATGATGACCGTGATTACATTGACGGCAGGTACTGCGTTCATAATGTGGCTAGGTGAGCAAATAACGGAAAAAGGTATTGGCAACGGAATTTCACTGATTATTTTTGCGGGGATCGTTTGCCGCGGACCAGCGGCTGTCTATAACACCTTCCGACTTTTGTCCTCAGGTGAAATGGGGCTTATATTCATCCTCATTTTATTTGTGACGATGGTTTTGGTCGTCGGCATCATCGTATATGTTGAAAGTGCGCAGCGGCGCATTCCGGTACAGTACGCAAAACGTATCATTGGTAGACGGGTATATGGCGGGCAGACTACGCACCTGCCCTTGAAAGTTAACACATCAGGGGTCATACCGCCCATTTTTGCCTCGTCGATCATTATGTTTCCCGCAACGATCGCAAATTTCATCCCTCATCCGTGGATGAAATCCATTGCAGGAGCATTAATGCCCGGGCATGTGGCATATGAACTGCTTTATGTATTCTTTATTGTTTTTTTCTGTTTCTTCTATACGGCTGTCGTCTTTAATCCGATAGATGTGGCTGATAACATGAAAAAGCATGGCGGCTATGTGCCCGGAATTAGACCCGGGAAGAAGACGGCGGAATATATAGACGATGTTTTGACCAAATTGACGTTCAGCGGTGCAATATATGTCTCCGCTGTCTGTGTGCTGCCGAGCATATTGATCACATCCTTCAATGTGCCTTTTTACTTTGGCGGTACGGCACTGCTGATCGTTGTGGGTGTGGCTCTTGACACTGCTGGACAGATTGAAACGCATCTGCTTACCCGTCAGTATGAGGGATTCTTAAAGAAGGGGCGTATCGCCAAGCGGCGATGACCCGTATGGATGTGCAGAGGCCCTCTTTATGGTGATCCTCAAACTGCCTGACGAGATAAAGAAAATGCGTGCCAGTAACCAGATCGTCGCGGATGTCCTGGCAGAGATCAGGTATCGGATCAAGCCCGGAGTGACGACCAAAGAACTGGATAGGTTCTCTGAAACGCTAACGAGGAAACGCGGTGCACAGCCTGCTTTCAAGGGATACCGTGGTTATCCCTTTTCCCTCTGTATCTCGGTTAATTCCGAAGTGGTTCATGGGATACCGTCGGACAGGAGACTCGAGGAAGGGGATATTGTCAGCCTGGATTATGGCGTGCACTATCAGGGGTATTATGGTGACGCTGCCCTGACGTTGCCGGTCGGCTCCATTTCCGATGAGGCGCGGCGGCTGCTCGATGTAACGGAAAAGAGCCTTTACAGGGGAATCGAGGCTGCCAGCGAAGGTAATCGCCTCGGGGACATTTCAGCAGCTGTTCAGGAGCACGTGGAGACGGCCGGCTTTTCGGTTGTCCGGGATTATGTTGGCCACGGCATTGGCAAACAGCTTCACGAGGACCCTCAGATTCCCAACTACGGGGTCAGGGGTAGAGGCATACCACTGAAGGCGGGTATGGTTTTGGCAATAGAGCCCATGGTCAACCAGGGAACATACAAGGTTCAGCTGAAGCAAGATGGATGGACAGTGGTTACAGAAGACGGTGGGTTGTCGGCTCATTTTGAGCATTCCGTAGCTATCACGGAGAGTGGTCCGGACATTCTCAGCATGATTCAGTAGCCATGAGATGCGAAACAGAAGATCCGGTCAAAGAATACAACAAGGTTTGATATGCCGAAGGAAGAGCCAATTGAGGTTGAAGGCCGGGTGATTGAGCCCTTGCCCAATGCAATGTTTCGTGTGGAGCTGGAAAATGGGCATAGGGTATTGGCCCATGTATCCGGCAAGATGCGGATGCATTTCATTAAGATTTTGCCGGGTGACCGGGTGACGCTGGAATTGTCACCCTATGATCTGACGCGGGGCAGGATTATTTATAGGGCCAAGTAACTGTTTATGCCGACCATATAGGAGTTTGTGTCGTGAAGGTGAGATCCTCTATTAAGAAAATTTGCGATAAGTGCAAGATCATTAAACGGCGAGGAGTGCTGCGGGTTATCTGCGAGAATCCCAAGCACAAACAGCGTCAGGGTTAATTCAATATACCGCAACAACAGGAGGTTGAACGGTGGCAAGAATTGCAGGAGTGGATTTGCCGAAGAATAAACGGATGGAAATCGCGCTCACATACATTTTCGGAATAGGCCGATCCAAGGCGCTTCATATTCTTAATGAGGCCGGGGTCCATCCCGATACGAGGACAGATCAGCTCGCTGACTCTGAAATCACAGCTATCAGGAATATCATAGATAAGGAACATAAAGTTGAGGGAGATTTGCGCAGGGATGTCTCCATGGCCATCAAGCGGCTGATGGATATCGGGGCGTATCGAGGGCTCAGGCATCGCAAGGGACTCCCCGTGCGTGGCCAGAGGACACATACCAATTCAAGGACACGCAAGGGTCCCAGGCGAACGGTGGCTGCTAGCAAAAAGAAAGTGGTGTGAAAAAATCTTAGTTACTGATGCGTGGGATTCAAGCGCAGTCTCTGATTTTGCAAAAAAGTTACGGTAGGGAGGTTTTGGGATGGTAAAGGCACCCAGGCGAACGGGTAAGAAGAAGGAAAAGAAAAACATCACAGAAGGCATTGTTCATATCCAGTCAACATTCAACAACACAATAGTGACCATCACGGATATGAGCGGAAATGTCATTGCTTGGGCCTCGGCAGGAACTCAGGGCTTTAAGGGGTCGAGGAAGGGGACTCCATTTGCAGCCCAGGTAGCGGCGGAAGAGGCTGTAAAGAAGGCCAAGGAGCATGGCATGCGGATGGTTCAGGTGTATGTCAAAGGCCCCGGATCAGGTCGTGAATCGGCCCTGCGTGCCCTGCAGATTGCCGGATTGAATATCAGCCTGATTCGCGATGTGACACCGATACCGCACAACGGTTGCAGGCCCCCGAAACGCAGAAGAGTCTGAGGCAAATGTGATGCAACCACATCAACCATCAAAAGATCGATAGGGAGGTTATTGTTGGCCAGATATAGAGAATCTGTTTGCAGACTGTGTCGTAGAGAAGGATTGAAGCTGTTTCTCAAAGGTGACCGCTGCTTCAGCGAGAAATGCGCGTTTGAAAGGAGGGGTTACGCTCCTGGTGAACACGGACAGGCCCGCCGGAAATATTCAGATTACGGTGTTCAGTTGAGAGAGAAACAGAAGCTCAGAAGGATGTATGGCCTTCTCGAAAAGCAATTCCATGGGTATTTCGAAAAAGCCGACCGTCACAAGGGAATCACAGGGACAAACCTGCTGCTGCTTCTCGAGAGACGGCTTGACAACATGGTCTTTCGTATGGGCTTTGCTAATTCGAGAACGGAAGCCCGGCAGCTTGTGCGGCATAACCATTTCCTTGTTTCCGGTAAACCTGTCAGTATACCTTCGTATGTGCTGAAGGTTGGCGATGAAGTCCAGGTAAGGGAAAGAAGCCGTAAGGTTCAACGCATTCTGGAGGCAATGGAAACTGTCGCCAGACGGGGAGTACCCCAATGGCTGGAAATTGATTCCGCCAACTTCAAGGGAACCTTCAAGGCACTCCCAGCGCGTGAAGACTTGACCATGCCAGTACAGGAGCAGTTGGTCGTAGAGCTGTATTCCAAGTAGCCGTGGGCTGTTGTATCAAACCGAGCGTTACATCGAAGGGCAGGTAAAAAATTATGCAGAGAAATTGGCGCAGCTTGATTAAACCCAAGCGGATTGAAATAGATGAGGGCAATCACACCCGTTTTTACGGCGAATTCACTTGTCAGCCACTTGAGAGAGGATACGGCATTACCCTGGGTAATGCTCTCAGGAGAATCCTTCTGTCTTCAATTCACGGTGCGGCGATCGTTTCTGTAAGAATCGACGGCGTTTACCATGAATATTCGACCATACCGGGTGTTAAGGAAGATGTTACAGACGTTATCCTCAACCTGAAGGGTGTCAGGATGAAGCTCCATCAGGATGGCCCGAAGGTCGTAAGCATTGATAAGAAGAAGGAGGGAATTATAACCGCAGCAGATATCATAACGGACGGATCGGTTGAGATACTCAATCCTGACCATTATATTGCAACGGTATCTGGAAGCGGGAAATTCAAAGCCCAGATGGCGGTCGCCATGGGTAAAGGGTATATTCCGGCATCCAAGGATCTTGCCTCAGATCAGCCCGAAGGGACCATCAATATTGATGCTATCTTTACCCCGATTAAGAAGGTCAACTATAATGTTACCCATGCTCGTGTCGGTCAGGTTGCCGACTATGATCGTCTCGTCCTTGAGGTATGGACCGATGGGAGCGTTCTTCCCGAAGATGCGGTGGCCTATGCTGCTAAAATTCTCAAGGACCAGCTGGATCTTTTTATCAATTTTGAAGATATCGAGGAAGAGGTTGCCGTCCTGTCGGCCGAAGCAAAGGAAGATGTCAATGAACACCTCTTGAGGCATGTAGATGACCTCGAATTATCCGTGCGCTCCGCCAATTGCCTCAAGAATGCCGGGATCAATCTGATAGGCGAACTCGTTCAGAAGACAGAGGCAGAAATGCTGAAGACCAAGAACTTTGGCAGAAAATCTCTCAACGAAATCAAGGAAATTCTTTCCGAAATGGGTCTGAGTTTCGGGATGAAACTCGATTTTCTTCCCTGGAATAAATCGACTGGTGGGAAAAACGAAGAGAAAAGCTCAGCCTCCTAGGCCATTGCCAGTGGATCTGCAAGACAGACAAATGCAACGCGGCTGAAAAGCATTGTGGAAAGCAGCCAGCGCGGAAGGAAAGGGACAAATTCAATGCGGCATAACAAGGCGGGCAAGAAGGTCGGCAGAGTGACCAGTCATCGCAATGCCATGTTGCGAAACATGGTCACATCTCTTTTACAGTCGGAAAAGATTACGACTACCGATGTAAAAGCCAAAATGCTCAGGCAGATAACGGACAAGATGATTACCCTTGGCAAAAGAGGCGATCTCCACGCCAGACGGCAGGCTGCAGCTTTTATCAGGGACCGGGAAGCAGTGGGCAAGCTTTTTACAGAGCTGTCTGCACGATTTCAGGGGCGGAATGGAGGATACACAAGGATCGTCAAAATGGGATACCGTGCCGGGGATAGTGCCCCCCTATCCGTTGTTGAATTCGTTGGTCAGGAAAAGCAGAAACAGGCAACAGGTAAGAAAAAGGATGTCAGGCCAAAGGCCACAAAGACCAAGCCTTGAAAAGAATGAACAGCCGGTGATCTAAGGAAGGCAGCCCCGTGAATGAGGGCTGCCTTTTTATTTTCTGTAATTGGATATGTGCAATTGGCCATAACCCTGCAGGTGCAAAAGGAGGATATTATGGCAGAAGCACAGCCGCTTGAGCCGTCAGATGATCCGGCAACGGATGGAGCCCTCCATTCAAATCTGTTGGTGCTGTGATTCAGGTGCCGTTGCTGAGATATAATGAAAGCATCGGCCCAAGGCGGAGTCCTTGCCCAAGGGTTAAAAGTGGCTTTAGCCACCTCTCTATTTAAATCATAAAATTGCGGGTTTGGGAATTCATCCGTTTTCCGCTTGTTTTTTCCAACAAAACTATGTATTTAAAGCACGTATTCATAAAATTCAAGACTGTACTGTTCCAGGAGCCGATTCACTTTTTTGGGGGGAAGGAGGTCGCGTTATGTCCGAGATTAAAGTGGGCGAGGTAATCAAATTTTTTGCCAAGCCGAGTGTTGCCGCCGTCAAGGTGATCGGCGGTGAACTCAGTGTCGGAGATAGTCTCAAATTTACAGGCCACACGACGGATTTCAGTCTGGTGATAGAATCCATGGAGGTTAATAATCAGCGGGTTCAAAAAGCGGTGGCTGGGGATTACATCGGCATCAAGGTGCCGGACCGTGTGAGGCCTGGCGATGAAGTGTTCAGGGTAGCCGCAGACTGAGTCAAAAAAAAATCATTCAAAAAAAGCCATGTGGCTGGGTAATTTGGCCATGCCTATGGCTTTTTTGTCTTTCTGGGGGCGGATACTGACATGCCGTATAGGTACCTTTCCAGACTATCAACGACGGGGATTAGACTGGGGCTGGATCGGGTAAAGGGATTACTGGAACGGCTTGGCTGCCCGCAGGACGATTACCGGGCAGTTATCATCGCTGGCACGAACGGGAAAGGTTCTGTTGCGGCGATGACGGCCTCCATTTTGAAGACAGCCGGTTTCCGAACAGGTTTATACACATCCCCGCATTTACTAGACGTCCGTGAACGGATTCAGATCGATGGGAAGCTGATTTCGAAATCGGACATGTCTGATTGCATAAGGAAGGTCAGGCAAAAAATAATAGGAGATGTAACATACTTCGAGTTTCTCACTGCCATTGCTTTTCTGTATTTTTCTGAGAAGAAAGTTGATATCGCTATCCTCGAGGTTGGCATGGGTGGGCGGCTGGATGCCACGAATGTTGTTGACGCCGCCATCTGTGCCATTACGAATATGGCCTTGGAGCATACATCGTATCTTGGGGCGACCCTGGAAGATATAGCAAAAGAAAAGGGAGCCATTATCCCATACGGAGGCATATGTATAACGGCCGCAAAACAGAAAAAGGTCCTCCGTGTTCTGGAAGAAATTTGCTGTAAGAGGCATGCAGTTTTATACAGGATCGGAAAGAATATCCGGTTACGCAGGCAGGCCGATGGCAGTTTCTCGTGGTATGGTCCGGGCATGACGATACGTCATTTTACCTGCTCACTTATGGGCGATTATCAGCAGGAGAACATGGCAATTGCGATCGAACTTGTCTCCGTGCTTGGCTCAGTGGGGTTCAAAGCGGATGAAGAAGACATCCGCGGTGGTCTGCGCAGTGTTCATTGGGAAGGCAGGCTAGAGGTGCTGGGTGAATCTCCCCGATTCGTGGTCGATGGGGCCCATAATCCGGCGGCCGTCGGGGCATTGTGCCGTAGCCTGAAATCCCTGTTTCACTTCAAACGATTAATCGTCATATTCGGGGTCCTGTTGGATAAGGATGTTCACGGTATGATTAACAGGTTGGCATCTATAGCCGATCTCCTGATTTTAACAGACCCGCCGACCGAAAGGGCTCGCCGGGCTGACCATTACGCTGCCTATGCTTCAAGCCGCTGTCGGGTTGAGATCCACCACAACCCTTCAGACGCACTGCAAAGAGCTTATAGCCTCGCAAAAGCGAATGATTTAATTTGCGCGACCGGCTCACTGTACCTTGTGGGGGAGCTGAAAAAGTTTTTTTCTTTCAGAGCATGTTGTGATAACCGTTTGGGCTACGGCCAAATTGCGGCGAAATGAACAGCCTTTCAATGTTAGATATGGGTGATTATCGAACAGCCATTCACGGGAACCTCACATGTATCTTTCTCTTTTTGAATCTTTTTTTATCCATTTTTTTAGCTTTTTGCCCCTGGCCGGTTTTTGCCTCTGAGAATTCCGGGCAGCCGATGAGTATCGAGGCCAATCAACTTTCATATGATTGGTCCGGGGAAGTTGTTCGGGCGGAAGGGGACGTGCATATTGTCTATTCCGGCAATACCCTGAGTGCCGATCAAGTGAGCTACAATCGGCAAAGCGGAAATGCCACGGCGACTGGAAACGTCAAATTGCTAAGTGGCGCGGATGTACTGGAAGGCAGGCGGGCAGAGGTGAATGTCGACGAGAAGATCGGTACTCTCTATCAGGGGTACGTTTTCATGGCGAGAAATCATTTTTATTTGAGGGGCGATAAGATCGAAAAAACGGGAGAAAACACATATTTTGTTCAGGATTCAGATGCAACAACCTGTGACGGTGCTGATCCAGCCTGGCACCTATATGGCCATGAACTCAATGTAACGATAGAAGGATACGGTACCTTGAAGGATGCTAGGTTCATGGTTGGCAGTGAACCGATCTTCTATCTCCCCTACATGATATTCCCGGCCAAGACGACTCGCCAGTCCGGATTTCTATTGCCCGATGTTTCCTATTCAACCAATAAACTAGGTTGGGATGTCGAGCTGCCTTTTTTCTATGCCATATCGGATCAGATGGATGCGACCTTCTATGAGCGCTACATGGATAAGCGGGGGTTCAAGCAGGGTGCGGAATTCCGCTATGCCTTCAGTGCAGATTCCTTTGGCACTCTTTACGGAGATTATCTGGAAGACCGCATGCAAATTGAGGAGACCAACGGTAACCTCTTCAGGGACTGGCAACCCGGCAGACAAAGATGGTCATACTACCTGAACAACCAGACAGTGCTGTCAAAGGACTTTTATATTCGGACCGATCTAGTAAAGGTGTCCGATGCATGGTACTTTCAAGACTTTAATTCCAACAATTACTACCTGAACCATTACGGCGCAGAAAATATCGATCCCTTCAAACAGGTTCCTTTCAAAGGCGATGAAACCTTGGGATCACTCGAGTCAAAAATGCGAGCCGTAAAAGAATGGGATACTTTGAACCTGACGACCCTCGTTCGGTACACCGATGACTTTACAAGTTCATCCAACAGTGGAACTGCTCAAAAATATCCAGAGGTTACCCTAACGGCTATCCGTCAGCCCTTCTTGCGCACGCCGATGCAATATGCATTTCAGACCTCGTATGATTATTACTACAGGCAGGTGGGACAGAAGGGGAGCTTATACCAGATTGAACCTGTTTTGATGTTGCCAATATCATTACACGGCATGTCAACGGTTACCCCATTCATTGATTACCGGGAAGCATATTGGAATCGGGATGATGCTACCGACAGTTCCACGGAGGATCAAGGGCACCGGGGTGTTTTTTCGACAGGCCTTCTTTGGGATACGGAGCTCCGCAGGACATTTCAAGCCAGCATAGGAAATATAGACAAAATTCAGCATATTGTCAGGCCGGAGATTGCCTATACCTACAGCACATCAGAAGGCGATGGAACGATACCGGATTTTGCCCCGCCCCTCTTCAGTGAGCATAGTATCACCTATGCGGTGATAAATGTACTGACAGCGAGGGATCATTCCGCGGAAGGAGCGGTCAGTTATCGGGAATGGATGCGCTTAAAGCTGGCCCAAACGTATTACATCCAGACTTCTGGAAACCCAGGTATGCCTACCAGCAGTAGTATCAATTACATTAAGAATTCTCAAACCTGGTTGCCCGTCAGCGAGGCTGATACCAAGCCCTTTGGAGATGTTCAGATAGAATTAGATGTTACCCCGCTTGATTTTTTGTCCTTTTCGTCCCGCAACCTTTACAATGTTGAAAAGGAATCTTGGGACCAGACCAACTGTACCCTGAATTTGAAAGATCGCCGGGGTGATACTCTTTCGGCAGGGTATAGCTATACCGTGGATACAGCGGAAGAGGTCGATCTATCGCTCACCAGCACCCTCAGGAATGACCTTTTCGCGACCTTTATATTAAGGCAAGATCTGAGAGATCAGCTCGGGATAGAGCAAACCTACAAACTGCGTTACCAGAAGCAATGCTGGAGCGTGGAAGCATCCTATTCTGAGACCTTAGGTGACCGAAGCTTCAATGTGCTCGTATCCCTTTATGGTCTCGGGCGTTCAGGTAGCAAATGAGTGTGAAGTCAATGAGGCGGTAAAACACATCCTTTTTCCTTGACAACCACCAGGAAATTTCGTACGGTCCAACCTCAATTTTCAAGGATTGGTGAGGTGGATGAAAACCTATCAGGCAAAGAAGGACGCCGTTGTCCGGGACTGGTTTGTGCTGGACGCGGATGGCCAGGTTTTGGGGCGGTTGGCAAGCGAAGTGGCCAGGCGTTTAAGGGGTAAGCATAAACCCGTATATGCCCCTGATATGGATGCAGGAGATTTTGTGGTGGTGGTGAATGCCGGGAAGATCGTCCTGACCGGCAGAAAAGGGACAGAAAAAATCTATTATCGGCATTCCGGGTATCCAGGCGGGCTGAAAATGACCGCGGCCGGGGATCTTTTGAAAAGAAGGCCCGAGGAACTGCTGCGCATGGCAGTGAGGGGGATGCTTCCTAAAAATTCAATGGGCCGGTCGATGCTGCGGAAGCTTAAGATTTATGCGGGCGGCGAGCACCCCCATGGGGCGCAGGTGCCTCGGACTATCACCCTGTGATAGCTGGAAGCAAGAGATTTAAAGCGGCGTGATCAACTAAATATGTAATGGGGTTGGGTATGACGGACAAGCGATATTACGCTACGGGGAAAAGGAAAAGCGCAGTGGCCAGGGTTTACATGAAAGAGGGCAGTGGCGTTTTTATGGTCAACAAGCGGAATTTTGATGATTATTTTACAAGAGACAGCCTGCGGGCGCTGATTCAGCAGCCACTGGATATTGTGGGGAAAAAGAACAGCTTTGATTTTTACGTAAATGTCAGCGGAGGTGGTATCTCCGGCCAGGCAGGGGCCGTTAAACATGGCGTTTCCAGGGCCCTTGTTGAGTATAGTGCCGAGTTGAGGCAGGCGCTCAAGAAGGCGGGCTTCCTCACCAGGGATCCACGCATGAAGGAACGAAAAAAGTACGGGCAGCCCGGTGCCCGCAAGCGCTTTCAGTTTTCCAAGCGCTGAGCAGGATCAGAGGAATCTTCATAAAGGGGGCTGCTGCCCCCTTTTTTTATTGGCTGGGCTTATGTTAGTGTTTCAGCATTGAATAGAGCCCATGCACTGTGATAGGTTTCATCCGGAAGCCAGAGAAAATCTTTGAAGGTGAAAAAGATGGTTAAAGTCGGCATTTACGGAGCCAGTGGCTATACGGGTCAGGAGCTCCTCCGGATTTTACGGAACCATACCGGTATCGACCTCGTCGCGGCTACATCAAGGCGGTATGCCGATACCCTCGTATCTGATTTGTTTCCCTCGCTTTCCGGCCTATGGGGATTCCGCCTTGAAGACCTGTCTCCCGATGAATTGGCAGCCAGGGTTGATGTCATTTTTCTGGCGCTTCCCCACGGCATTGCGATGGCTGCGGTACCTCATTTTTTCAGGTTGAACCGTAAGATCATTGATCTCAGCGCTGACTTCCGGCTCCATGACAGGGCCGTGTATGAGGCTTGGTATGGCAGGCATAGCGCCCCCGAGCTGCTCGGAGAAGCGGTCTACGGTATCCCTGAGCTGTATCGGGATGCTGTTTCGCAAGCCCGGCTCGTTGCCAATCCGGGCTGCTATCCGACGTGTGCGATCCTAGGTTTGGCACCGGCGCTCAAAGCGGGCCTCCTTGAAGAGTCATCCATCATCATCGATGCGAAATCGGGGGTCAGCGGGGCCGGCCGGGAGCCACAGGTTGCTTCCCTGTTCTGCGAAGTTCATGGGGGATGCGGCGCGTATAAGGTGGCTCGGCACCGCCATACGCCCGAGATTGAGCAGGGATTAAGCGATAGTGCGGGCAAAACCGTTACCGTTTCCTTCACCCCGCACCTGCTCCCCGTGAGCCGCGGGATACTCAGCACCATGTACGGGAATTTAAAAAAGTCGGTAACGGCAAGCGAGCTTCATGATCTTTACCGGGAATCCTATGGCAATGAGCGATTTGTCAGGATCAGCCCGGAAGGTGCTTTCCCGAACATATCTTTTGTTCGGGGGTCCAATTACATCGATATTGGGGTGACCGTTGATCCTCGCACAGGTCGAGCCATCATCATCTCTGCGATAGACAACCTCATCAAGGGTGCGTCCGGGCAGGCCGTGCAGAATATGAATCTCATGTGCGGATTGCCGGAGGACACCGGTTTGGACGTTGTGCCCATATACCCATGAACATTTACAATACGCTCAGTAGGAAGAAAGAAGAATTCATTCCCCTGCGGGCAGGCCATGTGGGGATGTACGTATGCGGCATAACGGCTTACGATCTTTGCCACATGGGACACGCGCGTTCGGCCGTTGTGTTCGATGTCATCCGGCGATACTTGGAATACCGGGGCTACCAGGTCACGTTCATCAAGAACTTCACCGATGTGGATGACAAAATCATCCAGCGGGCCAATTCCGAAGGGAGAACCATTTTCGATATTGCCAGTCGTTTCATACAATCCCATAACGAGGACATGGGTGCGCTGGGTGTTGGCAGACCAACTGCGGCGCCGAGGGCGACGGAAAACATTGATGGCATGATCTGCCTGACTCAAACACTCTTGGATAAGGGCCTTGCTTACGAAGAGGGGGGGGACGTTTACTTTGCTGTAGAGGAGTTTCCATCGTATGGAAAATTATCGGGACGAAAAACCGAAGACATGATAGCCGGCGCCCGTGTGGATGTGAACGAAAGAAAACGCAACCCGCTGGACTTTGCGCTATGGAAAGCAAGCCGGGCTGGAGAGCCGGCCTGGAAGAGCCCCTGGGGCCAAGGCCGGCCGGGATGGCATCTTGAATGCTCCGTCATGAGTGCCCATTTTCTTGGCGAGACCTTTGACATTCATGGCGGTGGAGAAGACCTGATCTTTCCGCATCACGAAAATGAACTGGCGCAATCAGAAGGCGCCACGGGCAAACCCCTGGCCCGCTACTGGATGCACAATGGCTTCATACGAGTGAATCATGAGAAAATGTCCAAGTCCCTTGGCAATTTTTTCACGATCAAAGAAATGCTGCAATCCTATCATCCGGAAGTTCTGAGGTTTTTTCTTGTGCAGAGCCATTACCGAAGCCCGGTGGATTATTCCGATAACACGTTGAGGGAAGCCCGACTTGCCATGGGGCGATTTTACTCCTGCCTCAAGGCCATCAAGGATAAGTTGCCAACAGGTGCCGGAGACGGTGGGCCACGGGAGATTGAGTCCGACAGAAGCGAGGGACGAGGGGTAGAAATCGCGCAGTATAGAGAGCGCTTCATCGAGGCGATGGATGATGATTTCAATACTCCAAGGGCGCTTGGGCATATGTTTGATGCCGTGCGCATCATCAATGGATTCCTTGCCGAGGGAAATGGGCCTTCAAGGAAACAACGAAATGCTCTGCTTCAGGCGAGGAGCATGCTGCTGGAGGTGGGGCATATACTTGGGATTTTTTATGAAGACCCTGATGTGTATATGGATCGAGACCGCGAGAAGGAAATATCCAGATTGGGGCTTGACGAGAAGGATATCGAAAGACTTGTCGCAGAACGCTGGCAAGCACGCCTGAGCAAGGACTGGAAAAGGGCCGATGAAATCCGGCAAATTCTTGCTGATAAAGGTGTCGACCTTCAGGACGGACCGGCCGGGACCGTCTGGCGAATTGTTTAGATTGCCTATGGCCTTGCCTGTTACCTTTAAAGCCCCGGGGCGGCGTCAACCCCCTGGGCTTTTTTTAAAAAGTGATCATACTTCCGGCGGGTACATCTCCTCGATCAAGTCCTTGTATTTTTCCATGATGACCTTGCGTTTCACTTTGAGTGAAGGGGTCAGCTCCCCGGTCTGCTCCGAGAAACTATGCTTAATGATACGGTATGATTTGATGGTTTCGAATTTGGCCAGGTGCTGATTTACTTCCTGTACATGCTGATCGACGATGGCGAGAAAATCTTTCCTGCCGAAGAGCTCCTCGGGCTTGGAGAAGGATAATCCCGCGGCATGTCCCAAACGGTCGACTTCCGCAGGGTTCAGGGTGACGATCGCCGTCAGGTATTTCTTGCGATCCCCGATGCAGACGAAGTTTTCGAAAAGCGGGTCCTTCACGAACATTCCCTCGATATTCTGCGGCGCGATGTTTTTACCTCCGGCCGTGATGATCAGGTCTTTTTTCCTGTCGGTGATCATGAGAAAACCCTCTTCATCGAGGCATCCGATATCGCCCGTCATCAACCAGCCATCTGCCGTGAAAAGCTCCTTAGTCTGCTGTGGCATTTTCCAATAACCGCGAATGATGTTGCCACCCTTCACCAGGATTTCACCATCCGGCGCAATCCTCACCTGGTTGCAAGGCAGCGGTTTCCCGGTTGTTCCGAAGCGGAATTCATTGACCGTGTTCAGGCTGACGGGGGCTGTGCTCTCCGTCATCCCGTATCCTTCTATGACAAAGATTCCCGAGGCGTTGAAGAAGTCTGCTATTTCACGGGACAGTGGCGCGCCCGCTGCAGTCATCCAGCGAACCCTGCCGCCCAGTGCGTCATTGAGTTTTTTATAGACGAGCTTATAGGCCAGCTTATATTGCAGGGTTAACGGCAGCGGGATCGGCTTTTTGCGCTCCCTCAGGAGGCTGACATCAGTGCCTATGCCTTGAGCCCAATGAAAGATACTCTGCTTCCATGCCGGCTGCTCTTTGACTTGGGTCACAATGCGGGCATAAATTTTTTCGCATACCCTCGGAACGGCAAGGACGATGGTGGGCCTTTTGGCAGCAATGTCCTCGACGATGGTGTCAAGGCTCTGGGCATAGTGGGCAGTAACGCCAACCTTCATGCCATAGAAGTGCCCGGCCACCCTTTCGAAAACATGGCAAAGCGGGAGGAAAGGAACTGTTTCATCGGTGTCGTAAGCGGGTACAACGGCGTCGAGGCCTTCGAAAATGGCCAGAATATTGCTGTGCGAAATCATGGCTCCTTTGGGGGGGCCTGTCGTTCCCGATGTATAGACAAATGTCGCCAGGTCGCTTACCTGGATCTCATCGGAGAGCTTTTCGAAGAGGCCGGATTCTTGAGCGGCCAATTCCTTTCCCCTTGCCACAAGGTTTTCGTAGGTCAGTATTTTGTCGTGGGAGAGTTCGCACCCTTCTGGGTCCATCACGATAATCTTTTCGAGGAGTGGGAGCTCGCTGATGTGTGCCAGGGCCTTGTTGACGGCTGCCTTGTTTTCGGCAATAAAGATCTTCGAGTCCGAGTTGCCGATGATATAGGCCACATCAGGTGCCATCAGGGTCACGTAAATGGGAATCGTGCATCCACCGATTCCGATGATGCCCATATCCGATGCAATCCATTCCAGACGGTTTTCCGCGAGCAGCGACACCCGGTCGCCCTTGCGAACCCCCAGGCTATACAGCCCCAAACCGACCAGCCGCGCATTGTCATAGTATTCTTTCCAACTCCAACCACGCCATACCCCTTGGTAGCGCTTTTCCACGGCTAGGCGACCTGCGTATCGCTCCGATTGCGCTCTGAATATTTGTGCTATGTTGGTATTCAAGATGTGCTCCTTGTGGGATGATTTCCTAGAACTTCATCGGGGGCATGACCAGTGCGGTGCCTGTGCAGACGGTCTGCTGTTTCTGGTTGGTCCATGTCAGCTTCATGCGAATCCATTTTTTCTCTTCCAGCTTTTCTGTGACTTCCGCCGTGGCGGTAATGGTATCGCCGAAGTATGTCGGGGCTTTAAACCGGCATGAGATTTCTAGGGCAACCGTACCCAATCCGGGCAGCTTCATGCCGAGCACGGGTGCGATGAGGCACTGAGGCAAGGCGCCGTGGGCAATCCGGGTTTTAAATGGCGTCAACTTGGCAAATTCCTCGTTCAGATGCATCGGATTGAAGTCACCTGAAATGCCTGCGAACAGATAGACATCCGTCTCCGTGATGGTTTTCGTAAACGAAGCCGACATACCTACTTCAATCTGATCATACGTATAACCCAGTTCGATTTGTGGTGCGGTCATGCTCTACCTCCTTGATTTATTTTGGGATTGAACTGGCTGACCATTGATTGACTTATCAATCAACTGGGGCGGATAAAACATATATTGATTGACTTGTCAATCAATATTGCGCATTTTTCAAAAATCAAAATTTGACAGGAAAAGAGAAACATTCATGCTCAATCAATGTCTTCTAGTAGGAAACCTGGGAAATGACCCAGACATTTTCTACTCTTCAGAAGGGAATCCAGTTGCATCATTCAACCTGGCATTCCATTTCTCAAAAAAGACGCTCTGTTGGATCAAAGTAACCTGTTTTCACAAACTAGCTGAGATCACGGAAAAGTATCTCAAAAAGGGAAGCAGAGTGGCCATCGTAGGAACCTTGGACCAGCAAAAGTGGGAAACCAACGAAGGATTACAGAGAAGTTCTTCCCAGCTTATCTGTAACTCTATGGAGTTCATCAAGATCAAGACTGATGGGACCGAGTTAATTTTGTCACCAAGCAATCCCTGCGCTACAAGCATACCAGCGACTGTCACACCCGCATCTAAGTTTTTTAAGAATCTCTGCATAAAAAAATCAAGACATTTATCCCGCCCAACCACTCTTCAATCCCCCGTCTGAAACCAATCCCTTATAAAACAAAATTGTATATATATTAATACCCGGAATGACAGACTCACTATCCCTGAGTCATTTCAATCATACCTGTTATTCCCCCAACACACCCCATACCCCTCTAAAATCCCCTATACATATTGATTTTCCCAATACCTGAGAGAGGAAGAATCCATGCATGGAAACCGACATCGAAATTCGAAGGGAGAGAGTCTATGTTTCATCTGACATGAACATCAATGAGTTAATGGAAAAGTATGGAATTACATCAGCGGCCGCAGTGAGAGCTAAAAGGAAGGGATGGTTCACGAAAAACTACATGCGGAAGCAGGTCATCATTGATCGGGACCATTTCAATCCCGCTATTTCCTACTCCATTGCAAAACAGGTCTTCTGGAAAAGCTTTTCGAAAAATCCGGTCGCTCAGTCCATCAAAGAGGATCTGATCCAGGAAGCGGTTTCACTGATGTTCATGCAGAGTGGTAAAGTAAAGGAAGGCGCCAACGAAAGATACAATGAAAATTACGGATACTGGTGGTGTGCTTACAATGCGATGTTAGCGTATCTGAAGACCCGGGAAAGACAGTTGCATTATGACGAATCTCTGGAAGCTATTGCCAATCCGAAATATCCGGGTAAAAGAGTGTATTCACCGGACTATGGATGGTGTTACTGTTAGGAGCTGTATTGCTAAAAGGGTAATGGGGAATATTCGAGAGTCATCATACATGGACTGAGGATGGAGACAAAAGGGGTTCTCTATTCTCGACTGTGTGTTGACTCTCTGTAATAGGATGGAAGGAGGAGGAAGTGTATTTTTTCTCGTACATGCGTTTGTTAGATTTAACACACCTAACAGTCACATAATTATCAATCTCAAAAACAGCTATTCACAATTACGAAAAGTTACAACTAAGGATCGCTGAAGTTCATTGAATATCGGTTGAAACATACAATTCTTAACCAATTCCTTTTCCATCCAAGAAAAAAATTACTTCCTTCCTGCAATGTTGTTTTTTCATTTCTGCCCTTCTATGCTACATTACAATCCATAATCGTTATCGCTGAAAACGCAAAAGGCAGAGCCATTTCTGACTCTGCCTTTCTATTGTAGAAATCCGAATTGGGTTTAGCTCTTAAACTTTCTCCTCACACCTGCCACCCCAATCAGGCCAAGTCCAAGCAATAGCATGGTGGTGGGTTCAGGGACGCCGGCAGGATTGATTTGAAGTGTACCCTCTAAACGCCCAGCCTCAAGCCAATCGTCTGTATTTTCATCAGTCATAGTCAGTGTATTGAATCCCTGCACAAGATCATTAGCGGGGATCGTAAATGTGGTCCAGTAGTAGCTCATCCCTCCGATGTACGGTTCGGTTGATACCGTAATACCGTTGATTTGAACATAGCCCTGATCATCCATACTAAATTGTAGACCGCTGAACGCAGCTGTTGCTAGGTTATAGCCAGTGAGATTGAAGGTATAGGTAAGAGTGAAATTACCATTGCCGTGACCATCGAGTGGATTAGCTGCGATCCAACTGGAGTTTGGTCCGTTGGCAAACCAGCCACTATACCAGTCTTGATTATTGGGAGCGACAACATAGCTGTAAGGAGGGTTTTCCGGGTTGGCTGCATTGCTTGATAGCCAATTGGCGTCCAAGGAGTTACCAATTGTCTGGATATTGCCGCTAACATCCTGACCAGTAGCAAAATTTATGGTCAGAGCAAAAGCACTAGGTACCATTAATACCAATACTATTGCTGCCATTAGGATTTTTACAAATAGCCTAGGAAAAATACCGGTTTTCATGTTTCCTTCCTCCATTCATTATGCTTATTTTTTGGTTACTTTATTGACTTTGTACAATCTACTTTAATGAGCAAAAAATGTGCCCACATTTTATGGAGTAAAATTTATCTAATTTATTAGATACTTATGTTAAGTATGATTGTATCTTAATTTTAATTCAATAGATCAAATTGTAAACAATTTGAGCAATGTTTGACGACCGGAATAAACGTTTTCTAACGATTATATAAAAATTATAATAAGTTACAGTATGTTTCCATATCTGTAAAGTATTTGGACGATTTCAAGTTGTATGGACTGACCCCCATGAGCTGCACAAGTCAGGGCAGTGCAATCAGAGTATGCTGACAGGGGCTTTGGGTTAACATTACCATTTCTTCAAACTCACAAGGAGGCCTGTAGCCCAAGGAAGAGTGCA
>Ga0326727_10000296_pt1 | contig 209575 bp, 178 predicted proteins | sample MB2enrmetagenome_FD_207643 | JGI IMG/M metagenome (GOLD analysis project Ga0326727, IMG submission 207643) | Lab enriched peat soil microbial communities from McLean, Ithaca, NY, United States - MB29MY | ecosystem: Environmental > Terrestrial > Soil > Wetlands > Peat | place: USA: New York... | reverse complement strand
CCTCCTAGAGTTAATCTGCGGTTCGGCTTCCGCCCCGGGCAAACTCTTGCCGCCGACCTTGAACATGCAGGCTCACCAGGCCTTCGATTCTCCACGGCGTCAAAAAGACAGGGACGGGGGCCACTCTTCGCGCAGGCTCAACCTTGGCCTAGGGCCGGGGCGACCTCTCCGCCGAAACGCGACCTAATACTAGTCGCGTCTGGAAATGGAAGATACAAAGGCCGGGGCACCCGCAATATCGGCCTCGCCGACCTGAAGTTACCGAAACGCGCGCGGGTCGGGCAGTGGCTCCAGACCCCGACCGGCAAAAATCTGCGCAAACTCTTCGAGCAGCGCTTCGTGAATCAGGCCGTTGGAGGCGACCGTCTCGCGGCTGTTTAGCTGGAACGGACCACCGCTCATGTCGGTTACTTTGCCCCCGGCTTCTTCGACGATGAGCACGCCTGCGGCAGTGTCCCAGGGATTCAGATTGAATTCCCAAAATCCATCGAACCGACCGCACGCCACGCAGCAAAGATCCAGCGCCGCCGATCCGGCGCGGCGCACGCCGTGGCTGTGCAGCGTGATCTGATGATAGAAAAAAATGTTGGGATTGGCATGGCGCTTATGGCTGGGAAAGCCGGTCGCGACCAGAGATTCGGCCAGCCTGCCGGTTTGGGAGACATGGATCTTCTGCTGGTTCAGGTAAGCCCCGCCGCCTTGCTCAGCCGTGAACATCTCATCGCGCGTGGGATCGTAGATTACGCCGGCGACCCGCCGGCCTTTGAACTCCACCGCCAGCGAAACGCAAAACACCGGGAAGCCGTGGGCAAAATTCGTGGTCCCGTCCAGCGGATCGACATACCAGCGGTAGTCGCTTCCGCTGTCTTCGAGGCCGCCTTCCTCGCCCAGAATGTCGTGCGATGGCCACCGCGCTTTGATCCGCCCGCGAATCAGGGTTTCCGCGTCGCGGTCCGCGATGGTAACCAAATCGGCTTCGCCCTTGTATTCGATCTTCACCCGCCGGGCGAAATGCTGCATGAGCAATCCGCCAGCCTCGCGGGCAATGTCGCTCATGGCCGGAACAAAGTCGCCCCCTGGCAAACTCAAGCCTGATTCCTCTTGGGCGAGCTTTCCTCGGAGATGTACATGATTTCGTGCTTGAAGATGAAAAGGTTAGGCGCACCGTCGCGGGTGAGGCGAACCATGTTCTTATCGTAGTACTCGAGAAAGCCCTGCATAACGTCGCCGTCCATCATCTTGATGCTGACCGGCTTCTGCTTGTCGCACAAAACCTTCAAAAAGGCCGCTTCCTCGAATGTTTCCTCTGGTGGTGCTGACTTCGGCTTGTGCCGTCCAGGCCCGCCGCGCTTGTTAAATCCCATAAATCTCATTTTACACAAGGTGCACCATCATTGCGGAAGAGCGCGATTCGGCAAAAACACGCGTGGGGACGGACGCCCTAGCCCGCCCTAAGCGAAGTCGAAGCGGCCGTCCCCTCGAGCGCGGCTCGACGGCCTGTTCACGCCTGCCACTACGTTGCTTCTGTTTTCCGGAAGTCCCGCAGGGATAACTCCAGCCCGCCGAAGTCGGGATGATCGTTGTGGTCGATGGAGAACGCGATGTCGATTGCGTCGCCCGGCAGGAGTTGGGCCTGCTGAATCCGTTCTGCCATGTGCCAGCCGAGGGCGGTGTGAGAAATCGTGCCTCGCCAACTGGCCGTGGGGCCTTCTACAGCCCGCTTTTCGGAACGGCGAATGACCGCCGAATCCGGATGGCACCGCGGGGTCACGGCAACAGCCGCCTCGCTCAGTTCGTCTTCTGCTTCTTCCTTGCACTCCGCCGGAGTCCATCCGAGCTTTAATTTCACGTGTTTGTCTTTCATGATGCGCGGTGGGGCAAGCAGTCGCGCATTGCGGGCCACGAACACTGGTTCCGGATTGCCCATACCAAACGGTTCCAGCTTGCGGATGGTCTGAAACAATTGGGGAGTGACCTGATCGAGCGAAAGCTCCGCGTCCACGTCGAGCACAGGCTCGAAATCCGCCGGGGTCAGCCAGGCGCGGGCATAGGCATCGAGCCGCGAGCAAAGCTCGGGCAAGCGGGCCGCCGGCATGGAGAAGCCGACTGCGTGGGCGTGTCCGCCGAAGCGCGTGAACAGCTCGGCGCAGGATTCCAGCGCGTTTAACATATGAAAGCCGCGAATCGACCGCCCGGAGCCGTGCGCCTCCCCGTCGCTACAAGCAACCACCACGGTGGGACGCCCGTAGCGCTCCACAACTCGCGTCGCGGTGATGCCAATCACCCCGCGATGCCATCCTTCGCCCGCGATTACCAGACAATAGGAATCGAGCAGCGCGGGGTCTTCGTCGAACCGCGAGCGGATCGCCTCCAGAATGCGGCGTTCTTCCTCTTGCCGGTCGGAGTTCAGCCTGTCGAGCTTGCCCGCAATTTCGCGGGCGCGGACGGCATCTTTCACGCTGAACAACTCAATCACGTCCCCCGCCACATCCATGCGGCCGGCCGCATTGATTCGCGGCGCGACGCGGAACCCGACTTCGCCGGTGGTGAGCGGGCGGCCAAAAACCTGAGCCACCTCCAGCAAAGCTTTCAGCCCGGGATTGACAGCGGAGCGCAGGGCCTCGAGGCCGAGTTTGGTAAAGACGCGGTTCTCGTCGACCAAAGGAACCGAGTCGGCGATGGTGGCGATGGCGACGATCTTTGAGAACGACCTAAGCAGAGCCGCTTGATCGCGGCCACCCAAACGGCGCTCCATCAGGGCTTGCGCCAGTTTGAAAGCAACCCCCGCGCCGCAAAGAGCTTTGCACGGATAGCCGCAGCCCGGCTGATTGGGGTTCAACACCGCCAGGGCAGTGGGGACGCCGTCCGGACCTGGTAAGTGGTGGTCGGTGACGATGAGATCAATACCCACGCGGCGCGCGGTTTCTGCGGCAGCGAACGCGCGAATACCGGCATCCACGCTGATCACCAGACGAATGCCTGAAGCAGCCGCGCGCTCGATCACATCGCCGCGCAAATCGTACCCTTCCTTGATGCGGTGCGGCACGTGGAACTCGGGCGACCCGCCGCAGAGTTCAATCGCGGTCTTCAAAATCACAATGGCGGTGGTGCCATCGACGTCGTAATCGCCGTAGATCAAAATGCCTTCTTTAGCGTCAATGGCTGCCTCAATGCGCTCGACGGCAGCTTTCAGGCCGGACATCAGGTACGGCGGGTGAAGATGAGAGAGCGACGGTAAGAGAAAACGCTCAGCGGATTCCCCGTCCGTAATGCCGCGCATGATGAGCAAGCGGGCGAGGATTGCGTCACGCTGTGAATCTCTGGCCTCAGTCGACGAACTCGATTGCAACTCCGCGGCGAGTGAGGCGATCTGAGTTGGGTCGGCGAACCTGGGCAGCCAGCGCATGGGACAGATAGATGCTAGCAGGCCAAAGGCCCGTTCGGCGCGCCGGGCCGGAATCCGCCTCTATCGCTCGGAGAAGCCGAGCTCTCGCTCAGTCTTTTGCCGCTCTTGCGCCCAGCGATTCGGCGGGGTCGGCGATCATGGCTTGGGCGGCAAGCAGGCGACGGCCTTCGACACGAATCTGCGGCAAACGTGACCAGAACAGAGCAGCCGCGCCAATAGACGCGACCGCGCCCATCGCGACCGTAATGGGTGCTCCCAGCCGATCTGCCAGCGCCCCGCCGAACAAGGCTCCAAACGGCCCCATGCCGATGAACACCATGGAGTATGCCGCCATCACCCGCCCGCGCAGTTCATCGGGCACCATAGCCTGGATCAGCGTATTGGACGAGGCCATCTGCAACATCATGCAGAAACCTACCGGCAGCAGCAACGCAGCCGAGAGCCACAAATAACGGGAGAACGAAAACAAAATGAGGCTGGTGCCGAATCCGGCGCAGGCGATAGCGATCCACCGACCCAGTCCGCGAACCCCGTGCTTGGTGGCAAGCGTCAGCGCGCCTAGCAGCGCGCCCACCCCAATGGCTCCCATCAGAATTCCCAGGCCACGTGCCCCGCTGTGCAGAATCTTGTCAGCAAACACGGGCATGAGCACGGTATACGGCATGGCGACCAGGCTCACCAGGCCGACCAGCAGCAGAATGGCGCGAATGGGCGTGGTCTGCCGCACGAAGCGAAAACCTTCGATCACATGGGCCAGAGGTGACACGATCTTCTGCTGCGGGCGATGCTCGACCCGCATGCACATCAGTCCGGCAATCACCGCGACATAGCTGACCCCATTGGCAAAGAAGCACCACCCTTCCCCGATGCGCGCCACCAGCACGCCGGCAATCGCCGGCCCGATAATGCGCGCGCCATTGAACATGGACGAGTTCAATGCGATGGCGTTCATCAGGTCTTCTTTGCCAACCATGTCCACCAGAAAGGCCTGGCGTCCCGGAATGTCGAATGCGTTCACCACACCCAGCAACGCGGCCAGCACGAAGATATGCCACACCTGCACCGTCCGGGTAAGCGTGAGAAGGGCCAGCAGGAGCGCCAAAATCATGGACGCGGTCTGAGTGGCAATCACCACCCGCTGCTTGCGATAACGGTCGGCAACAATGCCGCCGAGCGGCCCGGCCAGAAAGATTGGGAACTGACCGGCAAAGCTGACTGACCCGAGCAGAAGAGAAGAACCCGTCAGACGGTACACCAGCCAGGCTTGGGCCACGTTCTGCATCCATGTGCCGATCAGAGAGATCAACTGGCCGCTAAAGAAAAGCTGGAAGTTGCGATGGCGTAGGGCGCGTAAGGTTGTGGGCAGGCCACGCTGGCTCGCTACGCCGTTGATGCGTTGCTCTTCAGCTTCGTTGTTGGCCGGGCCGGTCACGCTCCTTTCAGATTAACAAACGGTGGCCAACTTGGAGGAGCCGTTCGCGGATGTCGCGCCTTTAGACTAGGGTGTGCCTGAGAACTCAGAATTCCGCGACGAGTTGCTGTATCCTCGCGAGATTGTCATCTCGACCGGAGCGCTCCCTTCCGCTTGCGGAAGGGAATGCGGAGTGGAGAGACCTGGTGTTTCCTGCCAGCTACAACTACTGTGGAATCGATATAGCTACGCGTTCCATTCGGCCGGTGGGCAAGCAGAACCTGTGCCGACTTGCGATTACCATCCTTCCCGTCACTTGCAGCCCGCGAGCCAGCACCATAGAATCGGAAGGCAGGGACCATCGCGGCATTGCCGGGATGGTCCACAAGACCGGAGTTCTCAATTCGCGTCCCGACGCGGTTTGCCTCGCCGGAGAGATGGCCGAGTGGCTGAAGGCGCACGCTTGGAAAGCGTGTTTACTCGAAAGGGTAACGTGGGTTCGAATCCCACTCTCTCCGCCAGTTCTTTTGTCATCTACCACTTACGAGCTGGTGAGACCTACATTGATACCTACTTTCAGGAAGGTTCACCGATGGCGAACAAAAAAGTTAACCTCACCAAGAGAGTCCAAACACCGCACGGGATGCGGCATTGCCCAGTAGTCCTGCCTGCCAATGGCCGGGTCAAACCCGATCTGGTGCGGGTGAACGGGCTTCTTGCTTAATTTGGTTTCTTCAAGGAGATCCGCCACAGCACTAGCTCAGGGATTACGGCCAAGCCGTTGTTGATGGCGTTGAGTTCAGCTTCTTTGCGGAGCCGCCGAGCGCTGGCGTCGGCTGGATCCTTTCTGACAGACAAGCGCACGCGCCTGCCGTTCTCGCGCCACTCCAGGTAATCCACGAGGCGCTGGTGGGTGTGAAGTGCACGTGATAGTGCTAATCGTAGGCTGCGACCTGCGCCTCTTCTTTCGCGGGCTTGGTCCAGCCGGTGGGTTTGAGCGCGTGATTCACGAAGTAGGCCACCACGCCCGCGCCAATCAGGATCATACCGAAAGCCAGCGAACTCATCCCCAGCACGGATTCGCTTTCGCTGCGCACGATGGAGAAACCGAGCAGCAGCATGGGGGCGATGCCGATGGCCAGCACGCCGGGCATTCCGCCGGGAACCCGAAAGGCGCGAGGCAACTCCGGCTCGCGGACGCGGAGGAAAATCAAGGCCAGGAACTCCAGCGCCAGACTTCCACCGTAAAGCAGAATGTCGAGCGTGACCAACCGTTCGAAGCCCAGACCCAGGCAAAGGGCCCAGCCAATGGCCAGCGCGATGATGGCGACCCAAGGGGCGCGCGTGCGGGGATGCAGCTTGCCAAAAAACTTGGGCAGCATGCCATCCTGCGCCATGGCTAACGGCAGGCGGGAATAGCTCATCACCAAGGCGTTGAACATGCCGAACCCGCTGATCATGCCGCCCAGCGCCAGTCCGATTCTGAGCAGCGGCCCGCCCAGCAACCCGGCGATGTCAGCCCAGAAGCCGGTTTCCCAGGCGCTGGCAGGAAGGCCGGTCATCCACATAGCGGCGACAGGAACGATGTAGCTCACGCTGACAATCAGGACTGCCCACAGCATGGCGCGAGGGTAGGTGCGCTGCGGGCGCTCCACTTCGGTGGCGATGGTGGAGGCGTTGTCCCAGCCCATGTAGTTCCACATGCAGATCAGCAGGCCGGTGAGGATGCCGACGTCGGAGCCAACCGGCTTAGTCGTGGCATGAACCAGCAGTCCGAGCTTCCAGGGAGCGATGGCCACAATCGCCAGAAATGGCGCCGACAGGACGAAGAACAGCCATAGCGAAGTTGTCGAAACCACCCGCACGCCGGCAATATTCAGCAGCGCGCAAATCACCACCACGCCCAGGGCAACCATGACGCCGCGATGTCCTTCCGCAAACCAGGGGAACAGGCGGTTGAGGTAGAGGACAAACAGCGTGGGATAAATGGCCATGTCGAAGATCGAGGCCACCAGCGAAAGCCAGGCTTCCTGAAATCCCCAGAAATTGCCCATAGCGCGGCGCACCCAGGCGTAGTAGCCACCTTCAAAGGGCAGCGCGCTGGAGAGTTCGCCGATCATGAACGCAGTGGGCAGGCTCCAGAGTATCGGAGTAATCAACAAGATCAAGATGGCGCTTCCATAGCCGGCTCCGTGCACGATATCTTCCGTGCCGTAGGTTCCGCCGGAGACCATAAAGAAGGTGGCGGCGACTAAGGGCCAAAGGGTGAGGCGAACCGATTTCTTCCGGCTGGGGACAGTGGTGAGCGGCTGGATTAGCTGACGGGCAGCGCTAGCGGTAGCCAATTTCGATGGCTTCCTCCTCGGGCGAATCACTCTCAACCACCTCGTCTCCCTTGTTGCGAGGCTCCCGGTGCCAGCGAATTCCGGGCCGTTCGGCTGAAGTTAGTTCGCAGTTAGAGATTAAGACAAATCTCCGCAGATGCAAGACTTTTTTTCAAAATTTTTTCAGCCAAAGGTCGGTGAACCTAGGGAGCGGGCTTTGCCCGGTCCGGTTTTCCCCCGGTGGAGAGCCGAGCAACCGGTCGCTGGCTGCCCGACGGCGCCTGCCACGTTTAAGCTCTGCGGACGGCCCGTAGCGAGAGCTTGCCCTGAACCTGCCGAAGGGACATTTTGTCCTCGCATGTGGGAGCGGGACGCCCCCACGACAGCCGCCAGAACGGCGGCGCTACTACTTTCCGCGCTGGATGGCTTGTCCCACGCTGGTTTTGGCGGCGGTGACTTTCTGAACTTACCCCGGTGACGGTCGTCACCGCCAGAATGGTCGTCGGATGCGAAAGTATTGGGTTTTCCGCCCCAGGCTGGTACGGGTTGGAGTCATTCATGGCCAAGCTCAAGGACGCCGAGCACGTTTTCCGCCTCGCCGGCGTGTTTGCGGTGGGGGTGATTCTGTTCCTGGTGCTGCGCGCGTTCTATATTCCGCAGAGTTTCGGGCAGTACGGGCACTATCGCGGCGATGCCATCAAGGACGTGGCTTCGCGCCCGCTTTCCTTTGCCGGCCACAAGGCCTGCGAAGATTGCCATGCCGACGTGGTCCAGACCAAGCACGCGGGCAAGCATGCGGGGGTGAATTGCGAGGCTTGCCACGGGCCGCTGGCCGCGCATGCCGACGATCCGAGCGTCACTCCGCAATTGCCGGACACGCTGGTGCTTTGTGCCCGCTGCCATGAGGCCAATCTGGCCAAGCCCAAGGCTTTCCCCCAGGTGGCTACCAAAGACCACATGGGCGATGTGCCCTGCAAGACCTGCCATCAGCCGCACAATCCGGCGCAGCCACCGGAGGAGAAGAAAGGGGACAAGAAGCCATGATCAGCCGGCGCCATTTTCTGGTTCTGCTGCCGGCAGCGGCTGCGGCCTGGGAATTTGTGCTGGCCGGGACTCCGGAAGCCGCGCCCAACTACGTCATGTCAAAGCACTGGTGGGGCATGCTGGTGGACATCACCAAGTGCATCGGCTGCGGTAATTGCGTCCGGGCGTGCTCGATCGAGAACCATGTGCCCGACGGCTACTTCCGTACCTGGGTGGAGCGCTACCACGTTGCCGACTGGCACCTGGAGCGGCCCGATGTGGCCTCGCCCGATGGCGCCAAGGAAGGTTTCCCGCCCAGCACCGATCCCACAGGAAAGTACTTCTTCGTCCCCAAAATGTGCAACCAGTGCGTGGACTCGCCCTGCGTGCAGGTCTGTCCGGTGGGCGCGACTTTCGATACGCCCGATGGCGTGGTGCTGGCGGATGAAAAATACTGCCTCGGCTGCCGCTATTGCGTGCAGGCCTGCCCATATGGCTGCCGCTACATCCATCCGCAGAAGAAGACGGTAGATAAATGCACGCTCTGCTATCACCGCATCACCAAGGGCCTGACCACCGCGTGCTGCGAAAACTGCCCCACCGGAGCGCGGCAGTTGGTGGACCTGAAAAACCCGGCCGATCCGTTCCATGAGTTCATCAAGACCCACGCCGTGCAGGTTTTGAAACCTCACCTGGCGACCGGGGCAAAGCTTTTCTACAACGGTCTGGATGGTTCGGTGCGGTAGGAGGAAGAGCTGTTTAGCGGCTTTGGGGAAGGGCACGACTTCAGTCGTGCCGTAAGCAGCCCGTAAAAGCGGGGCTTTAGCCCCTGAGGGAAGGTTTTAGAGCTTTTATGCCAGTTGAAGGCTTCATGTATCCGAACGAAGTGGAGCTCCAGTGGAGCATCCTGATCGTTCTGTATCCGTATATCACCGGGCTGGTAGCTGGCGCATTCATCCTGGCATCGCTGGAGCGCGTTTTTCGGGTTGAGGCCGTAAAACCCACCTACCGGTTTGCGCTGCTTACGGCGTTGTCTTTCTTATTGGTGGCCCCGCTGCCGCTGCAGTTGCACCTGGGCCATCCCGAGCGCTCGCTGGAAATGTATCTGACGCCTCATCGCTCGTCGGCCATGGCGATGTTCGGCTTTGTCTATCTGTGGTACCTGATGGTGGTGCTGGTGGTGGAAATCTGGCTGGATTACCGCAAGGAAATCGTGGTGCTGGCCCAGTCCACCAGCGGGTTGAAGGGGCTGATTTATCGTGTGCTGACGCTGGGGTCGTACAACATCAGCGAAGAGGCTCTGCGCGTCGACGACCGCGTGGGCTACACGGTCACGCTGATCGGCATTCCCTCGGCCTTTATGCTGCATGGTTATGTGGGTTTCATCTTCGGATCGATCAAGGCCAACCCCTGGTGGTCCACGCCGCTGATGCCGGTGGTGTTTCTGTTCTCGGCCATGGTTTCGGGGATTGCCATGGTGCTCTTCCTTTATATGGTGTTCATGAAACTGCGCCGGCAGCCGATCGATATGCGCTGCGTGGATACCATCGCGCAGTATCTTTTCTATACTTTCGTCATCGACTTCACGCTGGAAGGGCTGGACCTGATTCACCGAATTTACGAAGCCGACGAGTCGTTCCGCAGCCTGGACTTCATGGTGCACACCCGGCTGTTCAAGTCCCAGATCGTCTTGCAGATCATTCTGGGCACACTGGTGCCGCTGGTGCTGCTGGGGGCGGTGCAGTTGCTGAAGTTCAACGAAACCGTGCGTCGGCGAATTTACTGGCTGACGTCCTGCCTGACGCTGGTGGGCATTTTTGCCATGCGCTGGAACGTGGTCATCGGCGGCCAGCTTTTTTCGAAAAGCTTTCTGGGATACACCACGTATAAGGTCGATCTGGTGTCTAAAGAAGGCCTGCTGATCTCCGCAGCGCTGATGATCCTGCCCTTCATTATTCTGTGGTTCCTGACCAAACTCCTGCCGCCCTGGCCGGAGCCGGCGAAAGCGCACGCGGGGGATTAGGGCCGCTCCGCTCTACTGCGTGCTAGGTTTCGGGGGCTTGGCAGGGGTCTCTGGAATACTCATCGCCTTGCGTATCTCGAAGTGCTTTTCAATCTTCTCCTGCGCCTCTGTGAAGTTGCGCCTGACGATGACGGTCTCTGGTGCACCCTCACAACGTTGGCATTGGTAGACCAGGACGAAGTCCTGAAAGTTGCCCTTCGCGGGAAGACGACGGACCAATCCAGACGGCGGGAGCTGGCTGAGCTCCACTGCCAGGTCCTTATACAGGATTGGGCGAAATGCTTCTCTCCTATCGCACTCTCGGCAGAACATGGTCACGTTCTTTAGGAGGAGCACGAGCGGTATGGACCCGAGCGCACCCTGTGACTGGACCCGGCGGACCTGTGTTACGGGGGCGAAGGGCATATTGGGCACGTCCCGAATCAACTGCTGGAACTCCGAATGGTAGGAGGAGACTATCTGCTGCCTCAGCGCTTGGACAATTCTCTCCCAGTCGACGGTCACCTTTTGGTATAGGTGCTTCGTTTCCAGCAACGACTGGAACTCCTTCTCAATCTCGCTATTCAGAAGCGGTATTAGCCTTTGAGCGCCCTCATGTGAGTCCCAGTTTGCTATAGCCATGTTCTTCCTCGCTGCGTGCCAATTGTATTGCAGGGGAGCGGCGGCGCGAAGCGTGGATTCTGCCGCGCTACTGTCGGATCCTCGCTGGAACGATTGCGCCAGGAGCAAAGCTTCCGAACTGCTACACCATCTCGATTGTCAGCCCCGGGAATGACGCGCGGTACAGGCGTTCGTCCAGGGTCAGGAGGCGGAAGCCGTGGGTCGCGGCGTGCGCTCCAATGAGAAAGTCGGCCAGGATGCGTCGTGTTCCTGATTCACGCTGCTTGCGCCGCCGCTCTGCGTAAGAGCGGAATGCCCGCCCGGCGGAGCGCCACACGGCCTCGCTCAGATCCCAGTCCACGACAATTCCCGTATCTTCGAGAAAGGAATTGACGAAAGCTTCGGTGCGGCCTGGGGCGGCGATCAACTCAGCGAAGACCGGTGCCGAAACGACCAGACCTCCGCGATGAAATGCTGCCTCCAGAGCAGTTTGCGCGGCCGAGCTGAGGGTTGGATCTTCGTCCCACAGTGCGACCAGGACATTGGTGTCGATGGCAGTGGTCATTCGCCGCGCGTTTCCCGCAGCCAGCGGTTAATGTTCTTTTTGCCGGAGCCGATCCCCGGATTTCCAATGCCTCGGTACTTGGCGAAGGCGCTTCTGCTGCGCACCGGTCGGACGCGGACACCCTTTCCGTCACTCTCGAACAGCAAGCGGTCGCCGGTCCGCACGCCCAGCAAACGGCGGACTTCCCGAGGCACTGTGACTTGGCCTTTGCTAGTGATTTTGGCCTGCTTCTGCATTTTACGATCCTTCATTCCTTACTTTACCACAATCTCCTTACCTACAGAAGAACTATGACAGGCCCTGACTAAGAGCGGTTCTCGTGATGGGACAGAGTGCGTACCCCCAGCGGCTGAATCCGTGCCACGAAGCGGGATACGCCAACCTTGGTTGTGCTATAAGCCCGCCCAAAGCGGGTTTCTCAACTCCGCTCGAAATGACAATGTTGGGTTAATCAGCCGCGGCGCTTGATCGCCAGCAGGGTCAAGTCGTCCACTCGCGGGGCGCCGGCAGAGAAGGCGCGCAGGTCATCGAGGCAAGCGGCGATGAGTTCGGCAGGGGGCCGGGCGGCCTGCTGGCGCACCAGATGGGTGACACGGTCCACGCCGTATTCGTCGTCGCCGTTGCTAGCTTCCGAGAGGCCGTCGGTGTAGAGGAACAGGGTGTCGCCGACTTCCAGTTGCACACGCGTGGCGGAGAACTCGGCTTCGCAGAACATGCCCAGCGGCAAACCGGTCGACTCAATGCGCAGCACGCCACCACCTCCGGCGACGATGGCAGGCCAGTGGCCGGCGTTATGGATTTCCACCTCGCCGGTGGACTTGGCCTGTCCGCAAACCAACGTGGCGTACTGCCCGGCCAGCGCGCTTTCACAAAAGACACGGTTGACCTGAGCGACAATCTGGCCGAGCGGCAAGCCGGTGCCAGCCAGGCTACGGAACAGGGCGTGGAGTTGGGTCATCAACATGGAGGCGGCCACGCCTTTGCCGGAAACATCGCCGACAACGAAGAAGAGCTGGCCGTCGGAGGGGATCAGGTCACAGTAGTCGCCGCTGACCGGGCCCAGAGGCGCGTAATGATAGCTGGTCTCCCAGCCACCGGTGCGCAGGCCCGCTTGCGGCAGCAGCTTGCGCTGCACCTCCGCAGCCAGATCGAGGTCGCGCTGTAGCGCATCGCGTTGCAACTGGGTCAGATGATCCAGGCAGTAGCGCACCAGCGGGTCGGCCAGTAAGCGGTCCTGTTCCACCGTGTCATGGCATTCTTCGCACAGCCCGTAACTGCCTTTGGCCATGCGTTCCAGCGCGGCGTCCACTTCGCGGAGCAGACCGGCCAATCCGGTGTTCTGCGGCGCCAGCGCGATCGCGTCTTCCAGGCGGCGCTTGCGCGCCTCCAGTTGATTACTCAAGAAACTAATCTCGAGCGTGGCCATAACAACCTCCCGGGATCTACTGATCGTGGCTATTAGATTCTGCTGGTTGAGTCTACGATGCGAACTTCCCTTCCGCGAGCGGAAGGGAATGCTCTGGGCGTGATGACAACGTCGTGAGGATACTGCCGGAATCATATAGCTGGCGGCTCCGGCTGAGCGGGCCCGGCGGGACAGCCGACGGTGGCTGTCCCACGCAAGCGGCGTCATGGGTTGGAACTTCGTGCTAAATCAGGAAGCCAGATGAACCAGGCTTACTGTCCCAATACGGCGTAGGCCGGCAGGATGGTGTCTGCTGCTGCCCATTTGCCGTTGTTGTTGCCGCACTGGTTGCCGGTCGTTTTGCAGTAACCGGCGAACGGGTGTGCCCGCATGTCGGTGCTGCTGTCTGCCCAGCCACCAAAGAAACTCGTGTTTTCGGAACCGGTGCCAACTACCAACCAGTACTGGGTGCCGCTAGTGACCGGAATTCCAGTCTTACTGCTCGCCGAGACCAAGGTGCAGCAGTCTCCGTAGGGATACGGGATTTTCACGTTCCAGGACGTGATGGCGTTGCCGGGCAGTCCACCCGAATCTTCATTAACGCTCAAGGTGAGCGGAACGCTCGCCGTGTAGTAGCCGACGGCAACTTCCACCTTTTTCACGTTCATGTCTTTGGAAGGCGTAAACGGGACGGCGACCCACGAGGTGAAACCTAATTTCGAGTCAGGGCCGGCGATGGTGTAACCCAAACAGCAGAAGAACGTGGCGTACTCGTAGGTGCTGAGATTGCCGGAAATAGTGACCAGCTTCGCATCATCTTCGATCGCAGGGGTGACGTGGGAAGGCGCTTGGGTGGCGATCATCTGCCTGCCGTCTTGGCTTAGGACGATCCCAGTACGGTTGGATGCTAACAGCGCCAGGCTGGCAAGCAGCAGCACGGCCAGACAAAATATAAAGAGAGCAACTTTCTTTTTCACTGCAAATTCCTCCTCGGCCGCAATTTCTCTTGCCGCCGAAACTATCTAATCGTATGACGGGTTCCCGGGGTAATTTGCTAACAGGCCCTCTGACCGATGCTCGACACGTGAAAGAGTTTTCATTTGTTGTGCAAGCTTTGATCCATAGCAGCGTCCTAAATGCCCAGAACACCGCTACCGAGGCGAGGTTTGAGCGGGCAGCGCCGGATGGAAGATGAGGCGAGGGGCCAATGGCCAACTGCGGAGCCTGCTATGCCTCGGCCCAGTTGCTGCGTTCGATGATAGTTGGGGGCTCGTAGGTTTTGCCCGCTGCCAGACGCCGGGCCTCACGCCGGGTGGTGTACAGCAGCACCGGGCCCATCAGGTGGGAGGCGAGGCGGGAAACCACTCCGAATTCTTTTTCCACTTCGCGGCGCAGGGTGCGAATCTGCTGGCTGACTTCGTGGTTGATGCGGGCGAACTCGCGTTCCATGGTCCACAGGGCGGCGTTGTAGCCGGTGCCCAGTTTTTTCATTTCGCGGTGAAAGCGTTCGCGTACCCGCTCGTCGGGATCGTTCTTGTACCGTTTCCAGCCCTGCAGCATGGTTTGGCAGATGCGGTACACGCTGGGGCCGTTGCGCTCGAAGTCGCGCCAGAAGGCCCAATCGAGGAAACGCTTCGACTCGTCGCGGGTAATGCCGGGGTGGTTGAAGTTGAACTTGTCCTGGCCGTGGATGTCGGCCCAATCGATGTCTTCCAACAGCCGGCCCTGATCTTTGATTTCCTGATACAGCGGCGTTCCGGGCACGGGCGTGTACAGCATGAACTGATGGAAATCGGTGCCGTGGGAGACGGCGTACTCGATTTCGCCCGCCATGTTGTCGCGGGTGTGGTGTTCCAGGCCAACAATGGTCGAGCCCAGCACACGGATGCCGTGTTCGCGCAGTTCGCGCGTCAGTTGCAGAGTGTCGGCGCCCTGCAGCTTGGCGTATTGGGAACGCGGCGACTCCAGGCCCATCCACAGCCAGGAAACTCCCAGTTCAACCAGCTCCTGCATGGTGTACTTGCGGATGGCGTTGGCGGAAGCGAACACGGAAAGCGCCCAGCTTTTTTTCGCTTCCTTCATGCGTTCCAGCAAGCGCATGGCGCGCGGGCGATGCAGCAGGAAATTTTCGTCCATCATGAAGAAAGACGACGCGCCTAGCTGCGATTCGATGCGGTTCATGACGTCAAACAACTCGTCGCCCGTCTCATAGAAGTTGAAGAACTTGCCTTTGCCGCCAAAAAACGCCGAGGTGGTGCAGAAGTTGCAGCCCAGCGGGCAGCCGACGGAAGGAATAATGGTGGCGGCGGTTGAATCCGGGCTGTCGGGCAGGCGCACGCCCATCATGCGAGTGCCGATCGCAGAAATAATAGCGGGATGCTGGATGGGAGCAGTGTCATCCTCGCCCAGGTAGCGGCGCATCCAGGAGATGCCCTCGCCGCGGACGATGTGATCGGCGTCGATCATGTTTTCGAGATCGGGCAGGGCGGCGACGTGGCCGCCGATCACGATGACCGATTGCGGCGACAACTCGCGCACCATGCGGCACATCTCTTTCACTTTGCCGACGTTCACGATAATGGAGGAGATGCCCACCACGTCGTAGTGGTGCGCGGTCAGTTCGCGGGCGAAGCGCTGGCGGGTGGGGAAGTCGAGCACGGCACACGGCGCGGAGATGTTGGCCTGGATCATCATGATGCCCCACGAGCGGTGGAACATGCGCAGCGAGAACGGCCCCTGCGCCCGGGTGACCTGGTTCTGGTAAAGCTCCATGGGATTGATGGCGCGGCTGCCGAATTCATCGTCTTGCGCGTACGGTCCGAACACCGAACTCAACAACACGCGTGCGCGAATGCCCTTAGGATGACTTGTCATAAATTCTGTTGGGAAGACTCCTAACTGAAGCGTAAGGAGTTTCCCCAAGCGGCGGCTGTGACGAATGACAGGAATTACAAAAGAATTACAAAGGCGAGGTTACGAAAGATTGGAGCGCGGAGCGGGGAGGCGCGTGCCGCTAAACCGGCAATCGCTGGTTGCGCCAGTCCTTGTGAGGAGCAGTTCTGTCGAAAGGAACAAATCAGGGCAGCAGCGAGAGGATTCAAACTGCGCACAAGCAGCATCAAGCGGGAGACAGCGCCATTAATGAGACAGGTCACAACTGACTGTGACGGGATGGCATCGGAGTGGGAATCGGGACAACTACCTAACTATCACAGGCCGTTGACAGACCGGCCCAGAGAGAGTAAAAAGATGGCGATGAGAATAAAGGTGTGTTGACTGACAGAGCCGTGGACGCACCATCTCGCGTATCGATCATCCCCCAATTGACCGCCTGATGACCAGTGAGTCTTTCGCCGCAAAGCAAGCGAACCGGTTCTGTGGTCGGATGGAGTCTGTGTGCTGGGGCTGTTCCGACGAAGACTGGCAGACGAGAAGGGCAGTGATATCGTGGAATACGCGGTATCGGTGGCGCTGATTGTCTTGATGGTGGTAGGCACGCTGCGGGTTATGGGCGGGAATATCAGCACCGTTTTTTCTGCCGTCGCGGCCTCTTTGGAATCTCAAAAGGCTGACTGAGACTCGCGCACAACGCAGCCGCTCTCCGTACGGAATCCATGTTCAGTGAGTACCGCCCGAAGGTTGCGTATGCCGCAGAGGCGCTCGACATTGAGCGACAAATTCAGTCGCAGAAGAGGTTCTCATGGCATCTACCTGTAACACCCCATCGCAGCAATCCACGCCGAGCACCAGCCTGGCTCGCAGCCTAGGTCTACGCCTACGTCAACCCTCCGGATCAGAGCTTGATCAGTTCGTGGAGTATGGAAAAACAGCGTATTGCAAGCGACAGCCACATGGCGCTGCAGAACCGCCAACGGCCACGTGCAGCCGCCTGGACGCCGAATGGAGGTAACAGGGCGTCCCAGACAAGTGTCGGGCGTCACAGACTGCGGTGACTGCATGATGGTAGATTTTTATCCATGGCTGAGTCTTTCTTGCTCGGCGAGGTGTTAGTTCTGCGGCTAGCGTTGGGACACGCTCGAGATGCCAGAGAAAGGTGACAGCCGCGCCCTGGGACGCGGCCTTGACTTTCTGTCGGCCAAATTGCCCCTGCGCGCCAGAATCCTTCTCTCTTTCGTCATAGTGATTCTCCTTATCGCCATTGTGTGGTCCTTGCTCGGTGTCGGGCTCATCCATCGGAGCTTACCGCAAGTGCAAGATGTTCTTGCCGTTGACCTGAGTGCGGCTCTCGAGGTCTATCGACAACATGTTTCTCATATCACGGATGCTGTTCGACTGATGGCACAGCAACCCATGGTCCGGCAGCATGTCGAGCGGGGCGACCTTGGGAGCTTGGCTGATACGCTTGAGTCAATGCGGCAAAGTGAGGGCTTGGACATTCTGATCCTCACCGACGCGCATGGCCAGACCCTGTTCCCGACTAAGGACCAGGGACGCAGAATTGAAGCCGCCGGCATTTTGACTCTGGTGGAACAGACCCTCTGGCAGCGTAAGGAGGTCGCGTCAACAGTCGTGTTTCCGGCGGATCAACTGGCGCGGGAGAGCCCAGATTTGGTGGAGCGCGCCCGGATTGATGTCGTCTCAACCTCCCATGCCGGTTCGGAGCGGCATGGCAATGTCTCCGATGGATTGTTCGCGGCGGCGGCCGTGCCAGTGGTGGCAAAAAATGGAACACTTCTTGGTGCGCTTTGCGGCGCTCAACTGTTAAACGGGCAGAACGTTATCACCGATCGGATCCGAAGCACTCTCTACTGGGAAGAACAATCCGAGGGGCATGACGTCGCCATAGTTTCGATCTTTCTCGGCGACAAGCGGGTTGCAACCAGCGCTACGGCGCCCTCTGGGGGACGGGCCATTGGCACTCTCGTCTCGGAAGAGGTCTACAAACATGTCATTCTCGGCGGTGAGCGCTGGATTCGGCCTGGCTACGTGGTTGATGACTGGTACCTGACTGCTTACGAGCCGCTTCGCGACCCGCAGGGTAGCGTGATTGGCGCCTTGGGCATGGGACTGCTCGAGCGCAAATTCAATGAGACGCAGCACCAGGTGGTGGAGATTCTGTTCGGCGTTACCCTGGTTGCGGTGCTGCTGGCGATCTTGATCAGCTATGCGGCATCGAATTCCATTATGAAGCCGCTGAACTCACTGATTGCCGCAACCAAGAAGGTGGCCGCGGGTGTGTCTCCGCAAGATCTCCAGCCCGACCCTCGGGCCCCGATCGAGATTGAGGTCCTCAGGAAGTCTTTCAACGCCATGACCTCGGCCATCCGGGAGCGCGACCAGCAACTCCGGCGCCAGACTCATGAAAAACTGATGCGCTCGGATCGATTGGCCATGGTCGGCCAACTCGCAGCCGGAGTCGCGCATGAGATCAACAATCCCCTCGGCAGCATTCTCCTTTTCAGCCGTCTGATCATGCAGCAGGTGCCGCCAGAAGGCAGAATCCGGGAGAACTTAGAGCGTATCGAAAAAGAGACCAAGCGTTGCCACACCATCGTCAGAAATTTGCTTGACTTCGCCCGTCAGCGTGAACCTCTGGTGGAATCTCTCAATGTGAATCAGCTTCTGGACGCAACCCTCAAGCTGTTCGAGGGGCAGTTTCTCTTTCACAACATCGAGATTGTCCGGGAATACGGCCCAAATCTGCCGCACATTCAGGCCGACGAGTCCCAACTGCAACAGGTCTTCATGAACATCATCCTGAATGCCTCCGATGCGATGAACGGCAAGGGACGCCTCACGCTCATGACCAAGGACGACGGGGCGGGAAATATCGAAATCAGCATTTCCGATACCGGTTGTGGGATTCCACCCGAGAACGCCGACCGCGTGTTCGATCCTTTCTTTACCACGAAAGGCGTGGGCCACGGAACGGGGCTGGGACTCTCCGTGAGTTACGGGATCATTCAGAAGCATAATGGAGACATCAACGTGTCGAGCACGGTCGGGGTGGGCACGACCTTTGTAGTCTCCTTACCGGCATCTCAGGGGAATGAGTGATGGCGGTTCGCGGTAAAGTTTTGGTCGTCGACGATGACGAGTCCATGCGGGTTGCGTGCGCGCAAGCCCTGGAGCAGATCGGATGCAGCGTCTCCTTGGCCGCTGACGGTGAGCAAGGGTTGGAAATTGCGTCTCGCGAATCGTTCGATGTCGCTCTCCTGGATCTCCGCATGCCCGGGCCAAACGGGATGGATGTCTTGCGAAGGCTTAAGCAAGATTCGCCCAATTTGATGGTGATCATCATCACGGGCTATGCCACGATCGATTCCGCCGTCGAAGCCGTCAAGACAGGAGCCTACAACTACCTGCCCAAGCCTTTTACACCGGAAGCGCTTACCGCGATCGTCAGCAAAGCCGTCACGGCGCGCAGAAGAGTGCTTGAGTACGCCTGTATCAGCCAAGAACTTGAGCGGAAGATGTTTTCCGAGGAATTGATTGGGTCATCCGAGGCGATGAAAGGAGTCGTGCGCCTTATTCGCAAGGCTGCCCCTGGTGATTCAACCGTGCTGATTACCGGTGATACGGGCGTGGGCAAGGAAGTCGTCGCCCGGGCAATTCACCGGCTGAGCCGCCGGTCTGCAAGACCCTTTGTGACGGTGGATTGCGGTGCCCTGGTGGAAAGCCTTTTCGAAAGCGAGCTGTTTGGGCACGTGAAGGGCGCATTTTCGGGCGCCGTCGAGTCGACCCTGGGTAAGATCGAACTCGCCGACGGCGGCACGCTCCTGCTGGACGAAATTGCCAATATAAACCTGCAGATGCAGGCCAGTCTGCTCCGTGTCGTCCAGGAACGCGAAGTCTGCCGGGTGGGAAGCACTCAGAAGAAGAAGGTGGACGTGCGCATTCTGTCGGCGACCAATCGCAATTTGTTGACGGCCGTTCACGAGGGAAAGTTCCGTGAGGATTTGTACTACCGCTTGAACGTCATCCATATCGCCGTGCCTGCGCTCCGCGACCATCTGGAGGACATTCCTGCGCTGGTAGCGTATTACCTCAAGAAATTGGCCACCGAAAAGCAGCGGCCGTTGCTTGCGGTCTCGGAAGAGGCCATGCGTTTTCTTAAGCGGCACGAGTGGCCGGGCAACGTGCGCGAGTTGATCAATGCCTTGGAGTATGCTGTCGTTACCTGTGAGGGAAGCGTGATTGAGCCTTCCGACCTGCCCTATGGTGCGAACCATCCCGGAAGTGAAGGCCTGCTGACCGGAGATGCTGGCGCGGAAGGCCAACTCGCTCGCCAGGAAATGAACGAGATAGTCAAAGCGCTCAAGCAATTCCGTGGCAATAAGACTAAGACGGCAGAGTATTTGGGTATCAATCGTAAAACCCTTCGCGAAAAAATCCGCAAGCTGGGAAATCGAGGAACGTGGATCGAGGAACGCGAATCGAGTCCCAGTAACTGAGTAATGCTACTTTCTTAATCTCCTACTCTGCGACGTCATAACCTCTTGATCGCCTGGCCTCTGGCGGTACTTTTCGCGCCGGTTGGCTGTTGACCGCTACAAAAAGTACCGGCCGAGTAGTCTTACCGCCGGCCCTCAAGAGCAGACCGATTTTGCCGCCTCTTAATAACTCAAGCAGTTGCTACACTCTGCAGCTTCTCGCTGCGGTTTTTCACTAGAGGAACTCGCCGTCGTGAGTTGGCATGCAACATGCCTTACTAAGTTTGTCAGAGTTGTTGCAACGGCGACACCGATTTTGGATGGATCGCCTTTTCTGAGCAAGCGAGGAGATTTATGGAGACTACGAGCAACACCGCGACGGCACAACCACTTTCCTACCCTCTTGATGTTGTCGTTATCGATGACGAGGAGACGTTCACGGAGGGTTGCCGGCAGACACTCGAGATGGGAGGGTACCGGTCGGCAGTGGCTCGAAACGGGGCCCAGGGTCTTGATCTTGTACAAGCGGCCCGTCCCAGCGTTGTGCTTGTCGATCTGAAAATGCCGGGTATGAACGGCCTGGAGGTCCTGACGCACTTGGCGGCCACTGCGCCTTCTTCAGTGCCGATTGTGGTGACCGGCCACGGCACCGTCGATTCGGCAGTGGAATCGATGAAAGTCGGGGCTTTCGATCTTCTAACCAAGCCATTCGAGCCGGAAAAGCTTCTGGAGTCGGTTCGCCGCGGCATCAGCCTGAGCGCGCTACGCAAGGCAGCTAGGGAGCCCGAGAAAGCGGCGGAAGCGGCAATGGTCGTGCCCCAGGACAAGAATGATGTCGTGCTCCGGGGACTGGGGATTTTGGGCGACGCATATTCTCTCGGACTCGACAAGCGGGAATTTCTTGACGAACTGTCCTACCTGGAATCCGAGGCCAAGTACCACGCCGAAAGCCTGGGGCAGATAAAGAAAAAGGAACGGGCCATCCTCGACATCCGGAACGAGTTGCTGGAAGCCGATTCCATCATGGAGAAGTATGACTTTCAGAAGGGAGCGCTGATCCAGGTGCTTCTGGACGTGCAGGAGAAGCTCCACTGGATCCCACGACACATCATTCACTGGATTGCGGTCAGGCTTAACGTGGCCCCGGCAGAGATTCACACCATCGTGAACTTCTACGAAGCCTTCAGTCTGGAACCGCGAGGCCGCCACTGTGTGCAGGTCTGCACCGGTACAGCCTGCCATGTGCGCGGGGCACAAGAGATGCTGCTGCGGGTTTCCGCGGTGCTTGGTATCCAGGCAGGACAGACCGATAGCCGCCAGCAGTTCACTCTGGAGACGGTACATTGCCTGGGCTGCTGTGCACTGGCGCCCGTGGTGCAGATTGACAAGGACTACTACCACCAACCCACGAAGAACCGGTTGGCGAAGATCGTCAAATCCCTTGACAAAGAAGAGGAGGCAATCACATGCCGAGACTGAGAACCCCCGAAGAGATTGCAGCGCTGAAGAAGAGAATCCTGCTCGAACGCCGTGCCAAGCCCGTGTGGGTCACGGTGTGCACAGGAACCGGGTGCCACGCTTACGGCGCAGAGGGAGTGGCCGACGGTTTTCAGAAGGAAATCGAAAACCGGGGTCTTGGGCACATGGTCGGACTGCGCCGCACCGGGTGTCACGGCTTCTGCGAGCGCGGACCTTTGGTGGTAATCCAACCAAAGGGAATCTGCTATGTGGGTGCCAAGGAAAAGGATGTACCACTCATCCTGGAGAAGACCGTTCTTGGAGACGGCGTGGTCGAGTCTCTTCTTTACCTTGACGAGGAAAGCGGCAAGCGGGTGAGCCGGGCCGAGGACATTCCATTCTATAAGCATCAGAAACGCATCTTGCTGGAAAACAATGTGCTCATTGAGGCCACCAGCATTCTTGACTACATTGCGGTCGGCGGCTACTCGGCTCTGGCAAAGGCGCTGACGGAAATGCGCCCGGAAGCCGTGCTTGATGAGGTCAAGAAGGCGGATCTGCGCGGGCGCGGCGGCGCCGGGTTCCCGGCCGGTGTGAAGTGGGAGACAACTCAAAGGGCCCCGGGCATTCCCAAGTACGTCATCGTCAATGGAGATGAAGGAGACCCGGGCGCTTATATGGATCGCAGCCTGCTGGAAGGTAACCCACACAGCGTTCTCGAAGGCCTCATCATCGGGGCTTACGCTATCGGCGCCTCGCAGGGATACATCTATGTGCGCCAGGAATACCCGCTGGCCCACAAACACTCACAACGGGCGATTGAACAAGCCAGAGAGTATGGACTGTTGGGCAAAGACATTCTCGGTTCGGGATTCTCCTTTGACGTGAAGATCCACCGCGGCGCTGGAGCCTTTGTCTCGGGAGAGTCCACGGCCCTGATGAACGCGATCGAAGGGCACGTGGGCGAACCGCGGCCGAAGTATGTCCACACGTCGGATAAAGGCCTCTGGGGAAAACCCACCTGTCTGAACAACGTTGAAACCTGGGCCAATGTTCCCTTTATCGTCAACCGTGGCGCCGACTGGTTCCGCGCGATGGGAACCAAAGGCAGCAAAGGAACCAAGATATTCTCGCTGGTTGGCAGGGTGAAGAACACCGGGCTCGTGGAAGTCCCCATGGGGATTACGCTCCGGGACATCGTGTTCAAAATTGGCGGTGGCGTGCCCAAGGGGAAGAAATTCAAAGCCGTGCAGACCGGCGGCCCGTCGGGCGGCGTTCTGCCCGATTCCCTCCTGGACCTCCCGGTGGATTTCGACAAGCTCGATGAAGCCGGCTCCATGATGGGTTCTGGCGGCATGATCGTAATGGACGAAGACACCTGCATGGTCGACACGGCCCGATACTACGTGAACTTTCTGGCGCACGAATCCTGCGGAAAGTGCGTCCCCTGCAGGGAGGGCCTTCGGCAGATGCTCAAGATCCTGGATCACATCACGGCCGGCGAGGGAAAGGAAGGGGACGTTGAGTTGCTGGAAGAGCTGTCGGAATTCATGGAGATGGCTTCCCTCTGCGCCCTGGGAAGGACCGCGCCTAATCCAGTTCGCAGCACGATCCGGTATTTTCGCGACGAGTACGAAGCTCACATTCGTGAGAAACGCTGTCCCGCCGGAGTCTGTACGGCCCTGATCGCATATGAAATTGACCAGGAGAAATGTACCAGTGCCTGTGGGGCTTGCGCGCGCGCCTGTGCGGTGGATGCGATTCAGAAGGTCGATGCTCGGACCTACGCCATCGTGCAGGAAAAGTGCATCAAGTGCGGGGCCTGCTACACGGCATGTCCTGACAAGTTCCGCGCCGTGCTGAAGCTGCCAGCTGCGGCGAGGCCGCAGCCGATTCCAATTTCTCAACTGCAGATTGAAACCAGGGCATAAAAGGGAGATCGTCATGGAACAGGTAACGCTCGAAATCAATGGCAAGTCGGTGCAAGCCACAAAAGGCGCCACCATCCTGCAAGCTGCGAAGGCGGCCGGGATCAAGATTCCCACTCTTTGCGACGATGACAGGCTCGAACCCTACGGGGCGTGTCGCATGTGCATGGTGGAGATCGTGAAGCGCGGGCGCGTTCGGCTGGTCGCGTCCTGTCTTTTCCCGGTGGAGGCGGGGCTGAGCGTTCAGACGGATACGGAGAAGGTGACGCGCATCCGCAAGATGATCATTGAACTGCTCTGGCCGTCCTGGCAACAGTATGCCCGTGAATACGGACTCACCAAATCGCGCTTCCGGCCGGGGATGGCCGATTGCAGCCTCTGCGGATTGTGCGTCCGCTATTGTGCTGAGGTCAAAAAGGACAATGCGCTCTACTTTAAGGGACGGGGCATCGATCGAAGGCCTGAACTCGTCGATGGCTCACACGACCAATGCGGTCAATGCCGGGAGTGCTTTACACTTTGCAGTGGCGGATGGGTCGTAGCCTCGCGATCTTGAAAGGAACAGAGGGCAACCAGCAAGCCGTAAGCTATGATCGCGATTCTCATGGAACAACTCCGTCCGATCTGCAGCACTTCGCGTGCCAGCGGAGGCCATGCGAAATGCCGGGGTCGGCCGGGTTTCAGAGGGAATTCGGTTTGCCTCGGACCACGCCCTCACCAGGAGAACCACTTGGCGCAGGTTATGGCCAGCCTAATCCTTAGAAGGCCCACTTCAACAGTGTCGCTCCGCTGGTGAAACCAGCTCCAACGGACGCAATCAGCAACCTGTCGCCCTTTCTCAGCTTGCCTTCGTCCAACGCGGTCTGCATGGCTAGAGGAATGGTGCCAGCGGTCGTATTACCAAAGCGATCGATATTAATGATGACTTTTTCCAGGGGCATCTGCAGACGCTCTGCGGTAGCGGTGATGATGCGGCGATTTGCCTGGTGGGCGATGAAGCAATCAATATCCGCCGCCGTCAAATTATTTCTCGCAAGCACACGCTCGGTAATGTCGGCCATTTTGGTCACGGCATACTTGAAGACATTTCTTCCGTCCTGGTGAATGTAATGCATCTTCTGATCGACGGTTTCGTGCGTCGCGGGATGCAAGCTCCCGCCTCCTGGCTTGTAGAGATATTGGCCGCCAAAGCCTTCAATCTGATGGACGAAATCGATGAAGCCCAGGTCTTCATCTTCCAGTGCCGGCTCCAGCAAAACAGCGCCTGCGCCATCTCCGAAGATAATGCAGGTCGCGCGGTCGGTGAAATCGGTCATCGATGAATTCACATCCGAGCCGACGACCAGCACCTTGCGGTGAGCTCCACTCTCGATCAACTTTGCGCCGGCAGTCAGCGCATAGACAAAGCCCGAGCACCCCGCTGAAACGTCATAGCCCCATGCGTTCGGGATACCGCACTTGTACTGCACCAGGCAAGCGGTTGAAGGATAGGCCATATCAGGCGTGACCGTGCCGACGATAATCGCCTCAACGTCGGACAGATCGACACTGAAGCGCCTTGCCATATCTCGAATCGCTTCCACCGCCAAGTCGCTGGCCGCGGTGCCCGGATCGACCAAATGACGTTCGTGGATTCCGGTCCGTTCCAAAATCCACTCTGTGGTGGTGTCGACCATCTTTTCGAGTTCCGGATTCGTCAAGACTCGGGGAGGAACATAGGTACCGAGAGCGGTGATTTTGGCGCGCTTTGGGACATTCATTGGGTCGGCCTCAATTCCCGCAGTGTATTCGAAAAGGAGCAGTCCAAATCTGCGGGCATAAACCAATCGGCTAGCAAGCTGGGATCCTCGGTTGCTGCGCGGGGTGCTCGGCGACACCCGATTGGTCGGAACCTTGGGAGTCGAACCCATACGGGTGGTATTGGTTACCTGCTCGCCCGAGCACTTTACCCGCTGCTGACTCCGGTATTTGGACGAGCACCCCCCGGACACTAGCCGTTCGGACTGCGAAATCCTCTGGAGTTTTAAGCATTCGCAGTACCAATCATATACATATACAGCGCAACCGCGCCAGATATGAAGAGTTTTCGCCTGCAATCAAGCGCGTCGGGTCCGTTACCGACGACATATCGTCACAGCGCTTACACTGAAAGCGGCGCAGAACTTTGTATCGCCAGATACATGGCACCCTGCTAGTCTGTTCAGTCGGAACGCAGGGGAACGACGGGTAGAGCGCCAATGACACAGCGGTCTCGGAGAACGAAGACGAAAAAGATGTTGGGAACCTGGCGCATCGGTCCAGAACTTGCCCGCCAAATCATGGGTCACGCGAGTTCCGGCCACCCGCACCGATTTCGCAAGAACCAGGTTCTGTACGAACAAGGCTCGAAATCAACCAAGTTCCACTTCATCATTTCCGGAATGGTGCAAGTTTCCATGGTGCGGATCGATGGTGTTGAAGTGGTGTTGGAGTACATGGGGCCCGATACCATTTGTGGCGAGGGAGCTGCGTTCGACGACCTGCCGCGGTTTTCCCGCGCAGTCGCAACAGAAGATACTGATACGATCGAGTTCGACGCAGCGCGGATGGAAAAAGTATTTTCCCAGCACCCCGGTTTCGCCTCCGCGCTGCTGCGAGCGACCAGTCTCAAACAGCGGGTATTGGCGGTGAGGCTCGAGCATCTGGTTTCGCGCGAACCGGAGGGTCGGATCATGGATCTGTTTCGTCGGCTGCAGGAGATGTTCGCGGTTGATCACCCGGCGGGAAAGCTGCTTGTCACGCGCCTCACCCATGAGCAGATCGGCGCCATGACGGGCACCTCGCGGGTGACCGTGACACGCGCCATGCGGGCCCTACGCGAAGCAGACAAGATCGCAATTGTCGATGGGCATGTTCTTGTAAAAAGCGCCGATGAGTAAACGTCGCTTTGGCGACTGCGTGGACGTCTGCGCTTCAAGCTTCCACGCAGCGAACGTGCGCAGCATGTTCCGGCCGAATGATCCGTTGCCGCCAACTACAAATGGGTGCCAAATTGGTTATCACGGCCGCGCTTCGTCCGCGGGCGGCTCGCATCGGCCTTGGCGAGTGCAAGGGCCGGATCCAGGCATGATTTGCCCGCAACCGGCAGCTCAATTTTGAAAAGCCGTCGACTTTCTACTTCATCAATCCGTACCACGGTCTATCCACTTGGCCGGTAAGGTCAATATAGATATGCTTGGTCACGACATATTCTTCCAAGGCCTTCGTAGAAAGGTCCTTGCCCCAGCCGGATTCCTTACATCCTCCCCAGGGTGTTTCGCAGAATATAATGAGGTGCTCATTGATCCACACGGTTCCCGCCTTGATCTGGCTTGCGAGGTTTAGCGCACCGCGAACATCTTCGCTCCAAACCGAAGCTGACAGTCCGTAAGGCGAATCGTTCGCCAAGTTGATGGCTTCCTCCGGCTTGCGGAAGCGTGCGATCCCCACCACAGGGCCGAAGATCTCCTTGCGCATGATGTCCATGGCGTTCGTACAGTCGCCAAATATCGTGGGTGCGACAAAATAGCCATTGCAGGTATCGGGAGTGGAAGGACGTTGTCCGCCCAGCAAAAGTTTCGCTCCCTGCTGTTTCGCCCTTTCAACATGGCTTTCGACGTTGTCGCGATGGGCTTTGTAGGCAACCGGTCCCATTACGGTCGCCTCATTCATTGGATCGCCGTAGGTGAGCTTGCGGGCGGCGGCAACGAACTTCTCAGTGAATTCGTCGTACACGGACTCATGGACATAGAACCGGCTGGCGGCTGCGCAAACCTGTCCGCTATTGAAGAAAGCACCAAAAATAGCGCCTTGCACTGCGGCATCAATATTGGCATCGCCGAATATGACGAAGGGGTTCTTGCCGCCGAGTTCCAGACCAAGCATTTTGCAGGAGTCGGCGCCAAGAGCGGAAATCCTTTTGCCGGTGGATGTGTCGCCGGTGAATCCGATCTTTGCGATCTGGGGATGAGTTACGATGGCCTCTCCCAGCGAGCCGCCCGGGCCAGTAAGTATGTTCACAACGCCTGCAGGAATCCCCGCTTCCAACGCCAGTTCACCCAGGCGGATAGTGGTCAGCGGCGCCGTGGAGGGTGGTTTAACCAGGCAGACATTCCCTGTGATCAAAGCTGCTCCCAGCTTCCAGACAACCATGAGAGCCGGAAAATTCCAGGGAGTGATCAACCCCACTACTCCCAAAGGTTCATGAACGGTCATGGACATGCACCAGGGACCAACCGGCAACGTTTCTCCGGTCATCGCGCGGCCTACGCCGGCAAAGTATTCCAATTGGTTGGCACACATGGGCATGTCGAAATTCATGGTCTTCCGGATCGGTGAACCCTGCTCCATGGTTTCCAGTTTGGCCAAAGCCGCCATGTTGTCACGGATCAGTTGGGCGAGTTTGAGAAGCAGTCCGGAGCGCGCGGCCATTGGCGTCTGTGCCCATCCGGGCGCGGCTTTCAGGGCAGCCGCAACCGCGAGATCGACGTCGGCGGGACCGCCCTTGGGAGCCACGCCAATTGCCTCACCCGTGGCAGGGTTGACGACCTGAATGGTTTCACCACTGACGGCGCCAACGCGTTCGCCACCAATTACCATCTTGTACTGTTGCAATTCGAATCCAGTTGTCGCCATTCGGCTTAGCTCCTCATCGAATTTGAGATTCCGAAAAATCCTGCCTGCGTCCGCATGCCGAGGCGCAGTCATACTTCTTGCTACCCAGTCGCGTCCGGATGATGACACACAACCACCGTCTTCAAGCCCTGCTGGTGAGCCAGCTTGTCCATTGCACCCAGAGTTTCTTCCAGGGACACCGAGGCCGTTACCAGGCGCATGACATCAAGCCTTCCGGCGGAGATTAGCTCAACTGCCTTCGTGAAGTCCGGCGGCCCGAAACCGAAAGAGCCGGTGAGCAGAACCTCGTCGTAATGAATTCGATTCATATCTAGCGGGAAGGTGGACCCTGCCGGCATGCCTGCGAAGAGGTTGATTGCGCCTCCTTTTCGGACAACCGCCAGGGCGGTCTGCGCTACCGCTACATCGGCCACCGACACAATCACTTTGTCAGCACCCTCGCCTTTGGTGGCTTTGCGAACGACAGCGGCAACATCTTCATGCCCCGCATCGACAACCATGTCGGCGATTGCAGACGCTACCGCTAGCCTTTCCGGTGTCATTCCACTCAGGATCACCGGATGGGCGCCGATCCACCGACCGATTTGCGCCTGGAGCAGGCCCATCACACCGTCTCCGAGAATTAACAGCGCTTCGCCGGCCTTTACATCCACGGCCGAAAATGCGTGCAGGCAGCAAGCAACGGGCTCGGCAAAACACATTGCCGCCGAGTCCATTGTCGGCGGCACGGCCATCATACCTTGCGAAACCAGGCGCGCGGGAACCCGCACAAACTCGCTGAAACCCCCAGGATCAAGGGCTTGGTCGAACAGATGCGGGCACAAGCTGTATCGCCCGCGGAGGCACTGCTGGCACGAGCCACAGGGTACGTAAGGTGCGACGACAACCCGCCCCCCGCGCTGCCACTGTCCGGATCCTGGCGCTTCGACGACTACGCCTGAAATCTCGTGGCCCAGCCCAGATCCGGGGCGAATCTTGGGGTGGCCGCGGACGAACGTTTTGACGTCTGTCGCGCAGATGCCGCAAGCCTCCACCGCGACCAGAACTTCTCCGTTGGCGGGCACTGGCACGGGAGTTTCTTCGATGCGAATGTTACCCGGACCGTAGTATTTGAGTGCTTTCACGTTGACCTCAGATTCTTCCGAAAACGAACTCCTGTAACCGCATTCTCGTGAGAGGAGATAATGACACGCTCTGAACTGCTCAGCACGCGTAACGGGTTGCCATCCACGCACAGCACGGCGCCGTCGCATACGTTCTCTACTACAATGTTGACCCCTTCGGAAAGGGTCACGTAGCTGGAAACGATGGGCGCGGCCCGTAACAAGGCGGAGGCGGTGATTTCCACCTGAACCAAAGGCAGGCTCGAGACCAGGCAACCGGCAGGAAGTCCTGTGAGCGTCGCAAGACAAATGCCTCCGGAAACGGCCTTGCCAAAGAAAGCAGGCTCGGCGAAGCCAGCAACAACTGTGCCCACGCCTTCGCCTTGGGCGACTACAGTCTCGCCGTCCTTGTTGCGGCGAATCACTTTGGTCTTCGATGTGCCGACAGGTCGAGGGGAACCTGCCACCAGCACGCCTCGGTGCCGTTCAGCAGCATCAATGTCTCGTACTTGCCCATCAAGGGTCCCGACGATGGTTTGACCGACGACCACGTCGTTGAAGGCTTGTCCCATGAGGTCGCCATCAACGCGGGCAGCCAAGCAAGCCACGTTCCAGGTCTCAAGTTTCTCCGGGCGAAGTTCCGATACCTCGCCGACGCGGCAGGTAATCAACCGGCCGACGTTGGTGGAACCCGCGCCAATACCGAGGACCGGGGCTCGACAGCTTAGCTCGACGAGGACCTGAGCTACGTCAGCTAGTGTCCCATCACCGCCGACTACCACGATGGCGTCTACATTTTGTGCGACAATCCACCGAGCCAGAGCGCCGGTTTGCTCCCGGCCGCTCCTGGCTGTGACTTCGTGCGCGACCACGTGGCCCTGCCAATCCGACAATGCGCCTGCACCGGTTGGCCCCGGTCCGGTTAAGACTTCTTTGGCCCCAAGGGCGGAGAGAGCATCTCGTACCGACTGTACGGCAATACCGCTGCCGGCCCCAGGATTCACGATTGCACCAACCCTCCGCCACGCCTCAGCCATGAACTGCCTCCACCAGCGAGGCCGTGATGCCGCCGGGGTCAGCCGACTGCCAGATGTTGCGACCAACGGCCACGCCTTTGGCGCCTGCCATGAGTGCTTCGCGGGTTGAAGAAAGAAGTTGCTCCGGGCTCTGCTTCGAACCGCCAAGAACCACCACGGGGCGGTAGCAACAGTTCGTGACGCTCCGGAAGCTTTCGACGCTGCCGCTATACCGAATCTTGATCAGGTCGGCTCCAAGTTCTGCCCCAACGCGGGCAGCCACGGCGATCTGATCGGCGGGAACCTCCGAAGCAGAAAAACCACCCGGCAACATCTCCGCCAGCAGAACCAAGCCCCAGCGATCACAATGGGCGGCAAGCCTCGCCAAAGCGTGCAGGCTGGCCGACTCACCCGGGGCACCGACAATTCCCATGGCAGCTACCGCGTCCGCGCCTAACCGCACGGCATCTTCGACGGCCAACGCAGGGCTCGTTTCAGACCATTCTCCCGTCAGGGCAGTGGGGCCGCAATCCGCCCGCACAATGAGTCCGGCCCGGCCGAACAACCCCGAAAACGTCCGGGCCATTCCTGGTGTCACGAGAGTGGCGTCAGCCCCGGCTGTCACAACGGCTGCAATGAGATGTTCGGGATGATCGAGTTTGGCCAGGGGGGTAATCCCGGCGATGCCGTGATCCAAAGCCGCGATAACCGTCTTGCCGTCGCCGCCCAACACTCGATTTAACCGAACTTCCTTTCCTGCAATCATCCTCCGACCTCCATTCTGAGCAAAACTCGAACCGCTACAAGATCGTGAGCGCTACGCGTTCTGAGTCCTCCGTTTCTTCTGAGTCCCCCGTTTCGCGTTTGTGAACTCCCGCGTTCGCACTGCCGGTGTACGGCCCAGGTTCCTGGACGCCACGCTGGCAACGGAGTTCCTGAACTTCAGCTCAGTTGTCAACACAATCTTCCGCGCCGGACCTGTCATGCCGTTGATGCGCTTGAGCAACAACCGTGCCGCTGTTTGTCCCAACTGATAGCCGGGCTGATAAACCGCGGTAAGCGCCGGATCAGAGAACTCGGTGATGTCCAGTCCGTCGAAACTCACAATCGACACATCCTCCGGGCACGTCAGTTTGAATTCCCGCACAGCCACCAGGGCACCTAACGCCATCAGGTCGTTAGCTATGAAGATCGCTGTGGGGCGAGGGAGCAGGCGCAGCAAGCGGATGGCCGCGGTGTATCCGCTGTGACGATCAAAGCGCCCTTGCTGCACATACTCCGGGGAAATTGAGATTCTCGCCTCGCGCAATGCACTGCGAAAACCCTCCAACCGGTCCCGCGCATTGGTCAGGTGGAAAGGTCCGGATATGATCGCGATCTGACGGTGACCCATGCGGATGATGTGTTTTGCAGCCTGATAAGCTCCCTCGCGATTGGCCACCACCACGAAGTCGCCCTTCCACCTATCGGGCAGGCGATCCAGGCAAACCATAGGGGGGCCAGTGTCGTTGGAAGACACGGTGCTGCCCACGGCGGGAATGATGAGCAGACCGGCAGGAAGAAAGGACCGTAGGTCGTTCAGATATGTGCTTTCCTTTTGGGGATCGTCGTCGGTGTTACAGAGGATCAGCCGAAAGGCATGCTCATAGGCAATGTCCTCGACGCCGCGCACAACCGAGGGGAAGAAAGGGTTGGTGATGTCGGGAACGATCATGCCGATGACACTTGTGCGGTTCAGGCGGAGTCCCCGCGACAACTGGTTCGGCTGATAGCCGAGGCCTCGAATCGCACCTAGCACCCGATGGCGCAGCTTCTCACGCACCGAAGGATTCCCGTTGATCACATTGGAAACTGTGCCGATCGATACACCGGCAGTGGCGGCGATCTGGTGCATCGTGATCCGGGGTCTCGCAGAGTTCGTGTTTTTTCCCTTATTCGGCACCAGTAAACTCGCGAACCGCAGAACACAGAATGCTCATGTACAATCCTCGGGTTCTCCGCGGCAGTGATGCGGTGGCTTCAGTGGCCTGTTGGTTCCGCATCCACTGCACATCGAAAACCGATAGCTCCAGAGCGGTCGATGCTCGGCGCCATCAACAGGTATTTCCCGTGCTCTGAGAGCTTGTACGCCTGCGGGAAATACCAACGCGAACCTTGCGGCTGATAATGGCTGCCACCGCGCAAAATCGCTGCGCGGGTATGCCCGTCTACGTACTCATCAGTCCACTGCCACACGTTCCCGACCAGGTCCATTACGCCGAACGGGCTGGCGCCTTTGGGGTGCCCCGAGACATCGCTAGGAGCGGCCATGTCGCGGCCAGTATCCGGTTTCGGAACGGCATCGTCGGTCCAATCATTCCCCCATGGATACGTTCGCCCATCAGCACCTTGAGCCGCGTATTGCCACTCCCATTCATGTGGCAAACGCTTGCCGGCCCACTGCGCATAAGCGCGGGCATCTTCCAGCGAAACCCACGTCACCGGTTTGTGCTCCCATCCCGGTGGAAAGGCCCCGTTCTTCCAGTCCTTCAGGAAATTGTGATCATCGGCTGGGCGATAGTGAGTGGCGTCGAGAAAGCTCTTGAACTCAGCGTTGGTAACCGGGTACTTGTCGATCCAGAATGAGTCGACGTGAACTCGCTGCGCATGATAGCGTCGCGGCGAAGGCTCCCAGCGGTATTGAACGTCTACGCCCTCGTCGTCCATGCCTTCAATCTCAATGCCATTCACGCGAAAGGTGAAGTCGGCCTCCGGGATTCTCACCATGCCTACTGGCCCATGCGCGGCCTTTGGCGTGGGCGGAATGTCGACCATTTGCTGGGGGAGTGTTGTCCACTCGTGGGAGAACGCGCTGAGCGGTTTCCGGCTCAAGGTCTGCAGGGTCGCCAGAAGTTTGCTCAGGCCGGCGTTCTCGGCTGCCGAGGTTTCCAGAACAGCGCCATACCCGTCCGGTTCCAAATCAAATTCGATCGCTGACTGGTCGCCCTGCGGTTGTGCCTGAAGCTGCACTCCATGCCACAGATCGAAGTACTGCACACCCGGCTTATAGGGCACAAGCAGTTGGCGTCCTTGCACCGGGTAGTGATTGCGGTTCACGATCGTCCACAGGGTCGCGTCTTTTCCCGGCCACTTGCTGGCGAAAACTCCGAAGTGCTCGGTGGGAGTGTGTGGCTCCCAATCCGGACTGATCAGCAAGTAAGCGTAAGCGCGTTCGATGGTCGCGATCCGCCGCAGCGCTTCGGCATCATGCGGGGTGATCTGGTTCCAGATGCCCCAAATGTTCTCCCAGCTCTCGAAGCCTGCGCCGTTGAAGAACGCCTGCTGCAGGTCGTCGACATGATCGTGTGCCCAGCGATTACACATGTTCACCATGTGGCGAGGTTCCAACCATTTGTATCGGCTCACCGAAGGGACAAAATCATATTTCCAATACCCCCAACTGAGATTGTTGTAGGCCAGCATCTCGTCAGCCGAAAGGGGAGCTTCCGGTTCCAAAGCTAGCGGATGAGCGGTTTTGTCGGAGGCACGCCGAAAAGACGCCGGCATTCCTTCCTGAGTGTCGCCGTTGATTCCATCGGCGTCCACCGCGGCCAATTCCTTGGCAATTGCTTCTGCATCCGGCATGCCCTCATTGTGTGTACCCTGGTCCCAGACCATCACCGGGAACAGAACGCGGATGCCGCGCCGATGAAAGTCGCGCACCACTTGGCGGACGCCTTCCAAACCGCCGGGAAGATCGCGGAACAGATCATACTGGCTACGACTGTCGATCCCCATGTTGGGATAGGTGTGCCAGATAAGTACGCTATCGATACCGCCATAGCGCTTCTCGACATCGTCCAGATAACGATCTACGGTATACCGTCGATTTTCCCGGTCGTAGAAGTAGCGATCATGAACCATCATCTGCGGCTGGATGAATGCGGATTGCGTCCACTTCAATTCTGGCCGCTCGTACTGGGCACCATCGTAGCCCATGCGGACGAGGTGCTCCGCGCGCCAGTGACGGATATCCGCGAGCCACGCACTGATTTCCGCAGGGCTGCAGGTCTTGGGTTTGGCACTTGAATTCCATTGCGGAACCGGAGCGCAGTCTGGGCCCGGGATCTGCTCCCAAACGGGGGGATAGGCGGTGTCCTGCGCTGCGGCAGCAGACACGATCAGAAGCAGGGCCAACAAAGGCCAGCGAGCGGAAAAGGTATCAAGCGTCACAGCTCCCGCCGAAATCAAGTAAAGCCATGGTAAATATAATGGTAAATATAAAAGTTTTCATCCGGCACAAAATGTATCCAGAGTTACTGAAATGCAGCAAAATTCACACTATTTTAACTTGGTTCTGCGACAGGGAGGTTGTGCGCTAGCTGAAGATGAATGCTTTCATTCTTAATGTTTGGTGACCGCTGCTTCCTGTCAACTTGTTCGGGAGTCATGTAATTCGACTTCTGCTGGGAGGCGCCTTCATGTACGGTTTTTCAACTTCGAGATTCTCAGGCCGGGTGGTTCTCTGCGTGTTTCTTCTGGCGTTGCTGATTTCCAGTACGCCAGTCTTTGCCCAATCGACATTCGGATCCGTGGTGGGCACGGTATCGGACCCCTCTGGCGCTTTGGTGAAAGGTGCAACCGCAACTGTTGTCAATACGGGAACGTCAAGCCGGCGAACTGCCCTGACCGATGAAGCCGGTTCCTATTCTTTCAATAACCTGGACGCCGGCAAGTACGCCTTGACCGTAGAAGCGCCCGGCTTCGAGAAAATTGAATTCACGAACATCGATCTGTTGGCTCGTGAGACTAAGCGCGTCGACGCCACTTTGAAGGTGGGCACTCAGAATGAGGTTGTGAACGTGGAAGGGACGTCCGCGGGAGTTGTCACCACGGATGCCTCCAACGTCACCATCACCCGCACCGGCGACCAACTGATCGATCTTCCGGTGGCGATCTATTCGCGGTCGAGTGGTTCGACCAGTCCCATTTCCACACTTACCACCCAGTCAGGCGTGCAAACCGACAACAGCGGCAACCTGATCATTGCCGGAACAACCCCGGCCCTCCTGTCGGTCACTCTGGATGGCATCAGTACTATGAACATTGAGTATGCCGGGCCCCTGACTGAGTTGTTCCCCTCGTTCAACTCGATCGCGGAAATGAAGGTTAGCCAGGTAAACGCCAACGCGGAATTCAGCGGCGTTTCCGACATCACGACGACCTCCAGAAGTGGAACCAACAGCTTCCACGGCGGGGTTTTTGAAAATCATGAAAACCGCGCCCTGGCCTCCGGCGATCCGTTTGCGCTCACGAAACCGAAACTCATCATGAATGACTTTGGCGGGTATTTTGGAGGCCCACTCGTTCGCAACAAGACGTTCCTTTTCGCGAGCTATGAAGGTCTGCGCTTGCCCCGCGAGACGCCGATTGTGACCAGTGTTCCCTCGCTTGCTATGCGGGCTGGCAACCTGTGCTCTTATCTAACCGCCCAAGGCATCCCCAATGTCTATCAACCGGACGGCACCCAAATCCCCTGTGGCTCTGTGCCCATCAATCCAGTTTCCGCGAACTTCATGAAGTACCTGTTGCCGTTGCCGAACACAGGGCCGCCAGATTCCTACACAAATAACTTCGCGGAAAACCTGGCAACACCCATCTCCAGCAACCAAATGGATGTGCGAGTTGACCAGAACATTGCTTCGCGGCAGACCTTGTTTGGCCGGGTCAGTTACAAGAAACGTTCTGTAACCTCGCCACCCAATCCGTATTGTCCCGGGTTTTGCGAGCTTGCCGGCTCACCTTCAACCGGAGCTTTCTCCCAACCCGAAACCGATCTGGGATTGACCTTTGCGCATAACTTTGTGATCCGGCCAAACCTGATGAACGAAGCTCGCGGAGGCTGGAGCCATTTCCACCTGTCCACCACGTTGAATGTCAACTCGGCGGATATCCTGAACCAGGTTGGGATTGTGGGCATTCCCGACCCCGATCCTCACGGTGCGGTGCCGAGTGTGGTTTTTGGCAACGGCTTTCAACAGACGGGAGGAGCCAATCCTTCCACCCAAATCGCCAACACCGTCCAGTTGACGGACAACCTCACCTGGACAAAAGGTAAACATACCTTTAAGTTCGGCGCAGATTTCCGGCGCTTGAGCGACCATGACGACAACCCATTTGGCAGCTGGCGTTCCGGCTCGTACTACTTCAACGGCAGTTCTACCGTAGGAGAGGCAATCAAGGATCCTTTCACCAGTTTCCTGCTGGGCTATCCGGACTACGTGCTGCTTACCCTGATCAATGACGATCAGATGAACGGTCTGGGGCAAGCGTGGGGGTTTTATGGGCAAGATGACTGGAAGCTAACGCCTAACCTGACCATCAACCTTGGCCTTCGCTACGAACTGCACCCTCCGCTGCACGACACCGGCTACAACACTGGTGCATTCTTGCCCGATTATCAGGCAACCATCAACGGAGTCAGTGTCCACGGTGCGATCGCTGTGCCTAACCAGAAAGCTCTCAGCATGACCGACCCTGGGTTTGCCGGTTCCATTGCACCGACCCCGATCCTGACGGCATCCCAAGCCGGCATCCCGTCGGCGCTTCGCTACATGTATAAGAAGGATTTCGGTCCGCGAATTGGATTCGCGTGGCGGCCCTTTGGCAACGACAAAACTGTTCTCCGCGGCGGCTACGGAAGATTCATCATGGCTCCGCTCGGCTTCAATCTGCTCGCCGGCTGGGCAACCACCACGAGCTACATTCCGTACTACGGCCAAGCCTACAGTGGCCCGAATAATACGGGCAACCCCATTCTCAGGTTTCCCTCGCCCTTCTATCAGCCCTTGGATTTTCCCGAGCCCGGAACGGCGAGCTTCTACTATGCATTCCCGCTCCACTTTATCGATCCGAGCGTCCAACAGTGGAACCTCACCTTTGAACGTGAACTCGGATTCAACACCGGTCTCCGCATTTCCTACGTCGGTAACCACGGAGGCAACTTGCAGAACATGGTGGACCTCAACCAAGTGCCGGCCAACACTGTAGGCTACGGTGTTGCGGGCGCGAATCGCTCTTATCCAATTTGGGGAATTATCGAGAGCGTGGCCAACGGTGCAAGAAGCAACTACAACGCCCTGAACGTCACAGGACAGAAACGTTTTTCCAATGGTTTGCAATTCGAGGCCAGCTACGTTTTCACCCGCGATCTGTCTGACGCCGGAGGGTCGAACCCCACAGCGATCCCAACCGAGCCGCCCCAGTTTGTCACCGACCGCTTCGACCTGAATCGAGATTACGGAAATGTCATCTATGACCGCCGACATCGGTTCGTGATGACGTATCTCTACGAGCTTCCCCTTGGGAAAGGCAAGAAGTTTCTGGGCGGCAGCAGCGGGATCGTCAACGGCTTGGTGAGCGGATGGGAGTGGGGTGGCGTTCTGACCTTCGAAAGCGGACCGTTCCTGACCCCATATCAGATCACGAACGACTCTGCGGGCACCAATATTTTTGCTACGGTCGGGTCGGATCGGGCAGATGTCGTCCCTGGAATCTCTCCTTATGCGCCGTCGGGTTCCACTAGTCAAGGATACCCGCTCTTCCTAAACAGAGCTGCCTTCGCAATTCCTGGAGGCACCGCTAACAACCCCATCGGCAGGTTCGGCGATGCCGCGGTTGGCAGCGTAGTGGGACCTGGCACGGATATTGTGGCGATGTCCTTGCTTAAGAACATCCCAGTGAAGGAAAGCGTCAAGTTGCAATTCGGCTTGGAAGCTTCAAACCTGTTTAATCACAAGAACTACCAGCCGCCGAATATGCAGGTGGATTCCTCCGGATTTGGAACCCTTACGGCCCTGCAGACGGCAGAAGGAGCTGGTCCCCGCATTGTTGAGATTACGGGACGGATTACGTTCTGAGGAGGACACCCGCGGTCCAGCACCAGTGCCGGGGAGGTTCGGTGCTGGACCGTCGGGCTCAGCGCATCAGGATCCAGAAGCGATAGCATGAACACGATCTGTGTGGAGCGACCGGTTTAGCCGCAGATTCAGCCAGGAATTCAGCCAGGAAAAGAGACGCCATGTACCAACCGGAAACCTATTGGGTTGCTTTGCTGTTCATGGTCCTCTCCATGCTGTGTTGGGGATCGTGGGCCAGCACCATGAAGATGACGCCAGGGTATGCTTTTCAGCTTTTCTATTGGGATTACGTGATTGGCGCTCTGGGGACAAGCATTTTTTGGGGATTCACACTGGGCAGCATTCGCGGAGGAGGACTTGCGTTCCTTCCCAACATTCACCAGGCGGACGGCGTCCACCTTGCATGGGCACTGGTGGGCGGCGTTCTTTTCAACGTCGCGAACCTTCTACTGGTGGCTGCCATCGATATTGCCGGGCTGGCGGTTGCCTTTCCTGTCGGTATTGGACTTGCCCTTGTAGTTGGCGTGCTGCTGAATTTTCTGATTACTCCGCGTGGCAACCCCTTTCTGCTTTTCGGCGGAGTGGCCCTGGTAGTCCTCGCCATCGTTTTGAACGCAGTGGCCTTTCGGCGCCGGGAAATCCAGAAAAAGACGCTGAGTTTGCGCGGGATCGAAATCAGTGTAGCCTGCGGCATTCTCATGGGAATCTCTTACCCCTTTGTCGTCAAAGCCATCACCGGAGAGCGCTCGCTAGGGCCTTACGCGGTGTCCTTTATTTTTGCCCTGGGCATTGCTCTGTGCACCGTCCCCGTGAATTATCTCTTTATGCGCAAGCCGCTGACCGCTAGCCTTCCGGTAGACATGAAGGGTTATTTCAACGCTCCAGCCCAGCATCACCTGTGGGGTCTCACAGGCGGACTCATCTGGTGCACCGGCACCACGTTGAATTTCACCGCGTCCCATGCCCAACTCATCGGTCCCGCGATTTCCTACGCCATCGGCCAAGGGGCCACCATGGTTTCAGCTATCTGGGGAGTGTTCGTATGGCGCGAATTTTCCGACGCGCCCGCTTCTGCCCGCAAATTGATTTTGCCGATGTTTGTTTGCTTCTTTGTGGGGCTCGTCGCGGTTGCCGTAGCGCCGATTTTGGTGCGCTGACAAACTCGGAAAGGCTGGTTGACCATGCCCAAGCCAATCGTTGTCGTGGGAAGCATCAATGTGGACTTAGTTGCCACTGCCGAACGGATGCCGGCTGTCGGCGAAACCGTTAGTGGCCGCACATTCCAGACTTTTTTCGGCGGCAAGGGAGCAAACCAGGCGGTTGCCATTGCCCGGTTGAGCCATCCCGTATGCATGATCGGCAAGGTTGGCGACGATGCTTTCGGGCCGCAGTTGCGTCAGGGACTGGCAACTGCCGGGGTGGATGTTGCCGCAGTCGAAGCGACTGCAGGCTCTTCTGGCGTGGCGCTAGTCCTTACCAACCGCCAAGGGGCAAACAGCATTATCGTAGTGGCCGGCGCCAACGGCCAAATGTCGACCGATGACTTGGCCAAATATCGTTCTTTGATCGAGACCGCAGGGATGGTCCTCACCCAGCTTGAGATCCCGATGCCGGTCGTTGAGTATCTTGCACAAATCACGAAGTCCCTGCGGATCCCACTGATGTTGGATCCCGCGCCCGCTCGCCCGCTTTCCCGCGCTTTGCTGCAAGGTCTGGATTGGATTACGCCCAACGAGACGGAAGTGCGAGTTTTGCTGAATATGCGCGACGGTGATCTGAGTCTGGATGCGGCCTGCCAAGCGGCGGAAGAACTCCTGCGTTGCGGGCCCCGCAATGTCCTGCTCAAACTCGGAGAGCGCGGAGCTTTTCTGGCACTGGATAACGGTCAGCGCATTCTCATTCCAGCCTACCCGGTCAACGCCGTGGATACCACGGCCGCAGGGGATGCCTTCAACGGAGTGTTTGCTCTGGGCCTTGTCAGCGGGAAGTCTCCTGAGGAGAGCGCGCACTATGCGGCCGCTGCGGCTGCGATTTCCGTGACCCGGCATGGCGCCCAGCCATCCATGCCTCGTGCCGATGAGGTAAAAGCGTTTCTGGAGACCATCAACGCGGCTACGGACGGTTGACGGGCCTCGCGAGCTGTTCCCCTGCCCAATGGTCTCCAGCAATCGATCCACCTAATTCCTGGACGTTCCTCCTTCAATGATCTGCGGCTTCAAGCCGGAGTCCATCCAGCCGCCCCCGAACGTGTGGACCAGTGTGCTGATGCAGGCCATATTCTGGCTTCAGCCCGGTTCGCCTCGTAAACAGATGCCATAAAAGTTTTGCTCTGGGGCGTGCAGCTTTTGCGCGAACTGGCGTATCTGTTCGTAACTCGGCTGGATGGGTATTTCCAACCGGCTTTTCGGTCCTTGCGGTAGTAAGTAAAGGCGCTCTCTCCATAGAAGGGCGCTGCGTACATCCGGCCTGGATTAAGGGAAGCCTTGACGCACCACGTCAAAAATATCGTCGTATCCGTAGTCGGCGCCCAGATCATCGAGCGGGACCAGCCAGCCGCCCTTTCCCCAGAGAGCAGGTCCATACGAGCCAATCGTTATGACATCGGCGGATGACACTCGCGCAGCGATGGCAATACTCGAAACTCTTGTGATTGGCAGCGGCCACCCAACCGGGGAAGAAGAAAAAGACCAAACTTCCGAATGTGACAACGAACTGGCGGCGCAGGCGGTGGACACCCAAGCTGCCGTAATCCAGTAAACGCCCTGTTTACTTTTGCTTGAATCTGGTGGCGGCGGCTGGACTCGAACCAGCGACCTACGGATTATGAGACCGTCGCTCTAACCACCTGAGCTACACCGCCGCGATGACGTAACCTCATGATACCACGTCAGCTTATGGGTTCATGTGGGGGGCCTGAGGTTCCACTTCCTGTCCGTTCAATAGGCTTGGCTTTATCCGCTGGGGTTGAAGTGGATCACAGTATTTCCTAAACCGCTATATAGGAGAGAGCGGTAGAGTCCGCGCGGCAGCCCATTCGCTCAGGGTTCCGTGTAGGCTCCATCGTTTTCGACTTCCTCGGTTGGGTCAGTCGGCTGAGGTTTGTTCCTTGGGAGAATAACCGTCCAGGTGACAGTTGTGCCACTCGGCGGCCGCGGAAGAAATCCCGCCAGGTTCACCAAATCCGGCACGTTCATGGTACTCTCGCCGGCTTGGTAGTCGGGGGTCGCGGAAACTGTCAACCGGTTCGAAGAACCGTCTGAACTACTCCATTGAAGGGCTACTGAATACGTACTCACTGCAAAGCCTGTGTAGGCCACATTGAAACTTGGAGACGCTGCGGGCGTGGGCGGCGAGTACAGCAACGGAGGCGGAAGCGGCAATGTGACCGGGGTTGCGCTGGCTGCGATCATGTTTATAAAGGCAGATTGGCTTCCAACAGCGGGCGGATTCTGGGACCGGATATCGGAGGCTGAAAACAGGTACTTGTCATTCGCCTGCCCTTCAGACGGGGGCACTACCGCATATTGGGAGCTAGGCAGCGGAGGGACGACTGAGAACAATGGTCCAACTGAGAATGATGTTCCATTCGAAGTGCCGTAGTAAACCGTCGGCCCCAGCACAGTAAAACCCGTCGGGATGTTCGTGACCGAGACGGCCTGGTATGAGGTTTCGTCGCTGGGCGCGAACACAACTGTCTGACCGTTATTGACCGCTCCGGGAACAGTTTGTAAGCGCAGGATTTTCACTGCCAAGACTGACCGTGATAAGCTGCCTGCAACGAAGGCGATGTCGTCGGTCCCTTGTTGCATCTGCACATTGAAGGGTCCTTTGACACCCGCCACGAAGCCGACCCCGAGACGCCCGTAAATCCGCACGGATGACGCGCCTGGAATAGCGGAAGCATCGACCGCACCGGTCGCCGCGCCCGTGTTCATAGGATTGCCTGCCTGGGTGCCTAGAGGGCCAAGGAGACATCCCCCTTTCGGCGACGAATCCTGTGTAGTCGCTTCCATTACAGTTTCGGAATTAAGCACCTGGTTGAGCGGACAAACGTAGGCGACAGCGTACCGACTTTCTCCGGCGGGCAAGGTGAAAGTCAACTTACTGCCTTGCAACGACGCGGCAGTCCACGTACCGCTTCCCATCTGCACCGCTACCGCAGCCGGCGCGCCGTCGAAATTGACAGTAACCGTTGTCCCCACAGGTGGCGCGGCGCTGCTGCCTCCCCCGCAACTGATGGCGCCGACCGCGATCACCACCAACAGCGCAAACATCGCAATCTTTTTGTTGGGAGCCATGGGTGCCACGTTTCTTCCTGCAGCTCTGGAATCCGCAGGAACAGCCAACTACCGAAGCGCAACAGTATAGGCCAATCCGGCTCAAAAAAAAGTGATGGTCTGCAGGGGGCTCTCCGCCCATTGCCCGTCGATGCCGCGGCTTTGTGTTCTAATACCCCAAGAGTGACCAAACGCAAATCCAAAGGCGCCTATATGATCTCGGCGGTGGCGGAAATGTACGAGATCCATCCCCAAACCCTGCGCCTGTACGAGCGGGAAGGTTTGCTCAAGCCGTCTCGAACCGAAGGCAACACCCGCCTTTATACCGACGAGGACCTGCAGCGGCTGGAGTTCATCCTTTCCCTGGCTCGCGATCTGGGAGTCAACATCAGTGGCATCGCCATCATCCTGCAAATGCGCGAGCGCATGGAAGAAATGCAGCGCCAGATTCAGGATTTCGTGCAATACATCCAGCAGGAAGTGCTGCTGCGCGCCAACGCTGCCGACCCCTCCAAGGGGGCGATAGTCCCGGTGCGCCGGTCGATAGTCGCGCCCGCCAGCCCGCCACAGCGCCGGAAGTAGGCGGACGGCCCACCGTTGGATCGGAAAGCCGTGAAAGCAGGCGGCCTCGCCGATTAGCGGAGGATTTGTGACCTGTCCCACTCTGTTCCGAAATGACAACAATCCGCATCCAATTTGACAAAAATTGTCAGCCGCGACGTTCTACAATCAGAGTAACCCGAGCCTTCTGGTTACTAAAGGCTGTTGGTGTGCTGAAAATAAATCGGATAGGGCCGCCCTGCTTGGGCCGTCTCTGAGGGGCTGTGGCCTAGAAAGTGCACTGGTATGGTCATCTGGTTGAGACGAACAACCACACGAATTCTGACTTGGGAGAAGAAGGGAAAACGAGATGCGCAAACAGAAGGGTTTTTCACTGATTGAGTTGTTGATTGTGGTCGCGATCATCCTGATCATCGCCGCCATCGCTATTCCGAACCTGCTGCGGGCACGTATTGCCGCCAACGAGTCGTCCGGCGTTTCCTCGATTCGTACCATCAACACTGGCCAGGCCACATATCAGATGACGTTCCCGGGCACCGGGTACTCGGCTACCCTGGGCGCCCTGGGACCGGGCGTAGCCACTGGTTGCCCCGCTGGTGGCCCCACTAATGCTGCCGCTTGCCTGATTGACTTTGTTCTGGCCAACGCCAACACCGTCGCCACCGCCAAGAGCGGCTACTATTTCGCGATGGGCAACCCCGCCGGCGGTCCGCCGAACACGGGTTACACCGTGGGTGGCGCAGCGGCTACGTTTAACGTGAGCGGCGTGCGTGGCTTCTGCTCGAACGAAGATGGCGTGATCCGCTTTACCGCCAGCTTGAACGGTGGGCCGATCAACACCAACGCGGCCTGCGTCGCGTACACCACCCTGCAGTAATAAATGCAAGCTGGGCGAAATTGCCCGGGTTTGAATCGAAGATACAGGGGGCAGCGGCAACAACCGCTCCCCCTTTGTCTTTTGTGCTCAGTTTCGAGCTTCCGACGTGGGTGCTCGCTTCCAGCTATATCAGATCAGAACGACACTATCTGTCACTCGCCTGACAAAAACTGCGCTCCGCCAGGCATGCCTCGGAAAATCTCCCAGGTCGCTCTTACCAAAGTGTTCCAGCAGATTGAAGACAAACAGGATCCGAGGAGAGTAATGGTTCGACGGTCCCGTCTGGATGGTCACTGAGGTGCACAGCCCAGGTAAGCCCCGGAAAGAAACTTCACAGAGATGTTCCCACTATGGGCAAACAGAGGGGTTTTTCGCTGATTGAGTTGTTGATTGTGGTCGCGATCATTCTGATCATCGCTGCCATTGCGATTCCCAACATGATGCGGGCACGTATTGCCGCTAACGAGTCGTCCGCGGTCAGCTCGATTCGTACCATTATCGGCGGCCAAGGCGCATATCAGATCGCCTACCCGGGCACTGGGTTCTCCTCAACCCTCGCTGCCCTGGGACCGCCCGCAACCACCGGTTGCCCCGCCGGCGGCCCCACCGCTGCCAATGCTTGCATGATTGACTGGTCGCTGGCCCAAGCCAACGCCGCAGGCACCGCCAAAAGCGGTTACTACTTTAACATCGGCAACCCCGCCGGCGGCCCGCCGAACCAGGGGTACACGGTTGGTGGCTCGGCCGCGGTCTTCGACGCCACCGGCGTGCGCGGCTTCTGCTCCAACGAAGATGGCGTAGTTCGTTTCACCGCCGTCTTGAACGGCGCGCCCATCACCACCAACGCGGCTTGCTCCGCGTACACTGCGCTTCAGTAGCGAAAAGGGCGAACCTGGGCTGGTGCCCGCGCCCGATTTCGCCACTTGTCAACGCTATTCGGCCGCAAAACCACTGCCAGCCCGGCGCCTTCGATTCATACGCCTCACTTTGGTAACTCAGACCGACCGCTCAAAATGCTCGCCGCTTACGCTCTTGCATATAATTGTTTTGTCGAAACAAACCTGCGTGCGCAGTTTCCCAGCAATGGCAGCCATCGACATTCTTGGTTTGGCGAAAACCTACTCCGTCGGCTTCTGGCGCAAGCAGCCAAAAGTCGCGCTTAGGCCCCTTCACTTGCAAGTCGAGGAAGGCGAGATCTTCGGCTTCCTCGGCCCCAATGGAGCCGGCAAGACGACGACCCTGAAGCTGCTGATGGGGCTGGTCTTCCCCACTTTCGGTACAGCCAAGGTCCTGGGAGGCGACATCGGCGACCCGCAGATCAAGGCGCAGATCGGATTCTTGCCGGAGCAGCCGTATTTCTACGACTATCTCACTGCCCGCGAACTGCTCGAATACTATGCGCAACTCTCCGGCGTCGATTCGAGGATTCGCTCAAGCAAAGTTCGGGAAGTGCTCGAGCGCGTCGGATTAAGCGAGGCCGCCAACCTGCAACTGCGAAAGTTTTCCAAAGGGATGCTGCAGCGCGCGGGCATCGCCCAGGCCATTGTGCATGAACCCAAAGTGTTGTTCTTCGACGAGCCGATGTCTGGGCTCGATCCCATGGGCCGCCGCGAAGTCCGCGATCTGATGGAAGAACTGCGGCAGGAAGGCCGGACCGTTTTCTTTTCCACTCACATCCTTTCGGATGCGGAAACACTCTGCGATCGCGTCGCCATCATCCACCAAGGCGAGCTGAAAGGTGTTGGCGCGGTCGCCGACCTGACTTCCGCCGTGGAAGGCAAAGTGGAAGTGGCCTGGCAAGGCACCACCGTGCCGGCTTCGCTGAAAGCGCTTGGCGCGCAGTGTCATTTGGCGGGAGACATCGTGCGCGCCGTGGTTGCAGAGCGCAATCAGGATGCGGTGCTCGATGCCCTGCGCCGGGAAGGGCTAAGAATCATTTCTCTGATTCCGGTTCGGACCTCGCTGGAGGAATACTACCTTCGCCACTTGCAACCCTCCGGAGCGTCCGCGGGAGCGCAGTCATGAGCGCGCGCATCGCACACATTGCGTCGAACACTTTCCGCGAGGCGGTTCGCGATCGAGTTCTCTACAATCTGATTGCCTTCGCCCTGCTCATGTCGGGGGCGGCGATTCTGGTGGGACAGATTTCCATCGACATCGAGCGCCTGGTCGTGGTCAACCTCGGCCTGACTGCGGTGTCGTTGTTCGGCGTGGTGATTGCCATTTTCATCGGCATCGGGCTGGTGTCCAAGGAGATCGAGAAGAAAACCCTGTACACCGTACTCTCGCGGCCGGTGAGCCGCTGGGAATTCATTGTGGGCAAGTTTCTTGGGCTGGCCGGAACCCTGGTGGTGAACACGTTTTTCATGGCCATCGGCGTTTTTGCTTCCCTGCTCTACGTCGCCCATCATTTTCAGCGCGCGGATGGCTGGATCTTCGTGGCGTTGTATTTCATCATTCTGCAGTTCCTGATCGTCACCGCGCTGGCTTTGCTGTTCTCGACGTTTTCCTCGCCGCTGCTGTCGGCGGTATTCGCCTTCGCGCTGTTTGTGATTGGCAGCTTCGCCGAAGACCTGCGCGGCTTCGCCGCTATGACGCACGGAGCCAACCGCTGGCTGGCAACCGGGGCTGCCTATCTGGTGCCCAATCTCTCGGCGCTCAATGTCATCGGTTCGGTCGCCCACTCCCAGCCGGTGGCCGGGCAACTGGTCCTCGCGAACACCGCTTACGCGCTGCTTTACGCCGGCATGGCGCTGTGCGGGGCGGTGCTCATTTTCGAGCGGCGCAACCTGAAATGAAACCCTCTGCGCGCATTACCGTCATCGCCAGTGTGCTGCTGCTCGTCTGCCTGGCGGCGTCGGCCATCGTGCTGCGAAAAATCGACTCCCTGCGAACCGGGGCGACTTTGGAAGAGGTGCTCTACATCACTTCGCCGACGGCATTAAAGCGGCTCAGCCTGGGTTATGAAGGTTTGCTGGCCGATGTGTACTGGACCCGCGCCGTCCAGTATTTCGGCAGGAATTACGAAAAGGGCACGGGCCAGTACACGCTGCTGGCGCCGCTGCTCGAGCTGACGACAGCGCTCGATCCGCAATTGATCGTGGCTTACGAATATGGCGCCAACTTTCTGGCGACCAAGCCGCCCAATGGCGCGGGCATGCCGGAGCGGGCGGTTCAGTTGGCCGAGTTCGGCATTCGCAACAACCCCAATAACTGGCGTTTGTACTACGACCTCGGCTTCATCGATTACATGGAGCTGAAGGATTACCGCCAGGCCGAAGAGGCCTTCCGCCGCGGATCAGCCGTGCCGGGCGCGCATCCCTGGCTGAAGCTGATGGCGGCTCTCATGGCGGAGCACGCCGGCGACCTCTCTACCGCCCGCCTGTTGTGGACGGCCACCTACCAGACGACGAATGACCGCCAGGTTCGCGCCAACGCAGCGGCTCATTTGCGCGCCTTGCAAGTGGACGAGGATGTGCCCATCCTGGAGAGTCTGGTTTCCCAGTATCGCGCTCGAACCGGCCATGCGCCGCAGAGTTTCGCCGAACTGGAAACCGCCGGGATGATCCGCGGCACACCCCGCGATCCGCTCGGTCACTCCTACAAGCTCACGCCCGACGGAGGTGTGGAAGTGCGCGATCCCGATGATCTGCCTTTCATTCAGAAAGGCGTGCCTCAAGGCTACGCGCCTCCCGCCAAGCCGAAAATTCTGCCCCTCGAGTAAGCGCCGTAACGTGGCGACAGCCGCCCTCGGCTGTCGAGCGGAGCGAAGCTCCGCAGTTTTGTGTGGCGCGGGCATTCCTGCCCGCGAATACTGACAGCGAACCACGTGGAGAACGGGTCTCCTCACCCGTCCGGCGGAGCCAAGCTCCGCAGCTGCCCGCCGACACATCAACTGGCTTTTGCCCTAGCCGGTTACCGACAAGTTGCTCGACCCCGACTGTGTCGACGACGGCGCGGAAGACAATCCGTCGCTTTGACCAGATTGCTGGATGTCCTGCATCAATGTGCTGTACGTCTGCTGAGCGGTGGAGAGATTGCCCGATTGCAGCGACTGACCCAGTTCGCTCAGTAGCTGGCTTATCTCGCTCTCTTCGCTTCCTCCGCTCCCTCCGCCGCCACCGTGATGATGATGGCCGTGAACCGCAGCCCGGCTCTGGAAATCCTGCTGGATGGTCGCATAATCCTGTTGCGCCCCCGAGAGATTGCCGGATTGCAGGTCCTGCGAAAGCTGATTGAAGGCCTGCGCAATGGGATTGCTGCTCTGCGCCGACGAAGCCGAACTGCTCTGAGGAGCGTTTTTCTCCAGCGTCGCAAAGTCGGATTGCGCCGCAGACAGGTTTCCAGACTGCAGGTCCTGGCCGAGTTGCTGAAACTCCTGCCGAAACTGCTGCATCTGGTTTTGCACGCTCTGGGTGCCGTAATCGGCAAAACTACTGCTGGAAATACCTGACACTGACATTTCTATCTCCTCTTAGCCGGACTGGCCGTTCTCAATTTAATCGGCATTCGTCAGCCGAACTTTAGTACTACACTTCAACCAGTGCCGGGCAATTCTGCTGCCAAGGGCAGATAGGGAACAAGCCGTGAGTTCTGCTGATTTCACAATGCTTAGCGGGCAACCGCGCAGGGTGCGCTTTTCGACGCCGCAGTGACCGGGCAAATCGCATCTCTCAAACCCGGCAACCGGTGCCCAGTTCCTTCGCCCGCATTCGAGCACTCCCGTTGCCGCCGTTTCTCTTTACAAAGCTTTACGCACCGCTTCACAACCAATCCGATACACTTGGATTCTCATTACTAAAGAACGCGCAACTCCCAGGCACATCATGTCGCACAGCCTTGTCAGAGTGAGCAAGTTCCACTCTCTTCGTCCAATCGTCATCGCCGCCGCCGTGTTGGCCGCAGCGATCGCCTTCGCGGCAGCGCGCGCTGCCCGCGCAGAACAGGCTTCCGGCGTGCAGTCTCAAACGACAGCCGCCTCCAATGTGGGCACAAACAAGGACGGGCCGGCGACCACCGTCTCCGTGCAGGTCAACGTGGTCAACGTCTTCGCCACGGTGCGCGACAAGAAAGGCAACCTCGTCCCCGACCTCGCCAAAGATGATTTCACGCTCACCGAAGATGGCCGCCCGCAAAGCATCCACTATTTCGCCAAGTACACCGACCTCCCCCTCACGCTGGGCTTGCTGGTCGATACCAGCCTGAGCCAGCGCCGTGTGCTCGACCAGGAACGCAGCGCCAGCCGCACCTTCCTCGATCAAATGGTCCGGGAAAACACTGACAAGGCCTTCATCATCCACTTCGACCGTGAAGTCGAACTGCTGCAGGATCTTACGTCCTCGCACCAGAAGCTGGAAGCCGCGCTCGATGTTCTGCAGACGCCGCAGTTCAACCAATCCTCAGACAGCAATCCGCCGGATTCCGGTCAGGGCGGCCACAGCGCCGGAGGAGGCTCCCACGGCGGCGGCACCTTGCTCTACGACGCCGTCTATCTTGCCTCCAATGAGCTGATGAAGAAGCAGTCGGGACGCAAGGCGCTCATCATTTTCTCCGACGGAGTCGACCGCGGCAGCAAGGAGACGCTGCAGTACGCGATGGAAACTGCGCAGCGCGCTGATACCATCGTTTACTCCATCCTCTTCAAAGATGACGAAGCTTACGCCAGTCGCGGAGGCAGAGGAGGATTCGGCTTCCCGGGCGGGCCGGGAATGGGCGGCGGCATGGGGCGCCATGGTGGGGGCGGCCGCGGTTATCCGCCGCAGGAGAGCCGTCCCGACGGCAAAAAAGTACTCGAACAGATTTCTCAGTCCAGCGGTGGCCGTCTGTTCGAAGTTTCCAAGAAGCTGCCCGTCGATCAGATCTACGCTCAGATCGAACAGGAACTGCGCACCCAATACAACCTCGGCTACACGCCCGCCCGCGCCGAGGGAGCAGCCGCGGGATACCACAAGATTCAACTCGCGGTGAAGAAGAAAGATCTCGTGGTCCAGGCCCGCGACGGCTATTACTCGGACACGGCCCGGTGAACCCGCACGTGGCGACAGCCGCCCTCGGCTGTCGAGCGGAGCGAAGCTCCGCAGCTCACCCCCGCCGCACTTCGCTCATCAGCGCCAGCAGATTCTCTTCCGAGTCGCGAAAAAACGTCATCCACAGCTCATGGTCTGGCATGCGGGCGATCATGTGCGGCTCATCCTCAGAGCGAACGCCGCTGTCACGCAGTTGCCGGTGCGCCGCATGGATGTCGGGCACAGTGAAATACAGAATCGAGCTGGGATGGTCGAACTCCGGCTTCTCCGGCGTGTCCAGCATCAGCCGCACGCCGCCACAGTTGAAAAACGCCAGCTTGCCCGCGCTGAACAAATGCGGCAGGCCAAGCACGTCGCGATAGAACTTAGTGGCGCGCTCGATGTCGTGCACCCGGATGGCGACCTGGCCCAGGCGGGCGATCCCGATGTTGCTGACCGTGGTCGTACTCATGGACTTGCCTCCTCACCTCACATTTGTTAGCATAGCTAACTATATTCCATGGGGGATGTCAAGCAGAAAAAATCAGGGGTAGACGCCGCCGTCCTGGCCGACCGGCTGCACTCCGCCGCTATCCACTTGCTGCGCCGCGTGCGCCAGCAGGATGGGGCCTCCCAGCAGGCGCCGGCGCGGCTTTCCGCCTTGTCGCTGCTGGTGTTCGGCGGGCCTATGACTTTGGGTCAACTGGCGGCCGGGGAGCAGGTGAAGCCTCCCACCATGACGCGGATTGTGACCGGCCTGCAGCGCGAAAAATTGGCCGAGCGCTCCGTCGACACGGCTGATGAGCGCCGCGTCCGCATTCGCGCAACCGCAAGAGGCGAGCGGTTGCTGCAGCAGGCGCGCCACCGCCGCATTCAGGCGCTGGCCACACATCTGTCCAATCTGTCCCCGGCGGACCTGCGCGCCCTGCATCACGCCGCCGATTTGCTGGAGAAAGTCTTGGCTGCGTGGAAGTGAGTTCTTCTTCTCTTACGTCTCAATCCCTACGTAGCACACCCGGCCCACCAGGTAGTCGCCTACGCCCTTGTCTTGTTCCATGGTGATCACTTCGACCGGATACCCCTGATTGTGCGGACGCAGCACCAGGTTCCGATCCGCCATTTCCACATACTTGATGGTGCAGGTGCCGTGGCGGTTGACCGCATACATGTTGTTGTCACCCTTACGGTACGGCTTGAGTGAGGTGTAATGGCGGTCGATCAATACCGTCGCCCCCGGCAGAAGACGGGGGAACATGCTCATACCGTCGCGCCCGTCGACGCGCAGCACCGCAAAGCGCTCCCACTTGCCGCGGGCCGCGCCTTCCAGCTCCGGCCGCAGCCGGCGCAGGAAACTCTTCTTGAATTTCACAATGTCTTTGACGTCCATGCTCATCAGCAGAGCCTGGCTGGCCGCGACCGTCCCGTCCACCAGCACAACGTTTTCAAACGCGTCTTCGCTGGGCGGCAAAACGCTGGCGCGCTTGTTGATCTCCTGCGGGTCCAGCAGGTCGAGAACCGAAAGGCGCTGCACGCTGAGCAATTTGTCCATGCCTTCCAGGCTGAGGTTGCGCTTACGGTTCAGAAAATTGGAAATATGGGCCTGTTTGAAGCCCGTCTGTTGAGCGAGCCGCAACCCGGTCAGGTCTTTCTGCTCAATGCGCTGCCAGATCGTTTTGCGGAGGTTTTCCTGCAAAGCTCTGAATTTCATAGCGAAAGCAGTCTAGCACACGTTATAGCAACGCGCTATTGACATAACGATTACTAAATCCTCGCAGAATATGCCGGGAAATGGCGGCTGGCTGAAGTTTTCCACAGGCAACCCGGGCCGAAAAGAACGCCGCCAGCCACTTTGTGTGATCTCCATCACAACATCAATGTGCTAACTTCTATTGACTACATACTTCTGTGAGCTATAAGTTGAAATCATCCCGTCACCAGAAGGCATTATGTGGAGAGGGCATTTACCGATGCAAGTTGCGCTGCAGGCCGGCAGTGACGAAGAAAAGTTCGGCGAGTTCCGCCGCAAGGTGCGGGCCGCCGAGCTGCTGTCCGCCGCCACCGAGCGGCTGCTGCGCGATGTCTGCTTCACCGGCAAGCTGGTGGTGGTGGTGCAGAACGGAAGGGTTTTGAAATCCGGGTATGAGGAGGGATATTTTCGCCAGGACGAGAAGACCTAAGCGGTAGCGGCCGCCATCGCGCGATGGCGGCGACAACTTCATAGCACCTCAGGCACTCCGTAAGAGAAACGGGCCCTGACGCCGGCGAACCGGCGCAGGGCCTTTTTTGTTTGGAAAGGACATATATGGAAATCGACGAGCTGGAAATTGTGCGGTTGGAACTGAAGTACTGCGAAACTTGCGGCGGATTGTGGCTGCGCCCCGGAGGCAGCAGCCAGGTGGAATGCGCGGCTTGCGTGGCGCGCTTCAAGCGCACCTTCGAGCAAGTTGGGAAATCCCATCGGGCGCGGTTGCCGCGCTTCCGCAATCTGGATCTGGACAGCGTAGCGGACGATGTGCCGGAGTGGCTGCCCGCCCCGGCAGGTTGGGGGAGAGCATGACCGCTCCGTTGGAAACGGCTGCCAATGCTCTGTCTGCAGTCGCCCCCGTAAGCCGCGTTCGGCCCCGGCGCTGGAAGGCGAGAACCGCTGAATCGCATTCGGCCCTCGTAACGCAGCGTCGGGCCGCGGCGCCGGCGGACCCATCGCTCTGGCTGTACCGCGACCGAACCACGGCTCTGCTGCGGCGTTACCTGCGCCTTTCGCTGCAAGTGGGGCGGTTGCCCTCGCTGCTCGGCCGGGACGTGTTCCGGGCCCACGTCACGAGCTATCGGGCAGCGACGTTTGAGGATGCCGTGATCTTCGTTCACGACATCGAGCGCTGCCTGGAACGCCTGCCGCCGTTCGATAAGAGCCTGGTCGCGCTGATCGCGCTGCAGGAGCACACGCAACTGGAGGCAGCGCAGATTTTGGGCTGCGGTCTGCGGACCGTGCTGCGCAACTATCCCGAAGTTCTGGACCGGGTGAGTGAGATGTTTCTCGGCTGCGGAATCCTGTTGCCTCTGCCGGGCGGCAATTGAGGGGAAATTTCTGTCAAGAGGGTTTCCTGGGCCGATTGGCGGCAAATGACTGAGCGCAGGCCAAATACATTTCTGCAAAGATGGCACACTCAGCCTATGCAGCGTGCTATTCTGAATATATAGAGTGAAAGTTTGGGAATGGGATCAGGAGCAGGCGCGCCGGCGAGCGCGCCTGCCTTTTGTTGGGGAAAGAACATACGTCGAATGGCGACAAAGACGCAATCCAAGAAACCGGGCAAGCAGTCCGGCGATCCACCGGAAAGTCTGGTAATCGGCGCCAAAGAGATCGAAGGCCTTCCCGGCCACTTCAGCAGCAAGATCACGAAGCTGATTGAAAGAAACGCCTTCGCCATGGTCAAGAATGCAGTGGAGAAGGCCAACGCGGGCGACTATCGCGCCATGAAGTACTTGTTCGATCTGCTGGAGCGGTTCGAGAGCCTGGTGCCGCAGCAGCGTGGGAGCTCGATGGCCAGAGTGCTGCTGAGGCATTTAGGACTGACCGAGGAAATGATCGCGAACGAGCAGGCGGCCGCCGAGGCCGAGGAAGAGGATTGGCCGACCCAGGAAAGCGAAGGGAACCGGTTAGAATGAAACGCGGGCTTGCCTGGGTTTGTAGCCACGAAGCTGGCCGTCAGGCCCGCCGGCGCAACTCAGGGCCGAGAGCGAACAATTTCATGATGGACATCTCGTGGGTGACCAGGCGCATCGCGCTGGGCGGGGCAATTTGGAGAGTGGACAACATGGCCGAATTGGCGCGGGCCGGGGTTACGCACGTTCTGGACATGCAGCTCGAATTTGACGATACGCCGCTGGCTGACGCGTGCGGCATTACGGTGCTTTGGAACGGGATCGACGACGACTTTTTGCCCAAGCCGGCGGAAGTGTTTCGCCGCGGCGCAGAGTTCGCGCGCCGGGCGCTGGATGAGCCGGAGGCAAAACTTTATGTGCATTGCGCCGCCGGAGTGCACCGCGCGCCCATGATGGTGCTGGCTATTCTTTGCTCGCTGGGCTGGCAATTTGACGCCGCGGTGGAAGCGATTGAAAACAGCCGTCCCACGGCCGATTTCCCGGACGTTTATTTGAACAGTGTGAAAACGTATTTGCAGCAGGCCTCAAGCTAGTGGCCAGTTGCTAGTTTGCAGTTGCCAGTGGCTTCGTTTGTTTGCTTTTTGCAGTAAGCACGGAGAAAACTAATGATCAGGATGGGCCGCCTTGGGCGGCTTTTTTTATTGCTGCTGACAGCGTCAGCGGCGCTGGCGCAGAATCCGCCCCTGACGACGATCAGCGATACCGTCTATCAGGCAGATGGGACACCGGCGCAGGGAGTTCTTCTGATCTCCTGGCCGGAGTTCACAACTGCCGGCAATCAGGCAGTCGCGGCGGGAAACACGGCCACGACTCTGGGCGCCGGCGGAGCGCTCTCGGTGCAACTGGTTCCGAACGCCAATGCGACGCCGCCGAACACCGTGTATACGGTGGTTTATCAATTGAGTGAGGGCGTGCGGACAGAGTATTGGATTGTTCCCACCACCTCTCCGGCAACGCTGGCGCAGGTGCGGACCGTGCTGGGTGCGCCGAGTGGAGCGTCGCAGATGGCGACGCAACAGTTCGTTGAAAACGCGGTGCTGGGCAAGGCGAACGACTCTGCTGTGGTGCATCTGGCGGGCAGCGAAACCATCAGCGGGGTGAAGCAGTTTTCGGTATCTCCCAGCATGCCCGCGCCGGTCAACCCGAATGACGCGGCCAGCAAGCAGTACGTGGACAATTCCGTACAAAATTCGGGCGGCGGCAGCTATGTGAGCATCGCCGGCAGCACCATGACTGGGCCTTTGGTGCTGAGCGGTGCGCCCACATCGCCCAGCCAGGCGGCCACAAAGAATTATGTGGATCTCGGTCTGGCAAGCAAAGCCGATTTGGTATCCGGGACCGTTCCTCTCAGCGAACTCGGGGCGGTGGCTACGCTCGACGTAAACGGCAACGTGGTGCAGAATGCGAACACGGCTACGCAACTCAAGCAATCGCCAACGCAGTGCAATGGAAGCTTTGCCACCGGCGTACAGACCAATGGGAACGCCAACTGCAGCACGGCCGATGTCATTGAGCTAGCGGAAACTTTGTTCCGTAACCATTCCGGGGAACAGAAAAAAGATGCGGTGATGTCGTTTCTGCAGACGGCGCTGTCGCTGAGCGACGCGGTGCTGGCCAAAGACGTGGTGGATGAGGCCAAGTTCAAAGAGGGGTTGTCGAAAGTGGTAGATGGGACGGTGGAATGTTTGAACGCGTCGATCTGGGCGAAGGCGCAGTGAGGGTGAGCAGGCATTCCACGTCTCGCAAAAGCGGCGAGACGTGGGGCACCCAACCCCCTGCGGCACCCGGCGGGGGACGGGCGGGAACGCCCGTCCTCCACACAAGTTATTTCTAGTAGGCCCACCAGGGGGTGGGCGTGGACTGGTTGCTTACGGTTGATCCATCGATTGCGGTGAAGACTGTTCTGCCGTAGAAGAAGGGCAGGCCCCAGTCGAATGCGCAGTTAGCGTCGCTATTGCCAGACGGGCAACTGTCGGTTGCAGTGGAGAAGGGTCCCGCCAATCCGAATAGTACAAAGTCGGTGGTGGGGAGGCTGTCAGCATTGTCAATTTCAAACGAAACCGGGCCAGAAGCGTTATTGGCTCCTGTGTTGGTTGCGCTTTGATTGGTCAGATTTGAGCTGGGACAGAAAAAGCCGGCGTTGTCAGAACAGACGGTGATCGTAGTGCCGCCTGGGTTCTGCACGTAGAGCGCACTGGAGCCGCTGTCAATGAAGCTGAAGGGAAGGTACATGCCGAAGTTGTTGTATGCCGTGGTAAATACCCAGCCACTGGAGCCGGCGGTCGGCGCGTAAACGGTTGCGGCTCCCAGAGAGTTGTCAGACTGGGTACCTATGCCAAAGGTGATAGTACCTGTGCCCGTTGCCTGCGGCGTTGGGGCCGACGGAAAGGTCATAACCGAACCGTTATTGTCGGTTGGGAACATGACGATGGGGTTGGTGACCTGCTGGGAAGCTGGCACTGCGGTCACGCCAGTGGTGCAGTTTGGAGGGCCAGAGCACCAGTAGTAGATGCCCGATACCAGACTGCCAGAGCTGCCATCGCAGCCGTTGACGCCGTTGTAAACGCAATCGGTAGGCTCCAATCCAACGCCAATGATGCCGTTTGCGATAAGGCCGTCTAGGGAATCCTCGTCGGAGCCTGTGCAGCCGTTTGTTCCACTTGGAATATTCGTTGGGCCGCCAGGCGGGTCGGCCACCACGTGAATTGGGATGCTGCTGGCTTTCTCGCCGGCGATCGTGAAATCAGCTGGCGCGACCGTACCCCAGAGGAATGACCCGTCACCGAATTCCACGCAGTTGTTCAGAGTGGCGCCGTTTAAGGTGATGGGCGTAAGGGAAACACTTCCGAGTGCGGACTGCAGAACCCGGACCCCGAATGAGCCGGTATCTACAAGAAGATGATCGATGGTTGCGCAGTTGGTGGTAGAGCCTGGTTCGCAAATCGTAGCGGTAGCGAACGCGGCATTGGGATATGGCTCGGAGGACGGTAACGGACCGCCATCGATGACGAGGTCGGCGACGTTGTTGCCGGTACCCGCCGGGTTCACGGTGATGGTGACGGAGCCGGACACTTGCGTATTCACCTTGGAGGTGGCTGTGATAGTAACGTTCGTCGAGGTGGTCACGGTGGCAGGGGCGGTGTAGACCGCAGTCGTGTTAGTCTCGCTGCCCAGGGTCCCGAAGGTGGACGGGCTGAGGCTCCAAGTGACATTGGGGCTGGACAGGTTAGTGACGGTTGCGGTGAGGTTCGAGGCTTGACCGGCGTTGATGGGGTTGGGGCTTGCGGTGACGGATACTCCTACGCCGATGACAGTGATCTGCACCGAGTTGGTGACGCTGGTGTCGGCTTTGGAAGTAGCGGTAATCGAGGGGGTCGCGGTGCCGATCAGTGTTGCCGGGGCGTTGTAGGTCACTGAGGTGGTGGTAGCGCCGGTCAAGGAACCCGCACCTGACAGCGTCCAACTGACGCCTGCGTTGGTGGTGTCGCCGGTGACCGTGGCGGTGATGGTGGAAGTTCCACCCTGATTGATGGTGGAGGGGTTGGCGGAAACGCTAACGGCGATTTGCACGCCGACCGGCGTCTGACCGCTACCGCCGCAACCGGTCAAAAGTGCAAAGGCCGCCAAAATCGCTATCGCAAGAAAACTGCGGGTAAGGGTTTTCATTACCGCACCTCCTCTGCCGCTACGCCTTGTGGCAGCAAGTCAGGCGCGTAGGCCCTGCCATAGTAGGCGCGCATGCGACCGCTGGTCTCGACGACAAGTCCGGGCTGGTGAATCATGAGCGGGTGGCGACCCGGCGCCTTGGAGTGCTCCTCCTGGGCTGCGGTGATGTACTGCTGCATGTAGTTGCCCAAGATCCTGTTGAGGTCGGGCAAATACGGACCTTGCCAAGCCACGCCGAAAACGCGGCCGTCGGGGGAGACATATTCGCGGACGACGGTCTTGCTTTTATCGGTGATCTGGTGGATGGCGTAGGTTTGCTTGTGCTGAATTTTCACCGTGGCCTTCATGTGGGCGGCGTCGTCCTGCACCGAGTTGAGGTCGCCGCCAAGGGCCGCCATGGCCGGCAGGCAGGACAAGAAAACTACCAATAAAAGGCGCAGTGCGCCAACGCAAGCTTTATGGGTTTTCACCCGAGCTTCATCTTTCATCTTGATATCCTCCGATCCGCAAATCCGAAATGACGTGGAAGGAATCCTGTCAGGGTTTCCACGGGCAAGTTCTGGCTTGTTTCCATCAAACCCGGCCCACGGGGATTAGTTGCTGTAATTCGCTTGGAATCAGCAATCCTGCCATGGGGTTGCATGAGTTGAGTTCTAAGTGGATTTTACGCCGGAAGAGGAGATGAGGCGGGATTTGCGCAGTGCCTAGGGTGGTTACCGAGGGCAGGGGGTGGGCTTTCGGCAGACAAAACAGCGGGTTCCTCGACACGCTTTCGTCGCGCTTACGCGGCTGCAAGCGGCTCGGAATGACAAGCTCGAAACGCGGGCGGGAGCGCCCGCGCTACGCAAGGTAACCGCAGCCGTCAAAGCACTGTGACGGCAGAAAGGAGAAAACACAGATGGCAAATTCAACCGCAGTGGTGACGGACCTCACCACGCTGGCGTCGGACACGCCGACGGCGGCGTCGGTGACGCAAGCCCTGAGCGAGGGCTACGTGATCCAGTCGATGACGGAGATCCTGCAACTGAAAGCGTTAGAACTGCGAGCGGGCCTGCAGCAGTTGCTCAGCAGACTCAACGCGTCCGACCCCATGTACCAACTGGCAAGCAACATTCTGGGCACAATGTCGTAAGCGAGGCTGGGCGTATGCCCGCCAGCGAACTGGCGGGCTATTTTCATTGGCGGGGTAGAGCGTTCCCGCCAATGAATTGGCGGGCTACTTTCATTGATCCCTACGTGATCGCTTGCCAGGCCGGTACGCTTTATCCGCCTTGCTATCGCGACCTATTTCTTTGCTCGTTTTCGCTCAGGGCGGACAGGAGTGTCCGCCCCACACGAGCTTGGTCGTTTCCTGCCTGATCTGTTTAAATCATCTTAGATGATCGATATTCACTGCCACATTCTGCCGGAAGTGGACGATGGGCCGGCGTCATGGGAAATGGCGCACGCGATGTGCAAGATGGCTGCGGCGGACGGCATTGAGCACATCGTGGCCACGCCGCACGCCAATGAGCGGTATCACTATGACCGTCCGTATTTGGCCGGGTTGCGCGAGCACTTGCAGGAGCTTGCCGGCGCGAGGTTGCGACTCGGCCTGGGTTGCGACTTTCACATGTCGTACGAAAACCTGCAGGATGTGATGGTGCATCCAGAGCGGTATTTGATTGAAGGCGGACGGTACCTGCTGGTGGAGTTGAGCAACTTCAGCATTCCGCCGCAGATTGAAGAGAGTTACACACGGCTGCGGCAAATGGGGATCACGCCGATTGTGACGCATCCGGAGCGCAATCCGATTCTGCAGCGCACGCCGCTGCGGGTGCTGCAATGGGTGGAAATGGGCTGCGCGGTGCAGGTGACCGCGTCGGCTTTCACCCGCCGCTGGGGCAGGGCAGCGAGGCGCACGGCGGAATGGCTGCTGAAATGCCATGCGGTGCATGTGCTGGCGACCGACGCGCACAACATCAAAAGCCGCCCACCCAATTTGAGCGCGGGGCGGGAAGCGGTGGCGGATTTGTGCGGCGAGGAAGTAGCGCGGGCGCTGGTGGAGGATAATCCGCGGGCGGTGGTGACAGGGCAGGCGATGCCTTATTTTCCGCAGGTGGTGAGGAAGGATTGAAGGCCGCGGAGCTTTGCTCCGCGGGGCCCTTCGGCTGCGCTCAGGCTCGTGAGGACACTCGTCCCTACGCGGTCCGTTGCCAAGATTCGCGGGCGGGGGCGCCCGCGCCACACACACCACGTGGGTAGAGCTACTGGGAAGGCGCCGGGGGATTGGCCTGGGCGTGAGGAGCGGTCATGGCGCTTTCGGGATTCAGCAGATGCTCATGGTCGGGACCTAATCCCAGCTTGATGAGCGCGCGCGAATCAGGAGTGTTTTTGTCCTGCCAGCCGTTGTCTGCCTGGAACTTCTGCATGGCTTTTTGGCTGGCGTCGTCCCACACGCCGGAAGGTTCGCCGCTGAGGTAGTGCTCACGAATCAGGGCTTGCTGGATTTCGCGGGCGCGCTCGGAGTCGATCTTCTGCTGACCACTCTTGCCGGCTGTCTTTTTCGACTTCTTGCTCTTGCCGGAGGTCTTGTGGGTGGAGCTGGAAGCGTGATGAGCGTGCTTAGGCGCGCGCTTGGGGGCAGGCGGCGCGGTTGTGGTCTGCGCCGCCAAGCAGGCAGCCGCGGTGAAAATCAGGGCAAAGGAAATTTTCGCCCAACTGTTGACCAAGTCTATAACCTCAAGACACGGGACTCACGGGCGCTCGCGCGCAGGCGCCCGGAGATCTGACATCCAGTATGATGCACCGGGACCACGTCCGTTACTAGTACCTATGCGTTTGCCCGATGGTTACGGAAGTGTACCGGCCAGGAAGATGGTGCCGTCCTGACGGCCGGCGCCACGCTGCCGCACCAGGAAAACCACGTCCTGCCCGCTCTTCAAAGAAGAAGCAATGCGGCTGAAGTCTTCCTCGGAGTTGACGGGCTGCTTGTTGATCTCCAGAATCATATCGCCGCGGCTGAGGCCGATGTCTTCGGCGAACGATCCGGGTTTGACTTCCTGAACTATCACGCCCTTGCCGGCGGGAACGTCGAGCCGCTCGGCAAAATCGTTAGTGACGGCGTGGACGGAAAGGCCGAGTTTGCTGGCCTTGGGAGATTCTTCTTCTCCGCTTTCCTCCTCTTCGCCCAGTCGCGCCGCGAATATTCTGGAGCGGTCGCCCACAGTCACAGAGGTGTCTTGCTTCTTACCGTTACGAAGGAAACCAATGTCCACCTTGGAACCGGGCTTGCGGCCGGCGATGTCGCCTACCAAATCATCGCCATTGTGGATGGGTTTGCCGTCGGAGGTGACGATGGTATCGCCGACTTTGAGTCCGGCCTGGTCGGCGGGGCTGCCCGCTACAACACTGGAGATGGTCACGCCGCCGTTTCCCGATCCATAGACGCGGGCAATGGCAGGGTTTTCCTGCTGAGCGAATTCAACGCCGATGGAGCCGCGAGCCACGCGGTGATCCGGGCCAATCAACTGGTTGTAGACCTGCACAATGGTGTTGGAGGGAAGCGCGAATCCCACGCCAGCGTAGGCATTCGTGTCAGTCAGAATGGCGGTGTTGATGCCGATGACTTCACCGGCCATGTTCACCAGCGGGCCGCCGGAATTACCCGGGTTGATGGCGGCATCGGTTTGAATGAAGGACTGGAACTGGCGGTTGGGAACGATATTGCGGCCCTTGGCGGAAACGATGCCGGCAGTGACGGTTTCCTGCAATCCGAAGGGACTGCCCACGGCCAGAACCCAGTCGCCGACTTGCATGCTGTCGGAGTTGCCCAGCTTGGCGATGGGCAGCGGCTTGTCGGTGTCAATCTTGATCACCGCCAGATCGGTTTCCTGATCGGTGCCGATGACTCGGGCGTCGTGCAATACACTGGCGGGATCATCCTGCAGCTTGACGCGAATGCGGTCGGCCTTTTCGACCACGTGGCGATTGGTGAGGATGTAACCCTTGGAATCAACAATGACGCCCGAACCCAACGAATGTTCGCGGATTGGGCCCTGGTTCTGCTGGCCGCCGAAGAAACGATCGAAGAAGTCGTCAAATGGCCCCTGCTCGCCGCCACCGCCCTGATCGGGCATTTGGCGGTGGTGGTGAGGGTTCTTGATAATCGATTCGGTATTGATGTTGACGACGGTCGGTTCCAGTTGCTTAGCAATCTGCGCGAACTGGCTGGAAAGTTGCTGAGGCGCGGGAATGGTAAGGGGAGTAGCGTCGGAGGACTTCTTGCTTTCCTGGCCTCTGACTCCCTTGGATACCACTGTGCCAATGAGGATGCCCACCGTGAGGGTGGCAAGAATTGTCAGCGTGTAAGCCACACGATTGGCCTTCACGCGCGCCCAGAGACTGCTGCTGCCGGGAACCATAGCTATACTTCCTCCAGTTGTGGCTGCAAGTCTTAATTATACAAGTTCAGGAAGAAGCGCCCAAGGTAAGGGGATAACGGGTGGTGGGCTGTTTTGAATTTATGGAACCCAGCGGGCCATTTCGTTTGGGTCATCCTTGGACCCGGACAGACGGCGGCTGAGCCCGCCGGACCAGAGCAACCAGCATATGAGGCCCCACCAAACAATCCCGGCGAGGTCATAGCCGATGCGCTTTGGCGTATTTGGTACCAAGAAGATGCTGAGTGGAGTTAAGACGAGAAGAACCAGTCCTAGCACAACTTTCCACTTGGTGTATTCTCGCGGCTTCACGATCCAATAATCCCACCAATTCGTCCAAACTCCAAACCTGATCCGAAATGTCGGCCTCCATAGGCGGGAGCCAGGTGAAGCGGGTCTGTGGCGATCGGTATGATTGACTTTGCATGACTCCTGAGTCATACTTATCAGGTATGAAAATAGGAGAGCGCGGACAAGTCACCATCCCCAAAGAGCTGCGGGAGCAGTTTGGTCTGGGTCCGGACACCGAGGTGGAATTCCGGGTGGTACGCAACACCATCATTCTGGAGAAGAACCCGAAACCGCTGGACCTGCGCCGCTGGAAAGGAAAGTGCCGGCGCAGTTTCGAAGAACTGGGCTACAGCTCGGTAGATCGCTTCCTGGATGATGTGCGGGGCCGATGATCACCGCGGTAGATACCAACATTCTGCTGGACCTTCTGTTGCCCAACGAGGATTTCTTTGAAGGCTCGCGGCGGGCGCTGGAAGAGGCTTGGGCTGTGGGTTCCCTAGTGGTGTGCGACCTGGTGTATGCAGAAGTGAGCGTTCACTTTCCCACACGGGAAGAATGCGACGCTTTTCTGAGCGAGACCAACATTCGCGTGGAGCCGCTGGAGCGCGCCGCGAGTTTTCTGGCCGGGCGCGCCTGGCGGAACTACCGGAAGCGGGGAGGCAAGCGCAGCCGTGTCCTCACCGATTTTCTGGTGGGTGCTCACGCTCAAGTGCAGGCGTCGCAATTGCTGACTCGGGATCGCGGATTCTACCGAGAGTTGTTCCCCGAACTGAAAGTGCTGGATCCCAGCCGCCCGCGCTCGTAAGCGCTGGACGAGGCGAGTGCTGCGTGCGCTAAGAGATTGAGGAAGCATCGGCGCTGGCGGCAAAAGCTTTCCGCCAGCGATCCCTATGCCTCGACCGCGTGCTCGGCCAGGATTTTGGGTTCCAGTTCCACTTTGGCGGAAAGAGAACGGGTGACGGGGCAAATGCGAGCGGCTTTTTCCAGCAGGTGCTGGGCGCGTTCGCGTTGATTTTCGGCAAAAATGATGACCACCGGTCGCAAGCTGATGGTGGTGAAGCGGTAACCGCCAGAATCCCTTTCCATCGCGCCTTCTACTGCGACTTCGATTCCCTGAAAGTCGAATTGGGAAGCGGCAGCGACAGCGCGAAAGGCCGCGATAAAGCAACTGGCAACGGCCGAAATCAGAAAATGCTCCGGGGTCCAGACGCCGGGCTCGCCACCGAACTCCGGCGGCGCAGAAAAATGAATGGTGCGGGGGGCGCCGCGATCGAGCTCAATGAAGCTGCGGTCGTTCTGATGATACTGGGCCTTGGCGTGGTAGGTGTACTTGGATTCCATGGCGTTTTCTCCCAAGAACAGGCTAAGGGCGGAGGAGGCGGCGAGGCTATACGCCACGTCACAGGGTGCTGTGATTTGGAACGGAGCGCGGCCGACAAATCACATTGGCCTGTGACTTCCAAACGCAGGCAGAAACGGATTCCGCCGGGCCGGGTTCCGGCCTATAATCGAAAGCTATGCGGCTGCCCGGGGAGGTGGCCGCAATTTGAGGAGATCTTCCGTGCTCTCCAAATGCGCGCACCCGGCATGCTTCAATCAGTTTCGCTACCTTCGGCTGGGCAAGGTCTTCAAAGTGCGCATGCCAGCAGTGCATGAGGGGTCCAAAGAGCACAGGATCGAGTACTTTTGGCTGTGCGAGAACTGCGCGCAAGCGTTCAAGGTGATATTGCGGGACGGAGGCGTGATGACGGTGCCACTGTATCTGCAACTCACCGCCGGAGAAGGCGGAGCGTCGAAGAGCGAGGCGGCATGAAATCCGCGGACAGGGATGTCCGCGCCACACAAGGCTACTGCTTCGGCGGGGCAGCGCTAAGATCCTGGGGGAAGGACTTCAACGCGACTTCGTAAACCTGGGAAGAGACTTTCTTGTCCGCGTCCTCATGGTGTTCGGTCAGCTTGCCGCGCAGCACGCGGTAGGCTTCCTCGCCGGGCCGCTTTCCAGGGGTGTGCTCGACGACAGCCTGCAACTCAAACCACACCATGTGTACGGCCTTCGTGGTGAAACTGAGGTTGTTGCCCTCGAGTTTGCCGCTCTTGAAAAACTGATTAAGAAACACGCCGCGGTCGCTATCCGAATCGCCGTAGCGCGACACGAAGCCGGTGACGCGGCCGGCGTCTTCCACGGTGATCTGCACAAACTCGCCTTCGCGGAGGAAAGTGTACATGCCGGAAATGTTTTCGGAGGCGGATGCAGGCGGGCTTGGGGTTTGCGCCCACAGAAAGGCGCAGCCCATGAGAATCATAAAAAAAGCGGCGACGGGCTTCATAAAGGTATTAGACACCTTATCCGAAATCGTGGAGTTGAAATTGTTGGCAATTTCGGCTCATACAACAAGGTGAACGCAATGAACCGTGCAGGTGTGATCAGGTTTTGGAGGTCGTTGTATTTGCTGGTGGGTTTTCTCTCTGTCGGAAACTCGTGGGGTTATCCCACAACGAACTCGAATGGCTGCGCGAGTTGCATCGCACCGACTCATTCGCAAAGAAGGCGAATGAACAGCTCCGCCCGCCCCATGCATTTTTGCGCAGTTCAGCGCGGGCTTAGCTTGAATATGGTTCCGACCCCGTATGCGCCGCCGGCGATTGTAGTGCCGTAGAGATCGCCGCACTCGTCCCGCACTAGTTCCGTAGGCTCATAACCAGTGTTGGTCGCCTTGAAAGTGAAGAGCACGGTTTCTTTTCCACTTGGACTCACCTTGAATACTACCCCGCATCCTAGATTACAGCCAGGATCTCCGCCGAAGTTCGTGGCGCCGTATATGTTCCCTCGCCGGTCGAGTGTGAGATTGGAACTCGGCCATTCCCCGTCGCCGTTGGTCTCGGTGAAGCTATGCAGGTTCGTGATTTTTCCGGACGGTGTTAGCTTAAACACGTTGCCGCGGTATGAGGCCGTGCCCCCATATGCGGTTGTGCCGTAAAGATTCCCGTGCGAATCTCGTACTACCCCCCCGACCGGACTGGTCCCGTAGTCCGGATACGCACCGGTGAAGCTGTAAAGCACGGTCTCCTTCCCGGCCTTATCAACTTTGAATACCGTCCCACAACCGTAGGGTGGGTTACAGGAGAGATCGCCCCCTTCGTAGGTTGTGCCGTAAAAATTTCCTTTCGCATCCAGTACTAAACTCGCAAATGGTAACCCGCCGTCTTCTTTTCCACTAAAGCTGTAAACTACGGCCTCGTTGCCGGACGCATCGACCCTATACACCGTGCCAAAACCAGCCTGGCCATTGCCGTATGCTCCTCCCTCAATGGTTGTTCCATAGAGGTTGCCTTTCTTATCAATAACCACTCCCGCCTTCGACAGGTAACCATCTCCGCCCTGCCCGGTAAAGACGTGGAGGTCAGTCTCCTGGCCATCGGGTGTCACCTTGAATACTGTTCCGGCGAACGCGCTGCCACCTTCCCACGTCGAACCATAGAGGTTAGCTTGCGCATCCATGACAAGATCTCCCATAGGCATTGGGTTAGGTTCCCCCGGAATGCTGGGAAAGTTGTAGAGAACCGCTTCTTTCCGTGACTTATCCAGCAGGAACACGGTCCCACCTTGGAGCGTGCCTCCTCCTTCCGTGGTTCCATAGAAGACGCCTTTGTCGCCCATCAACAAGCCGGCACCGGGATACTCCCCGTCCGGCGTGTTTGCAAAGGAATGGAGAATCGTTTCCTGATAAGTGAGCGGCGCTTGCGCGGTTGTCATGATAGCCGACGCTAACAGGAGGAACACCAAAACAACTCCGTTGATTACGATTCCGCGCCATAATTCCGAGAACGTACTGCAAAACATTGCACACTGTGCCATAGGTGACCTTGTGAAGCGGGAGGCATTATAACCCTTACATTAGAACACGACAAGCGAGTTTCGGCTGGCTTCCCGGTGTGGGCAGGCTCCTTCCCGCGGCAGTTATAATGACATCACTCCTCGCTGTGATGTGCTCATGGGAGAAAAACCAACCCACAACGATTCCTGGCCCGATTCAGGCGTGCATGCCGCTCCGGCGCTGCTGGTGACGCTGGAGCCGCGGGGGCGCGCGTTCTGCGGCAACGTCGCGGATTTTCTTTGGCCCTGGGCATCGCAGCCGGCGCAGGGATTGATGACCGCGGGTGAATTCTGGCCGGATGTGTTCGTTCAATCGCGGCTTCCGTGGGGAAGGTTTGTGGAATCGGCCATCTTCCATGCGGCTGCGATTATGGTGGTGTGGAGTTCGGTGCAGCTCTGGCCGGAGTCCACGCGAGTGGTGGAGCAGGCGAGGTTGCGAAGCCCCGAAGTTTTGTACTACGAAGCGCCGGAGTATTTGCCGCCTCTGGATACGGGCGGACCGCGGAAGGCGCGACGGAAAGGCGATCCGGAGTTTTCGCGGCAGGCGATTATTTCTGTGCCGCCGGAGCCTGACAATCGAAAACAGACGATTGTCGCTCCCCCCAAGCTGAAGCTGGATCGTGATGTGCCGTTGCCCAACGTGGTGGCGTGGAATCAGGCGGCGCCGAGTGTTCCGATGGCGGCAACCAATCCGGCGGCGAAACCGAAGGTTCCGGTGCTGGCGGTGGATGTGGTGGCTCCGCCGCCGGAGGTGGAAAACGCTCATGCGAACCGGGCGCCGGTGGTGACGGACTCTGTGGTGTCGCCACCTCCTGAACTGAATGCGGCAAACTCGCGGCGCACAAGCGGGGTCTCTCAGCCAGCGGTTGTGGATCCGCCGCCGTCGGTGGAACCGACGGCGACTCGGCGAATGGGCGATCTCAACATTGCCGCCAGCCAAGTGGTTGCTCCGGCGCCGCAGTTGCCGATGGAGGCGCGACTGGCGCGCCCGAGCGCGATACAAGGCGGGACCGGACAGGTAGTTCCACCTCCGCCGTCGGTTCAGGGGACGGGCGGCAAGGATGGACGGTTGATCGCTCTGAACCTGCATCCGGCAGCGGCTTCCGGACCGGTGGAAGCGCCGGCGGGCAATCGCCTGGGAACGTTTGCGGCAACTCCGCAAGGCAAGCCGGGAGCGGTTGGAACGCCTGATGTGGCGGGCGATGCAAAGCCGTGGAGCCAGACGGCGGGTGTGAGCGGAGGCAAATCCGGCTGGCGATCGGCGGGCGTTCCGCCGGGGTTGCAGGTGGGAGCGGCGCCGACCACGCGTGTGGCGGAAGCGACGCTGCCGGCTTCGCTTGCAGTTCCGCACCGTAACAGTCCCGGTAGCTCGACGGTGGCGCCGACTGAGCTGGAACGAAAAGTGTTTGGGGAGCGCAGGCTGTATGCCATGACGCTGAATACGCCCAACCTGAATTCGGCGGGAGGAAGCTGGGTGATGCACTTTGCCGAGTACAGGGAGGATCCGCTGGACAGGAGCGAGTTGACCGCTCCGGTGGCGACGCAGGAAGTGGATCCCGGGTATCCGCTGGAACTTATGCGGCAGAATGTGCAGGGGACGGTGACGCTTTCGGCGGTGATTCGCAGCGACGGGACGGTGGGCGAGGTGCGCGTGCTGAGCGGCGTGGATGACCGGCTGGATCAGTACGCCAGCGCGGCGCTCGGACGGTGGAAATTTCGTCCGGCCGAAAAGAACGGGAAGCCGGTGGCGCTGCAGGCGGTGGTGAAGATTCCTTTCCGTCCGATGAAAAGAAGCGGGTTTTAGTCCCCACCCATGCAAAACCGGCTTGAGCGGGGAAGTTCTTGGGCCCAGGGCCTTATCCTTCGCAGACGATATCCGGAAACTCGCGATGGCGGGTTTCTTACGGGACGAAAGCCGCTCTCATCACTTTCCGGCGTGATTTGACGCACTGACAAAGTCTCCAGAAAAGATACGCTTACCGTGCAATGCGGCTTCCGCTCCGTTTTGTCGTCGATTTCGACCGAGCCCTTACCAGGAGAAATGCCATGATGAAAACCAGATTTGTGGTCGCAGCTTTGATGTTGCTTGTGGTTGCTCTGCCGGCATTGGGCAAGACCTTTAATGTCTTTACACTTTCTGAAATAGAAGGAGGCATGCAATGAGTAGACTTAAAGTGGTTGCTTTGACGTTCATGCTATACCGCTCACCGGATCCCGAACCTAGGGAAAGGAGCGCTTCCATGCGTAACAATGCTTTCAGTGGCGTCACAGCGTTTTGCCTCAGGGGAGCTTGCGGGTCACTCGCAGGCCTTCTGCTCGCATTCAGTGCGATGGCGTTTCTGTTCACCGGGCCCATCTCCGTTGCACAGGATTCCAAAACTCCCGCCGTACTGCCCGCGCCATCCAGCGGCAAAGCCATCGTCTGTATCTACCGCACGTACAGATTTACCGGCTCGTCCGCACACGACGAGCTTTATGTCAACGGCACTCACCTTGCCAAGCTCCTCAACAGCGAATACGCATTCATGGAAGTGCCTCCGGGTACGGTTGTGATCTCCGGATTGCCCAAGGAGTACTACGGGAGCGTCATCATGTCCGCCGCAGCGGCCGCCAATCAAGCCAGGCAGAAAGAAAACGAGCGGGCCCGGTTTGAGGCGGAGGCGGGCAAAACCTATTACTTCAAATGGACCTCCGGAGCCTTTGCGACTGGGATCAAGGTCACGCCTGAGGATCCCGAGAAGGGAGCCAAAGAGATAAGCAAACTGCATCTCTCAGCGCCCGTTGACGACAAGGAAGAAGCGAAACCAGAAACGAAAGACACCGGCAAACCGCCGACGAACTGACATCGCTCCGGCTGATTGTGAGCTTGCGGTGAAACGCCCGTGACCTGATTGCGCGGTGGCGCTTAGGATTTGGGTTATCGCCGTGCGAACCAGGCGGCGCAAAAGGAGGAAGGGAGTTAAGAATACCTATCCCGCTTCTTGCAGCGAGTTGTGGCCGCGGTCAAAGACTGTCCTCAGCAATGGGGAGAACTACAACGTCGAGAGAGTGACGACACCCTAACTTGGACCATTCATGAAGCGAAAGAACTGGGAAGGGCACGAGTTCCACTCGTGCCGCCGGAACCCGCATCAGATGCTGGCTTCAGCCCCTGAGTGTTTTCTCTTGACTGTCCCCTCTTGCAGAAACCGGCCCGGATCAGACGATCCGGGCCGGTCCTCGCACAAGTCTACTCGGTATTCACCGAAGCATTACACTGTCGCCATTTGACGATGGTGACAGTGGTTTTAGGGCGCGAGTACGTTGATCAGGCCGTCCGTGTTCGGACTGCCCCAGCCGGTGGCCAAATCGTAGCCTTTGACCGCCGGGAAGCCGTTGCTGCCGCTGGTGATGTCGTGGAAGGCGGTGCCATAGCCCTTCCCCAGGCCCAGCGGGTAAATGGTTGGGTTAATGAATCCAGGCGGTTTATCGCCTTTGGCAGCCGCCTGTTCATTGGCCAGAGCCATGTAGCCAGCAAACATGGGTGCGGCAAAGCTGGTCCCGCCATACTCGTTTTCAGTGCAGCCGCTTTGGTCGGCGCAAACGTAAAAGCTCCAAGTAGAGTTTGCCGAGACGTCCGGGCCGTTGCGATATTTCGTGGAGCCCTCGTTGGCCTTGGTGATCACGCCTTTGAGCTGCTGCCATTTCGCAATCGGAATGTCGTCAGGAGAAATCCCGCCGCCTCCATCGGGCCAAACGGTTTCCGAGGCCCAGCCCTTGGCCGGTCCCTTAGTCACTAGGATCGTGCCGCCGACACAGATGACGTATTGAGATTCCATCGGCCACCAGGTGCCCGTGCCCTCCCATGCGCCGTCGTCGCCAGCCGCTTCAAAGAAGCTTTGGCCTTGCGCAGCCATCTTCTTGAAGTACTGATCGTCCGAACTGTAGTCCGTTCCCCACCTGTACCACGACGAGCTCAGATTCAGGGGTAACGGCTTATCCGAAGACATGGCGCTCAACAAAGCGGTGCCGCTTGAACCCGCGTAAAAATACAGGGTCTTTATGCCCGGGGCCATGCCCAGCGCCTGGGTGATGTCGAGGGTTTGTTCCGTATCATCACAATATCCACCTTGCTGGTTGTAGTAGCAGTTGACAGAGGTTCCATCCGTGGAAATGCCCTTGATGGGGGCAGTCCTCTTTTGTTTGGCGTTCTTGTAGTAGGTGTTCACGTCGGCGATATCAAAGCCGGCGAATTCCAGCAAGCCGATGTACTGACCCTTGCCAGTGAGAGCCTTCCCCTCGTAGTAGGCCGCCCTCATGTCGCTGCCGCAAAAAGAGGCGCCAGGACAAGAGCCCGTTTGGGCAGCGGGCTGCGCGCCCAGAGGCCTATGGACCAGTGCGCGACGCGGAACCCAATAGTTGTCCAGGCCCGAGATGTGCATTAGCTGGAAAGGCAGGTCCACCGTGGGCTCCCGGTCCAGAGCATAGAAGTCACGATTTTCGATGGGATCGTGATAAAGAGCCAGGGTTACGTGGAAGGCTGCCTCAATGTCCGCCACCGAACCCTTGAGCCGAAGGTCCATCGCGTCACGGGAGCCACCAGTCACGGTAAAGCGGTTGGCGGTCGCGAAGCGTGTCAGGGCGTCCCAATGTTCTTGGCTGGGGCCGAACATCTGAGTAAACTGCTCGACGGTAAGGAACTGCCGGTAGTTGGGGCTGGAAGGATCGTAGACTTCCTGCAAGAAATTATCCAACCCAGCCGGATCGCGCACCGGCAGAACAATGTCAAAATGGAGGGACTGCGTTGCAGGCAACCCGGCGACGAACGGCGCCTGTCCATTGAGAACCACACCAAGCACGTGGCGCGTCAACAGGGGCTGTGGCTGGGCCTGGCAAACCATGGCCGCGCCTGCCACCATCGCGACGATCGTGAGTACTAGACTTAGTCTTCGAATCATGTTTTTTCCTTCTTGCTGGATTTCTCCTAGAATTGTTTTGGAAGGTCGACGACAGCGCATCCATGGGGGTCGCCACTCAGTCGCCAGAGAAAGTTCATCACGCACTCAAGGACTGGCAGGCTGAGAACAAAACAGTGAACCGCGCGCATTCGGCATTCCAGTGCGAAGTGTAGCACCAGGTTGTGCTTTAGCAACCAGATATTTCAGATTTTCATCGCTATGCTGCAAACGACCATGCATAGTTGAGCAAGATATTGCGGTGCTTGCCCAAATCCAGCTTTCCGTTTCCCTCCTCAGTGGAAATGGAACAGTCTGAGACTGGAGGTTAAGCTGCGCAGTTCACCTCAAGACGGCTGCCGGCGCGGCTCAAGGCTTGATTTGATGCCGCGCCATTTTGGCGATCGCGCTTCCGCGCAGCCTGGTTTATAAGTGATGCGGCCGGGACTACAATCAGCCTGCTGCATGGAACTCTCCAACATTCGCGAAGGATTGCAGCCGTTTCTGGCGGCGCCGCTGTCAGCATCGCAATTACGGCATATATCGATGTACATCGATAGTTTGCTGCGCTGGAATGCGCGCGTGAACCTGACTTCGGTGCGCCAGCCGCAACAGATTCTCGCGCGCCACTTTGGGGAATCGATGTTCGCCGCGCAGGAGTTGTTCCGAACCGGTGCTAACGACCGACGACCGACGACCGAGGACAATCTAGTCGACCTTGGCTCCGGCGCGGGTTTTCCCGGCCTGCCGATCAAGATCTGTTATCCCGAACTGCGGGTGACGCTGATCGAGTCCAACCAAAAGAAGGCGACTTTCCTGCGCGAGGTGGTCCGCGGCCTTGCATTGACCAACGTCGATGTATTTTGCGGCCGGGCCGAAGGGTACGCCGGCGACCGTGCAGCCGTTGTCACTCTTCGTGCCGTCGAGCGCTTCGACGAAGTCCTGCCCGTCGCCGCCAGCCTGGTTGCACCCGCCGGGCGGCTGGCTTTGCTCATCGGCGCAGCCCAAGGCGATCGGGTTCCCCGGCTCGCACCAAACTTCGCCTGGGCCGAGCCTCTGCTCATTCCGCTGTCGTCCAATCGGGTTCTGCTGGTCGGGAACAGAGCCAGCGAACCAACATAGGCACGAATCCGACTATTAACCGGTGGGACATAACGGCTATGAAGCGACGCCATCAAGCTGCATTCCGCCCTGTCTGATGCAGAAAGTGGAAGACGGTCCCAACGTCGGTTGGATATGTTGTTCCGGCTGGGGAATGTCTAGCCAGGAATCAGTTCTGCAAACGATGGAACCAGGAACGTAACAAGTGGGAAGAAATGCCAGAAAAATGGCGCGTTAACATGGCTGACATCAATGCTCTCACCATGCGTGCGACAGTCAAGTGGGAAATGCCTTCAATAGTGACTTGTGTTGGTGTGGCGCGGACATTCCTGTCCGCAAATCGCTCGGGCGCAAGCAGCCTGCCCAGAGCGCTAACATCGAAGAAAAAGAGAAAATGTTCCACGTGGAACAACTTGCGTCCAGAGCCGCCTCATGCGTGGCGACAGCCGCCCTCGGCTGTCGGGCCGGGCAAAGCTCGGCAGGACGGATCATCCTAACGAAATGCTATGGCAACACCCGCGGACAAGAGTGTCCGCGCCACACAAGACGAAAGCCGAACGACGGAGGAATGTTCCACGTGGAACAATCGGTCCCTGGCTTAAGCGTACAGTCCGCCTGTCCCATTTCACCGGTCGCCAGGGTCAGGGCCTGAGCTTAAGTAGGACGCCGCACCCGTAGCCGGTGTTGCAGGAGGACGACCCACCCAATTCGGTAGTCCCATACAGGTTGCCCTTCTGGTCGAAGACGAGCCCGGCATAGGGATTCGCCCCGTCGGCGCAGTTGTTCTGCGCACAGAAACTGTGCAGGACTGTCTCCTTGCCCTTTGGAGTCAGCCTGAATACGACGCCAGCCGCGTGATCCCCGCCGTGGAAGGTCGTCCCATACAGGTTTCCCTTCTGGTCGAAGACCACCCCTGCGTAGGGACTTGCCCCGTCGGCGCAGGCACCGCCTTGCGGACAGAAGCTGTACAGCACAGCCTCGGTCTGGGCTGATGTCGCACCCAGAAGCACGCCGAAGAACAGAAGCGCTAGTGCGGCGCTTCGCTTCCTGAAACAGCTCTTGCCTGGCATGACTTACGTCCGCCGCCGAGACAGGCCGTTGCTTCCTCGGGGTACGAGTCACAGGACGACTTGCCTGTCACCCAAAAGGCCAGCCGAAGCATACACCTGCACGGCAATCCCTTGCAGTGGGGTCCCGCACGGCCGAATGTTCCACGTGGAACATTCGCGCACAAGGCGAGCGGTTCCTAGAGAATTGTTCCACGTGGAACAATTGCGCAAATGCCGGCTCTTGCGAGGATGGCTAGCTCACGCCGGGGAGTTGTCAAGAGGGAGTTTTGCCCTGAAAATCGGCATGTGATTGATAGCAAATACAATAAACAGTCAGCAGAGGTGGCGTATTCATGCTGCGCGACCTGCTATTCTGAATATATAGATTGATTGTTGGGGTTTTCTCGCGGTGGTCACACCCATCGGATGGAATGTTCCACGTGGAACATTCATGCGCAGAACGAACAGTCCGGGAAATTGTTCCACGTGGAACAATTTTCGAGGGCCAGGGCCGAGCTGCCGGGGCCTTTGGTGCCTGCACCAGCTTTCGCGGACGGGAGTCTCCCGCGCCGCACAAGAATAATGTTCCACGTGGAACATTCGTTGGCCCGATTCCAGAGCTGCAGATAACAATGGGCCGTGGGGGCTGTCACAACAGGTAATTGTTCCACGTGGAACAATTTTCGACGGCCTCGGCCGAATGTTCCACGTGGAACATTCCTGTGGAAAGCGCGGCGGTTAGCGCTCCCAAGCCAGTGATTTTCAACCAGCTCGGGCGATTCAGCCGCTGCACCGAAATCCGTCATTGAAATTTGCGGCCGATCCGCACTATTCTGCAGTTCTCTGGTATTTCCGAAAACTCAATGGGACGCGTCATTGCGGTTGCCAACCAGAAGGGCGGCGTAGGCAAGACCACGACTGCCATCAACCTAGCCTCCTCAATTGCTGCGGCGGAAGTGAACACCTTGCTGGTGGACTGCGACCCGCAATCCAACACCACTGGCGGATTGGGTTTCGACCGGGACCCCAGCCGCATCAACACCTACCACCTGCTCATGGGGGATGGAATGGCCGAGCAGGCGCTGCTGAAGACTGAACTCGAGCAGTTGTGGCTGATCCCGTCGCATAAGAACCTGATTGGCGCCAACCTGGAGCTGGTGGATACCGAGCGCCGGGAGTTCCGGTTGCGCGATGCCTTGGCACCGGTGCGCGACCGCTTTACATACATCGTGCTGGATTGCCCGCCGGCTCTGGATATCCTGACTTTGAATGCCTTGGCGGCGGCGGACTCGGTCCTGATTCCCATGCAGGCGGAGTACTTTGCCTTGGAAGGGATCTCAGAACTGGTGGATACCATTGAGCGCATCCGCCTCGGGCCGAATCCTGAATTGACGATTGAAGGCGTGCTCCTGACCATGTTTGACGACCGCACCAACCTGGCGCAGCAGGTTACGGCGGAGCTGGGTCGCCATTTTGGCAGCAAGCTTTTCCGGACGACGATTCCGAGGAACATTCGTCTGGCCGAAGCTCCCAGCCACGGCAAGCCGGCGCTGCTCTACGATGTGCGATCGCGCGGGGCGGAAAGCTATATCCAGTTGGCCAAAGAAATCCTGGAGCGGCACGCGCCCACGGCGGAAAAGGCACAGGACACGGCGGAAGAGAAGAAGGTGGTCAACGCGCCGCGCTGGCAGCGCTGGATCAACGACCGAAACAAATTGATCACCATCAATATACAAGATCGATGAAGATCGATATATCGTAATGCCATATAGATTCCACCAGCTCTTGCGGAACATTGGGAAAGCTTGCGAGCAAAGTCCGCTAACAGAAGCGGAAGTAGAAAAGCTGTTTCAGCAGCACGATTTTTTCCTTGAACTTGGGTATGACGGAATTGGCAAGGACATCCTCGCACAGCGTTCACGGGCACAGAAACGCTACGATACTGCCCTGCTCGGTTTTGGCGGACGGGTGCGCGCGATCATTGAGTTCAAAAAGCCCGGACGGGACAGCAAGCTTGAGGACTTCGCCGAGGACCTATATCAGAAGTACGTTCTTCCGCACTCCGCCAATATAGGCGTGCTCACGGACGGCACCGATCTTCTGCTGTATTACCGGTTCAATGGCGACTTCACACAACAACTAGAACTTCGACTGGCTGAAGTGAGCGAAAGCGACGCCCGGAAGCTTGAAGATTTTCTGAAGAAGCGCCGGGTTGATCTGGAATCGCTGCCCAGTGTGACCGGCTGGCTGAAAGACAACCGCAAGGGCCCGTTGCTGATCTCTGACAGCGAGTCGGAGGAAGCAAACATATTCTTCCAGGTATTTCAGTTGAGACCCGAATCCGTTTTCGGGCATCTGGTTCTGGCGCTTTGGGAAATCTTGCCGCAGTCGATTGAGGAATCCGGTTTCACGCGCGGTTCTTACGAATTTTGGCTGAAGACCTATGCGCGGGAACTCAAATTGAAAGATGTGCCGCGAAGCTGGCGGTCGTTTGCTCTCGTCGATTCGGCGGCGGTGATCGCCCGATTCTCCTTCGCGCTGGAAACTGCTTACACGATTATCTCGCGGCTGATTCTGGCCAAGGCAGGCGATGACAAGCGGTTTCCGGGCGTGCGGTTTCTGCCGCGGTTGCAGGAAAGCTTCAACGAACTTTCCACGCGAGAGCGGCTCAAGCCCGAACACCATCTCGAGGTCATCGGTCGGTGTTTTCAGCGCGCGGGAGAAACGCTGTTCCACTCCATCTTTTCACAGGACATTTTCGATTGGTGGTTTGAGGCCAAGCGGCTGGAAAACCGTGCGCTGTGCATGGCGGTGGGCGAGGCCCTGCTGACGTTAGCGCAGTTTGATTTCCTGGACCTGTCGGGCGACTTGCTCGGTGAGTTGTACCAGCATTATTTCGACCGGGATACTCGCAAGGCATTGGGTGAGTTCTACACCCCGAGCGAGGCAATCGAGTTCATCCTGGATGAATGCGGATACCAAGGGCAACGCGGGGAGCGGCTGTTGGACCCGGCATGCGGCTCGGGTTCGTTCCTGGTGGCCGCTTTGCGGAGATACCTAGACAAGCAAAAAGGCCGCGATAAAGCGGAGATGCTGCGCGACCTGACGGACGGACTAAAGATTGTCGGCTTCGACATCAATCCGTTTGCCGTGCTCATGGCGCAAGTGAATTACGCAGCCCTGATCCTCCCACTTTACGCAGAAGTGGTGCTCGACAACCCGGAATTCCGAATCTTACGGCTGCCCGTGTTCCGCACGGACTCGTTGCGCATTGAAGAGAAGGAGGTCGAGAAGGATTCGAAAAAGAAGGATGAGCTGACGATCAACCTGCAGTTTGAAGAGAAGACGTTGGATGTGAGCGTGCATTTGCCGCTGCTTGAATCGAAGTCGCGGTTTGTGGAAATGCAGGTGAAGGTTCCGCGGTTTGCGGAGGCGCGCAAGCAGGGCTTGGTGAGCAATCTCGAAGAATATGTGGCGGCCCTAGCTATTGTTTTCCAAGCAGCGCGAGATCCGCGAAATGGGCTGGCGGCGCGATTGAAAGCGCGTTTCGCGGAGCGCGCGGACGCCTTAGCTCGTTATCTTGAAGACACGTTGGAAGCGCTGAATTCAACCGTTTCTTTGCTGAAAGGAAAGTACAACGACGGCCGGTTCTTGAAAACGATTGAAGACCTTGTGCTTGCTGTTTCCCTCAAACATGACATGCAGTATGACTACGTGGTGGGCAACCCGCCATACGTGCGCATACAAAAGATCCCGGAGCATGTGAAAAAGCATTGGGAGGGAAAGTACGAGTGGACGGAGCATAATTTCGACCTCTACATTCCGTTTCTGGAGCGGACGGTGCAGTCGGCGGACCAGGAGGGCTGGCTCAGGGATGGGGGAAAACTGGGCTTCATCATTTCAGACCGGTTTCTGAATGTTGACTACGGCAACAAGCTGAGGGAAGAGCTGCCCAAGGCATTGCGGGTGGATTTGGTGGTTGACTTCCGCGATACGCGGGTTTTTGAAGATGCGCTGAACTACCCCGCCATTCTGATCGGAGAACGAGGCGACGGCAGGACGGGGGAAATGGAAGCGGCGCGCATATTTTCCAGCGACACCCCGTTCAATCAGTTACTGGAAGAGTTTCACAGCCTTCGCAAGAAACTGAAGGGCAAGAACGTGTTGCGCGGCAAGGCGGTCGAGGTATTTGGTTTTCCTCGCGAACGGCTCAAGGCGGACGGGTGGTGGTTGATGCCCGCCGACGAGTGGGCGGTGTTTGACCGAATTCGGAGCAGCGCCGGAAAGCGCCTGATTGAGCTTACGGCGAGTGCAAGCGGCGGATTTGCGGGGTACCAGACGAGCGCGGATCCCATTTTCGTTCTTGATGAAATAGAGGACTGCGGGAAGCTGCTGAAGGTGCATCCCCGGCATGAGCCCAAGCAGTGTGGATGCCGAAAGGATCCCATTGAGATCGAAAAGGGCGCCCTTCGGCCGTTTCTCTTCGGAAAAGATGTTGGACGATGGCTGATTGACTGGAAAAAGAGCTGGGTGCTGTTTCCCTACGATGTTTACCAGAAAAAGGAGTCGCTTTACGAAGAAGAAGCAGTCGTTGAAGGCTGGAATCTGATTCCGAGCAAGGAGAACATCGACAGATTCGACTTCGTCAAGCCGGAGGCGATTGAAACGATCGAAGAACGATTCCCGAAGGCTTGGAAGTATCTGCGGAACCACGAGGCGGCGCTGCGTGGGCGCGAACACGGCAAGTACGCCAAGGAGAAAACGGACGGCTCTGTTTGGTACGGAGCAACTTACCCAAGAGGTCTCGATTACTACTTCCGCCCGAAACTGGTGTTGCAGGTTCTTTCTCGAAAACCCTCGGCGACGCTCGACCTGGAGGGGAACTTCGTCTTCACTGCAGGCGGGACGGCTGGCGTTTACGGGATTGTGCTGGAGGGTATTGACCACGTTGCGCTGAAGTGCGTCGCGGCAGTGCTCAACTCGCGGGCCGCTGACTTCCAGGTCAAAGAGATCAGCTCGGTATTTGGCAGCCGTTTCTATTCGTACGGCGACCAGTTCATCGAGCGGATCGTCTTACCGATTTCCTCCGACGGGTTCTCTTCTCTGGCGCCGATTGTGGATAAGTTACTGCCCCTGACCAACAGGCGGTTCGATCTGCTTCGCAAGATTGTCGACTTTCCGGAGAGCTTCGTCTCTGATCTAACGGGCTTCGAGTTGGATACCATCAACCGCCTAAGCGACAAACAACCGCCGTCGGAACAGCTCAAAGTCACGCCCGCTGAGATCCGCGTGGAACAGGTGCTGTATGGGTTCGCAGTGGAATACGGAAGCCAAACGCCGTTCGAGTTTGAAGCTCAAGAGCACGCGCAGTGTCTGGCGGAGGCGCTGAGGAACCGCAGGCGGAGAACCCTAAGCAAAAAGGAGATACTCGGCTGGCGGTTGCCGGTGAAGGCAGCGGGATGCAGGAAGCTGCTTGGTCTGCTTAGCACAGCGAAGACCGAATTGGGTAAGGCCGAGAAGGCGATTGCTTCGCGGGAAGAGCAGCTTAACGATTTGGTGTACGAACTGTACGGAATCAAGCAGGAAGAACGCGCTGTGGTAGAGGGGTTTCTCAACCGGTACAGCAGCAGTCCTGTGGCGACAGAAGGCGAAGACGTGGAAAGCGAAGGGAATTCAGAAATGGCGGGAGCGAACGCATGACAACGACGGCGGAACAAATCGCAGAGAAGCCGCATGACAAGCGGCGGGCGCTGGGGCGCGGGCTGGATTCGCTGCTGCCCGCGGGGCCGCGCATTGTGGCGGGAACGGCGGCGAGCGGGGCTGCCGCTCCGGCAACTGTGCCGCGGCTGGACGCAGTGGCTGGCGAGCCCGTTGCTGCACCGGCCGAGAATGCGGTGCTCGAGATCCCGCTCGACCAGATTGACCACAACCCGTATCAGACGCGGACTTCGTTCAACAGCGAATCGCTCGAGGAGTTGGCCAATTCCATCAAAGCCAGCGGCGTGATGCAGCCCGTAGTGGTGCGTCCGGGAAAAGATGGCCGCTACACTCTGATTCTCGGCGAGCGGCGCTGCCGCGCCGCGAAGCTGGCAGGCAGCAGCACCGTGCCGGCGATCGTGCGGCTGGTCTCCGATCAGCAGGCCGCGGAAATGACCATCGTCGAGAACTTGCAGCGTCAGGATTTGAACTGCATGGAGCAGGCCGTTGCCTATGCGCGGCTCAGCAAGGACTTCAAGTTGACGCAGGAGGAGATCGGGCTGCGCGTCGGCGTGTCGCGCGAGTCGGTGGGGAATTATGTGCGCTTGCTCAGGCTGCCGGAACCGGTCATGCAGTATCTGTACGACGGCAAGCTGGGTTTCAGCGAAGCGCGCGTGCTGCTGCGGCTGGCGAAACCAGACCAGATTCAGAGGATTGCCGATCACGCCGTCATTAAGCATCTATCGGTGCAGCAACTGCAGGATCTGGTCGAGCGGGTGAACCTGGCAATCCCGAAGGACCATGCCAATTCGGCAGCGTCCTGGATCGATCCCAACGTACAGGCCATGCAGAACGAGTTGGAACGGCTGCTCGGCCTGCGCGTCGAGGTGAAAGATCGCAAGGGAAAAGGGAAGATCGTGATCCAGTACTCCAGCCTGGATGATTTTGACCGGCTGGTGGAAATGCTGAACGGGAAAAAGTAGCTGGCGCCGAGTACCCCTGCGGGGATTCTGCGAGCTGATTACGATGCGAGCTGTCGCCCCTGGCAGATGCTGGTTTTCACCTTTTCAACACCGTATTCTTCTCAAAGGGAGGTTCCGTGAGGGGATACATACCAAGCATTCGATCTGTCTGGTGGGCATGGGCGGTGCTTGTGGTGGCTGTAGCCTGCGCAGCATGGATCTATCGGCCCGATTTGGCCATTAGGGCTGGAACCGCCTCGACGAGCCAGACCCTTTGCGGTGAAATCTTCGTTGCGGGACTCGACGCCAAGCGCGTTTTCACCGAAGAGATCCGGCCCCAACGCGGAATGCGGATCCTGCTCAAGCGGTTGCGCTATACAGTCGACCCGCAGCGCCAACGGGTGGTGACAACCTGGGCCGGTCACTTCGCCGGTGTCGCAACTTATCGCAAGGGCTATGGCTGCATGCTGGGAGATGCGGAGGCTGGCGCGCTGGGTGTTGCGCCCAATTTTTCCAGCTCGGCTTCCTCGGACAATGCGGAAACGCCAATTGCGCCAGTCGATGCCAAACTGAGCGAGGCGCTGGACCGGGCGTTCGCTGAACCTCCGCAGCCGCCGTATCGGCGCGTACGCGCCATCGTGGTCATGCGCGATGGCAGAATCATCGCCGAACGCTATGCGCAGGGCATTGGCCCAGACACACCCTTGATCGGCTACTCGGTCAGCAAGTCGGTGATCAACGCGCTGATCGGCATTCTGGTCCGCGACGGCAAGCTCGACCTGTATGCGCCGGTGCGCACATGGAGTTCTCCCGCCGATCCCCGCCATTCCATCACCCTGGACCAACTGCTGCGTATGACTAGCGGATTGGATCTGGAGGAAAGTGACAGCGGCTTCGATCCGGTTTCGCGCATGATGTTCTCGGAGCGCGATATGGCCGCATACGCCGAAAAGGCTAAACTGAAATCGAAGCCCGGCCAGACGTGGGAGTACACCAGCGGCAATACCTTGATCGCTTCCGCCATCCTGCGCGATGCCGTGGGCGGACATGCTGCGGATGTATTGCGCTTCGCTCACAGCCAGCTATTCGATCCTCTCGGGATGCAGGACGTCACTATGGAGTTCGATGATGCCGGCACTCCGATTGGGTCTACGCGCATCTACGCATCGGCGCGAGACTGGGCTCGCTTTGGCGAACTCTATCTCGACGATGGGGTTGTCGACGGTAGGCGCATTCTCCCGGAGGGTTGGGTTACCTACTCGACCCAGCCCACACTGGACAGTCCCTATGGCTCAGGCTTTTGGGTCAACGCCGGGCAATCCGCCGATGCGCGGGGCCGGGTGCAGGCTGGCATGCCGGCCGATGCGTATTTTGCCTCCGGCAATTTCGGACAGCGCATCGTCATCGTTCCTTCGCAACGGCTGGTGATCGTGCGGTTCGGAGCCACCATCGATCCTCCCGACTTCGACATTCGCGGACTGACCCGGCTGGTGGCTGACGCCGGCGCCGCTCGGTGACCATGTAACCCATCCGGAACACTGGTAAACTTTTCTGAGTATGAACTTTTTCTACCTGTTTCTGACCTGTTCGCTGCTCGCGGCAACTTCTGTGGCCGCGAAGAAGCCAGCACCGCCTCCACCGACAGAAGTTGAGATCGCCGCTGAGCCGCACCATCAGCCGATCTTTCACAACGAATATGTGCGGGTGTATGACGTGGTCGTCTCGCCGAAGGACGTCACGCTCCTGCACAATCATCGGCATGATTATCTTTATGTGGTGCTGGGCGCGGCGGAGATTTCCAACGAGCTGAAAGGCAAGACTGCAGTGAAGGCTGCGCTGGCGGACGGCGACGTGAAGTTTGTTGAGGGCGGCTTTGCCCACGTCGTGCGAAACGTCGGTGCCACGCCGTTTCATAACATCACGGTCGAGCTGCTGCAGGATGCGCAAAACCGCAGCGTGTCCCCTGCAAAGTGGAATGCCGAAAATGCCATCCGGGTGCAGGGCGGCGCGGAGGACGTTCTGTTTACAAAAGATGGGGTGCGCGTCGCGCGGGTGCAACTCGACACTGCAGGATTTGAGCACCGGCACCATCACGCTGGGCCGCAGTTGGTGATTGCGCTGACGGATCTGACGTTGCGCTCCGAAGCTCCCGACAAGAGCGCCACGAATATCGAGTTAAAGGCCGGGCAGGTCCGCTGGATTGAAGGCAACATCACCCACTCGGTCACCAATGTGGGCAGCCAGCCAGTGAAGCTGGTGTCGCTGGAGTTCTGAGGGAACTGGTAGGCGATCGCCCCTTCCCGGCTCGGTCACAGCGCCACAGCGCGCCTCTGGCATCAGTTCTTACATTCCTTTCATGAAAAGCGGAGTATGATGGGTTCGCTCGTCTAGCACGGAAATCCGCGTCCAGGAGTCCGTCATGAAGCACTCTTCTGGTAGGTCCACTCAGTCCCTTCGCCTTTCCGATTTTGATCATCGGCTCAACATGTACGCGTTGGCGGCGAGCGCCGCCGGAGTGGGAGTGCTGGCGTTGGCCCAGCCGACGGAAGGCAAGATCATCTACACGAAGGCTCACAAGACCATCGGTCTGAAGGACACACTTCATCTTGATCTCAACCATGATGGGATTGCCGATTTCGATCTCAAAAATGTTCGTCGCCTTGCCACTTATAGTTCTTGGGATCGGCTTTCCGCCATCCCGGCTCGGAGGAAGAATGCAGTCTGGGGCCACACGATGTGGCGGGCCTATGCCTCCGCCTTGTCGGCTGGGTCGTGGGTTGGGCCTAAAGGGCAATTCCTGCCGGGTGCGGGAATGATGGCTTCGACATCCGCCAACGGGGGACGGGACCACCCCGAATCGATAGGCAACGGCCCTTGGGCCAATGTCACAAACCGCTACCTAGGCCTGAAGTTTGTGATCAAAGGGAAAATACACTTTGGCTGGGCGCGGCTCAACGTGAGGTGCAACAACACCCAAGTGACCGCGATCTTGACCGGCTATGCGTACGAAACTATTGCTAATAAACCAATCCTCACCGGCAGGGAGCACGGGGTTGCCGAGCCGGACGTTTCAACGCTGATTTCGAGTTCGCCCGCCACGCTGGGGTGGCTGGCGCGAGGAAGCAAAAGCCGGCCGGGCGACTGACGACAAGAACACGGCCGACAGAAGGAGATCTTCGATGCGACGCTCTCAGTTTTCTGCTCAACATAAGCTTTCTATTCTTCTAGGCCTCGCCGTAACGCTACTGCTCGCAGCCGCCGCGCAGGCGGCTACCCATGAGAAAGTGTTGTACCGCTTCACAGACGGAAGCGACGGGGCATACCCCAACTCCCTGATCCTGGATGATGTGGGTAACATCTACGGCACAGCCCAATGGGGCGGCGACCTTAATTGCAGCAATGGCTGGCCGAATTCGGGCTGCGGTGTGGTTTTCGAGCTAAGTCCTTCCGGCCATGGCAAATGGCGGGAGCGTGTGCTGTATGCCTTCCAGGGTGGAACGGATGGGATCCAGCCCGTGGGCAATCTCCTTTTCGATTCTTCTAACAACCTCTACGGCACAACTCTCGGTGGAGGCACGGATAGCAGTTGTAATGAACCGCCTGGTTGCGGAACGGTTTTCGAGCTGTCTCCCCAAGGGGACGGGACCTGGACGGAAACCGTGCTGTACAGCTTCCAGAATGGTTCCGACGGCTCCGCACCCATCGGCCTGACGTTCGATGCATCCGGCAACCTCTATGGCGTCACTGACATGGGAGGAACCGTTAATTCCCCAAGAATCTACGAGCTCTCGCCGCCGGAAAAGAAGGGGGGCGCCTGGACGGAAACGACAATCTACACCATGCAGAACTACTCGTGGGCGGCTCCGGAGCTTCTTTTTGATGGCGGGGGAAACCTATACAGCACTTGGTTCCCGAATGGTTGTTGTGGCGGCGTGTTCGAGCTCAAGTACGTGGATAGGAACTGGCAGTACACGGATCTTTACGACTTCCAGGGCGGTGGTAATGGCGGCGAACCGTTGTCTGGGGTCCTTTTCGACAATAAGGGGAACATGTATGGAACCGGGGTATCAGGCGGCAACGACTGGGGCATCGCCTTTGAGCTCAAGCGCGTTAGGGGCGAGTGGACGCAAATCATGCTGCACAACTTCTGCAGCCTGAACAAGTGTGCCGACGGGGCCGGGCCTTACGCGCCGCTGGTATTCGATCAAGCTGGAAACCTCTACGGCACAACGGAGGTCGGGGGAGCAACATGCTCAGCTGACCGCGACGGATGCGGGGTGGTGTTCAAATTGGCACCTATGAAAACCGGCAAATGGGAAGAAACCGTGTTGTACAGTTTTCAGGGTGGACTCGATGGGTACGGTCCCGGTTACAGCGTAACCTTGGATGGTAAGGGGCACATCTACGGCACAACCCAAATGGGTGGGACCAGCTCCGGTCAGGGATATGGCACGGTTTTTGAGGTGACCCCATAAGGCTCGCAACAGTCAGGCTGGTTTCGCGCCGGGCGTTGCGATGACAGCGGACGCAAAGCCACAGACAAACCTCGGTGACTTGGCCAGCGGCTCACCGGGGGTTGTGATGGGACTCACTGCATCGGGGTACATAGTTTTGTAGCGTGATCGGCAGGAGAGAAAGTCTCCGATCTTTCCGCGCCTGCGGACGGAGCCGGGAGGTGTGTCATGATGCTCGCTCTCTGGGTGTTGCTCTTCTTTGCCTGTGCGTTCGCGGTTCTCCTGCTGCCGACTCTGTGGAGGGTCGAAATCTACAACCGATTCCGCGGGGATCGGGCGGTTACCTGCCCGACCACGAAGCGGCAGGTTGCGGTGAGTTTCGATGCGCGTCATGCAGCGGTAACTGGGGCAGTCGAGAAATCTGAGCTGCGTCTGGCCAGTTGCACTCTGTGGCCTGCGCTCAGACGCTGCGATCAGGACTGCATTCCGGAAGCGCTGCAGGCGCCGGTCTCTGTAGAAGGAGAAGTCGGACGGTCCAAAACCAAGCGGATTTATCACTTGCCGGTGCTGATCGCCACGTTTGTGGCATGGTGCGTGGGAGCGGTTTGGCATTCGCACTATCTGTTCCGCAAGCCCTGGATGGCATCGCTGGGGGTGACGCGGGCGCAACTGCGGCCGCTGGTTTGGACCTGGTCCCCGCACCTGCTCAGCCTGGCAGTCTGCATTTTGTTTGCTTATGGTGTTGCCTGGCTGCTGATGTGGAGCAGGCGCAAAGGGATGTGGCGCGGGATTGGCATGTCGGCCATCCTCTGGCTGGCGGTGGGGTTGGCAGCTTTGGCCAGCACCGGATGGGGCGGAATTCCTGCGGATTTGCTACGGATTGAGATTGGGTATACGTTGTTGGCAAGTGTGATGGTCGGAGCCATCATCGGCGGGTTGACGGGCATGATGCTCCGGCGAGCCGCCGCAGGCGCGTGAGCCGTCGGCGGAGGGAGGTCGCGCATGAAGCTGCTGCACTTGCGCACGCACGAGGGAGATTACTGGCATTCCCATCCCAGCCACGGGATTTTCGCGCTGGTCGCCGGTATTTTGCTGGCCCTGCTGATGGTGCTGTTGCTGGTTCCTACGGCACGGTGAGGGGGGATAATCCAGACTCTCTTTCACACTGGCCGAAGGCGTGAGCGAAATCCTCGGTTACGGCGTGACCTCAAAGACGGTGCCGGAGCTATGAGCGCCGCCCCATTCCGTCGTGCCATACAGGTTTCCAACTGAGTCGAGAATCACACCTGCCAAAGGGCTGTTACCGTCCTGGTTATTGTACGGGAAGCTGTGCAGCACCTTCTCCTTCCATTGGCCGTTGGTGCCTGGCGTCAACTGGAACACGGTGCCGTACCCTGACGTGCCGCCCTCCCACGTTGTGCCGTACATGCTCCCTGCCGCGTCCAAAACCAGGCCGGCGCGGGGCATACCTCCGTCCTTGCCTGGGTCCAAACCGCTGAAGGTGTGCAGCACCTTCTCGGTCCATGTCCCATTTCCCCCAGGTGTCAACTGGAAGGCGGTGCCGTCATGATGAGCCCCAGACCCGCCCGACGCGGTCGTCCCGTACAGGTTACCCGCCCCGCCGAAGATCAGGTTGGCATAAGGAAAAACGCCATCCTTGCCGTTATCCTGGAAGCTGTGCAGCACTGTCTCGGTCCAGTTGCCGTTGGTCCCCGGTGTCAACTGGAAGACGGTTCCGCAGCCGTAGCCGGAGCAGCCTGTGCCGCCGCCCCCGGAAGTCGTCCCGTACAGGTTTCCCGCAGCGTCAAAGACGAGACCGGCTTGGGGACTGTAGCCGTCAGTCCCACCCTTGAAGCTGTAGAGTACTGTTTCGATCCATGTGCCGTCCGTCCCCGGTGCCAGCTTGAAGACAGTCCCGCATTGGTACAGGCAGTAAGGGCTGTATTCGCCGCCTGCCGCAGTCGTGCCGTACAAGTTCCCCGTCGCGTCGAAGATAAGGGCCGCCTCAGGTACAGACCCATCTGTGCAGTCGCCGTAACCCGTGCCGCAGAAGTCGTATAGCACTTTTTCAGTCCAGATGCCTCCTGGGCCGGGCATAAGTTCGAAAACAGTGCCGCAGCCGTAATTACTCTGTAGGCAGTTTGAGCCCCCGTTAAGCGTCGTGCCGTACAAGTTCCCGGCCGCGTCGAAGGTCAGGCTAGCTACGGGCGAGTACCCGTCCGTGCCGTTATCGTTGAAACTGTGCAGCACCTCCTCTTTCCATTTGCCGTTCGCGCCGCGTGTCAGCTCGAAAACAGTTCCACAGCCGGAACATCCAAGACCGCCGATGGGCGCTGTGCCGTATAGGTTCCCAGCGCCGTCAAAAATCAGGCTGCCGTCGGGCCGGTACCCGCCTTTGCCGTTGCTGTTGAAGCTGTAGAGCACCTTCTCTTTGCTGGCTGCAAAGAGGGGATCTGCTATGGTCAGAAACCCGAAGGCTACAATGAAAGCTATAACGAACAAGATTAGTCGTCTCTTGGTCTGCACGGTGAGTCCTCCCTAAGGTGAGGGAACTTCCCGATTCTCGTTCTTGCCTCCGCAAGGGGCACCCATTATGAGCCGGAGCCCCTTTCCTAACTTCAAAGAACGGCACCAATTCTACACCCATCACGCGCTGTCGCTGCTACAGTCCTTGTGGCAATTTTGCAGCATAGGCCACGAATGCATACCCGGCGGCCCACGCGGAGATCGCCCGCTTAGAGATGCCCCAACTGGAGCAGCCTGCGGCCAACCAGTAAGTACCAAGTCATGATCGAAAGTCCTCCGGCGGCGGCGACCGCCATCCCCAAGCCATGCGGTGGCGTGAAGGCTATTTCGACGATCATCATCAGCAGATTTCCCAGCATTCCAGCGCAGGCTGTGGTTCGGCTGAAGATTTTGCTTCTGAACATGAGGGCGGAAATTAGCAGGCAGGAAAACTCTATGAGGAGAAGGCCCGAGCGGCTTTGTCCCTCAGCCAGCATCGCCTGCCCGGCTGCGGCTAGTAGAGATCGCTGCGCATCTGTGGTCGCGCTGGCGTACTGGCCGCTAAGAGAAAGCATGGGAAAGGCCCTGCTGCTGGCGAGGTAAACTGCAATCCCCACGAAAAAGAGGATCGTGCCAAGCGTCGCGTAAGCTTGATTGTCGCGCCTGAGAGCGGAGTAAATGGCAAGAATGGTTGGGGTCAATAGGGCTGCGCCAACCATGTTCAACAGACCAAGGTTGCGGAGTCCAAGGAACCAATGGTTCTGAAAGAGTGTGAACCAGTCGTCTACAGTGACGACGTGGGCCAAGGCACGATCCACTCCCGGAAGCAAACTAATGACGACCTCAGCCAGGGGAAGTATCATCACGATCAGGACGGTGATTCCGCCGAGCTTGTAGAGACTGTTCCAGCCGGAATCAGTCGTTTCGGTCTTAATTGCCGGCTTCAGCTCTGACTGCGACACGTGTTCTTTCCAGCCGCGGCATTTGCAACCGCCTCGATTATTTTCTTCACGTTGTCCGATGCGCCTTGGCCCGCGGTATCGACTACCAGGTGGGGGCGCTCCCAAGGGTGATATTCGCGAGAAACAACTTCTTGCCACGTCGGCGACTTCAATCCGGGGACGCCGGTGGCTCTGGTTTCCACACGCTTCCGATGTTGCTCAGGGTCAGAGCACTGGACTTCGACCTCGATGGCCAACGCCTGCGCCCGATCCGCGACGCTGATCCAGGCATCGCGCGTCAACGTAAGCGGATTGACCGAGTCCGCAACCACGGTTCGGCCCAGACGAAGATTGTTTTCAGCGATTGCGGAGGCGACGCGATAGCCTGCGTCATTCAAAGGCTCGGTGGCCACACCCGAATCCCGGATCGCCTGCTCGATGGAGTCGATGCGCAAGTACACCGCTCCGAGCTGACGAGCCAATTCCCAAGCCAGAGCTGTCTTGCCGACGCCGGGCAGGCCACCAAAGATGATCAGCGTGGCCATTGACTGCTATTTCAACTCGCCTACCACGCTTTTCGCGTAGCAGAGTTGCTTCGCCGGGGGAAGATCATGCTGCGGGTCGGGTCCCACGTTGGCGCGTCGTGTTCCGGCTCGATGTGGGAACGTCATACTTGAATTGCAATCCGATTTAACACTGGCGTGTAGATATCCACTTCCGTGGGCGGTGTTACGATGCTCACCACCAAGGCGAACCGCGCCGACCTGTGATATCGCTCCAGGTGTTCTCGGTCCTTCCACCAACCTGAAACTGGGTACACAGCCACCGCTCCTCTGCGGGCAAGATTAGAAGCTGGCCCGCGCCAAAGATCCGAGTGGAGGGACCCGCGATCGCGAAGGTCAGTGCCGAGCGTCCATCCGGTATCCGATGCGTGCGTGTGGCCCGCCTCCTGTCTAGCAGCTTTATTCACGCGCTTTCGAAAGTCATTCTCATCTTCGTCCGGTAATTTGACCGCAAAACGGAGTCCGTGTGAAGCATAGCGCTGCTTCTGATTGCGGGCGCTCTCCGCAGGGTTCGGTTCAATGAAGTAGGAGAGTGTCACACGCATGACAACGTCGGTATTTCCCAAGTCCGTCAATTGCTCCAAGGGCCAGGGAAGGCGAAATAGCTTCATCTCGTTCAGTAACACACCCTTTTTCTCTGGCTTCACATAGGGCTGGATCGTATCCTCCGCTACAAGAGTTAGCGCATTGCGGGCGCTGTAGATTGCCCGCTCAGGCTCTGGCACTCCGAAACCGTATCGCCTAAGCAAAAGGGCGTGGTCTGTTTTGGTTGCGTCGGCTGGCAAGTGGCCAAGCATCGCGCTTGTCCATTTGGCCGAATCGACGACGAGAGCCCGGACTGTTTCCGGCCAAAGTTCGGGGTATTGGGTTCGCACGATGGCGCAAAGACGCGCGGCACTCGCGGCGGCAGCGCTGGTCTCGCCGAAATGCTCGAATGGCGTTTGAGGGTATTCTCGCGACGTCGTGAGCAGCCTTACTTGTGGGAAGCCGTAGCCGAGGCCGTCCGCCGGATCGACGCCGAGGTTTCCCGCTTCCATGACCACATCGGGTTTGATTGGCCAAGTATCGTTCCACGTTGCCGTTGTTGTACTCGGCGACAAGTCCCCATTAGTTGCGAAGGGTACCCACCCGTTCCGGGTGGGGTCAGTGATTTGAGTAAGTTGTGTGACTCCGCCTACGGTTAGGACGTTCCACGCATGGGCGGGCGATTCAATCTCGCTCAGGTCATTTAATGTTAGGTACTGTTCATGTCTTAACAGTTGCGGTTCTCTGATGTTCCCAGCAGCAACGCAGAACAGGCGACCGATGCCTGGAGCCGCCTCAGAACCGAAGCATAGCTGATCGAGTTCAGCAGACCACGAGGTTGGACGGCCTCTGTGCGGAGAGTCTTCATCCGTCGATGTCGCGAGGCAGAAGACGCGTCTGCGATGAGGTTGGGCAATCTCCACTTTGGCAACCCCGCCGGCAGTAATCGCGCCGAGCAATTCGTGCGGGTTTTGGCCAATCGGAGGAAATATCTTCACCGACTCCATTCGGCACGGGACAGAGACAGGCTGGCCATCACCTATCGCGGACGCGAGATCCCCATATCCGCACAAGCCGGCCATGGCCGTTCCGTGGCCATGATGGTCGTCACTGCCCCAGTCATCACGGTAAGCGTGGCAGTCAGCAGCTGCAATGACCGGCTCCAGCAGACGATGCGCACGGTTGATTCCAGTGTCGAGGATGCATAGCGAATTCCCCAGACCCTCGGGAAGAGCAACCCTCCTGAGGAATCCATCCATGGCACGGGCTTGCTGATCTGGGCCGGCGGCCACAAGAAATTCTGCCATCCTCTTCGAACGAGCGAGTCGGGAGATACTCAGGGTGGCCTCGTTCAACTGTGCTAGTACATTTGGCGACGACCTGACGAATAGCGCCACGTCCTCTGGAAAGACCAGCGGATGTGCGCCGCAGACGACGCCGGCTTCCATCGCAGCCACCCGGAATCGGTCTGACGCCGATTGGCGGAGCCACACTTCCCAGTCAAACACTTCTGCCGCGCCAGGAAAGTCGTCCGGGCTATCAATCCATAAATCACGGAGGGCCGCCAAATGAATATCGCCGATGCCCTCCACTAGCCTGCGTCCCTTCGGCTCGGGTTCTTTGGCGCGAGGCTCGTTCTTAGTCCGGTAATCCTCGATGGTTTTCGGGAAGAAGTCTCGAGCGCTCTCGGGGACGAAGATGGTTGCGGTCGTACGGCCTGCCTCCTCCTTTACCGCCAGCAACTCGATGTTCCTTTTCCTGCGTTCGAGACGCTCTGCGAGGAGGGGCTCCTCCCCGCGGCTCTCGATGGCAAGATAAATACCGTTTTGGCCTTTCGTTAAAACATTAGAACGGCGGGCTAGAGACTCTCTCGCAGCATCCTCCGAATTGTGTAGCTGCTGCAGCAACCTTGCGGCGTGTGCTTGTCGGTCGGGGACGCGCGAGGGAAGGCGGCGCGTACCGCCAGTGCCCGGTCTCGCGAATTTCTCTCCTCGCGAGACATTTCGAACGACGATATGCGCAAATCGCTCGCCTGCCATCGAACGGTACTACTGTGACTGACTTCTCCGCGCTGCTATGGCCGCCCGCAAATCTGAATCATGTATTTCAGGGCCGTGATCAAGAATCGCAGTTCGAGCTGCGTCTTCCGCAGCACCCATGATCTCTGCTTGGCTCAATCCTTGCGCTTCCTCTGCGACCTTTGCCCAATGCACATCCGAGAATTCAAATCCCTGCAAGCGCATCTTCATTGCGGCGATGGTCTGGTCGGCTGAAGGCAGCTGGTATTTCAATATCGCTTGGAACCTACGGAACAATGCCCGATCTAGTAGTGCTTCGTGATTGGTTGTCGCCACAATCAGCGCGTCGCTGTGATCTTGCTCAAGAAACTGGAGAAAAGAGTTGAGAATGCGGCGAGCCTCGCCCACGTCGTTGTCTGCTTCGCGCTTCCCACCCAAGGCATCAATCTCATCAAACAGGTAGACCCCTCGCATCTCTGACATCGCATCAAAGATCAGTCGCAGTTTGGCAGCGGCCTCGCCCATGAACTTGGTCAATATTCCGTGCAGCAGCACGGAGAAAAGGGGAAGACCCAACTCTCCTGCCATGGCGCTTGCTGTCATCGTCTTCCCTGATCCCGGTGGACCAGTAAGCAGAAGTTTGCGCCGCGCGGTAAGCCCGTGATCCTTCAGTCGTGCTCTCTGGCGTTGCTCATAAACGATTCGGCGCAATTGCTCCATTAGCTTTTCATCCAAGACCATGTTGGTGAGGAGGGTCTTCGGGTATTGAACCGAAAGGATGCTGGCGAGGTCGCTCCGAACGGAGGGTACGGGTACCGGCCCGTGTGAATACACGACCCTAGGCCTCGGATTCTTAGCTTGATCGAGCAGCTCCTTGAGCTCCTCAGCGACGGCCGTGTGCCCCCTCTTAGCTTCAGCAGCCGCTAGCTGGAGAACAAGGGAGTAGAAGCGGTCGTCGTCACCTCTTACGTGGCTCTTCACGAGCGCCAGAATCTGTTGGGCAGTCGGCATGTCGACGCAATTGCTCCGCGTTCCGATTGTAGCAAGGCGGCAGCAGGGGCCAATGCGCTCCCTACTAGTGCGCCTGCCCTGTGACACTGCCAATTATGAACCATGATCGCCCCAGTCAGAGGACAAATGGGAACGAAAAGAGGTTCACTGTTTAGGAGATAGGCACCGGTTAGCCTATTTCAACTCGCCTACCACGCTTTTCGCGGCCGCGAGGATTTCGCCGTCCTTGGCGGCTTTGGCCAGGGTGTTGATGTCTCCATGGAGAGGCCGGTCTTCCTCCAGCTTTTTCACGTGCTTGCGAACGACATCGTAGGCAGCCCGCGTGGCCGGCGCGGGCTTTGCCGGAGCGCGGAAGTCGAAAGCTTGCGCGGCGGCCATCAGTTCAATGGCGACGACGTACCAGGCATTCTCGATGATCTGGCGGGTCTTGATCGCGGTGGTCATGCCCATCGAGACGAAATCTTCCTGATCGGCGGCGGCCGGAATGGACCCGGTTGCAGCAGGATGGCTGAGCACCCGGTTTTCGCAAACCAGCGCTCCAGCCGTGTATTGGGTGAGCATCAGGCCGGAGAACATGCCGGCTCCCTGAGTGAGGAACGCAGGCAAGCCGACGGACAGATGAGGATTGAGGAGGCGGTTTAGTCTCCGCTCGGAGAGCGCGGCTACCGTGGTTACGGACATGCCGACCGTCTCCAGCGCGAAAGCCATCGGCGTGCCCTGGAAGTTGGCGCCGGTCAGCACCAGGTCGTCGTCGGGAAAGAATATGGGGTTGTCGGCGGCATGGTTCAGTTCGATTTCAAGCATGTACCGCGCCCATTTGAAGGCCTCTCGCGCTGCCCCAATGACCTGCGGACTGGAGCGGAGGGAATATGCATCCTGGACTTTCTTGCCCGGGCGTTGGAGCAGTTCAGATCCCTCGGTAAGCTTACGGATGTTTTCGGCGCAGTCCTGCGCGCCGGGGTAGCCGCGCACCAGATGCACGCGCGGATCGTAAGCCTTCATGTTGGCGTTGAGCGCTTCGAGAGTCATGGCCAGCACGATCTCCTGGGTTCTCAGCCAGCACTCGGCGTCATAAAGTTCGAGGCAGCCCATGCCGCTGATGAAGTTGGAGCCATTGATCGTGGCCAGGCCGTCGCGCTCACGAAAAACGATGGTCGGGACGCCGGCTTCGGCCAATCCCTGCTTGGCGGGCAGTTTTTTGCCTTGATAGAAGACCTCGCCCTCGCCCATGAGCGTGATGGCCATCTGCGCCATGGGGGAGAGATCGCCGCACGCTCCCACGGAGCCTTTCTGGCAGACGACCGGAGTGACGCCGCGATTCAGCATCTCGATCAGGGTCTGCGAGACCTCGAGCCGGACGCCGGAGTGTCCCCAGCAGTGGGTGTTGAGGCGGGAAAGCATGGCGGCCCGTACGTCTTCTTCGGGACAAGGTTCTCCGCAACCGGCGGCATGAGAGTAGAGCAAGTATTTCTGGTACTGTTCGACCTGCTCGGGGGTAAGCACGACCTCAGAAAGTTCGCCGATGCCGGTGTTCACGCCGTACATGATCTCGCGCTTGCCGATTTTGCGTTCGAGCAAGTCGCGGCATTTGTTGATACGGCCTACGGCGTCGGGGTGCAAACCGATCTTTTGCCGGTTGCGCGCAATGGCGACTACATCTTCGATGGTCAGGGAATGCCCATCCAGGCGAGTGGTGCCGGTGGCATTTCGTGTGTCTCGCTGAGCATCTTGATTCGTCAGCGTGGTCATGCGTCCTCCGAAATGCGGAAGTTGAGCTTGCAACTTTACCCTATGCCCCCTGGTGGAATTGCGGTATGACCGATGTCACTCGGGGTGGTGACCGGGCGCAAAGTCATGGAGATTAGGGGTTTGATTGTCGGCCAGCGAGTCACAAGCAACTGTGCGGCAGTGGGTTAATGTGGGCGGGTTGTGGCTCCTTGATTTCATTCCGGACCGGGCCGCACAATCTTAATGTCCGGACAGTCCAAAGGATCTGGGGGCCGATTAGGTCGCGGGGTCTCGTAGGCAACCATTGCCGGAGCAAGCGAATCGCACTTGGGGAGGAGGTGTCGATGCGATGCGAATCGTAGGATTCTTCCTGGGCTTTCTCTTCCTTAGTTCCAACATTTCAGGCTATCCCGTCGTCGCTCAGGTAAGCCCGCAGCCGACGGGATCGGTAGCCTCTCAGCCCAACGCTGCGGCCGACCAGGCACAAGCCGCGCAAGAGCCGTCCAGTTCGACGAATGGGCAAGACGACACCGGCTCTGGCTCCGAACACAAGCTTCACATACGCCTAGGGATGATCGCACTGGGAGCCGGTTATTCGCACTTCTCCCGACCGGCATACTATCCCTACGACCCTTATCTGTTTTCACCTTTTGGCTGGGAGGCTTCGGCACTCTGGTATCCGTACTGGGGACCGTATCCGTTCCTACCTCCAGGCTATTTCGCCTACGGATCAGCCAAAGGGGAAGTGAGGTTGGCCGCTGAGCCGAAGACTGCAGAGGTGTATCTGGACCACGCCTATGCCGGCACGGCGGACCACCTGAAGAGCATCTGGTTGGAGCCGGGAGCTTATGATTTATCTGTGGCAGCCAACGGCCGGGAGGATTTTCACCAGCGTATCTACGTGCTGAGCGGGAAATCGCTAAAGATCACAGCCAGGCTGGCCGCCTCTGGGCCAAAGCCCGGCGAAGCCAAGGGCAAACCATGAACTGGAAGCTTTGTGCAGTAATGATCGTGTTGTCTTCGATGCCTCTGTTGGCTGAGGGACCAAAGGGGACCGAACCGCGGCAGTCGGCGGATCGTTACGCAGCGCACGCCGAGATTGATGGCGTTGCCGTCGGGGCTTCCCTTCTGACCGCCGATCAAGCGCGCCACAGCTTTGTATCCGACGTCAACCGCTGCTGTTTGGTAGTGGAAGTCGCGTTCTATCCGCCCAAAGACAAGCCGCTCAACCTCTCACTGGACGATTTCGTGTTGCGGATCAAGGACACGGATGTTGCGGAGAAGCCCTCCACCGCCAAGGTCATTGCAGCCAGCCTGCAGAAGAAAGCCAGCTCGGACCGCGACGTAACCGTGTCTCCCGGCTATGGTGTGACTTACCAGAGCGGCCGCAGCTACGACCCTGTCACCGGCACGGTACAGGGCAGCGGAGTAACACAGACATCCGGTGTCTTGGTCGGCGTCGGTCGTGCCGGGCCCAACCCCGCCTCAACCGACAAGGACCGTAGCGCCATGGAAACCGAACTCAGCGAGAAAGGCCTGCCCGAGGGTGCTGCTTCTGCACCCGTGGCCGGATATATCTATTTTCCTGTCGCCTCCAGGAAGAAAGACGCCAGACGCCAGCTTGAATACAAGCTGGGCGCGGACAAGGTCGTCTTGCCTCTGCCCTAGGAGGTTGTGGTTGTCACCGCGACACCGCCGCGAGAGTGCGTTCGTTGTTGCTGTAACGTCGCCTCGTCAATCGTTGACGGGTGCGAGCGACGCAGCCTGATTTCAGAAGCCATCGATCGCGCGCCTGCTTACGGCGTGATCTCGAAGACGGTGCCGTTCGCATAAGCGCCGCCGTAAATCGTTGTGCCGTACAGGTTGCCGGATGCATCGAAGATGAGGCCAGCATAGGGCCAATATCCGTCCGTGGCCTTTGGCTTGAACTTGTGCAGCACATGTTCTTTCCACTTGCCCTTAGCTCCGAGGGTCAAGCGGAAGACTGTGCCACAACCGTAACCGTCGCAGCCTTTGCCGGAAGATCCGCCCGCATAGGTTGTCCCGAAGAGACTCCCGGCAGCATCGGAGATCAAGCCCGCCTGCGGTCCGAAACCGTCGGCGCAGCCGCGGACGGAGCAGAAGTTGTAAAGTACGTTCTCGGTCCAGGTGCCGTTGGTGCCGGGCGAGAGTTCGAAAACGGTACCGCAACCGTAACCGCCGCAGCCTTTGCCGGAAGCGCCGCCCAAGAGCGTCGTGCCATACAAATTGCCGGCTGCGTCGAAGATCAGGCTAGCTTCGGGGGCGTACCCGTCCTTACCGTTGCCGGCGAAGCTGTACAATACGTTTTCCGTCCAGGTGTCGTGGCTCCCTGGCACCAACTGGAAGACGGTCCCGTAGCCATTCGCGCCGCCGCCATACGTCGTGCTGTAGAAGTTCCCCGCTGCATCCATGATCAGGCTGGCCCAAGGGTTGTTGCCATCGGTGCAGTTTGCAAGGGAACAGAAGGTATACAGCACCTTCTCCGTCCAGGCGCCGTTTCCGCCGGGCGCCAGCCGAAAGGCGGTTCCGTAGCCATAAGCGCCACCGGCATACGTCGTGCCATATAGGTTCCCGCGCGCGTCGAAGATGAGGCTGGCTTCAGGGTTGGAGCCGCCCTTGCCGACATCAGCGAAGCTGTGCAACACAGTCTCGGTCCAGGTGCCGTTGGTCCCGGGTGAGAGTTCGAAAACGGTACCGCAGCCGGAACCCTCGCAGGCTGAAGTGTAAGCGCCGCCGTTGAGGGTTGTGCCGTACAAGTTCCCGGCGGTGTCGAAGGTCAGGCCGGCGTAGGGTGCGAGCCCGTCGGTACAGCCTGTCACCGAGCAAAAGCTGTAGATTATGGTCTCGGTCCAGGCGCCGTTTTCCGGCGTGAGTTGAAAGACGGTTCCGCCATTGTGTGCACCGCCATGAGCGGTGGTGCCGTATAGGTTCCCCTTGGTGTCGAACACCAGGCTGGAGTAAGGATTGTAACCGTCCGCGCCGTTATCGTTGAAACTGTACAGCAAGCTCTCCTTGCCGGCTGCAAACAGAGGAGCGGTTATGGTCAGGAAGCCAAGAACTACAGTGAAAGCTATGAGCGACCTTAGGCTGCTTTTGTGCATAGAGTCTCCTCGAAAGAGATTCCCGACGCCGTAGCCATCATAGTCAGCGTTGTGCGACAGACGGGCTACCACTTTGTGAAGTTCTGGTGAAAACGTGGGCGGCGACTTCGTCTCTTTGCTCGGCATTCTATGCCTCCTCAAGAAGAAATACTCGAAGCTGCCAACCTTAGGAGCGGGCGGACGCTTCCGCGGATACCCCGGATGGCTATCAGTATACTCCGGGCGGTAATTTCAGCGCATGCGGCCAACGAACATTCAATAACTTACGAACGGTTTGGTTTCTTTTTCCACACTCGGTTCTTCCGCTTGACATTTCCTATGACCCGCGTCAGGATTGCCGGTGTGGAGTGTATGCCGTTCGGCAGACGGCGATCTGACCCAAGTCACCCCAGGCCGTAGGAAGACGCTGAGAGGAGATCCCCGGATGGAAAAGACGCTCTATGCAATGGCGCTGATAGCAATACTGATTCCCGTCGCGGTGGCGCAGGATTACCGGGCGCCTCAGGCCAGCCTGGACCGCGAAGTGGATCTCGGAAGACCGGCCCAAACGGCGGTTCTCGGCGGCCTACAGCCGGCAGCCCAAACACCGCCCAGCTATTGCAAGCCCTGCTTGTTCTATGCCGGCGATTTTGATTCCAACGCCAGCGACGCTAACGGCCTGGCCAATGAAGTTGACGTTATTGTCAGCACCGGCGCGACCACCTACACGCCGTTTATCGTGCCCAAGGGCAAGACTTGGACCGTCACCGGCCTGTTCACGGTTAATTTTATGTCGCTCAGTCATCTCGATCCCGACACCGTCCCGTACGAGGTCAGGAAGGACATACCAAAGGCGGGTGGGAATGGTGGGCACTTGATCTGCCACGGGAAAAGAACTGCCACAGTGATCGAATCAGGAAATTGCGACAATGGTTTCGGTTACGACTGCTGGGCCGTCATAGCAAACAATATTAAGGGTTGCCGCTTGCCGTCAGGAAAGTACTGGCTGTCCGTCGTCCCCTATTGCACGACCACGGGCACCTGCAACGACTTTCGCGCGTTTGTAGCCAATGACGACGGCGCTATGAACCACAGGTTCGGCCCGCTGGAGCCTGCGAATGACTCGTTCTTCAACTCGGTGTATTTCGGTGCGGTGTGGGAGCCAAGCTCGGAACAACAGTCCAGTTCGCGGTTCTCCGTCGGCGTGGAAGGAACAGCGAGGTAGGTGGCAAAAGGAAAATCACTCATGAAAACGACACTTTTTGCAGTGGCGCTGATGATAGCGCTGATTCCCGTCGCGGTGGCGCAGGATTACCGGGTGCCTCAGGCCAGCCTGGATCGTGAAGTGGACGTGCGCGGTCCGGCCCAAACGGCGTCTCTCGGCCGCCTACAGCCGGCAGCCCAAACTCCACCGAGCTATTGCAAGCCTTGCTTGTTCTACGCGGGCGATTGGGACTCGAACGCCAGCGACGCCAATGGTCTAGCTAACGAGGTCGATATCATCGTCAGCACGGGCGCGGCAGTCTACACTCCTTTCATAGTTCCCAAGGGCAAGACTTGGACGGTGACGGGCCTGTTCACCGATAACTTCATGCTGTCGGGGGCGTATGTTGATCCCAAGACTAGCCCGTATGAGATACGCAAGGGTATTCCCAAGGCTGGCGGCAGTGGTGGAACGCTGGTTTGCCATGGCACAGGGGCCACCACTCTGGTCGATACCGGCAATGTTTTTCTCATCGTCGCAACTAAAGTGAGCAACATCCAGGGTTGCCAATTACCTGCCGGCAAGTACTGGATGAGCGTTCTTCCCTACTGCACGAACAAGAATGACAGCTCCTGCGACTACTGGCGTGCCTTCTTGGCCAACGATGATGGCGCAATGGCTAACCGATTCGGTCCCCTCGAACCGGCGAACGACTCGTTCTTCAACTCAGTTTTCTTTGGCGCAAACTGGGAGCCGAGTTCGGAACAACAGTCCAGCTCGCGCTTCAGCGTTGGCGTGGAAGGAACGGCGAAGTAGGGCAAAAGGAGAATCACTCCACGAAAAGGACACTTTTTGCAGGAGAGCTGAAACAAGTTCCCATCTACGGCTAAGCGCTGCGGAAATTGAGAGAGTCTCTGAGGTTCTGCAGCTCGCGGTAGTAATAGAGCGAGGTAGGGCGCTTTTCCTGAAATCTCAGTCTCTTCAGAAAAGCGATTTCTTGCTCCGTGGCGCCGTTGCTAAGGGAAGGATCACGCAGAAGCTCTTTGAGGCCAGGCTCTTCGCCGAAAGGTGGTTGTGTTTCCTGTTCGACAAACGCAAACCTCTTGCGGTGCTCTGGAACAAGTCTGGGGTTTAGGACAATTTCCATTCGAAAAGTCGCGAGGTCGATGTCCCACGATTCCAGTAACAGCCCCAGTAAGGAAATGTAGTTCTCAATCGACACGCTACACCCATCGGTTCCCAAAAACTCACGGATGGTCGCCCGCATCTGTTCCTGGCTTTGCATTGCGAGGCGGGCCATAAGGCGGACCCAGTCTTCATTCTCCAATTTTGCTTGGGCAATCTCCTTGCCCACGTCTAGGTGCATTTGTGTGACCAGGCGTTCAAGCTCACCAAAGGGGTGCCTCTCAAAGATGGATTTCTCAGCTACTGCAGCTTCGCGTACTCGGCTTTGGCTTGTTTCAGGATGGGGATGTCAGGATCGGCGTCTTTCCAAAGGGTGAAAAAATCCTTGTAGGCGGCGAGCGCCCGAGTGCGGGCGGCCTCGGCATCAGGGGCGGAGCTTGGCGTCGCCTGGACCCTTCGACTTTGCTCAGGGCCGGCTTGCGCGGCGTCCGTCCCCACACCGCCTTGGCCAACTTCGAGCGCATAGGCACGGGCGACGCCCAGATGCGCCAACGCTCTCGTCCAGCAGTTCCAGACGATCCCGCCGTGGTCGAGAATCTCTTGAAACTCGGCTGCAGCAGCACTGCCCTGTCCGTCTGCCAGGTATGCCTCTCCGCGCACATACACGTGATAGAGGCAGGAGATATTGTTGCCGAACGGGATGTTACCCAACTCGATGGGCGAAGCCACCAGCGCATTCAGGGCGGAGGCCGGCTGGTTTCTGTTCAGCGCCAATTGCGCCTGAATCGCGGGCAGCCAAAGCGCGTGCATCTGAGTGTTCAACGGGAAGCGTTTCCCCACGTCTTGTTCCATGGATTCGGCCCGGGCTGTATCGCCCGCCATGGCAAACGCAAGCGCGGCTTCAGCTTCCGCACCCGGACTTGCGGGAACAAGCTTCAAGACCTCTGCCGCTGACTGGCGGGCTTCAGCGGCATTGCCGTACGCTGCCAGTTGCAGGGCGATGTTGGTTTGCCAAATCGCCGCATTTTCCTTGTTGTCGGTGCGGATCGCGGAGTCCACCGCCCGCCGGGTCAGTTCCCGCGATTTAGCAACATGACCGGCATACGCCTCGGTATCGGATGCGAGCGCCAGTCCAAAGTTTTCGTATTCGGGCCGGCTGGCAAACCACTGTTGCTGTTCCGCCATGGCGGCGGGGTCGGCCGCAAGGAAGGCAAGCGCATAGAGATCATTGTGCAGAAAGGAATCATCCAGTTTTCGCGTCTGCGCCTGGTGAATGATCTGCCGCGCCTGGTCGAAACGCTGCAAGGCAATGGCGTCTGAAGCGAGAACCTCGTACAAGTACACCTGGTCTGAGGCAACGCGCAGGCCTTGCTTGGCGATCTCCGCGGATTTCTCATACTGCCCCTGGGAGGCCAACACTAAGCCCAAGACGCTATAACCCAGCCATTCCCGCGGGTAGCTCTGAACCCGCTCCTGAGACGTCTGGGCCGCCTTATCCAGGTCTCCGGTTACGCGATAGTAGGCGGCGGCAATACTCAGCTTTTCCCACTCACTGGTACGCTCCCGCAACTGAAATGCCTTAGTGACATACTCGCTGGCCCGGCCAACCTCGGAGAGATTGCTGTAGTCGTCGCCCACCGCCAAGTATCCGATGGCGAAATTCGGATCAATCTCGATGGCGCGTAGAAAGTAAGGAAGGGAAGCGGCGGAGCCCTTCTCACCCCCCGCCTTCATTCCCAGGCTAAACGTCTTTAGAGCTTCGAGCGAAGACGTGGTGGCCTGCGCCAGCGGGACATCGAACTTCTCCACCGTAGCCAGCGATTCCCCTAGCTCAGGGCGTAGCTTGGATGCGGCATCACCCAGCGCGTCCAGCACCTTCTCTTTGGACGCCGCCGTCGCCTGCTCCTCAGCAAGCGTGTCTCCGCTCCGGCAATTCACCGCCTTCAATCCCAGTACATATTGGCTGCCCAGACTTGCAATCGACCCGGCAAGGTAAGCTTTGCTGCCGGCCCGCTGGCAAAGCTCGCGGGCCACTTCCGGCGTGAGTTTCGTACCGGCTGGACGGGTCATCTGGCGCAAGATTTTCTCAACTGCGCTGTCCGGGAGCACATTCAGGAAAGGTGATTGCCGGAGGGAAATGCTGAGCGCCGTTTTCAGAGCGTCGTCGAACACCGCATCGCCCGTTGTGTTAGCAAAATCGGCGAGAACGATGGTGTCCTTCTCGGTCAGGCGCTTGCTTTGCTGAAGAGAACGATAGTGGAGCCCGCCCGCGGTGATCATGGCGACCAGCAGGACGCAAACCGCAATCTTCCAGAGCTTGGAAACCCCAGTCGCGGGATTTTCTGGCAAGGCTGCCACGCCTGAGCTTGCCTTCTCTTCGGTGATGACACTGGTGCGGACGGTGCGCTGCTGGAAAATCAACCCGCTGGGGCCATAGCTGCCAACGGCGGCTGCGTCCGCGACAGCCAAGCTCTCTGGAACAAGGACCTGCACGGGCACGACAAACTGGTACCCCCGACCCGGCAAGGTGACGATGTAGCTGTTGTCGCTGGGCTTTTCGCCAAGTGCCCGCCGCAGCGCGGATATGCTTTGCGCCAGGCTGTTCTCGTCGACGAAGGCATCCGCCCAGACATTCTTTAACAGTTCGTCCCTGGTTATGACTTTTCCTGGGTTCCGCACCAGGTACAACAGCACATCAAAAGCCCGGCGGTTGAGCGTGACAATCTCTTTTTGCCGCCGCAGGGTGCGCGCCAGGACATCAACCTGAAATTCTCCGAATTGAAATATCCCCCCTGTTTTCATTGCAGTAGCGGAAATTCACAACTTGTCAGAACCTGTCAGAAGCGGTCACTGGCCTTCCCGAACGGTTACTGGAACAATCCTGCCAGTTCAGATCACCGGGGTTGCATGAATCGACTTTACCAGTGGCTGTCGGAGCGGGCAAGGTTTTTCCGTTCTGACACGTCCGATCAAGGCATGCGCCGAACCGTTCGCACTGAGGTGACGGTCGAGCGGGAAGGCATGACCCTGATGATGGGTGGCACTGCAGCGGGCTTCGACATCTGCCCGCTTTGCGGAAACAAGCTTACTCCGTCGCAAACGGAACAGGCGACCGCCCCCCGTCAAAAGGAGAACCAAGTGAAGGATACGAACGACAATTTGGCAAGCCTTGATGCCGCAAACGCGGGAAGCAACAAAAGCCAAGCCACGACACTAGCCTCGGTACGGCCAGCGTCAGACGGAATTTCCATCAACGGGTCTCCACGGTTAGCAAACCGGGGCGCCCAACAACAGCTCCTGAACGGAGCTCACACTAAGGAGAAGCTATGAAAAACGTCGTCCGCCCCTATGTCCTGTGCAGCATTGCCTGCTTTCTGTTTGCCACGAGCGGGATGCTGTGCGCGCAGCAACACAAAACCTACAGTCAAGCCAGGATGGAACACCCGGATTGGGTGCAGGTTCCAGGCGAGTTGATCCGTCCCGATTGCGTGCATGGGATTCCCAATGGCGCGACCGTCGAAGTGGGAAAAGATGGCAACGTAAGCGGCGATGTCAGGCTCAACGGAGTTCTGATCGCCCACTATGACGATTGCCCCGAGGCTCCGATCGTCACCCGTCCTATGGGCGGCAGCGAAGGCCTTGCACACGATCCCGGCACCGGGAACGGCTGGGTCGAAGCTTCCAATTGGCTGGTTGACCTGGGGTCCGGCCAAAATCTCGATGAGGTAGCGGGTGACTGGAAAGTGCCGTCGAATCCTTCGACGAACGGCTCCCTGATTTATCTCTTCAATGGGATGGAGCCTTCGGACTATGCGTGGATCCTGCAACCCGTTCTGCAATACGGCGTGGGCTATGCAGGGGGAGGCAACTACTGGGTAATCGCCAGTTGGTTGGTCGGCTCCAAGGCATATTACAGCCCACTGGAGACTGTCAATCCGGGAGACTCGCTCAGGGGCTATACGAAAACCACCAGTGTCTCTGGCAACACTATCTACTGGAAAGTAGATGCCAAAGACAATACCACGGGCGCTTTTTCGTATCTGGATGCCCACACTACTGGATACCAGTGGACTTGGGCCCTTGCCGGCGTGCTCGAGGCGTACGGGATAACGTCATGCTCTGACTTTCCCGCGAACGGGAAGGCTGTCTTCACGCACTCCGACGCCTACGACGGATGGCCGCAATTCGATCTCCTAAGCCCGGCGCAATGGCAGGCGTCTTATTGGAATTACGGAGGCCCGTCTTGTAATTTCAGCGTTACCGCTGGAACAACGTCAACCTTGAAGTTCTAGAACAGATTTAGTCAGCACGAGAGATGAATTGAGACCGGGTTGAGGGCGACCTCAACCCGTCTCTTTCGCTCACAGCTGTCAATGAGCGACAGGGCTGAACTGGTTAGCAACGCAGCCAAACGTGCTCACAGCTTCCAACAAACGCCTGCCCTTAACGAAAACTCTCATTAGGTTATGAATCTCAACCGGAACCGCGCACGGGCCGGGACGCGCGCGCCCACATCGACGACTTAATCAGGGCATCAACTTACTTGGCTCGCCCACGCAAGGCTGTGGGATCGCTTTCCGTAGCTGTTCCCGAAGCCTGCAACCCGGCTCCGCCCATGCGCCGTCATCCCGAAACTCGGCGCATTTCAGCCGAGTAAGGGACCTGGCGCGGGGTGTTCAGGAACCTGGGGTCGGCGATACTCCACGCCAGATCCCTCGCCCCGCTGGAGAAAGCGCGGGGCGTCGGGATGACGCCTTCATGGCTGGGTCAAGTGAGTTATTGCCTTAATCAGAGTCTCCGTAGAAGAGAAGCCCGTTCTTAGTTGAGACGACAGCCGGTAACGGCTCAGTTTGCCCGTCACGACTAGCAAGTTGTCGAGCTGCGCTCGACCTGGACGGGCGAGGGCGCCCGTCCCCACGGGTGCTTTTGCCAAACTACCAACAACTTGCGGCTTGCACGGTGGACAGCGGTGGCGAATAATCGGAAACGGAGTAGTGTATGCAGACGACGAAGGGGGTGGTATTGCAAGCCGGCGGAAGCTTGGGAAAAGAGCTGGATGCCGGGAGAGGAGATCAACGATGACATTCACCAAACTGAAAGAGTTTCTGGATGCGAACCGGGTCAAGTACGTGACGATTTCGCACTCGGTGGCATACACCGCACAAGGAATCGCCGCGCTGGTCCACATCCCAGGGAAAGAACTGGCCAAAACGGTGGTAGTGAAAATCGGCCGCGAGCTGGCGATGGCCGTCGTCCCGGCTTCCAGCCACGTGGATCTGGAACTTCTGAAGAAAGCCACGGGCGCGGGCACAGTGCAACTGGCCACTGAGGACGACTTCAAAGACCGGTTTCCGGATTGCGAAACCGGAGCGATGCCGCCATTTGGCAACCTCTACGGCATGATTGTATTTGCCGATGAGAGTCTGGCGAAGGACCAGGAGATCGCATTCAACGCCGCTTCCCACCGCGAGCTGGTGCGGATGGCGTGGGCGGATTTTGAAAGACTGGTCAAGCCCAAGATGATGAAGCTGGCGGCGGGAAAACACGTGGTTGCGGCGTAGCTGCTTTCCATGAGCGCAGGAGGACGGTATGGAACTTATGCTCAACTCGGAAGAAAAACGTCAGCTGATGGAGATTTTGGAAGAGCACCAGCGGGAATTGCTGAGGGAAATCTCGCGGGCCAAGCACCACCACACATTCAGGTCGACGCTCCAGCGGAAGGAGCAATTGCTCGAATCGATCCTGCATAAGGTGGAAGCCACGCTGGCGGGAGAGTTGATGTCGAGCGCAGTGTAATTGCTACCCTAAAGATGGGCGGCTCGTCGGCGCGGGTAGCGGTTCAGGCGCGGCTGAGGGAGAGCCCTAAACGGAGACAATCATGAGCGAAATGGGATCGGCACCAGCGACATCGGGAGCAGAGACAGGTAGCTCTCAAGTTCCGCCTAACGCGGCAGGCGCCCGGCAGGAAACCATCGGTGAGAAGATTCGTCGTCTGGCCCGGCCGACGACTGAAAAGGCGAAGGGTAGTAAGATCGTAGTCATTCTTGGTTGGAGCCTGGTAGCACTCGCGTTTTTGCTCCTGCTTCCGCTGGCATATCTCTGCTGGTACTTCTTGCCGCCATACTTATGGGGTTGGGCAACCAAGGCCGCATGGCACTGGATTGCGGCGGTTTTCGGTTTTCTCTTCATCTGGATGCCCCCGATCTGGGGCGCAATGGCTGCGAGTTCTCTTACCGGATTCGTGGTTGATCTTTCACTGTCGGCGCAGGAAGCTGCGGTTCATAAGGCGCAGCAGGATGTTCGGGAAACGGAGGAGGACGCCATTCGGCGACTGGAGCAGACAGACACTGCAGGGCTGCTGCCGCTCCTGAAGTACAGCCGTGCCCAGCTCTTTGCCTATTATCAGATGGGCTTGAACCAGGCGAAGGGGAGCTTCTTCAACAGCGTCGTCGCCATGTGGCTCGGTTTTGGCCTGTTACTGATTGGCGTGGCTTTATTTGTCGGCCCGGTGGAGAAAATCGGCTTGAAGCGGCCGCCATCCACCGACATTGAGGTCGTGGTCATGGGTGGAGCGGCGATTATCGAGTTTGTCTCGGCTCTTTTTCTTTGGGTCTACCAGAGCTCTATCGCCCAATTGACTTTCTTCTACAACAGCCAGATGCACTCGCATACTTCCATTCTGTGCTTTCGAATTGCGTCCACCATGGATCAGCAGAAAGCAGATGATGCCAAGCGGGCCATCATTGACAAGGTCCTGGATTGGAACTTGAGGCCCGAGCGACCGAAACTTCGCGGCGGCAAGGGAATGCTCTCCGTCCTTTCCAAAGCCGATCCGTCAACGGCCGCCGGAGAACCGAAACTTAGAGCAGACAGCTGACAGTTATGAATTATTCGGACCCAGGTCTGACTTTCGACAGCGGAGGCAGCCATGCTTGAGCTCAACGCAGTGCGAATGGAATTCCCCACCGACGCGAATGTGATTGTCGGCCAGGCCCACTTTATCAAGACGGTGGAAGACCTTTACGAGGCCGTGGTCACGACGGCTCCGCAAGCCAAGTTTGGCTTGGCGTTCAACGAAGCGTCAGGAGCGTGCCTGACGCGGGCGGAAGGAAATGACAAGGAACTGCGGGAGCTTGCCATCCGCAATGCGCAGGCGTTAGCCGCCGGGCATACGTTTGTGCTGGTGATTCGGAACGCTTATCCCATTAATCTGATGAAGGCCATCCGCGACGTGCCGGAGGTGTGCACGATTTTCTGCGCCACGGCGAACCCGGTGGAAATCATCGTAGCCCAGAGCGAGCACGGCAGAGGCGTGCTTGGGGTGATTGATGGCAGCTCACCCAAAGGGGTGGAAGGCGACTCTGACGCCGAGTGGCGGCACGATCTGCTGCGGAAGATCGGGTATAAGCGGTGAGCGTTTTCAGAGGCGGACTTTGGGGTTAGGGATTCTGGCGGTGCCGGCAAAAACAACTTGACCGCTAAGTGCGCCAAGGTTTCGCGAAGAACGCAAAGAGAAGCGGAACGGCGCCGCTACGCGAATCCATTGCTGTAATCTTCAGACGCCCACGGTACTGGAAGAATAGAAACCGCCGATGCAAATTCCACTCCTACCCCGGACTTACGTCCGGGGCTACAATATGACGCTCCTACGGAGCTGGATTGTGGTGATTTTACTCTTTTTCGAGCAACTGAAAAAGCAGCCTTCATGCGCACACTGAAGCCCCTCGCGGCGGGCGAGGACGCACGCCAGACAGCCGCCGGGACGGCGGCGCTACGCTATGCTCTTCACTTGAATGCGCAGCTTGTCGAAATCCGGCGTCCCGAGGCCGCGCTTCGCTGCCAACTGCAAGTACGGCAAGGACGGCGCTTCCAGATTCCAATAGGCTTTGGCCGCATAAGCATCGAGCGCGACGGGATCGGTGCCAGCTACCAGAGTTTTCTTGAGCAGGACGTCTTCCAAGTTGCCGCCGGTGGGGCCGTTGCGAATGAGCACGCGGTAGCAATCGATGATGGTCAGGGTGGGACGCATGAAGTCGGCGAGATCAACCAGGCTCTCGTGGATTTGTTGATGCAATTGAAAGCGCAGACCGCCTAGAATGCCGTACCAGTTCTTCATTCCCAGAGTCGCGCCGGTCAGGCTGTGGTGCTTGGCGATGGGGACGTTGATGATCTTGTCGGCGTTCAAGAACGGTTCGAATACCGGCCACTGGCGCAGGACTTCGCCCTGCAGGTCCACGCCCTTGAACCGGGCGAGATCGGGCAAGATCACGTCGGCGCCTTCACGGCGCGCCGCTTCGGCGATGCCCGACCTCTGGAAAGCTCGCCGCGGGTCGTTGCAGCTTACGTCGGTCACGATGACTTTCTTCGCCCCGGCGTTCCAGCATTGCCGGACGATTTCTGCGACGACCGCGGGATTGGTGTTGGCGGCTTGCTCGGGCGTGCGGTCCCAGCCGATGTTTGGCTTGACCAGCACCACGTCGGCGCGAGAGACGAAGCGGCGAATACCGCCCAGCTCTTCGATGGCCCACTGCGTCAGTTGGGCGGGATCGTCTCCCTGGATGATTGCCATCTGCGGCAAGGCGGGATCAGCGGCCACTTCGTGGCTGCGTTTGAGATTCAATGGCGCTGCTGCTTCGGGCCTCTGGTTGCGTTCGCTGAGCCAGACTCCCAAGCCGGCGGTTCCGGCGGCGACTCCGCCCAGGCGAAGCAATCTGATGAGCGCGGCGCGGCGACTGAGGGTCGCGCTGTGGGATGCCGGCCTATCCGGATGCTGACTTTGCTTTTGCACGGCAACTAAATTCTAATTTCGCTGAGTGGCAGCATCTATGCAGCCCGTCACAGCGCCGTGTGTCAGCCGACCCACGCCGGCCATCCGAGCGGCTCTGACCCTGGTTGGGTTCAGCGCAGTCATCGGCCAGATCGTTCTGATGCGGGAACTCATCGTCGTCTTCAATGGGAACGAAATCTCCCTGGGAATCATGCTGGCAACGTGGCTGTTCTGGACCGCAGCCGGAAGCAGCCTAGCGGGCGGTTTCGCACTGGGCGGGAACAATGCGCGCGCGGCCGTGGCAGGGCTCGAATGCCTGCTCGGCGTGAGCTTGCCACCGACGATCTGGATGTTGCGAGCCTCCCGGACTTTTTTTCAGGCGGTGCCGGGAGAACTGGTTGGGCCGGCGCCGATGCTGCTGACATCGCTGGTATGCCTGAGCGTTTTTTGCCTTATTTCAGGGGCGCTGTTCGTGGTGGCCACCCGGATGTACCAGTATCAGTGCGATGTATCCGCGCGGGTGGCTTCCAGTTCGGCTTACTTGCTTGAAGCTGCGGGATCGGCTTTGGGAGGGCTGCTAGCCAGCATGGTGCTGCTGCGCTTCCTCGATTCGTTCCAGATTGCGGCGATCGTGTTGATGCTCAACTTGTGCATGGCTGCCATGCTTTTGTGCCGGATGAGCCGGGGACAGATTGTGGCAGGCGCGGTTGTGGCGGCGGCTCTCGGCGCCGTGGTCATGGTTTATGTTGCGCCATCTTTGGCCAGATCGTCACAGCAACGGCTATGGCACGGGTTCCGATTGCTCAAATCGCGCGATTCGATCTATGGCAATCTGGCGGTCACGGAAACCGGGAACATTCGCAGCGTTTATAACAATGGGGTCATACTTACGAGCGCGCCGGACTTGGCGGCAGCCGAAGAAGGAGTTCATTACGCGCTGTTGGAACACCCGGCGCCGAGGCAGATTTTGCTGATCGGCGGCGGCTTGAATGGCAGCATTGCGCAGGCGCTCGAACACCCCACGATCGAGCGGATCGACTACGTCGAGCTCGACCCCGCGCTCATCGATATAGCCCGCCAGTTTTTTCCCGAGCAGTCAGCTTCGCTGTCGGATGCTCGCGTGCATGTTCATTACGCGGACGGCCGACACTACCTTGCAACGCCTGGCGGCAAGTTCGACGTGATCATTCTGAATCTGCCCGATCCGCAGACGGCGCAGTTGAACCGCTTCTACACCGAGGAATTCTTTCGTTCTGCCGCAGGTCATCTTGCTCCACAAGGGCTGCTCGCACTGCAGTTGCGCGCTTCGGAGGATTACATCAGTCCCGAGCTGGGGGAATTCCTACGGTGCATTCATCATACCGTGCGGCAGGTCTTTCCTTATGTCGCAACGATTCCAGGAGAGACGATTCATTTCTTTGCCGCGATGCAGCCGGATATTCTGACCGAGGATCCGCAAACGCTGGTCGCAAGGCTGCAGGAGCGGAAGCTTGAGACCCAGTACGTGCGCGAGTACTTCATCCCCTATCGCATGATGCCGGACCGCATGGAGCAGATTGGCGACCAACTGCGGGATCGGCCTGCCACGCCGGTGAATCGCGACTTCAAGCCGATCGCCTATTACTTTGACGTTGTGCTGTGGACCGCGCAGTTCCATACGGGTTACGCTCGCTGGTTTCGGGCTGCGGCTGGGATGAGTTTCATGCCAATCATCGACTGCCTTCTTATTGTTTTGTGGTGCGCGGCGGCGCTGGTGGCTTTGGGAAAGAGAAGCGATAAGCAGGCGCGTGCTTCGGCGAGTTTCTGCATGGCGGCGACCGGGTTCACGGTGATGACATTGCAGATTTTTGTGTTGCTCACGTTCCAGTCGTTTTACGGGTACGTTTATCACCAACTCGCGATTCTGATTGCCATGTTCATGGCGGGCATGGCGGTGGGCAGTTGGCTGGGCGTTCGCCGGGTGCGCGCAGCGGGGAGACTGCAGCACACGAGGCTAGCGACGGTCCAGTGGATGCTTGCGATTTCGGCCCCGGCGCTGATGTTGTTCATGAGCAATCTATCCCGCACGTTGGGCGCGGCGGAAACGGCGCTGACGGCGCAGTTGGTGTTCCCTGCCGTAGCGGCTGCCTGTGGGATGCTGGGCGGTTATCAGTTTCCGATCGCGACGGAGATTTATCTTCACGACAGCAGCAGTGGGGCGAGTTTGGGCGCGCTGTATGCAGTTGATCTGCTGGGCGGATGCGCCGGCGCACTGCTGCTGAGCACGTATTTCGTGCCGGTCTTCGGATTCTGGAATACGGCGTGGCTCAGTGCGGCGGTGAACCTGGCACCGGCGCTCCTGGCCGCCCGGGTGGGCTGGGAGAAAAAGATGCGTCAGGCATGAGCGGTTTGGGCTGGGTTTCACCAAAGACCACGGCGGTGAACAGAAAGATGTCGGTGTTCTCATCCTTCCAGCAGCTTGACGACATTCCCGCCTTGCGGCAGGTTTCTTCCAGAAAGGTTTGCTGGTTCCATCTCTCTTCCACCGGCACCTGAGGAAGCAAGAGACCCTCGTTTTTGCCATTCTTCATGAGCAGGCCATGCTGGCCGATTTTGATCTGGCGGATGTCGGTGACACGGCGCAGCGGCGAGAGCACCGAGATTTCATACTCAAGTTGCGGCAGTTCGGCAGCAGAAACTGGCGGAAAGCGAGAATCGCGAAGGGCGGCGAAGGTCGCCGTGTCGCGCACGGTCAGATAAAGCGGCTTGGCAGCGGAGGTGTAGCCGATGCAGCCGCGCAATTCCCCGGACTTCTTCAAGGTTACAAAAGCGCCGCGCTCCTGATTCAGCAAATCAGTCGAAGTTGCAGGAGGTTCATAGGGCTTGCCCTCCCGGACTGCCTGTTCTACGGATTTACGCGCCAAAGCCAAGAGTTCGCTTCTTTCGCGCGCGGTGAGCGAGAACTGCGGTTGTACCGCCTTTCCGGCCTGAGTTTTCACGAAGAGGTCCGCGCTATAGCCGACCACGCGGGAGTGGTCGCCGGCGGTGTCGCCGGAGTTGGCGTACTTCAGCACTCTGGCCTCATTGGCGCCCAGGCGTTCCGCCGCGATCATGGCGGCCACGATGGGCGCGCCGCCGCACGCCTCCCAGACTCGCATCTCAAAGTTTCTTGACATGCTGAAGTAGTCCCATGACTCAAGCGCATTCAGCGTCTTGTGGTCGATCTTCACCGCGTCGTCGTAAGGGTGATAATGCGACAAGTCGGAACTAGCCAGGATCAGCGTGTCGTTATCCGGAATCATCTTTGCCAAGGCAACGCCTAGGGCACGGCTGCTCTCATAGCTTTGATCTCCCATGACGACGGGCACAAGTTGAAAGTCACCCAGCACGTGCTGCAACCACGGCAACTCCACTTCCACCGCATGCTCGGCGCCTGCCGCCGTAGGAGTGTGCCCGCGGCTGGAAAGTTGAATGGTTGGGCTCATCTTGGCCAAGCGCGCGGCAAAAGCCTTGTCTACGCGGACGGTCCCGAGCGGGGTGACATAGGCGTCGCCGTCGTAGACAGAAGTGAAATCGAAAGCCTCGTAGTGCGAGGGCGCGATTACGACAACGCGAGAGAATTTACGGCCTTTCAATGCGGCGTAGGTGTAGGCCGCGACCGGGCCGGAAAACGGATAGCCGGCATGGGGCGCCACGGCGGCAATGATGGGATCGTTGATTTGCGGGACAGTCGCGTGCGCCAGCATGTCGTCCATCATGGCGGTCAGCGCCTTGGGGTCGGCGGGATAAAAGCTGCCGGCCACGCCGGCTTGCCTTATGCTGGGCGGGGCAGCCGGCGAACAAAACAGGGCAACCGTCGCGGCGCCGACAATCAGCAAGAACGTCAGCGAACGAATGGCGGAGCGCATCTTCATGGTGAAACCCTCCTCTCGCGCTTTCACACGTGCCACACTCCCGGGATGGGTTGCTGGCAGAATGGGCAGCAACCCTTATGGATCAGCATCTGGCGAACCGTCAAGCCGATGCGTTCCACGATGATGCGGTGGCACTTCGGGCAGTGAGTGTTTTCTGCAGGATGTCCGGGAACATTGCCGATGTAAACGTAGTGCAGCCCCTCGGCGTCGGCAATGGCCTTGGCACGCTCCAGGGTGGGAACCGGCGTTATGGGCAGGTTCTTCAACAGATATTCGGGGTGAAACTGGGTAAAGTGCAGGGGCACGTCCACGCCCAAGTTTTCTTTGATCCAGCGGGCCAGGCCGCGGAATTCGGAATCGCCGTCGTTGAGCGTCGGCACCACGAGGTATACGATTTCGGTCCACTTGTTCATCTTGCGCAAAGTGACCAGAGAATCCAGCACCGGCCTTAGCTCGCCAACGACGACGTCTTTGTAATAGGACTCGGAAAACGACTTCAGGTCGATTTTGACTGCGTCCATCTTGCCGTAGGCTGCCTTCAGCGATTCCTGCTGCATGTAGCCGTTGGAGACGACCACGCTTTGCACGCCGGCCTCGTGCCCGGCGTCGGCCGCGTCCATCAGGTATTCGCTGAACACGACCGGCTCGCTGTAGGTGTAGGCAATCGACGGGCAACCGTTCTGCTTCGCCAACTGGGCAACGGTTTTCGGCGGAGCATAGTCGGCGGGCACTTGCTCGGGACGCACCTGCGAGATGTCCCAATTCTGGCAGAACTTGCAATTCACGTTGCAGCCGGCGGTGGCAAGGGAAAGGGCAAGCGTGCCCGGCAGATAGTGAAATAGGGGCTTTTTCTCGATGGGATCGATGTGCGCCGCGCACACTCGCGAGTGCACCAGCGTGTAGTAAGTTCCTCCGCGATTCTCTCGCACGCCACAATAGCCGCGCTCGCGGTCCCCTACGGAACATTCCCGCGGGCAGAGTTTGCACTTGATCTTCTTGTTGGGTTGTTTCTCGTAGAACTTGGCTTCGACGGTGAAGCGGGAGTCGTCCTGGGTTGGCGAAGCGGCCCACGCGGGCAACGCGGCAAAAGGACTAGCGAACTCGCAGACCCCTAGTACCGCTCCGGAGAGCGCCGCGCACTTCAGGAACGAGCGGCGGTTGAGGGCAGAGCTCGGCAACGAAACAAGAGTCGCCGGGCGCTGATCGATCAGCGCTTGTTTTCCGGCGCTCGGTCTGGAACGATCTAACACCTCTTATTACTCTTTTCACGGTCGGTTTAGGAAGACTCTGATTAAGTATGAATCTCAACCGGAGCCCGCACGGGCGGGGACGCCCGCGCCTAGATCGACGACTTCATCAGAGTCTCCTTAGACTTCGACAACCGCAATTCTCTTGGGATCGTTCGTTCCCAGCCGGTGCTGAGCGTCGGCGGCGGTTGCGATATACTGCGGCGCTCGCCTCTCAGTCTCCAGCGTCTTCAATTTGTTTTCTGCCCGCTTGCGCTCGATCATCTGCCAGCCGGTGTAGTCCAGCGCCACGGGATCTTCGGAAACAATCAGGCCGTTGTATTTCCAACTATATTCCGGCTTGAACCCCGGGCCACCCTCGTAACATGCGGTGGTGGCGTCGCAGATGTGGAGACGCGTCTTCGTGCGGATTTCCGGCAGCATATTCACATCTGCAACATAGGGGTTGCACCCGTTGGGATGGTACTTGTTCGGGTTGTGAATCACGCCATACATGTTTTTCAGGGCGGCCGTGATCCCGGCGCCGTCGTGGTCTTTCAGCACGGGAACGTTGATGAGCAGGTCGCAATTGCGGGTCAGAATCTTCGACAATTGGCTGCCAACAGTGCCGTGTGTGACCAGCTCCTGCTCATAGCCCAGCATGTCAGTTCCAAAGCAGCGGATGCGGTTGGCGTCAGTAGAGACATGGAATCCGACATGATCGAGTTCGTCGCTTTCGCGGTCCCAGATGACGATGTCGCCCGCCCGGATTCCGGCCTCCTGCAGCCTTTGGCAGATGGCTGAGACCAGTTGCACGTCGCTCGACAGTCCGCGGCCACCGAGGGCATTCACTTTGATTCCTACCTTCTGGCCGGGGCGAACCAGCTTCTTCCATGGGTCCAAAGGATGGTCAAGGTCGAAGCAGGACTGCATGGCGCGATCAAGCAGGCTCAGGACGCGGCTGGAGTCGATCGTGTTTCCGTTGCCGCGGAGCATGGCATCACGCGCGATGACAACCTTTGATTTGGCGGAGGCCTGTTCCAAGGCGTGGAGCAATGGCAGGCTGCCGGCCGCGCGAAGAGCGGCAGTTCCGGCGGCGCAGGTCTTCAGGAAATCCCGCCGGCTGGTGAGGCGCCGTTGATTGGTGAGATCCATACTGGCTGCCCTCAGAAAAACACTGTCGTGAGCTGCCTCAACACCAGAGCGTGTTTAACTCTGTTGACATCCCCGTAGCGCTGGCACCTTGCCGGCTGTGGCCAGGGCATTTTGCCCTCACATGTGGGGGCGGGACGCCCCCACGACAGCCGCCGGGGCGGCGGCGCTACGGTTCCGGCTTGCACCGTGCCGTGCCCTTCCCAAAATCCCAGCCGGACCCATTTGTGAAATACGCTCTACGCTCTAGATATACCGCAATTGGCAGCCGGTTTTCAGTGACCCATGCCACAATTACCTCGGCAGCCGGTTTTCGATGCCACGCCCAAGATCGAGCAGGGCTTGGGGAGCTTCCGGGTAATCCTGGTAAGCGACAATCTGCACCAGACGCGGCCCCTTGCGGAAAACCAGGCTCTGAGTGTGAAGGCGGGCGCTGTCGCCAAGCGGCGGGGTCTTCGCGTCGCCAATCGGTTCGGAATCGAAAATCTCGCGGGCACCCTCGGCATTCGACATGGAGTAGATGTCGGCGACTGCTTCAAGCCGGTTTTGGAATTTGTAGTCGGACGTCGATGCGCTCTGCACGCCGGCCTTCAGGTATTTTTCGGCTCCGCCGTCGATGTATCTCCACAAGTCGGCGGCGGCAAAGGTGCGAGTGGCGCTGGTTTTGACCCAGCCCGCAACTTCATTGGGAAAGAATGCCGGCTCCGCAGTCGATGCATGCTTGCAACCGGCGCTGGCAATAGCGAGGGCGAGCAGCAATGCGGCGCAGAAGGGGATGATTCCCGGGCGGCATCTTACGCCCCTTCGGGGCTTGTTCATTTTTCGCTTCGACCCACGGCTTACGCCGTGGGCTTTACTCTGCCGCCGCTCCGCGGCTAACATACGCTTCAGGCGCCTGAAGAGCGATGGACTTATTCGCGAAACAGCAGGTCTCTCCACTCCGTTTTCCCTTCCGCAAGCGGAAGGGAAATCTCTGGTCGAGATGACAATTTCGCGAAGACGCGGCAATTGAACAATTGCTCTGGACTGACTCTTTCTCCAGGCGACCGCGCCGTCGTGTTCCACGCTGGTCACTTTGGGATCTCCTTCCGGCGATTCAGCAGGAGCTGGTTGGTCGGGGAGCGGCTCTCACCGACGCAGGTTACATAGACGGCGGGCCGGTCCTGGACGGGGCAGGCGTACTCGCAGGCTCCGCAGCCCACGCAGTGTTGCGGATCGAGATACGGCTGCTTCACCCGCTTGGCGTTGCCTTTGGCGTCAACCACGTCGGCGGGCAACAGATAGATGGCCTTGGGCGAGGTTGGGCACCACTCCTGGCAGACGATGCACTCCGTGGCCATGGCCCACGGCAGACAGCGGCCACGATCGTAGAAAGCGGTACCCAGGCGGATCGGCTTGGCGTCGCTGGCAACCCCTATGGCCCAACCTTTTTCCTGGGGCGTAATCTCCCAGATTGCGCTGGTGGGACAGACTTGAGAACAAAGAACGCAACTGGTTTCGCAGTAGCCGATGCGCGGAACCATGACGGGAGTCCACAGGCCTTCCAGACCAGCTTCATTCCAGGTGGGATGAAGAGCGTTGTTGGGGCAGACCTTCATGCACTCGCCGCAGCGGATGCAGCGCGACAGAAAGTACTCTTCGTCCAGCGCTCCGGGCGGACGGAGCAAGCGTTCGTGGCGGCCCACGGCGAATCCGGGCGTGCTGCGCGCCAAGGGAATGAGCGCGGCGCCGGCTGCCAGGGAGGTGAGGACCGTCCGCCGCTTCAGGTTTGCGCGGTCCACAACCTTCTGTGAACTGAAAAACTTGAATCGCAGACCGTGCTCCGGACACGCATCGACGCAATTCAGACAGAGATGGCACTCGGCCTTGCGCCAGGGAACGCCGCCGATGGGATCGTCACCGCCCTGGCAGCGCAACAGGCAGCGGTTGCAGTCGCCGCATTGCTCGGGAGCCTTGACCAGTCCGAGTACCGCCCAGCGTGAAAAGATGCCCAGCAGCGCGCCTAAAGGACACAGCGCCCGGCACCAGAACCGCGTGACGCGAAAATTGAGCGCCAATAAGAAGACGAAGATCAGGCCGAGCCAAACGGCTTGCCGAAAGTACGGTTGCTTGAAGCTAAGGAGCCAGCCTCCAAAGAGAAGGCGCAACAAGCCTCCCGTCGCCTGCACGGGCGAAAAGCCGCTGTGTTCCATGGAGTGCAACCCGGCGCTCACGGCATAATCAGTTCCCGGCAGGATCGACAAGCCGAGCGAGCGCACCAGCAAGGAAAAAGGATCCAGCCATCCGGCGATTCCTGTACCGATTACCGCAGCCGCCAGCACCGCGATGAGAACGTAGTACTTGGCCGTCATCCAGGGCTTGTAACGGTTTGACTCTATGAGTTGCGGTCCACGTTTGCGTTCTGATTTCAGGTTGCTGAAAAAGTGGTGAATCGAACCCAAAGGGCAGATCCAGCCGCAAAAGAAACGGCCCAGGAACAGGGTGGGGATGAGAATCAGCAGACTCCACAATAGCCCGCGGTAGAGCGCATGAGTGGAGAGAGCGTTGGAGATGGACACCAGGGGATCAAGCCGGAAGAAAAGGTTGACCGGGTAGGGCAGCCGGATGTCGATCGAGGCAGTATGGAACGATCCGCGAAATTCGGTGCGAAGCAGAAGAAACAGGAAGAGTGCGAAGAAGCCAATCTGCGACAGCAAACGTAGCCGGGTCAGCTTGATCGACCGCACTTTGGTGCCCTCGGTCCGGCGGCGTTGAGTGCTCAGCCGCCGGAACTTCCGCCTGGCATTAGCTTCAGGTCGGCGACGACCAGCCCGCAGTGAGGGTGATCACCAACATTGGTGAGGTGTCGCGGACAGCGCACCCTCCGCGATGGCAGACAAAGGCCCAGGAAAACTCTGATTAAGGGTGAATCTCAAGCGGCGCCCGCATGAGCGGGGACGCCCGCGCCTCCATCGGCGACTCAATCAGAGCATTCCCTAGCGGTCGCGGTCGCGGCCGCCGTGTCCACCGCGATCCCGGCCGCCACCACCCCCGCCGCCACGCTCGGTCTTGGGACGCGCCTCATTCACATTCAGTTTGCGGCCGCCCACCTGGGTGCCGTTCAGCGCGGCGATGGCTTTCTCTGCGTCCTCGGAGCTGGACATTTCAACAAAGCCGAAACCGCGCGAGCGTCCGGTGTCACGATCGGTCATGATGCTGACGCGGTCGATCTGTCCATAAGCGGCGAAGAGCTGGCGCAGCTCATCTTCTGTAGTGCTGAAATCAAGGTTACCGACGAAAATGTTCTTCAAGCGGATGCCCTCATTCTGAGCTATTTGAGTGTGGGCGACTTCGGCGGGAGAGCAAACGCTGGTTCGCGAGCTCTTAAGGCCGGAGTTGACGAACAGTCAAACGCGGGGGAAGTATAGCAAATCTGGTGGGGGAAGGTCGATATTTAAGGGGTAGGTGCGGAAGGAGTTTTGGTCTCCGGGCTGCCGCTGTAGGTTTTCAGGGCCAACTCCAGATCCGGAACGCGATGGCTGTCTTTCACTTTGGCGAGAGAATCGCGCGAGGTGGGGAGGCTTCCGTCCAGAATTTGTTTCAGATTATCCAGATTGCGTTGCCAGCGGGCAATCACCGACGGCGGCACGCTGCCCAGACCGGCGGGAACAAAAAGGCGGCCGGCGATCTGGGCGGTGATTCCTTGCGCCGCCAACTGACGCCGCAGTTGTGGGATGTGGCCTGCTCCATAGGCGAAGACGATGCGGCGCGCACCATTACGGGCGTCCAGACAATTTTCCACGATGCGGCGATTGCGCTCATGCCAGGCGCCCAGGGCGATGTCGGAGTCCGTATTTTCGCCGGCCAACTGCTCAAACTGATAATCAGCGATGGCCAAGGCTTTGGTGTGCAGAAAATCAAAGAGCGAGGGCTCGGTGTGCGACCGCATCTGCTTTGCCTCGTCTTTGGTCAGCGCATCGATCTTGTCCGTGATCTGTTTGGGCTGCATCTGCTGGGCACGGTCCTGCCAGGCTTTTTCGATGCGCCAGTCGGTGGGGGCAAAGCGGGCGTGCAGTGTGGCGGCAATTTCGGCCAGATAGGCGGCCTCGGGAGGGAAATAGCCTTCCATCGGCCCTTGATAAGCCTCGGGCGTGATTTCGCCGCAAATTAAGTCGGGATGCAATGCCTCGATTTCGTTTCGCAAATCGGCGAGAGAGTAATGACTTGCAGCGACGAAATGCTGATCGTGGGCTGTGCCCAACAGAATCACCTCTGGGCTGGAGGAAGTTGCGGTTGGCTGGGGTGGTGCGATCTGCGCGGGAAGATGAGAGCAGAGGAACAACGAGCAAAGCGCCAGCCGCAGGGTTTTCATGTCAAGGAGTATGTTAACTCGGTAGGCGATGCGAGGGGGATGCGAGGGCAGACATTCGTCCAGAGGCGCATTGAACCGTCCTAATATCTGCACCATTCACGAAAGCGGGCAGCAAGACGGAATACGCGAGGGTTGCAATAACCTGAAAAGCGACATACAAGGCAAATCTCGGAATGGTCGTGACCTGCTTCATCCGGAGGTCGTGCAGAAAGCGGGCGCCATCATGGAGACGCGCCCGCCCCTGCGGAAGCCGAAGCTGCTTTGACTACTACTTAGTTGTCAAAAGGAAGCCATGCTGAGGGTATTGGTTATAGCTTGGGCCATAGTCTCCGGTGATCGCACCATGATTGTTGAGCCCAAGTTCTATAACCCAACCCGCTTTGTGAGGATCGAAGGTCGTGATCTTTCCGTCGGGCGAGCGCACGAACCCGACAAAGTCGGTGCCGTTACCGTCCAAGTAACCTCCTGTGATCATGCCCTTGTCGTTGACGACGTAGGTCTGCGTGCCCTTCGATCCTTGGGGATCGAAGGTCGTGATGGTTCCGTCCGCTGCCCGCACGAAGCCATGAAACACGCCGCTAGAATCCACATAGGAGCCGGTGATGACGCCCAGATTGTTGATACCCTGAGGCTGGGTTCGCGTCGAGCCCGGCGCTTCGAAGGTGGTGATTTTCCCGTCCGCTGCCCGCACGAAACCGTGGAAATTATACTGCTCACCTTCCAGAGCATAGCCTGTGACCACTCCCTTGTTGTTAATGCTCTGCGGCAAGGTTTGTGTCATGCCCTGAACGTCGAAGCTCGTAAACTTGCCATTGGCCGAACGCAGGAACCCGTGAGATCCGCTCGCATCAGAATAGGTGCCCACAATCACACCCTTGTCGTTGATGCACATGGGTAAGGTCATGGTCGCGCCCGGCGGGTCGAACTTCGTGATCGTTCCGTCAGCGCTGCGCACATAACCGTGTTCATAATAGGCGAACCACTCGCCGGTGATGACGTTGTTGATGTTGATGCTCTCGCCGAAGGTGTCGGTCGCGCCGGGGACGTCGAAGAACGTCATCGTCCCGTCGGGCGCACGCAAAAGCCCGTGGTTCCTCTTGCCGGAATCCCAGTACCAACCCCCTATATACCCATTGTCGTTGATGCTGCCGCCGGTGGTTTGAAGCGCGTCCTTGACATCGAACGTCACATATTTCGCCTTGGCGCTCGCGGAGCCGATCAATCCGCCCACGCACAGCGCCACGCACAAAACCAAAGCTGCGCTTCTTCCAAGCGCCGCCCCATAACGCACAATCCGATTTTGCATGACATTTCCTCCGGAATCTCTTTCTTGACTTCAACCTAAAATCGTTTCTTGATTTTCTTATAGGTCCAGAAGGCCAACACTCCACAGGCCGCTGGCGGGCGAACCTATCTCTACATCTCTCTCTAAGACGCACCAGTCCTTCGTTCTACTAACACTCGTTGTCATTGCTTTTCTTGGGCCATGGTTTTGCAAAACCGAGACATCGGAGACTTTCGGCCCACGGCGACTAGTTCGACGGGTAATCGCGATCATCTTCGACAGTTACCATCCTTAACCAACCCGGAATCTCCTTTTTGACTTCAAAAGCGGCACCATTCTATACCCATCTCACCTGTTCGCAACGTGTGAAGCGATCTTCATCTAAGGTGCACCGATTTGGGTCTGCGACCCGCGCCAAGACAGCACAAATTGCCCCATGTTCTGCCCCACTTTGGCAACACCTCTTCTCACCCTAACTCAACCCACGGTAGACCGATTCCGATACAAACTTGACCAAAATACGGGCGGAAATGCTTCCGAACACTCGCATGGTTGCCTAGCACCCTTCCACTTGCCAGAAGCGTTCGCGATGGCAGGCCAACTGCAGCAGGCGATTTTTGGGATCGTGGCGTTTGCCGCAAGTTGGGCACTTGAGATAGCGGCTCCATGATGTGCCCTGGTGAGGGTAGGTTTCGGAAACGGCAAACGTGGCGCCGCAACTGCAAGGGATGAGGAACATCTTCAACGGGGGTGACTTGCCGGGATCCGGTTCGCGGTTTGGCCGAGGCATGGATCAACCTTCCTCGACTGCGGCGAGCGATTTTTTCCTGCGCTGGTTTGACTGCAGCACTTTCTTCCGCAGGCGCAGAAATTTCGGCGTGATTTCGACGAACTCGTCATCGGCGATGAACTCTATGGCCTGCTCAAGGTTGAGCTGGCGGAATGGCACGAGGCGGATGGCTTCGTCGGCGGTGGAGGCACGCATGTTAGTCAGCTTTTTTTCCCGCACGGTGTTGACGTCCAAATCCGTGTCTTTGGCGTTCTCGCCGATGATCATGCCCTCGTAAACATCTACGCCAGGGCCGACGAATAACTCGCCCCGCTCTTGCAGTCCCCAAAGCGCGTAGGCAGTGGTGACGCCGCCGCGATCCGCCACCAGCGCGCCGGTGAGCCGATGTGGAATTTCGCCTTGCCACTCGGTGTAGCCGTCGAAGAGCGAGTTCATGACGATGGTGCCGCGGGTATCGGTGAGCAACTGGCTGCGCAGCCCGATCAGGCCGCGGCTGGGGACACGGAACTCGATGCGCACGCGGCCATAGCCGTGATTGTGCATATTGAGCACTTCGCTTTTGCGCGAACCGAGTTGCTCCATGACCACGCCGACGAATTCTTCGGGAACATCGATCGTGAGGTGCTCGACCGGCTCCATCAGCTTGCCGTCGACGCGTTTGGTAACGATCTCTGGTTTGCCAACCATGAGTTCGTAGCCTTCGCGGCGCATCATCTCAATCAGGATGGAAAGCTGCAGTTCGCCCCGCCCCATGACCACGAAGGAGTCCGTGCTGTCGGTTTCTTCCGTGCGCAAGGAAACGTTGGTCAGCAACTCTTTGTGCAGGCGCTCACGCAAGTTGCGGGAGGTCACGTAGGTGCCGTCGCGGCCCGCGAACGGCGACGTGTTCACAGTGAACTGCATCGCAATAGTAGGTTCGTCGATCACGATGTGCGGCAGCGGCGACGGGTTCTCGGCATCGGTGATGGTCTCGCCGATGGTGATGCCCTCAACGCCGGCGACCGCGACGATATCGCCAAGGGTAGTTTCGGTAATGTCGGTTCGCTTCAGGCCGGAGAATGAGAACAGCTTGGTGATCTTAGTCTTCTGGAGAGAGCCGTCGAGCTTGGCGATGGCTACGTCCTCGCCGGTGTACATGGTTCCGTTAAAGACGCGGGCAATGGCCAGGCGGCCGAGGTAGTCGCTGTAATCGAGATTGGCGACCAGAATCTGCAGCGGCCCTTTGGGATCTCCTTGCGGCTGTGGAATGGTGCGCAGGATAGCCTCGAATAACGGCTGGAGATTCTCGCCACCGCCCCGGATGTCGAGCGACGCCGTGCCGGCTTTGGCGTTCGTATATAGGACGGGGAAGTCGAGCTGCTCTTCTTTGGCATCAAGATCGATGAACAAGTCATAAACCTCGTTCAGCACTTCCTGCGGACGAGCGTCGGAACGGTCGATCTTGTTAATCACCAGAATGGGCGGAAGATGGGCCTCCAGCGCCTTGCTGAGAACATAACGGGTCTGGGGCAGCGGGCCTTCGCTGGCGTCGACCAGCAACATGACGCCATCGACCATTTTCAAGGCGCGTTCCACTTCGCCGCCAAAGTCGCTGTGGCCGGGGGTATCCACGATGTTGATCTTTATGTCGTGATAGAAAATGGCGGTGTTCTTCGCCAGAATGGTGATGCCACGCTCGCGCTCCAACTCGTTGGAGTCCATGACGCGCTCGACCACGGTTTCATTGGAGCGGAACGTGCCGCTCTGCTTCAGCATGGCGTCGACCAGGGTGGTTTTGCCGTGGTCCACGTGGGCGATGATGGCGATGTTGCGAATAGCTGAATTCAAAGGAGAATCCTTCCGGATGGTGCTACTACTACTTTACTATGCGGCGGGGGGCGGAAGGTGCACGGCGGAGAAACAAAAGTCAGCAGGAAGCACGGCAGGGATCGAGGAGAAGCGCCGCCGGGGACGCCGCGGAAGAGAACGGCGAGGAGTAACCAGTATGCTATTTTCCTGAGCGCCAAGCCGGAATCGCCGAAGCCCCTGCCGCCAGGTGACCGAGGCTGCCGGGTTGAATGGTGATCACATCCGGCCCTTTGGTCTTGCCCGTGATGATGGGCTTGTTGGCAACGGTCTCGTAGGCGTAGCCGGTCAGGGTAGCGCGATAATGCGTTGATAAAGCCACTTTCACCCGCGCCCAGCCGTAGTGAGTCCTTCCCTGAACGCGAAACTTCAGGCCGAGATAGTGGGGCCCGGCTTCTTTCGCCCAAGAGCAACGGGACGTGCTGCCGTTAAGACCCCAGCTTCGCATGAACAGAGGCAGATATGTCTCGCGAAATAGTCTGCCGGATCCAACCTGTTTGCCGGCGGGCAACTCGGCAGCGCACCAGTTGCCGTTGCTTTTGAGTGCCGCAATGCCATCGCGCTGAGCACGTGCAGGACCGATGAAGAGGACCGCTCCTCCGGAAGATGTCTTCTGAGTCGACCAGCCAACGAAGTAAAGTCGTTGATTCCGTCGTGGTTGACATCGAAATAGACCTGGAAACCCTGCATAAGCTGCACGTGGGAAGGGGTATAGACAATCTTTGCCTCGGAAGGCTGGGCCAACGCCAGCACTCCCACTCCAGCCGCACTCGCCGCCAGCGTATACATGTTGAGCTGATGATGAAGTGAAACGGAAACTTTGGTGGTGCTGTGTGGCCGAGAAGATCGTTGCACGACGCCCTCCTTTGCAATGGGCGAATTCTCTAACGACTGGCCGCTGATTCGCTTCTGCGCCAAGCCGGAATCGCCGAAGCCCCTGCCGCCAGATGGCCGAGGCTGGCGGGTTGAATGGTGATGACATCCGGCCCTTTGGTCTTGCCGGTGATGATGGGCTTGTTGGCAACGGTCTCGTAGGCGTAGCCGGTCAGGGTCCCACGCACCCAGTATTGTCGTCCCGCAACCGCATTGAGACGCGCCCATCCGTAGTGAGTCTTGCCGTTGACCACAAATGACAACCCGAGATACCGGTTCTCAACATTGACCCAATTCCCAAGGTACCCGTAGCCAGTCCTGGCGCGGAATCTGTTCTCCATCGTGTTTCCGAAGTACGGACCAATCTTGAGCGGCTTCGCCTGATGGCCCTTTGATCCAATGCGGACTCCCGCAGAGTACGCGGCCGCCCAACCATGTTTGGAGGTCTGAAAAACCCTGTTGGGGCTCTCTGACGAGGCCCGATAGGCTGCCAGCATCGCTCCGTAGGTGCCGGAGCCGCGGTCAGGTACGACTCCCACCGAAAAATCAACAATCCCATCATGGTTAAGGTCGATGCTAACGAAGTGGCCCACGCCTTGGATCACCTTGTGGGTCTTCGTATACACGATCTTCGCCTCAGCGGGTTGCGCCAAGGCCAGCATCCCCACTCCTGCTGCGCTGGCAGCGAGCGCATACATGTTGAGCTGGTGGTGAAGTGAATCGGAAAGTCTGGAAGGCGTTCTAGGCGGCTGCGGTTTCATAAATCCCCCTCTCGCCGAACGCCACCATTATAAGCCCGGACGCAAGTCTCTTTGTGACGAAGGCTCGTGCCGCGCGGATGCTTCCTTGCACGGGAGGGGACGCCCGTGCTCCACCGCTGCGCAAGAGCAGGTTTCTCGACTCCGCAGAATTGCCGGTAAACGGGCGATTCTGCTGCGCTCGAAATGACAAAGTTGGAGTTCATCACACTTTTTCCAGGGTTTGGCGAAGGCATAATTCCGCAGTTTTTGCTTGACAGCATGCGACCTGTTCTCTAACCTTATTTGTTTATAGCAAGGTTTGCGAGGCCGGAAGGGGATTCTCAGACTTGCAAGCAGGTCGAGGAGGTTGGCTCAAGCAGGGCCCCCGGACCGGTGGCGGTTTGCTCTAGAATTGTCTGTCTAGCCCGAAGTCCCGGGCGGCTTTAGCCGTCCGGGCATAATCTAATGGCCGCACAGCCGGCCTGAGCCATCTGGAGACCACGATGTATCCCGAACTGCGGAAGGAACTCTCGGACTTCGAGCGCCGCACGCCGAAGTCTGCCGAATCGCACAAGAAGAACCTCAAGCGGATTCCGCTGGGGGTAGCGAGCAATTATCGCGCCTACGATCCGTACCCGATCTTTGTGAAGGAAGGACACGCCGGGCGGTTTCGCGACCTCGACGGCAATGAGTATGTCGATCACAACCTGTGCTTCGGCGCGCTGATGGCGGGGCACTGCCATCCGGCGGTGATGAAGGCGGTAGAAAAACGGCTGAGCACCGGAACCATGTTCGGCATGCCGCACGACATGGAATGGGAACTGGCGGAGTTGATTTGCGAACGTTTTCCGATTGAGATGTGCCGGTTCGGCAACAGCGGCACGGAAGTGACCATGCACGCCATCCGCTTGGCCCGCGCCGCTACTGGCCGGGACAAGATTGTGAAGTTCGAGGGTGGTTACCACGGCCTGCATGATTCCGCGCTGATCAGCGTGAAACCGCAGCCGCCGGAGTTTGGTGATGTCCACGACCCGCTGCAGGTTACGGCTGGGCAGGGTGTACCGAAGGCGGCCATTGCCAACGTTTTGGTGGCCACGTTCAACGATCTGGCCACGGTCGAGATGCGGTTCAAGCAGCATCCCGGCGAGATCGCGGCGATCATCCTGGAACCCATCATGATGAACGTGGGCATGTGCATGCCGCAGAAGGGATTTTTGGAGGGTCTGCGCGAAATCTGCACGCGGAACGGTGCGCTGCTGATTTATGACGAGGTCAAGACGGGCGCGAAGCTGGGATGGGCCGGGGCGTCGGAATATTTCGGCGTGAAGCCGGACATGATCTGCCTGGCGAAGTCGATTGGAGGGGGCCTGCCGCTGGCGGCGTTCGGCGCGCACAAGTCAGTGATGGACTTGATTTCGCAGCATAAGGTTTTCCACGGCGGGACCTACAACACGAATCCGGTATCGATGGCGGCGGGACTGGCCACGTTCCGCGAAGTGCTGACGCGGCAGAATTATGCCCACGTCGAAAAGTTGAGCAAGAAGCTGGTGGAGGGGTATCGGAAGACGGTCGCGAAGGTCGGCCTGCAGGCGTACATCGCGGAAGCGGGCGCCAACGGCGTGCTGATGCTATATGCGAAGGAAGTCATGAACTATCGTGATTGGCTGGCCGTTGATAAAGAGCTGTGGCAGCACTATTGGTTCGGCATGGTCAACCGCGGGGTGATGGCGCAGCCGTATTGGTGGGATGAGCAGTGGACGATTTCGGTGCAGCATACGGAGGCCGACATCGACAAGCACCTCGCGGCGTTTGCAGATGTGGCGCCGGCGCTGGCCAAAGCACAGCAGGAGCGCATGGCAGAAGTGGCGGTGCGATAGGGAAGCAATTTTTCGCGCTCTCGCGGTAGAGCTTTTGACCGCAAAGGCCGCTAAGAAGATCCGCAAAGTGCGCAAAGGCGTTTCACGAACACTTATCGATATGGATGACCGAGCCCACAACCAGCCGCATCTGAAGCGTGTTCTGGGGCGCTGGGACCTGGTGCTGCTGTTTGTGGTGGCGGTGTTCAATCTGAATGTTGTGCCGTCGATCGCGGCCAATGGCGGGGTGACGGTTTGGTTGTGGGTGATTTCTATCTTGCTATTCTTCTGGCCGCAGGGCATTGCGGTGATTGAGCTGGCGGAGCGCTATCCGGGGGAAGGCGGCGTGTACCTGTGGGCCAAGGAAGTGTTTGGCGACTTCCACGGATTTCTCTCTGGCTGGTGTTACTGGACCAACAACATGCTTTACGTGCCCACGGTGATGCTGTATTTCGTGGGGGTGTCGGTTTTCGCCATGGGCGCTGGACACACGGCCTTGGCGGACAACAAGAATTTTGCGATGGCTACGTCGGTGGCACTGCTGGCCTTTCTCACCGTTCTGAACATTGTCGGGCTGGGCGTGGGGAAGTGGCTGAACAATGTGGGCGCGATTGGGACGTTTGTCGCCGCCGCTGTGCTCATCGGCCTGGGCGTGACGGTGTGGTTGCGGTTCGGGACGACCGTTACGGCTGCCGATTTCCGTGTGCCGGCAAATCCCCGGTTCGTGCTGAATTCGTTTGGTGTGATTTGCTTCGGGCTGGTCGGGCTGGAGTTGGCGTCGGTGATGGGCGACGAGATTCGCGATCCACGGCGTACGCTGCCGGGAGCGGTGGCGTGGGGCGGGGTGATTTCGGGAGCGCTTTATATTGGAGCGACCCTGACGCTGCTGGTGGCGATCGCAAAGAATCAGATCAACGTGCTGCAAGGGGTCGTGCAGGCGGTCAGCCACATGGCGGCGCGGGTCGGCATCGGCTGGGTGATCGCTCCGTTTGCGGTCATGCTCAGTCTCTCGATTGCGGGTATCGGGTCGGCCTGGATGGGCGGTTCGGCGAGGATTCCGTTCGTGGCGGGACTCGATTCATATATGCCGTCGTGGCTGGGGAAGGTTCATCCCAGGTACGCGACGCCGCACGCGGCGCTGATTGTGCAGGGGATCGTATCGCTGGTATTGATTGTCATCAATTTCTATGCTTCGGGGGGCGTGCAGGAGGCTTTCCAGACGATGCTGTCGCTCGCGGTGGTCCTGCAACTGGTGCCGTTCCTGTATGTGTTCGCGGCGCTGCTGAAGTTTGCGTTCGGAGGAGATCTGACGGGAGGCCGCTATGGCCGCGGCATGCTGATTTTTGCCGGGGCGAGTGGCCTGCTCACCACAACGCTGGGGATCGCGCTAGCGTTTTTCCCCGCCAAGCAGATCACATCGTTGTGGCAGTATGAAGCGAAAATGTTTGGGTTTACGTTGTTATTTCTCGGTCTGGCAGCGTTCTTTTTCTTTGTGTACGGAAGGCGGAAGGCGTTGCGGGCAGCTTGCGCGGGAGCGGACGAGTCGCCTGTGCGGGCGAGCTAGTGCGTGGTCAGCAAATTGAAGGAGGAATCTTCTATGCCGAGTGGAATCAAATCGGAGGTTCGTACGTACCAGATGTACATTAACGGCGAGTGGGTGGACAGCGCGTCCAAGCGGACGACTGACATTATCGATCCCTCGACCGAAGAGGTGATGGCGCAAGTGCCGGCTGGCAATGTGGAAGACGTCAACCGGGCGGTAGCGGCCGCGAAGGCGGCATTTGAAACAGGCCCTTGGGGGTCGTCGACTCCGCAGGAACGCGGCCGGGTTTTATTCCGCTTGTCGGAGAAGATTCGCCAGAATCTGCCTCAGCTGGCGGAACTGGAAGCGCGCAACTGCGGCAAGCCGATTGTGGAAGCGGAATACGACATCAACGACGTGGCCACCTGTTTCGAATACTACGGCGGGATGGCAACGAAAGTTTTGGGCACGGTGAACCCGGTTCCGGACAACGCCGTCAGTCTGACGCTGAAGGAACCGATGGGCGTGGCGGCCATGATTACGCCATGGAATTATCCGCTGCTGATGGCGACCTGGAAAATGGCGCCGGCGCTGGCGGCGGGCTGCACCTGCATTCTGAAACCGCCGGGAGTAACGCCGCTGACCGCCCTGGAGATGACGAAGTGGTTGCCGGAAGTGGGCGTGCCGCCGGGCGTGCTGAACATCCTCACCGGATCGGGGGCGGTGTGCGGCACGGCGCTTTCGAAACATCCCGACGTGAACAAGATTGCGTTCACGGGCAGCAACGCCGTGGGCAAGCAGATTGTCAAAGACGCTGCCGATACGGTGAAGCGGGTGACGATGGAACTGGGCGGGAAGTCGCCGAACATATTTTTCGCCGATGCCGATTTCGAGAACGCCATTGACGGAGCGTTGTTTGGGGTGTTCATCAACCAGGGCGAGGTTTGCTCGGCGGGCAGCCGCATTCTGGTACAGCGGTCGATCTACAAGAAGTTCGTCGAGGCTATGACCGAAAAGGCTAAGAGGATCAAGCTGGGACCAGCGATCGAGCGCGACACCAAGATGGGTCCCATGGTGAGCAAAGACCAGTACGATACTGTGCGGTCGTATCAGGAAATCGGTAAGAAAGAAGCCAAGATGTCGATCGGCGGAGGGCGGGCGGAAAGGTTTGCTAAAGGCTACTTCATCGAACCGACGATTTTCTATGATGTGGACAATTATGCCCGCATTGCGCAGGAGGAGATCTTCGGCCCGGTGGCGGCGGTAATTCCGTTTGAAGATGAGAAGGACGCGCTGAAAATCGCCAACGATACCCCCTTTGGTCTGGCGGGGGCGGTGTGGACGCGTGATCTCTTTAAGGCATTTCGTGTGGTCAAGGCACTGCGTGCGGGAATCATTTGGGTGAACCACATGCAGCCGACGTATGTGGAAGCGCCCTGGGGTGGGTACAAGCAATCCGGGTTCGGGCGCGAACTGGGGCCCTGGGGGATTGAAGAGTACCTGGAAAACAAGCAGGTGCACATCAATTTGAATGAGCAACCGATTGGGTGGTACTAGGATCGAGTGGCGAGTAGCGAGTACCTGGTACCTAGTACCGAGTTTATGTCGGGCGGCGCGCTTGGCCCTCAGGGGCTAAAGCCCGCGTCTTCTGTGGAGTTGGGGCGGGACGCCCCCACGACAGCCGCCGGGACGGCGGCGCTACGGTTAGATAGCTTGTAAGAAACTAGAAACGACTATGTCGACAATTGAATTGCGCACTGCAATCCCTGGTCCGAAGGCGAAAGCCCTGGCGGAACGCCGGGCTACTGCGGTTCCGCGCGGGCTTTCGCACGGCACTCCCGTTTACGTGGCGAAGGCAGAGGACGCCTGGCTGGAAGACGTGGATGGGAACCGCTTCATCGATTTTGCCGGCGGCATCGGCTGTACGAATGTTGGGCACCGGCGGAAAGCGGTGATGTCGGCAATACGCGAGCAACTCGACTACTTCCTGCACACTTGCGTTCAGGTCACGCCATATGAACTTTATGTCCGGCTGGCTGAACGCATGAACCAGGTCACGCCCGGTAAGTTTCCCAAGAAGACTCTGTTTGTGAACACCGGGGCGGAGGCGGTGGAAAACGCGGTCAAGATCGCCCGCGCTCACACCGGGCGGCCGGGAATCATCGTGTTTGAAGACGCGTTTCACGGCCGGACCATGATGACTTTGGCCATGACCAGCAAGACGCATCCGTACAAGGCGGGTTTTGCGCCATTTCCCGGAGACGTGCACCGCATCCCGTATGCGTATTGCTATCGCTGTTCGTACTCGATGAAATATCCGGAGTGCGATGTGTATTGCGCCCGCCACCTGGAAGACACCTTCAAGCGCGTGGTGTCATCGGGAGACGTGGCGGCGGTGATTGCCGAGCCGGTGTTAGGCGAGGGGGGATTTGTTGTGCCGCCACTGGAATTTTTCCCGGTGTTGATCGAAATCTGCCGCAAGCACGGCGTGCTGTTCATCGCGGACGAAGTCCAGAGTGGCTTTGGCCGCACCGGCAAGCTGTTTGCCAGCGAACATTACGGGATTGAGCCCGACATTCTGGTCTCGGCGAAGTCTTTGGGCGGCGGTTTGCCGCTGGCTGCGATCACCGGACGAGCGGAGATTATGGACGCTCCGGAGCCGGGGGGATTGGGCGGGACCTTCGCGGGCAATCCGGTTTCCTGCGCGGCGGCGTTGGCCGTGCTCGATTTGTTCGAGAAGGAAAATCTGCTGGAGCGAGCCAACGATCTGGGCAAGCAATTCCAGCGGCGGGCCAAAGAATGGCAGGAGCGCTGGCCGATGGTCGGCGACGTACGCGGGCTGGGCGGCATGCAGGCGATTGAGCTGGTGAAATCGCGTGAGAGCCGCGAGCCCGCCGCGGAAGAGACCAAGAAAATTACGCAATACTGCTACGAGCACGGACTGATCACCATTGCGGCGGGATCGTATTCCAATGTAGTTCGCGTGCTGGTGCCCCTGGTGGTGACCAGCGAGCAGATGGACGAAGCCATGGACGTGCTGGAAGCCGCGCTGGAAAGCGTGAGCGAAAAGCAGGAGGCGGTGACGCAGGCCGTGTGAACACAAATTGGGCGGGACGTTGCTTCCAAAGTCCCCCGGGCGAGCTCTGGCTGGGTCCGGCGGAGGCAAAAGCAGGTTTCTCGACTTCGCAGAATTGCCCGTAAACGGGCGATTCTGCTTCGCTCGAAATGACAATGTTGCAGTTAGACTGGGTTTTCCTGGATCATATTCTTCGCGATAGCTGAGGTCATTTCATTATGACGGTTGTAGCACCGCCCATCACCAGCATTCCCAACTACATCAACGGCCGGTGGGTTGAGTCACGCTCCCAGGAATTGCTCGACGTGATTAACCCGGCGACTGGGAAAGTTATTGGCAAGGTTCCGTTCTCCGGTGCGGCAGAAGTTGCGGCAGCGGTGGAAGCTGCGGCGGCGGCCTATCCGGAATGGCGCCGAACGCCGCCGGAAGCTCGCATCCAGCCGCTGTTCAAACTGAAGCATCTGCTGGAGCACCATCTGGATGAGCTGGCGCGCATCATCACCTGCGAGAACGGCAAGACCTTAGCGGAAGCCAAGGCGGAGTTGCGCCGCGCTATCGAGAACGTGGAAGTGGCCTGCGGTATCCCTACCATGATGCAGGGCTACAACCTGGAAGACGTGGCCCGTGGCATTGACGAGACCATGATCCGGCAGCCGCTGGGGGTGGTGGCGGCGATCACGCCGTTCAATTTTCCGGGCATGATTCCCTTCTGGTTTCTACCTTACGCGATTGCCTGCGGCAACACCTTCATCCTGAAGCCGTCGGAGCGCGTGCCCCTTACCATGCACCGGGCTTACGAACTTCTTTCCCAAACCGGTCTGCCGAAGGGCGTGGTGAGTTTGGTCAACGGCGGCAAAGATGTGGTCAACGGGTTGCTCGATCATCCGAAGGTGCGGGCAATCAGTTTTGTGGGATCGACTGCGGTGGCCAAGCATGTATACGCGCGTGCCGGGGCCAACGGAAAACGCGCGCAATGTCAAGGCGGGGCCAAAAACCATGTCGTCATCCTTCCCGATGCCGAGATCGAAATGGCCACGCAGATCATCAGCGACAGCGCATTCGGCTGCGCCGGCCAGCGCTGCCTTGCGGTGTCGGTTGCAGTGACCGTGGGTGAGGCGCAGAAGACTTTTCGCGATGCCATTACCGAGGCTGCGTCCAACTTACTGGTTGGTTACGGCCTGGAAAACGGCGTGCAGATGGGGCCGGTGATTACACCACAGAGCAAGGCGCGGATCGAGTCGCTGATCGCCGTCGGCGAAAAGCAGGGCGCGAAGATACTTCTCGATGGAAGGAAGTGCAAAATCCCGGATTACGAGGCGGGAAACTTCGTGAAGCCGACGATTCTCGACAGCGTGCCAGCGAAGAGCGATCTGACCGATACGGAGATTTTTGGGCCGGTTTTGAGCCTGGTCCACGCCAAGGACATGGACGCAGCGCTTGCTTTTCTGGGACGCAGCACGTACGGCAATCAGGCGTCACTGTTTACGTCTAGTGGGGCGGCGGCTCGCCGCTTCCGGTACGAAGCGCCGGCCGGAAACATCGGCATCAATATCGGCGTGGCTGCTCCCATGGCGTATTTTCCGTTCAGCGGCTGGAAAGACAGCTTCTTCGGCGTGCAGCACGGCCAAGGCCGCGACGCGGTGGAGTTCTACACGGAAAAGAAAGTTGTCATCGAGCGCTGGGCGAAGGAGCAGTCGCGGAAGTTTTGATTGCTTGGTGCCCCTTCGTGCCTTTGGTAGTTAAGAACTGCCTTGTCGGCATTTCGGTGGTCTGTTTGCGCACACTTTGAAAGGGCAGGTGGCGGGGATCCACGGGACACCCGAGGGCAACGGCGGTTTCAGAGCGAGCGAACAATCCCCAAATGGGATACGCCACCGGGAATCCCCCTTTAGAATGACGAATAGTGGAACATCCGGCTCATTCTATCAATTACAGTGGAAGGGATGTTTAGTCGCCCAGATCAGCACTTGTCATTCGAACAATACTCGCAAGCCGCCGATGCACACCATACCTTATCCGGCATGCTCTTGCTCGAATTCGCCCGCCATGGCGAGACCGCATTAACACGCGATCTGATCGCCAGGAACTTCATTGCCCGTGCGGACGTCATGGTTCGTGGCATTTTCCGGTTGTGGGAGATCAAGGATTACGGCGACTGCTGGATTATCCACCGTGCTCTGCTTGACCGTCTCTTTCATCTGCATGCTTTGAACGACAGGGACCAGTTCGATTTGTTCGACGACTGGTCATTCAAAATGCAATATGGAGCGGCTAACCGGGTGCGGAGTGATCCTGCCTTGAAGGGTCAGCTTAACGGGCTGGTGGACGAGCTGACAGTCGAGCGCAAGGCACGTTATGCGCGACTCGTTGAAAACTGCCCCGATTGGCGGCGACCCAAAGCGGAGGAGTCAGCCAGGGCAATGGATCTGACGTTCCTCTACAGGTACGGATATGACTACGCATCCCAGCACGTTCACCCAATGTCAAATGATGGGCAGGAAGATTTTTTCAACATCACCGGCTTGGAACCAAAGCCTGCCTTCCCAGCGTGGGAAGTCGTGCTCCGGAACTCGGTCTTGGTAGCGTCTCTGATCGTTCAGGAGGCGCTTAATGCGAGCACTTTGTCGTGGTGCAGAGTCGTTTACGACGCGGTGGATGGTGTTCGGAAGTTTCTTCTTTCCGCCTCACCGGAAGATCACTTGCCATTGGCAAAAGTAGGCATGATGTTTAAGGAGCGTCTCCCTCTAGCTCAGCGTCGCGAATGACGTTCTGACCCGTGCGAATAACAGCTACCCCACGTGTTTCGGGCGGGCAAGGTTTCTATGCCGTTTTCGCAGCTACTTGGGCCTAACCAAAGACAGCAGGTCCCTCGACTCCGCCGGTTCGTTCGCGCCGAACGAACCGGCTCCGCTCGGGATGACAGACCGGAGGAGACTATGGCAATCGCGAATCCGCTCTAGATCTCATTATCGTCATCGTGATCGCGGTGACTTAGATCCTTGACCGGGCTGAGGGGCTTGCCGTCGGCGGCGTGGTGGATGTCGATGCGGCCATTCACATTGGAAAGCTTGATGTGGGGTCCGCCGCTGCCCAGTTCGCCGTCCAAGCTATGTCCGACCCAACGATGGGTGCTGGCGTGGAACCCGAAATCGTTGTCGATGCGGCCGGAGACGGTGGAGGCCTCCAGTCTCGCCTTGGCGTCCGAGGGAAGAACCAGATCGATGGTGCCGTTGACTGAAGAAAGATCAACGGAGTCAAAAAGACGATCGAAGCGCACTTCGGAGCGCCCGTTTACGGTGGAGAGTTGAACCCGGCCTTGCAGTCCTTCCGCAAGCAGGCGGCCGTTTACGCAGGAGGCACGGACTTCGCCGGTGACGCCGTGAATGTCAAGCGGGCCATTCACCAGGCTGATTTCGTCGAGCCGGGCGTTGCGGGGCACCATGAGCGTGTATTCGACGCTGGCGGAATCATGGCTGCCGGTTCCGAAATAATGGTTATGGCTGTGGTACTTGGTGCGGATGGAAACCGAGCTGCTATTGGCTTCGACTTGAATTTCGACGTCGCTCAGCTGGTCTCTGCCATGGGCATATTTCACCGCGTCCACTTTGACTTCGTCGCGGTCCCACGCCGTGATGTGAACGTCGCCATTGACGTTGGCGAGAGCAACCCGTCCGCCGGGCGAGAGGGGATAGGTGTGATGGAATTCTTCGGTAATGTTGCCGGAGAAGTCTGAAGCGTGCGCGAATCCTACAAACAACAAGGCGCAGCCAACGCCGAGGATGGTACCCGCCCAGGTTGCCAGTCTTTGCCGATTCATGGTTCCTCCGTTTCGCACACAGCTTAGACGGGGCACGGGGGAAAAAGTGAGTGGGGGGAGAGCAGGCTGTCGAGCTTCGCTCGACCGGACAGCCCCCTCGACTTTGCTCAGGGCAGGCTTGGGCGGCTGTCCCCACACGGCTGTCCCGGCGTGCTCTCTCCCACTTGCGCTGCCGGGACCGCGCACCATAAATTACCTCAGGGGTGGGGGAACATTGCGCGCAGAGGAGAGAACATGAAGCGTCGTCTGTTCCTGGTGACGGTTATGGTATGCAGCGTGGCGTTGGCTGCCAACGCGGGGAGCATCAGCGGCAAAGTGTCTGGCGTGACCGGCGAGTCAGTGGTGTACGTGGACACGATTGCGGGAGAGAGCTTCCCTTCACCCACAAAGCATGCTGTGATGGACCAGAAAGGAATCCGGTTCCAGCCGCACTTGTTGATCGTGCAACTGGGCGCGACCGTGGATTTTCTAAACAGCGACACGGTCAACCACAACATTGCCTGGACGGCGGTGGGAGGCGACAAGCGGCTGGCACACAACCTGGGCACTTGGCCCAAGGGCGAGAAACGCTCTTTCAAGTTCGACAACCCCGGCGTGGTGGGGCTGATGTGCTATGTGCACCCGGAGATGGCCGCCTACATCGTTGTCTCTCCGACGCCTTACTATGCTGAGACTGACAAGCATGGAGTTTACAAGATCGATGACGTCCCGGATGGCAGCTACTCGGTGGTAGCGTGGCATGAAGGGGCGCACGGAGTTACGAAAACAGTCGTTGTTTCTGGCGACTCCAAGGCCGATTTCACATTGACGAAGCCGGCTGGCGCCGGCCAGTAAAGGGACGAAGGCGCGGTATCAGATTTCCGGACCGCCGTTTGAACGAAGCTTCCAAAGGATCTGCCGGAGCATTCCCAGCAAGACCTCGGCGTCTTCGCCAGTCAGATTGAGCCGGCGAACCATGCGGCGAACTTTGAGTTCGGCGGACGCAGTGAGCTTTGGGTTGACGTAACCGCTGGTTTGCAAGGCGTCGAACAGCGAGTCGGAAATCCGGTCGAGAGCAGCCGAGGCGGGCGGGCGGGCGGTGGCGCGTTCCGGCTTGACTTTGGTGTCGCGAACGAATTCGTACAGGCAAACTGCCACGGCTTGCCCCAGGTTCATGGAGATATGCTCGGGCCGGGTGGGGATGCGCATCAGCCAATGGCAATGGCTGAGGTCTTCATTGGAAAGGCCGGTTTTTTCCGGGCCGAACAAGAGCGCTACGTGGGCGGATGCCAGTTTTCTTCTGATCAGCCTGGCGCCAATTTCCAGCCGCTGGAGAGGATGCTGCAACTCGCGATGGCGGACAGCAGTCGTGCCCACCACGAGCGAACAGTCGGCCACGGCCTCACGCAGGCTGGGGTATTCCGTTGCGGCAGCCAGAAGTTTGCCCGCGCCGACGGCGGAACGAGCTTCCCGAAACGCGACCTTATAGGGGTTCACCAGACGCAGATGGGGACATCCGAAGTTGCTCATGGCGCGGGCAGCGGCGCCGATATTAAGCGGATTGCGCGGGGCGACCAACACCACGCGAAGATTGTCTAGATTGGCAGGCAAGAGCCATCATTTTACGCCAGCCACTGCCCGCGGCTGGAAAACTAGTGTAGTGCGTCGAAAATAGCGCCGGTTATGTATCGCGCTGAGAAAGCAAAGCTCTTGACCGCAAAGCTCGCAAAGAACATCCGCGAAGAGCGCGAAGAATGGCCGCGCGACTCGAAATATAAACGTCGATTTGTTTGACGCACTACACTAGAGCGTGTTTCATAAACCGGTCTAATGGGCTACGGGAGGTCCCCTCCGGGGGCCAAAAGCCCAGTGTTTATGCGTCTCCTAGCGGCACGGCTGAAACCGTGCCCTTCCAAGATCCCAGCCAGAATCATTTACGAGACACGCTCTACTTGCCTGCCGCTTTGGCTGCGGCCGGCACTGTGATCTTGGTCAAATCCGGCTGGGACCAATTTTCCTTTCCCTTGTCCAGAACCAATCGGTTCATGGTAATCGAAACCTGGCCGCGATCCACTTCCACCATCAGGTAGTGATAATTAATTTCCTTGCTTTGGAAGGGATCGCCGGGAGCGCGCTCGATGGGATAGGCGTGGGCTGCTCCGCCGCCGGTGACGAAGTACGTGATGCCACCGTGCTCATGCCGCTCGTAGTTATGCACGTGGCTGGCGAACACCACGATGCGCGCCCGCATCTTTGCCTGGCGCTCTTCGAGCGCTTTGGCAAGCTTCTGTTCCGGGGAGCGGGCCGAGTGGCCGCCGCCAAACAGCTTCATGTCAGAAGAACTCGTGTACGGAGGATGGTGCATGACAATGAAGACGAAATCTACATCGGCGGGCAAGCTGTCGAGCTTGCGCGATATCCAATCGCCTTGCGGGCCGCTGGTCTCGTCGAGAGCGGTGTCGAGCACCAGCATAAGAGCGTTTGCTGCGCGAACCGAATAGTAGCGGCTGTTCTTCAGGTCAGGAAAACGCTGGAAGTAGTTTGCCAGAGCAGTCTTTTCGTCGCCCTTTAGATCGTGATTGCCCAGCGCGGGATAAACAGGAATCTTGCGCTCCCGCCAAACAGCAGTTTCCGTGTCCCATACCTTCCAGTCGCTGGCGTCGGCCTTATAGGAAATATCTCCCCCGATAGAGATGAATGCGGGATGAGCGTCGGCGATAGCGCGCACCAGGGCGTGGCGCACATCGGGATTCGATGCCTCGGTGTCCTTTGGATCGGTGAACCGGGTATCACCGTAGGCGATGAAACGAAACGGAGTCGAAACCGACGCTTGAAGATCCACCGGTTGGGTTTGCGCGGCCGCGAGCGCGCACGCGGCAATGAACAGCCCAGCTGCCAGGGTTCGCATATTCTTTGTCATGGATAATTTCTGCCTCATTTAGATAAGACTAACACTTCAAACTGACCATCCTCCGCGGTCGAAAGAAATACCCGGTGCGTCTTGGGATCCAGGGCCATGGTCTTGGCACGCGGAGCGGTCTTCACGTTTTCCACCAGGGAATATTTGTCAGGGCTGTCCTGATGGAACACGGCCAGCGTTCCGTCACCACAGGAATTGAAAACCAGCTTGGTCTCAGGATCAAACGCACTCGCGTCCACGTGGTCCCCGATAGGCAGCGTGGTGATGACCTTTCCGGAATCCGCGTCGAGCACCGCCATTACATGGCTTCGGCAGCCGACGAACAGCCGGCGATTGGCGCGGTCGATGGCCATGCTGCTGGGCGACTCGCAAGGCGCCGTGAACCAGCGTTGCTCCACTTTGAGAGTGCGGGAGTTGATTTTCAAGACTTGGCTTTCGTCCTCCAGATTATTGAAGACATAACCGGCGCCGTCAGCCGCGGCAAATTCCGGGCCGCCGCCCAGATCGACGGTGCCGGCAACCTTGCCGTCGGCGGCTTCAATCACGGTGGCGCTGTTGCTGGCGCCGTTGAAAGCGAAAATACGCGCGGTCGCTGGATCGTAGATGATCGCGTCCGGTTTCTTGCCCGTGGGGACTTCGCCGAGCGTCTTCAGAGTCTTCAAGTCGAAAATGGTCACGGTCGACGCCTGACCGTTGCTGACAAATCCGCGACCGGATTCTGGCGCGATCGCGATCCCGTGCACGCCGGGAGTGTCCGGAATCTTACCGACGATTTCGAGCGAGTCCACATCCAGCACCTCGACCTCGGTGCCGTGAGAAACGTAGAGGCGGCGATTGCCTTCGTCAACCGTGAGGTAATCCCATCCACCTTGCCCGGGGATGGGAATTTTCTTGATGATCTTGTAGCCCGAATCGGAGGCGGAAACGCCGAGGGATACCAAGCAAACTATGGAAACAAAGAGAATTCGTAGGGGCCTTATGGGGAAAAGCGAATGATATTTTGTCACGTTTTCGATCAATCCTCTCCAAAACCAATTCACAAGTTTACGGCAGGTTGCAGCATTGCTACTGCAACTCTGTCCGAGCAGATTGTCCTGACAGCCCGTGGCGAAACTCGAACGCCCAAGTCCAGCGCCTGAAGGCGCACTCGTAAGGCAGCGTGGGAACTCGGTCGTCCCTCGGGGACTTTGGTCATTTGTTCCACTTTACCCAGCGCTGAAGCGCTGGGCTAGTATCGCTCGCCCCTTCGGGGCTATCTCTTTGTAAATTTGTTTCACCGCCTAACAAAGAGTTAGGTCCTGACGCACACACTGAAGCGCTCCACCCCAGCAAGCCAAAAATCGGGCTCGCTGGGGCCCCGCGCTGCGCCACCCAGAACCAGGCTTTTTCCGCAAGCTGTGAAGGCATGCCACTATCCGAATCGCACTTGTACCACGGGCTGCTGAACACGCCGGTTCCTTATTCTTCCCGGCGCGGCTCCCAACGCAGGCCGAATGAGTACGTAGGCTTGTAATACTCGCGCTGAATGGTGTAGTTGGGGCTGCCGTTGTAGAAGCCGAATACGTCATTGGTCAAATTCAAAAATTGGGCCAGCACGGTAAGGCTCTTCTGTGCGCGGTAGCTGACTTGCCCGTCGACCTGCAAGTGAGGATAGAAGTAAATATCGCCAACCGGTCCTTTGGGGCCGAGATTCGATGGATCTTCGCAACCCGCGCCCGCGGCCTGCGTCGCCGTGCATTGCGTCCACTGATAGGCGTAGATGCTGGCGCCGTTGTAGGTGACGCCAAGGCGGGCGGAAAACCGCCCGCGATCGTAGGTGGGACTGAAGTTCCAGGTGGTCGGCGCTTGCCGCTGCAGCGCTGGAGTGTCGGGACGCAGAGGCAAATGGCCGGAGTTTGAAGTCGTCCAGCTATAGTTTGCCGAAACACCGAAGCCGCTCAAAAACCCCGGCAGGAAGCCGAGATGCTGAATGTAGGCCGCCTCCAGCCCCCACAGTTGGGCATTCTGGCCGTTGATGATGTAAGAGAAATTGTCACCTTTATATTGGGGATACTGTGGTCCCGCGTAGGCGGGATCCACGATGTAGTAAATGGGAGAGCTTAGCTGCTTGTAAAAGAATCCGCCCTCGATCTTGCCGTACGGCTTCAAATACTGCTCGTAGAGCAGATCATAATTGTTGGCGTGCTCCGGCCGCAGGTTGGGATTGCCGACGCTGACGGTAAAAGGATTGGTGGTCTGATCCTCGGTCACATAGGGCACAAGATCGTAAGGATTGGGGCGAGAAATTCCCCGGCCGTAGACGGCGCGGATATCGGAGTTCGTAGTCAGAGCGTAGCGCGCTTGCACTGTTGGCAGCGGGTCCCAGTACCAGAAGTTGGATGGTTCCGGAGTCGTGACCACCAGCGGATTGCCGTTGCTATCCGTAGTGTTGGTGACCACGTAGCCAAGTATGTTCAGCTGCGTGGCCTCGATACGCAGCCCGGCTTGCAAGCGGAGTCGGCCAAACTCGATTGTGTTCATGACGTAAGCCGCCGAGACTCGTTCGGTCAGGTCGTAATTGCTGGAAGCGGAGCCGAACTGGGTTGCGGGCCAATCCAACGGAAAAATCTGCGGGTTGGCATTGAAGAACGCGGTCAGCTTGTTGTAGTCGGTCACCGGCCCGATACGATAGGCCCCGAAGTAGTAACTGGGGTTGGTGAAGCCACTGGTGAACATGTTCATGGTGGGCGGGTTGCCCGTGCTGGGCAAGTTGCCGACATTGTCGTAGACCCCGGAGAAGGCATCCTGACCCTTGTGACCGTTGCGAACTTGCCCGCCGACTTCAAGAATTGAAAAGTGCGAACCCAAGTGATAGTTCTTCGCCCAGGACACCGATCCCTGCAAATTGACTTGCGACGTGTTGCCTGAGGTGGTGTCGTATTCTTTGATGTAGTAAAGGGTGGGGTCGAAAATGGGAGAACCCGGCGCGGTGCAAGCTGGATCGAATTGTGGAAGATGAGGATTGGTGGTGGCAGCCTGGTCGTAGTTGCAGATGGTGCTACCGGAATATTTGAAGGTAACGCCCGGGTTGCCGGCGGCTGCGCCTTGCCGGCTACGCGCAGCGGAGATTTCCCAACTCAGCCAGGAGTCTGTGAACTCATGTTTACCGCCGATAGCGAGAAGACCGATCATATAATCGGGCAGACGGCTGGAGGTCTTGAACTTAGGGACGTCGCCATCGTTGAGCGTGTAGGTCCACTTGTCGCCGTAGTCCTTGAAATCGGAATACAGGTAATGGAGGAACAGGCCAGAGGTTTCCCTGAGTTTGTAATCCACTGAGCCGCCGAAGCCATAGCGAGTGCGTTTGTACCGGTATTCGCGGAGGTCCATGCTGTCGTAGTAGGGGATAACGTGGTTCGGGTCGGGCGAAGGTTCAATGTCGTCGATTCCGCGGCCGTTGTAGTCGTAGCTGGCGCCAAAAAGAATTCCCAGCTTTTTGTTGGCGAGAAAGCGTTGGCCAAATGTGCCGTCCACCTGCCCGACGTAGCGGGTATTCACAATGGGAGTAAATCCGCCGATGCCCTCGAGGGTGAGTGTCGGCAGTTCTCCGGCGGTCTTGGTCACCAGGTTCACCGACCCGCCGATGGCGTCGGCATCCTGATTCGGCGACAAGGTCTTGTTGACTTCGACAGCCTCTACAATGTCGGCAGGGATCGTATCCAGCTTCACCTGACGGACACTGGCTTCCGGCGCGGGAATGGTAATGCCGTCTATGGTCAGATTATTGAGGCGTGGCTCAGTGCCGCGAATCTGGACGTACTTTCCCTCGCCTTCGTCACGCTCCAGAGTTACGCTGGGCAGGCGCCCGACGGCGTCGGCGATATTCGCATTGGGCAGGCTGCGGATTACGCCGGAAGGCAACACATTCAGGATGTTGTCAGATGACCGCTCCCGATTGATGGCTTCCGCCTCGCCATGGGGGCGGTCGGCGGTCACTACGATCTCTTCTCCTTTGGTCGCAACCCTGAGAACAGCCTCAATGTGCGCTGCCTGTCCAGTTGCTACTGTGACGCTTCCGTAAAATGGAGAAAATCCGACGTAGGAAATCGTGACGGTGTAACTGCCGGGGGCCAAGTCGGTGAAGATGAACTCGCCCTGCCTGTCTGTCACCGTTGTGGCCGTGCTCTGCTGCAAGCCGACCTGGGCGCCCTGCAGGATCGCGCCAGAGGTATCAACAGCCCGTCCAGTGATGATGCCTTTGCCGCTTTGTGCGGTGGCCGGCAGGCTGGCGGTGGCAACGGTAAGAACGAATAAGAAAATGTGCGGTATTAAGCCCAGCTTGAATGTTGAGGGACGAAAATTCGACTGCATGATTTCTCCTAGAGAAACGCTTAACGTTTCCAGGTTTTGATTTGGATAAAACAACTAGTCTAGGTAGTAGTTATGACAGGAAGATGAATGCTCGGTTAATTTCCTTCGGCCGTCTGTCGAAAGACGATCCAGGCGCTGGCCGGGTTCTTGACGACGCAAGAGCTCCCCAGCAGGCGGGTGCTCACACCTAGGCTGGTTCGGATGGTGCTGGGGAGGGTGAAACTTGCGCCATGAGCGGCGGAATTTCTGCCGGCTGTACGACTGCGCTCTGCGCGTAAAACGCGACTGCCGTCGCCCTTTGCCAGAAACGGACCGCCAGAAGCGAGAACAAGATCGCCTGGCTGATTAGAAAGGCTCCGATCACACTGGCGGGCGGCACGATCAGATTCCACAGCCGGATGCCAACCGCCAACACAACCAAGCCGACGATCGCGATCGCGACGTAGCTAGACAGCAGGCGAGCGAGGTTCTTGCGAGTCTGACGGAAAGCACTGCCCAGGGACTTGCGAACCGCTCGCTGGTCGGTGAGAACGACGCCAGTCTCCGCCAAGTCGAACCAAATCCGCATGGCCGTCATGATCAGAAAAATGACGATCAAACTTGCCAGTTGCACATAAAAGGGCAGGAGTTCGTGAGAAGTCGTGTCCGCGGCTTTAATCAGTCCGTTCTGAATGCCGAAAAGTATTCCGGCGACGATGCCGCCGACGAGGGCAAACAGGATGGTCAGGCGGACAAAGCGCCAGAGGTTGATTCCGCAGACACGGAAGAATTCGGCGCGGGAGATGCGATGGTCGGAAGCGTAGCCTTGGAGGACTCCAGGCAAAAAGATCATGGTAAGCACGAAGAACAGCACGGCAGGCATGATGGCGGGAGCGGCCGAGGCCCGGAGTGGGCCGAATTCGGGACGGCCCAGCATCTCGAGCAAAACGCCGACGTCGAAGCCGCGTACCAGGCCGCTGGCGTAAAGGCTGTGGTCCAGCAGGGCGTGGGCACGCAGGCTGAAAGCAGCGCCGCCGATGGAGGCCAGCACCAGATTCAGCAGCCAGAACCAGACAACATACCGTTTGTTGCGGCCTGCAGTGGCCGCGCCGGCTGAGAGAATGTTCTGCTTTTCTGCCATACGCCTAACCCTCCTATACCAACCACCAAGCCAGCAGTTGAGCCATCATCTGAGTGAGGAAATTCCAGTAGTTGGCCAGCTTGCGAGCCGCTTTGCCGTCGCCTTCCACCAGGTTGCTATTGTTGAGGTTGTTGCGATCGATGAGAATCTTGTGGTCGGGATCGATCTCGACGGAAGTCAGCTTGGCTTTCCTGGTGTACGCGTAGCGAATCCAACGGTCTTTGCCATCCCACTGCTCCCGAACCTTATCGCCGTTATCGAAAATCACTGCGATCTCCACCGGCATGATGAAATCGCCCTTGCGGTGAATTACTACCTCTGAGTTGTACTCGGTTTCGCCCTTTTTCTCTTTAAGCTTCTCCTTGTACCACTCGACCGGGGTCGATTTCGCCTTCAGAACCTCGTAGTCGAGGACCGGGGAGCCATACATGGCCTGATCGAAATACCAGCGCAAGTTCTTGCCGGAAACTTCTTCGATGGTCTTCAGAAAATCTTCTTTGGTTGGGTGGGTGAAGCGGTAGCGCATGAAATAGGTGTGCATGGCCCGCCGCATGGTGTCTTCCCCGATGATGCCTTCGAGAGTGAGCAGCACGGAAGCAGTCTTGCCATAGGTGATACCGCCGTAGGAGTTGTAGTCTACATATTCCCAGCCGTTGCGGGCGATGGGGTCAAGGTCGGCCACGCTGGCGTAGCCCATGCGTTGTTCTTGGCGCTCGCTGAACGTCATGCCCCAAAGGTTCGAGATCGAAGTGCTCGGACCGAGAACCGAATCCATGATTTTGACTTCGGTGTAGCTGTTGATGCCTTCGTCCATCCATGCGTCTTCGAACTCGTTGGTGGCGACCATGCCGTACCAGTACTGGTGACCGAACTCGTGCTCGACCACCAGCTCCGGGAGATATAGGCCCTTTGGCATCCACCAAGACGTTCCTCCCGTGATGAAGGTGGGATACTCCATGCCCTCGGCTGCGGAGTCGTGCTCGGGATCGACCATGGTGATGGTTTTATAGGGATAAGGGCCGTACCAGCGGTCGAAGTGATCCATGGTCTGCTTCAAGATGCGGGCGTGGCGTTCCTCCTGGTCAACGTGCGCGGGCTGCATCATGAGGATCAGCTTGACCGGCCCCATGCTGCCCTGAAAGCTGTCTTCGTAAACCTTGTAGTGAGGGCTGGCGGTCCAGGCGAATTCGTGGATGTCATCGCCATGGTAGGTGACGGTCTTGGTGCCGTCGGGGTTGTTAACGTTGCTCACCTGAACGCCGCTGGCCCCCACGACTTCGTATTGCGGCACGGTGACCTTCACGTCGTACACGCCAAAATCGGAAAAGAACTCGGTGGCTCCGTGGAATTGATGGCAGTTCCACGCGCCATGCCACCAAACCCCGACCTTGGGAAACCATTGACCAGCGAGGAGGAAGTCGCGTTTCCAGCCGGTACGTTCCAGGGTCTCGGGAAACTGGTCGTGGAAGGCGATCTTGAATTGCACGTAACCATCCGGCGGAATGGGATGGGGCAGGCGCACCTGCACGACAGTTTTGTCGTCTTTGTTGTTGTCCTCGGGCTGGATGAACTGGAGCTGCGAGGTCAGATCGCCCACGCCGGCGACTTCAAAGCGTTTGATTTCATCGGACCCGTAATCCTTGCTATCCCACTTTTCAAATTCGGTGTCACGCGTTCCGTCACGCTTGGTTTCCTTGATCCAGGTGGCATTGGGTTGAAAGGCGTTCAGATAAAGGTGGAAGGGAAAAGTGTCCAGGGCTTGCCCGGTCAGATTGTGGTAGGTCAGAACCTCGGTAGCGTCCAGGGTATGAGACTTGGGGTCGTACTTGGCGTCGATTTCATAATGCACGACCCGCTGCGACATAGGGGTTGGGGAATTGATTGCCAAAGTCGTACTGGGAATACTTAGGGTCGGGGATGGAACCTGGGCAGTTGCGTGGGCTGCAAACATTATGGCGAACAGGGCTTGAATCGCCTTCAGTCGTAATGACGGCATAGACAGTACCTCGGATGTGGTCGACCGCAAATGGCAATGATACAGCAGAGGCCGGGCTTGGCAGTGCTGCTGTCAGTTGAGGGTACGGAAAGACAGAGGGTTTTGTTCCGTGCAAGGCGGGTTAGCGGCTGACCGGTGGAGTGGGGCAGTCAGGGCCCCGACGGGGAGGATGTTTGGGCGAGGCGTGCGGGATCCAGCGCGGCGAGTGGCTGGTCAGTGCAGAAGTCCTATGAATCGGAGCAAGGCCAAAGCTGAAATCAGAGTGAGCGCAATGGTGACCGTGTATTCTCCCAATTGCACCAAGCGTAATGAGTTCGCACTGCTCTGGAGAGCGTTCTTCATGAGTTGTGACCTCCTCTATCTTCAAGCCGCACGGCAGTGGGCGGAATCGCCTCAGCCCCCGATCGAACTGGACACGGTTGAGAAAACGGCGTTGGCATTGGAGCCGATCAGCCGAATCGTTCCGACAACGATGATCAGAATCACGGCCAGCATCACCGCATATTCAGCGACGTCCTGACCTTGCTCATCGGACCAAACTCCTTGCCATAGACTGCGCACGTCCTCTCCCCCTCGCAGTTCAGTTTTTGCCGAGAAGCTTACATTCAGCTTGCCTCAACCGGGGCTCGGGGGTAAATGGCCCTTTGGTAGTTTTGACTCACCATGGAGACTCGGCGGAGATGACCAAGGTCACTAAGGGGGAAAGCCTTTGTTGACATGGTTATAGAAGGCTCGAATCCCCGTGGAAGAGCGGCGATTCAGAGCCGCGTATGCAAGCATGCAAAAACTGCTGGCCTTAGCCCAGTGAACTCGGGGCCTAAAGGCCCTTCCACGGTGGATATCCGGGACGCGGCCCTAAAAGGGCCGCTCTTCCACGGTGGTTCCCAACATTCGGGCACGATAAACAGGCCTATCCGTTTACGGAGGGTGCCAATGGAGCCATAGCATGGAGGAGATGGTTTGGCTGCTGCTGTCCCATTACCCCGGATGTTTGACCGGCCTTGCCAACTGTGGTATTTGTGAATCACCAGGCGGAACCTGCATGGGGTTGCGCGCTAAGCGGATTTCTTGATGGAACTGCTGTTAAATCTGATCTGGGTTGCCCTCGCGGTAGCGGCGCTGTGCGCGTGGGGCCGACGGCGAAGCGAGCCTCAGTCACGGCCGCACTTGATTGCGGTAATCTGCCTGTTGGCGCTGCTTTTTCCAGTCATTTCAGCAACCGATGATTTGCATGCCATGCGCTCTGAAATGGAGGATTCTGCCTCCAGCAAGCGCAGCATAAAACAAGCGGTCACCGGGAAGCTGGGGTGGCAACAGACGATTCATAACCCACCCGCATTGCTGGCGTTGGCTTTCGAAGCTGTGCCATCCGGCGATGTGTCCAAAGTGGCGATTCCCACGCCTCCCCCGAGGTTCTCTGCGGCTTTCCGCGCGGTGCAGAACGACCGGGCCCCGCCTCTTTCCTGAATTCGCGTAAAGGTCCCGGACCGCCGATCGGCGGTCAGTCTCGCTTTTTCATTGGCTAGAGGTGAGAAGTGCAGGTTGCCAGCAGACGGCAGCACTGCCTGCCGCCCGACTTGGGTTAGGGAGTGAACTTGCAGTTGCGGATGCAAAACACGTCAGTACGGCTTTGGGCAATCTGTTTGGTGGTGGGGGCATCACTCACGGCCAGCGCCCAGCAGCATACCTACACCTGGGAGCAGATTCGCGACAAATTCGAAGACACGAACCCTACGCTGCTGGCAGACAAGCTGAGTGTTGACGAAACCAAGGCGGAAGAGATAACAGCGTACATGCGCCCGAATCCGCAATTGAATCTGACGGTGGACGGGACGCAGATTGCCCCCCACAACGGCGTCTGGCAGCCTTTCGCGGGCACCTTTGAGTCGCCCGGCATCAGCTTTCTGTGGGAGCGGCGGCACAAGCGGCCATTGCGGCTGGAGAGCGCCAAAAAAACGACGCTGATTGCTGAATTCAGTCATAGTGACCTGGAGCGGAGTCTGCTGTTCACCCTGCGTGGCGCATTCGTGGGGACTTTGCAGGCAAAGGCCGTGTTACAGCTGGCAAAAGACAACCTGGCCTACTACGACCATGTGCTCGAGATCAGCCGGGATCGTTTCAACGCCGGCGACATCGCGCAAATTGATTTCGACCGATTAGAACTGCAGCGGGTGCAATATGAGTCGGACTTGCAAACCGCCGAAGTTAATCTGCGCACCGCGAAGATTCAGTTGCTCACGCTGTTGAATGATCGAACTCCCATTGAGCAGTTCGACGTGATTGGCGTTTACGACTTCAACGATCAGCTTTTGCCGCGCGATGAGTTCAGAAAAATCGCGCTCGATACGCGGCCCGATCTGAAAGCGGCGGTGGAAGCTGTGGACAAAGCTCAAACCGACCATAAGCTGGCGGTGGCCAACGGCTCGACTGATCCGACGTTCGGCGCGTGGTACACGCACAATGCATCGACCAACAATCCGGAGGCTATCAATACGCTGGGCGTGAGTATTAGCGTGCCGCTGCGCATCTTCGACCGCAACCAGGGCGAGAAGCTGCGCACACAGCTCGATGTCGCGCGGAATGAGCGGCTGCGTGACGCCGCCGAAGCCCAGGTGCTCGGCGACGTGGATTCCGGCTATGCCACGCTGGACAGCACGCTGATCCTGCTGCGGCCCTATAAGGCCAAGTATCTGGATCAATCGGTTCGGGTGCGGGACACGGTTTTCTTTTCTTATCAGCACGGCGGGGCTGCCTTGCTGGATTTCCTGAATGCACAGGCGGAATACCGCAGCGTGCAGTTGAACTATGTGAACTTAGTTGGCTCGTACTTGACGGCCGCGGCGCAATTGAACATGGCGGTTGGCCGGGAGGTAGTCCCATGAAGCACAAATATGTCAGTTTGATTCTGGCTGCAATTCTCTGCCTGCCTGCGAGTTTGGCTCTGTTGGGTTGCAATGAAGGCAAAGCGGACCCGAGCGCCGAGGCGCCGCCCAAAGCGACGGTTGAGCCGGACCTGGATTCGAACAACTTCAAAGTGGATCATCCGGAACAGTTTCCGTTGGCGACCGCCGCCGAGCATAAGGCAGTCCCGGCGCTGAATGTCACCGGCGTGGTGCAGCCTGATATCGCGCGCGCGGTCCCGGTGATCTCGCTAGCAGCAGGACGAGTGGTGGAAATCAAGGCGCGGCTGGGCGATGTGGTGCAGAAAGGCCAGTTGTTGTTGCGGGTGCAAAGCAACGATGTGTCCGGAGCCTATCAGACCTATTTGAAAGCAGTGAACGACGAGCGGCTGGCCCGCGTCCAGTTCGAGCGCGCGCAGACGCTGTATGACAAAGGCGCGATCGCTAAAAGCGCTCTGGAGGCTGCCGAAGACGCGGCGCAGGACGCCAAAGTTGATTTGAATGCGGCGACCGAGCAGTTGCGCCTGCTCGGTGTGGACAAAGATCATCCGTCGCCTATTGTGAATGTGGTTGCACCCATCTCGGGGGTGATCACCGATCAACAGGTCACCAACGCGGCAGGGGTTCAAGGCTTGTCTGGCCCGAACCCGTTCACGATTTCTGATCTTTCTTACGTCTGGATCATCTGCGACGTTTATGAGAACGATCTCGATGCCGTGCATGTCGGGGAGTCTGCCGATATCAGTCTGAACGCCTATCCCGGCAAGGTTTTCAAGGGCCGCGTCGACAACATCCTGCCGATTCTGGATCCCAACATCCGCACGGCCAAGGTTCGAATCGAAGTTCCCAACCCCGGAATGATGCGGGTGGGAATGTTCGTCACTGCGACGTTCTACGGCAAGCAGGCGGAAACGCACGCTGCGATTCCAGCAAGCTCGATTCTGCACTTGCATGATCGCGAGTGGGTTTACTCGCCGCTGGGCGGTGGTCACTTCAAGCGGCTGGAAGTGGTTACGGGGAACACGCTTCCCGGGAACATGCAGGAAGTTGTTTCGGGAATTAAGCCGGGAGATCAAGTAGTCTCCAACGCTTTGCCATTGCAAAACACGATCGAGCAATAACAGATGATTCGCCGCGTCGTCGATTTCGCGCTCAGCAACCGGCTCCTGGTGGTGGGCCTGGCGCTGCTGCTGTTCGCCGCAGGAATCATTTCATTCGAGCGGTTGCCGATCGAGGCGTATCCCGACGTGGCGGATAACTATGTCGAGATCATTACGCAATGGCCGGGGATTTCGGCGGAGCAGATCGAGCAGCAGGTCACCATTCCGCTTGAGATCACGATGAACGGCATCCCACAGGTGGTGCATCTGCGTTCGTTTTCGCTTTTCGGGCTTTCCGACGTAAAGCTGATTTTCGAGGACGGCTCCGATAACGCCTGGAACCGTGAACGAGTTTTGGAGCGGCTGAGCCAGGTCACGCTGCCGCCGGGCGTAAATCCGCAGATGGGTACGGACTGGAGCCCGGTCGGGCAGATTTACTTCTTTACCTTGCACAGCACGAATCCGGCGTATGACCCGATGGAGCTGAAATCCATTGAGGACTGGGTCGTCGAGAAGAACCTGAAAGCGGTGCCGGATATAGTCGAAGTCGCCAGCTTCGGCGGCCCCACGCGCGAATACCAGGTTCGTGTCGATCCCAACAAACTCGTTGCCTACGGCTTAAGTTTGGCGCAAGTCGAGCAACAGCTCGCCAACAACAACGTGAATGCGGGCGGCAGCTTTGTCGAGGCTGGCCTGCAGCAGATCAACGTCCGCGAAGTGGGGCTGGTCAAAGACGTTCACGACATCGAGAGCACGGTGATTGTGACCAAAAACGGCACCCCGCTTCGGGTAAAGGATATTGCGGTTGTTTCGCAAGGTCCGAAGATTCGACTGGGCCGGTTCGCCCGGGCAATTCACCGCGAAGATGGACGGATCATCGACAACGATGATGTCGTCTCAGCATGGGTGGCCATGCGGAAAGGCGCGGAGGCGGAAGCGGCGCTCAAAGGGCTTCACGAAAAAATAAAGGAACTCAACGATCACCTTCTCCCGCCGGGAGTAAAGATCGTCCCCTTTATCGATCGCGACGATCTGGTTCACTACACCACGCACACGGTGCTGCATAACCTGACGGAAGGAATGATTTTGGTCTCGGTCGTTTTGTTTCTGTTTCTGGGCAACGTGCGAGGCGCACTTATCGTCGCAGCGACGATTCCGTTTTCGCTGCTGTTCGCCGCCATCTGCCTGGATTTGAACCACATTCCCGCGAACCTCCTGTCCATTGGCGCTTTGGATTTTGGGGTGGTGGTGGAAGGCGCCATCGTTCTGATCGAAAACATCGTGCGCCATCTAAGCCGGGAGAACGGGAGCACGAAAACCCCGGCCGAAAAAATCAGCGAGGCGTCGCACGAAGTGCAGCGCCCGGTGTTCTATGCCATCGTCATCACCATTACTGCTTTCTTGCCGATCTTCACCTTGGAACGCGTTGAGGGTCGCCTTTTCCATCCCATGGCCTGGACCATGGCGTTTGCGCTGCTCGGAGCGTTGCTGTTTTCGATCTTGATCGCCCCCGTGCTGGCGAGTTTCGCTTTCGCGAAGGGAGCGAGCGAATGGCGCAATCCCGTCATGACCTTCGTGACGGAGCGATACCGCTATGCAGTTCGGTGGGCCATTGGCCACCGCTTGCTCACGGTCGGAGTGGGCGTGCTCGGGGTCGCCTTGGGAAATTTCCTCGCTTTTAGCGGTGTCATTGGCTCCGAATTCCTGCCTCACCTTGATGAAGGCGCGATTTGGGTGCGCGGCGTACTTGCTCCCAGCACCGGGCCGGAAGAGGGTATCCGCGTCGCGAACCAGGCCCGGATCGTGCTTTGTTCGTTTCCCGAGGTTCCGCAATGCACCAGCCAGGTGGGGCGTCCCGACGACGGAACCGATACGACGGGCTTTTTCAATACGGAATATTTTGTCGATCTGAAACCAAGGGAGCAATGGCGTCCTATTTTTCATGAGAACAAGGACGAACTCATTGCTGCCATGAATCGTGAACTCGATAAGATCCCCGGGGTGGTGTGGGGATTTTCACAGCCCATCGAAGACAACATGGAAGAAGCGGTCAGCGGCGTTAAAGGCGCGCTGGCGACAAAGATCTACGGCGATGATTTGAAGGTCCTGGAGGAAAAAGCCGATCAGATCGCAGGCATCTTGCACGGGGTCAAGGGAGTCGAAGATCTGGGTGTTTTTCGTGTGCTCGGGCAGCCGAACCTCAACGTCACTGTGGACCGTGACCAAGCCGCTCGTTATCAGATCAACGTTGCGGACGTGCAGGATGCCATTCAGACCGCGGTGGGAGGCAATGCCCTCACCCAGGTTCTGCAGGGAGAGGCGCGCTATGACCTCGCGTTGCGCTATCTCCCACAATATCGGGACACCAAGGAAGCCATTGAGAAGATTCGCCTGCTAGCGCCGTCGGGGGAGCGGGTATCGCTGGCGCAACTGTGCAATATCAAGGTAACGGAGGGCGGGTCGGAAATTTACCGCGAAAAGAACCGGCGTTATATCGCCATTAAGTACAGTGTCCGCGGCCGTGACCTCGGCAGCACGGTTAGAGAGGCGATGGCGAAAGTTGATAAAGAGGTCAAATTGCCGCAGGGATACACCATCGATTGGGAGGGGGAATACGCGAGCCAGAAAAGAGCCAACGCGCGGCTGCTGATCGTGCTCCCGATCACCATCCTGATCATCTTCATCATTCTTTACACCATGTTCAAGTCCTATAAGTGGGCCTTGTTGATCCTGGCAAACATTGCCGTTGCCCCCATTGGTGGTTTGCTGGCTTTGCTCGCCACGAGCACCAATTTCAGTGTTTCCACCGGCGTAGGGTTTCTGGCTCTGTTTGGCGTTTGCGTGCAAACCGGAGTCATCATGCTCGAGCACATCAATCAGCTCCGCGTCCGGCGTTATTCGATCGAAGACGCTGCCGTGGAGGGAGCAGTGGCAAGGCTGCGGCCCATCATGATGACCATGCTGGTGGCCACTCTCGGGCTTCTGCCGGCTGCGCTCTCGCACGCCATCGGGTCTGACTCGCAGCGTCCATTCGCCATTGTCATTGTCGGAGGTCTGATTTCAGCGCTGGTCATGAGCGTTTTCCTGCTGCCGACTTTATACGTGTGGATTGCAGGCGAACGCGACGTGCTGCCTGCAACCGAAGGGCAATTCGAAGAGGGAGAGCATATCGATTAGGAGAGAATTCTCGATCTAATGTGCGCACAGCAAAACGCCGCGGCGTTGCGGGTTTGGCTGTGCTTTTAAGCTAGTGCGGCGAGTTATGCCGCCGTGAAGGTACCGACATGAAGGTCCTGATTGCGATTGCGCTGATTGTGCTTTGGTTGTTCTTTCCGGCTGGGCCGCTGGTCAGGCGCTGGCACCGCTGGCAGGCGAAGCGTGAGGCTGGCAAGTACTCCCAGATGTTGTTCAAATGAGCAGCGGACCTATGAGCTAGGAAAACTCTGATTGAGTCTGACAAAGCAAGAGCAGGTTTCTCGACTCCGCTCGAAATGACAGAATTGGAGTTGATCAGAGTTCTCTAGCAGGCTGCGGAAAAAGTCGCTTTCGGACCTCAGGCGCTAAAGCGCGTAGTGATAACAGAGCGGTTATCGCAGCGCTGAAGCGCTGCGCCACCCAAAACCCGACTTTTTCCGCAACCACACTAGGCAGAACTCTTGTCTTGTGCAGGTTTCGGGGTGACGACGTCAAAGGGACGCATCATTTCGTTGTCTTCGTGCTCGAGAATGTGGCAATGCCAGACGTACCGCCCGGCGTAGCCTTCAAACGGGATAATGATGCGGGTGATCATTCCCGGGTCGGCCCGGACTGTATCTTTCCAGCCAGCCTCGCCGGGGTCGGGAGGCGTTGCATCGCCACGGTAACGCAGTATGTTCTGGTACTGATACGCGAAGGTCTCAAAACGCCGCCGGTCGAGGATTTGAAAACGCACCAGGTGAAGATGAATCGGGTGAGCGTCGTCGGTGACGTTCATCAGGTTCCAAATCTCGACGGAGTTCAATGCGGGAGTCTCTGTTACCGGCATCGACCAGTGGGCATTGTTGAGCAGCATCACCACGGTCTCGCCACGCAGGTCGTCGACTTCGCCCAGGGTGAGAGTACGTGTCTTAACCGCTTCGGACTCCGCGATCCTGCGAATGGGCCGCAAGGTTGATGGCAATGAACTGGTATCAGTGACTTTGGACTTTCCTACCCGCAGTTGCATCACCGGCTGAAACGCATCGTTTTTCAGGACGATCTGTTCTCCAGCCTGATCGCCGAAGTCCACAACGATGTCGGCGCGCTCGGCAGGCGCTAGCGTGAGCTGCTTCTGCGTAACCGGCGCCGGCAGAAGTCCCTGGTCGGTCCCGATCTGGTGGAAAACTTGCCCGTCCGGCAACGACAAATGAAAGAACCTGCCATTGGCGCCGTTGAGCACTCGAAACCGATACTTGCGCGGTTCGACTTCTAAATAAGGAAATATCTTCCCGTTCACCAGGACGGTGTTGCCAAAGAACTCGGGAACCCAGGTCAGTTCCGGGTAGGAGGAAACCGGGTAATTGAGTTGGCCATCCGGATCGAACGTGCGGTCGGCCAGGACGAGCGGAATCTCGTACTTTCCGCTGGGCAAGTTCAGCGACTCCTCGACCTTGTCGCGGACAATATAAAGCCCCATTAGCCCGGCCAAAACGTTGAGCCGGTTAATCCCCAAGGTGTGATCGTGATACCAGAGCAGGGCGGCTTCCTGATTGTTGGGATAGTAATAGACCGCGGATTTGCCCGGGACGTACCAGTTTTCCGGATATCCGTCACTGTCCGGCGGAACTTTGGCGCCGTGGACATGAACTACGGTGCGTACGTCAGGCTTGTCGGACTCGGCGCCGTGCACGTGGTGGTCGATCGGCAGGAAATGCGAGGTGGGCAACTCATTCGCCCACTCGACCAGCATCCCACTGCCGCTTTGGGTCTCAATCGTCGGTCCCGGGAACGACGAGCCAATTCCCCACAAGCGTGTCGGTTTCACATCGCGGTGAACCTTGGCTTCAATCTGCCGCATGGCTAAACGGTAGTACGGAACTTTAGAGGTGGGATCGGGGGGACTCGGCCGAAACTCGGCAGAATGAGCAACGTCGGGAATGGGAAGTGGATCAACAAACTGGGCGAGGGAGTTTGGGTCGAGCGTCGGGCGCGCCACAACTGGCCGGCGGGTTCCGTGCGGAACCATCAGAGCGGCAGCCGCTATGCTGCTTTGCCGCAGGAACCTCCGTCGCGTGATGGGCACTGACCATTTCCTCCCGGGATGCTGGCCTCAGCCAGAAATTCATGCGTTCTTTAGCAGGACAGGCATGCGAGGAACCAGTCTCGCATGCCCGTCGTTGCTTCGTCCAGTTGCCATCCCGCCGGCGTGGAACGAACCCAGCCGGCGTTTCTCCTGTTCAAACAGGCTTACCTGATAGGTTCTCCTGTATTCGGGTTCAAGAAGAGATATCCATCCCTTCTCCGGTGGTTGAAGTCAAACATCTGTGCGATTGAGCTGGCAAGTGAGTCGAACGAGCCATAGCCGATGCGCTGACCGCCGAGCCAGTTGTCTTCGATAAACCGTATCACGGAGGTCTGGTCGGTATTGGTGTGGTCAACGAAGTTTTCCAACGCGTAGGGTGAGATCACCAGAAGTGGCTGGCGCATGCCATAGCCGCAGCGGCCGAGCGCGTGAGCGTTGGCGGGATTGACTCCGGGTAGAGAATTGGTTGCGGTACCGCATGCGCCGGGGCCAGTCAGAGCGTCGGCGGGACCGGTGGATTGGTTCACAAGGGGCCCCATCTGGTGGTCGTACCAGCCGTCAGAGTCATCGTACAGGATGACTACTGCCGTGTTTGGCCAGGTGCTTTGCTCTTCGAGGAAGTTGATGGTATTAACCACGAACTCCTGCTCGTCCAGCGGGTCGGAATAACCGGGGTGGCCGTCCTGATAAGCCGGGGCCTTCAGGAAGCTCACGGCAGGAAAGATGCCCTTCTTGACGGCGTCAAAGAAATCGTGAACGTCATATCCGTGGTTGGCCGGACCGTCGTGTCCGATTTCATTGATATTTGCCGGACGGGTGTGGTTGGGGTTGGCCACGGAAGCCCAATACTGCATGAACGCGTGATGCGGGATGTAATCGTTTGTCGTTCCAGCGAAACCTGTCGAACTCCGTGAGCAACCCGTGGTTTTATTCGGGTTTACGATGGAAAGATCGAAGCCACCCATGAAAGAGCCCCAGGTGACGCCGGCAGCACTCAAAAGGTCGCCAATGGTCGGGCTGGTCATCTGCGCTTGGTTTCGGGTGGAGCTGGAGCAGACATCGCCGATGGGATCAGGATCGCCGATCACGGTTAACGAGTTATCTCCGCCATTGACTTCATCACCGGTTCCGTTCAGTGTTTGGCCGACACCGTTGGTCTGGCCGGAAATCAGGTTGATGACGCCCACCGTGGAGGGGCCGAAGGTGGTGCTATAGGAGTTGTCGTTCAGCGCGAAATACTGAGCGTAATTCCACATGGCTGTTACGGTGTTGCCATCGAAGTAGCCCAGGTTCAGACCATTCGTATTGAGCACTCCGCCGCCAGGCGGAGGCGGTCCGGCAGCGCCGACATAAAGCGGAAACAAGTCCATGGCGCCCATGTCGAAAGCCTGTTGCTCGGGCGTGTAGTCGTGGTCCTGGTCGGCGGTCACTGCTTGTGGGCGATCCAGGCGGAAGGGATTGGTAGCGCCGGTCCCGTTGGCAGGATTCAGGTTGGGATTGTTGTTCAGCAGAGCGTTGGTGTAGCCGTTTACGCTTGGAGTTCCTTGCCGGGCATGGAATGGGGGTTCCCCGGAGGGATTCTGGGCGTTGGGGTAAACTCCAAAATAGTGGTCGAACGAAATGTTCTCGTTGAAGATCACAACCAGATGTTGAATCGGTGTCGCAGTGGTGGCGGGCTTCGACGTAGACTGCGGAGCTGCAAATGCGGGCGAAACACTCGGTCCCAGGCCGATCATCAATGCTGTCAAAAAAGCCAGCATTTTCCTGGGGGTGGCTGATGCTTCCAATAGATTCATTACCATCCTCCTAACCTCCGGCATCCTCACCTGATGTCCAGACAATGGACTCCCACGGCCGAAGGGATGCCGGAAGACTAGAGGTTTCATGCGCCAGAAATGTGACGTGCAGATGAAAATTGTGTGAATCTGGTACGGGAGGAGTGTGACTCGTCAGGGGCCTGCCGGCAACCAAATGCCGTAGCTGAAAGGGCGCTCGCAGAGGAAGTCGGCTCCCTATAACCCACACAAACAAAATGCAAAGGGCTCCGCAAGGGGGCGCTTTGCTCACCCGTACATCTCCCTCCGTACCGTAGGAGCCGTCGCCGCACTGCGAGACAATCTAATGACACTTGCCCTGGTATGCACGCCAACCCGGGCAAGCTGTGCCCTATGACCGAGAACCAACCGCAAGTCCAGGAAGAGCCGATTTACAACGTATGGCAGCGAACCGTACAAGGGGCGGTGGCAGTGTTTGTGGTGATGAGCATTGTCCTGCTGGTCCGCTACTATCCGGTCGCGACTCCGCCGCCCAGCAATCTGCAGCAACAGGTGCAGATGCTCTCCCGCGAAGTGGAACAGCTACAGCAAGAGCAGGCGATGCCGACGCTGGTACTGAACCGGTACCGAGATTCCATCTGCTATATCTTTGGCCTGTATCGCGTCGGATTCGAGGGTCAGCGGCCGGCGCTTCGCGCCCGCATTTCCGGCTCGGGCTTTCTAGTCGGCGACCGGCTCGTGGCCACCAATCGTCACGTTGCCGAACCCTGGTACGAGGATCCGGACTCGGCGCTGCTGGTTCGGCGGGGAGCCACGCCAAAGCTGGAAAAGTTGATGGCTTACTTCCCCGGACAGCCTACTCCGGTTAACTTGACGCCTGTGGGGATATCGGCCCAGGGCGACGTTGCGGTGGCGTTGGTCGAAGAACCGGACGCAATCCGGCATCTCAAGCCTCTGCCGCTGGCCGAAACCGTGCCGGCAGCGGGAGAGCTGGTTGCGGTGGTGGGCTACCCGATGGGCGTGACGGGGATGGTGGCGAAGGCTCCAACTGCGGTGTACGACCGGTTGGCGTATCGACCCGACGATCAGAGCGCGGCCAGCGAACTGGCGGCTTTGTCGCTGATCCGGCCGTCGGCTACTTGCGGGCACCTGGGAGATGTGGTCGGCGACAAGCTGATCTACGATGCGCCCACCGCGCACGGCGGCAGCGGCGGGCCAGTGTTCAATTCCCGCGGCGAAGTGATCGGAGTGAACGCTGCTTACCTCGATGGCTTCTCCGGCGGGACAATCGGCGTGTCTGTCCGGGCGCTGAAGCCGCTGATTGCAGCGGCTGGCAACAAGCAGTAACCCCGTCCAACTCAGCCAAGCTCATACACACGTTCTTCTTCGAATTGTCGTGAACGCCCTGTAGAATCGATCCGCCCCGTGAAAACCGCCGCGCTGGTCAGCCGGGTTCGGCCCCATTTAGAATCGTTAGTCCATTAAAGTTGACTAGCGTTCTGGAGGAGAAAAGCCCGTGATTCCCCGTTATACACGCCCTGAGATGGGGCAAATCTGGAGTGACGAAAACCGCTTTCGCAACTGGCTGGCGGTCGAAGTGGCCGCGACCGAGACCTTGGCTGAGGCTGGCATCGTGCCCAAAGACGCGGCCCAGGCCATTCGCGAGCGCGCCGGCTTTAACCTGGAACGTATTCAGGAAATCGAAGCTGAGGTGCGACACGACGTCATCGCCTTCACCACGGCGGTAGCCGAGATCGTCGGCCCGCAGGCGCGCTGGTTCCACTACGGCCTTACGTCGAACGATGTTGTAGACACCGCGCAAGCGCTGCTGATTGCGCAATCGTCCGCGGTCATTGCTGCCGGACTGCAACGTCTGTCCGACGTGCTGAAGAACCGCGCCTGGGAGTTCAAGGACACGCCCATGGTGGGCCGCACCCACGGCATCCACGCTGAGCCAATCACTTTCGGATTCAAGCTGGCCAATTGGTATTCCGAGACGCAACGCAACATCGAGCGGTTTCAGCGGGCGGCGGAAGACATGCGCGTGGGTAAGTTTTCCGGCGCGGTGGGTACATTTGCCCATCTCAGTCCGGAACTGGAGGAGAAGATCTGCGCTCGCCTGGGGCTGAAAGCGGCGGCCATTTCTTCACAGGTCATTCAGCGCGACCGGCACGCCTACTATTTGGCGACCCTGGCGGTGATTGCCAGTACGCTCGACAAGATTGCCACCGAGATTCGCCACCTGCAACGCACCGAGGTGCGGGAGGCGGAAGAATTTTTCAGTGAGAAGCAAAAAGGTTCGTCGGCCATGCCGCACAAGCGCAATCCGGTGACCTGTGAGCAGATCAGCGGCCTGGCCCGCGTGGTGCGGTCGAATGCGCAAGCCGGGTTCGAAAATGTCCCTCTGTGGCACGAGCGGGACATTTCTCATTCATCGGCCGAGCGCGTCATCATCCCTGATTCGACGACCCTCGTCGATTACCTTTTGCACAAAACCGCGAACCTTATCGACACCATGTTTGTCTATCCCGAACGCATGAAAGCCAACCTGGAGAGCACGGGCGGATTGGTCTTCAGCGGACAATTGCTGCTGGATCTGGTGGAACACGGCATGTCTCGCGAAAGCGCTTACCGGCTGGTACAAGGCCATGCCATGCGCGCATGGAAAAAAGGCCTGAACTTCCGGCAACTGGTGCTCAAGGACAAGAAAATCACCGGCAAAGTTCCCAAGCGGCAGGTCGAGCGTGCGTTCGATCTGAAGCGGCAACTGAGGAATATTGATCTGATCTTTGCGCGGGTGTTCGAGGGGAAGCAGGCGGCAAGACATGGAAGGCGGCGGTAGGGCGGCTCGATGGGCGGAGTGGGCGGGTTACGCCTACCATCGGCAAACAACAGACGCTTGCAGCTTGACTGCCGTCCCGGGCTTTGAATTGGCATATAGTCACAGAATCTGATCTTCAGGAAAGATCCAATGATGCTGCGTGCTCGTATTCCGTTTGTGCTCTTGCTTTTATCACAACTGGCTGCTGCCGGTTCGAACAAGATTCCCGTTGGCAAATTGCTTGATGAAATGATCCACCGATCGACACTGGCCGAGCCGGGTGGCAGGCCGTTCTACCTGAAGGCTACGATTAGCGCCCGCGATGACGATAAGTCCGAGTTCAACGGCACGGTCGAAGAGTACTGGCTGTCATCGACGAAGTGGCGTCGCGTCATCAAGCTGCGCGATTTTTCGCAGACGCGCATTGTCAACGGCGACGTGATCTACGAAGACAACAACGGAGACTATTTCCCGTTGCACGACGAGATGCTTGCAAACGAGATTGTTGACCCTCTGCCGAAGTCGGCAGTCGATCTCCTTGATAAGCTCGATCTTGTGGCGACTGAACCCGGCTCGGGAGAGGGTCAGTGCATGGCCGAGAAGTACTTCAACGATGCCGACGGGCGCGAGACAAGGGTTTTGCTTGCGTATAACTGCAAGACCGGGCTACTGATCTATCTTTGGTCGCCGTCGTGTTGCTACGGAGTGATGACCGACTATCGCAAGTTCCACGGCAAGTTGATTGCATTTGCGACAAAAGATGATCCCGTCAACATCCGCATAGATACGTTGCGGGATCTGGAGGCTCCGGACGAAACACTGTTTGCCGTTTCCGAGCCGACGCCTCTGGCCAAACGGATAACAACGACGGAGGTCAGCGAGACCGAAGCACGCAAGTTCATTGCTCAGAAGGCCGAGATTCTGTGGCCAACAGTCAGCAAGAAGCCGAACGCCGACAACATCACTGTGGACATCGTCGTCGGTCGCGATGGGCATGTCAAGGAAGCGTGGTCCTATTCTCCAGTGGAAAACGCAATCGAAGATGCGGTGCTCACGGCTGTACGGAAATGGACGTTCAGCCCTCAGATGGTCGACGGAATTCCAGCACAGATCCACACAAAGCTGATTGTTCCTTTCCCCTCCGAGTTACAGAATGCCGCAGCCGGGCCGGACGTAAGACCCATCTTCAACCGAATGCGAACCGCCGGTAATCTACGACTTGATGGGCGGCCTGGTTTCCACATGAAGGCCAGTTTCCACTCAGAAGATGGCGCGGCCAAGGGCACCTACGAAGAGACATGGGTCTCGCCAAAGAAATGGCGGAGAGAGCTGAAACTGAATGACAAGTCTCTCGTCGAAGTTCGAACCGAAGATGCGTTCTACCGAACGTTTCCTGGCAAGTATGCGTCCCGGTTGGCAGATGACGTGATCGAGGTCCTCTCTTTCGGGATGCCCGGTGACAACGGAAGTGACCTCTATGCCCCCGACTGGCGCACAATTAACGCCAAGCTCGGGGGTGTCCCTGTGCTCACGCTCTCGAATGGCTACGTCAGCCCTCAGGGGAAGCCTGACCCGATGACTTTGCAATTTTTTATCGAGGAAAGCACCGGCTTCATCCGGGGTAGGTATCACTACTCCAGTTTGACGATCTTCAATGGACTGCAGTCGTTCGGGGACAAGACGGTTGCGCGTAAGCTCACCAATTTCGATGAGCTTGGCAATAAGATTGACATCACCATTGACACCCTCGAACCCGCAGCTAATGTCAGTGATAGCGCCTTTCAGATGACGGGAGCGAAGCCGATCTTTACCTCGGAGGAAGAAGAGGACCAACGATTCACCCACCCTCGTGCACTCTACACCGAAAAACCCGTCCTCCCCGGGTGGCACGGCAAGCTAGCGTGCTCAGTCAACATCGACGAGCACGGTCACGTGCGGGACGTGGACATAAAAGGCACAACCGACCAGTCAGTCATCACAGCCGTTCGTGGCGCACTAATGAAGTGGGAATACGAGCCTGCCACAATCAATGGACACCCATCGCTCGGCTTCGTTCAGGTCAACGTGGAATGACGGTGGACTTCCGTCAGTTGGCGATATATCGCCATTTGACTCACTGACCTGTGAGCTGGGTATTAGCCCATCGAACTTCCAGACGATTCTTTACGTTTCTTTGCAATTCCCGGCGCGACATTCTTTTAACCATCCGGTTAATAAGAACAGAGATGGGAGGTCCACTCAGATGAAAAGACTTTGTCAGATTTTGCGTTTGAGCATTTTGCTGGGGATGGCAACGAGCGCATTAGCCGCGCAGGCACCGTCCGCGCGACGCAAAAGAGAATCCGCCCGAGACCGGACGGCAATTCTGTGCTGATTGGCTCACTGCGTCTACTTCACCGCCGTAATGGCGATTCTCGGGTATACTGACCAAGTCAGGGAACCGACCTAAGGCAAACACTTAGCCGGGCCCATACCTTGAACTGGCTGTGATTGATTGCCAAGAATGGCGATGCTGAACAGCAAAGCGGTTTCGTTTGCAGGCAGATTTGCTATTGCCGAGCGGTGGTTACACGTCATAAACCTGGCGGCCGGTGCGTTATCGATTGGAGCCGTTTTCTGGTGGCTTCAGTTTTCTTTGCCCGGCATTTGTTGCGGAGACTTTGACGGCTATTACCACATCAAATGGAGCCAGCTTCTGTGGCAAGGGCTACGCCACGGGCATCTGCCTGCGTTTACCTGGCTGCCGCTGACGACACTGAATGCCACGCAATACGCAGACCAGCATTTTCTCTTTCATATCCTGCTGATTCCTTTTACCTGGTTTGGCGACCTCCGGCTGGGGGCAAAAGGGGCGACTGCGCTATTCAGTGCGGCTGCCGTTTTCTCTGTTTACTGGGTCATTCTGCGCTATCGCATTCGTTATCCCCTGGTGTGGCTCTTCGCTTTGCTGGCATGCTCCTCGTTTTTCTATTCGCGTTTGACCATGACCAAAGCGCAGGGTGTCTCGATTCTGTTCATTGTCGCGGGCATCTATCTGCTGTTCGAGCGAAAGTACGCATGGCTTGGGCCCACGGCGTTTCTGTACGTCTGGACCTACAACCTGTTTGTGATGGTGGGAGTGCTGGTTTTGATCTGGGCCGCAGTGGTGTGGTGGAGCGAGCGGCGGATGGAATGGCGTCCGCTCCTGTGGGCAGGCGTTGGCATGGTGGCGGGCATCATCGTCAACCCTTATTTCCCGCACAATTTGAGCCTTTTCCTGGAACATCTCGTCGCCAAATCAGGTTCCACTTCCATGCAGGCGGGCGTTGGTTTCGAATGGTATCCCTTGAACAGTTGGGAGTTCCTGAACACTGCTATCGTCGCATGCCTAGCGATGGCCGTTGGTTACGTCGCATTCGGATATGTGCTCTCCATCAGCCATTCCGATAAAGTCCGCGTGCAGCGCCCACTGTTGTTGTTGGTTTTTTCGAGTTTTCTGTTGCTCATCACCTTGCGTTCGATGCGCTTCGTGGAGTATTGGCCACCCTTCGCTGTGCTCTTTGCAGCTTTTACCCTGCAAGCTGCCTGGGACAACAGGCTGAAGTTGCCCGGCCACCTGTCACCCCAACCAGACGAGAACCTCCAACCTGTTCCCGCAGGGCTGGAACCGGACGAGGGACCCAGAGTGCTCAGGAAGGCCCTGTTTATCGGCCTGATCGTGCTCCTGCTGGGCGCCGATTCGTTTTACGACCTGAATGCCGCCCGAATGCGGATCACCGAGGTGACGAGGGATCCTAACTACTATCAGGCTGGGACCGCATGGATGTTGGCCAACATTGCTCCCGGCAGCTTGATCTTCGACGTAAACTGGGGGGACTTCCCGAAGTTGTTTTTCTATGACACAAGCCACAGCTACGTTGGGGGCCTCGATGCAATTTACCTGCGGGATAAACATGCGGAGTTTGCCCGGCTAGACGACCGGCTGTCGAGTGGAGCAGAGCAGGATCCAGCCGCCGCCATCCGATCGCTTTTCGCGACGGTCAGTCCGGGAGCACCCAGTTACCTATTTGTGGGCAACAGTCCTGCGCCTCCCAGGCCTGGGTGGTTCCGCTACATGATGGAAGGCGGGAAGGTCAAGAAGGTTTATGAGGACAAAGAGTGCGTTATCCTTCAGGTCCTCGACAACCAGGAGAGCCCAGCCTCGACGGCACCGGTTTCTCCACAACCAAGGGGTAAGTGGGACTCGCCGGAGCAAAGAAAGCTTGCGGCTGCCCAAGTACATCGCAGATTTGGCGGGGACATCTACGGTACGGTTGAAGATGTCGGGGGAGTGCCCACCCTGGTCGTGCACAACAAGAACGCGACCGCAGACTGGGTCAAGACCTTATTTGATAAAGACCTAGGATCCCAAACAGGGGAAGCGCTATGGCAGCTCGGATTCGGCAACTATGCTGTGAGCAATGGGACTCATGGCTGGATTGCGAAAGTAGAAGGTAACGAGAAGTACCGCGCGGTCTTCAATGAGGGTCCTACGCCCAAGAAGTAGACCTGTGGACTGCGCGGCCTTGCCGAAGCCCTCCGTGCGCGTAATTACAGTCCTAGAAGTAGCCACTTGGCAGGGGTACGAGATTCTGGGCAGTTGGCAGGCAACCCGGAAGTGATCCGAGCTGTGCTTGGACCATCCTCCCAATTGCCGTAACATCGCCATGCCGCTCATTGACCTGTGAACTGAGTATTACCCAATCGAACTTCCAGACGATTCTTTACGTTTCTTTGCACTTCCCGGCGCAACATTGTTTTAACCATCCGGTTAATAAGAATAGAGATGGGAGGTCCACTCAGATGAAAAGACTTTGTCAGATTTTGAGCTTGAGCATTTTGCTGGGGATGGCAACCAGTGCGCTGGCCGCGCAGACGGCGAGCGCCAGCCGCAATGACTCAACGATTCAGGCGGCCGTCGCGCACAAGCTGGCGGCAAAGAAAGAATTCCGCAAGGTGCAGCCGACGGTCGAAGACGGGATTGTAACCCTAACGGGCAGCGTGGACGTGTATCAGCAGAAGCTGGACGCGGCCAAGAAGGTTCGCAAGGTGAAAGACGTTCAGGGAGTTCGTAACCTTATCGCGGTTGGCGGGAAGGAAGTGCCCGACGCCGATTTGACGGCGCAACTGGATCGCAAGCTGTACTACGACCGGCTGGGTCAGGACAATCTGTTCAACTACGTCGCCGCCTCCGTCGAGGATGGCGTGGCTACGTTGAGCGGCGAAACCAGAAATGATTTCGACCGCGATTCCGCGCTGGAGCTGGTCGATTCCACGCCCGGCGTGAAGGACGTGGTCAACGACATCAGAGTTGCGCCGGCGTCGTTCTTTGACGAGCGGATTCGGCTCGGCGCCATGCGGGCAATTTACGGCGATCCCGCGCTGGGGCATTACGCGATTGATCCCGCCCGGCCCATTCGCATCGTGGTGGATAACGGACACGTGACCCTCTACGGCACGGTTGCCAGTGCGATGGACAAGCAGATCGCGGGCATGAAAGCTGGCCAGGTGTTCGGAGCGTTCAGCGTGACGAACAATCTGGAAGTGGTGAAGAAGGGGTGAGCATTACGCAGGGACGGGCGGGACGCCCGTCCCTCGAATGGAAACGTCTAGCGATTGATCCGAAAGGCGTGGCGCAAGCCGCGCCCTGCTTTCATCTGGGATAGTTGCTATTGGTTTGCGCCTGATTCGGCCCTTGCTTCATGCGACGAATCATGAAGAACCACAGCGCCGCCAACAGTACGAGCGGTGCGATGTTTAGCAGCCCTGCGCGCCAACCAGTCTCGGTCCCGTCCTTAAACCAGATTTCCACATTCTTCTCGTGCAGCACCTTGATCAACCCCTCTTGGCTAGCTGAAGCCTTCGCCTGGAACGAACGGCCGTCGCGGTACTGACCGGCGACATGGTTTCCCGAAATCGTGACCTTGCTCACGGTTCCAGCTTCAACCTGTGACAGGAATTCGGAATAGCTGATCTCTGGTGATCCCTGCGTGTTCGGACCAGCCTTCACAACTTGCCACAATAGGAAAGCTGAGACCGCGATCACCAGCCAGAAAACGAAGTTCTTTATGCTGGAATTCACGAACCACCTCTGGGGTCGAACTGTACGCTGCGTGGCATGGCCGGTCAAGGGGACGGCTTGCGCCTTACAATCGGTTGATGAGGGACGCCACGTATCCTGCGCCGAAGCCGTTATCGATATTCACCACGGTCACATTTGAGGCGCAGGAGTTCATCATGCCCAGCAGCGCGGCTAATCCCTTGAACGCCGCACCATAGCCAATGCTGGTGGGCACCGCGATGACCGGCACGCCGACTAACCCTCCGACCACACTGGGCAGCGCTCCTTCCATCCCCGCGCAGACGACGATCACCCGCGCGCGGGTCAGCGTTTCGCGGTGGGCCAGCAAACGATGAATTCCGGCCACCCCGACGTCAAAGAGATGCTCAACGTCATTGCCCATGAGCTCGGCGGTGACCACAGCCTCTTCGGCCACCGGGATATCGCTGGTCCCCGCCGAGACTACTGCAATGACGCCTTTGCCATACTTAGCGCGATCGCGCTCGAGGATGATGGCCCGCGCCAGTTCGCGGTATTCCGCTTTCCGGACTTTCTTCTTCACTGCGGCATATTGCTCCCGGCTGGCCCTCGTTGCCAGTACATTGCCGCCATGCCGCGCCAAGCGGGAGAAAATCTGGGCGACCTGTGCTGGAGTTTTGTTCTCGCCCAGAATCACTTCCGGCATGCCGGCGCGCAGCGCGCGATGGTGGTCGATTTTGGCGAATCCCAGGTCTTCGAAGGGCAGATGCCGCAGACGGTCGACCGCCTCGTCGGGAGAGAGCTTTCCCCGGCGGACCTGGTCGAACAGCTTGCGGATGGAGTCAGCGTTCAGCATTCAGTAATCAGTAATCAGCCAAGGCTTTAGGTTAACACTCGCAGGCTTGCAGGTTCTCGCTGGGGAACTGAGTGCTGGAAGGGACTGGGCGTTTTCAGAATTACGAAAACAGCAGGTCCCTCGACTTCACCGGTTGGTTCGCACCGAACGAACCGGCTCCGCTCAAGATGACAGACCAGAGGAGGCTCCAAGAGTTGTGAATCCGCCCTACTCCGCGCGCACGGAAGCGCAAGGCTTCTTTCGGCTGCAACGGATGCGGCGGAAAACTTCCCGGCAGGTTTCGCGGGCTTCTCCGGGCGCGTCGATGTGCGCGAGGAACAGCTTCCGCAGGACTCGGCGGCTCACGCATCCTCTGACATAGGCATCATACAAATCGCTGCCCATCATGTAGCCCAGTTGTTGGGCGACGGAATCAAATTTGTCGCGGCCGCCGCGCAGGGCTTCTTGGGTTAATTTGTCGCAGGTGGCGCGCGAAAGCTCGGTGCCGTCGTCGTCGCGTACCGCCGGCCGTGCGGGATACAACACGCGCGATCCAAAGTAAGCCAGCGCGTGCTCGATCGTCCGGGCATAAAATCGGTCGATCGGCTCAGTCGTGGGCAGGCGACGGCCGTTGCGCCGCAAGGGCAAGCCGCGGCAGGCGTGATGCAGAAATCGCGCTGCCTCTTCTGCGGCATACACCATGTGAAAGTCACGCAGGTAGAAGGCATTGATCGAAGGCAAGTAAACACTGCCCCGCGCCTCGACTTTTTCCAACATGCCGTCGACGCGTCTGGCGTCTGGGACGGCGCGCAAGAGGAGCTGTCGCAGCCGCGAATCGGAGGCCCCGCAGTACACCTCGGGCAACAGATCGACAAGAAACTTCGGCTGGGTGGTGTTCGAGGGCGAGTGCCGGTTGATGCCGAGGAAGAGGACGAGGCCATCCACCAGGTTGTAGACGGTCGGCGAAGCATCGGGCTGATTTTCCTCCTCGCGCCAGCGCGACAGATACAGGCGATAGCTTTCGTACTTTTCCAGCGGGGTGGCGTTGAAGACGCAGACCACATCATCGGCGACGCGTACTGCGTCCACTTGCTCCTGCCGCTCGCTGGTGGCTTGCCAGTAGAGGGAATCGATGTTTTGCAGCACGGTGAGCACGCCTTCATTCGGCAACTGCTCGCGTACTGCTGCCGGCAGATGATTGGGCGCAAGATGGGATTCGCCAAACAGCACCATGATCACGGCGTTGGGATGGCGAGCGCGGATTTCGGCGATTTTGTCGGCAGCGTGCCGGTCGCGGGCGCCGATTTTTCGCAAGTCTTCGCGGGGCATGCAATCCAGGCCATAAATTGCCTCAGCGTGCTCGCGGGCGGTAACCAACAGATCGTAGAATGGGGACCAGTCGTATCCCCAGTCGGCATCGAAGCGGATGCGCTGGCGTAATTCGTCGGCGTCGATTTCCCGCCGCCACCATTCATCCAGAATGTGCTGATGCCGGGAAAAGATCGTCTCCACTCCCAACACCACGGGCCGGTCGCCGGGCTGGGCGCACTTTTCAAGCAAGCCGGCGGCATAGCGCTGGGCAGTGGGCAGGGCATGATAGTCGGCAACCAGCAGAGTGTCGGCAGCGCCGATCATGAATTCCAGTTGTGTCCCGTCGATGACCGCCTTGTAGGATTTGAACGCTTCGTGGAACTCGCGCAGATACTTGCGGCGGGAACTGTGATCGTAGGCGCGGACCTCGCGCTGCACGTCGGCGAGGGCGTGGAGCTGAGCGGCGTTGCGCCGAGATCCGATCGCCGAGGTCGCCATGTTCAAGTCGTTCGTCATTCGTCACTACCCTGGAGCCAACCATCACCGCCGACCGGCCAATGACCTCCTTGACTACGGCGGGCCGTGCTCCCTATGCTCGGTATTCGCGATAAGGGAGCTACTTTTGCCTAACCATCTTTTGCTGAACCGCCCGCCGCAAAACCTGACTGTGGCCACTACCGGCGCCAGCGGCTCGCTGTTCCTACGGCAGTTTCTGCTGGCCGTGGAGCACGACAAGCGTGTTCAAACCGTCAACTTCGTCGCCTCAGACAGCGCGTTGCGCGTCATGGCGGAAGAACTGGGTCTTTCTGGCCGCCACAAACTGGTTAACCAATTGATCGGCAAAAACTCCGGCAAGATTCACCAGCAATCCAACGACGACATCGGCGCCAACATTGCCAGCGGGTCGTATCCCACTGACGCCATGGTCGTCATCCCCTGCAGCGCCGGAACGCTCTCACGCATTTCTAATGGCGACGCTTCCCACCTGATTGAGCGGGCTGCCGACGTCTGCCTCAAGGAAAAGCACCCGCTGGTGCTGTGCGTCCGCGAGACGCCGCTCAACAAAATCCACATTCGCAACATGTACCGGGCTGCCGACGCCGGAGCGACCGTCTTCCCGCTGATCCCGGCCTTCTATGTTTTGCCAAAGACCTTTGATGACATGGCGTATCAATTCGCCTGCCGGGTGCTAGCCCACATCGGGCTGCCTCAGTCCGACGCCTACCGGTGGAAGAGCTGAAACATCAACTACTTAGCGAGAGCCTTCCGGAACAGGGGAAGTCTAAGTGTATGAGGGACGGGACTTCCCGGATAGATTACGAAGGGAATGTGGCTCTCAGCGCTTCTGTTGTTGACCATGTTTATTGACTATGATCTAATATCATAGTCATGAGGGAAGTCGCCATCTCCGAGTTCAAGGCTAAATGCCTGGCTCTGCTCGACGAGGTTCAGAAGACCAAGAGACCGCTTCTGGTCACGCGCCGTGGACGGCCAGTTGCAGAGGTGGTGCCCCCTTCGCCAGTTCGCTCCGACGATTGGATCGGCTCCATGGCGGGTAAGAGCAAGATCCTGGGCGACATCATCACTCCGGCGAGCGACGAGGCCGACTGGGAGGTATTGCGGGATTGAAGCTGCTGCTCGATACACACATCTGGTTGTGGAGTCTGATCGAGCCGGCTCGTCTCGGCAAACAAACTCGCGCGGAGTTGGAAGACCCAGGAAACGAACTGTGGCTCTCGCCCATCAGCAGTTGGGAGGCCCTAATGCTGAACGCTAAGGGAAGGTTGGAGCTACCGGCTGACTTAGCGGGGTGGGTAGCGCAGGCAACCGCGCCGTTCCGCGAAGCTCCTTTGACTCATGAAATCGCCCTCGCCTCGAGGAGGTTAACCCTTCCGCATCAGGATCCGGCCGACCGCTTCTTGGCAGCGACCGCCCAAGTCCTCGATCTGACCTTGGTTACCGCAGACGTAGGATTGCTTGGTTTGGGTGAGATTGCGACGCTGGGGAACAGGTAACCCCAGGTTGCGAAAGCTGTCCAGCCCCTTAAACCGCGTTTGACTTTAGAGCCGTGGGGTCTAGCGACACTGGAGGCATCCGCATATAGTGTCTCCGGTGTATTTCCCGAGGCTTGGAACACCCCTCCCTGGGGCAAGGCTGCAGGCCCGGGAAAAGCAAATTATCCGATCTGGAGAAGTCAATGAACCATCTTAGGAGCAGCATGAGCTGGCTAGCAGTGCTTGCCTCGTTACTATGCCTGGCGGCCGGGGCTGAAGCTCCGACGCTGAAGTTTAAGTTCGCGACCATCGACGTGCCCGGAGCGCAAGACACATACCTGATTGGGGTCAACAACTCTGGGGTGCTGCTGGGATCGTATCTCGACAGCGCCAGTCAGATGCACGGTTTCGAGCGCGTTGGGGGAAAGTTCACTACCATCGACGATCCGAGCGGCGATAGCACGTCGTGCTATGGCGTCAATTCGAAGGGAGACATCGTAGGCGCGTATTTGAAGTCTGGCGTCTACCAGCCGTTTTTGTACAAGGGAGGGAAGTTTACCGATATCGGGCCCTCGGGCGTGCAATACGCCGAGGCCTTCGGCGTCAACGACAAAGACCACGTGGTAGGCTACTTCGTCGATTCCAGCAACCTGAGCCACGGATTCCTTTGGAATGGCAAAAGCTATAAGACACTGGACGCGCCAAGCGCATCATCGACCATGGCTTGGGGAATCAATAACAAAGACCTGATCGTTGTGGCTTGGACGGATTCCTCGGGCAACACCGAAGGTGCGATTTACAACGGTAAGAAGTACACCACGATCAACGTTCCTGGGGCTATGAGCAGCGTTCCTCATGGGATCAATACCGCCGGGGACGTGGCGTTTGCCTGGTCTGATTCCAGCTATACGTTCCACGGGGCGCTCAAGCACTCTGGCAAGTACTACAAGTTCGATGACCCGAACGCGACCAATGGCACTTACGCTGACGGGCTGAACGATCACAGCGTAATTGTGGGACCGTACCATACGAACGGAGGGGGAACGTCGCACGGCTTTAAGGCGACGTACTGAGGGTGAAGCTGTTGACTCTTTCGTTCCCCGACTTCCGTGCCATTTGCTCTGGAGCGGCTTTTGGGGTAATCTGCGCTTACACCGGAAAGGAGGTGGTCGGATGACAAGTTCAGACTGTAGTGGTAAATGCATCACAAGACCAGGTGAGGTGGCTGAGACTTAGGGCAGGTCGCTCTAAGCGGGGCTTCGGAGCCGAAACGCTGCGTTCGTGGCAGCGAGCGGAACCGAAGCTACAGCCCGCACACTACCGGTGAGTTTGGATTCGATCCGCCCGGCGTCAGGTCGCGCTGGGATCCCGGAGTTGCCGTAGAGGACACGTAGAGTGACCACCTCTTGGTCAACCCAAACAGTCCACCGGGCGGCCCGCGCCGAAAGGCGCGGGCCGTTCTGTTTGTGCCTTCCGGCAAGTTCCGTCACTAGTATGTGAAGGACCGGATTCCTGCGACGTCATCCACATACCCGCTGCGATTGCTGGGATTGAGCGCGATATGGAGGGGAATCACGGTGTCGCCGGGCATATTGAATCCATTGAGAGACTCGACAAAATTCCCCTTCGGGTCGTAGACCTGAATGGCGCTGCTGCCAGCGGTCGAGATCGGCTGAGCAATGAGGAACAGCTTGTGGATCGGATCAAACTCGACATCCGCGCCACTGTTCAATTGGTTATTCGCTTCGGCCAGCGGCACGGTGAATCCGGTCTGCTTCTTGATGTCGTAGAACTCGATGTTGAAATCGATTTCTGTCGAGCTGCAGGCAATGCCATCTTCGGAATCGACGGCAATTCCGTTGACCAATCCGAGTCCGACTCCGTTGAAGGTGACGAGTTTACCTTTAATAAGATCAGCGACGCCGACGACGGGCACATCCGTCGGGCTTCCGTAATCCTGAGACAGGACCGCCTGGTTGGTGTTGGTATCGAACGCCATCACTGGAGGAACGCCGAAGCTGAATTGGGGAACGTTGTTGAGCTTGACCTTGGGCCCAACGGTGTTCTGCGCTACGTTCGACGCGAACACGACGTTCGTAGGATTGTTCACGACATTGTCGTAGACAAAAAACGCGTTTGTAGGCGTTCCCTGGTTTCGGCTCACGCCCATGATGATCTGATCGTACTTGAGGCCAGGTGTCCACGAAGCGGTGTACTTATTTCCGGAGAGTGGATTCATCATGTGGTAGGTGCGGCCAGTCACATAAATTCCGGTTACGTGATCGTGTTCGATAAGCCCGACGGATGTGCCGACCACGCCCAGAGTAACGTCCTCGTCCAAGGTTTCGGTCTTGCGCACCACCTTGATGATCTTGCCGGTCTTTTGATCAAAGGTCTCGACCGCATTCAAGATATTGCCATTGCCCAAAATTTGTCCCTCGGTCAGGACGCCTTCGCTGCCATTCTGGTCGATGTCATAACCGAAGATTGTGCCTCCAAACTTGGGCTGAACGATGATTTTGCCCGGGCCGACCAGTGGGTTGGCAACCGTTGCCGGAGTCTGGGCCGCGGCCAAACAGGAAAAGCCGAGCACTACAACCGTGATGAGGCGGCATGGAAAAGATGAGAACAGCGGGTTATTCATTGGGCACTCCGAAATATTCCTGAACCTGGATTTCCGCAAAAGCGGGCGGCGACTGAACTGACCGCGAAAGCATCTTACGTCGATAACGGACGGAAGGGTGTCAAAGATTTGTAAAAACTTTCGGGCTCACAAAACGCGGGTTGGCGCGGCAGTTGGGCTTTTGGGCCCTGTTGCAGGCAAACCCTTGACCCGGAGGCTAGTTTCCCGACTTCTCGAATCCCAAACGAATTACTTCGGCGGTATCGTTCGGCAGAAGGAGGGTTTCAACTTCGGCGGGCGTGACCCAGCGAACCTCGGCTGCGTCGCTGGCGGCGCACAGCTCCCCGCCAACCTGCCGGCACAGGAAGTCAATCAAGACATAATGATAACGAACTTTGCCCGCAGGATCGCGCACGATGCGCTCGAAGACGCCGAGCAACTCCTGCGGTTCAACCAGCAATCCAGTTTCTTCCCGGGCTTCGCGAACCGCGGCCTCTCGCACAGTCTCGCCCACTTCCAGCCGACCGCCGGGAATCGACCACTCACCTGCCGACGGTGGATGCGTCCGCTTGGCCAGCAGGACGCGGCCGCCATCAATAATGACTGCCCCCACGCCGACGAAGGGCGTTTCTGGATATTCACGCTTCATGGTTTAACGGGGAATCACACCCATTCCTTGGTGTTCCATTGAATCCTTCGTGGAAGCTATCTCATAATGAAGCGAAGAAGCAAATTATGCCCTCAGTGGCTAAAGCCCTCGTCTCTTGCTGACTTGGGCGGCATGGCTGAAGCCATGCCCCACCCAAAACCACTTTATGAGACAGCTTCGTGGTTACAATGCTTTCGTGCCTCTAGAAGAATACAACCGAAAACGGCGATTCGCAGAAACGCCGGAGCCGCCGCCTAAGCTTGAGAAGAAATCCGGCCACCGATTCGTGGTGCAGAAACACCGCGCCACCCGCCTGCATTATGACTTCCGCCTGGAAATGGAAGGCGTGTTGAAATCGTGGGCGGTTCCCAAGGGCCCGTCGCTCGACCCAGCGGACAAGCGCCTGGCCATGCAGGTGGAAGACCATCCGGTTTCGTACTTCGATTTCGAAGGCACCATTCCCGAGGGCAATTATGGGGCGGGGACGGTCATGGTTTGGGACGTGGGCACATGGGAGCCGCTTTCTCCTATGCCGGTCGATGGCAAATACGTGGCGGGAAGCGATGCCGAGGCTGCAGCCATGTTGACGAAGGGCGATCTGAAAATTCGCCTGCATGGCCAGCGGCTAAAAGGTGACTTCGCGCTGGTTCACATCAAGGGAAGGCGGCCGGGGAGCAAAGGAACGGAGTGGTTGCTGATCAAGAAACACGATGGCGAAGTGGTGGAAGATTACGACATTGACAGGTTTGATACGTCAGTGCTCAGCAACAGGAGCATGGCGCAGATCGCTGGCGACGAACATTCGGCGGAGTGGAAAAGCAGTCGTCCGGCCTCGCGCGGGAAGGTGAAGGCGGCGTGGCTGGCGGAAACAGTGGAGAAGCTGGATAGGAGGAAAGCAAAAACTTTCACCGCCGAGAGCGCAGAGAACGCCGAGACAAAGAAAAAACGAAAAGAACAAGATACGACGCGGGCGACCCGTCCCATTCCTGTCGCTGGCGAGGCAAAGAAGAAACCGCGCATTTCCTCGGCGTTCTCGGCGAACTCGGCGGTTAAGACTTTGCCGGGAGCGATTCAGCGGTCCATGCCTGCGGCGATTACGCCCATGTTGGCAACCTCGATCGAAAAACCTTTCGACAATCCAGAGTGGCTTTTTGAAATCAAGTGGGACGGATATCGCGCCATCTCGTTCATGGCGGACGGCAAGGTGCGGTTGCTCTCCCGCAATCAGAACGATCTGAGGGCGCAATTTTCTGAGCTTCACGATCTACCGAAGTTTGTGAAGGCCGAGACCGCTGTGCTCGATGGCGAGATCGTGGCGCTGGATGAGCAGGGTCGATCTTCATTCAGTTTGATGCAGCAGCGCACAGGATTCCGCGCTGGAGGCCGGCGGGCCGTTGGCCGTGCCGACGTGCCGATTGTCTATTACGTCTTTGATTTGCTTTATCTCGACGGGTACGACCTCCGCCGCGTTCCTGTGGAAGATCGCAAGCAGATGCTTTCGCAGATCGTGATAACGAATTCGCTGATTCGGTACTCGGAACATTTTGTCGGGAACGGCATCGCGCTGTTTCAAGCGGCCAAGCAACAAGGTTTGGAAGGCATTTTGGCGAAGAAACGAGCCAGTTTCTACGAAGAGCGTCGCGGCCGCGAGTGGCTGAAGATCAAGATCACGCAGACCATTGACTGCGTGATCGGAGGCTACACCGATCCCGAAGGCAGCCGACAATACTTCGGGGCTATCGTACTGGGACTTTACGACAAAGATGGGCAGCTCATCCATGTGGGACAGGCGGGAACGGGTTTTGATCAGGCAGCGCTCAAGCGGGTGTTCGATGTTCTGAAAGAGCTAGAAACTTCGCGCAATCCATTTCACGGCGCGGTCGAAGCAGCTAAGGTCCATTGGGTCAAGCCGCAGCACGTCGCTGAAATCAAGTTCACGGAATGGACGCATGAAACGGCCGAGGGCGGATTGAAACTGCGGGCGCCGGTGTTTATGGGGTTGAGAGAAGATAAAGATCCGAGAGAATGCAGGTTTGGGGACGGGGCGTAGTACGGGCGATGGCGCAGTAGGCACAGAGCCCGAAACAGCAGGTCTCTCCACTTCGCGTTCCCTTCCGCAAGCGGATGGGAACGCTTTGGTCGAGATGACAAAACTTGGGAGTGAAACAAGGTTGTCGAATAGGCCGCGCAAGATCCCTCGTTTCACTCGGGATGACGCCTGCTGGGCTCGGACGCCCGCGCTTCCACCCCCTTCGCTCACGCCCGCAAAACGCGATCACTTGATATCTTTCATCTCTGCCAAGGTGCCGAAGTCCTTCCCGGAAGGGTCCACGGCACGCACGACCACGCCCGCAAAGCCGTCGTGAAACTCCGGATACTTGGCGACCAGCGCCTTGATCACGGCCATATTCGCGTCGAAGGTCTTGGAAGTGTCGGAAACGTCCGCGGCCTGATACTTCACGATCAGGTCGAAATCCTGGCCAACCGCCCAAGGAAATAAGGCGGTCAATTTGTAAGTTTTCCCTGCGGCGGTCAGATCGACCGTGCTGCCGTCGCCGGGCAGATCGGTCGGCGTCACAGTTTCTGAGTCGTCAAAGATGCGGTCGGTGAGCTGGGTGTACATGAAGGGAACAGGAACCGCCAAATCGCGCGCTGCCAGGAAATAAAACCAGGCATTGTGGTTCTGCCCCTTTTCCTTGAACGCGTGTGCCCGGTCGGCGTACCACTTTGCGTCCTTGCCCGCTGCCTGAGTTGCCTTGATGAACAGCCCTCCCAGCTTCCAGTCCGGGCCTTGCTGCTGGAGAACGAAGGTCACGACGTATGGGCCCTTGGGGCTAGAAGCGTCTTCCATCACAACGGCGTAGGTTCCCGGAGCCAGCTTGGGGATGACGAATTCGGCGCTGTTGGCAGTTTGCCCGTTCTTGCCAAACACGCCGCACAAGAACTCAGCTCGCTCCAGCGGGGCTGTGCCTTCCACCTTGAGCAGGAACTCGGGGCGCGGAGCGGGATCGGTCCCAGAGAGGTTCGACTGATTGTCCTTGACCGCGGTCTCGACGCTGGCAAAATCCGCCGCCAGGCTGGCGACAGCGCTTTGCTTCAGGCTGGCCGTATCGGCCTTGCCGGCAAGCTCAAAATAATGCTTGCCCGCCCCGACAAGTGCCGCGTGAGTGGCCGCTTCCATGTCCTCAGCGGTGTAACAAGTCTGGGCCACGGCTGTTGCGGCCAGAAGAAGGCTCAACGAGAAAGCCCACAGACAGAATTGTAAAATCTCAGCCAGCCGATGGCGGCGCGACGAATTCATCTCCAGGAACCGGATCGACACTTGATTATCTTAACTCTAGTTGACTGCTGTTCTAAGGAAACTCTGATTAAGCTTGGCGGAGGCAAAAGCAGGTTTCTCGACTCCGCTCGAAATGACAAACTCTGAAGTTAACCAGAGGTTTCCCAATGAGACTCTGATTAAGCGAATCTCAACACCAACGCCTGGGCCTCCATCGACGACTTAACCAGAGTCTCCCTGAGGGGTGCCGCGTCATTGCGCCTGCACTTTCCCTGTGATACCGTCCCATTGAGTTCAACTTCGAGGCGAAAGGAACGCTCCATGGCCGGATGGATCCTGCTCGCGGTTCTTGTTGTCATCGTGTTCGTTCTGATCGGAATCTACAACAGTCTGGTGCAGTTGCGGGTGCGCTGTGATTCGGCGTGGTCCGACATTGATGTGCAACTCAAACGTCGCCACGATCTGATCCCGAATCTTGTCGAGACAGTCAAGGGCTATGCTTCCCACGAAAAGGGCACCTTTGAGAATATTGCGAAATTCCGCTCCCAGGCAATGCAAGCGACCGGGCCAGCCGACAAAGCGGCAGCGGAGAACCAGCTCACTGGCGCGCTGAAGAGCCTGTTTGCCGTGGCGGAGAACTATCCGCAGTTGAAGGCGTCCGAAGAGTTCACTCAACTGCAAACCTCACTGAACCAGACGGAAGACACGATTCAGAACGCGCGCCGTTACTACAACGCTGTAGTGCGAGACCTGAACACCAAGATCCAGTCGTTTCCGACGAACATTCTGGCTGGAATGTTTGGTTTTGCGCAGCGGCAATTCTTCGAGACGGCCGCAGGCGATCGCGAGCCGGTCGCGGTGAAGTTCTGAGCCGGGGAGGGTTAGCATGCCCGTAGCAGCGATGCCGACAGCGTCTGTGAGACGCAGCAAACTGCGTCTCTACCGCGTCGTCCCGATACTATTCGTAGCCGTTTGGCTGCTGCTCTCTTCCTCGCCGCTTCTCGCCAAGAGCTGGCGGGTCTCCGACTTCGAGGACACCGTCGCAGTTGCTCAGGATGGCTCGGCGTCGGTGCGCGAGCGCATCACTCTGAGCTTCGAGGGCGAATGGCATGGGATTCATCGTTTCATCCCGGTCGAATATCCGGGGCCGCGGGGAACGAACTTCACGCTGTTTCTGAACGTCACGGCGGTCAGCGACGGCAACGGCAACAACCTGAAGTATGAATCTTCCACCTCCAACGGCTTTCGCGATCTGAAAATCTACATTCCCGGCGCTGTCGATACGACCCGAACCGTCGAAATCGATTATGCCGTGCGCAACGGCACGCGTTTCTTTGAGGACCACGACGAGTTTTACTGGAACGTCACCGGCAACGACTGGCCGGTGCCCATCGACCACGCATCGGCGGTGGTGAGCTTTCCGGCGGCGGCTTCCGGTTCGCTGCGGGCGCAGGCTTTCACCGGGGTTTACGGCTCAACCGGCCGCGATGCTACTGCGCAAGTCAATGGAGCAGAAGCGTCGTTCGAGACCACGAATTCTCTGCCGATGCGCGGCGGGCTGACCATCGACATTTACATTCCCAAGGGCATTCTTACTGAGCCCAGCAGCTTCACGCGGCTCATGTGGTTCCTGGGCAGCAATCCGATTGTGTTTCTGCCCCTCTGGGGGCTGGCGGTAATGTTCACGATGTGGCATCGCTGGGGACGCGATCCCGATCCGGGGGTCTCGGTCGCTCCCATGTACGAGCCGCCTGCAGGAATCAGTCCGGCGGAAGCGGGAACTTTGATGGAGGACAAGATTCATCCCCGCGACATCACATCGACGCTGGTGGATTTGGCGGTGCGTGGCTATGTGAAGATTGAAGAGACCCAGGACAAGATTCTGGTGTTTACCCACAAGGACTACATTTTTCACCTGCTGAAGCCGCGCGAGCAATGGGGAAATGATCTGGAACCACACGAGCGGGTCATGCTGGAAAATGTTTTCGCCGGCGGGCAGCAGACCCGGCTCTCCAGCCTCAAGAACCGCTTCTACACGGCGATTCCGGTAATCCGCCAGGACATCATGGCGCAGCTGAAGACTAAGGGCATGTATCTGGTGGATCCGGAATCTGCCAATGGCTACAGCTTTGTCGGAATTCTGGTTATCGTCGCCCCGTTTTTGATGTTGCAATTCCTATGGCACAAGGATGTGTTCAGTTCCGCAGTCCTGCTGGTGGGATGCGGCATCATTTCTGCGATCATCTGGTGGCTGTTTGCCCGGCAAATGACGGCAAAGACGGTGAAAGGCGGGCGCACGCGGGTGGCGATCCTGGGCTTCCAGGAATTTATGAACCGCGTCGATGCCGACCGGTTGAAGCGCATGCCGCCCGACACCTTCGAGAAGTTTTTGGCGTACGCGATGGCGCTGGGCGTCGAACATCACTGGGCACAGGCGTTCGCCGGAATCGTGAAGGATCCGCCAAGCTGGTATGCCGCGTCCGGCGGTTATGCCGCCGGCTTCAATCCGATACTGTTTTCCAGCTCCATGCACAGCATGGCCAATGATATGCACCAGGTGTTCGTTTCCGCGCCGCGCGCCAGTTCCGGCGGCTCCGGGTTTGGTGGCGGTGGCGGAGGAGGATTTTCCGGCGGCGGCTTTGGCGGCGGGGGCGGCAGCGCGTTTTGAGAAGGGTCGTTGCAAAGGGGGAGGACGGAAGCGAGAGCGCCCTATAAGCGGGTCGGCAGTAGATGGGGCAGGCGGGAAACACCAGGTCTCTCCACTCCGCATTCCCTTCCGTAAACGGAAGGGAACGCTCCGGTCGAGATGACAATCTCGCGAGGATACGGCAACTATTGAATCCGCTCTAGCTGCCCTCGGCGCCCCGGATTTTCGAAGCGGCGCTGTTTCGGCCCGGTATCTTCTCCGAGTGCAGTTCGCGGCGGAGCATGCGCACCAGCATGCCATCGTAGCGAGTGCCGCTGAGCCGTTCCATCTCAGCCAGTGCTTCATCCGTGGTTCTCGCCGGCGCGAAGGCATGGGGAGCAGTCAGGTTCGCATAGGCATCTGCCACGGCCAGGATGCGTGCCCAAAGGGGAATGGCTTCTCCCCGCAGTCCGGCGAAGTATCCACTGCCATCGAACGATTCATGGTGGCACTCGATGGCCTTCTGGATGCGGTCGCTGTCCGGCAGAGTGCTCACAATTTCGGCGCCGGCGTGGGCGTGCAGCCTCAACAAAGCCAACTCCTCCTCACTGAGCGGGCTCTGCTTGTTCAAGATGCGGAGGGAAACGAATATCTTCCCCACGTCATGGACCTGAGCTGCATAGACCAGTTCGTCCACTTCGTTTGCAGGCAGTCCCATGGCGTTGGCCAGAATTTCACAATACCTGGCTACGGCGTCGCCGTGGCCAACCGCATTGGCTTCCCGCGATTCGGCGGCGTGGTTCAGCGCCGCAATGGAGTTGCGCAACAGCAGCGGATTGCATTCACCCTCGCCATCCCCGCTGGAGCAGAGGTGTTTCAGGCTGGTCAGCAACTCGCCGAGACGCTCTGGCGCCGGCTCGCGGTGCAAGAAGCTCTCGATGTAGCCGGAGATGGACTGCCGCTTGAGAGCGCCATCTTCGTCTGTGCCGAACTCGTCGGCGGTAGAGACTCGGTCACCGCCGGCGTGCTTAGAGATGTACATGCCGGCATCGGCGACGCGAATAATTTCTTCCGCGGTAAATCCGTGGACGGGGAAGGTGGCTACGCCGAAGCTGCCAGTGATCATGTGGTCCTGGAGCATGGGATCGGTGGAGAGCCACTGGCGCAAGCGCTCGGCCAGTGTGCGGGCCTGCTCGACGCTGGTTTCCGGCATCAGGATGATGAACTCGTCTCCGCCGTAACGCGCCACTACGTTCGATTGGCGGCACTTTTGCTCCAGCAGCCGACCCACACGAGCCAGAACCAGGTCTCCCTCCAAGTGGCCGAGGGTGTCGTTCACATCCTTGAATTTGTCCAGGTCGACCAACACCACGGAGAACGGCCGTCCGGAGCGCGAAGCGCGCTTCCATTCCGCACTCAGGGCCTCCCACAGAAAGCGGCGGGTTTTTACGCCCGTCAAACTGTCCGTGATGGACTGCTGCTGCAGCTTCTGGAACACGAAGGAGTTGTGCAGCGCGGTGGCCAGCAAATCGGCCAGGGTGTTCATGATCAAGACGTCTTCCGGTGCCAAGGCGAACTCATCGTGGCTTTCAATGTTGAGTACGCCCAACAGGGTTTCGCCATAGGTGATAGGGATGCACAGCACGGCGCGGGAATCGGGCAGCACACCCTGCAGTTGCGCCTGCCCGCTGCTCTGCAGCAGGGCACTCTCGCCGGTGCGGGCCACGCGCCCCAGAATGCCTACGCCGAGCGGGATCCGCTTGCCCAACGTGTTCGCGGCAGCTCCGGCTTCGGCCTTGATTTCAATTTCTTTGCGGGCGTAGTCGAAGATACCGATGCCGATGTGGTCAAAGCGAAAGTTCTTCTGGATATGCCCCACGATCTCCAACAACATCTGCTCGGAGTCCTCGCTGGAAATGGCCGTTTTGGAAACGCTGTTGAGGAACGCGAGGTGTCGCGACCGCCGCTGCTCCTCGGAAAACAAGCGGGCGTTCTCCACCGCCACGGAGACCTGCTCGGCAACCGTCTGCATGACTTCCAGGTCGCGCTGTTCGAACCCATGCTCCCGGTCCGAGTTGAGGGCCGCCATGACGCCGGCCGGCCGGCCGCCCAGCAGGATCGGCGCGGCGCAAAAGCACTTGCCCGGATGGGGCGGCAGAAAGGTCACCCCCAGCCGCTCGCGCGCCTTTTCCATACCGGAGCGGATCAGCAATGGCTGACCGGTACGGATCACATATTCCGTCAACCCATTGTCGATGAGCCGCGAACGCTTGGGCAGAACCCGGCCGTGGTCGACTTCAAGCGCAAAACAGATCTGCTCGCCCTCCTGGAAAGCCACGTAGAAGTCGTTGACATCGAAAATCTGCCCCAGTTCCTTGTGCACCGTGCGCAAAATCTCATCCTGGTCAAGCCGGGAACTGAGGGCTTGGCCAATCTGGGTCAACAACTCGTATTCTTTGGTGCGGCGTTGCGCCGCGTGCATGACTACGTAGCTGTCCAAAGTCAATCCGATTTGGAGCGCCAAGCCGATCAGCAGCCGCAGATTCGACGATCCAAAGGTGCGGCGGGAGACATGAGGAAAGAGAATGACCCCGAAATTATGCTCCCTCGTCTGCAGGCTGACGGCAGTCAGGTGGTGGATATTTTCTTCGGCCAGCACCTGCCGGAACTGCTCGAAGCGCGCTCCGGGAAAGACCGGCAGCGGTTCCGACATCTCGCGCACATTGCGGAAACTAACAAACCCTCCGCGGCGGTAGGCCAACTCGGCAATGTATTCTCCGGCGCCGGACTTTTCCAGCCTGCTGATCAGCTCAGGGGAGAAACCTCGTTGTACGGAAGGCAGAGTTGCTCGCCAGCGCTCGGAGATGTAAATCACGGCTCGCCCCGTTGGCAGGGGCGCGACCAAGCGGTCAAGAATGCTTTGCAGGCTGGGCACGAGGTCCGCGGCCGAAGGCAGGCGCGTGGGATCGACGCCCAGAGTCGAAAAAGCCAGGGCATTCTCCTGCACCGCATTGCGTTCGTGCTCGAACAGCACCATGACCATGGCGATTCCCAGCAGCATCTGCGGGATCGGACCGAGAAACTGGCCGGCGGTTCCCATCATTTCGACAAACGGGTTGCGGAGCTCGCCAAACATCGTCAGTGCAGCCCACAGAGCCAATGAAGCTCCGAGCAAAGAAAAAGCCAAGGAATTCTTGCGTTGACCATGCCGATAGAAATAAAAAGAGCAATAGAACAGGAGCGCTCCAATGCCCACATCCAAAGGCAAGTGCAAGCGAGCGGTTCCTGTACCCAGCAGACTCTGCATCATCTCCAGCCGCAGATTCCACAGGGCCAAGAGCACGCCCGCTGCGGCCAGGGCCCCGTCGTACCACTGCAGCTGGAACTTCTGCCGCATCAGCCGGGTGGAAACAAGAATGCACACCGCCATGGTTATCAACAGCAGTGAGTCGAGAAACGACGCCAGCGCAAATGGCCTGTGGTAGGCGTTCCACGCGTCCAAACCGTAGTGCAAAGTGTAGGAGGCCCAAGCCAGTTGCCAGGCCCGGAAGTAGGGGTACCGGCTCTGCTCATACAAATAGCCGAACAGCAGGAACAGGAGCAGGGCTACCACACCGGGTACCACAACCGCGTTGAGTGCAACGTTGATCATCGCCGAATTCGTGTTCTATGCCTAGGGTATGGATGCCACCTGGGATCTATCCAATGCTTTCATATTGCTCTAATGAAACACAATACAGTTTGAGAACGTGCCCTTGAACCGAAGCTACTGGTACTTTGGTAACCAAGGTAACCTCCCCGGGTCGGCAACTTGACCGTCGCTTGACGGCTGTTTTCGATGGCCCGTAACATCAAAGTGGTTTTCTCATGACTTATCCCACGGAAAATTCAGCAGTTAGCGCAGACCCGGCGGGCCGTCTGCGGGTGCGCTTTGCGCCTTCGCCAACCGGCTTCCTGCACGTTGGCAGCGCCCGCACTTTCATCTTCAACTGGCTTTACGCGCGCCACAACGGCGGCGCCATGATCCTTCGGCTGGACGACACTGACGTGGAGCGTAACACGGACGCTTCCGTAAGTTCAATTTTTGACGGCCTGCGGTGGCTTGGCCTTGGCTGGGACGAGGAATACAAGCAATCCGAGCGGCTGGAGCTACATCGCAAGATCGCCGGGGCGATCTTCAAGAAAGGACTCGCCTACCGCGACTTCACGCCCGCCCATACCGGGGACAGCGAAAAATCCGGCGCGCAGGGTACGTGGCTGTTTAATCCGGGAATGCGAGAGCTATCAGGGGACGAGAGCGACCGGCGGGCTGCTGCCGGAGAGCCGTTTGCTTTACGTTTCCGTGTGCCGCGCGAAAGTGCAGAGCCGATTCGCTTCAACGACGCCGTCTATGGCGAGCAGATCAAGTCCGCGGCTGACATTGAAGACTTTGCCCTGCTGCGTAGCGACGGCATGCCAACCTACCACTTGGCGTCGTGTGCCGATGACATCGACCTGCGCATTAGCCATATCATCCGCGGGCAGGACCACCTTTCCAACACCTTCAAGCATGTGCTGATCTTCGAGGCTGCGGGGGCCAAGTCGCCACAATTCGCGCATCTTCCGCTGCTGGTAGCGCCCGACGGAACCAAGCTTTCCAAGCGGCGGCACGGTCCGGTGGTCAGCGTGACCACCTATCGCGACGCCGGATTTTTGCCGGAAGCCTTCATCAACTTCTTGTGTCTGCTGGGGTGGTCGCCGAAGAATGACCGCGAAATGATGAGCCGGGAAGAGCTGGTCGAAGCATTTTCGCTGGAGGGAATTAATCGCGCCAACGCGGTGGTGAATTTCAAAGAGCCCGCCGCAACCCCCGAAGAGACCTTCGACCCAAAGGCTGTCTGGCTGAACGCGGAGCACATCCGGGCGTTGCCGATTGAAGACCTCAGCTGGCGCCTGTTGCCGATCGTGCAAGAAGCAGGGTTTGAGATCGAGCCAACGAGAATGCTGCAGATCACTCCGCTCATTCGCGAACGTATCAAGTTTCTTCGCGACGTGCTCACTGCGGTTGACTTTTTCCTTATTGAGCAATTGCCGCCCTACGACCCGGCTGAACTCATCCCGCAAAAGGGAGACGCGGCCATGGCGCTCAAGGTGCTCGAGCGGGCGAAAGAAGTTCTGGCCCAAACCGAGTTCAAGCATGATCCGCTGGATCACGCCCTTCGCGCTGCCGCCCAGGAACTGGGCCTCAAAGCCGGGCAGATGTTTCAACCCATCCGCGTGGCCGTGTGCGGCCGAAAGAACGCTCCGCCTTTGTTTGAGACGCTGGAGGTTTTGGGCCGGGAAACGACGCTGGCGCGAATTGAACAGGCGGTTCAGAAGCTCGGAAAGCCCTCATAAAGCCAACAGAGGGCGCGAATCTGGGGCAGCGAACGAGTGCGGGATACTCCCGGCTGCGCGCGCTTTGCGGTTCCTGGGCATCCCCAGCGTAAATATCGTCGAGCTTGCCTCACTGAGCCTGGCCAGCGCCACTCGCCAGCAATCCACAGTAATATGGGACGTTAGGCAGGAGGATCAGATTGCCTGAAACTACATTTTCGGTGCACGGCAGTTCGACAAATATACTTCGCATGGACCCGACTGAAATCATGGCGCAAGGCGGTCGAGTTTACCCTCGATTGATGGTTCCCATCCATCTGGACTTCAGCCCCGCAGCCGTTGGCCAAGAGGCGAGGACTTTCTTGGCCCTGGGCGCTGGGTGCGAGCTGTTCCTATCCGAGCATTTCGCGAAGATCGCGGATGCGAAGCCCAATATCAACACGCTCAGGGTTACCGGAAACTGCTCAACCGTCTGGAACCTGGAATTCCCGCTCGATCCGTACCGTGTGAAGGAAATCGAGGCTAGAAGACACGGCAATCTTAAGCTGAGGTTTGATTTCGCATTTGCCTTCGGTCATCTCGATCGCGTGGCCCGCCTGGATCAGCCCAGCCAGCGGCCGATAGACGCTTTCGTCGGCCTTGAGAAGTCGAATGCTCAGATTTATCTTGAGGTACCTCAGTCGGATTGGGTAGGAAAGATCCTGCCGGCACTTGGGTCAAGCACATACTTCATCGTAGAAATTCCAGCTGGTGCCGAGCACACTGCCCAGGCCTGGGCGCTCATAGAAAAAGCTGAGACTGCGTTTGGACAATGGGACATGAAGGCGGTTTTCGCACATTGCCGCGGGGCGGGGGATGTGCTGACTAGTCTGATAGAAAAACATCAGCCCCAAAATGCCTTCTTGAAAGACGTACGCTGGAAGCGTGCCATCAAGGAGTTTAATCATTTTGCGTCCCTCGGTCTTCACCTCGAGGAGATAAGAGCCAACGGGAGCTACCCGGCAGACCAAGTGAAGATTGAGAAAGCTGACGCTGAGTGTGTACTGATCTTTGCCAAGGCGCTTGCGAAGTACGCTGGGGAATTGATGCAGTAGTCGAACCGGCGTGCCTCGGAGCATCTCCGGACGTAGGTCAATTCCTACCTTGGGGTCGACCAGGGAGATCCGGGAGTTGGAACCAGTCGCCCTGCTCCGTTAGAATCATCACAGCCGTTTGTGATTCCTCATGTCTTTGACCAAACAACACGCAGTCGATCTTTTTCGCTCCGATGATCTGATTGGCATTGGGATGGAAGCCAATGCCCTGCGGCGGAAGCTGCATCCCGAGAGCGTGGTTACCTACATCATCGACCGCAACATCAATTACACCAATTTTTGCACGGAATACTGCACCTTCTGCGCGTTTTATCGGCCGCTGAAAGGACCGGCGGCCAAAGAAGGCTACATTCTCGATTTCGATACGATCTACGAAAAGATCCGCGAAACCGTCGACCTGGGCGGCACGGGTGTGCTCATGCAAGGCGGCCTGCATCCGGATTTGAAGATCGACTGGCACGAGCAGATGCTCAGAGGAATCAAGCAGCGGTTCCCGAAGATTCATCTGCATTGCTATTCGGCGTCGGAGATTTTGGCCGTCGCCGAATACAGCGGGCTGAGCTTGCGGGATACGATCGTGCGCCTGCGCGACGCGGGTTTGGATTCGATCCCCGGCGGCGGGGCGGAGATTCTCGACGATGAGGTCCGCTACAAGGTCGCCCGGCTCAAGTGCCTGACCGAAGACTGGATCAGCGTGCACCGCACTGCGCACCAGTTGGGTATGCGAACCACCGCGACGATGATGTTTGGCGTGGGCGAGAGCTATGAGCATCGGGCAAATCATTTCCAGCGGCTCTACGACCTGCAGGAAGAAACTGGCGGGTTCACCGCTTTCATCCCCTGGACCTTCCAGCCAGCCAACACCGCGCTGGGCGGACGCCACTGGGACGAAGCCACGGCGGTTGAGTATTTGAAGACCCTGGCGATTTCCCGGCTGTATCTCTCGAATTTCCAGAACGTACAAGCGAGCTGGGTGACCCAGGGATTGAAGGTCTGCCAGCTCGGCTTGCAATTTGGCGGCAACGACGTGGGCTCAGTGATGCTGGAAGAAAACGTGGTTCGCGCCGCTGGCGTGACCAATTGCACCACAGAAGAAGAGCTGCGGCGGATCATCCGCGACGCCGGATTCAAGCCGGTGCAGAGAGATACGCTGTACCGGACTTACTTTCTGAACTAAGACCCGCGTTCTGCCAGCAACGGTTGCGTCTGCTTTCCTCCCGGCGCCTCGGCTTGCAATTACCAACATGAAGGCGTAAAGTTGCCATCGCTTTCCCAAGACAAGCTCGGGAATAGAGCAAATCTCAAGGAGGATAACCGTGAAGAAACTATGCCTGCTTGTATTGCTGGCGATTTCGCTGCCAGCGATCGCACAGAGTGCGTTCAACGGAACGTGGAAGGGCGATCTCAGCAGTTATCAGCCGCCCACGAAACCGGATGAGTATCTGCTGAAGGACGGCATGTATCACTGCAAGACGTGTGTTCCGCCTTATGACATCAAAGCGGACGGTACGGACCAGGCGGTCAAAGGCCAACCCTACATGGACACGGTGGCCATCAAGGTGGTCGATGACCGCACGATCCAAGAGACTGACAAGAAAGGTGGCAAGACCGTCGCGACTTCAAAATCGGTCGTCTCACCAGATGGCAAAACCGTCAGGTACGAATTCAGCGATAGCAGTAATACCAACAGCGATCCCGTAACCGGCAAGGGAGAAGCGGTGCGGGTGGGCACGCAACCACCAGGATCGCACGCCATCTCAGGCTCATGGCGAAACACGAAGATGGAGAACATGTCGGACAACGGGCTTCTGATCACTTACAAGGTTGAGGGAGACAGCTTGAGCATGTCGACCAAAACCGGGCAAAGCTACACGGCAAAGCTGGATGGGACCGAGGCGCCGTACAAGGGCGACCCGGGAACGACCAGTGTTTCGGTGAAAAGCATGGGGAAGAACACGATTGAAGAAACTGACAAGCGTGACGGCAAAGTCATTACCGTGACGAAAATGACCGTCTCCGCCGACGGAAAGACCATGAACATTCAGTGGGAGGACAAGCTCCACGGCACCACCGGCAAGATTATGGCGACTAAGCAGTAGAGGTGGCGAGCGACCCGCCCGCCCTCTCCTCGGGGAGGGTGGGCCGTCCTCGTGGGCTGGCGCCCGCTCGGGTATGTCAGGGACTACTGAAAAAGTCGTGCCCTTCCACACGGTCCACTCAGAATCACAAAATTGGCGCGCAAAGAAAAAGTGGCTCCATTTCTGGAGCCACAATCCAAAAGAGGCAAAGGAGAAGAATCAGGGTAGGCGAAGCAAGGCGCCGGCCAGCCAGCGCGGCCGGCTCAGAGAGATGTGTCGAAAGCGTTGTGAGAAGGTAATGGCAGCGGCCTCTTTCATTACGCAGTGTTAAAGCATTTGCGCAGCCAAAGGGACGAATCTGCGGCACGCGTCCGGACCGTCATATAAGTGATTGAATCCACATAGGATTGAATTGAACCCCACAAAATGGCCCCGGGCTCGACCAAGCCTGCGAAGGGAAAAGAGTGCACATTACTGCACATAGCGTGCAGGGCACTTACCCTGGGGCAGGGAAATACCGGCAAAACCGGCTTTGGACAAGGCTTTTGCTGGGGTGCTGTGCTAGGACTTCTGGCCGTCGCCCGGTCTAGCCACCTGGGGAGAAGATCCGTTGCGGTCCTTTTCTTTCTCTTTGGCTTCTTGCCAGTTCTTCAGCTTCCCGGCGAGCTTCTGCATGTAGGCGCGGGCTTCGTCCGGACCGAGCGTGTGGGCGCCCTGCCTGGCGGCGCCAGGGGCAGAAGGAAACTCGGGCACCGCCGACGCGACTGGTTGGGCGTGCGGGAAGCGCTCCTGGTCCGGAAAAGTGGACAACAAGCGCGAGATATCCAAGTCCGCCGTGACCTCATTGACGATGTCGAGGTTGACGACTTTTTCCCGCAGCGCACAGGCCAGCGACAAGGCGTTGAAGCAGAAATTATTGACGTTTCGCGGAATGCCGCGGGTGAACGTGGCGATCGCCTCATAGGCCTCGGGCGTGAACAAAGGCTCGCCTTCGTAGCCGGCAATGCGCAGGCGGTGCTCCACATAACTCTTCACCTCCCAGACGGGCAAAGGCTCCAATCCATGCACGATGGAAACGCGCTGGCGCAACTGGGCGAGGCTGGGCCGGGCGAGTTTATCGGCCAACTCGGGCTGCCCGGAAAGAATGATGTGCATCAGCTTGGCCTGTGGGGTCTCAAAATCGGAGAGCAGACGCACGGTTTCGAGCACCGCGGGTTCCAGGTTCTGAGCTTCGTCAACCACCACGATCAGGCGATTTCCGGCTTGAGCTTCTTCCAGCAAGCGGCGGTTGAATTCTTCGTGCATGCGGACGAAATCCTGCCCATCGTTGTCGTATCCCAGTTCCGCCAGGAGAAAGCGCATGAACTCGCGGGAGTTGCATTGCGTCTGAAAGATGAACGCGGTGCGGGCCGAATTGCGGAACTTTTCCAGCAGATGGAACAAGAGGGTGGTCTTGCCCATGCCCGGCTTGGCAATCAGGCCAAGAAAACCGCGGCCGGCTTCAATGCCGTAATACAAAGAGGCGAGCGCCTCGCGATGCGCCGCGCTGAGGTAGAGAAAGCGCGGGTCCGGGGTCACACCGAATGGCTGTTCGCGCAGCCCGAAGAAGCTCAGATACATGCGCATCCTCCGGGGTGGGCAGCGGGAAAGCCGCCCATCGTACACCAGACGATACCTAGAGCGCCGGATTCCCGGGGTCCAGGAACTGACCGTAGATGGAGTCTAGAGTGTTTCATCTTTGGCTCATGACTAGCTTCTTTGGGGAGGATAATCCGAAAGCGGAGGAAAGCGAACCCCTTTTCTGCACTATGCCTGAGGAATGCCTTCCTGGGCAACAAGACATAAGTGACCGAGCCACGGTCCCTACTATTAAAATACCACAGGATGCGGGCGGGCGTGCCAGCCCGACGGCCGCTGCCTACGATTTGGTTCCTTTCAGCCAAGTGGCCAATGCGGGCAATAGAGCTGGCAGTCTGGGGGGCTTTCGACCCCTTGCCCGGACCGGGTTTGGCCACTAGACTAGCAGTACCCCCAGACCTCTCAATCTGTCCCCAGGTACAACCCTTTGCAGGACATGAAACAGCGGATTCGTGTAGTTGTGGCGGACTTAGCTCCGGCGAGCGGCGAATTGCTCGCGGAGGAATTGTCGCGCACCGGGCAATTCGAAGCCGCAGCCGCGGCCACCCCAGAGCAGGCTCAGCAAATTCTTGAATCTGTACCGGCCGACGTGCTGCTGATCAGCGCCGGGTTCGGAGCCAATCATGCGTCTGGCCTGAGTTTTGTGCAGCGAGTGCGAGAACAACATCCGGATTTGCAGGTCATTGTTCTGCTCGATAACAGCGACAAAGCGACGGTGGTGAACGCGTTTCGCGCGGGTGCGCGGGGCGTTTTCGCAAGGTCAGATTCGCTGGCCGCCCTGGCCAAGTGTATTGCTTGCGTTCATCAAGGACAGATTTGGGCCAGTTCCCAGAACGTGCAGTATTTGTTGGAAGCGCTGGCGCAACCGTTGGCCATTGCCGGCAGCGCTCCGCTGGCCCGGCCGCTCAGCCAGCGGGAAGAAGAGATAGCGCGCCTGGTGGCGCAGGGATGCAGCAACCGGCAGATCTCGGAACGACTGAAGCTGAGTGAGCATACGGTCAAGAACTATTTGTTCCGAGTTTTCGAGAAGCTGGGCGTTTCTACCCGGGTGGAACTTACGCTCTTCGCGCTGAAAGGCGGCAAGGTGCGCCGCTCCCGACCGCAGCCACGAAATCTAGCCCAGCATCCGAATCCCGAGACACTCAAGAACAAGTTAACCGGTTGAAGGGCAGTGGCTCAGTTTGGCAACGGCGTGGTATTCGAGCTGACGCCGCAGAAGAGCGGCAAATGGAAGTACGAAGTGGTGCACCAGTTTACGGGCCAGGACGGCTCGCTTCCAGGCGCTGCGGTCATCTTCGACAATCAGGGCAACCTGTACGGGACCACAATCCTGGGCGGCGCTTATGGCGCTGGCGTGGCTTTCGAGATCACGCCGTAGTCTCGTTAGTCAGCGATCAGACCCGCGGGGTCGGAAACTTGAACGTGCTGGCGCTTCGTCGCGGGCGCGGATTTGGGTTGCAGCCACTTGCGCAGTTCGGGCAAAGCCGCTCGGGCTGCCAACTCGCCGCATTTCACCAACTCCGCCGCATGATCGAAGGCGTCGTACTTGTAGCCGTTCACGTCCGGCTCAATCACCAGATCAGCCGCCGGCTTCCACAGGCTGCAGTTCATTTCCTGCGCAATTTCGAAGCATTGGCCGATCACATCCAGCAGGTGCCGCGGCCCATTCGTTCTCGTCCAGTTTCCCTTCAGATGCACCGCGACGATCCGCTTCGCGCCCATCTCGCGCAGCGGCCGGACCGGAACCGAGTGCGCCAGCATTCCATCCACCAGCAGGCGCTCGCCAATTCTCACCGGCAAAAACATGCCGGGATACGCGCAACTGGCGCGTACCGGATCAACCAGCGGCCCGGAGCGGAAAACCACTGCCTGCCCAGAGGAAAAGTCGGTTGCCGTGACCGCCAAAGGAATGCGGAGTTCTTCAAACGTCTTCACCTTGAGAACTGAATTGAGGAATCCGATCATGCGCTGGTTGTCGGCAATCCCGAAGCGCGAGAGCGTCCAGCGCGCGAAGTGCTTGAACCGCACGCGCGTCGCCACTTCTTCCAGTTCCGCCGCAGAAAGCCCGCTGCAATATGCCGCGCCGACCAGGGCACCGACGCTGGTGCCCGCGACGCAGGCGATGGGAATGTTTTCTTCTTCGAGGACCTTCAGAACGCCGATGTGCGCCATGCCGCGGGCAAATCCGCCGCCCAGCGCGACTCCGATGGCTGGCATCTTTCCCGGTCGCGGACGCAACGCGGGCGCGGCCAGTTCGCGGCCAAACGCCTGCACCGAACGGATGATCTTCCCTAGATGCTTCATGGCCACCCCACAGGCGAGAAGCGTAGTTCTATAACTCCTCTGTGCAACTGCGATGCTGTGGTGTTCATGGTGACCGCTCCTCCTCTTTTGGATTCCCCACGGAAACCGCAAGTTGCCTCTTCTCTCGCCCCCCCTTCATTACGTAAATTGTCTGTTTCTGATAGCTTAGGCGCATGGCTCGGGAAATCTCAGCAGGCGGCGTGGTGGTCCATCGCAATTCGGAAGGCTGGCAGGTGGCTGTGATTGAGCCGCAAAAGGAGTCATCGCCGGACAAGCCCGGCAGAAAAGCATCGCAGAAATTGTTACTTGCCCTGCCCAAAGGCCTGGTCGATCCGGGAGAAAAACCCGCGCAGACTGCCATTCGCGAGGTGCACGAAGAGACCGGACTGACCGCCTCGCTGATCGTCAAATTAGGCGACACCAAGTACACCTATGTTCGCTCCTGGGGAGACAAGGAACGGGTTTTCAAGATCGTGAGCTTCTATCTGCTGCGCTACGAATCCGGCCGCATTGATGACATCCCGCCGGAGATGCGCATCGAAGTGAAGCGCGCGTTCTGGATTCCACTGGAAGAGGCGAGCCGCCGCCTGGCGTATCGCGGAGAGAAAGATATGCTTCGCCGCGCCGAAGCCTATCTGCGGGAAGCGGGGTTGGCTTAGAAAACTCTGATTAAGTATGAATCTCAACCGGAAACCCCGCACGGGGACGCATACATCGACGACTTAATCAGAGTCTCCTTAGGGCAGTTCTCGAGCTACTTTCGAGATGCGCTCCGCCCAATCGGCACGGACAACTGAAACCAGAACGCATTTCCGTGCGGCTTGTTTTCTACCAGGGTGTCGCGATAATACTTGACGGCAAATCCACCGTGCTTGCCCAGCGGAAAGCGCAATTGCGGCCCCAGGGCCAGATCGCGGCCGCGAAACCCATCGTGAAAAATCGCGCCACTGAGCTTGTCGTCGGTCGTCTGCTGATAGAAGTATCCGTTGAAACCGGCGGCAACTTTCTTCGAAATCTCGTAATCGGCGTTGTACTCCCACATGAACTCGTTGCCGCTGTGGTAGCGCGTGGCTTGGTCGTAGCCGTTGAACATGTAGGTAAAGCGCGAGCCGATTTCGAGTTTGCCCTGCCGGGGCAGATAGGTAAAACCAGCCACAGGAGCGATCGCCTGGCTGTGCTGTCCGATGTTCACCACGTGGGTTGCAGAATAGCCACCACCGGGCGTAAACATGTCCGCTTCGTAGTACCAGTGCAGGTCCCCGTTGTGGTAGGTGACACTGATCGGAATCAGATTCACGTTGGTGAGGCCGAACTCGCTGAACTTGCCCGGCTGGATGCGCAGTTGCTCATAGATAAACGGGACGCCAATTTGGCTCTCAATCGTCCCGCCAAGGAAGTGAAGGCCCCAATTGTGGGTGATCTTGACAGCGTTGGCAAAGACTCTGAGCTTGAACTCCGGGATGGCGCTCTTGCCCTTGGAGTTATCGAACTCATTCGCCATGTAGAAGCAGGTGTACTCGTAGAGCACGGTTTCTCCGGGACGCGGCTGCATTCCCGTCATCACCGTTTCCACCCCGACCGGGTAGACACTGCCGCCGTTTTCCGTGGCAGAGGCAAAAGTGAGCATGGCTGCGACTGCGGCCATGCAGCAAGTCACTCGCCGCATCTTTTCTATGAACATCGCCCCTTGGGACCGGAACAAAACACAAACGGTCTCACAGAATAGCCATGCCGTTCAGTGATCTCACTCACCAGGGGAGGTGATGGGACGAACAACAAAAAGCCGGAGGCTTCCGCCTCCGGCGTTGTGAGGCACTTGATCCGGCCTACCTGATCTTCTCCGCAATCGACTTGGCCTGCGTGAACAGGTACAGGTAATCCGGGCCGCCGGCTTTGGAATCGGTACCCGACATGTTGAATCCGCCGAAGGGATGCGCTCCCACCATGGCGCCGGTGCACTTGCGATTGATGTACAAATTGCCCACGTGGAACTCACGCTTGGCCCGCTCGATCTTGTCCGCTGAACTGGTGTAAGCGGCGCCGGTCAAGCCGAATTCGGTGTCGTTGGCAATCTCCAGCGCGTGCTCAAAACTCCTCGCTTTGATCACCGCCAGCACTGGCCCGAAAATCTCTTCTTGCTCCAGCTTCGACTTCGGTTGGATGTCGGCGATGACTGTGGGCTGAATAAAGTAGCCTTCGCCGCTCGTCCGAGCCCCGCCGGTAATCAAGCGGCCATCCTTCTTGCCGTGCTCGATGTAGCCCAGAATCGATTTCATCGAGCCTTCGTTGATCACCGCGCCCATGCCATGGTTTTCGGTGGGATCGCCCACCGTGATCTTTTCCACGCGAGCCTTCAGCGCTTCCAGGAACTTGTCGTAGATGCGCTCGTCCACAATGGCGCGAGAGCAGGCCGAGCACTTCTGTCCTTGGAATCCGAACGCCGCTTGCGCGACGCCCTCGACTGCCGCGTTGAAGTCGGCGTCGGCATCGACAATGATGGCATCCTTGCCGCCCATTTCGAGCACCGTGCGCTTGATCCAGACCTGGCCAGGAGCTACTTCGGCGGCACGCTTGTTGATATCCAACCCGACCTCGCGCGACCCGGTAAACGCGATGTAGCGCGTCTTGGGATGCCCGACCAGGGAGTTGCCAAAAGTCGCGCCCGATCCTGGGCAGAAATTCACGACCCCTTCCGGCAGGCCGCATTCTTCCAGCAGCTCGACGAACTTCGCGGCGATGGTCGGCGAGTCGCTTGAAGGCTTGAGAATGACCGTATTGCCCGACACGATCGACGCCATAGTCATGCCCGCCATGATGGCGCAGGGGAAATTCCAGGGCGGAATCACCGCGCCCACGCCCAGCGGAATGTAGCGCAGGATGTCGTGTTCGCCGGGCAGATGCAACTCGGGTTCGGCTTTGGCCAGGCGGAGAGCCAGACGGCCGTAGTATTCACAGAAGTCGATGGTCTCGCCGACGTCGGCGTCGGCTTCCGCCCAGTTTTTGCTGACTTCGAAGATCATCCAGGCGGAAAACTCGTGTTTGCGCTCGCGCAGCAGATCGCCGACCCGGAATAGCAGGCTGGCACGCTCTTCGAACGAAGTCTGGCTCCAGGAGCCGAAGGCCTTCAACGCGGCCTTCATGGCTGGTTCCACATGCTCAGCCCCGGCTTTCTGGTGAAGTCCGACGAGCTGCGACGGCTTGGCAGGGTTCAAGGACTTGATCTTGTCCGGCGTCTTGATGCGCTTTCCGCCGACGATCAAGTCATATTCGCGGCCCAGCTGGCCGCGGACTTTCTCGATGGCGGCGCGCATCTTGCGGGCGTTGTCTTCCTTCGTGAAATCAGTGAACGGCTCGTTGGCGAACTTGCCTTCGTGGAGCCGAGTATTCTGTTTTACGGGAGATTCAAGGGTTGCCATGAGATTCCTCTCTGGATGCGGGATAGAAAGAAGTATTTTACACCTTGGGTTTTGTCCCGTTGGTTCCTAACACACTTCAAGCCTTCCTGGGGTTCGTAGCCGCGAAGCGGCAAAAGAATGCGGCCCAGGGCGCAAGCCCTGGGTACAAGTGGAGATTGATCCAGCCCCGCAGGGGCGTAAGAAGCTACTCCCAAATATACCGCTCGTCGTATGCGACCTTGTTCTTCTTGAGGAAAGCAACATACTCCTGCTGAAACGTCAGCTTCTTGTGGTGTTCCTCTTGGGCCGCGATGTACCGTGAAACGGCGGCCACGTTGGACTCACTCACGCTGAAAGCGCCGTAGCCGTTCTGCCAGGCAAATTGCGTGTTCCACTTCTCATGGACCCAGCGCGAGGAATTGGTCTTCACCACACGCGCAACCTCCGCCGCAGCTTGCACCGGACGAATGCGGATCAACATGTGAACGTGATCGGCCGTCCCACCGACGATGAGCGCGGTACCGCGCATTTCGCGCACAATGCCACCGAGATAGGCGAAAAGATCCAGACGGATTTCGGGTGTTATGAGAGGCTGGCGGACCTTGGTGCTGAAGATCAGATGGATAACCAGATTGCCGGCGGTCTGAGACACGTTTCTTCCGCTCCTTCGGAGCTAGCCCATTTATTTGGCCCTGTTCCCAGGGCTTGCGCCCTGGGCTGCATTCTTCCGCCGCTTCGCGGCTACGCGCCCGGACTAAGCATAAACGGCGGTGGTCACCCCGAAGCGTCGGATGGTGGGAATATTGCGCCGCCAGTTTCATTTCGGTACAGTCCGACTGGCTGAGCACTGGGAGCATGACAACGGCATCGGATTAAAGTGAGGGGCAGTACGGCTGCCGGCAGCGGAGCTAGCTAGGGCTCGTCCTTCTTCTCCCAATAAACGATGGCGGAGTTCGGCTTCTTGCTTATCTCGGTCTTCTCTTCTTGAGTCTGTGCTTGCTGGATGAGGGCCTGACGCTCAGTCTCACCGAAAATGTACTTACTATTCTTATAGGAACATTTCTTGGTCCCGAGGGGAGAATGAAGAAAGTCGCATTCCGTCGGCCGTCTCTCAATATCTACGTTCTTCCATTCAGCGCCACAGCCGACCGAATACCACAATCTGTCCGTAAACCGATCCACCCTGGAGCCGGGCCAAGAGAATAATGCGAGAATGACAGCGACGACCCAAAGCGCTGAGAGCGCGCCGCTCCCGGCGTTGATCTCTCTGAGCACGGTAAGGATGTCCTGCAGGATTGAGTGAATGTTCTCAAGTTCGCTGGCTGTTCTCTCCCCCGAATCGTCGTAGTCCACCTCATGCTCGTCGTACTCGCTCATAGTCTCCGCAACTCCTTTCGGGACACGCAGTCTGCTCTTGGGCGCCATCGCGGCAGCTCACGAGCGTAAGACAGCCGTTTCTACCGGCTCCAGCCGCGCCGTAAAGTGGCGCAGGAATGGCGCTTCGTAGCTCAGCTTCAGTCCTTGAATCTTGTCCCGATTCTTCCAGACTTCCAGGATGACCTCAACTACGTAATCGATATGGCTTTGCGTGTACACGCGGCGCGGTATTGCCAGCCGAACCAGGTCCATCTTCGCGGCAGCGCCAAACATCAGCGTGCCAATCTCTACGGAACGAATGCCGCCTTCCAAATAAAGTTCAGCAGCCAGCGCTACCCCGGGAAATTGATCGGCGGGAATGTGCGGCAGGAATGCGCGCGCGTCGATATAAATGGCATGGCCACCGGGCGGCTGCACGATAGGCACACCTTGCGCGGCAATGTGGTTGCCGAGGTATGCGGTCGAAGCAATGCGATAGCGCAGATAATCTTCTTCCAGCGCCTCCTGCACGCCTACGGCAATGGCTTCCAGATCACGCCCGGCTAAGCCGCCGTACGTCGGATATCCTTCCGTGAGAATCAGCAGGTCTTTCTCCTGCTGGGCCAGCAGATCATCATTCGTGCACAGAAAGCCGCCGATGTTGGCCATGCCGTCTTTCTTGGCAGACATGGTGCAGCCATCGCCGTAGCGGAACATCTCCTGCGCAATCTGTTTGGGAGTCTTCGACTCATATCCTGGTTCGCGCTGCTTGATGAAGTATGCATTTTCAGCGAAGCGACAGGCGTCGAAATACAAAGGAATCCTGTGCCGGCGGCAAACGGCGCTGACTGCTTTGACATTTTCCATCGAAACCGGTTGCCCACCGCCGGAATTATTGGTCACGGTCAGCATGACCAGCGGGATGTGTTCGCGGCCCACTTTCTGGATCAGATCCTCCAGCGCGGCCACATCCATGTTGCCTTTGAACGGATGGATGAGGCTCGGCTGCTTGCCTTCGGCAATCACCAGATCGCGGGCCTCCGCGCCCACGAACTCCACGTTGGCGCGGGTGGTGTCGAAATGGGTGTTGTTGGGAACCACGTCGCCTTTCTTGCAAATCACGCCGAACAGGATGCGCTCGGCCGCCCGGCCCTGGTGAGTCGGAATCACGTGCCGGTAGCCGACGATTTCTTGGATCGAACTGCGAAAGCGGTCGTAGCTTCTGCTGCCGGCATAGCTCTCATCGCCTTGCATGATGGCCGCCCACTGGTTGGTGGACATGGCGCCGGTGCCGGAATCGGTGAGCAGATCGATGAGGACATCATCGGCCGGCAGGAGAAACAGGTTGTAGTGCGCTGCCCGCAGTAACTCCTCGCGTTGTGGGCGCGTGGTCCAGCGGATGGGCTCAACACTCTTGATGCGGAACGGTTCAATGATGGTCTTGGCCATATAAGGATTCTCTTGTCTAGATTACAACGGCGCGGGTTTCCGCGGAACTGCACTGCCGGATCACGCCAACTTCTAAGGAGATTATGTACGACTTCAATTGGGTCCCGGCATGGGCGGGGACGCTCGCGCCCACATCGGCGACTTAATCAGAGTTTTGCTATTGAACTTTGACCGACGCTCTTGCCTCGGTCTTGATGCTCATTTTCGCAGTGCGCTCCAACTTGTCCCAAGCGAACGATTTTCCGGAAATCGCGCGCTTCAGTGTCCGGGCCAGCACAATCGAGAACAGTTGCCGGTAGGCGAAGCGCTGCAGCCACACCTGGCTGAGCAGGCCAATATCTTCGCGGGCCTCAGGCTGCCGCCGTTCCAGCGCAAACGCGATGGCAGAAGTAATGAAGTCGATCACCAGGAAAGCAGCGAAGAACAAGACCAGCCGCTGAAAGCTGGCCGGGTCGGTGGATTCCGGGTGGAAATACTTCTGCACGAAATACCACAGCGCGCCGAACACAAACATGAGATCGATAAACGGCGAGACCAGCGGCAGCATGATCTGGAAGATCACGATGTTGGGCAGCGCAACCCAGCCCAGAGCGCCTTTGCGGGCAAACACGGCGCGGTGCTTCCACACCGCTTGCAAAATCCCGAACGACCAGCGAAAGCGTTGCCGCATCAGCCCGCGCGCATTGATGGGCGCTTCTGTGTAGGCGAGCGCCAGGTCTTCGTATTTCACCTTGTACCCGCGCCGCAGCAGCGCCATGGTCAAATCCGCGTCTTCGGCAACGGTATCGGTGTGGTAGGCGCCGACTTCGCGTACCGCAGAAGTGCGCCAGGCCCCGATTGCGCCCGGCACCACGCTGACCGCGCCCAAGGTGTTCAGCGCGCGCCGTTCGAAGTTCTGGCTGGTGATGTATTCCAGGGCCTGCCAGCGGGTCCATAAGTTCACCCGATTTCCGACCTTGGCATTTCCGGCTACCGCTGCCACTTTTGGATCCAGGAAATGGGGAACCAGCCGGGTGATCGCTCGGCTGTCGATGACCGTATCGGCGTCGATGCCCACGAATATCTCTTCATCCCGCAGATGCTCCAATCCGTAGTTGAGCGCCGAAGCTTTCCCGGAATTCTTCTTGGTCAATATTACGACCTGCCCGGATGCCTGCTCCTTCGCAAAAGCGCTGCGCGCGACCTCTAATGTTTTGTCTTTGGATCCGTCGTCGATGACGATGACGCGCAGGTCGGGATAATCGGATGCGAGCACCGCCCGCACCGTGCGCTCAATCACTTTTTCTTCGTTGTAGGCAGGAATCAGCACCGCGACTCTGGGCTTATAGAGCACGGCCTCACGCCGGGTAGCGGAACCGTATCGCGGCTTGCGCAACCGGTCGTACACGGCGAACACGCCGATGAACAACAGCCTGCCGGTCATCAGCAGGTCGCCCAGGAAGAAGATCCACACGATGCCGTGGCTGGCCACATCCCAGAGCTCAAAGCCCAGCCAGTCAATTCGTGCCGCCCAGCGTTCATCGGCCGGAATCGGCGGCATAATATCGGCTTGGGTTTTTCCCAACAATTGGTAGAGCGGAACCACCTGCAGACCTTTGGCGCGGATCCCCTCAATGATGGCCGGCAACGCCGCCACGGTCTGGCTGCGATCGCCTCCGCCGTCATGCAGCAGAATGATGCTGCCGCAGAAACGCGTGTCAGCCCCGCATGGCGGCAAATGACTGATGACACGCTCTGCGATTTGCTCCGCCGTCGGCCGTGGGTTTTCCTTCCAATCATTCGGATCGATCTTGTCGCCAATCGTGATGTAGCCCATCGCCTGCGGCACTTGCAGTGGGCGAACTTCATCGGCGGTGTCCGGTTCCTGGTCGATCGAGTACGGCGGACGAAAAAGTATCGTGCGTATCCCCAGGCGGCTCACAAACAACTGCTCGGTCAAGTTGACTTCCAGCCGGATCAGCCGGTTCGACATATTACTGATGTCGGGATGCGTGAAGGTGTGGTTCCCAATCGCGTGTCCTTCGCGATAAATGCGGGAAGTGATGCCCGGAAAGCGGTCGGCTTGCACTCCAATCAAGAAAAAAGTCGCGGTCGCCTGTTCACTCTTGAGAATGTCCAGAATCTGGGGAGTCCAGTCGGGATCCGGACCATCATCGAAGGTGATGGCTACCTGGTTCGGGTTGTAGCCATAGCGAGCCACCCTCCAAGGCTGCGGCAGCGGATCGAAGTTTTCATCAGTGATGAACCCCGAGTTGCTGTCAATGGTAAGGTTGCGCGTTCCGTTGGCGGGCGTGGCTTCGATGCGGAAGATTTCGCCATTGCCTTCCATATCTACATCGTCGCTGGGCGGAACGTCTTTCAGTTTGTCTGGCGCGCCCGCCTCTCCGGGTACGTCCCAAACCTTCCATAGCGAGCGGTCTTCCGAGCCCAAACGCCAGAGGGCGAAAGTCTGAACGCCCAAGGCCTGCGCCGCCCGCATCTGGTTGAGCGCCGTTACCGCATCCAGAAACCAGATGTCGTGCCGTATATTGCGTTCATCATCGTAGCCGACGTGCGGATTCAGGCTGTCGCCGTCAAAATCGACGGCTTCTTCGGAATCACGCGCCGCCAGCCACGCGTCCTGCACCGCCTGGTTGGTCTCCTTTTCACCGTCCGGCAGCTTCCCATTCTTGAGCCGCTGGGGGAAGTCGTAGCCATAGTTGCCGATCGCGCAAATGAACTTTTCCAGCGGAATGACTTTCCTGGCCACTTGCAGGTTGTTAACGAACCAGTCCTGTGAAGCAATGGGACCAGACGGACCACCCGGGTAGTGTTCGTCATAATCCATCACCACGACGCCGTCCGCCGCCGCCGCGATCGCCTGGTAATTGAACTCCATGTTGCGCGGCTGGACGCTGACATAAAGTTTCAAACCCTTGGCATGCAGGTCTTGGGAAATTTCGCTCAGCAGCGTGTTGTAGCCCTTCTGGCCTTTGGCGGGAAAATCTTCGAAATCCACCATCAGGCCGTGGTACCGGTCGGCGGCAAGAAACGCCATGATCTGCTGGCGGAAGTGGGCCCGGGCATCGGGGTCATTCAGGAATGCGCTGATGTCAATCCAGTTCGCTCCGTCAGAATTGTTAACCATGGGGAAGACTTCCATATCCGGGCCTTCCGTCTTGACGAACGCCATGACCTTGGCATCCACCGGGCGAACCGTCGTGCCATCCACGACATCAAAAAACTTGCTGGTGTCCTCGTCAATCGCCTGCACGTTGCCATTCGGCGTCAGCACGTGCAACCACTCGGGATAGAGCAAATCGATCTGTTTGGCATACTCGCGCAAAGACGAGAAGCTGGCCGCATCCCAGGAAACGTAGAACGCCGCGCGGACGCCTTCTTCAGAATTCAGCTTGACTTGGGACGCAGCCTTTTGCGGCCGGCGCCGCACATGCTTCGCCGCCGCCAGTTTTCGGCGCTCTTTGATCTTCTCTTTTTCGTATTCCTTCAGCGCCCGATACGGCCGCTTCTGCCACGACAACGACAGCTCCGGCAGCCGCTCCCCGCGCAAGGCGCTAAAGATAAAGAAGACCACCAGCAGCGTGAAGGCGATGCCCGCAACGTCAAACAGCCGCCGGAGCCGCCTCCAGCGGGCCTGCCGGGGATCGTAAAAAACTGCTTGCTCCATGTCAGATGGGCCGCTTTCATCCTAAGCCGTGACCGGGGAAGGGTCAAACCCACGACGATGCGCAGGAGGCAGGAGAGAAAGGCTGTGCAAAACAACGACGCCAACGAAAGCGACTGAAACACACCGCAGGTGCTGGGCTAGCCGCCCAGCATCTGCTGGTTTTCGCGAGGGTTTGGTGGTAAAGTATGTGCGTAGTTGTCGCCGCCGAACTCCCCCTCGCCCAGAGACTCTTGAAGGGAGGCAAGTCCCGATGAAGGCACAACGCTTAACAGGCAACTTCTCCAGCCTCATGGTCGCCGTAAGTCTTGTTCTTTTCTTGACCCAGGTGGTCTTGGCTGCCCCTAAGTATAAGATTCTGCACAACTTCACCGGCGGCGCTGACGGCAACGGCAACTCCGGCGTGGTCCTAGATCAGCCCGGCAACGTGTACGGCAGCTCCCGCGGCGGTGGAAATCAGAATTGTCCGGGCGGGTGCGGACTGGTGTTCGAGCTGACGCCGCATTCCGATGGCAAGTGGGCTTTCGCCGAGTTGCACGAGTTCACCGCTGGCGACGACGGGGCAGACCCGAACGATCTGACCATCGACGCATCGGGGAACCTCTATGGCACGACCGCGGGCGGTGGCGCCCACGGCGTGGGCACGGCCTACGAACTCGCCCCCGGGACGAACAGTTGGACGCTGAACACCTTCTTCGCCTTCGGCACCAAGCTGGGAGGAACACAAGCTGGCCTGGCCCGGGACAGCGCGGGCAACTTCTACGGAATCCAGTCGGGCGGCGGCGGCTATGGCGGCATGGCTTTCGAACTACTGTCTGGCTCGGACGGCTGGACGGAGACGGTGCTCCACATCTTTACCGGCCAGAACGGCGGCGGCGACGGATACGACCCCTTCGCGGGTCTGATCCTCGATTCTGCCGGGAACCTCTATGGCACAACCGAGGTCGGCGGGGACAAATGCGGCAGCTCAACCTGCGGCACCGTGTACGAGCTTACGCCTGAGCCAGGAGGCAAATGGAAGGAGGCCATACTTCATCGTTTCACTGACAACCGCAGGGACGGGATCACCCCTGGCCAGGGCGCCCTGTTCATGGACGGCTCCGGCAACCTATACGGAACAACGGAGACCGGAGCCTGCTGCGGAGGAGTGGTGTACGAATTGACGCCTCGGGGCGATGGCCGCTGGCAAGAAATCATAGCCTACACGTTTCAGGGAGGCGCCCTGGGGAACCAGCCTTACTGGGGCGTGGTCATGGACAAGTCAGGCAACCTCTATGGCACTACTGATGGCGGCGGGGGTCCCGGCTGCGGCGTGATCTACAAGCTGGCGCCCGCCGCGAAAGGCAAGTGGAAATACTCAGTCCTGCACACCTTCGGCAACGCCTACGACGGCTGCCTGCCCGCTGGCAACCTGGCGATTGACGGAAAAGGCAACCTGTACGGCGGCACCATCTTCGGCGGCACCGGCGGCTACGGCGTCATCTTCGAACTCACACCGTAGCTTCGCCCAGCTTCCGCCGGCAGCCTTGGAGCGGAGGGAGGTCAATCCCGATGAAGGCGCAACGCCTAACAAGCAGCGGTAGCGGGTTCTTGGTCACCGCAGCCCTTGTGCTTTTCCTGACCGGAGCGGCGCTGGCTGCCCCTAAGTATAAGATCCTGCACAACTTCACTGGCAACGCCGACGGCGATGGAGGCAACGCCCTAGCTCTTGATCGGAGGGGGAACATATACGGGGCCAGCCTAGGCGGCGGAAGTCAGAACTGCGGGCCGGGCGGGTGCGGTTTGATCTACGAGTTGACGCAGCATGCCCACGGGAAATACACGTTCGCTGTGTTATACGGCTTCACCGGGGGCAGCGACGCTGGAAGCCCGAACAGCCCCCTCCTTCTGGACGCTTCCGGCGACCTCTACGGCACGACCGCCTCCGGCGGCGCACGTGGCGGGGGCACGGTGTTCGAGCTCACGCCGGGCGCCGGTGGGTGGACACAAACCGTGCTCTATAGCTTTTGCAACCAGCTGGGATGTGTCGGGTTGCCGCAGGCCGGCCTGGTCATGGACCAAGCGGGCAACCTTTACGGCACGACACCCGAAGAACCGCACGGAGGCGCCGTGTACCGTCTCGCGGACTTCTCCGGCAGATGGAAGGAGGCCGTGCTGCACAAGTTTTGCCCAAACGGCGGCGGCGACGGGTACGACCCCTTCGCCGGTCTGATCCTTGACGCTGCCGGAAACCTCTATGGTACGACCCAGGTCGGTGGCACCGGATGCCCCGGCGAAGGCTGCGGCATCGTGTACGAGCTTACTCCCGAGCCGGGTGGTAAATGGGAGGAGGCCATTCTGCACCGCTTCGACAACAACGGCAAAGACGGCTACACGCCTGGGGCCGGCGCCCTGTTCATGGACGCCTTGGGGAGCCTGTATGGGACTACAGGGACGGGCGGGGGCGCCGGCTACGGAGCGCTCTTTAAGCTGAGCAAAAACGCCAGCGGCCGCTGGGAGGAGACCGTTTTGCACAACTTCAGCAACAGCTCGGGCGGAAGCTTTCCCGATGCCGGCGTGGTCATGGATAAGTCAGGCAACCTCTATGGCACTACCGATGGCGGCGGGGGTCCCGGCTGCGGCGTGATCTACAAGCTGGCGCCCGCCGCGAAAGGCAAGTGGAAATACTCAGTCTTGCACACCTTCGGCAACGCCTACGACGGCTGCCTGCCGGTCGGCAACCTGGCAATTGACAGCAGCGGCAACCTGTACGGCGGCACCATCTTCGGCGGCACCGGCGGCTACGGCGTCATCTTCGAACTCACACCGTAGCTCTGCGGCCGCCGGTCGTGAGTCGTAAGTCGCCCGGTGCCGACTGGCGACCAACGACGCAAAGCGCCGTCCCCGCAAAACGCGCTATATTCCTTTGTGCGCGAGTTTCTGCACAAGCACTCTCGGTTCTTGCTTTTGGCGGCCCTCGCCGGACTGGCGCTGCGTGTTCTGTTCCTGCTTCGTTTTCCTTCCATCACGGCAGATTCTCTGGTTTACGGCGACATCGCCAAGAACTGGCTGCTGCATGGGGTTTACGGCCAGACCGAGCTGGGCCAGGTTGTTCCGACCGATATCCGCTTGCCCGGGTACCCGGCTTTTTTGGCGGTGGTGTTCAGGATCTTCGGCATAGAGCACTACCGGGCCGCCATGGTGATCCAGGTTTTGGTCGATCTGGGCACCTGTTTCGTGGTAGCCGATCTGGCACGGCGCCTGTTTTCCCGGCGCGCCGCAAAAGTCGCTTTTCTGTTGACAGCGCTCTGTCCGTTCCTGGCCAACTACGCTGCCGCTGCACTCACTGAGACCTTGGAGATTTTCTTCAGCGCGTTGGCGCTGGACTTTGCCGTTGCCGGATTGGACCGTCTTTCTTCGGCGAGCTCGGGCGGGAACGTTAACCACGTCAGAGACAAAATTTGGTGGGCATGCGGCTTGTCGTTGGGCGCCTGCATGCTGCTGCGTCCGGACGGCGCGCTTCTCCTGGCTGCGGTTTTAGCATGGCTTCTCTGGCTGCTGATTTGCCACTCACGCGAGCCCGGTCGAGCCATTCTCACCAGCAAGGCCGGCGTCATCATCCTGATCGCTTCGGTCGCTGGGCTTGCTCCCTGGACCGTGCGCAACCTCCTCACCCTGCGCCAATTTCAACCCCTCGCTCCACGCTACGCCAACGAGCCGGGCAGCTACGTGCCTGTGGGATTCAACCGCTGGGTCAGGACGTGGATCGCCGACTATGTTTCCAACGAAGAAGTGTACTGGATGGTTCCGGGCAGCGTTATTGATGCCGATGACTTGCCCTCCCGCGCCTTCGATTCCCCGGAACAGCAGGACCAAACCGAACAATTACTAGAGGACTATAACCAGGTAAAGCAAATCGACCCCGCCCTCGATGCCCGTTTCGCCACCTTGGCGAGCCAGCGCATCCATGCCGCGCCGCTGCGCTACTATGTGCGGCTGCCCGCACTGCGGATCGCCAGCATGTGGCTGCGTCCGCGCACCGAGCTTCTGCCTCCGAACTCGCGCTGGTGGGAATTCGACGATTACCCCAGATGGCTGCGTCTGACCCTTGGGCTGGGAATGCTCAACCTTGTCTATATAGGGGCAGCTTGCCTGGGACTGGCGCGCGTGCGGCTCGCTCCTCACGTCGGGCTATTGGTTCTGTTCGTGCTCTTCCGCACCGCATTTCTCGGCACGCTGGAAAATCCCGAGCCGCGCTACACGCTCGAGTGCTATCCGGTTGTAATCGTACTGGCCAGTGCGCTGTTTTGGGGACGGGAGCGGGTTCGCGGCACCAGCCTTCGTCACTAACCCAGCGGCGAGTCGGTCATGCGGAAGCGGGTGCGGACGTGCTCCGATAGAAGCTCGATGGCAGGACGGTTGGAAACCGGATCGGCTTTGGTCAAGTACTTCAGGGCTTCGACCAGCATCTTCTGTCCCTCTACATAACGAACGTCGGGGTTACGCTCGCGCCGTTTGGGTCCCTGAATCTTGGGAGGAACCGGAATCGTAAAAACTTTCGCCATGGAGTTATGGATTCCTGTGGGGGACGGTAATTTTGCAGTATAAATCGTAAGCTGGGTTTTTCAGCCATAAATCTGCGCAGAGTACCCAGATTTCGCGGCCCACCCCAGCCTATGCCTTTTGTAACCCGCTTTTCTTTGCGCTCTTTGCGAGAACTTCGCGCACTTGGCGGTCACGCTGTTGTTGTTGCCAATGCGAGAACCTTTGACCGCAAAGCGCGCAAAGGAACTTGCAAAGTACGCAGGGGGCTACACTTTCTGCGAAAATGGCTCAGCCTTGCGGCGACACGAATTTGGTCTTGGGGGTGGTCTTCAGCTTGAACGCCTCTTCAGAGATCTTCTGGTTCACTTTGATATCCGAGTATTTTGCCAGGCGGTAGTCACCCGAAGGGGTAAAGAACTGCTGCTGGATGGAGATGCCCAGAACCGGATCGATCCACAGCAGAATGTGATCGAAGGTGTTTTTCACTTTCTGCGACTTGGGAATCAGTTGCAGCTTTGCCACCTCGACGCCCCCCACCTTTTCCGTCCCAAGATAGCTGACCTCAAAGGACTTCAGCATATCCTGCCCGCTGCCGCCGAAGCCCAGCACCAGGAAACTCTCAACCGCCGCCCGGTCCTTTCCGGCGTTGTACGGGGTAACCTGGTTGATTCTCAGCTGGTAGAGTTGAACTTTGCCCTCGTGGAACAGAATTTGCTCGGGCGCAGGGTCGGTGATGTCGGCCATCATTTCGATGGCATTCCCCGTCCGGCGGAAGTAAACCTTGCCTTTTTGGGTATCCATGTCGTCGACCACTTTCTGGTAGTGGTCCCACACGAAACTGGCTTCTGTTGTATGGAAGTTGGCGGCTGCGCGGTCCATGCTGCGCACAATCTGTTCCAGCGGCGACTGCTGGGCCATGGCTGCCCCGGCGAGCACCAGCAGAAACCATGTTGACGCCAGCAACGCGATGCTCCGCCGCACGACGCCTTTAGCGCTGTACCCAGACTTTGTACGCCAGGATCTTCCCTGATTTGTCACGCACGGCCTCATAGTTGGAAATAGTCACTTCTCCGGCAATCGGCTCGATTACGCTCAACAGTTGGCGGCGAATCGCGTCGTCGTCCTTCGCGTCCACCGCCCGGCCTTCGATCTGGTAGATGAAGCCGCCCTGCCCGTCAGGACTCACCACCACCCCGGTGCGATGCGGATTGTGCTCCACCGGCCGGTCCTTGTAGTTGATCCAGTACGGAGACAGAAAAACGAACAGCAGGATCAGCGTCACCATCACGTCATACTGGATCGTTCCCCTTTCGTGAGACCAGAGGATGTAATCGCGGATTGTAGCCCAGATCTGGCGCATGACTCGGGCCCTAATTTTCCGGCTTGGCTTCTGCCCTGTTCAAAGTGTATGTGCTGCTGGCCCTGTTGACAACGTGCAACCTCGCGTTCCACGCAGGGACGGACACCCTCGGGAGCCTGCCCGAGCGCAAGCCGAAGGGTGCGGCGGAGCAGGTCCGCAGCTTCTAACTATGAATCTCCTGGCAGGCTTTTCCCGCCGCCTCACGCGCGCGGCGAAAGGCCTCAGGCAAAGCCTTCAGCAAATCCGTCGCGACCAGGGACTGCTCGCCCGTGCTTTCGCGGGCGATGTCGCCAGCCAGGCCGTGCAGATGCACAGCCGCCAGAACGGCTTCGAAGATCCGATCGGGCGCCTGAGCGATCAAACCCGCGACCATTCCCGTCAAGATGTCCCCTGTACCTCCGGTCGCCATGCCCGGATTCCCAGTCGCGTTCACCCACACTTCGCCCTCGGGGTGTGCCACCAGGGTTCGGTGGCCTTTCAACACGACGATGAGCCGATGATCACGCGCAAAAGTCCGCGCTACGTTGATTCGGTCCCGCTGCACCGCTTGCACCGTTGTGCCGAGCAGGCGGGCCATCTCGCCGGGGTGCGGCGTGATCGCCACCGGACGGCTTTTGCCGCTCAACTCATCCGTACGGCCCTCAAATGAGTTAAGCCCGTCGGCGTCGAGCACCACAGGAGACGTGCCCCTTTTCAGCAGCTCGCGCACAAACTCGGAAGTCTCGTCGATTCGCGAAATCCCCGGGCCAACCGCCAAAACAGTCTTCCCCTTCGCTAGCTGCTCCACCTGAGCCAGCGCCCGCTTGGAAATGGTTCCCTTGGCCGTCTCGTCCAGCGGTTCGGTCATGACTTCCGGATGAAAGCCCGCCACCGTCGGCAGGACGAACCTCGGTGTGGCCACCGTCGAAAGACCCGCGCCCACGCGCAACGCAGACATTCCTGCCATCGCCGCGGCCCCAGTTTTTCCCAGCGATCCGCCAATCACCAGGACGTGTCCAAAACTTCCTTTATTGGAGGCCCGCGGCCGTGGGCCGATCAGTGGCCCGACTTCGCGAGCCGTGATCAGATTCAGTTGCAGCGCGGATGTGATCGCCTCTTCCGGCGAGCCAATGGGAGCAATCACGGTCGAACCGGGCGTCAATCCGCCAAACACGTGCGCCGGACGAGGCGCAGTGAAAGTCACGATTCCATCCGCCCGCGCAATGGAGCCCGTCTGCTCGCCCATCACATCGGCGTCTGCGCCGGAAGGTATGTCCACCGCGACCACGGGCGCTGTACCGGCATTCAAAGCGTGAATCGCCTCTGCGTACAGGCCGCTTACCGGCGGGCGAAAGCCGGTCCCCAGAATCGCGTCAATCAAGACTTCGCAGCCCAGCACCGCGCGGGCAGCTTCGTTCTTCAATTCCTGATCCGATCTCACCACGACGGGCTGCATTGCCATCTTGCGGAACATTTCGGCTGCATCTCCGCGCAACTCGCCCGGATCGGCCAGAAGCAGAAGCCGGACTTCCCTGCCTGCGCCGCGCAGTTTCCGCGCTGCTACAAAGCCGTCGCCGCCGTTGTTGCCCTTACCGCAGATGATGCCAACGCGTTTGGCCGTGGGATAGCGCGATAAAACAAAATCGGCCACCGCAGTCCCGCCGTTCTCCATCAGGGTGAGCGACGGCACGCCGAACTTTTGGCTGGTGGTGCGATCAATCGCGCGCATTTCGTCAGCAGTGACAATTTTCATGGTTGCATGGCCGCCATCTGCTCAAGTTGGCGCAGTTGCGAAGGTTCGCCCATGGCGATGAGGAAGTCGCCGGCTTCGATGCGATCCTCCGGCGAAGGATTGAAGTGCATGCCCTGCCCGCGTTTAATGGCCAGAATGATCACGCCGCGCTCCTGCCGGATGCGAGAAGTCTCAATAGTCTTTCCAGAAAATGCGGAGCTCTGCCCCACTCGAATCTCGCCAATCTCCAGATCCATCCCGAGGTGAGTTGTCGCAGTGTCGAGGAAGCTGACCACATGCGGCCGCAAGAATGACTGCGCGATGCGCTGTCCGGCAAAATGATAGGGCGAAACGACCGAATCCGCGCCCGCAGTAATCAAGTGCTTTTCTGCATCTTCTTCGCTGGCTCGCGCGATAATCCTCAAATTCGGATTCAAGCCGCGAGCAGTCAGCACAATGTAAAGATTAGTTGCGTCGGTCGTCGTGGCGGCGACCAGCCCGCGTGCCCGTTCGATGTGAACCTGGCGGAGGGTCTGCTCCTGCGTGGCATCGCCAACCAGGATGAGCCACTCGCCGCTGTAGCGGGCGGCCTTGGCGTCGTTTTGCTCGATGATGACGAACGGAACCGGCTTGCGTTTGAGTTCGCGCGCCGCGCTGCGGCCCACGCGTCCCGCGCCGCAGATGATGTAGTGGTCTGTCAGCCGGTCGATTTCGCGCTCCATTTTTCGCCTGCCGAAAAAGTTCTGCAGCGAGAATTCTAGCAAAGCCTGGGTCAGAGACCCGATGCCCAGAAAAACCAGCGAAACACCGCACAGGATCAGGCCGACGTTGAAGACTCTTCCCGCATGAGAGAGCGGATGAACCTCCTGGTAGCCGATGGTGGTGAACGTGGTGATCACCATGTAGAAGCCATCAAACCAGCTCCAGCCCTCGATCCAGTGAAAGCCCGCCATACCGATTAGCGTCAGGATCACCAGCGCGATTCCGATCAGGCGGAGGTTGTGCAGAGCTTTCATGTCGGTCGTTGATCAGCGGTCGTTGGTCGTTGGTCGTCGGTCTTCAGTCGGCCGTCTTTGAGAGCGAACAGAATCAGCCGACGACCAGGGACTGACGACTACCAACTACCTACCACCGTCCGACCGACTATAAAACAAAACGGCCCTCCGCGTATGTGCGGAAGGATGCTCCGGAATAGTAATCAGGCGAAATAGTATGAATTCGACCTTGCGGGCAGCCTTGGCAGGGCTGCATGTATCGGACAAAGGGTGTATTTTGCCTATGACCCGCCCGATTGGGGGTTCTGAGCGTTATCGCGATTTATCGCCAGCGACCAGCCGCCGCCATTCCGCATACTCGAGAAAACCGAACAGAACTTGGAACACCCTCGTGGAACTCCGCTGTGGTACCAAACGAGCCATAACGGGACATGAGCGCCTTAATTTCTTGTTATGCTGGGCTCTGCAATGCTGGATGCGGATCTCCCGTCGTGGATGGACAAAGCCGACGTCGGCACGGTCGCCGTCCTAACGCTTGACGACGGTGAGTGCTTAACCGCGGAGGTTCTAGCCTTTAACGACGAGAGGGACGAACTCATTGTTGACGTTGTCCCCGCCAACCGCACTCATCCGAACAACAATCAGCGAAGCCGTGCCATTCCTATCCGCCGCGTTGTCTCTTTTGAGCCCCGACCGCGTGTGGAGCAACAGTGGCCATACTCCGATCCCTGCCGGGACAGGTCCTTTTCATTTGCACGCTTTGTCCTGATGGCAACGCTGTTCCTCTGCATGACAGTTGGTAGCTTGCCGCTATTTTTCCTCCTGATGAAAAGGCCCTATGGATTCCAAGCGGCGTCGGCAATCGTTTACACGATCTTCGCGGTGTTCTTCACATTCGCCCGCACCGGAACCAGAACGGGAAAGGACCTCCCGCCATACATGTTCACCTGTCCTGCCGTCCAGCCCCAGTTTTCTCGTGTCGTTAGCACATGATATGTCCGGTTGGATTAGCAAGTGATCTGTCCGCTTTGCAGGCGGCGAGGGTGAGAGACCATGGGCAGCATGATCTCTTACACGCAGGCCGCGATGGAGCGGACGATGA